>Ga0335085_10000173_pt1 | contig 208951 bp, 165 predicted proteins | sample Lox_Sample_45_FD_206712 | JGI IMG/M metagenome (GOLD analysis project Ga0335085, IMG submission 206712) | Soil microbial communities from Loxahatchee National Wildlife Refuge, Florida, United States - Lox_Sample_4.5 | ecosystem: Environmental > Terrestrial > Soil > Wetlands | place: USA... | reverse complement strand
GACGGTAACCAACTGCACGTTCGGCAATTCCGCGGGCGGACTCTCGATCGGCTACGAGAACGCCTACTCGACCGGACTGAAGATCTCCAGTTGCACGTTTACGGACGGGATCGTGTGGGGCATCGACTTGCACGGCGAAGCCAATGCCTGCCAACTCGACAACGTGACCATCGATCACAACAAATTCATCAACTGGGACACGCGGTTTTCGACGGTCAACTGGACCGGCTACAGCGAATGGCCGCATTGCAACGCCATCTTTCAGCGGCCCGGCAGCCAGGGCGACGTGAGCACCGGCTGCAACTCCAGCACCAACGTCAACATCCATGACAACGAGGTCTACGACACCGAGCCCGGCGGCAGCGGCACGTCCGGCTTCTGGCTGGCCACGGCCGGGGGCAACATCTACAACAACCTGTTTGCGATCTCGGGCTCGGGCACACCGGCACTGGAGCTCTCCGCCGGGCTGCAGTCGCACACCAACACGCTCAACAACTGCCTGATGCGGGTTTACAACAACACGTTCGTCGTCAGCGCCACCACCGCCGCCGGCAACGGCGCGATCCGCGTGGGCTGCGACGGCAGCGCCACCTGGCCGGCCCAGGCGATCCTCGACGTGCGCAACAACATCTTCTACGACTTCCGCACCGCAACCGCCGGGGGCGACCAGGCGTTGATCTACACCGACACGATCAACAACCGGCCGACCTCGTGGACGATCGATGACAACGACTACCGCAGCCTGGCCCAGCCCAACGCGCTATGGAACTGGTCCGGCGGCGGCGGCGAGATGGGCATCACGGCGCTGCGATCGCTCGGCTACGAAACGCACGGCATCACCAACGATCCCGCATTCCTCAGCCTGGCTTATGGTAGTGGAACGAGTTCCTGGCAGAACAATTACCGTATCGGGACCAACTCACCGTGCGCCGGAGCAGGAGCCAATCTCGGAAGTCTGAATCTGCCCGGATTGAATCTCGATCAGGATGGTATTGCGCGGCCGTCCACGGGTCCGTGGGATATCGGAGCCTGCGAGTACAATACGAACAGCGTGGCTCCCTCGGCGCCCGTGGCGTCGTTCATCGCGTCACCCGCGAGCGGGACGGTCCCGCTGCCGGTGACCTTTGTAGATACATCCAGCGGCACGATTACCAACCGGTTCTGGGATTTCGGTGATGGCACCTCGACGAACACATCAGCGACGACGGTTGTGTACCAATACAATGCGCCCGGCACGAATACAGTGCAGTTGATCGCGGCCGGTCCCGGAGGATCTGGTAGTAGCATTCGGACGAATCTGATTACCGTGAACTCCGCCGTTAGTACGAACAGCATTCCGCCACCCGTGGCATCATTCGATGCAACGCCGACGAATGGAATTGCGCCGTTGACTGTCACGTTCCTTGATACATCGACCGGCACGATTACAAACCGACTGTGGCATTTCGGCGACGGAACTTCTACCAACACCGTGGCGGCGGCAGTTGTCCACCAATACGCGGCGTCGGGCACCAATTCGGTGCGCTTGAGCGTGTATGGTCCCGGCGGAGCGAACGGCCTCGTGAAGCCGGATTTGATTTTTGTCGCACCGGCAGACAGTACCAACTCAGTCCCGCCGCCCGTGGCTTCGTTCGGCGCGGCGCCAACGAGCGGAACGGCCCCGTTGCTCGTAACCTTCACGGATACGTCGACCGGAACGATCAACAGCCGATCCTGGCAATTCGGGGACGGCACCGTGACCAATACGACGGCGACGACTATGATCTATCAATACAACACGCCGGGCATCGACACGGTGCAATTGGTCGTGAACGGCCCGGGTGGCTCCAGCACGAACGTGCAGCCCAACCTGATTGCGGTCGGCTCCGGAAGCGACGATACCAACAATGTCCCCATTCCCGTGGCGTCATTCAGCGCCGCGCCGACGAGCGGCACGGCGCCGCTGGTGGTGACGTTTGCCGACGCGTCCACGGGTACGATCGCGAACCGATTCTGGGATTTCGGAGATGGAAGCTCGATGAACACGTCGGGCGGCAGCGTCGTACACGAATACACGACGCCTGGCACGGACTCCGTCCAACTGGTTGTCAGCGGTCCCGGTGGGACAGCCGTCAGCACGCAGAACAATCTGATCATCGTCAAGTCCGATTCGGAATCGAATGGCGGCACCAATGGTGTGGCGCAGTTTGGCGACCACAACCGCTGGCGGTTCCTGACCACATACTAGCCCGGTCTGCTAACGGACCTGGCGCGGGCGATATCGTAACTCATCCATAGCGATCTCTGCAGCGGTGTGCAGCGTGGAGATTGGTCTCGAGGGGGACGGTTCTCGATCGACCGAGTAGACTGAGCCACTGACGAGGAGGCAATGGGAATGGGAACCATAGAGCGGCTCGATCACATTCGATCGAGAGTTGTGACGAGACTGTACACGCTCCTTTCGGCCTGCTGGGTCAAGGAGCCCGCAACCGCCTGTAGGATGACGCTGGCGTTTCCTTATCTGGTTTTGGGCGCAATCAGTTTGAGCGGACGGATCGTAAGCCATTGCGACTACTGGGGGCAGCCCCTCCCCCCCGAGCGGGTCGATCGATGAGTAGTACCCTAAAGAAAAAAGCACTCGGCGCGGTGGTGTGGAGCGCGGCGGAGCAATTCACCACGCAAGGTGTGGGTTTTGTCATTGGGATTTTCCTCGCACGGCTACTGCAACCTCAGCAGTTTGGCTTGCTCGGGATGATCGGTGTATTCCTGGGGCTTGGCCAGGTGTTTGCGAGTTGCGGTTTCGGGCAGGCGCTCATTCAACGGCAGGATACGACCCGGGTGGACGAAAGCTCCGTCTTCTACGTTAACGTATTCCTGGGTGTAATTGCTTCAGTCAGCTTGTTTCTGGCCGCGCCAGGGATCGCCGCGTTCTACAAGCAATCCTCGTTGGAATTATTAACGAAGATCATGGCGGTGGACGTGTTGATCAACTCGTTCGGCGTGGTGCAAGTGGCGTTGCTGACCAAGAGGATGGATTTCAAGACGCAACTTAAGATTAGCGTCACAGCCAACGCCGTTTCAGGAATTATCGCAATCATCATGGCCGTGCGTGGAATGGGTGTGATCAGCCTCGTGAGCCAACTGCTGATTCGCGACACCTTGCGGACAGTCCTGGTGTGGAGAATGGATGATTGGAGACCGCTGGCCGCACTCAGTCTGAAGTCGGTGCGACGACTATTTTCCTTTGGCTCCCGTATTTTTGCATCGGCCTTGGTAAACGCGGCCTTTCAGAGCCTCTATCCATTGACCATTGGAAAACTGTTCTCGCCGGCTTCCCTGGGATACTTTACCCGCGCCCAACAGTTACAGTCGGCGCCGGCGGAGAACCTGATCAACACGGTGGCCCGTGTTTCATTTCCGTTATTTTCGGCGTTGCAGCACGACCCCGCGAAGCTGAAGCGAGCCGTTCGTCGGGCGGTCATCCTGATGGTGTTCCTGGTCTTCCCCCTAATGACGGGTTTGGCCTGCGTCGCGGATTCGTTGGTTCGGGTACTCCTCACGGACAAGTGGCGGCCATGTGTCCCGCTGCTACAGATTTTCTGTCTGGCCGGAGCGTTGTACCCATTGCAGACCATTCATACCTACGCACTGATGGCGCTGGGGAGGGCCGACCTGTTCTTCCGTCTGGAGGTCGCAAAGAAGGTCTTGGGCGTCACCGCGATTGCTCTGACGTATCGCTTTGGTGTTACGGGTCTCGTGTGGGGAGATGCACTGACGACCCTGTTGTGTTTCTTTATTACTGGGTACTGCATTGTCAGGTTCATTTCCTACCCGTGGCGGGAGCAAATCCGGGACTTGCTTCCGTATTTTGTTCTTTCCGTTTCCATGGCGATTCCCGTGATCGGGGTGAAGATGCTGGGTATCGGCAATTCCATCGCGGTCCTTCTGCTGCAGATAACCGTGGGCATTGCCGCGTATGCGGTCGGCGGCATCGTATTCCGCGTGAGCGCGCTTGCCGACGCGTGGGAGTTCCTGCAGCAGCGAGGTTTTCCCTTCGCCCGATCCGCCCCCGTGGTGCCCGAATCAACGACCGACTAGCAGGGGAAAATGGGTTCTGATTGAGGAATAAGGTCAATCATGTGCACGCCATCTGTTTCCGTCATCATTCCCACGTTTAACCGCGAGCGGTGTGTTGGACGCGCCGTCGACAGCGTCCTGGCGCAGACGTTCCAGGACATCGAGGTGATTGTCGTTGACGACGGCTCGACAGACAGTACCACGAATGTTCTGTCGCGTTTTGGTAATCGCATTCGCCTGATCCGGCAGGAGAATCGCGGGGTTAGTTCCGCTCGCAACACCGGTATTCGCGCTGCCTCTGGGAAGTGGCTGGCATTTCTGGACTCTGACGATGAGTGGCATCCTCGGAAGCTTGAACGCCAGGTGGATTGTCTTAACCGGTCCAGCGCCGAGGTGTGCTTCACTCGGTGCGTCAGAAAAGGCGGCGAACCGGTGCGGGATATCGATGATTATCGGACAAGCGCTCTCGAATCACACGTGTATCGAGTCGACGACGCGATTGATGTGATCTGTTGCGGAATCTCCCATCCCCAGATTCAGTCCTTGGTCGTTGACAAGCACCTCATCGAACAGGTGGGACTATTTGATGAATCGCTCTTCGGAGCCGAAGACACGCGGTTGATCTACAATCTGGCTTTCCTCACAGGGCTTGTGTATGTCGACGAACCGTTGGTTGTGATTCATCGTGACGCCTCCAACAGTTTGTTGGGTGATATGAAGCCCGAATCTGCGGGGCGGCGCTACGCTTGTCGTGCCCGGGTTCAAGCCGAGGCCTACTGGCGCTTGTTGGAGATTGATCCCGAGAGGGCTGTCATCGTGCGCCGGAGACTGGGCTACTTTATCTCGCGGTGGGCGGAGCTGGCCTGCGCGGCAAACCAGCTGCGCCTAGCCCATGATCTCGCTCGAGACGGACTGCTTATGACAGGGTGTCTGCGCGATTTTGTCAGGTGTCTGGGGCTGTACCTCAGCCCAAGGGTATTTCGTCCGTGGTTTCAAAGAAAATGGTACGGCAAACAGCAATCTGTCCACAGCCCGCGTGAACCGCATCGGGAACCTCTTCGTTCAACTACTCGTGGTTGAGGATCCCTCGCCGTGGCCCGGGAGCTTCGTGATGGGTGAGAAACTGAAAAGCAGTCGATTTTGTGATGTAGCCGGTGATGTGTCCATCGTCATCGTTAGCTGGAACGCGCGGCAGTACCTGGAAGAATGTCTGGCGAGTGTGTACGATTCCACCGCTGCGAAGATCCCAGAGGTTATCGTGGTGGATAACGCCTCCACCGACGGGTCCCCGGAAATGGTTGAACAACGCTTTCCGCAAGCCATGCTGATTCGATGTTCTGAGAATCTCGGGTTCGCCAAGGCTAACAACATCGGGATCAAGGAGACTCATGGCCGGCACGTCGCATTGGTCAATTCGGACGTGAAAGTCCTCGGAAGTTGTTTCGATACACTCGTAGCCTTTATGGACCGGCATCCCCGAGTGGGTCTGGCGGGGCCAAAGGTGCTCAACACCGACCTCACGACGCAGAACAACTGCCGCCGATTCCCGAGCCCTTGGAACAATTTCTGTGCGGCGACGGGATTGGTGCGGTTGCTCGGCCGGCACCGTTTTTTCAGTGGGGAACAAATGCTCGATTTCGGCCATGATCAAGTCCGTCCCGTTGAGGTTCTCGCCGGTTGCTTCTGGATCATCCGTCGCGAGGCGCTGGAGGCGGTGGGACTGCTCGACCAGGGGTTCTATATTTACGCCGAGGACGTGGATTGGTGCCGACGCTGTTGGAACGCAGGCTGGCAGGTTGTTTTTTGTCCGGAGGCGCAGGCCATTCACCATGGGGGCGGCAGCTCGGTGAATGACCCTATCCGATTTGCGGTGGAACAGAATCGTGCGCTGTTGCGTTACTGGCGGAAGCACCACGGGATCATGGGCCGTTGGTGCATACTGGCCATTCTATGTTGTCGGTTGGTCCTGAGGTATCTGTTGGCCTTTGCCTCGAGGCTGCTGGGGCGTTCCGCGGTATCGGACAGTCGAGACCGCATGCGAAAGGCGAGCGCATGTCTTCGAGCTTTGCTCACGGAGGGCATTGCTCCCGGTCATCGGCTCTCCTCGGATCATCCGGAGTCGCGGGGAGCCGGCGCTACCATCGGTCGGTGATTTCGCCAGGACAAAGAAACCGGACAAATCTCGATGAAAACTCGCTTTAGCGTAGTGATTCCCACCTTTAACCGCCGGGAGCTCATTGGCCCGACCATCGACTCCGTGCTGGCCCAGACGTTCGCCGATTATGAGATCGTTGTCGTTGACGACGGATCAACAGACGGGACGCCCGAGGTGTTGCGGGCTTACGGCTCAAAGATCCGGGTTATCCGTCAGGAGAACCAGGGGCCGGAAGTTGCCCGTGACCGCGGGATCCGCGAGGCGGCGGGCGAGTACATCGCCCTGCTGGATAGCGATGACCTTTGGCTTCCCCAGGCGCTGGCGACGTATGATCGGATTATCAATTCGTGCCAGTCACCGGCGCTGATCCTGGGGGCGACATGCTATTTCAGTAACAACCAGGTGCCTGAACTCCGCAATGCCCAGCCGGTCGGGATCGAGGTGTGGCAGTACGATGATTATCTGGCCAAGCAGGTTTCCGTTGGCTTGTATGGCAGCAACGTGGTGGCAAGGAAGTCGGTGATCGAACAGGCCGGTGGTCTCCGCCATAGCACGCCGACGACGTTCTATATGGACTTGCTGGATACGATGCTGCGCATTGGCGTGTACGGCCCCTGCGTCGTGGTCAAACAGCCCGTCACGGTGGCGTATCGAGTGCATGCGACCAATTCCATCCGCAATATCGAGGCGATGGCCAACTCCGTGTTTCCGATCATTGAGGCCGAACGCCGAGGCCAATACCCCGGCGGACGAGCCCGTCGATTTGCGCGATATGCATGCATCGGCGGCGTCGCGTGGTGCTGGTTCAAATATGCGCTGGCTGCCCGGCGGTTACCCATTGTGGGCAAGTATATGATCTATTGCACGCCGATGTTCGTCGCCGGTGCTTGGAAAAAGGTTTGGGTGCGCGTGCGGAGGGGACAATTACCCCCGGTGCGCGTTTCGTGACGAGGGGTGGGGATTAACGGGAGAATAGGGATCAAACACACCATGAGTAGTACATCGTACAAACTGCGCCCGGGCGACGTGGTCGAAGTGCGCCCCTGGGCCGAAATACAGTCGACGCTGGACGATAACGGCATGTCCGAGGACCTGGCGTTTATGCCCGAAATGCTGAAGCACTGCGGCCGTCGCTTTGTCGTTAGTAAGCGGATCGCGGGGGATTACGGAGGGCCATTTGATGGCGCGCGGGTAGTTCGCGACGTCGTACTCTTGCGCGATGTGCGTTGCGATGGGTCGGGCCATGACGCCTGCAAGAAGGCCTGTGTCTTGTGCTGGAAGCAGACATGGTTGAACAAGGTGGGCCCAAACGCGGGCCGCTCGCCCCAGCCGGTTGTCGACGAGGTACCGACGACGTTTCCGTACCAGCAGGCCGACGGCCGCTATCCCTGCCAATATGACGCGCCGGTGATTGTGGGAACCAGCGTGAGGCGCCCCCCGGCCCTGACAGAAGATGCCACTCGCCGAATCCATCGAATGTCGCTGGAGGAATACGCCAGATTGCAGGAGGCATTTGGCGAGAAGGTCGTGTGCGTGGGAGGACATTGGTGGCGACAGGTTCGTCCGTGTTTCTTTCGTCCGGTGCTGCCGTTCGAGGAGTTTGTCGCCAGCTCGCGGGAGTTCCCTCTTTCGGCCTGGCTGGGAGGTGCCCAACACGTGGTGCCGTGCGGCCAGCAGGCCAATTCGACGATGAGCTTCCTGATGTTCCGGGACGGCGGAGACTACTCCATCGATTCACTCCGCTCAAAGCCCCGGCGGCAGGTTCGCTGCGCCGCGGAGCGGTTTGCCGTCCGCCCGATAACCGACTGCCCAGCATTCAAGGAACACGCCTTCCCGGTGTATCGTGAGTTTCACCAACGAACCCAGTATCACTACCTGGCGGAGCGATCGGAACGCGAGCATTTTGACAAGTGGGCGGACGCCATCTTCCAGCACCAGTCTTCCTTGGTTCTGGGGGCGTACCGGGAGCCTCAACTGTGCGCTGTCAGCATCGCTCACGCGATTGAGGACACGCTGATATATTCCACCGTGTTCGCGACGAGCGAGGCATTGCGCGACCATGTTTCCAGTCTGCTGTTGCATACCGTGCGGTCGAAGGCGAGTGAAGACGGCGGCATTGCCCGGGTCTACGCGGGAATGCCGAAGACATCGGAGGCGCATGGGATCGACGATTTCCTGATCCGGCGTGGTTGCCAGGTCGTTACCAAACCCGCGTACACGTGGTTGAATCCAGCCACCAAACTGGTGTTGCGCGGTTTCCTGCCGACCCATTACGCCCGCATTCGCGGTGAGCCGTCCGCCCTGATTGGCGTGGACGCCGAGGGGGATTCGGGCGACGACGCCAACGATACGCAAGGTGGTATGTCATGATCCTGCTCCTGGGAGCCAGCGGTTATATTGGGCAGGCCTTCGCGGCCGAATTGCGACGGCGACGCTATCCGTTTGTCCCTCTGGCGAGGATGGCAATCGACTATACTCAGTTCGACATCCTCTTCGATTACGTGCGCAAGATGAAGCCGAGCTTCATCATCAATGCGGCGGGATACACGGGCCGCCCGAATGTTGATGGATGTGAATCGGCCCGTGCAGAGACGCTGGCGGCGAACGCGTTGCTGCCGCAGACCATTGCGCGCGTCTGCCTCGTGACGAACACGCCGTGGGGACACGTGTCGTCCGGCTCCATTTACAACGGGGCGAAAATACTGGACGGTGATGGCACCCATATTGAAACCGACCTGAGCCGCCAGGAGATTCGCCGGCTGTTCGAGCATCACCCGGAACGGTTCGCTGGATTTACCGAGCTGGATGAACCAAATTGTTCGTTCCTGAAACCGCCCTGCAGCTTTTACAGCGGCACCATCGCTCTGGCGGAAGAGGCGCTGCGAACTGTCCGGGAATGCTATGTCTGGCGCTGTCGAATCCCGTTTAACGAGCAGGACCAGCCACGGAATTTCCTGTCGAAGATTCAGCGTTATCCGAAAGTGCACGACAGCGTCAACTCGCTTTCGCATTTGGATGACTTTGTGCAGACCTGTCTGAATCTCTGGGAGCGGGGCGCGGCATTTGGCATCTATAACGTGACGAATCCCGGCGCGGTGACCACGGGGCAGGTGGTCGCCATGATCGAGCGCATCTTCAAATCTGGTCGGACGTTTGAGTTCTGGAAGGATGACGAGGAGTTTTACCGCGAAGGCGCCCGGGCGCCGCGCTCGAACTGCATTTTGGATGTTTCCAAAGTGCGCGCCACCGGAGTGCATGTGCGGCCGGTGCAGGATGCCCTCGAAGAATCACTCCGCCGGTGGCGCACGGGCAGCGTGGTGGGATGGCCGTCTCGGCAGGATCTACAACCGCTGCACCACTAGAGGCTTGCGAATAACCCGAGAAAGACGATGACGAAAATGCGATCAGGACGATTCCTCCCATGCAACGGAAGTTGGTCGGCGACAGTGGTCATGTCCATCACGGCATGTGGCTGTCTTATCTTTGTGAATGGCGCGCGAGCCCAGGATGTTTTGGCGCCGGCGCCGGTGGTCTTCTCGACAGCACCGCCCGTTGTTACCGAGATCCAGTCGAACAGCTCGGGATTCATCGACTTCGGAAACGCCACGCCCGCTGGTGCCCTCCAGGAGAAGCCGTTTCAGGTTGGTCCATTGGATCTCCATCCGCATTTTTCCTACCAGTTTCTCTATGCGACCGGCGTACAGTTCGCGCCCGGCTCTGCTCAGGACACGATCACGCAGAATGTTTCCCCGGGCTTGCTCGTGGATATCGGTCGGAACTGGGCGTTGGACTACACGCCGACCTGGACCACGTATTCCAGCCGCGAGTTTCACGACACCTGGAACCATGCCGCCACCTTGAACGGTGTGGCAAGTTACAACGACTGGCTTTTCGGATTCAGTCAAACGTATAACCGGTCCGATTCACCCCTGATTGTGACGGGCGGTCAAACCTTGCAGCAAATCTATGTCACCACGTTGACGGGATCGTACCGGTTCAATACCGTTTTGTCGATGGACCTGAGCGCCGGCCAGAATTTCACCTACACGGAGCACTTCACCAACACCCGCGAGTGGTCGACGACGGATTGGCTGAACTACCAATTCTGGCCGGAGCTTGACGGAAGCCTGGGAATCGGGGGCGGCTACGACAACGTGAGCGTGGGTGTCGATTCATCCTTTGAACAGTATCAGGCCCGGGTAAGCTGGCGGGCGACCCAGGTCACGAGCGTGGTGGTCCATGGCGGCGCGGAAGATCGTCAATTCCTCGGCTCTTCCGGCAGTGATCTGCTGAGCCCGATTTTCGGCGCGACGATCCGCTACGCACCGTTCCCCAGCACGGCCATCGCGCTGGACGCCGATCGTAGCGTGACCGTGTCACCCTTTCTGGATGAGGTCATCGAAGCGACCGACGTCACCGCAATGCTGAACCAGCGTTTGTTGGGCAAGCTCTTTCTGAATGCGGGCGGCGGTTATCATTGGGACACGTACCGGTCGGCGTCCAGCGTGATCACGACGAGCCGCCGCGATGAGAATTACACGCTCAATGCGAGCCTGACCTGCGTGTTCCTCAAACGCGCCACGGCATCGGCGACGTACCAGTACAGCGAGAACCTGTCGACTCAGGGCGGCTTCGGATTCAGCAGCAATCAGTATGGCTTCCAACTTGGATACCAATACTAAGGCGGTTACGTCGCTTCCTGCGTCGTCGTCGGCCGGCAGCAATCTTGCGGCGGTCGCGCGCCCGGGGTCGGCGAAGGCTTTCGCATGGGCAACGATTGCTCTCGTGGCCTGTTTCAGCGTGCCGCTGGCGCGCCTGGCGTATTTCGCCGCAACGAGCGATCTATACTCGCACATTCTTCTGGTGCCATTTGTGAGCGTGTATCTGGCCTCGTTGAACCGCCGCCGGGTGTTGGATGCATCGATGCCGGCATGGCGATTTGTCGCGCTGACGGGCGGAGTAGGGCTGGCATTGCTGGCCGGATACTGGCTGGCGATGTGGCGCAGCTGGCCGATTGCCAACCAGGATGGCCTGGCGTGGACGACGTCGGCGTTCTTGTTTCTTTTGTTCGGTTTGTGCGGCGTGTTTGCGGACCGCGACACGTTGCAGGCGATGCGGTTTCCGTTGTGCTTCCTCCTTTTCATGATTCCCTTTCCGCTGATGATTCACAATGGGTTGGAAGGCTCGCTCCAGAGAGGATCGGCCCTGACCGCCTACGGACTGTTCCAGATCTCCGGGACGCCAGTGTATTACGACAACATGAGTTTCCAGTTGCCCGGCTTCGGCCTGGCTGTCGCACCGGAATGCAGCGGCATTCATTCCAGCCTGGTATTGTTCCTCACGAGTTTGATCGCCGGCTATCTGTTCCTGCGGTCGTCGTGGAGACGCACGGTCCTGGCGGTGGCGGTGCTTCCCCTGGGACTATTGCGGAACGGATTTCGAATTTTCGTGATCGGCGAATTATGCGTGCATGTTGGTCCCCAAATGATCTACTCCGAAATACACCGAAACGGCGGGCCGGTGTTCTTCGCGTTGTCGATGGTGCCATTTCTCCTGCTGTTGTTTCTGCTGCGGCGGGCTGAACAACGGCAGGCGGATGTCGCTCAACCGCCGCCGCGCGCGTGACCATGTTCTGTCGATGACGATGACACCTCCCAGAATGCTTCACACGGGGTTTCTGCAATCAGCCGAGAGATTCGCTGATCGTCCGGCGCTGGAAGTGGGTGGACAGACGCTGACGTACCGCGAATTGTTCGACCGGGCCGCCTCGCTCGCGGCGACGCTGTCGGCGCTGGATGCCGCAAACGATCCGCCCTTGACGGCTGTTTTCGCATATCGATCGGTCCCCGCGTTCTCCGGAGTATTGGCGGCGTTGCTGCGCGGGCACGGATACGTGCCGCTGAACCGGACCTTTCCTCCGGATCGCACGCGAACGATGCTCCAACGGGCGGGCTGCCGCGCCGTGGTGGCCGACGCTCAATCGGAGGGCCAACTCGCCCAGGTCGTGGAAGGGATCGATCGGTCGTTGGTGATCGTGCTTCCCGAACGAAACGACACGAGCGAATTGGCGGCGCGCTGGCCCCAACACCGGTTTGTCGGTGGCGGGGAACTCGCGTCGAGTGATCGATGGCAGCGGGTTGATGTGTCCCCGAATGCGATCGGCTACCTGCTGTTCACGTCGGGCAGCACGGGCGTGCCCAAGGGAGTCATGGTTGCCCACCGCAACGCGACCCACTACGTGGATTTCGTGGCCGATCGATTTGGTGTTACGCATGAGGACCGGTTCTCGCAGACGTTCGACATGACGTTCGACCTGTCGGTGGCCGACATGTTTGTGGCCTGGGAGCGCGGGGCGTGCGTGTGCTGTCCATCGGCGAAAACGCTGATCAATCCGGGCCGGTTCATCAACGATTCCCGATTGACGATCTGGTTTTCGGTTCCGTCCACCGCGATGTTCATGAAACGGCTGGGGACGTTGAAGCCCGGCATGTATCCACGCTTGCGGGCCAGCATGTTTTGCGGTGAGGCGCTCCCGGTGGACGTGGCGAGGGCTTGGTCGGAAGCGGCGCCGAATTCCGTTGTGGAGAATCTGTACGGTCCGACGGAGTTGGCGATTGCCTGCACGTTTTATCGTTGGGACCCGGCGCGGTCGGCCTCCGAGTCGGAGATCGGGATTGTCCCGATTGGCCAGCCGTTTCCCGGAATGATCGCGCTGGTGGCCGATGAGCGTCTGCGTGAAGTTGGCTGTGGTGAAGATGGCGAACTGATGATGACCGGTCCGCAGATGTCGCTGGGATACTGGCGCGATCCGGAAAAGACCGCGGCGAGCTTTGTCACGCCGCCGGGACGGGAGGAAGTCTATTACCGCACCGGAGATCGTGTTCGCCGTCCCTTGGATGGCAAGCCGATGATCTATCTCGGACGCGTGGACAATCAGATCAAAGTGTTGGGGCATCGTGTGGAGCTTGGCGAAGTGGAAGCGGTTCTTCGCGAACTATCGGGGACGGACAGCGTGGCGGCGTTTGGCTGGCCGCTGGTCCCAGGCGGCGCGAGCGGGATCGAAGCGTTTATCCAAACCGCGAGTGTGAATGCCGAAGAGCTTCTCAAGCAGGTGAGTCTGCGGCTGCCAATGTACATGGTTCCGAGGAAGATCCATTGCGTGCCGACGTTTCCGCTCAATCCCAACGGCAAGATTGATCGCAAAGCCTTGATGAAAGTACTGGAGACACTGAATGCAGGCCATTAGCCGAGACGCGGTATGCGCCTTTCTGGCGGGGCGGTATGCCGATCAGCTTCGCGGAAGAGGATTCGAGCCAGCGGCATTGCCGGACGACTTTGATTTTCTGCTGAGCGGGGTCATCGACTCGCTGGGCGTGATCGAAATGATCTCGGCTGTGGAGCAACATTTCGGCATAACGGTTGACTTCGAGACGTTGGATCCGTCAGAACTGACTGTGCTGGGACCATTCAGCCGGTTCGTAGCCGAACACGCAACGAGCGGCAACAAATCGGTGTGACGATTCACGAACACAACTGCGCAATGGTTCCGGCCGGGGTTGACTCGCGGGTCGGGGAGATCCTTGCGTGGGTTCACGAGGCGAGCAACCCATACCTGGACTGGTTTTGGGGATCGCCGACCGAGGCGGTCGCGCAATTGAAGGAGCAACTCATCCGTCCCAATTCCGAGCTCTCAGAGAAGCGCGCGGTGTGCCTGAGTGAAGCGGGTCAGATTATCGGCGGCTATATCGCGCTGCCGGGGCACGAATTGCCAGCGTGCCGGAAAGCGGACCTCCTCACATTGTCGAATCATCTGAAACGTGCTCCCAACGAAGGACTTATAGCGAGGATGCGGCAGGCCAGATCCGTGTTTGCGAGCGTGGGATCAGATGAGTTTTACCTGAGCCGAATAGGGGTGATTCCTTCGGCGCGAGGTAAGGGAACCGGCAAGAAACTGCTCGGGGCATTCCTTGAGGACGGGCGACGTCGAGGGTTCAGACAATTCCGTCTCGATGTCTCGGCCGATAACGAACGGGCGATCCGACTTTATCGCGTGGCTGGTTTCGTAATGGCTGGTGAGTCGGCAATCCCTACAACACCTATTCGCTACTTCTCGATGACATTGGCGGACTGATTTCCGCGCGGATTGCGAATGAGTTATCTGGAACAAGAGCAGCAGAAGGCGTTGCGACCACTGGGTACCCATGCTGGACGGGAGGGCAGGGGGCATCTTGATGCTGTGATTTCGCGACTGCCGGAGTCGGCCCGACCTGCGGTGATGGAGGCGTTTGGTAAAGCCCCGACATGGGCGAAGGTACGGCGGGCGAATGCGGCGCTGGAAGGGGCCGACGCGAACCTTCAGGGACCGGAAGTGGTTGTGCATCTACTGGCCAGCTTTAATCTGGAGCCGATCGAAGCGGCATTGCGATTGGGATTGGCGTGTATTCCGTGCCGGCCACAAATGCAAGTCGCGCCGCTGAATACCATTGAGCAACATCTGTTGGATCAGTGCTCAGGTGTCTATCGGGAGCACAATTTGGCCACGGTGGTCCTGTGGCGGATCGAGGAACTCCTCCCGGAAGCGCTGCTTCCGTATTCGTCCGGCGGCGCTGACGCCGCAAAGGAACGGATGGAATCGCTCTGGCAGCGAATCGAGACGGCTTGCTGCGCCTATCGGGAGATGGGAAAATCGCCGCTCGTTGTCGCGACATTTCCGGCACCGCAGCAGATGTCCGGGTTGATGTTGAATTCCCAATTGGTCGGCGGGGCGTTGAACGCGGTAGCAGAACTGAACTGCCGATTGCGTGAACTGGCTGCGTCCGTGACCGGCCTCCACATCATGGATTGGAACTGGTGGGCGACACGGGAAGGAGCGGCAGCGTTTGACCCGATGATGGAGCAAATGGCGCGGCAACCACTGAGTCTGCAGGGCGCATTATCGCTGGGGTTGTTCGTCGCGCGTCATGTGCGGCCGTTCTTGGCTCCACGTCGCAAGGTGCTCGTGTTGGATGCGGACAACACGCTGTGGGGCGGAATCCTCGGCGAGGATGGCCTGTGGAACGTCAAGCTCGGTCATGAATTTCCCGGGCGTATTTTCCTGCGCATCCAACGAGAAGCCCGGGAACTCAAGAATCAGGGAGTGCTTCTGGCGTTGGTTTCGAAGAGCGACGAGGCCGAGGTCCGGCAGGCGTTCCGGGAGCTACCGGACATGGTGTTGCGGTGGGAGGACTTCGCTTCTCGTCGCGTCAACTTCAACCACAAATACGAGAGTCTGCGAGCGATGGCCGAGGAACTCGGGTTGGGGATCGATAGTTTTGCGGTGCTGGACGATTCGGACCACGAACGCGAACAGATTCGGATGTTTCACCCCGAGGTACTGGTCATCAATCAACGGAGTGATCCGTTGCACATGCTGCAGGCTCTGCAGTCGACCGACGCTTTTGACGCTTACAGCCTGACCGGGGAAGACCGTGCACGACACGGCGAATATCAATTGCGGGAGGCGCGCAGCGGTCGCGGACACGGAGCAAATCTGGAAGAGTTTCTACATGCGCTGCGTCTGGAAGCAACCGTCGAGCGCGTTGAAGAGGGCAACGAGCAGCGTGTCCTCCAGATGTTATCGAAGACGAACCAGTTCAACCTGACCACGCGCCGGCATCGACTGGAAGAGGTAAAAGCGTTGATGGAAAAACCCGGCAGCATCGGCCTGACGTTGCGATTGGCCGACAAGTTTGGCGACCAGGGCATCGTTGGCGTGTTACTGACGGTTCCCGACGAAGGGCATCGGTTGCGAATCGACAGCTATCTCGTCAGTTGCCGGGCGTTGGGGCGCGGGGTGGAGGAATGCCTCTGGGCCGAACTGGTGAAACAGGCGCTGAAGGATGGGGTGCAAGGGATCGTTGGAGAGTACATCCCGACGGCGAAAAACGCTCTGGCGGAGAAGTTCTACAACAAACTTGGATTCGTCCAACTCGAACAAACGCCCTCAGTGACGCGATACCTGATGGAGCCGCTGAAACCGGTCGACCCGCCGTCGTGGCTGGCGAGGAAGGACGAACAGTGATTGTGGAGACGGACCGATTACGCGATTTGCTGGTGGAGTTCTTCGAGCTGGCACCAGAGACCGCTCTAGGGGATATCGTGCAGGAGCGCATCGCCGAATGGGATTCGCTGGCGATGGTTCAGTTGATCGTCGAAATACAGAATGTGTTTGGTGTGGGATTTGATGTGGAAGAGATTGAGCAGTTGGCGAGCTATTCGCAGATTCGTCAGGCCCTGAACCGCAAGGGAGTCAAGGTGTCGCAATGAGAACGCCGCTGATATCGGGTTTGATGAATCGAATCCTTCAGCTTCTGGCGAGGATAGCACCTGGAGCACAGACGGTCCGTGTTTGGCTGCACCGCTGGCGCGGAGTGAAGATGGGCAAGCGGGTCTGGATCGGATATGACGCGATCATTGAGACCGAGCACCCGCACCTGGTGGAGATTCGCGATGACGCGGTGGTGGGCATCCGCGTGACCATTATTGCCCACTTTCGGGAGTCGCGAGGCGTCGTGATTGAAGAGGGCGCAGTACTCGGTCCAGGAGTCCTGGTGTTGCAGGGAGTCACGGTCGGCAGAGGAGCCGTTGTGGCGGCGGGCAGCGTGGTGACCCGATCGGTGCCACCGATGACCATGGTGCAAGGCAACCCGGCAAAACCCATCGCAAAGCTCGGCACGATGTTGACCCCCGGCACCACGCTCAAAGCTTTCTCTGCCGCTCTTCGCCCACTGTCCTAACGTCATCCGATTCGCCATGGAACGATTCGATCACCCACCCCGATTACTTGTGCTCTCATCGGAAGCCTCCGCGGCGTCCGACAAGGCGCTCGCGAAGTTCGCCGATTTCCTGGGCGTATCGGCAGATGTGGTGCCGGTACACGCCGAGGACGCGCAGCCTCCGCGGGAGGTTCAGGCTGTGCCCGCCGGGGAAGTATGCCTGGCGTTGAGCCGGGCTACCCTCGGATCGGCGGATGCGCAGCCATGGCTGGCGAAGGTGATGGAACACGCGCGAGCCATCCTGGTGTATGGAGCTTCCGTCGGCGGGACCGAATGCGAAGAGCTGAAGCGACTGACCCGCGGAGCGCTGATTTCCACTATGCGAGTCGAGTCGAAGACGTGCGTGTACTGTGTTCATGCGAATGACGACCGCGATGCGCTGCCCGTGGACGGGCGTTCGTATACATTCGAACCGGCCGCGGCACCTTGGGTCTTTGCCGGTCCATCCACGGGCGATGGGATCGATACAATCATCTCGGTGAACGGCAAGCCCGGTTTCGTTTCGGTGCCATATGGTCGAGCGACACTGTTCCTATTGAGCTGTCCCACGCTTGTGGACATTGACGCGCCTCTCACGCCGAACTGCGTGTTGCGACCCTGGTATTTGGAACTGCTGGGCATGGCGATCTTTCTGCGTTTGGTATTCGGCCGGTGGTGCTGGACCGCGCCAGCCCAGGCCGCCACGATCGTGATCGACGATCCGTATTTGCGGGGACGATACGGGTTCCTCCGGTACGAAGCTCTTGCACGCGAGCTCGAGCAAACCGGTTGTTCGCTGACCGTGGGATTCATTCCCTACAACCATTGGCGCAGCGATCGGCGCATCACAGACCTGATGCTGCGGCAGCCCGCCCGCTTCTCGATCACGGTGCACGGCTGCGACCACACCAACGCCGAGTTTGCCAACCCAGACGAAAAATGGCTCGGACAAAAGGCGCAATGGGCCCTCGAGTGGATGGATGCACATTCGCGGCTGACGCGGATGCCGTATGACAACGTGATGGTATTTCCCCAGGGCCAATTCACCACGGGGGCGATTCGTGCCTTGAAGGAATGCGGTTATCTGGCGGCGGTGAATACGACCCAGTGGCCCGTGGATTGCGGAGAGAAGCTGTTGACGCTTCGGGACCTGCTGGATGTTGCGGTCACGAGGTACGAGGGGTTCGCCATTTTCGGTCGCAAATATCCGCGCGACCCGTTTGATTTTGCGTTCGACGCGCTGTTTCAGAAGCCCGTGTTGTTTGGTGAACATCATGGGTTTTTCAAGGGTGGGTTCGAGCCGTTGCGCCAGTTGGCGCGGGAGCTTGCGACATTCAAGAACCCGCCCGCGTGGAAACCGCTTCGAGAGGCTCTGGCGTCGGCCGTCGTGGTCAAGTCGACGGGTCCGGGCCATTACGCGGCGCGATGTTTCACGACGGATGTGCGGTTGCGAAACACAGAGGGAGGACGCTGCCGATACAGTCTGAAAAAAGCGGAGATGCAGGGCCTGGTTCGAGCCGTGATCGCGCGGGGCGTCCCCATTCCATTCGAATGGCAGTCGGGTTTCCTGACATGCGAAGTGTGGCTGGAACCGGGCGAGGAATGCGAAATCCGACTGGAGTATGGGAGGACGGAGAATCACAACCATCCGTATCGACGCTCATGGAACTTCCGTTCCCGTGTTTTTGCGCGGCGAATCCTATCGGACTTACGAGACAATTATCTGGCCCGAAACGAGCGGCTCCTGGCCACGGCGGAGCGAGTGAAACAAAAGTTTTGCCGTGATGGTATTGTGTAGGCAAACGGCACGGCGAACGCGTCGTAAATCAAGGAGGACGATCAATTGTCGGAATTCTCATGACAATGACATGATCGGCGGAACATTTCATGCAAAGATTTAACTACCGAGTTCTCATTTTGGGGACGCTTCTGTTGGCGCTGGCCGTCGGCGGGGGGTGCACGAAGTCGTACCGTGTGGCGTCGCATCTGGCCCGGGGGGACCAATACTTTGAAGGTGGTCAGTTGGACAAGGCGGAGATCGAGTACCTGATTGTCTTGAGGGCCGACAGCTCGAACGCGCGGGCGATTGGTCGCCTGGCGCTGATTTATGCCGATCAGGGCCGGTACAGCCGAGCAGGGCCCTTCCTACTGAAGGCGCAGGAGTTGTTGCCGGACGATTTGGAAGTGCGAAAGAGGCTGGCGGAAATTTATCTGGCGATTGGGAAGGCCAAGCAGGCCCGGGATGAGGCCGTGTTCGTGCTCGAACGGAAACCTCACGATGATGAGGCGCCTCTGCTGTTGGCGCAGGCGGCCATTACCACCAACGCGCAGGCCGAAGCTCAGGGGAAGCTACAGGCAATCATTCAAAAGGGCGGAGAGACAGCCTCGTTGGACGCGGCGCTGGCGCACTTGGAACAGATGCGGGGCGATGATTCCGCGGCCGCGATGGCGTTGGAACGCGGCAAAGGTCTGGACGCCAAGTCGAGCGCGGTTTTTTGGGCGTACGGGAACCTGTACGTTGCGCAAAACGATCCAAAGCGCGCCGAGGAGTCGTTCCGGACAGCCGCTGAGTTGTCGTCCCCGCGATCGCCGAGACGGTTGCGTTACGCCGAATACGAGATCGAGAAGGGCGATCTGGAGACGGGGAAGAAACTGCTCCAACAGATTACACAGGAGACGCCGGATTATTTGCCGGCGTGGCGGTGGTTGGCGGAAATCGCGTTGGCGGGGAAGGAGTACGATCCGTGCGCGGATCTGATCCGGCGGATCGTGGCCCGCGACCCGCAGAATTTCGAAGCGATGTCGCTGAGCGGGCGATTGGAACTGGCGAGAGGCAATGCGGACGGAGCTGTCAACGAGTTCAAGAAGCTCGTTGCTGCCTATCCGGAGTCCGCCGACGCGCAGTATCAACTTGCGACAGCGTATCTGTCGAAGAATGAGATGAGTGAAGCGACGACGAGTCTGAACCGGGCGTTGACGTTGTCGCCATCGCTGGCGAAGGCCACAGTGTTGCTGGCGGGCATCGAGATGAAATCGGGTCAAGTCGACGCGGCGATCGGAGCGCTCAAGGCACTGGTCGAAAAGCGGCCCCACTTTCTGCAGGCGCAATTGCTGTTGGCGGACGGCTATCGGTTTCGGGGCGACTTCGAATCGGCTCTCAGTGTCTACGGGACGATGGAGAAGATGTTTCCCAAGAGCGCGGACGTTCCGTTCCTGACGGGAATGACGCTTCTTCAGGAGAGGAAACCCGACGAAGCCCGCGCGGCGTTCGGCAAAGCGCTGGAACTGTCGCCGGATTATTTCGCGGCGGTGGAGCAACTGGTGGATCTTGACGTGGCGGACAAGCAATATGAAACGGCACTGCGACGCGTGCAGCCGTTGCTCGACCGCAACGCGAAGATGCCGGAAGCGTACCTGCTTCGCGCGAAGATCCACCTGGCCGAATCGGATACGACGCACGCGGAAGGCGAGTTGTTGAAGGCGATCGAATTGAGCCCAGACTCGCGCGTTGCCCATTTGATGCTGGCGCGGTTGTACCTGCAGAACCATCAGGCGCCGAAGGCGCTGGAGGATCTTCGGGCATTCGCGGGCAAGAACCCGAAGGACGACGCGGTGTGGATGCTCCTGGGTATGATCCAGGAAGAGCAGAAAGACTACAACGGCGCCCGCGACACGTACGAGAAACTGCTGGCAAACGATCCGCAGTACGCGCCAGCGATGAACAACCTGGCGTGGTTGTACGCGGAACGTCTCGATCAATTGGACAAAGCGTATCGAATTGCCGGCAAGGCGCACGAGTTGCAGCCCCTCAATCCATCCATGGGAGACACCCTGGGCTGGATTCTTTATCAGATGAAACAGTACCCGAGAGCCGTGGTCCTATTGGAGCAGAGCGCGGCGAGGTTGGGCAACCAGCCAGACGTTCAACTTCATCTTGGATTGACGTATTACATGCTGGGTCGGGAAGAGTCGGCGCGCACCGCGTTGCGGCGGGCGCTGGATTTGAAGAAGGACGTCGCCGGACACGAGGAGGCCGAGCAATGTCTGGCGATTCTGTCAATCGACGGCGCGACGGACGGAGCGGAACAGCGCGCTCTCTTGGAGAAGAGAGCGGCAGCGGTGCCGAACGATCCTGTGGCCCGGGTTCGCCTGGGCATGATCTACGAGCGGGCAGGAGATTATGATCGGGCCGTTCCGTGCTATCAGGCGGTCCTGGTTGCCGTTCCTGACAATGTGTTGGCATTGCTGAGTTTGGCCCGCTTGAACGCGGAGCATTATCACGACATGTCGAAAGCGATGGAATTCGCCAAGGCAGCATACAAGGCTGCGCCGGATGACAACGCTGCGTCCGCGATTTTGGGACGCCTGGCTTTCCAGACGGGCGACTACCGGTGGGCGGCGAGTTTGCTACAGCAAGCGTCGCAGCGAGAACCGCAGAATCCAGATCTTTCCTACGATTACGCGCTGGCCGCGTACAGTGTGGGCCAGGTGTCGAACGCGGAGTTGGCGGCGAGATCGGCCTTGAACGTTGCGGCGGGTTTCTCGCGATCTGTTGAGGCCGGGCGATTTCTCGATCTTCTCGCTCTGGCGGGCAACCCAACGCAGGCCGTGGTCGAAGCATCGCGCGTGGAAGGCGCGCTGAAGTCCGAGCCCAACAACGTGCCGGCGCTCATGGCAAGTGGGACAATTGCCGAGCAAAAAGGTGACGTGACCGCAGCGGAGCAGGCCTATGAAAGGGTCCTGTCGCGATACTCCGAATTTGGTCCCGCGATGAGGCGGTTGGCGATTCTATATTCCGTGGAGCCAGCGTTTGAGAACGGCAAGGCGCTGCAGATGGCGATGCAAGCGCGCGAGATCTATCCCGATGATCCCGAGGTTGCGAAGGCTTTGGGCATCGCGACGTATCGCCAGGGGGATTTCGGCAGGTCCTCCAGCTTGCTCAAGGAGAGCGCGTCCAAGTTAAGAAATGACGCCACGCTGATGTATTACCTGGGGATGGCGCAGTTTCGGAACAATGAGCTCGCCGACAGCAAGCGGTCGCTACAGCGGTCGCTGGATTTGAATTTGAGCGGCGATCTCAGCGCGACGGCCAAGCAAACCCTGGCGCAACTGAAGTGAACGTCGGCGGCTGACGCGTGGGCTCAATCTGGCCAAACACGCATTGTACAACCTCCATAAGCGACTAGTGTTAAACATGTTACACAATCGTTGTGGATTTTTACACTTTGTTAAGTCGTTAATGCACAGAGTCATACGATGATTGGATTGGAGAGTGCGGAGTCGGTCAGGGCTGTGTTGTCGGATTTCTTTACATAATCACCTTACTCGCGGCCATATCCGCACTTTTGCGATGATTGTAATCAATTGTATATAAGCATGATACGCATATTTCGGCGGACGTTATGATCTCGTTGGCACGAATGCAGCTAAAGGACGTTCCGTTGGGTCGTATTATGATTTGTGTGGTAGGAGACAGTTGGCGTAGACGAAATCGAGGGAGATTAAAGATGAAGAGCTCAAAACTTTGGTTGGCGGCATCGGTGATGGTGGGCATCGTGTCAGTTGCCAGCTCGACGTACGCGATTCCGACCTTGTTTCTAAGCGACGGCGTGGGCGATACCGTGACGGTAGCGACCGGTGGTGACTCAGATACATTCGTGGGCTCGCTGGGAGCTTGGAACCTGAATGTGAGCGTGGGGACATCGCTGGGAAGCTCAACATCCCCCGACTTCGTTCTTAACAACACCATTGATGCGAGCTTGGGAACGGGCTTCAACAAGTCCTACAATCTGTATGTGTGGTTCGGCAATACCGATCTCGGCCCCAGCAGTGGCAGCTTTTCAGCTACCATTGGCGGCGGGACGACTGGGTCTGTGACGTACAACACGTACGCTGACTCGGGCAATACGATGTTTGCGACGACCATGGGTCTGACATCGGTGACCGACAGTGGTCTGTTTTCTGATTCGGCTTCCTCGACTGACGAGAGTCTCCTTTTCCCATATTCCCTGTCGCAGGAAGTGATCATCACGCAGACAGGTCCGGGCGCTACGAGCTTCTTTGCAACTCTGGCCTTGAATTCGGACGGCAGCGCAGGTGGTTTGCCGCCGGTTCCTGAAGGCGGGATGACGCTGGTGCTGCTGGGCTCGAGCCTGATGGGCCTCTGGGCATTCGGTCGGTTCCAAAAGTCGATTCGCGCGTAGAACTTTCACTTAACAGTTTTTCGACGCTCCGGCAGGCAACGCTTGCCGGAGCGTTTTGTTCCCCGCATGCAGTCTCGACCTGGCGTACTCTTCCTGTTTCATGGTTGTTTTCGGGCCAGAATTCCGGCGTTCCCGGCGCAGGCGATTTGCTGTAGACTTCCCTTCGACCCGTGTCCGACGATGAACCCGTCAATGGGTATTTCTCGAACGGAATATCGATCATGAACGCGGCTTTTTTGCTGGCGGTCGTAAGCGCACTTCTTGCGTTTGCCCTGGGCGTTACCGTGGCGTTGCGCGAGAAGGTGTCCCTTGCGTCCATGTCCTTTTTTGCCGGGATGACGGTGTTGGCGGCGGAGAGTCTGCTTGGCGGGCTGGCGGCGCAATCGACCAGCCTGGACGAGGTGATGTATTGGGAGACATGGAGATTTGCGGCGACCTCGATACTTCCGGGCATGTGGCTGTTATTCAGCGTGACCTACTCTCGGGGCGACGCGCGTGAAACGCTGAAGAGGCGTTGGTGGCTCATACTCGCAGCTTTCATCCTGCCGACCGGACTCATGGGGGTCTCTCATGAGGACATGATCGCCTTCGCGCGCCAACTACCACCTTCCGACCACTGGGTTGTGATGCTGGGTTGGCCGGCGATTGGGCTGGACCTGCTCTTCCTGATGGGAAGCGTCTTGGTGCTGACAAACTTTGAAAGGACCCTGCGCGCGTCGGTGGGAACGATGCGGTGGCGCATCAAATTCATGATCATCGGCCTGGGGGTGTTGTTTGCCGTCCGCGCCTACACGAGCAGCCAGAACCTGGTATTCGGGACAAGAGATCTGGCTTGGGGAAGCGTCGAGTCCGGGACGCTTCTGCTGGCGTGCCTGCTGATCCTGCGATCGCTATTGCGGGCGGGCCACTTCGAGGTGAGCGTCTATCCGTCACAGTCCGTTCTGTACAATTCCCTGACGATATTGTTGGCAGGAGTTTACCTCTTTGTGGTTGGGGTACTGGCGAAAGTGGTGACGTTTCTGGGCGGAGACGCCACATTTGCCCTCAAGGCGTTCATCATCCTGCTGGCATTGGTGCTATTGACGATCCTGTTGCTGTCGGAGCGCGCGCGGCTCGTGACCAAGCGCTTTGTGAGCCGGCATCTTCAGCGCCCGCTCTACGACTATCGCGGAGTATGGAAGCGATTCACCGAAGGCACAGCGTCCCGCGTCGACCAGACAGAATTATGTCGGGCGGTGGCCAAGCTGACGGCGGAAATCTTCCAGGCGCTTTCCGTCACCGTGTGGCTCGTGGACGAGAGTAAAGAACGACTGACGTTTGCGGCGTCGACGTCGCTGTCGGATCAGGCCGGCTCCAACCTCAGCCCGCGGGGCGCGGAAGTGGCCGAGGTTGCTGCGGCGGTTCTGCGTCAGAGCATGCCGGTGGACATCGATACCTCGAAGGAAAAATGGGCGGAACTCCTGAGGCGATGGCATCCGGGCGAGTTCCGCAAGGGGGGACATCGCGTCGCGGCGCCAATGATCAGTAACGGAGAATTGCTGGGGTTGATCACCCTGGGCGACCGGGTTGGCGGGGTGCCGTTCTCGCAGCAGGATTTTGATCTGCTCAAGTGCATGAGCGACCAGGCGGCGGCGAGCCTGCGCAACGTGCAATTGTCCGGGAAGCTGCTCGAAGCGAGGGAACTTGAAGCCTTTCAGAAGATGTCGGTGTTTTTCATTCACGATCTCAAGAACACGGCATCAACGTTAAACCTGATGTTACGCAATTTGCCGGTGCATTTCGACAATCCCGCGTTTCGTGAAGACGCGTTACGGGGGATCGCCAAGACGGTGGATCACATCAATCAGCTGATCGATCGGTTGAGCCTGTTGCGCCACGAGTTGAAGATGCAACTGGCGGAGATGGATCTGAACGAGGTGGTATCGCAGGCGGTGGCGGCCTGGGTGCGGAACGGCCACGTCGAGCTGGTACAGGACCTGCGTCCACTACCGAAGTTGTACCTGGACCGGGAGCAGATTCTCAAAGTGATCACGAATCTGGTGCTTAATGCGGATGAGGCGGTCGTCGACAAAGGCCGTGTGAGTGTGGAAACGACGCATCGGAACGGCTGGGTTGTGCTGTCGGTGGCGGACAACGGCTGCGGCATGAGCGCGGAGTTCCGCGAACGGTCGTTGTTTCGTCCATTCCAAACAACCAAGAAGAAGGGGCTCGGGATTGGGATGTTCCAAAGCAAGATGATCGTCGAAGCCCACGGGGGAAGGATTGAAGTGGAGAGCGAGCTAGGCAAGGGGACAACCTTTCGCGTATTGTTGCCCGTCCAGAGGCCGGTGGAATGAACCCGAAATTGATGATCGTTGACGATGACGAGGAAATCCGGACCCAGATGAAATGGGCGCTGGCGCAGGACTACGAAGTCCTGTTGGCGGAGGACCGGGCGACCGCGTTGGAGTATTTCCGCTTTGATCGGCCGTCCGTGGTTTTGTTGGATCTGGGTCTGCCGCCTCAACCGAACAATCCGGAGGAAGGCCTGGGGACGTTGTCCGAGTTGCTGGCGATGGATCGTCTGGTCAAAGTGGTGATCATTTCGGGCCAGGAAGAGAAAGAGATTGCCCTGACGGCGGTGGGATCCGGGGCGTACGATTTTCTTTGCAAGCCCGTGGACATGGAGCAACTCAAACTCCTGCTGAAGCGCTGCTTTTATGTTTCGCGGCTGGAGCGGGAGTACCGGGAAATGCAGGAGCGATTGCAGGGCGAGACATTCGAGGGGATGCTGGGCACCAGTTCTGCCATGCAGACGGCATTTGGCTCGATCCGGAAGGTGGCGGTGACGGACGCACCCGTACTGATTCTCGGCGAAAGCGGAACAGGGAAGGAAATGGCGGCTCTGGCGATTCACCGCCGAAGCGCACGAAAGGACGGGCCGTTCGTGGCAATCAATTGCGGCGCCATACCGGAGACGCTGCTGGAGAGCGAATTATTCGGCCACGAGAAGGGGGCGTTCACGGGAGCCCACATGCAGCGGAAAGGGCGGATTGAGAGCGCCAGTGGCGGCACGCTGTTTCTGGATGAAATTGGAGAAATTCCGTCGGCGCTGCAGGTCAAGCTGCTGCGGTTTCTGCAGGAACAGCGGATCGAACGTGTTGGCGGGCGGCAGGAAATCCATGTGGACGCGCGCATTATTGCCGCCACCAACTCCGACCTGAAAAAGGGAATGGCAGACGGTGGTTTTCGCGAGGATCTGTATTACCGGCTGGCAGTCGTCCAGATGACGCTACCGCCGTTGCGAGAGCGCGAAGCGGACATTGTGTTGCTGGCGCAGGCGTTCCTGCAGCGGTTCTCACAAGAAATCGGCAAGCAAGGCCTGGGGTTTGACCGTCAGGCGCTGGCGGCAATGCGGGGGTATCCGTGGCCCGGCAACGTGCGGGAGTTGGAAAACCGCGTCAAGCGCGCGGTGATCATGGCCGAAGGGAAGCGGTTGACGGTTGAGGATCTCGAACTGGCCGAGTCCAAGGATACGCCACGCGCGACGACATTGAAGCAAGCCTGCGAGAATCTCCAGCGAGAGATGATCATTCAAGGTCTCCAGAAGCATTCCTGGAAGGTCGCGGCCGCAGCGGCCGAGCTGGGGGTAAGTCGGCCGACCTTGTACGAGCTGATCGATCGCCTGAACATTCAGAAGCCCGCGCAAGAGCCGCAATAGGGCGCACCGCATCTCCTCCCCGGGTCACCCCGGTCAGACTGTCCATCCGGGCGACCCGAATCATCCCGCCGGTAGTCGGGTTTAGAACCAATTGAACCGTTCCGGCACATAGACGATGTCGGATGGTTTCAAATAGAACGGCGTACTCTGGCTGGCCTCGAGGGCGTTCCTCAGGTTCAGCGTATAATTCTTGGTGCCTTCCTTTTGCGTTCGGACTACGCGCACGTGGCCCATATCGGCCTTGTTGTAGTCGAACCCACCAGCTTCCATGATGGCTTCCAGCGCGGTGATCGGATGGTCCGAGAGAATCTTGCCCGGACGGATCACAGCTCCGGTGACGAAGATGGGGAACGTGGAGGAGACGACGGTCACCATGACTTCCTTGGTAACCAACTGGGGCGCGTACAGTTTCAGAATCTCTTTTTCCAGATCCGCCGGCGTCAAGCCGGCAGCGGTGATTTCACCGACGAGAGACAAGGCGATTTTACCGTCGCGGCGGATTTGCTGCGATTCATTGAGGTTCGGCGCGCCTGGAAAGGTGATCTTGACCGTGTCGCCCTCGCGCAGGACGACGGCAGCAGAGCGTTCGGCATCGGTTTCGGCCGGCACTTTTGCCTGGGGTGTCTGGCATCCGGCCACCGCCAGTAACAGCGCGACTGAGGAAACGGCCAGCATGGCCCGCGAGCAACGGTTGACGAACAAACTGGTTTTGGGGAAACGGACCCGATTATCTCGTGCGGATGAATGCGTTGTCATTCGGCAGCGCTCCTTTACGGTGTTTCGCCTCAATCCTACGCCACGAGTGAGGCAGATCGTTGTTCGTGGATTTTATTCAAGGGACGCGGTTGGGACAACATTAAACGCAGAGGGGCAAAATGGGGCAGGCGGTCGGCAGATAGAGGGGGTGCGAGGGTTGGTGTCAGGATTCCGTAACTGGCGTCGGGATACTTTACACTTCCTTGGTCGTCAGCGGTATTCTCACTCTTGCGGTAACTTTTGTAAGTATCTGGGGATTAGTTTGTTGTGGTTTTAACGTCCCCTGTTTTGACATGTACGGCATCAGTCCTGCTAAACAAGTAACCGATTCCGCTTAGGGGTCGTTTGAATGATGTAACGACGAGCGGAAGGGGAAGGATGTGAATAGGGATGAAGGGAAAAATGATGTTCGTACCCCGGGTGGGGCTGTGCTTGGCCATTCTCGGCCTGGTTGGTATCACCACAAAGGTCAGCGCTGTTGAGTACACCTATGAAGGTGAAACTGGCGGCGGTCTGCCGATGTGGATCGAAACGTCCGGCGGGAACATGAACGCGCTCGTCGGGCAATTGGTCATGACGACCTCGACGCCCGGCTGGCAATCTGTGCTCGACACATATTGCACGGACGTTGCGGCGGACTTGGCGAGGTCATACAACTACTCGCCATACGCGTTTACCGATCCGCAGGCGACAGGTGTGGATCCCAAATGGACCTCTGGTGGCATCCAGAACGCGGCAGCGATCTGGTACGCTTACAGCGCTTCCGCCAACGCCGACCCGACGGGAGTGAAGGAAGCGGGCCTCCAACTGGCGATTTGGGAAGCACTTTACAACAACCAAGCCACGTACACTGGCACCAGCTTCTTCGATTCATCGAACGGCGGGTTCTACATTACGTCCGCCGATTTCGGTAACGTTGCGCGTGCGGCGAACTACGCGGCGTCGTATCTGGACAGCCTCGGCAGTCTGGCGCCTGCCCCGAACGGCGACTGGCTGGCTCCGGTGGATTCGGAGGGAGCGATTTGCGGATCGCAAGGTCTGCTTTATCCGATCACTCCGCCGCCATGCCAGCAGGTACCCGATATGTCCTCGACGTTTATGCTGTTCGGCGCGGCGCTGACGGCGCTCGGGTTCGCGGGTCGCAAGTTCCAGTCGAAGTAGCGGCGATTCAGCAGGCGGTTTACGCAAGGCGGTTCTGGTTGGTAGTTTCCAACCGGAACCGCCTTGATGTTTTTGGACGTTTCCGAACGCTTTGTGCTTTTGGCCCGGTAGTTATTCGAGCGCGCTGGTAAGGGTCAGATGGCCCGTCGGAACCAGCACGGTGTTGGTTTGGCCGTTCGAGAGGACGTCCAGAACCCCCATGAAGTGGGCTTGCCCGCAGCGCTGGGTGACGCCTTTGCCCTTCCCGGGGACGTACTTCATAATATCCTGATCTCCCATGGACTTATCCAGGGGATCGTGGTCCTCCGTTGCGAGTACCGCGCTTGCGCAACCATTTGTGTCGAGGTGAACCCGGCCGGCCATCGTCAGATACCCGCCCGCAAGGCTTCCCACGGGTTGAACGTCAAACACTGCGACGAACCGCTCGAGGTTTGTAACACCTGTCGTAAGGTCTGCTTCGAGCACTTTGTCGAAGGCGGTGGTTTCGGCGAGGGTCGTCATGTTCGACGTCGTCGTGTCAAAGATCACCAGGAGCGCTGTGGAACTGTCGCAATTCAACGCAAACGCCAACACCTGATTGTTGGTGGACTGTGAACCCATGGCCAGGGCGACGAGATCGGATCCCCACCAGGATTGGAAGGAATACTGGGGAACGCCGCCGGAGTTCGCCTGTGAAACCGCTATTGTGTAAGCGGCTGAATTGAACGAAAGAAAATGCGATGATCCACCCCATACGCTCGCTGCGGCGACGATAAGGGAGCCCACTCCCAAGACGATCCACTTCCTGACAACATTCACTACGCAACTCCTTTCTCTACATCTCGCTTACCCGGCTGGACCGTCGACTGGAACGGTCCGACATTATTCTTCGGGGTAAACGTCTCGGTGAATCAGGTGCCAACCTGCTGGCACGCTTGGCTCCGAACAGCACACTTGGAATGGGCTGAGAAAGTGGATGTATCGAAGCCTATGTACAGCCGAGAGGACAGCATATTTCTACTTCTGCCGTGAGTTTTAGCAGCAAGTGTACCAGTGCGGCATCGGGGTGTTCCCGTGGTGGAATTCCGCCCAAGGCAGCCCGTATGGCGGGCATTTTTCACTTCGTTGGCGAGCTTTTCTCTTTCGTGAGTGAGCAGATTCTCTCCCGTGCGGACATCTCGCGATTTGTGGGCTCTCGCATAGTATCTCCCGCTCAGACCATGGGAAAATGGCACAAGTCTGGCTTATTAAATCCATAATGTTGCTCCGAAATGGGGAGCAACGGTGGCACGGTGGCGAGACGAAGACGGACACAACACACTACAAATGGATTCCGTGATGCTGAATAATGCGATGGACTCCCAGTGCATGGTCCATTACCATTCGGTTTGGTATCGCTTGCGGCGTGGGCGAAGATAAGGGATATGAAGCGCAGGGTACATTCGTGGCATCGGGCTTGCCCTGACCGGCATATGAGGCGGAGTCCCGAAGGAGCTTTGACAGCGCCTTGTGTCCGGACGCCGGGCAATTGTCAACATCGAGTGCGTCCGGTGTGGTTCTGCATCCTTGCATTGGCACTCCTGTCTGGTTATGCGAACCGAGTCGCAGGGTCTACCCCATACAATGTCATCGACTTGGGCAGCCTGGGGGGAAGTGCTTCGCAAGCCATGGGCGTCAATGCCTTCGGTCAGGTCACGGGCTTTGCGCTCCTTACCGGCAACACGGCTTATCACGCTGCCTTGTGGACCAATAGCGGCCTGCCTGCAATCGACCTCGGAACGCTCGGTGGCTCCTATAGCGAAGGATTCGGCATCAACGCATCCGGCCAGGTTGCCGGTTCCGCGTACACAAGCAATGGCGTGATGCACGCGGCCTTGTGGGCGAACGGCAACCCTGCGGTCGATCTGGGTACCCTGGGTGGACCGAGCAGCCAGGCGAATGCCATCAACGCCTCCGGTCAGGTAGTTGGCCAGGCCTACACCAATGCTCTGGTGCAACATGCGGTTCTGTGGACGAACAGCAGCGCCCCCGGCATCGACCTTGGGACTTTGGGGGGCACGCCCAGTCAGGCCAAGAGCATCAATTCCTCCGGCCAGATCGCTGGATGGGCCAACACCACGGGTGACGTGACGCTCCACGCTGCGCTTTGGACCAACGGTGGCAGTCCGGCCGTCGACCTGGGCACGTTGGGTGGGCCTCGCAGTCAGGCCACTGGCATCAACGATTCGGGGGAGGTTGTCGGGTTTTCTGACGTGACCAATGATGTCGCGTCACATGCCGCTTTGTGGACCAACAGCACCAGTCCCGCCGTCGATCTCGGTACGTTGGGTGGCGCGAACAGTCAGGCAAACGGCATTAATGCTTCCGGTCAAATCGTTGGTTCCGCCAACATTGTCACCACGAATGCCGCCGTTTCTCACGGCGCCCTTTGGACGAATAGCGCAAGCCCGGCCATCGATGTGAATACGCTCATCCCGACCAACTCGGGCTGGGTGTTGGCCACGTGTTATGCAATCAGCGACACCGGGGAAATTGTCGGCAGCGGGACGATCAGCGGGAATCTGCATGCGTTCGCCCTCATCCCGCCTCCGCCGATCATGACAACCAACTCCTGGATCAGCATCCTCGACGGCAAATGGGAAGCAAACACCAACTGGTCCACCGGAGCCTCGCCATCCCAGGCAGATACGGACGATGTGATTACCAACGCCGCTACCAAGACGGTGACCATCGATTCGGTAACGACCAATACTCCAGGTACAATGACGATTAGCAACCTGATCGTTTCCGCCCCGCTGGGCTCGACGAATACACTGTTCCTCAATGGCATCGATGGCTCGGTTCCGCTGCAAGTCCTGAACAGCCTGACGGTTGGAAGCGGCGGCGTGTTGACCGTGAGCGGGTCGGCCCTGGTTGCCGGCTCGGTCAGTAACGCCGGGATGATTCAGGCTACGGGAGGAACGCTGGAATTCTTCGGGTTGAATACTGGTACCAACGATACGCTCTCGGGGACCATTTCGATCACCAACCGAGCCGCGTTGTTACTGTCGGGAACCGATTCCTGGACGATTGCATCCGCGGTCGCTTATGGAGGCGAAGCCAGTGGCGGCTCGATCATCTCCAGCAATGGCGGTGCGGTTCAAACCGTCTTCCTGAGCGATCCCGCCTTCTGCGACAACGGGGGCACGCTGGCAGTGGTTGGCGGCAACGTCATCAATTACGGACCAGCCGGCGCGGACATGACGAATGCTTACGTGATCACCGGCTCGGGGATTTTGACGGGCAACTTCGGGATGAACAGCTACGCCCTTTTCAATCAGGGTACCATCGCGTCGATAAGTGGCGGCACTCTCATGCTGGATCCGCATGACGCGCTCGATTTCGGTGGCGTCCAAAATGCGTCGACCATCGTCGTTGCCTCCGGCAGCACCTTGTCGATTCGCCGCACAGAAAGCGCCTGGGATAATCCATCGACAAGCTACCCGACCAATATCGGCGCAATTTTCATGCAGGGCGGCGTGTTACAGGCCGATGATGCGACCACGACGTCGACGAACCGTGTATTCGTGAACGATACCCCGGGGCTCATTGAAGGCTGCGGCAGCTTCAGCAACTGGACCACGGTGCTCAATAACGGGCTGATCCTCGCGGATTGCGCGACCGGGCTGACCTTCTCCGGCATCGTCACGAATAACGGAACGATGCGAGCAGTGAATGGCAACGTATTGGAAGCCTACGGGACCGTCGTCAACAACGGCACCATCGATATCATCAACGGCGGCGCTACGAATTTCCACGGTGGATTCGTCAACAACGGCACCGTGCTGACAGCCGACAGTGTGGCAATTTCGAGTATATTCGTCGTGACTAACGATGTGGATATCCAACTTCAGTCGGTTCCCGGCCACACGTACCAATTGCAGGTCAGCCAGACCTTCACCCCCACCAACTGGGTTGCCAACGGCGCATCGCAGTCGGGTACAGGGAACATGCTCACGTTTGTCGATGCCGGTGGGGCCACCAACGTCCCGACTCGATTCTACCGGGTTCTTGTGACTTCGCCCTGAACCGGGTTAAACGGAGGGGACGGGCGGCGGGACTGGCGCGTTGACCAACCATGCGCTGATTGGGCTCATTGCTCCGCAGTCAATGCACCGGGTGGATTCGAACTGTGTCCCGCAGTTGGGACACACGGCCTGCGTGAGAAACGTATCGAACGCGGTGCCACACTTGCCACACTTCCACAAGGCGCCCCGTGGGGGAGCCGCGTGACAGGCGGGACAGGCAAGCCCCTCATGGCGGGGCATGGCTGCCAGCCTGGCCAACGCACGGGCCACGCGCCAGCCGCGGACACAGTTCATGACAATGAATGCCGTGATCAAGCCGATCCAGAGCGAGTGCGCAAGGATGGCCAGGATGGCGACGCCCGCTGCCCCGACGAAGCCGATTGCCGCGGCAACCATCAGGCTACGGGCGCGTCCCAGTCCAAACCACAGCAACGACTGCAGGATCTGCCCACCGTCCAGCGGGTATATGGGCAATAGGTTGAAGATCAGCAGCATCAGGTTGATCGTCCAAATATTGGAGATCAGAGCGTAAGCATCTGGCGAAGAAATCGGCCATCCCACGGACTTGGCGAGAAACAGCACCAGCGTCAGCACAGGGAATAGGGCGACATTCACCAGAGGTCCGGCCGCGATGCTCCACAACACGGCGCCCGGACGGGGCGGTGGATCCACATAGGCGACGCCGCCGAGCGGCCAAAGCACGATTTGGTTCGCTTTCCCGCCGACGCTGCGGCACGCCAGCGCGTGGCCGAACTCGTGCATGGTCACGATGGCGAACAGCGCGAGGTACTCGAGAACGTTCCACAGAAGGGAGGAGTAGTCGTGTCCGCGATCCTGGATCTCATACGCGGCGACGATGAACCAGGACCAGTGCAGGAACACCGTGATTCCGGCGATTTGGAAGAGACGAATGGAACCCTGTCGCGTCGGCATCATGGACGAGGATTCTCCGCCCGTCGTTTACCCAAAATCGGGAGAGGATTCACACGGTGTTTATAGCACAGCCCCGTTGCACCACAAGCGTATTGGTGTCGGCGCCATGGGCGGTGGAAACCGGTGAGCAATCCATGGCGTGTGTTTCTGCCGATGTAGCGATGGCCTTACGAAAAGGGGGAATCAGGTGGCCTCTGGACCGTCAACGCGCGCGGGCCGCGCTACGCCGTCGGGAACCCAGATGGACGAATGCCAGAGCCGTCAGGCCGAACCCGAGAAGGGCGACAGTCTTGGGTTCAGGGATGGCAACAATGTTGGCTTCGGCATCGAAGATCGCCAGGCCGACAGCATTGCCAGCAACTGTTGACGCGAACAAGGCCCCTTTCCCTTGGAGATTCTCGCTCTCGATGGTGCCAGTGCCGTGGTCGGCCACATACAAATTGCCGCTCTCGTCGAACGCCAAGCCGATCGGGAAGCTGACACCGGAATTGGTGAGCGACGTGATGGACCCGGCGAAGAACGATCCATTTCCGCTGGGATCGAACTTGTAGATCTGATTGTTGCCGTAGCTCGACACGTACAGATTGCCGCTGGTGTCGAACGTCAGGCCCTCTGGATTGTAGAAGCCCGTGTTCGCGAAAGTGGAACCAACTCCGCTGGCATTGAACTTCTCGATCGTGGTGTAGGAATTGCCGGTATACAGGTTGCCACTGCCGTCGATTGCGAGGCCTGCAAAGCCAAACTGGTTGCCGGTACTGGTGAAGACGGACATGCCGCCGCTCGAACTCAACTTCAGGATCGCGTACCCGCTGAAGAGGCCATAGGGCATATCAGCTGCGGTGGCGTACAGGTTGCCTTCGCTGTCAAACGCCAAGTCGAAGGGTTCGTAGGCGCCCAAATTCGCAAACACCGAGCCTTGTCCGCTCGGGCTGAATTCCTCGATGGTGTGGTTGCCTGTATTCGCAGCGAAGAGGTCGCCCTGACCATCAACGGCGAGGCCGTATGGATCGTCCAATCCCGAGGCGCCTGTGGCGAAAATCGATCCATTTCCGTTCGTATCATAGGATTCGATTGTATTGCCGTTAAATGTAGATACGTAGATAGTGCTGGCATTTGCCGAAGCGGGGTTCAAACCCAGGCAAAAGCCCAGACAGCAAACTGAAACAGAATGTGCGAGTGCGACGGTTCCCTTCATCCCTACCTCACCTCTCCATTCCGCTAAGCATACATCACTCCCTGGTCATTTGCAAGTCCCACACAGATGCGGGCAAGTGGGCCATTCCCAGGCACCTACGCAAGGGCGCCAGATGGCCTGTGCCCGTGAATGCTTTTCATCCCACCGTCCAAACCGTTTGACCCCTGAGCGTCTTTCGGGTATGAATACGCGGCTCTGTGGCGGGAAGCACTATTCATAGCTCGGTGAGCCGGTAGCTCAGCTGGTAGAGCAACGGCCTTTTAATTCGAAACGGGCATTTTAGCCACTTTTGCATGTTTTTAGCTATCGCCTGCCAGCCCAATAAACACAACGGTTGCATGGCTTTTTCCTGCTATCAGGTGAAATCACGAAAGCTCCCAAAATCGACCACAGGGTTACAACTTAGGGTTACAACTTTTTCCGGCGCGACCTCGTGTGAATTCGTGGAAGCTGTGGACGCAAACCCGACTGGCGAGCCGGTCAAGACTCGCAGATCGTCAAGTCCTTTAACAATTGCGCGTTCTAAAACTCGACTGAGTTGGAGGTCTCGCGGAGGAATCGTTCAATTTCGGGGACAGGGAATAGGGGACGACGGAGTGCGCGACTGGGTCGCAGTAGTCCGCGTTGAACGAGCCGGTCCAACGTCGGGATGCTTATCCCTAAAGCGACAGCGGCCTCTTCACGGGTCAACGCCAGCCGGTCAACCTCGCGCTTCTGTCTCTCGTCCGGCATGAGCGGGCAGTGGTGAGATTAGATTCGCACGCCGCGCGCCTGGTTCTGCGTATGAGAGGCGTGTTCTTCGAGCGTTTCGGAGAAACCGAGGCGGGCGACTTTCTTGCACATGCGTGTGATCTCATTGACCACGCGCCGCAAATCCTGCTTCGGAAAACGCTCCGCAATGACCAGTCGGACATTGGCGGTGATGTCGTTGACCATCAGCTGGAGGGTCTCGCTTTCGCTGCGCAGGTAGTCGCGAAGCACTTGGCGCGGGTTGTCTCCCGTGCGGAGGACATCCAATGGTCCACGCGCCTTGGCGTAAGCCGAAGCTGCCGATGCCTGGTCAATCACGGCGTATTCCAAGCCGTGCTCGCAAGCCCGCTTGCAGAGGAAAACTTCGTTGTTGTTCAACCTCATCAACGAAGCGCAAACCTCCCACGGACTTCGACCGCCGGCCGAGTCGGGCAACTCCGCAGCCCCGCCCTGAGCTTGAGAATCTAGAGAACCAAGTCCCCGCGCGCTTGCCTCCACGTAGCGGAGCTTGTCGCCGATCAAACATAGGGCTTGGTAATCGCTCTTGATAACGCCGAATGCCTCGAAGTATGCCGCGTATTCCGCGTCGCTCATCCGCTTCAACGAGGGCGGCGCCACTCCCTGTCGCGGTTGGCCATTTCTCTTGATCATGCGTCTCCTTTCCGTGCCCTCATTCAGTCTTCAAGAGTTTGAGCAGTTCCGACCGAGGCACGAGTAGTTTGCCGCGCAGCACACGGCAGGGGCGAAGTTTCCCGCGTTGAATCATCCGGTAGACGCTGAAGTAGTGCACCCCTAATAGCTGCGCGGCTTCCTCGATGGAGTAGGCAAGGCGTTCCGAATCCGGCAGCGTTGGTGCGGGTGCCTGTGGCGCGGTATTCACTGCTTCGTTGTTCCCTGACATTGCCGCGAGTGTACTCGTCGCGGGCTGGTAAGTTGTTCCCATTTGGGAACAAAATCGACTCTGCGAGACCGTGCGCCGACAACCCACCATTACGGCTCGGTTGCCTGCGTCGTGCTTATACGACCCGCCAGTGTGCCGATAGCGACGACGAATTGAGAGTGTTCCTGCAGAAAATGGCTCTGCCCGCGCGCTGCGGGCGAAAACGGCTTCGTAAAACTCGATTTACGGCGCGATCTCCACGCGCCTCGATAGGCCGGACGTTGGAAACTCAGCGCCGGCACTTCGTGTGGGCATCGGTCATGCGAACGCCTAGAATAATGTTCGCGGGGTCAATTCTGTTTTGATCCGTTTCATATTGGTGCAACCGCTGGTCTTTGGGCAATGCCCTCCAGGATCGTCGCCAGCTTGACGTAATCCTTATTTGTGAACAGCCGGCCAAAGAGGCTTTCAAGCAACGGATGTTTCGAGCGGCATTGACCAACCAGGTGGTTGGTGCGTTTGTCCACCTGTAGATAATCCACGTACGGCCCGAATGCGGCAATGTTCTGGTCATTGACATTACCGGCCTCCGCATTCTTAAGCCCAGGGGTCAGCCGGTTGATTTCACGCCAGACGATCCAGGACGGCATTTTATCCTGATAAGCCACGCTGGCAATATCCTCAAACGGAAGAGAAAGACGGCGGGCATGCAGTCTCAGGTTCTGGAAGAAAATGGCCTCGAAAGCCACATCGTCTTCCGTGGCATTTGGCGGCAGTCTGGATTCATCAACCCCATAGGAGGTAATCATTACGTCTCTTGGTGAGCCACCTTGTTTGATCACTCCCACCGTTTCATCGTACGACTCTTTCATTAACTCATGCGCCAATCTGTCAGCGTTCTGCCGCACCCTGGGGTCACCATGGGTTTTCATCTGTGCCGCCAAAGATCGTGCGGTCTTTTTGTAATGTTGGAGAATCGCCCCCATGCTCGGGAACGTTTTGCGGTATTGATCGGGACGGAATTTCCGACTTCTGGCAGGCTGCCGGAAATGGGTCAAGGAAGCAATTTCCGCCGTTCGTTTCATCCGGTCCTTGGCAAGATTCTTACGGTAGTAATCCCACCATATCTCGTTATGGGAAACGAGGTCTCTGCCGATAATGAATCCGCCGAGATTGCCACGAACCTGCTCAATGAGGGCGGGCATGGAAATGTTAGGCGCGGCAAGAAGACCCTTAATTTCCAGTTCTGCCAATTCAACTCTACTCCCCACGTTGCCAATCGCATCTGTGTCTTTAAGGAAGTTGATGAATTTCAGGTGTCGCAGGAAATTACACCGCAGGTCGTATACTTCCTCGTTCTCGTGATTGATCAACTCTTCAATGTGATGCCATGTCAGAAACAGCGACAGACCGGTACCATTGAGAACGTCCAATACCCGCTTTGCTGAAGGCATAGTTCTCCAATCCTTGGCGAGGTTGCCCAGGGTGCTGGAATCCAATGCCACTAGTTTGGGAATCACAACTGCCATGCGAGGCCAAAACTTTACACCTGAAATAATGACAACTCAACAAACGTGGCGACTCCTGAAAAGCCAACCTCAGCGGGCCAGAGAATCAGCAGCGTGCGGCCAGCCGAAAGCTCGCAGGTCCGATTCCTTTCGTTGTAAGTCCTTCCACCGCGAGACGGGTTAAGTCACAAGTGCTTGTCCCGGCCGCACACCAGCGCCGCAAACAAAATTTGCTCGTTGGTGTAGTGCGGATGCTGCAACCGGATATCCTCTAGCCATTCCTCAAGGCGTGGCGTCAACTCCACCCGAAACTGAGGCCCCCACTTCAATGTCATACGGGCTCCTGTATCCTTCCAGCGAATCACACGCCTTTAATGAGGTCGAAACGCCTGCCCTGCTTTCCTATGCGACGGGCAAGCAACGTGGCCACTTTTCTATCACGCGGACAATCGAGGTCGAGAATCGCACGACACGACCGGGTCACGCTGTTCCAGTGCGGTCGTCGATCCCACTGAATCAGCTCGCCATGCTTTGTTTTCACTACGAGTTGCATTAGCCCACCGTTCAGGCCTATCTCCCAGTCAACCGCTCTTGTGAACCGACAAGAATGCTTCCTTTTGCCCACAAATACGCGGACTCCAGGTCTTTTCTCGACACGTCCATGTTCAACATGTGCATTCCATCGCGCGCGCCCCGTGACTCTTTCAAGGCTCTGGAAGATGCGCTCTACTCGCAGCGCACCAATCAGATACCATCCTCTAGCGTGACTTCTGAATACTGATTGGCCTCGACTTGTCTGCCACAGCAATGCCCAAAACAAAAGAATATCGCCCTTGTCTGCCCTGAGAAGGGCGCGTGCACGACCGTTTTGGCAGCAGTCCCCGTAGCTAAGCCCATTCCAATCAGGGTCAAGGTGACATTTGACCCCACGCCGCACCCTCAGGAATGGACGAGCTGAACTTGGAAAAGGTTGTCCCTTTGGGTCTCCTTCTTCCGTAGGAAAGGGCACGTAGACCCAAGTGCCATTTGGAAAACGGGGGCTTCGCGCCTTGCCGCTGTCGCCGGTGTTTGTACCTACATTGATGAGGTAGATTTTGGCCATTGCATCCTTACTGTCACAGATCGACGAGCAGTTCGCTAAGGTTTTCTGGCGTCACATCTATGCCGTATCGAGCCTGACGCTTAATGCCGATACCCGAAGCAATACTCCTGTTTTCACTTTGTCAGTGACAGCCTCCGCACGGTGCACGTCGCGTAGGTTTATTGTTAGGTTTCCCGTGGACCCCGTGTCTCTTGGATTTCAAAAACTTTTCAAGTTCATCGATATGGTCGTCGATCCGTTTGCAGCCGTGCCTGCGAAAGTTTACGCGTTTTAAGTATGGCGGGAGCGGCTTAGCCGCCTTGCCGAAGTAGTAGAAGTGCCTCGACAGCAGCACTCGGTCCGTCAGTTTGATTCCGTGTTTCCTGCGGGGAAGCAGATAGGAACTCTGACGTGGTTTCAGCCGCCGGAAGTCTTTGTAAGAATAGCTGTCATCCACTTTCATGGCGTAAATCAGACAGTCCGGCTTGTCGGTGTTTTTCCCGCCGATTCCGACAACCCAGCTTCCTGGTCCTGCCCAGCTTTCGACGTTTCCGTATATTTTTCCATGCCGCTTTCGAGCCTTCTTGCAGCCGCATAGTGTGCATATCCCCCAAGCCACATGCGGTGCGAAACCCGTGTCATGATCCATCCGATAGCTGTAGTGTGGTGTCATTGCCGCTATTTCCTTTCGGCCATCGCGATTGCTTCCTATCCGCCGGCACGCGCAAGCGGCACGATGTTACTCGGTTTGTCAACGGCGGGCGAGTTGACTTCCCTCGACACCCGGTAAAACTCCATTTCGTCAGCCGGATACTGCCTTAGCAGCGGCAGCAGTTTTTCCGCGTCTTGGGTTTTCGGGTCCAACCAAAGCGCCTCTGCATCCCGCGTCAAAATCACCGGCATCCTATCGTGAACGGCCTTCAGCAGTTCGTTGGCCTCGGTTGTGACGATCGTGCAACTCAGCACTTCCTCACCCTCCGGTGACTGCCAATGCTCCCACAGTCCGGCGAACCCGAATGGCTCACGGTTTTTGAGAACGATACGGACAGGCTGCTTCACCTTGCCAAGCTTCTGCCACTCGTAAAACCCGTCTGCGGGAATGATGCAGCGACGTTTCTTTAGCGCGGCGCGGAAGGCGGGCTTCTCTGCCAACGTCTCGACGCGGGCGTTAATCATCCGGTTGCCGATACCGGGATCTTTCGCCCAGGACGGAATGAGTCCCCAAAGCATCTGTTTAATGTACCGCTTGCCGTCGTCACCAACGACGATCACCGGTTGTGTTGGCGCGATATTGAACCGGGGATTGTACGTGGCCGATGCCGGTGGCAACGGCGCGCCGAAACGGTCGGCCACTTTCTTCAGGTCGGCGGTCAGTGTATATCGCCCGCACATGACGCCCGCACAATAGCCGCCCCCGACTTGCCGCGCAACGTCAGTCCACACAATTGAAACTCGTTTGATGCACAAGCCGGTTTGGGTAGAATGTATGTCGAGTCAATAAATGAAAGTCGAGTGGCCATTTAACCGTTGCATTATCTGTCAGCTACCGCCCGTCCTGCCGAACAAGATGACTGAGGAACACGTAATCCCGGCGGCGTTGAGCGGAAAATTGAAGGCGGAATTTCTCTGCAAAAACTGTAATGACAAGCTCGGAGAAAAGGTTGACCATACCGCTTGTTCAGACTTGGAAATTCGTCGGGCGGCATTAGAAATGCCAAACATGCCGCAAGACCGCCTCGCGAAAATCAATCAGCGGCTCAATGAGGGACAGCGGTTTGTCATTCGGTCGCCCGGCCAGCCGGATGTTGAAGCAGTGGCCAAGGGTGATTTGATCCAACCCGTCACTTTTGTGAACGCACGGGGCCGCTTGGTACAGCCCACTGATCTGGTCGTCAAAGAACTTCGCCGATTCATGCTGGAGCGCGGTAAAAGTGAAGCGGAAGTTCGCGATGCGATTGACAAGTACAAGGCTGGCCCCGTCGGAGACGATATTGAACCTACACCGGGATTCGTCACCCATAAGCACAGCTTTGAAAATGCAACCCTCCACACCAAAGGCAGTCCGGTACGGTCGCTCCTGATGCTAAAAATCGCCTATGAGTTTTTGGCCCTCATCCTCGGCCCGGCCATCTACGAACCTAATCCGGCTCAGGATAAAATCCGCAGCTATCTGGAAAACCTGGATGACGAGTATCCGTTTATTGAGAAATTTCCTTTGGCCGACAAATATCGTATTCACGGAATTGCGGTCGAGGCAACAAAGCCGTTTGTTAGTTTTCAGGTCAGAATTTTCGGTTCAATGGCTTACAGGGTAAATTTCCCCGGCTATACCGTTCCCATTCGCCGGTGGGGTTATACCCACGATCTTGGCAGCGGCGTGGATGGGCCGGTAGATCGAGACATTCTCAGTCCGCCCGCCAGCAGCACAACTAAACGATAAAACACGCTATGGGGACGAAGATTCTGTGGTCTATTTGCACTCAGGGAACTTGACTGTCCTCGCTGGCAGGACTAGTTTAGGTGGGGATGTTTGGAAGGAACATGGCGACGATTAGCAACGAGTATAGGGAGTTTGCTGATCCACAACTTCAGGATGGCACGTGGTTTGAGTTTGACCGGATTGATACAGAGACGGGTGGGGCTGTTACCAAAACGGAAGTCGCCGTGCTCGTATCGCGGCACGCTTTGAGTACGCGCCGATTCAACCGAGGAGTTATTGCCGAAGCTGCGAAGCATTTGATCGCGGAAGCCATTGCTGGGAATTATCCCTTGGACAACCTACGCTTGGATGTACACATGTGTGAGGTGTACCAAGGGCTGCGCGAACAAGCAGAATTGCTAAGGATACTTCGGGGAATCCACGCTGCGATGGCGGCGCGGGCAGTTTGGGTGCCCGAACCGACGGCGAGAATGTGAATCGGTCGGCCATTAGCTTCAAGTCAGCCGTTTGCGAGTGGCAACACGACCTGCTGCAATCAGATTAGCGGCAGAGACCGTCAAACGCAGCGTCGCCCCCCTCCTATCTGCTCAAATCATCGATCCGACCATCGGCGCGGAGCCCTCGCTATCTTTCCAACCGCAATCACTTTTTTTGGAGAAGCTTCCGAGGACGTTCTTCGGTGCATCAACTCTGCCACGACCTCATGCATCTGACGCCCCGTATGGATAGGGGGAAAGAGTTCGTCCAGACGAACGTTGAACGCTCTGGCGAAAAACCACAACTCATATTCTTCCACGTGCACCAGCCGGGATTCGATCTTGGCCAGACTCACACGGCCGATGTCCCAGCCCAGTAACTGTAGCTTCCCCGCGAGCGTTTCTTGCGACCATCCCCGCTGGTACCGCAACCTTCGCACTTGCGGACCGATCATGTTCTGGCACTTCATCCGGTCCCCCTTCGCCCAGCGTCACAAAGGGGCACGTGGAATAACCGGGTGACTTCCGAACGAAGCAGTTCTGCGGTAACGCGGACGGGGACCTCAATGCACAACGAGCCGGGTATCCACGACATCGCAGGACCGATCGGGCTCCACAGCGTTGCACCGCCAACTATGCACAATGAGGTCGCCATCGCGCGCTTGTTCTAACGCGGCGCGCGAAATCCGTCATGACGGGAAAAGGCAAATTCTCGTGTAGGTAAAAGGAGTAGGGTACTTGACAAATTTGGGGCTATTTGTGCCACCCTGTCACTGTCACTGCTTCAAAACGAGCAGGCAAACCCTTAGACCGGAGCCGATTCCATCTCCGCTGGCGGCAAATCGTTCCACAAAACCGCAGCGCGAAGAACAGCGGGAGACGTTCCCAGTTGGAGCTTAGCCCGGATGCGTTGCCGGTATAGCTCGACCGTTTTGTGATCGAGTGTGAGTTGCTCGGCGATCTCCTTGATATCCAGCCCACGCCCCAACATTTCGAAGACCTGCAATTCACGGGGGCTGAGACTGTTAAGGGGATGTCGCGGCTCTATCGTTTCGCGGGTCATCGCGCAACTCGTAAACCACTTCAGCATCCGCGCGCTCAAGTATATGTTGCCGTCCAATATGGTCCGGATGGCGTGAACGATGGTCTGAACATCCTCGCCTTTGTTCATATACCCGCGCGCACCCAGATGGAAACACAACGGGGCGTACAATTCTTCGGTGTGAGCGGAATGAACGAACATCCGCAGGCTGGGATAGCGAATATGCAGATCGCGGATCAGGTCCAACCCGTGGGAGTGTTTCAGCGCGATGTCGATGACCATGATGTCCGGGCACAAATGCTCGACCATCGCCAAGGCCGGTTGCGCGTCCTCAGCCTCACCGCACACGACCATGTCCGGCTCGCCGTTGATCACGAATCGCAAAGACATCCGCACGGAGGGATGATCGTCCACGATCAACGCTTGCCGCTTCTGCGACACTTCAAACTTCGTTGGCGTCTCGCCTTGCATACGCCAACCCCCTTTCACCCCACCCTACATCCAAACCAATACCTATAAGGGCTTGACGGCATAAATTGCAAGCCAAAAATGACGAAAATGAGGTATTTGCGACTCGTGTCATTGGGATGCACCCGGTCGTTGCGGCGCTTGAATTTTGGTGACCGCGATGCTGGCAATATGGACGCCCTCGCCATTGGCAGCCGCCACGAAGCGGCCCGGCTGCAATTCCTTCACCCAATCAATCGTGAACTTTTGAAACGCCAAGGCCAACTCTCGCAAGTTCTTGCCCGTGATCTTCACCTCGTGGCTAGAGATGGTGATGTTGATCGTCTCGTCGGTTCCCGGCTCAAATTTCACATGGGCCAGGTCTTGGTATGGGAACACATAGAAGGTTCCGTCAGCCAGTTCGACCCGCAGACACCTTGGCTGACCGGCTCTGTTCCACGAGAGAGAATTCCCTTTCGGCGGGTCACCCGAAGGGGCGTCTTTATCTTGGCTTCTTTTCATAGGTTTCCTCAAACGGAAGACGATTGTCCGATGCCTCGTGTATTCGCGATACTCACGCTCGCGTTGATCCCTTTCCGGAGCGCCCCAACCATGTCCAAGGCCAATTCGCGGTCGCCGGACCGGCAGATGTTCTCGCGCAGTTGCTGCTTGTCGCTGGTGAATATCCGTATCCCCTTGCGCCCCCGCGAAATTGTCACGTACCACTGCTGCTGGTTGGTCGCGGGCTTGACCGTCGAATCCGAGAACAGGACGTAATCCACTGTCTTGCCTTGCGATGCATACGAAGTGATGGCAAAGCCGCGCACGAACTGCCGGTAATCGCTTTCGAGAATGCGTCCGTCTTGCAGCCTGACCCGGCCACCGTTCAGAACTCTGTCCACCGTCACCAGTTCGCCGTTGGCCAGACGACGGCCCTGCCGGGTACGCCCATTGGCTTTCAGTTGCAGACGGTCGCCGGATGCCAACGCGAGTTCGCGAGGCTGGCAAACAGTCAACCGGTCCAGGAATCGGAACGGTACTCTCTTTATTCTCTCTCCGCCTTCCAGTACCAAACCGGTATGGGTGATGGCTACGAGACGTGCCGTTTGGCCTTTCCTGAAACCGCCCGCGTCACGGTTCACAAGCACCACGCTGTTCTCATCGTAGAATCGCCGATCCCGCTTCTGCGCTGCCGTCAGATCGACCGGTTCCAGCGCCATCACTATCTGCTCGGTCGCGCCGATCCTGCCACGCGATTTCAGCGCCGAGCGCACATGGTCATTCACCTGATGGATCTCCGACCACGTTTGCGAAACCACCACGACCGAGTGGTTGTTCTCCGCTAATTCGAGGAATGTCTCCGCAAGCCGCTCCTGTTGGTTGATGGACTCACACTCCACAATTGCGCCCTGGCGATCCAAACGGCGAAATGAATCCACCAGCTTTCCTTCGGAAGCTTCCTTCACCGCCTGCCTGTACTCGACGATCTGGGCTTGCTCCGCTTTGGTTCGGGCGCGGGCGGGGTCCTGCCGTCGGATCTCCTGGAGTTCTGCCGCTCGTAGACCGGAGTATTTCTCAATGGCCCGCAGTGCATCGGATGCCTCGACCGCGCCATGCTGGCGCGTGTCACCGGAGAGGATGACACGTCCATTGTTTTCTCGCACGAAACGCAGCAGCCGTTGCATCTGTTTCGCGCCAATCTGACCGGCCTCATCCACCAAGACGACGGCGCCCCGAGGCATGTCCTGCTTCGTCAGAAACTCGCTCACCGTTTGGGCTCCCGTCATTCCGTCTCGCTCCAGGTCAATGACTTGCTGACGTTGTGGAGCGAGGACTTGCAAAATATGCCCGGCTGTCCGAAGACCCTTCTTGACCTCCCGCAGCGTGAAGCTCTTTCCTGTGCCGGCCCCGCCGCGAAACAGCGTGACGAAGTCGCGCGATGCCAGGATATGTTCAGCCGCCCGCTGCTGGTCCTGGTCAAGACCAACGTTGAATGGCGAGAAGTGATTGCTGAACGGGCGGAACCGACCACTCCCGTTTCTGGCCAGGCACACGATATCCCATTCGCGTTCCAACGCCGCGCGGGTCGTGACCTGAAATGGGCCACGGTCGGCGCGGATGTAATCCCGATCGCGCGTGGCTTGCCGAATAGCCGTGAGCGTCATGTTCTGACCGCGCGCGTGCTCCAAGGCGTGCCGCCATAACTCGTGCTCTAGAACCACGGACCGGCGGTCGAACACGTGCTCCTCCGCCCAGGTGACGGCAGCCCGTGCATCGCCCGCTTTCGGCTCCTCCGGCTTCAGCAGCGCACCATGCGTCAACGCCGAGATCGCGGCCTTTTCAGTTTCGGTAACCTGGCTCCCCCAAAGTGCCTGGAGCTTTGCCTGTGGAACGTTCTTGAGTTTCCGCGCTCGGTTTTTCTGAGCCACGTTCTCGCGGATGTGGGCGACATTCCCGCCAGCCAGTTCGGGATTCTGTGCCAAGAGCTCGCGGGTCTTCTGATCGATTTCCTGATGTCGCTTGGAGAACCGTTCGCACAATTCTGGGGAAACTCCCTGAATATCAAAGTCGCCGCGCGGATGGTTGACGATGTTGTAACCCCATTGTTTCAGATCACGCGCCAACTGGTGGTAATAGACATTCTCCACGTATTTGCGAGCCCGCAGCATCTCGAAGTTCTGCAAGGCTTTCCAGCGGCCTTCGACGGGGTCGTGCGTTGCGTTGAACACGATGCAGTGGCTGTGCAAATGCGGATCAAGCGCCCGCGACGTGTCATGACGGAAGATGGCACAGACAATGTTCCCGGTGGTACGGTCAGTCATTCGTTCTCCCGCATGCACCCGCGTTCCCGCGAACTGCTCCAGTTCCCGCAACGCCGCTTCCACGCCACGGTGGTGGGCGTCCACGATTCGTGGGTCATTGCCAACCAGGGCCGCAATCGAAACCGATTTGGGTGGTGAGAAGGTGAAATCGAAGAAGATTCGCCGATTCGCCACTTCGTAGGCCCGACCAGTTTCATCGACAACCGTGCGGGTGGTCTTGAGTCGTTGCGTCAATCGTTCCCCGGTCTGCGGGTGGAGATTGTCGCACAGGCGAAGGAATTCCTCTTGGCCTACCCGGCCCGACAATCCCAGAAGCTCAGCGCCGTTTCCCAGCCATTGCCCGAGGACGCGTTCGCTTTCGCTGTAATAATCACCAGCGCAGAGGTGTTCTTCAAAGTACTGCTTGGCGTTAATCAGGCTGTATTTCGTTTTCGGCGACAGCATGCGAGAGGTTCTATCACTTGCCACCGCGAAACTTGTTCCCATTTGGGAACAACATTCACTGCCGTTTGCGCTTTGATGGAGCGCATGAAAACAAAAGACGCGCGACCTCTAACTCCCGTTAGAACATTCTGTGCCACCGGGATGACCATCACCTGTACCAATGAATGAGCCGTCTATGTCCGATCAGACGAACCACCGATTTGCCGAGGCCGTGCGGGCCTATGCCCCGACTGTGCCACGGAAGTGGCAAAAGCTTCTCACGCTCAAGCCGGGGATTGCCGAGCTTCGGCGCAGGGGCGCGTCATACCAGGCCATCACGGACATTCTGCGTGCCGCCGATGTGCCGGTTTCGCGCACGACTGTCGCGCGGTTTTGCCGGGCTGTGCTGCGTCCATCCCATCCACGGAAGCAGCGCCGTCCTGTTCCCCGAAACTCGCCATCTCAACCACAGCACTCTTCCGTGCCGTCCGTGAACACCGGCGGACCGCGCATCGCCAACCCCCGGACCATCTAGCCATGCAAAAGCAGCTAAACCTGATTCTGAACGGAAAGGGCGGCGTCGGGAAGAGTTTCTTTGCCGTCAACTTCGTCCAGTACCTCAAGGACCAGCAGATCCAGCATACCGCCATTGACACCGATAATGAGAACTCGACCCTGAAGCGATTCCACCCGGAGGCTCGATTCGTGAATCTGGCGAACGCACGGGAATTCGACGAACTCGTTGCCGCTGTTGAAACCGTGCCGCTCGTGGTGGTGGATTGCCGGGCCGCGTCGACGGACCTGTTCTTGGACTATTTCGCCGAGTTAGCCGTCTTCGATGTCCTCAAAAGTATGAACGCAGTTCTGACCGTTGTGTCGCCGATCAATCACGATCTCGACAGTGTGGAACAGGCCCGGATCATCTCGAACGCATTTGACCGCCGGTGCCGGTATCTGGTGGTGAAAAACCGCGCCCTCACGGAACAGTCTGCCATCTACGATGCCAGCGAGACACGGAAGCGATTGCTGGAGGAACTCGCCGCCAAGGAAATGACCATGCCCAAACTCCATGACTGGTTGGTCGCGTTACTGCAGCAGGAGAACCTTCCGGTCGGGCAGGCGATTGGTCACCAGATATTCTCCCTCATGGATCGACAGCGGCTCAAGAACTGGCAGCGGCAGTTTCACGAACAAATTAACAGTGTCCGTCAGATCATTTTGCCGGGGGAGCCATGAGCGAGGACGACCCAAAGCAGGCACTCAAGAACGCCATCGTTGAATGGCAGAAGAAACACAATGTTAAAGACGGCGATCCAATGCTGGCCGCCGTGGAATTGTGGGAAATCTACTTCACCCACACCCAGCTTAACGCCCCGAAACCACCGTCGTTTGAGGACTTCCGTAGTACGATGGAACAGTTGGAGCGGCTCTGCGGCGACTTCACGGGACGAGCCGCTGAGATTATCAAGGAAATGCGGGATGTGCCGAAGATTCGCAGCGACCTGAACCGTTTCCCCATATTCGCCTTGGTGTTCAGTGCTGCGTTGGCCCTGCTGGCGGGCATCCTGATCGGGAGGTACGCACGGTGAGCAACGCCCGGTATCTCGGATTGGCAATTGCCAGCTTGTCCCTGGCCGTAGGTGCGTACTTTCTCCTGAGACTTGCTCCACCGCTCTCGTGGACGTTCGCGGCGGTTTTTGGGACTCTGGCGGGTAACGCAATTGCGGCTACGCATCGCCGGCCTCGCAACGGCATCGTGCACCTGAAGGGACTGTCGTGGTCACGGGAGGATTTCTGTCGCGGTTGGCTGATTACCGGCGACACCGGCTCGGGGAAAACCCGCTCCGGGGTTACCCCGCTACTGTATCAAGTTTTCCAGAATGAACCGCATTGGGGCGGCCTGTGCATTGATGACAAGGGAATTTATTGGGAAACGCTTTCGGAGATGGCCCGGCATTTCAACCGGCAAAACGATTTGATCCTGCTCCAGGTCAGGCCCGACAAGGCCCCCCTGGGTTGGAAACCAACCCACACCTACAATCTCACGTCCGATCCCGGCATCCCGTACAGCACGTTTGCCAAATTCGTCGTCGATACCGCCACCAGCCTCAATCAACAGGGCGACAAGGGATTCTTCAAGAGCCAGGCGCAGTCCCACATCGCCCACGCGTTGGAGGCGCTGCGCGAAGTTCAGGCCGATGTGACCTTGGAGAATGCCCACGACCTACTGCTGAACGACGAGGAATTAGACGACACGCTCGCCGAGTTGTTGGAAGGCTACCCGACCGAGCGTCGCCGCGCGCTCGTGGAGCATCTCCAGTTCCGCTACCGCACCCAACCGCCGGAACAGATGGGCGGCGTGAAGGAGACCATCGCCAACTACTTGCACAACTTCCTCGCGCCGGACATTGCCCAGGTCTTTTGTCCCGGTGACAACACCTTCGAGTTTAGCGACATCGACCGAGGGAAGATCATCTGCGTCGCCATGCCGCAGAAGTACCAAACCGAACGTCGGTACGTGAACACGTTCCTGAAGATGCTGTTCTACACGCACGTCTTGCGGCGCTTCGACCGGCCAAAGGAACAGCGTAAAGACAAGAATCTCCTCATTCTGTGGGCTGACGAAGCGCAGCGATTCGTCACCTCGAACGACGAAGGAATGAGCGACTACAACACAATCGACGTGATTCGCGAAGCGAACGCCACCATCGTTGCCTCAGTGCAATCATCTACATCGCTCCTACCGGCATTGGGAAAGGAAAAGGCGAAGGTCCTCGTGCTCAATCTGCGTAACCGGATTATTTTCAAAGCCGCCGACGAGGAGGGCGCACTAGACAGCGCCGATTTCCTTGGCAAGAAGCGGGTTGTCAAGAAATCATGGGGCGTTTCCGCCGGCCAAACCAACCGCAGCTACGCCGAGCACGAAGAACACAAGATCAAGACCCACATTCTCCGCGCACTGCCGAAGCACACCGCAGTTCTGGTCCATTGCGAACATGGCTTCAAGCGCACCGTTTTGCCGCCAATCGAACCGAACGGGAAGGTCTCGCGGTGGTTCAGGAGGCAATGGTTTTGAGTGCTTGGAAACGGCTGGATTCACAGGTCAGGTTTCGTGATACTCAACCCGATGCGAGCCAAGCGGCATGAAGCCACGGACAGGATGAGCATGCTGAGAGTGTTCGTCAGTTCCGTCCAAAAGGAGTTGGAAGACGAACGGGTCATCGTTCAGAATCTTCTGAATACCGACTCTTTCCTTACGGCTCACTGTGCTCCTGTGCTCTATGAATTCGAGCCCGCTTCGGCTGACAAGGCACTGGCGGGATGTCTCAAAACCCTCGATACCTGTGAGGTTTACTTGCTCATCGTCGCGGTGCAATACGGTGCGCCTCTTGGTGAGCTTTCGATCACTCATGCCGAATACCGTCGCGCCAAGGAACGGAAACTGCCAGTCCTGGCCTTCATCAAGGGCGAGCGTCACATGAAGCGCGAGGAGGGCACCGACCTCCTGCTAAAGGAATTGGAGTCCGATGGCTACAAATACAAGCGCTTTGGCAATGTCATCCAGTTACAGAAGGAAGTCCGGGCAGCACTCGTAAAGCTGCTCAAAGACCAGTTTGGCGTCGCACCGTCTACAGACGAGAACGAAATCGCACACCAGACCATCGAAGCTACCTCCACCTTCGAGTCGCAGCCGATGAAACGCCTGTCTTGGGAGAATCTCGACCATACTGTTATTCGACGGTTGATCGCCGCCGCTGAGGCGAGAAGCCCAGAGGACATTTCCCCGGCTGACCTTTTGGCTGGGGCGTCCCTGCGCGGCCTCCTCTGGCACGACCCGGAGTCAAACGAGCACTACGCCACCGCAGCCGGCATCGTGCTGCTGTCGAAAGACCCGTCAGCCGTTTTCCCACAATGCCGCATCCTCGCGGACGCGTATCGGACCTCGGAGCCTGACGGTCAGCCGAGTGACCACGAAGACATCCGTGGCCCCATGCCGTTGGCCATTGACCGCGCCATCGCCTTCATCGACCGCAACACGCGGCACCCGATGAAGGTGGTTGGCCTCAACCGCGTTCGGTTGGACGAATATCCTGCCGAGGCATTGCGGGAAGCCTTGGTCAATGCCGCCGCACATCGACGATACGAGGACGCCGGGCGCAAGATCATGCTGGAAGTGTTCGCCGACCGGGTGGTCGTCTCCAGTCCCGGCATGCCGCCCGCCCCGATCACTTTCGAGCGCCTGCGGAAAGGCAAGTATCGGCCCTGTTCCCGCAACCCCGTCTTAGCTCAGTGCCTGTCTTACTTCCATCGCATCGAGGAGCGCGGCAGTGGGTTTCGCCGGATGCGTGACGAGATGCTCGATCACGGATTGAACCAGCCGTTACTGGGCAGTGACACGGGCTATTTCCAAGTGACGTTCCCCGGGCCGGGCGATGACCTCGACCGCATCCGGGTGCCTGAAACCCAACTCACAGTGACTCCGGCGGTCGAGAAACAGCTTAACGAGCGGCAGAAGAAAATGGTTGGCCTGCTGGTTCGCGGTGAATCCCTAACCAGTCGCCGTTGTCAAAAACTCTTTGGCGTGACCGGACCAACCGTGGCGAGTGATTTTGCCCTGTTGGTGGAACTTGGACTCGCTCAGCAGCAAGGCAAAGGACGGTCAACCAAGTACGTCCTGACCATCAAACCGAATCGTTAAATAATCGTAAAGCAATTCCCCGTAATCGTTAAATGCGCGACCACCACCACCCCGCCGAAAGCGACTGCGGTTCAGACGGAATCGACCGACTCGCCACACTCCACCGGGAGCGGAATCGTCAAGCTTCCGGGCCGAATCGTTGGCCGAGCGGCGACGATAGAAGAACTGCTAGATGTGGTCCGAAAGGCATTGCTGTCTGCTGGGAAGAGGCGCACCGATGTTGTGCGCAGGAGGCCGGGTGAGTGTGAGTCCACGTTTGGCTCAGCGCCAGCCACGCTGAAGCTCGTCCGACTTGCGCTTTCCGTGGAAACTAATCCGCTGTGGCCTTACGCTTCGACTGGTGTTTTTGGCTCGATTGGTGATGCCTCGGTTGGTATTTGTAGTCCCAAGGCGAACGCGGTATGAAAAACTTGGATTCCTGTTCAGAATGGATGCTGGAGGAGTTGGTTGCCCTGTCCAAGGGAAACGAACGAGTGTGGGTCCGCGATCCCGACCGTCTTTTGTCAGCGTCCGTAAAAGACATTCAGAATACCCTCGGTGCAGAACAACAGGTTTTTTTGATCCTTCATTCATTGGGACTCCGAAGCGGCTTGCTTCGTGGACTGCCAAGACGGTGGGTGGTGGTGGACCAGTCGAATGACGGTCGGGGGCATTCTATTCTGTTCGCTCCGGATCTACGCAGGTTGATCGATGGGGAGAGCCATACAGTTAGAACCGTCCGCGATTTTCTTGTCTCGCAGACCAGTGATCCAGGCTGGCCGCAGGAGGTCGAGAGTTTTCCGTACCGCGAGTTGGCCAGGGAACATCCAGCGGATTTTATTCGAGCCTATGAGGATTTTCGGGCAGGTAAGCCCGTTGGATTTTCGAGTTTGGATTTGTTGTTGATCGGCGCGAGCGCGGTTTTGCAGCGCAACCTCTTTGCCCTTGAGAATCCGTTCGTGGTCATCGAACTAGCTTTTCACTCGGAGGTGAAATGGAAACATCTAGCCGATTACTTTGGGGCGGAAGAAATCCAAGCGATTCGGGAACACCTACGGCAATTGCCCAAGCCGCTGGGTGACCTGTTTGGTGGTCAGGCCCAATCGGCCAGGTTGGCGTGCGCGGCTCTCCTTATTCTGTCGCCTCATGTGGAGAATCCTGGCCAATACTTGCCCAACTTGTCGGCCTCATTGAATCCGTGGCAGGACAGCGAACCGCTATTTGCTGCAACGCCAAAGCCCGCGTGGTTTGATGTCGAAGTTGACTTGTTTGACTCCGCTGTTTCCCCCGCATTCCTAAAGACCATAAAAACAGTTCTGGGGCTTGATGCACCCGAAAAGGAACAGGCGTTTGCCAAAGCCGAGTGCTGGTCGAGTAAACTAAGACAACTCGTCGTGTTGGCCGCACCGGGGCGCGCACGTGGCGAACAGCCTGCGACGGACACCGGCGACTTAGAGCAACTCGTCCCCGTGTTCCGGGCTCGATTTGCAGAAGTGACCAAGTTGATAGGCTCAACGCGAGCCACCTGTGACCGGCTCCGTGCCCGGCACCCCTCGCAATTGAAGATCGGCGACTTTACCTCCGCGTTTTGCGAGCAAGGGTTGCACCGGTTGGCGATCCTGTCCGCAGAACTGAAAAGCCGACAGACAGAAATCTCCCGCACTGCGGATCGCCCGCCCGGCTTCGAGGAGCGTTGGAAGAAGATGGAGGCGGAGGTTGATAATGCCATCACCGAAGTAGAGGAACTTCTCAAGGATTTTGACTTCGTTCTGGGACGGTTTCTCGAAGTGCAGTTCGCGCAGGTCGTGCCCAAGCAGATCACACCGACCAACCAGATTATTGAGAGGCTCGTTGCTGATCGCAAAACCAAACATCCCGAGCAACCGGTTGCCATCATTCTCCTGGACGGTATGAGGTACGACTTGTGGCAAATGATCGTGCGTCCACACTTGGAACGACGGTATCGTGTGCAAGAACAGGTTGGCATTGCGATGCTGCCCAGCGAGACGAAAATTTCGAGAGCTGGATTCTTTTCAGGGTTAAAACCGGCAGACTACTTCGGGAAAGGCCTGCCGGGAGGAGAGATCGAGGCGTGTAACCGCCTGTTGAAAAAATTGCTGCCGAATCACAAGGATGTGGGTCGATGGGACGTCGATTGCGGGCAAGTACCCTTCGCATTTCGGAGTGCCGACGAGAAAATCTTTGGGATTGTGTTCGATTTCGCTGACGCAGTAGGCCACGCCAGCGCTTGGGAGATCGACCTGCTCGCCGATCTCGTGAAAGTCTGGCTGAAACAAGTGGACAAGGTCCTAAAACTCTTGCCGGCCGACTGCGAGTTGTGGGTCACTGCGGACCACGGACAGGTCATATCTGGAACTTCCCCCATCGACATTCCTGCGGGACTTCTTGCGGGCGACGGAAACGGATACCGTTCGGCGCTTCTGAAGGATAGGCTGACCGGTCAACACGCCAACCATGTCTTTCACCTACGTGCTCGTGACTTGGGTTACGACCAAGATGGCTATTGGATTTTCCCAAAACCCGGGTTCAGTTTTCGCCTTCAGTCAAAAGCCGGTGGCACAACCAGCAAGTTCAAACCGACTGACAACATGCGCCACAGCGGCCTGAGTGCTTTTGAGATTTTCGTTCCCATTGCTCAACTGACATCCCGGAAGCGGCAATTCCGGGTGACCCTTGCGCCCAGGATTATCGGGGCGTTCCGGGTCGGAGTGCCGACGCAATTGGTCGTCGAAATTTCGGCAGACAGCGCAGTCAGCGGTTTGATTGAGATCCGGGGGGATGCCGACGGTTTGCAACCGGCAATGTTGACGAATGTTGGCCCAACGGCACAGTCGGTCGAATTGCCGTTTACACCCCAGAAGTCTGGCACAATCACCATCAACCTCGAACCACGGTGGGGTTACAATGCAGTGCCTTCCTCAACAACGGTAACGATTCAAGTGGCTGAAGCACTGGCACGGACGGCGGATGAGTTGGACGACAAGCTGAAGAAACTGCTAGGATGACACCAGCGAGATTTTCCTATGTCAAAAGCCAGAGAACAATTTGGACACCTCGTCGTTGAAAAAGCCAAGACCCGCCTGCCGGACTTGAAGGAGTTTCCCCGTTACGTTGTGGAATGCCTCATCAATCGTTTCTGTTCGGGCGAAAACTTCGACGAGGAACTGGGGCAGGTCCGCAGGAAACTGGCGCAAAATTATGCCGCCCCCGCCGACAAGGATCGCATCTTGTACGAGGCACGAGAACGTGGCACGTACGACCTGATCGGGCGCATCGAGGTATCACTCGACCTGAAAACCGATAGCTACGTCGGCGCCATTCCGTCCTTAAACCTGCGCGGGTTGTTCGTTCCCGAAACGCTGCTCAACCGGTATCCTCGTCTCATCGGCGGGCTTTGGGGTATTGCAACGCTGCAATACCAGCGGCCCAATCCGGAAAACCCGGTGCCTCTGATCGCATTGACGGAGTTCCAGCCATTCCAGTACGGCAAGGTGGACATCAAGGAGTTTGAATCCAAACGGCACGCATTCACCCGCGAGGAGTGGATCGACTTGCTAATGAATACTGTCGGGTTGAACCCCGAGTTCTACACTCAGCGCCAGAAGCTATTTGTGCTGGTGCGGCTGGTTTCCATCGCCGAACGCATGGTCCATCTGATCGAGCTTGGGCCGCGTGAAACCGGCAAGTCCTACGGCTACAAGAACCTCTCCTACTACTCCTACATGCTTTCCGGCGGGCGAGCCACCCCGGCAGCGTTGTTTGTCCATGCCGGCAATGGCACGCCCGGACTGGTTGCCCGGTTCGACACGCTGGTGTTCGATGAAATCGCCAACACAGAGTTCAAAGATCCGGCAGCGACCGTCTCCATTTTTAAGGATTACATGGAGTACGGCAATTTCACGCTCGGCAAGTATCCCGTGAAAGGCGAAGCCTCCGTCGTGATGATCGGCAACCTCAACGTCCTCGGGAATATGCCGCACGAGATGTACGAACACTTGCTCGAACCCCTCCCATCCGAGTTGATTGATCCGGCCCTGTTCGAACGTGTCCACGGTTTCATTCCGGGCTGGGAGATGCCCAAGCTCGAAGACCGAGCCTTTGCCACAGGCTACGGGTTTACCTTGGACTATTTCGCCGAGGTCTTGCACCTGCTCCGCGCCACGTTGTTGCCGTTCGATCCATCCACGCATTACAAGCTCTACAACGCCAAATCCCGCGACAGCGACGCGATTGCCAAGGTCACCAAGGGGTTGACCAAGCTGCTGCATCCCGATGGAAAAGTTACCGACCAGGAATTGGCGGAGTACGTTGGCCTCGCCGCCGAAATGCGGCAACGAGTGAAAGACCAGCTCTCCGTAATCGCTCCCGGCGAGTATCCGCATTACACCATCGAGTACGAGGTGGCCGGTGTGCGCCAGGCGGCCAGTCCACCGGAACGCAGCCGCAAACGGGCGATCAATCTCCCTGCCAACCCGACCGTCGGCATTGTCGTTGGTCTGGTTGTGTCCAGCACCGTTGGCGGGCAAATCCAACTCGTGGAGATCGAAGCGTACCCCGGTAAGGCCGAGCCGCGTGTGCGCGGCAACGTGAAGGCGATTATGAAGTCCAGTCTGGCAGCGGCTTCCGATGCGGTGCATTCGATCCGGGCGAAGCTGAAAGTATCCACGGAGTTCGCCGATGGTTTCCATGTCACGGGGTTGCCCTGCCAGATGGCGATCCCAAAAGATGGGGCGAGTGCAGGACTGGCGTTTGCGGTCGGTATCGCTTCCGCTATCACCAAGCAACCCGCCCCCAACGATGTCGCCTTCACCGGCGAGTTGACGATGAAAGGTTTTGTCCAAGGAATTGGCGGCTTGGCGCAGAAACTTGATGCGGCCAAGAAAGCCGGAGTGAAGAAAGTCCTGATCCCGAAAGACAACGACAAGGAACTTCAGGAACTCCCTCCGCAAGTCATTGGCTCGATGCAGGTTGTTTGTGTCACGACGCTGGAGGAAGCATTCAAGGAGATCGGCTACCTGAAATGAGTAAGCAGCAGCCAACGCTCTTTCCCCCGACACCGAATTGGGGCACGGTCTCTGAATCGTCGAAAACCAAAGCCGATCCCGACTCGCGCCGCACATACATCAGCAATCTGCTCGTCACCGAGTCACTCCAACACTTGCCGGCAGCGGTGGAACACCCGAGCACCGATGCCTTCAAGGCATATCTGCGGGAACATCTCCATTTCAACTCGGCTAACACGCGCTTCCGGTATGCAGAATATATCGCGCAACGCTACAGCTACGAGGGCAACGTCAATCTCGCCTTGGCCCGCTTCCTCAAACTGTGTCCCGATGATCGAGCCCGTCGTGAAGTGTTGTGGTTCGAGACGATTCGAGCCACGCCCTTGCTGAAGGAATTGTGCGCCGCCTGGCTGGCCAAGATCCCCGAGTCCGGCGCGACCCGTGAAGAAATGATCGCTTTCCTTCAGCCGCGAGTTGGTAATCGGAAACCGGACAAGATTGCGAAAGAAGCCATTCTCGGTCTCAAGAAATACGGTCACATGAAAAGCCCCAAGCCAGGTCACTACCTCGCGGTCTGGGCTGATCCGCCCATCGATGCGCTGGCTTACGCGCTCTCCCAGCTTTATCCGACAGCCACGGCGGTGCGGATGGAAGTGTTCAAGACCGACCCGCTCTGGCAGGCGTTGCTCTGGCCGGCGGCGGGACTGGAAAAGCTCATCGTGCAGGCGGAACGCACCGGGGAGATCGGACGCGTCACCCACCTGGACAACTACTACCAGTTCGTCCTCCAAGGTACAGGTGAGGAACGGCTGGAACGGCTGCTCCGTAAATGGTCGAAGGGAGCGATTAGCAAATGACCGCCGACTTCCCCCGCAAGACCGCCGACGATGTCATCGCTGAACTGGCCAAACGTTTCCGAGAGCCCGCACGCGACCGGCGCGTATATTGTGTGCTTGGCACATACGGTCAACTGGAGAAATTCACCCCGCGCCTTAGCGATCTCTGCCAGAAAAACTCCCTATCGAATGACGGCCAGATCGTGGCCTTTTTCGACCTCAACAAGGCGCTACTCAAGTACCTGGAACAGCAAGGCAAGCTGGCCAGGGCCGCCGAACTGGCTGACAAACTCCGTGACAAGGAACTCGGGCGCCTGATGAACGAGACCTGGGCGGAATGGCTGTCCCAGCAGACGGGTAAGCATTTCGGCCTCGTGCTAGCGGGGTTCGAGTTGTTCTTTTCGTACCTCGACTCCAACGCGCTGTCCCTCGTGCGCCAGTACGCGATCAACGGCAAACATCTGTGCCTGATCCTGCCCGGTGCGGAGCGTGACCGTCAGGTCTGGGCGTTTGACGAAGCGCCGGAGTTCCGACGACAGATCACTGGCCTCGTGTCCGAGTGGACTTACGTGCTGACAACCTCGGTGTGATTATGGCGACCGAGCAAACAACCGCTATCCAGCAACGACTGGATTACCGTTCGGTGAAAGAACCGAAGGCGCAGCCGGTGCCTTTTGTCCCGGGGCCGAACCCCGAACTGCCGAAGTTCATTGCCGATCACTCCACGCCCTACGATCCCAAGACTGACAAGTACGACGTACCGGCATTCGACCGCGACATCGTGGTTGACAAGGCCGCCGAGCCAAAAGCCATCTACGACATGCACACCTACTGGTCGAAGAAGCACTGGGCGGCTATCCGCCAGTACATCCGGCATTACCTGCCCAAGAGATTCTATCCCGATGGCCAAGGACTGGTCGCCGATCCCTTTTGCGGTTCCGGGATGACCGGTGTGGCGGCGTTGATGGAGAACAAACCGTGCGTGTTGATTGACGCCTCACCGGCGGCGGCGTTCATTGCGCATCACTACGTCCATCCGGTTGATCCCGATCTGCTCGAAGAAGCCTACCAGAAGATGCTGGCCGAGGAGTACGACGACACGCTAAGAGCCAAGCTGAAAAAAATTGCCGGGCGGGACATCGGCAATCTTCAAGAAGAACTCGATTGGCTGTATGAAACCAAGTGCGACCGATGTGAGGGCAAGGCCAGCATTGAGTACATCGTGTACTCGCAGACATTCCAGTGTCCAAACTGCGGCGAGATAGTAGCGCTGTTTGATTGCCCGACAGTCGATGTCGAATACGTTTGGACCAGCGCCAGAGGAAAGACCAAGACCGAATCCAAGAAGCGAACCGTATGTCCAGACTGCTTTACGAGGAGTCGCAACCGAGGCCGTCCCGAATTTGTCATCTCGACCCGAGAAAAGCGACATGGCGAGAAGCCGGTCATGGTGGCGTATGCCTGCGAGAACGGTTGCCGCCCGAAACGTGAGTTCCGCACTTGGAACGATACCGGAAAACGCAAACGCCGGTATTTTGAGGACGTTGACCTCGACCGCATTAAGCAACTCAGCAAAGTCGAAATCCCTCACGAATACCCCAAACGAAAAATGATGGATGTTGAGGACGACTCCAAACCGTGGGGTGACAATTGGAGACCGGGCCGAAACTTTCGGAGTATCGCTGAACTCTACACGCACCGAAACTTCTGGGCGCTTGCGGCGATCCAAGCCGCTGCCAAGCGTCTCCCAAGTACGGCTGGCTATTTGTCCGGTGTGACAACTGCAATCTGTCTCAACGCTTCCCGTATGTATCGGTATCGCCCTAGTGGTAAGGGCGGACTCGCGATGGGGACATACTACGTTCCGCAAGTCCTGCAAGTGATGTCTGTTCCAAGTCAGTATGCCGACAAAATTCCGGACTTCCTCAAAGCCCACAAAGCTTTATTGGAGAGCCTCGCTACTGAACAAACTGTGATTTCGCAGGAACGAAACACAGTTCTGACCCAGGTGAAACCTGAGTCCGTGGACTTCATTTTCACTGATCCGCCGTACGCGGAGAAAATCCAATACGGCGAACTGAATTTCGTGTGGGAAGCCTGGTTAGGCTTCGACGGTTCTTGGCGAAAGAACGAAATCATAGTGAAGGCCGCGAAAGTCGATCCCGAAGGGAATTACACTCTGGACAAGTGGGAGGAGCGGTTGCGGGATTCCTTCAGAGCATGCTACCGCGCCCTAAAGCCCGGTCGCTGGATGTCTGTCTGCTACCACGACACTGCCGAGGGTTCGTGGCGACGTGTGCAAGACGCCTTGGGCGATATTGGATTTGAGATGCACTCGGTTACTGTCCTTGACCCATTGCAAAAAAGCGCGAACCAACTAACCGCTGAAAAAGTCGTCAAATCCGACCTCGTCTTGAACTGCCGGAAACCGAAGTCGGGCCAGCTTGAGATGACGATGCGAGCTGGTGAGATTCCTGCGCCGATCAAGGACCGTGTCCGCAGCATTTTGGAAGATGCCCTGAGTGAACATCCCGGCCTGACCCGCGACAAACTGTTCGACATCGTGACTCGACGGTTGCTGGAGCGGGCTCAGATGGTCGAGTTCCGGTTTGAGGAAATCCTCGCCGAAATCGCCACCAAGGCCGAGGGCGACCGCTGGTATCTGAAGGTGGAACTGGAGCAGTTGTCTAAGCACGACCTCGCCAACGAGGAAGCGGCAGGCGAGGCACTGACGAGGTTCACCCAACTGCGTTGCGTCGGCACGCCCTCCAAGTACGCCGCCGAGATTGCGCTGACCCAGCCCAAGTTGTGCGAGCCGGACAAGAAGGGGGACTTGGACGAGAAAGCCATTGAGGATTGGATCAACGATCATCTGGCCAAGGAAGACCGGGAACTGTTTATCAAAAAGAAGATTAAACGGCTCGAACTGGGCGGTCGTTTAGCCGGGATCGAGTTCTACGATGAGTTGTTTTTCTATTTCACTCGGTACATGAGGGGCAAGAAGGCCGGTCAGTTGCCGAAGCGCAATCTCGTCGAGTTCCTAGAGGAATATCTGATCCATTTCGAGGACGGCGACAAATGGCTGTACCGCGCCCCGGAAGGTCGTGAAGCCGAGGACTTGCGGAAAGCGCGTCAGTCGGGCTTGGGTCGGCGCATCCGAGCCTTCGCCAACGCACTGCGGGACAACGACCGCGAGTATGTCGAGCAACACCGGCCCGATATGAAGACGTTTGTGGAGTGGATGCGCTACTGCGCCACATTCGGACGCAATGAGGACGGCGCGGTGTTGTTCGATAAGGGCGGATTTGCTCTCCACGAACTCAAGAGCGTGGTGATTGACGAGGCAGAAGAAGAAACCGCCTACGACGCCGCCAGCGGTTTTGCCACCCTGTGCAAACGCCGCCTCGGCCCCACAGCCGAAGGCGTCGAAGCCAAGGACATTGATGCCGGAAACGAGGAGGAAGAGGAGTAAGAATTCATATGACTCCCGCAGTCCAACAACGTCTTGATTACCGTTCGACAAAGAAACCAAAGACGCAACCGGTCCCTTTCTTCCCAGGACCGAACCCCGACTTGCCGAAGTTCATTGCCGAACACTCCACGCCCTACGATCCCAAAATCGACACGTACGACGTACCAGCGTTTGACCGGGACATTGAAGTCAACAAGGCCACGCCTCCAAGGGCCATACTGAATATGCACCGGTACTGGTCAAAAAAGCACTGGGCGGCGATCCGCGAGTACATTCATCACTATCTGCCACAAAAGTATTACCCGGAGGGAAGCGGCCTCGTGTTGGATTGTTTTGCCGGATCCGGCATGACTGGCGTAGCGGCCTCAATGGAGAACCGGTCCTCCGTGCTGATTGATGTTTCACCCGTTGCCGCCTTCATGAGCTACTGCTATACACACGCGGTCGAGACGGAAAGCCTTCAATCTGCGTACGACGCTATGATGGCCGGACTCTACCCACAGGAATTGCAGAAACAATTAAAGACTGCGACGGGCGAGGACATCAAAAACCTGCGCGAGGAACTGGATTGGCTGTATGCGACGAAATGTGATCGGTGCGGTGGTGACGCCGAAACCGAGTATGTCGTTTACTCCCAACGCTTCCAGTGTCCGAGGTGTGGAGAGGTCGTCGCCCTTATTGACTGCCCCGAAGTGAAAGTTTCCTACCCAGTTGGCAGCGTATCGAAACAGACGACGGAGATGAAAAGGCGGCGCGTCTGTCCACACTGTATGAAAACGCATCATGAACCGCATCGTGATTTCGTGATCTCTACACGCTCCAAGACTTTCGGCAGCGTCCCGGTACTCGTGAACTACGCTTGCAAGAATGGTTGCAACCCCTCGGTTGCAGAACGTGTTCACAACGAACCTAGGAATACAAGAAAAGCCAAGTTCTTTGCGGAATACGACTTGCCGAAGCTCAGACGATTGGAGAAGGCAGAGATTCCGCATTGGTATCCCAATCGCGACATGATTGCGGGTTGGGAAACACGCCACAAGAGAAGGTTAGACCTTCAAGGGATAATCAAAGTCGCCGATCTATACACGAGGCGTAATCTGTGGGCTTTGGCGGCAATTGCGGTGCAGGCAAACAAGCCACTCCTTAGACTTGCGCTAAGCGCAACTTCTATCGGGCTGAGCCGGATGCAGTTGTATAGTCCAGGCAGCACATTCCCCAACATGATCATTTCCGGCACGTACTACATTCCGCAAATGACGAAGCAGTACAAAGTCGGCGCGTGGTATGAGGGGAAAGTTGCTGCGGTCATCACCGCGAATCGTGCCTTGGCCGAGGTCCTCAACGGCGCTGCCATCGTTTCTGCCGAATCCGCGCTGAATCCAATGCCCAACGAAGTTGCAGATTACATCTTCACTGATCCGGCTTACGTAGGCAATATCCAGTATGGTGAACTCAACTTTGTGTGGGAGGCTTGGCTTGATTTTGACAGCACCTGGTTACAAGACGAGATCGTAGTTAATCCCTTCCGCAATAAGTCGGTCGACGATTGGGATCGGGACATCCGTATTGCGCTGAGGAACTGTTATCGGGCCTTGAAACCCGGGCGCTGGCTTTCACTCTGCTATCACGACGCCAACCCAAGCACTTGGGCACGCATCCAGAATATCATCCTCGATACTGGTTTCGAGATTCATACGGTAACGGTTCTCGATCCGAAGCAAAAGAGCAGCAACCAGATCATGTCCGAGAAGGTTGTCAAATCCGACCTTGTCCTTAACTGCCTTAAACCGAAGTCAGGTCAGCTCGATCTACAAATCAAGGACAGTGAAGTACCGCCTTCAATCCGTGACCGGGTTCGGACCATTCTGGAAGACACATTGTCAGAACATCCCGGCCTGACCCGCGACAAACTGTTCGACATCGTGACTCGCCGGTTGCTGGAACGGGCGCAAATGGTGGAGTTCCAGTTTGAGGAGATTCTCGCCCAAATCGCTACCAAGGCCGAGGGCGACCGCTGGTATCTGAAAGCGGAACTGGAACAATTGTCCAAGAACGACCTCGCCAATGAGGAGAAGGCTGGCGAAGCGTTGACGAGGTTCACGCAGTTGCGGTGCATCGGCGCGCCAGCCAAGCACGCCGCCGAGATTGCGCTGTCTTATCGCAAGTTGTGCGAGACTAATAGCAAAGGTGGGTTGGACGAGAGAGCTATCGAGGACTGGATAAACGATCATCTGGCCAAGGAAGACAAGGAACTGCTGGCTAGGAAAAAGATCAAGCGCCTTGAACTGGGAGGCGCGTTGGCCGGCATCGAGTTTTACGACGCATTATTCTTTTACTTTACTCGATACATGAAGGGCAAACGCGCCCAGCAGTTGCCGAAGCGCAATCTGGCGGAATTTCTGGAGGAATACCTAGTCCATTTCAAGGACGGCGACAAATGGTTGTACCGCGCCCCCGAAGCCCGGGAGACCGAGGAGTTGCGGAAGGGCCGGCAGTCGGGCTTGGGTCGCCGCATCCGGGCGTTTGCCAACGCACTGCGGGACAACGACCGCGAGTACATTGACCAGCACAGGCCGGATGTGAAGACGTTCGTCGAATGGATGCGCTACTGCGCCACATTCGGGCGCAACGAGGATGGCGTGGTGTTGTTCGACAAGGGCGGCCTAGCCGTCCATGAACTCAAGAGCGTGGTGATTGACGAGGCAGAAGAAGAAACCGCCTATGACGCCGCCAGCAGTTTCGCCGCCCTCTGCAAACGCCGTCTCGGCCCAACCGCTGAAGGGGTGGAAGCCGAAGATGTCGATACCGGAGACGAGGAGGACTAACCATGCCTGACGAACAAACGACGACAGAGGTTGTGCCCGGCGTTGAGCCAGAGGAACTGGTACTCGAAGGCGACGACACAGAGGACGACACCCCGTTAGAAATTCCCCCCGCGCAGCGCCAGGTTCTGACAAAGTCGAGCGATCCTGAAGTAAAGGCACTCCACGACAAGGCCAAGCGTGGTAGGCTGGTGCTACAACCTGAGTTTCAACGGCACTTCGTCTGGGATCGCAAGAAATCCAGCCGACTGATTGAGTCAGCGCTACTAAACATTCCATTGCCGACCGTCTATCTTTCCGAAGAACCTGACGGCAAAGAATACGTCATTGACGGCCAGCAGCGACTGACTTCGTTCTTTTCGTTCGTCGATGGACAGTTTCCTTCTGGTTCTACCTTCAAGCTGGTGGGTTTGACGGCGTTCAAGGATTTGAATGGTAAACTATTCAAGGAGCTACCCGAAGCGCAGCAGGACAGGATACAGGATTACACAGTGCGGACAGTTACCTTGCTCAAACAAAGCAATCCCGACTTGAAGTTCGAAATTTTTGAGCGGCTCAACACCGGCTCGGAGCCGCTTAATGACATGGAGTTGCGCAACTGCGTGTATCGTGGCTCATACAATGGGCTTCTCAAAGAGTTGGCAAGCGATTCGGATTTCCACAGCCTCTTGGGGTTGCTCGCGCCGGATCCGCGTATGCGAGATGTCGAGTTGGTTTTGCGGTTTGCCGCCTTTTTTCATTCGACCTACCTGCGGTATCAGCCGCCCATGAAGCGGTTTTTCAACAAAGATATGGAGGCGTTCCGCACCATTAGCGCGCAGGACAGTGCCGCGTTGCGGAGTGCATTCAAGAACGCCGTGCAGATCATCAAATCGCTGCTTGGACCGCACGCCTTCAAACGCTATTACGTCGGTGACAACCAGAACCCCAATGGCCGGTGGGAACCCAAGAAGTTCAATGCTTCGTTGTATGACGTGCTGATGGGTATTTTCTGCGACAAGGACAAGAACCAGGTGTATGCAGCTTTGGACTCGTTGCGGGAGAGCATCATTGACCTGATGGCGACGAACCAGACGTTCAATGAGGCAATCATCGCCAGCACCAGCGCTGCGGAACGCGTCAAGACGCGGTTTGACCTCTTGCGTCAGGTCGTTGAGGGAGTCTTGCGCAACCACCGGCCACAGCCGCGGTGTTTTTCCCGACAACTCAAGCAGGAATTGTTTGATCGCAATCCCACGTGTGGGCTATGCAATCAGGCCATCCTGCAATTGGACGACGCTGCGGTGGATCATATTAAGCAATACTGGCAGGGCGGACAGACGATCCCTGAGAACGCACGCTTAGCCCACCGCTACTGCAATTGCGCAAGGCCGCGAAACGACGCACCACCGGTTCAACAAGGGAATTAGCCATGCCTGAAGACCTATTCTCACAACGCAAACCGTTGGCACAAATTCTGGATGTGCCGGCGACGGTCACCAGCGTGTATTCGATGGTCCAGCACATTTGGGCCGGTGACACCGACGAAGCGCGCCGCGAGAACCGCAGGAAGGACAAACCGCGTTTGGCGACGGTGGAGGAGTATTTCCTCGACCCGGTGAGGTCGTACCTGGAGCGCTTCCTTCAGGATGTGGCCGATGCCGAGGGGCAGGGCTACTGGTTGCTGGCGCATTTCGGCGTCGGTAAATCGCACTTGATGGCGGTGGAATCCATTCTGGCGATCGGGGGCGATGAGGTCTGGGACATCGTCAAACGCAAGGAAGACGAGATCAAGGGACTCGGCCCCGGTGCCCGCCTGGACCGGTTTCGCAACAAGATCGCCAAGAAGAAGATTTTTCCGGTCATCTTCACGTTGGAAGGCAAAGGCGGAGCCGGCAGCGATAATCGTTTGGTGGACTTCGTTCTCGCTGAAGCGCAAGCGGTGTACGAGGAACGGACCGGCAAGCCATTGGCAGTCACGGCGGCGCATCATCTCGCCTACTGGTACCTGAAAGAGGGAATTAAGGATTACGAGAACTCATTGAAGGAATTCGTCGGCAACAAACGTTTGATGGACAAGCTGCCGAAGTTCGATGGGTACAAGGATCTAGTCAATGCCCTGCAAAACCCCTCGTCGGTCGAGGATGCAGCCACTGTTCTGCGGGCATTCCTCCGACATAAGAAGGTGAAGGTCGAGACTTCGCAAGAGGCTGTTGAGTTGTTGGAAAGCGCCTTCAACCATATCCTCAAGTCCGGTTACGACGGCATCCTCGTGGTGATTGACGAGATGTCGGAATACATGAATCGCACCAAATTCCCGACCGAGGACGAGGACTGCTTACTGACGCTTTCGAGTGTGTTGGCCAAGGGCAAGCGGATGCCGGTGTGGACGGTCGTGGCGGCACAGGCTGCTTACGCAAAGCAAAGTAAGATCGTTGGGCCGGACCGTATGCGGGAGGAATTGCTGGAGCACAAGCCCGAACGCTACCGGCATCTCGTGATCAACCGTTGCCGCCAGTACAAGGTCGTCAACGGCAAGTCCATGGTGAGCGCGACCCACAATTACTACATGGGCTACAAGGAAACGATCCCATGGGTGAAGAACGTGGAGGAGGAGACTTTCCAGGATTGTTTTCCGTTCCCGCCTGAAGCGGTGGAGGTTATCCAGTCTATCTCCCAAAAGCTGACCGGTACGCGGAGCACGATCGGCTTCTTGCACTCCGCGCTCCAAAACACGCTCAAGCGCGATCCGAACTGGAACGAGTTGATCCCATTGTGGCGCGTGTTCGACGAGTTGATGACCTATCAGGAGAGCAAGTCGAACTCTGCCAGCGGCACAATTTCCGTGAAGTCTATTTTCCAAGACCCCGTAGCAGCTTTGGAATCAGCTCAAAAGAAGCTTGGCAAGATAGAGACCGGGTTCCTCGGTAAGAAAAACGGTAAGCGGCGGGCTGAGCGCATTCTCAATACTCTATTCCTCTATTACATAGCGGGTTTCGGCGGGCTGAACGCAGAACAGATTCTCGATGCTGTCTGTGATTTGAAGGGCGACGACGGCGTGGACATTCAAGTCGCCCATTACGAGACGATTCTGAAGGAAATGGAGGGGGCACTCGGTGCCCAAATGCGGCCTCGCGACGGGCGGTATGAGTTTGTCCCGAAGGAGACCCGCGAGTTTGATGACATTTTCAATCAGGCAGCCGAGGCGCTGAAGAAGGATGTCGCGGTATTCTGGGCGTATTTTTATAAGCTGCTGGATTTCAACGAGGGACCGTCCTCGCCGTTCAGCGCCTACCGAGGTAATGCTCTGGTAGGCACGGACATTATCTGGCACGGCCAACAGCGAACCGGTCAAGTCGGCTTCCGTGATCTCAGCATCAAAGGGCACGCGCCGGTGCCCGACACCTCCTCGTCAGAACACGATTTCGTCACCATCCTCAGCCGCCGCGCCATTTCCGACAAGGAAGCGAAGGCGTACCTGAAAACGGATGACAAGAATCCCGATCCACGAGTGATCGTCTGGACGCCTGCGGATTTGACTGACGACCAGAAAGCGCACCTGATTTCCGTTCTCGCGTACCTAAAGGTTGTGGACGATTACCGGGGTACGAAGCACGAGAAGGAAGCGCGTGGAAATTTCCAACTGCACTGTGACCGGGCGTTCGATCTGTTGAAGCAGCTTTACCAACAGGGCAAGGCGCGGACGATCCGCAAGACTCTGGCGGTGGACTGGACCGGCGGTCTGGAGGGCGCGTTGGAGCGCATGGCCGGTGAGGCCATGGACGACTGTTACAAGGCCGCTGCCATTGACATGGGCAAGCGCGTCTTCAAGACCGAAGAAGCCATCAAATTGATCAACGGCTTGGTTAAACTCGGCAAAGCCGTGCCAGCCAGCGACAAACTCTACAGTGCCGTCGAAAATTTCGCCAAGCCGCTCAAGCTGGTGCGTTCGGGCGACCCTGACAAACTCGATCCGAGTAACTCGGAAGCCTACAAGGAAATCCGCAGCTTCGCCGAGAGTAAGGCTGGCCATCCAATTCCGCCAACGGTTTTCTACAACAAGTTCACCGGCTGGTTGCCGGAAGACGGCAAGCTGTCATGGGGGCTGACCCGTCGCATGGTGGACATTTATTTGTTGGCAATGACGCAGCAGGGCGTGATTCGCATCAACCTGAAGAAAGGCCCGCCGATTGACCGAACCACTGTTACGGAGTTCGATTTCAAGCCAGAGGCGCTCCGGAACTTTGATTCGATTGAACTGCCGAAGCCGCTTGTGGACTGGGAACAGGTTGCGCCTTATCTGGCGACCATGGTGAACGAGTCACCGTCCAAGTACGGCCCAAAATACGATCAAGTCGCCGCCCACGAAGCTATCACCCGAGTTAAAGACGCCTGGCTCAGTGGGGAAAAAGTAGATAGCCTATTGAATCGGGTCAGCGCATTGTTCCGCGACCTCGGCCAAACCGACCCTTACGACGATCTGCTCTCATTCTGGATGGAGTTTTTTGAACAACCCTTGGTTGGAGAAGGCGACCAGGATCTTTACGAGGACTTCAAAGGTCATCTGCTGAAGGCTCTCGGGAAGGAGACCACAGAGGATCTCACCGCTACAGACCAGAAGAGGTTCGATGAATGCTGGAAGCAACTAGAAGCACTCCAAACGCACTTTGACGATTTGTCATTGCTGGTGCGTTGTGCCGGCTCATACACCAGAATCACTGTTCCCGACGACAAGAGCTACCGGTCTCTGGAAAGGGCAGTCAAGAAGCTCAGTCCCTTGGTTGAACGTGCCAAGGAATTTGTCATTGATCCTGACCGTGCCAACGCAGAACTGAAACCTGCCTTGGAGGATGTGTGGAAAGAACATGATGGACCGTACGAACACGGCATCGAGGAGATCAATACGGCATTATCCGACTTGCGCGACGCTCTTGCGTTAGCCGTAGAGGCGAAAGAATTGCGCGTGCTTCAGAAACTGAAGGACGCTCTGCCGGATGCACGGACAGCGCTCCAACGGGCTCAAGAAGCCGCAGCCGCCGCAGCGGAAAGCGGGTTTGAGGATTTGCCGACAGGCGATCAGTTGAGGAAGGCATTACACCAGCGGGCGACAATCAAGACCAGCAAAGACAGGGAACTCCGCTTTCCCGACCTGAAGGGAGTAGCCGAAGAACTCAAGAAACAGGCTGCGAATACAGCCCAAGCTCCGGGCGCAGCTCTGGAGACTGTCGCCACTTTCCTGTGTGACGGCGCAGTGCGTGAAAAGCTCAACGTGCACGCAGACACAGCTCCAGTGAAACAACTCCTCGCCAAAATCGGTGTTTCGGAAACTGCCAACCTTTTCCTGGCTTTTAAGCCCGAACAGCTAGACGAACTTGCCAAGCTTCTGGAAGCAGTCCTCAAAAACGTAAATTTCGTCACAATTCGCCTGACCGATTTCAAGCCCAAGCAAAATGTGATTTGGAACGAAGGTGACCTCGAAAAGCTGGACACGGAGTTCAGGAAATTCATCTCCACGAACTCTCACGGCAAGGTAGCGCGAATTGAATGAGCTGACCGGCCTCTGCATCCTATGAACGGCTACTCCCAACCTCAATGTTGCCACCAAACCCGAATTGCACCCCTTGCGGGCGCTGGTCCAGCACCGACATAGGAAAAGCGCTTCGCGATTAAGGAGACAACCGATGAATCCACTGCAAAAAATCGCTGAGTTCATAGTTGCTGAGTTAGATCACTTTCAAGCTAACTTCCGGCCACAGGGCGGGGCGCTTACATTTGCTGCACAAATGCAATTGAAGGGCGAACCTTTTGTTGGATATGTGCGGGTTAACGCTCAGCGAGGACAAGAGACGAAGTTGTTGATTTGCCGGCACTACATCCCCTCCGGATTAGCGCCCTCTCAAAAGAACAGCGATTATGCCAGTTATTTCTCTCCACTCGGACAGATAATTGCGAAGCGACCGGGACAAAAACATGCGTTTGAAGTCAGGCATCGTCGCACAGGCCTCTTGTTGGAAAGTCACAGCTTCGAACTTTTGGAAAAAGACGAATTTCGTTCACGCCTGAGCGCGGTCCAGTGGGACGCGGTGGAGAATCACATCGCGTGGGTCGGTGGGAAGATGTTCGTGCGTTCCCTGCGCGGCTTATTGAGGGGAGAAGCGGAACGACCTATCGTTCGAGAATTTCGCTATACGGTTCAGTTGCCGGACCAAGCTATTCTCGACGAGGTTCAGGATGAAATTTTCCGCCTACCATTCAATAGTTGCGTCCGTATTAGCGGCGCACCGGGTACGGGCAAGACCACGGTTCTATTGAAGCGATTATCACAGAAGACCAAACGGGACTTCTTGTCGGAAGAAGAGGGCCGACAAGTATCAACCCTTGACTGGCAAGAAGGCCGCAGCTCATCCAACACGGGCCGAAGATCCGCCTGCGCTTAGGTTTAAGAGCACCGGTGAGATCCCGATAGAACAGTGGCTCACGGAAAGGATTTGCGAAATTCACGCTGTCTGCGGAAGGCATCTTCCTACGACGGCGATTCTTGTCCCCCGACCAGAGGATGTAGCAAGCTTGTACGCGCGATTGCGTCCCAAGCTTGAGCAAAACGGTTTGGAGCTTGACGCATCCTATGACGGCCATGCTTTGGGAGATACCGCCAGGGTGCGGGTTTTCCCGGTCGAGTCCATCAAAGGTCTTGAATTCGAAGCAGTCTTTTATGTCGGTCTCGACAAAATGGAGGAGGTCCACAAGGATCTGTTGGACAAATACGTTTACGTCGGACTGAGCCGAGCACGGAGTTTCCTCGCGGCGACCTACGAGCGACAATTCCCCGCAAGGCTCAAGGCGATTCCATCCGAAACTCGGGGCCCGGCCCAAGCCCTCATCGAACTGGAAGGCGGCGAGCGTGCCTTCCAATTCAGACGACACCGTTACGCTATACCAGCCGGCAGCCATTAGGAATTTGTCCGTCCGCAACCCATCGGATGCGGTAGCCAAAGACTCTGGGCATTTTCGCTTCGGCCCGCTTCGCGGAGCTCTCCGCTCCAAAACCCAGAGACTTTGGCATTGCCTTTGGCGACCCCACTCCGCAACGATGTCACCCCGATGTACTTTGTCGGGGTCACATCGCCGGTGACTTGCTATCGGAGAGCTTGTGAGCCCCCAATCGCCCGATTCCCTTCTCACCGACCTTCCGTCGATTTCGCCTCGTTCGAGGCCGATCAAGCTTATCTCTCGTGCCGATGAGCATCCATTTGTCTCTCAGGTCTGCGAGAGACATGCCGTCGCCATCATCGGCGATAATCAGTGTACCGCCAGACTTCTTGACACCCTCAAACTTCAGGTGGACATGCTTGGCATCGGAATCATATGCGTTCTTTACCAACTCAGCGATTGCCGCTTCAGCGCGAGCCACCAACTCCCGACCGAATAAATCAATCAAACGGGGGCTAATCTTGAAGGAGAGGCCTACTCCTTGTGATTCTGCTTTGATATCGTCCTCCATGGCACGCGAATTCGAGATTACCGTCCTACTCGATCAATCTTTGCCATTGGTAGTTCCTTGATTGCTCCCACTGTTAGATGCCTGCATCGAATGCGCGTATTTAGCCAGTCATTCGTCTCTTTCTTCTTCATCTGTTGGAGCAACTGCCGGCAAGTCTTGGTTTTTCCGTCATTTGGGCAACACACAATGAGGTGATTCTCCACAGCGACTAGCCGACCGCCAGTTACCAAGGTGCATGTGGCCCTATATCTGTCTTCTGGGCGTGAGGTCCGACGAATCGCGACAAACGGAGGCTTAAACAAGCTCCCCTTGAAACGCCTTTGTTCCGCAATCCGACTGACCCGTCCCCAAGCCGGAATCGCCCGTGAATGGATGTAGGGCACAGAAACACGTATTCCCCTCTGCTGATGGCGATGAGGCACTACCGACCCCACATGCACGCCAAAAAGATCGCCAACTGAGGCCCGATGGGTAATAGGTGTGGTGGGCCAGCGTATCTTTCGCCGTGGTTCGACGGTGGCCCGTTTGGTCACCTCTAGGATAAATACATCTACATCAGCGTTCCGATCAAAGAGGCCATACGGCGTAATACGATCAACCACGACTTGGTTGATGACCATCTGCCGCCACTTCTCGTAACGTGATCCTGAGCGCAACACGTCGGGTAGAATGGGGCGAGACGCCGCGAAGCCGGCGTTCCGGTAAAACACTCTGATTGAGCATTCCTCGATTTTGTTCCCATTTGGGAACAACTAACGCAGCCGTTTGTGGCTAAATCTCCCCCAGCAGCCATGCTCTTTTGCGTGGAACGCTCGACATGTTGGATTTAAGCTCATATGGCACTCAAGCGGTCAAAGGGGCGGCAAAACGATCAGCTAGACTTGTTCGGTCGCAAAGGAAACGAACATGAGCACGTTGACTCAATACGGATTGATGGCAGAGGAACACTGGCGGGAGCACCGTCCGCGCATGGTGGCGGAAATGGAGCGGACGGGCACGCTCCAGCAGATGTTGCTGGAGGCCGAGCGGAAGACCAAGGACGAAATGGACGCGGTCCGCCGGCAGCTGATCCAGCAAGGATTGACACCGCAGCAGGCCCACGACCAGGCATGGGAAGTGGTCAGGGAGAAGTACATCCTCCTGCCGGCCGAGAACGATTAGGCCAGCCCCGTAACCAAGCCAACTACCGGATTACTGACCGCGACCGCCTTGGCGAGGGGTCGCTCAAACAGAAGTTCCGGGCCAACGTCGAGGCGATCAAGCTCCTGCGCCACCTCGAATCGGACAAACGTCCTGCCTCTGACGACGAAAAGGCGGTGCTCGTGCGGTACGTCGGTTGGGGCGGGCTGCCGCAGGTCTTCGATGTCAACTCGCGCGAGTGGTTCAAGGAGCAGGTTGAACTATCCAAACTTCTGACGGACGAGGAACACACGTCCGCCCGCGCGTCAACACTCAACGCCCACTACACGTCGCCGGTCATCGTTCGCGGGATGTACGCTGCCCTCGCGCGTTTCGGTTTCACGGATGGGCGCGTTCTGGAGCCTGCCTGCGGGCTGGGCCACTTCATCGGGCTGATGCCGGAAGAGATGCACGCCCACTCGACTATTACCGGGATCGAGATTGACCAACTGACCGCCCGCATCGCGAAGGCGCTTTATCCAGATGCCGACATTCGCCACCAGCCATTCGAGGAGACTCGGTTGGCCGATGGATTCTACGACGCGGCCGTTTCCAATATTCCCTTTGGGGACTATCAGCCGTTTGACCCGCGTTTCAACGTCTTCAAGTTCCCAATCCACGATTATTTCTTCGCCGCCACCTTGGAGAAGGTGCGGCCGGGCGGGCTGCTTCTGTTCATCACATCCAAAGGCACGCTCGACAAGGAGGACTCGACGTTGCGCGAATACCTGGCGCAACGGGCCAACCTCCTTGGCGCAGTCCGACTCCCCAACGACGCCTTCAAGCGCAACGCCAACACCGAGGTCACCACCGACATCGTGATGTTGCGCAAGTTGAATCCCGGCGAGAGCCCGTCGGGTCCGGCATGGAAGGAGACAGCGGAGCACGTCAACGCCAAGGGCGAGGCGATCTACATCAACGAATACTTCGTCGAGCGCCCGAGGATGATGCTCGGGAAGATGGAGTTGTCCGGCAGCATGTACCGCGACAACGAACCCACGCTGGTCAGCGATGGCCGGGATTTGGCCGAGGCGTTGGAGAAGACGGTCAGCAACCTGCCGCAAGACATCTATCGCACCCAGAAACGGGCCGTGGCTCTCCCGTCTCTCGATCAATCGTTTCCCGCCCCCCACCACGTCAAGCCGAACGCCTTCGTGATGGTCCACGACGAGGTCGCCGTCCGAATCGGCGACTCATTGAAGACGCTGCCGGAGCTGCCGGCGGAAACCAAGGTGCGAATCAGACGGCTGATTCGAGTTCGTGACGCCGTCCGGGAATGTCTCCGTAGCCAACTCGATGGCAGCGACGAGGCAAGCATTGTCGCGGCGCGGGAGAAGCTCAACCAGACTTACGATTCCTTCGTATCGCGGTTCGGGCCGATTTCAAGACATGCGAACACCCACGCCTTCGATGGCGACCCCGACCTGCCGTTGCTCTTGTCACTGGAGGTTTACGACGAGGAGACCAAGCGAGCCAAGAAAACGGCAATCTTTCGCGAGCGAACGATTCAGTATCAGAAACCCATCGAGTCGGTCGAACTGCCCAAGGAAGCCCTGATTGTTTCTCTAAACGAAAAAGGCCGCGTCGACCTCGACCACATGAGCGCCTTGCTCGGTCGCTCCGAAGCCGAATTCCTGCCCGAACTGAGAGGCGCGATTTTCCGTAACCCGCAGTCGAACGACTGGGAGACCGACGATCAATACCTGTCGGGCAATGTCCGCGAGAAGCTGGAGACCGCCATGGCTGCCTGCCTCGCTGACCCAAGTTTCCGGGAGAACGTCGAGGCGCTCAAGGCTGTACAGCCGGAGGATTTGTCGGCCACCGAGATTGACGTGCGCTTGGGCGCGTCCTGGGTACCGGCCGACGACATCGAGAGGTTCTGCCAGGAATTGATCAGCCCGACGGGCATTCAAGTCAGTCATTCCCACGCCATCGGCACCTGGGTTGTCAGTGGCGACTACTTCGCCCGAAGCACCGTTGCCAACACCACCGAATGGGGGACGGATCGCGCGGGCGCGCTCGACCTCATTCAAGACGCGCTGAATCTGCGCACGCCTACCATCTACGACAAAGAACCCAAGTCGGACAAACTCATTGTGAATCCGGAAGCGACCGAAGGTGCGCGGGAGAAGCAGCAGAAGATCAAGGACCGGTTCAAGGAATGGATTTGGGAGCATGACGAGCGCCGCGAGCGGCTGGTCAGGAAATACAACGACGAATTCAACAACGTCCGGTTGCGGACGTTCAGCGGTGATCATCTGACGTTGCCGGGAGCGAGCCAGGTCGTGACGTTGCACCCACACCAGAAAGCGGGGGTCTGGCGAATCCTGCAAACTCCCAACACACTCTTGGGCCACGTGGTTGGCGCCGGCAAGACGTACACGATGGTTGCGGCCGGGATGGAGTTGAAGCGGCTGGGGTTAGCCCGCAAGCCCTTGTTCGTCGTGCCGAATCACATGCTCGGCCAGTTCTCCTCCGAACTGCTCATGCTGTATCCGGGGGCAAACATTCTCGTGGCCGGTAAAGAGGACTTCGAGGCCGGCAAGCGTAGACAGTTGATGAGCCGCATCGCCACCGGGAACTGGGACGCGGTCATCGTCACCCATTCGGGATTCGAGAGAATCCCGCTGTCGGATGAAACCAAGAAGGCATTCTTCCGCGAGCAACTCCACGATTTGGAAATGGCCATCCGCGAACAGCGCGTCGGCAAGAACGATCGGCGGATCGTCAAAGACCTGGAGCGGGCGAAGAAGCGACTGGAGACACGACTGAAGCTCCTGCTGGCCGAGGGCAAAAAGGACAACACGCTGACGTTTGAGGAACTGGGCGTGGACCGGTTATTCATTGATGAAGCCCAGTACTTCAAGAATCTCTTTTACGTTAGCAAGATGACCCGAATCGCGGGCCTGCCGCAGACAGCCTCGGAGCGGGCCTTCGATTTGTTCCTCAAGACCCGGTACATCCAGCAGGTAAACGGTGGAGGCGGCGTGGTGTTCGCGACCGGCACGCCAATCTCCAACAGCATGGCGGAGATGTTCACCATGCAGCGGTACCTGCAAATGACCGCATTGACGAAATTGCGGGTCCACCACTTCGATTCCTGGGCGGCAACGTTTGGCGAGCCGGTAACGGCGATGGAGCTGGCCCCGGACGGCGCGGGCTACCGGCTGAACACGCGGTTCGCGCGGTTCGTGAACGTCCCCGAGCTGATGCAGCAGTTCCGACAGGTTGCGGATATCCGCACTGCGGAAACGTTGAAGCTGCCCACGCCCGCACTGCGGAACGGCAAAGCGACAATCATCCGCGCGCCAACCACACCAGAACTGAAGGCGCTCGTTTCCGGTCTGGCCGAGAGAGCGGAAAAGCTACGAAAAGGGCGTGTTGATCCACGTGTGGACAACATGCTCAAGATCACCACCGAGGGCCGCAAGGCCGCGCTGGACCTGCGGTTGGTTGATTCGAGTGCGCACGACCAGCCGGAAAGCAAGGCCAACCTCGCAGTTCACGAAATCTATCGCATCTGGCGAGAGACCAAGGCTGACCGGCTAACACAACTCGTCTTCTGCGATTTGTCCACGCCGAAGGACTCAGGGTTCTCGGTGTACGACGACGTGAAAGGCAAACTGGTTATCGCCGGCGTGCCGACTGCCGAAATCGCCTTCATTCAGGATTATGACAGCGACGCGGCGAAGCTCGCGCTCTTTAAGGACGTTCGCGCTGGCAAAGTCCGCATCCTCATGGGCAGCACGCAGAAGATGGGGTCCGGCACAAACGTGCAGGAGCGGTTGGTTGCGTTGCATCACCTCGATGCGCCCTGGCGTCCGGCGGACGTGGAACAGCGTGAGGGAAGAATTCTCCGGCAGGGCAATCGCAACGCCGAGGTTCAAATCTACCGGTATGTCACCGAAGGCAGTTTCGACGCTTACATGTGGCAGACACTCGAAACGAAAGCCAAATTCATTCACCAGGTCATGACCGGCCGCAGTGACTTGCGCCATATCGAGGACATCGACGGCGCGGCACTCACCTACGCCGAGGTCAAGGCGATCGCGTCGGGGAATCCGCTGGTCATTGAGAAAGCCCACATCGACGCTGAGTTGGGCCGCCTCAGCCGATTGCGAGCCCAGCACCACGAGACGCAGTACCGGATTCGGAACACGATCCGACGAACGCACGAGGAGGTTGAGATTCTCACTGGCCGGATTGAGAACCTCCACAAGGACATCGCGGCCCGCCAGCCGACACAGGGCGACGCGTTCCAAATCCGTATCGAGGGAACGGACTACACAGATCGAGGAATCGCCGGGGAGTTGATCAATCGCCGCGCGCAGCAACTCCGGGGTTCAGGGAAAGAGTACATGGTCGGTGAGCTCGCCGGGTTCGCCGTGGTTCTTCGTGCCAGTGCCTTGGAGCACACCGAACTCATCCTCAAGGGCGCGAATCTCTACTCGGCGAGCATTTCCGACAGCGCCCACGGCACGACGCGCTCGCTGGAACATGCCGTTCAATCCCTCGACCAGAAGTTGGCTCAGACCGAGAAGGATGTTGCAGAGTCCAGGAAACGAATGGCGGAATTGGAAGGGAAGGTGGGCGAGCCATTTGAGCACGAAGCCAAGTTGAAAAGCCTGACCGAACGGCAGGATGAGATAGTGAAGGCACTGGACCTGACCCGGAATCAGGCGTCCAACAAGCTCGACGCAAGCTCGCCCAGCGACACCGAGGAGGCCGTTTCTGAGAAGGTAGGGAGATCGGTGCGACACCAAGTACAACACAGTCACGGGGTAACGGTGCATTAGCGTGACTCAGCCATTTCAAACAAGCGGCTGAAAAACGCATTTTAGGAAACCAAAACATGCGAGGACCCGAATGAAAACAAAGAGTGATCTTACAAACCACGGCTTTTTCAGCGACCTGCTACGAAAGATCTTTCCACCGCGAGATTCCAGCCCCCACAACGGGGCGAAAAACCTCAACGTGGTCGGCCAGCGGATTCGAGCAATCCGCATGGAAAAACACTGGACGCAGAACCGGCTGGCGAAAGAACTGCAAAGCGCCGGTCTCAACAAAAGCCGGGTGGCAGTGGCCCGCATCGAATCCCAGATGGTCCACGTTTACGACTTCCAGTTGCTGTATATCGCCAAGGTGTTGGGAGTCGCACCGCTTGATCTGTTTCCCAAGATTCAGGCAAACGGAAACCTTCACGAAGAGGTCACATGGTTGAAGAAGCTGCGAAGAGCCTGCGCCTCCATCGCTCGGAGGTACACGACCAACCGAGGGAGTGAATCGTCCCTTCGATGAGCCGGACCGTTACGCTACCGATTCGCCGCGTGACGCAGGTTGATCACGTTGTCGGGTTGCGCCTCATCAAAGACCATGCGCTGAGCCAAGGCCGTCGAAAACTCGTCGCGAAGATGCCCGTAGGTGCGGGCCACGAGGACGCCACCGTCCTTGTGCCCCAGCCATGCGGCCACGGTCTTGAAATGTCCACCGGTCTTCTCAATGGCGTTGGAGCAGAAGAAATGACGGAACGTGTGGTGCGAGTACGACGGCAGCCCCAACTCACGGCAGGCGTTATCCAAACATTTGCGGGCCGACTTGATGGTGAGCAACGGGGTGTCACGGTCCGCGCGTTCCGGCAGGCTATCGCGGAGGCGAAGCAGGAATGCCTCCAGACTGGGGAACAGCGGCACCGTACGGGCCTCGTGGTTCTTGGTGCCGTCCTCACCGCCGGTGATCGTGAATGCCTTCAATTTGAAATTCACATCACCCCATTTCATGGCCGTGGCCTCACCGATACGGCAACCCGACAGCGCCAGGAACTCCACCAAATCGGCGGACCGCCGGCCGTCGCGTTTGCCGTCCGCACTGCGCATTTGCGCCAGCAGGGCGCGGAATTGGTCCATGTTGGGAATCAGCAGCGCTTTCTTGCCTTCCTTGCGCCTCTTCAAGGTTCGGGCAGGATTGTCCAACAGCAGGCCGTGCTCGACGGCATAGTCCAAGATCATGCGCAGCGTGTCCCGCGTAATGTTGAAGTCGCGGGCCGAACGGTCGGAGTCGTGATGGGCCTTCACCCAGTTCTCCACCTCCCGTCGTCGGATGTTGTGGACCGTGACACCACGGAAAAACGGGGCCAACTGATTGATGGCGGTTTCGCGGCGCTGGCGGGAACGGGGTTTGAGTGTGGCGGCGGACACATCCAGCCAGCGCTTGGCCAGTCCGCCGATCAGCTTCCTCTTCTGCTTGCCCTTGTTGTACTCGGCGAAGGGCAACAGCCCGGCATCATCGCCGGTGATTCGGTTCACCTGACGGCGCAGTTCGGCGAGCTTGCGACGGGCCAATTCCTTGTCTTTCGTTTTGAGACTGCGGCGAATCTGCTTGCCATCACGTTTGAACAGGGCATAGTAAATCCCCGATGAATCGCTGCGGTAAAGATTTTCGCCTGCGTAATGCAGGGTGTGATGAACGATTTGCGTCGCTTTCATGCCCCCGAATATACAGGGTTACAACTTCGGGTGACAAGTACAAAATTTCAGGTCACTCGGTGGCATACCAGAGCCTTGTAATATAAGGGTTGTGAGCCGGTAGCTCAGCTGGTAGAGCAACGGCCTTTTAAGCCGTGGGTCCTGGGTTCGAATCCCAGCCGGCTCACCAACCTTTTACGCGAAGCCGCCTCTTTACCAGGTTCTTCTCCAGAACTCGCTTTCGATTTGCGACTCTGGAAAAAGTGGTCTATTCTCTGGGAGGCGATGTTGGATTCCTGGGATCAACCGACGGTGCGTGGGCCGTTTCATCGGCTTTCGGAGCCGTTTCGCGATTTGGTGGCGCGGTTTGGTTCGGTCACCCAGTTGATCATCGCTATCAACGTCGTCGTCTTCTTCATCCAGCTCATTTGTACTGCGGCGCACTTCCCGTATTTCGAGGGATATCTTGCCCTGAGTGCCGATGGGCTTCGGCGCGGGTTCCTATGGCAACCGATCACCTACATGTTTTTGCACGCCGGGATCTGGCACATCCTGATCAACATGTTCATCCTCTGGTTTTTTGGGCGTGAGGTGGAATTCTTCATTGGGCCGAAGTACTTCACGCGGCTCTACTTTATGGCGGGGATTTTCGGGGCGGCCGTGTGGTTTGCGTTCAATCTCCACTCGTCCGTACCTGTGATCGGGGCGTCCGCGGCCGTGCTCGGATGCGTTATCGCCTTCGCCGCGTTATTCCCGGATCGTGATGTGACACTGCTGGTGTTCTTCGTCCTGCCCGTCACGCTCAAGGCGAAGTATCTGGCCCTTGTTGCGATCGCGTTCGACGTTGTGCCGCTGCTTCAGGGCACGGATGGTGGTATTGCGCATCTGGCGCATCTTGGCGGGGCGGCGTTCGGTTATCTCTATATCAAGCAGCTCGGCTACGGCACGACGCCACGGTGGTTGTTATGGCTCCAAAATGTCACCGCGCGCCTGAAACCGCGACCGCGCCCAAGTCCGCGCAACAGGTCGTCCGAGGAGTTTATGCGCGAGGAAATCGATCCGATTCTTGACAAGATCGCCCGGGAAGGGATGCAGAGCCTGACCCGCCACGAGCGCAAAATCCTTGAATCCGCCAGGGAATTGATGCAAAAGCGCCAGCGGTGAACCCGCATGTCGCGTCCGCGCCAGAGCGTTGCCATCTGTAAATCCGCCCGCCGTCGAGCGGCCACCTCAACGAAGGCGACCGCTTCTCAACTTTTCGGCAAGCGGTTTTCAACGAAAGTCGGCGCGCAGAAGTTCCTCCGCGACCACGGATTTCAGGACCTCGAACGTGTCCTGGCTGCGGTCGAGCGATTGGATGCTGACGCGCTGTATCGACGGAACCTGCGGAAGATCTTCCATCCTCTGATTCGCGCCTGCGAGAAGTCGGCGGACCCGGACCGGGCGTTGGTCAGTTTTGAGCGTCTCGTCGCCGCCCTGCCCAACCCGAATATTTTCTATCACTACCTGTACGAATCCCCCGCGCAGCTCGACCTGCTGATCACCGTGTTTGCGCATTCCGCCGCGTTGGCTCAAACATTGACCCGTAACGCCGAGCATCTCCATTTCTTTCTCGCGCCGCGGAGATTGGAGACCCCGCGAAGCAAGGCATGGCTCACGGCCGAATTGACGCGGCTGCTCCTGCCGATTCGCGTGCCGGAGCAGAAATACGACGCGATTCGCCGTTTTCGCCGACGAGAGACTCTTCGCATTGGCGCCCGCGATCTCATCGGGCGGGCGACGGTCGAGGAGACGACCCTGGAACTGTCCAACCTGGCCGAGGTTTGTCTCCAGGCGGTCTTCGATATCGCCCTCGAATCATTGCGCGCGTCCAGCAAATTGACCGGTGATGCGGTTGCCGCTTCCGGTCGGTTCGCCATCATTGGCATGGGCAAGCTTGGCGGCCAGGAATTGAATTACTCCAGTGATGTGGACGTGATCTTTGTCTACGGCGACGAGGGGAACCTGACGCCGATGCTCACCAACCATCAGTTCTTCACCAGGCTTGCCGAGGAGATTATCCGGGCCGTCGGCGCGCCGAGCGCCGAGGGCAACATTTTCCGCATCGATTTGCGGTTGCGGCCCGAGGGAAAATCCGGCCCGCTCGCGCGTTCGCTCGAGAGCTGCGAGAATTACTACGCCGAGTTCGGCGAGACGTGGGAGCGGATGGCGTTGATCAAGGCCCGTCCCGTGGCCGGCGACCCGGCCATTGGCGCGGCGTTTGTCGACATGGTTCAGCCGTTCGTCTACGCGCGACACGCCAGCGGCAACGTTGTCCAACAGATGGCGCTCCTGAAGAAGCGCATCGAAGAGGAAGTGGTCCGTGAAGGGCATCTTACCCGGCACGTGAAACTCGGCATCGGCGGGATTCGCGAGATCGAGTTCATCGTTCAGTCCTTTCAAGTGTTGCGCGGCGCGCGACTGATCCAGTTGCGTGATCGCAGCACGCTCCGCGCGCTTGCGGCTCTCGTCCGGGTCAAAACGCTCACGGCGGAGGATGCCGCGGCGTTGGCCGATGCCTATCGCTTTCTGCGCAACGTCGAACACCGGCTGCAGATGGAGATGGATCTGCAGACGCACACGATCCCGGATCAGGAGCACGCGTTGTATCGGCTGGCGCGGAGCCTCGGTTTCGACTCCGTGAAGAAATTCCTTTCGGTTGAGGGGGCGCATACATCGGCCGTGCGCCGGATTTATGAATCCATCCTGGCGAGTGCTGGCGACCGCGCGACGCAACCCACAGAAGCGTTGCTTTCACCCGACAAACTCCCGAAGGCCCTGGCTGATGCGGGCCTAGCCAACGTGCCGGCCGCGGTGAAGGTGGTCGAGAACCTCTGGCACGGTCCGGGGTTTGGCCATGTGTCGCAGCGGACCAAGGAATTGTTCGTCCAATTGTTTGCCATGCTTTTGCAGTTGACGCCCAAGTTGGCGGATCCGGATACGGCCCTTGCACAGTTTGACAAATTCATCACCGCGTATGGGTCGCGCGGTCTGCTGTACGAGATTCTCGCGAGCAACCCGAAATTGGTCGAAATGCTCGTGCGTTTGGGGGACGCCAGCCGTTACCTGAGCGACGCGCTGGCGCGGCAGCCCGAGTTATTCGACGGGATCACCAGCGGCGTCATGCTGAGCGACCCGAAGAGCCTTCCTCGCATGTGCGAGGAATTATGGGCCGCGCAAGAGGACGGGAGCGATCCGGTGGAAACGGCGCGGCATTGGAAGCGCTCGGAATTGGTGCGACTCGGGATCGAAGACGTGATGGGGCTGGCCGATCTGGAGCAGACCCACTCGGAAATGACGACGCTGGCGGAGGCCTGCCTGCGCTTTGCGTTGGAGCACTCACGGGCCAACCTCAAGGCGGGTGGGTTTCCCTTTGCGATCATCGGAATGGGCAAGTTCGGAGGGGCGGAATTGGGGTACGGCGCGGACCTGGATGTGTTGTTTGTCGGAGGAAGCAGCGCGAGCGACCAGCCGGATGCAATCAAGCTGGCCTCGCGCGTCATTGACTTCATGGGACGTCAAACTCGATCCGGCAATCTCTTCGTGGTGGACGCGCGGCTGCGTCCCGATGGCGAGAAGGGGACGCTGGCCGGCTCGCTGGAAGCTCATCGTGACTATTACGGGAGACGAGCTCAGTTGTGGGAGCGACAGGCCCTGCTCAAGGCGCGGTTGGTGGCCGGCGATGCCCAGCTCGGCCGGGATTTCATCCGTATGACGCACGATTATCTGTATGGGCGTTCTCTCACGAGCGGGGAATTGGAGGAGATCAAGCAAATGCGTCATCGCATCGAAACGGAGCGCGGAGACCAGCGGCATCCGGAATGGGAATTCAAGACCGGACCAGGGGGCCTGATCGACGTGGAGTTTATCGTCCAGGCGCTGCAGCTTCGTCATGGTCACGCGCACCCACAATTGCGAATTGCGCACACACTCGCAGCGCTGAATCGGCTTACCGCGCTCGGGATTGTCGACGAGAATCAGAGTGCGGTGTTGCGGCGCAACTACATTTTTCTCCGTGAGATCGAATCCGCTTTGCGCCGGGTGGAGAACGTCAGCGTTTCCCGAATTCCTTCCGATCCGCGCGAGCAACAGTTTCTCGCCAAACGCCTCGGGTTCCCAAACATCGCGGACTTTCTCGCGAGCTATCAACTTGCGACGAAGCAGACCCGTGCGATCTACGACAGTGTGATGTCGGGCGCTTGATCGGGCTGATCTGGTTAGTGCAGCACGTCAACGCGATAGAATCGTTTCGACAGGCCGGCCGCGCCCGGATCGGTGATCTGAAATGTGCCACCCGAGCCGACGATTTGGTCGGCCAACAACGTCCAGGTCGGGAGTGTCATGTCACTCTTCATTTCGACGCGATAGATCTTTCCGGCAACACTGGCGAAACTGACGATCACGCCGGGCCCGGACTCCTGGACGGCGGTGACGCGGAAGATGCTTGATGGCTTCGTCGGGTCCGTCCCCGCATAGAATTCCTGCAGGTTGGTGAATCCATCTCCGTCCGGATCGCACGAGGCGCACGACAGGGTATTTGTGGTTGCGCCCGTTCCGCCAAAGTATGTCTTGCGCCACAAATCGGGGATGCCGTCGCCGACGGAACTGGTAAGTGTGGCGATCACGGTGGTGGAGAAGGGAGACGTGTTGCCGCTCGGGTCGGTGGCGGTTGCCGTAATTAATTCGCCTGAGGACACCGTGGGGGTGAGGGCCGCACTGAAACTGGCGGTGCCGCTGTTGCCGGTGGTTGCATTAATGGCGCCGAGGAATGTTTGGCCCTGAACGTTGACGGTGCCGGCGGGACTGGAGAAGAACTCGATGCGAAACGTTGTGTTGGAACTGCTGACCAGCGCGCCCGTGATCGTGGTGTTGGTGCTCACGACGGCGGCGGCGAGTGACGGCGCGGAGCGTGAATTGTTTCCGTCAAACAAGGCGATCCCCTCGAAAGCATTGCCGAAGATCGAGTCGCCACGGACGGAGTTGTTGGTCGTGGCGGCATCATCGATTTCCACGCCGTAGGAATCGTTGCTCGAGATCAGATTGGCGTTGCCGAAGGAGGTGCCACCGATCTGGTTGCCAGATGCTGCATCATTGACGAACACACCGTCATATTGGTTGGGTATGGCCCTCGTCCCCGTCACGTCGAGGCCGATGGTATTGCCCTGGACGATGTTGAACGCCGTGTTGGTGTTGTGAATATAGATTCCGTAATTCGAGTTTCCCGAGAGAATATTACGCGAGCCGACGCTGCCGCCAATGATATTGGACTGGCAGCCGTTGTACAGTTCCACCGCGGAAGCGTTGTTGGGTACGGCCGTCGTGCCCGTCACATCGATTCCGATCAGATTTCCCTGCACGACATTCGCCGAGGTTCCTGGGTCTTCAATGGCAATGCCCTGGATCAGGTTGCCGGAAATCACATTGCCCGAGCCGGGCGCAGTCCCGCCGATTTGTGTGAACTGCGCCCCGTTCCAGATGCGGACGCCCGCCCAGATATTCGGGACGGCGGATTCCCCGGTCGGATCGACGCCAATGAGGTTGCCCTCGATGACGTTGCCGATCGTGCCCGGGTCTTCCGCACGGATACCGTCGTTGTCGTTGCCCGAAACGAGATTGCCGGCGCCACCGGACGTGCCGCCGACCACGTTTGACGCCGCCTCATCAAAAATCTCCACCCCTGACCATGTGTTGGGCAGTGATACTGCGCCGCCGATGTTCACGCCGATGTAATTTCCTTCGACGAGATTTGCGGCGGAGCCAAGGCCGTCAATCACCAGGCCTTGTCGCGCGTTGCCGGAAATGATATTGCGTGCCGCGGCGCTGGTGCCCCCGATGACGTTCGAGGCCGCGCCGCCAAAGATTTCCACGCCGGCCAGGTTGTTGCCAATTGGGGTAATACCGAACGGATCGGTACCGATCAGATTGCCTTCCACAGTGTTATCGACGGCTCCGGGGCCGTCGATCGCCACACCTTGGGAGCGATTTCCGGAAAGAACATTGCCGGCACCGGTTGTGAGACCGCCGACCAGGTTGGACTGTGCGGATTTGATCTCGACGCCGGCGAAGAAATTGGAAATCGCCGCAGACCCGGTGGCATCCAGGCCGAGATAGTTTCCTTCCACGGCATTGAACGCGGTGTTGTTCCCCGAGATGAACACGCCTTGCGCTTCATTACCCGAGATCACGTTACGCGCGGCGGAGCTCGTGCCGCCAACCGTGTTGGACTGTGAGGCGAAATTGATCTCGATGCCGGCGAATCCGTTGGCGACGGCGCTGGTGCCAGCTGCGTTCAAGCCGATGTAATTGCCTTCCACCACATTGAACACCGTGCCCGTCATGAAGATCCCCTGGTGCACATTGCCGGAAATCACGTTGCGCATGTTGGCGGTCGTGCCGCCGATGGTATTGGATGTTGCCGACGCGCCGATATAAATGCCGACGTTTTGATTTGTGACCACGATCGTTCCCGTAGGACCAACACCGATGTAGCAACCGGAAACCGTATTGCCCGTCGTGTTTGAGCCTTCAATATCAATCCCGAAGCCATTAAGCTCATTGGCACCGGCAAATCCGTCGACGACGAGTCCCTTGATCGCGCAATTTGTCCCGCGCATCTGGAATCCATCTACGGAAAGACCCCCCAGATCCTCGAGCCCACCGAACACCTCAATCGACGGGCCGTTCGGGTTGGAGTTGGTCGGCTCCGTCGTGCCGTCGATGATCATTTGATTGACGAGGCTGGGGAACGGATAAGCCGGTTGGATGGTAAACACGCCATTGCTGAAGCCCGGGTCGGAGGTGGGGATGTTGAATTTGATCGTCGTGCCGGGATGATCGAAGGCATAGTACATCGCGGCTCGCAAACTGCCGTAACCGCTGTCCTGGGTATTGATGACGATATTCGTGACGGGAGTTGCCGGCGGACCGTAGGTAGCAGCCATGCCGGCGCGGTCGGACGCGCTCAGGACCGGGTCGAATTGGGTCCCCATGATGTTGATGTACTGCGAGTAGGCGGGCAACGGTTCAATCGTGTCGAGCGCATTGCTAATGGAATCTGCGTTCCGCGAGTAGTGCATGACCGACAGGAAATCGTACGCCGTTTGATTCACGGAATTGGTCAGCAAAACGAAGTTGCCTTCCTGGCCCGGGATGATGTTGTTCGTGAGAATGTTGACGTAGGAATTACGGTCGGAGCGCTGATGTTCGTGCACGAGGCCGAGTGTGTGCCCCAGCTCATGGCAGATCGTTGGACGATTCCACGAGGTGCTACCGACGAAGATGAACTGTTGCCCGCCCTCCATACCCACGAAGGAATTGCCCCCTTCCTGGAAGGTGCCTCCATCCACGATGGTCACGTAGTTGGATTGTGTGGTGCGGGGGATGAAATGCAGGTTGGCGAACATCGCCCATTCATTCATCCCATCGACGAAATAGGTCTGATGCACGGCGGACACGTTGTTGGAGAACGTGTAGTACACGTTACCACCGGGCCATGTCGGGATGGTCGGGCCTTGAAACGTGGACGGAGGGGGCGGCACGCCGGCGAGTTCGTTGCGCCACGCCTGGAGATAGCTTACTTGCAAAAACATGTCGCCGACCTGAGCGACGGTTTGGCCCGGTGGAACGCTGGAGAGAATCTGGTCGAGAACGGCGACATCCCAGGCATTGGATTGGGCGCGGCACGTGAACGGGAGAAAACATGCGACCAAAGCGACCACAACGAATCGTACCAGCCAGCCCATGGCAGTTTGCGTCCTTTCTGCGACCCACTCGCAATTGCGCACCATACACGTTCTGGGCCAGCAAATAAAGGAGAAACGGGTAACTTTCTGGTGACGGCTAGGGGGAAGAGGCGGCTTCCAACTCGTGGAGTTTGGGTCCGTAGAGGTTACCAACGTAACCGCCTGTCCAGAAGATCACGGAGACGAATCCAACGAGGGCGGCGATCAGGGCGATAAATGTCCAGACGTGCCGCGTCTCCAAACGTTTGAGCGACGGAGCGTAGGCGATCAGGCCGATCACGGCGGCAACGACGATGACGGCATCGACGCTGGCGCGCTGCCAATAGCTGCCGCCCAGATGGAGCCACATGCCGAATTCATCGAACGTAAGCCCCATCGCGATGCCGTAAAACAAGGCGGTAAGTTCGGCGGTGCGGCCATCGGGACGCGCCAGGATGGAAAACCCGCAGACGAACGAGAGCAGAAAGATGCCGTAGTTGAGGTGGTGGACATGCGTGCCATGGAGAAAGAAATACATGTTCGGAACATGTCCGGACATGATGAGGAAAACCATGGTCCGCGAGATGATGAACGTCATGATGAATGCAAACAACGCGCGGCGCGCCAGGCGGTCGAAGGTCTCGGTGGGATGGGTGGATTTGAAGAGCATGGACAGACTGTACTATCGGCGACGACGCCCGGGCAAAACCAAAATCGTCGCGTCTGGCGTGAGAGCGGAGGATTGACTGGCGGAGTCGATTCATGCTAACCGCTTGGCGACACCATGCTACTCAAGAATGCGACACTGGTTGCGCTCACGGGTTCGACTGTCGAGCGGGTTGATTTGCGAATTGAACGAGGTGTGATCACCGCAAAGGCGAAGAAGCTCAAAGCCAATGCGGGAGAGAAGGCGGTTGATCTCTCGGGCAAATTCGTGATGCCGGGGATGGTGTGCGGGCATACACATTTGTATTCAGCGCTCGCGCGTGGAATGCCCGCGCCGAAGAAGACGCCGACCAACTTCTACGAGATCCTCAAGTATGTCTGGTGGACACTCGACCGGGCGCTTGATGACGAAGCGGTGTACTACAGCACGCTGGTAGGTGTGCTGGACGCGGCACGATGCGGAACGACGACACTGATCGATCATCATGCCTCGCCGAGTTTCATTCGCGGTTCACTCGGCGTGATGGCGGAAGCGTTTTCCAAAGCGGGGTTGCGCGGCGTGCTGTGTTACGAGGTGACCGACCGCAACGGGAAGCGCGGAGCGAAGCTCGGGCTGGAGGAAAATGAAGCGTGGGTGGCCAAGAACCGCGGGCCGATGTTTGGCGGGTTGGTTGGCGCGCACGCGTCGTTCACGCTTTCGGACGAATCGCTCTCGGCCTGTGCGGATTTGGCGGAAGGGCTGGAGTCGGGCGTGCATATCCACGTGGCGGAAGATCCCTGCGACCAGGACGATTGCACGAAGAAGTATGGCGAACGACTGATCGATCGCCTGGCCGATGCCGGGGTGCTCGGTCCGAAGACGATCCTTGGTCACTGCACCCATTTGGACAAACCATCGCTGGACCTGGCGCGGGAAGCGGGTTGCTGGTTTGCGCACAACACGCGCTCGAATATGAACAATGCGGTTGGCTACGCTCCCGTGCGTTGGATGGGCAAACAGGTCGCCCTCGGCACCGACGGGATCGGTGCGGACATGTTCGAGGAAGTGAAGTTCGCCTGGTTCAAGGCGCGGGATGCGCACAACGGGCTTGGCATCGGCGACATCGCCGGGCTTTTGACGGGCGCGCAGAACCTCGCATCGATCCTCCTGGGCGCTCGGCTCGGGGTGTTGGAACCGGGCGGCGCCGCAGACCTTGTCATGCTCGATTATCCGACGCCCACGGCGGTCACGCCGCAGAATTTGTACGGGCACCTGATCTTCGGAATGTCATCGCAATTTGTGACGGACGTGATGGTCAACGGGAAGTGGGTATTGAAAAATCGCCGTGTCGTTGGCTTGGACGAAGAGAAGATTCGGGCGGAAGCGCGACGCGTGACCCAAAAGGTGTGGCGGAGATTCGAGAGACTGCCGTCGAGAGGCTGATCAGGTTTTCGCGGCAATTTTGGCGTCGATCTCGCGGATCATCGCGGTGTTCTCGGCGATGACTTTGTATTCCACCCAGAACGCGTAGAGATTGTACGCGATCGTGAACAGCACAAACCCCACATGCCAGCGGAGGGCGGTGGCGTTCAACTTGTGCGTGTCCGTCCAGCCGCCGAGCCAGACGGTGACGATGATGAGGATGCAGCACAAGGTCGCGTGGCCGGACGTCTGGCCTTTGAAGCGGCGTGTGCGGCGGACATAGCCTGTTTTTGGATCGTCGGGCAGGTGGTTGGCTTCGACGGCCTCCTTGATTCCCCGGCCCGAGCCCATGAAATGCATCAGCACGACGCAATGGGTGAAGCATGTATAGATGCCCGTGAGCACGCCCATCGCCTGGTGTTGCCAGTGGGTGGATTGATGTGTCAATCCCAACCAGATGGTGATGCCGAACAGGACGATATTCCAGAACACGAGACCAATAAATATGGTGCTCATCTGCAGCATGAAGAGAGAATAGGTCGTCGAGGCGCTGGTGTGAAGCGCTGAATTGCGCCGATCCGACTAGGGAGCCGCCGCAGCTTGGCGAACGGTGGCGAGTTCGCTGTCGGTGAGGGGCGGCAGAAGACTGGCGGCGACGTTGCGTTCGATCTGACCGCGGTTCCTGGCGCCGGGGATGGCGATGGAGACCGATGGGTTCGTCAGGACGAATTGTACCGCCAGCTCAGACATGGTCAGGCCATATTGCTGAGCGACTGGCTTGATGCGTTCGACCGTGTCGATATCGCGCTCGAAGTTCTGACGATTCTCGTTTTCGAGCCACTTGGAGCGAATGTCGTTGGCGTCGAAATTGTGGTGCTTGGTGAGTCGGCCCGACAATTTGCCCATGGCCAGCGGTCCGCGGGCGATGAAGGCGATCCCACGGGCGCGACAGTAGGGCAGAACCTCCTGTTCGACGTGACGATCCAGAAGATTGTAGTTGGCCTGTACGGACCCGAGGTTGTGGCGTTGGTCAAAATGCTGGATCAGTTTGAAGTCGTGCGTGGAGACGCCGTAGAACCGGATCTTGCCTTGTTTCTGCAGCGTCTCGAACGCGTCTAGAAACTCGGTCCAACACTCCGTGCGCCAGAGATGGCACTGATAAAGATCGATGTAGTCGGTTTGGAGTCGTCGCAAGCTGGCATCGCACGCGCGCAGGATGTAATCCTTCGATTCGTTCCAGGTGCGCCGGTACTGGTCATCGTGCCAGTAACCAACTTTCGACGCGATGTAGTAGGTGTCGCGGCGACCAACTTCCTCGAGGGTGCGACCGAGGACGGTTTCGCTCCGGCCCCAACCATACATGTCCGAGGTGTCGAAAAAGTTGATGCCGAGTTCGACGGCGCGTTTGATCGTGGCGGCGGACTCGTTGTCGTCGATGCCCGGCCAACCATCGGGGCGACCGTCGAGCATGATGGCGCCGCCGAATTGCCAGCAGCCCAGCCCGACCTGACTGGCCTGCCAACCTGTCCTGCCGAACTCGCGATAGATCATTGTCGCTGTGGATTACCGTATTTGGCGGGCCTTGGCAAGGATGGCGAAGTCGGCGGGGGATGTTGACTTGCTCAAGGGCTTGTGGAACGTTGCGCGACGGTGGTATGATGCGGTCCGGGTTGTAATGCAAAATCGCTTTCTCAAGTTTTTCGGGTCACTCAAGCTGGCGGTCGTGGTTTTGTTGTTGTTGGCCATTGCCATGGCCACCGGCACGTTTCTCGAATCCAGTGACAACGCGCGTGTGGCGGCCCGTGTGGTCTATCGAAGCTGGTGGTTCAACGGGTTGCTGGGATTGCTGGCCGTGAACGTGGCGGCGGCGGCACTGACCCGCTGGCCGTGGAAGCGCAAACACGTGGGGTTCGTCATCACTCACGCGGGGATCATCATTCTGCTGGGCGGCTGTAGCGCGGCGTTCCATTACGGGACGGAAGGCATGATGGAAATGCACGTCGGCGATGCGCCGGCGAACGTGGTGCGGATCGAGGACGAGGCTCTGACGGTGGTGGTGCCCGAGACTGGTGAACGCGCGAAGGCGTTGGTGGACGTGAAACGGAACGGAACGGTCAGGCCGTCGGCGCTCCAGCCGGGAAAAGACCTGCGGTTGACACTTGATGCATTCATGCCGAACAGCCACGTGATGCAGCTTGTTCAGGATGGCGGCGCCGATTTCAATCCGGCCCTGCAGTTTGAATTGAAGAGCGACATGGCCGGCCAGGACGTGACGGATTGGCTGCTGGCCGCTTCGTCGGAGCGCAATCATGCAAGCATCGGTCCGGCGCAATTCGAATTTGTGATGGCGCGCGACGAAAACGAGTTGAAGCGGCTGACGGCGGCGCCATCGGCCGCTGGAAAGGACGGGCCGGAGCTGCAGATCGGGGTTGATGGAAAGATCTACTCTGTTCCGCTCGCTGCGAACGTGGACAAGGACGTGCCGTTGGGGGAATCGGGCGTCAACGCGCGCATCGGCGGCTATTGGCCGGACTTTCAACTGGACGCGAACCACAAGCCGTCGACGGCCTCGAACGACCCGAACAATCCGGCGGCGGTTGTGGTATTGAGCCGGGGCGGCGACGAAGAACGGCAGTTCGTGTTTGCGTCGGCACAGCTGGAGCCGATTGTGCGGACGACGCGCGGCAAGGCGATTGGCGCACAAGTGACGCTGATGGGAAGCGCGGCGCCAAAACGGCCGAGCGGGGTGATGACGGTCGTGCTGGCGCCGGATGGCACGCTGCATTACGCGGTTTCGGCGAAGGAGGGATTCAAGTCCGGGGAGATGAAGGTGGGCGAACCGGTGGCGACCGGCTGGATGGATTTTCAGTTTACGCCGGTGAAATATGTGGCGCGGGCGCAGGTCTCGGAGAGAATCGAGCCGTCGACGACGGATTCGGAGGACAGCGCTCCGGCGCTAAAGGTGACGGCGCACGCCAACGGGCAGGAGCAGTCGGCGTGGGTGCGATTTGGGCAGCCGATCGTGCTGGAGGCCGGCGGCAGAACGGTCCACGTGATCTACGGCTGGGATTTCATGCAACTGCCGTTTCGCGTCGAGCTGGAGGATTTCATTGTCGAACGCGATGAAGGCAGCATGAATGTCGCGGGGTGGACGAGCAAGGTTGTGTTTCACGACGACGTGCGCGGGCTGACGCAACGCGCATCCATTTGGATGAACCATCCGGCGTGGTTCAACGGCTACAAATTCTCGCAGGCATCGTGGAACCCGAACGATTTGAAATACACGGCGCTGCAAGTGAAGAAGGACCCGCTGATCGTGGCGTATGTGACATGGGCGGGGGCGGTGCTGATTGTGGGTGGAATCGCGCTGATGTTCTGGGGGCGCGGCTGGCTGCAGAAGAAGACGACCGCAGGAGGTGGCACGGTGAAGGATGAACGACGCAGGAAGCAGGAAATGGTGACGGCGTGAAGACATGGATGGCGGTTGTGCTGGCTGTGTGCGCAGTGGCGACGGCGGCCTCGGCGGATGATCTGGACTTCACGGCGCTGCGCTATCTGGCGGTGCAAAAGGACGGGCGAAAGAAGCCACTGGACACGGTGGCGTTGGAAACGGTCGAGAAGCTGACGGGCAGGAAGACGTTCCGCGATCCGGATAGTGGACGAGACATGGAGCCGATGGACGTGCTGATGTCGATGTGGCTCCAGACGCGCGACTGGAGCAAGGTTCCCGTGATTCTGGTGAACTACAAGCCGTTGCGGGACGAGCTTGGACTACCGGCCGACCAGAAGTATTTCACGTACACCCAACTGGCAACAGATCGTCTGAAAGACATGTTGACCCGCATTGACCAGAAGGAAAGCGGCAAACAGAAGGTCGACCTCACCCATGAAGAGCGGGAGGCGCAGATCCTGGGCGATCGTCTGCGAATATTGGACGATGCAGTTGGCGCGCAGTCGCTGGCAGTGGTGCCGCATCCGAGCAGCGCGAAGGGCGCCTGGGTGCCGGTGACGGAGATCGGCAAGTACTACGGTGCGGACAAGGAAGCCCAACTCCAGGATATTTTTAGAACGTTGGCGGGGGCGTACGTGGCGCGGGACCCGAGCGCGTTTGCGGCAGCTTCGGGCCAGCTTCGATCGTTTCTGGTGGCGCTAAGTCCGGGCGTGTATCCGTCGTTCGAAAGTCTTCAGCGCGAGGTGCATTACAATTCATTCCATCCATTCCGCAAGGCGTGGATGTTCTATCTGATTGCGTTTGTGTGGATGCTGGCGACCTGGCGGGTGCGGAGTCCGGCGGTCTACTGGATCGGCGTGGCGGCATTCGCGGCCGGGGTGGCGGTGCACGCGTGGGGGTTCTACCTGCGGATCATGATTTCCGGGCGTCCGCCGATCACGAACATGTATGAGTCGGTGGTTTGGGTCAGCTTTGGGGCAGCGTTGTTCGCGCTGATTCTGGAATTGGTGTATCGGCCGCGATACTACATCGTCGCGGTCGCGCCGCTGTCGATCGTGATGTTGCTGCTGGCGGACCAATTCCCCGCGGTGCTCGATCCGAGCATTGGGCCGCTGGTGCCGGTCTTACGCGACAATTTCTGGCTGAGCATTCACGTGCCGACGATCACGCTGGGCTACGCGGCGTTTGCGGTGGCGATGGGGGTCGGCCACATCGCGCTGGGGTATTATCTGCTGGCGCCGACGAATCGGCAGGCGATCGCGCGAGTTGAGAATTTCGTGTATCGCGCGATGCAGATTGGCGTCCTGCTGCTGGCGGCGGGGACGATCCTCGGCGGGATATGGGCGCATTACGCGTGGGGGCGGTTTTGGGGCTGGGATCCGAAGGAGACGTGGGCGTTGATTGCGTTGGTGAGTTATTTGATCCCGCTGCACGGCCGTCTGGCGGGATGGCTGAGCAACTTTGCGCTGACCGTATCGAGCGTGGTGTGTTTCATGGCGGTGTTGATGGCATGGTACGGCGTGAATTTCGTGCTGGGCAAAGGCCTGCACAGTTACGGGTTTGGCGTGGGCGGGTTTTCCTATGTGATCGGCTACGTGGCTGTCGAACTGGCGCTGGTGGGTTTCGCCACGTGGCGACGGAGTGCCGTGAACCGCGTCAGTCTCGCGACTGCTCCGTCGGCGCAGGGTGTCATGGCGAAATGAGTTCGCCGAGGTTGCCCAACGGGGGCCTGGCCACAGTTATTTTGGCTACTGAAACAATCTGACGCCGCGTTTCTTGAATACGGGGACCAGGAACAATCCCGCGATAAAGCCTCCGACATGCGCCCAGAAGGCGACTCCGCCGCTCACATCCATGTTATGGACAACGGCAAGCCCGCTGAAGAGTTGTATTCCGAACCAGAAAACCAAATACAGAATGGCGGAGACATAGAACATGCGCCAGAAGATCCAGATCGGGAACAGCACGAGCACGCGGGCGTGGGGGAATAGCAGCAAGTACGCGCCGAGCACGCCCGAGATCGCTCCGCTGGCGCCGATCATGGGGACGGTGGAATTGGGCGAGAGCGCGACCTGGGCCGCGGCTGCGGCGCTCCCGCAGAGCAGGTAGAAGATGACGAACTTGACGTGGCCGATGGAGTCCTCGACGTTTCTGCCGAAGATCCAAAGAAAGAGCATGTTGCCGAGAATATGCATCCAGCCAGCATGAAGGAACATCGAGGTGAAGACCGTGCGGCAGGTGCCCGGCGACGGGGAGTGCACGAGATCGGCGGGGGTCAGCGAGAACGTGGCGAAGAATGCTCCCAAGCGGTCGTGGCTGCCCAGGGAAAGCTCGTGCCAGAAGACAGCGATGTTGATTGCGATGATGACGCTTGTGGCGAATGCAAATGTTCGCGGCGGCCTGTCGTCCCGCAGGGGAATCATTTTGCCGGTGCGGGTGAGCTGGCTGGCGGTGGCGGAGGCGGAGGTGCAGCGGACGGAGCGAGCTCCGCGGGATGAGCAAAAGCGGTTTTCAACCAGTTGACGATGATCTGGGGAAGATTTCGGACGCCGAGCAGCATGTCGGAACCATGCAGGTTGCCGGTGCAAAACGTCAGTTCATTGGTTCCGGGATTAAGGCCGGACTCCTTCTGGATTTCCACGAGACGCTTGCTGGACTCGAAGGCGAACGGGTCGTATTGCGAGACGAAGATGCGCAAGGGGGTGTGCGAAATCTGGGAAATGATATCATCGGTGCGGACGCCGCGATAGGTCATGCCGGGGCTGAGGGCGACGACCGCGGCGATGTCCGGATTGATGGCGGCGTAGCGCAGCACGATGTTGGCGCCGAAACTCTCGCCGACCAGGGCGATGTGTTTCGCATCAATTTCCGGCTGGGCGTGCAACCAATCCACGGCAGCTTCCACGTCGAGCAGCATGCTTTGATAGTCGCCGGCGGTGAACGTGCGATTATCGAGAGTCATGGAGCCGTCGGCGGTTTGTTTACGGGTGCTTTCGCCGTAGCCGCGGAGGTCGATGGCCAGGGCGGCGAGGCCGTTCTTCTGGAGACTCATCCCGAAGCCTGCCCAGACGTTGCGGTCGCGATCGACGGAATGGATGAGGACAACGGCCGGGGCTGGCGTCTGGCGAACCGGATAATACGATCCGCCGATGAGCACGTTATCCGTTGTGCGGAGGTGAACGGGACGGACCGTCTGACCCAAGACGGATGCCCGGACAGCCAGGATGATGAAGAGCAATGCAAACGAGTTTCGGAACACGAATTGACTGTACCAGAACGTCAGTTCAGTTCAACGGTTTTCAGGAGTTGTTCACGGACGAGGGATTCGGCGCGCTCGCGGCGTTGCTCGGCAGGCAGATCGCGGGGATTCCAAAGACGGAAGGGCTGGCCGAAGGTGATCGAGATCGTTTCACGGCCGAGCCGCCCCTGGTGGAACGGGAGCCAGTTGCGGGGTTTGTACGGTTTGCGGGTGTCGCGAACGATGACCGGCAAAATCGTGGCGTGAGCGAACAGGCCAATGGCGCCCGCCCCCGGTTTGATGTCGGGATCACCGCCGAGGACGGATTGGTGGGTGAGGCGGATGCCGCCTTCGGGGAAGATCACGACGCAGCGCCTGGCGCGCAAGCGGCGAATGGCTTCGCGCACAGCCCGTTGATCGACGCGAGAGCGGTCGACCGGGAAACAGCCAATGGTGCGGAGCAGGCGGGCCAGCCATGGTTTGCGGAACATTTCCGCCATGGTCATGAATTCGACAGGGCGGGGTGTGGTGATGCCGAGCAGGGGTGGATCGACAAAGCTGATGTGGTTGCTCACGATGAGCAAGCCGTCATTGGTGGGCACGCGGTCGCGGCCGGAGATTTGCGTACGGAACACGACACGAAGGATCATTGTGAACAGCGACTTGCCGATACCGTAATAGAGGAGCCAGAATCCCGGGCGCATCACAAGGTTGTACACAAAAAGAACCGGGCTCGCAACTCTGCGGCAGCGGCGCATTGCGAGCTGAGGAGGAATGCTCCAAGGCGGCGATTGACTACGAGGTAATCCCGGCGTTACAATCCCCGTTCTTGGAAGGGAGTGCAGGGAAGAAGTGTGATCCTGCACGTGGCCGGACCATCACATGAGCGAGTTGCCGAGACGGTACACGATCAAGGACATTGCCGAGCAGAGCGGCGTGTCGCTGTCCACCGTTTCGCTCGTGATCAATGACAATCCGCGGATCAGCCAATCGACCCGGGCGCGGGTGATGGAGACGATCGGCCGTCTGGGATATCAACCGAATCGAATGGCGCGGGCGCTGGCGTGGCGGCACACACGGACGCTGGCGGTGCTGGTGCCGCAACTGCGGCATGCGTTTGCGGACGCGTGTGTTGGAGAAATCGTTAGCGGCATCTATGATCGGGCGAGCCGGCTCGGATACAAGATTCTGCTCGAGGTGGCGCGGAGCGAGTTTATCGAGAGTCGGGAGTATCAACGGCTGTACGACCAGCGATTTGTCGATGGCATTCTGTTCATCGGGGCCAACTCGCGTCACCGGTTTGTGTCGGAACTCAGCGACGGCGCGCGGCCATTCGTGCTGGTGAACAATTATTCGAAAGACTACGACGTGAATTACGTTGTGTCGAATCACCGTCACGGGGCGTGGCAGGCGGCGAAGCACCTGGTACGATTGGGACACAGGCGCATCGGACTGATTACCGGCGGGGTGGGTGAGATCCAGACGAGTCAGGACATGTTGGAGGCGTTTGTGGAAGTCCTCGCGGAAACCGGGGTGGGCGGTGACGCGAATCTCGTAGTGGACGGGGCCTTGACGGAAGAAGGTGGGATGAAGGCGGCGGAGAATTTGATGCAGCGGAGCCCCGACGTGACGGCGATGTTTGCCATGAACGACAAGATGGCGCTGGGCGCGATCAAGAAGCTGAGCAAGTTGGGATTGCGGGTGCCGCAGGATGTGGCCGTGGTCGGCTTTGACGATATTCCACAGGCGGGCGTTTCGGGGCCGGGACTGACGACGATTCACCAGCCGCTGTATGAGATTGGCAAGCTGGCGTGTGAGCGGATGGTGGAATTGGTACACGAGAAGATCCACCGTGTCCGCGAAGTTCTTCCGGTTAATCTGACGGTGCGCGAGTCGTGCGGGGCGAGGTTGAGGGAGACGGTGTCGGCGCCGAGTCGCTGATCGCTGAGCGGATCAGCCCGTGCCGGCGTATTCTTCGTCGGTGATGATGTGGCGGCCCATCAACACGTAATCGTGGGAATTGGCCTGCATGTCTTTGACGTAATCGGGGATGACGAGCAGATCGCTGAAGCCGACCTCGGCGAACACGCGGCGCGCGGCGAGTTGTTCGCCCATGAATTCCGCCTCGAGTTTTTCCAGACCAACATCGCGGGCAATTTCCATCAGCTCGTGAACGAGTGCCCGCGCCAGACCGCGTCCACGATATTTCGGATGGACGACGACACTGATGCGGCCGATATGGCGTTTCCAGCCGGCCAGTTGCTGGTGCAGCGAGGCATCCGCGACGATCCGGTCCTCGGCGATCGCGACGAGTGGCAGGATTTTGCCGTAATCGATGTGCTGGCACCAGTCGTGAATGACCGCGAGATCGGTGACGCGGTGTTTGAAGAGAAGGCGTTCGGTTTCGGGGACCGCGCAGAAGAATTCGTGGAACGCCTTTTCGTCGGTGGCTTCCAAGGGACGCAAGGTAGCTTCGAGGTTGCCCTTAGCGGTAACGCTCTTCGGAAAGCGCTCGAGAATATCGTCCACCTGAGCGTGGAACATAGCAGAACCTGGCGAAACATCAAGGACTAGTGTTGGAATAAACCTGCGCGCTGTGGAATTGGCAGCCGTCAGGGGCGGGCAGCGTGGCAGTCGGCAAGTATCCTTGCCAGTTCTCCCGCGGCTCGGGACGGCTCGAGAGAGGCGAGATCGGGTTTTATCGTGCGGCCCATGGAAATCATTGTGCCCAGAGTAGCCGCCAAGGCCCGCGGATCCGCGCAGTCCACGACCTCGCCCTGGGCGCCGTAATGTTGATGCGAGATCACTCGGCACCCTGCGGACAGGGCCTCGGCGATGGTCAGTCCATAGCTTTCGTGACGCGATGGGGAGAGGAAGATATCGGCGCGGTGGAGGAGCGCGGTCTTTTCCTGGCCGACCACGTGGCCGGCGAACTCTATGCGGGTCGTGGTGATCGGGCCGGCCAGGCGACGGAGTTTCTGTTCGTAGGCGCGTCCTTTCATGTAGGCGGCGGCACCACAGATGAAAACCCGCACCTTCTTTCCTTGCGTGCTGAGATGGGGCAGGGCGGCCAGCAATCGTTCGATTCCCTTTTCGGGGGAAAGCCGGCTGAGGGTGATGACGACGATTTCGTCGTCGGCAACAGGGGAGGGGAGAGACGAGGAAGTTGCACAACTGTGGATGGAGACGTCGCCCCACGGCAACACCACGATCTTCTCTGCCGGGCACCACGGATAACAGCGAAGGATCGTGTCCTTCATCGGGGCAGACGGAACGATGATTCGATGGCTGTTGCGGACGCACTGATACTGCTTCTCGAAGACGAGACGCAGCATATCCGGCATTAGACCGAACCAGTGGAAACGCGCAGCGGTCTCCGGGCGAATCAGGTTGTGGAGATAGAACCGCGTGAAGTATTCGACGACATCGACGTGAAAGATCGTGGCGATCCGATAGCCCCGTTCACCGAGTGTGCGGAAGTTGGGACCTTCGCTGATATCGTTGCCCAGGACGACGCAGTGCTGCGGATCGCGCTTCAAGATTTCAGTCGTAGCGGCGCGCTCGAATTCGCGGCAAAAGCGGGCGTATTGGAGCTCGCTGAGTTGAGCCAATGGCTTCGAAAGTGGGATGCTCAATGATTTCGGGCTGAGGACGGCCAGCGAGAACGGTTTACTCGCCTGCCATTCGCGAATCAAATAATCCGCCACCGCCTTCCCGCCGCCGAGCGGTTCGGTATCGGGGAATTCCGCATGCGCGGCCGAGTAGAGGACTTCAAGATTCACGGAGAATGTTTTCCACACTCACTCCGAGCTTGTCGAGGAATCTCTGCTACGAGCATACTGGAGATCGCCAACACGCAGAAAGAGGTTCAGGAGACGTGAAGCCGCTCGCTATCGCGATTGCAGTTGCTGTCATAATCCCCTGCGCAGTGGCCACCTACTGGCTGCTTCACGAGGGCTCGTCCATGAGCGGGTTCTTTATCGCGCATTTTCTTCTGTGGACCATCACGGTGTGCGTAGGGGTCTACGCGGTGTTCGCTGGCAGGCGGAAGCGGCACTCCAAGGACAAGTCACGACCGCGTTGAGCGGCGCTTCGCAATTGGTCCGGCTGAATTGTTACGGCTGCGGGAATTTCCTGTTGAGGAAGCGGCCGTTTTTCTGGATGAGTTGACCGTCGACGTAGAGTTCACCGCCGTGGCGCAGGTCGCACACCATGTCCCAGTGAAGGCCGCTGCGGTTTTTGTTGCCGGTCTCGCTGTAGCCCGCGCCGAGCGCGAGATGGATGGTGCCGCCGATTTTTTCGTCGAACAAGGTGTTCTTCGTGTAGCGTTTCACGCTGTAGTTGGTGCCGATGGCACCCTCGCCGAGATAACACGAACCGGCGTCCATGGCGATCATCGCCTTCAGGAAATCCTGACCTTTCTCGGCTTCGGCCTTGGCGACTTTCCCGCGCTCGAAGGTCAGGCGGACGCCGTGGACTTCGCGTCCGCCGTGGACCGCCGGAAAACTGAATTTCACGTGGCCTTCGACGCTGTTCTCGACCGGGCCGGTGAACACCTCGCCGTCGGGGAAATTATAATGTCCGTCGCAATTGATCCACTTGCGGCCTTTGCAGGAGTAACGGATGTCGGTGTCCTCGGCGACGATGCGGACTTCGCGGGATTTGTTGAGGAAATCGGTGAGGGCCTGCTGCTCCTTCGAGATGCGTTTCCACGCGGCGATCGGATTTTTCTCATCGAGGTGGCCGGCGCCGAATACGAAATCCTCGTACTCGGTCAGGGACATTTCGGCGTCCTGCGCGCTGGCGTTGCAGGGCCATTGCGTGCCGACCCATTTCAGTGCGCCGCTGGCGCTGCGGTCCATGAATATCTTGTTGAGCGGTTTGCGGGCGGAGGATGCCGCGGCCATGCGTTTCGGGTCGACGTTGGATAAGGCTTTCGTGTTCTCCTCGCCCCAGAAACTGATCAGCGCGTCCACGTGGAGGAATTTGTATTTGGCGAAGGGCGAGACCCATTTGAGCTGGTCGTTGTTGGCTTCGGCCATGAAGATTTCCGCCAGACCGTCGATCCGCAGGTCGGTGATCACGTAGGCGCCGCGGCGGAGGGCGGCGCGGTAACATTCGCGGACGAGCGGGGCGGCACAGGCGTCGCCCTGGATGGCGACGATTTCGCCGGGTTTGAGCGCGACGGAATATTCGGTGAGCAAGCGGGCCAGTTTTTCGAGACGGGGGTCTTTCATAATGTTTGGCCCGTAATCTACGCGGACAGAGCCGTATCGCAAACAAAAACCAAGGGAACCCTCACCCCGACCCTCTCCCTTCGCGAAGGGAGAGGGGATCGTGGAAGAATGTTGGTATGACAATTGTCGCGATTCATTGTGCCGTCCCGCACCTGGAAAGACTCTCGGATGGAAGGAAGCAACCTTTTTGCGGGAAATGTGTTAGATTACGTGAAAGCGCGGACTGGCGGGTCGCGAGCCGGACGGTCTGCGGGTGACGATGAGCACGCTGGCGCCATTTCAACCGAGCGAGAGCAATCCATGGGACAAATCTCTCGCGGCCCATCTTTTGAATCGGGCCGGGTTTGGCGCGCTGCCCGAGGAGGTCGATCAAGCGGTGGGGTGGGGACTGGATCGCACGGTCGATCATCTGGTTGACTTCGACAAGATTCCCGATACCGATCTACCGCCGCCCGAGATGCCGCCGTTTGTCGATCAAGTGCGGAAACAGACCGCGGGCTTGAGCAAGGAAGAGCAGAAGAAAGCCGTCGACAAGGCCAACCGCGACAACAACGAGGCGATCGACAAGATTCGCAGTTGGTGGGTGCGACGGATGATCCAGACGAAGCGTCCGTTGCAGGAGAAGATGACGCTGTTCTGGCACGGGCATCTGACCACGAGCGCGGAGGACGTGAGACAGGCGCGGCTGTTGCTGAAGCAGAACCAGTTTTTGCGGGATAATTGCCTGGGGAATTTTTGCGATTTGCTCCTGGGGATCAGCCGCGATCCGGCGATGCTCCAGTATCTCAACAACAACACCAACCGGAAGAAGCACCCCAACGAGAATTATGCGCGCGAGCTGATGGAGTTGTTCAGCATGGGGATCGGCAACTACACCGAGGACGACGTGAAAGCGGCGGCGCGGGCGTTCACGGGCTGGACATATCACGAGGAGACGTTCGTGTTCAACGACCACGAGCACGATCACGGGAACAAGACGTATCTGGGGCACAGTGGCGATTTCGACGGCAGCGACGTGATCGAGATGATTCTGCAGCAGGCGTGCACGGCGCGATTCATGGCGAAGAAGCTGTTGAGGTTTTTTGTCTGCGATGAGCCATCGGAGCAGGAGATCGACGATCTTGCGTTGGTGATTCGGTCGAACAATTACGAGTTCAAGCCGGTGCTGCGGGCGCTGTTTCGTTCCCAAGCATTCTTTTCGGCGAGGGCCTTTCGTTCGCAGATCAAGAGTCCGGTGCAACTTGTCGTCGGCGCGGCGCGGACGCTGGGTGTGACGGTGGACGAGCACGCGCTGGTCATGGCGATGCGCGGGCTGGGGCAGGACCTGCTGTATCCGCCGACGGTGAAGGGCTGGGATGGCGGCGAGACGTGGATCAACACGCAGACATTGCTGCTGCGGTACAATTTCGCGGGTTATCTGGTGGATGGCGAGCCGTCGGCGCCGCCGGTCAGCGCCGCGGCGCGGAAGCCGTCGCCGCATCATTTTCCATTGGACCGGTTCGGTGTGCCGAAGACGCAACTGGAGCAGATTTGCGGACGCGAATTCGATTTGAATCCCGCGGGGTTGGTAGATGCGCTGGCGGGACGGTTGTTGTACGCGAGTCTCGATCCGCAGGGGCATCAGTGGTTGCTCGAACAGGCGCAGGCGACGCCGACACTGGACCGGGTGTCAATCGTGGCGCACCTGATCATGAGCATGCCGGATTATCAGATATGTTGAGCCTACCAAAGCGACGGAACCCTCACCCTGACCCTCTCCCTTATGGAAGGGCGAGGGGAACGAGTTTTATATGACAAAGGAGATCATCCAGACGCGGCGGGAGTTTTTGCGGCGGAGCCTGTTCTTTCTGGCGACGAGCTACAGCGCGCCGTTTTTTCTCACGCGGACGGTGCTGGCGCTGGATTCGGCGCGGGCGAATGCGTCGACCGCGAGCCTGCCCGGGATGCCGGACGAGCGGGTTCTGGTGGTGGTGCAAATGGGTGGGGGAAACGACGGGCTGAATACCGTTGTGCCGTACGGGCTGGACGACTATTACCGGGTCCGCAACACGATTTACATCGAGCCCGACCGGGTGCTCAAGTTGAACGATACGGTTGGGCTGCACCCGAATTTGGCGCGACTGAAAGCGATGTACGACGACGGGCGGATGGCGATCGTGCAGGGGGTCGGTTATCCGAATCCCGACCGTTCGCATTTTCGGTCGATGGAAATCTGGCACACGGCTGATCCCCAGAGCAAGACCGTCGCGTACGGCTGGCTGGGGCGATACGTGGACAACGAGTGCCCGGGATGCGATGCGCAGGCGAATCGGATCAATCCGATGGGGGCGATCGGGTTGAACAGCGAGATGCCGCTGGCGCTCAAGTCGCGGCGCGGGCTGAGCATTGCGATGGACAATCCCGATGCGTTTCGGTGGACGCCGCTGGCCGAGGAAGCGCGCGACCCGAAACATGCTGCGGCGACGTTCGAGAAGTTGAATCATGTGGTGACCGCCAGCCTTGATAATCCCGAGATTGCGCGGCTGGATTTTCTGTCGCGGGTGGCGATGAACGCCGAGCTGAGCTCGACCCGGATTCGCGAGATCGTGAAGAAGTACAAACCGGGGCCGGTGAGGAGCTATCCGAACAGCGGACTGGCGCGGCAACTGCAGACGGTGGCGGAATTGATCGGCGGCGGGTTGGACACGCGGGTGTACTACGTGTCGCTGGGCGGATTCGACACGCACGCGAACGAGTTGGGCACGCATGGCCGGCTGATGACGGAGTTGTCGGAGGGGATCGATGCGTTTTACAGCGATCTGGACCGCCAGGGCAACGGCGACCGCGTGTTGACGATGACGTTCAGCGAATTCGGGCGGCGGGTCGCGCAGAACGCCAGCGACGGCACCGATCACGGGACGGCGGCACCGATGTTTTTGTTTGGCCGATGCGTCAAGCCGGGGATTTACGGGACGCATCCGGATTTGCAGCCCGACAAGCTCGACCATGGCGATTTGAAGTTTGCGACCGATTTCCGCAGCGTGTACTCGACGGTGCTGGAGAACTGGCTGGGGGCGAAGTCTGCGCCGATTCTCGGGCAGTCATTTGAGAAGCTGGCGTTTGTGTAGACGGGGTGGGGGAACCAGATGTTGGATTATGGCGATGAGCTTTTATATGCGGGCGGCGTCTCGACCCGGTTCAAGGCGTCGAGTCGGGCGAGGGCATTGCTTGCGGCGGTGAAATCCGGTCGGAATTTCAATGCAAGGCGGTACTGGTCGGCTGCGTCTGCCGTGTGATGCATCAACTCCAAAGCGTGCGCCAAATTGAAATGGATGTCGGCATTGTCTGGCTCGATTCGCAGCGCCTGCTCCCAATGTCCCATCGCTTCCGGCAATCGGCCGGTTTGCGCCAGGGCGATTCCGAGATTGTAGTGCGCGTCGGCGAGGTGAGGGTTGAGGCGGAGGGCTTCCTCGAAATGTTCGATCGCCTCCGGCAGTCTGCCGACCTGGATCAGGGCGATGCCGAGGTTGTTATGCGCGTCGGCGTAGCCGGGGCGGATGAGCAATGCTTGTTGGTACTGTTCGACCGCCTCTTCGGGCCGGCCGAGTGTGGCCAAGGCGATTCCGAGATTGTAATGGCCGCCGAGGTAACCTGGTTCAATCTGCAGCTCCGCTTGATAATGTTCGACCGCTTCTGCGACTCGACCCAAATGAACCAGGGTGACTCCCAAGTTGTCGTGCGCCCGGGCATTGTGGGGGCGCTTCTGCAGGGCGTCCTGCCAAATGGCCAGTGCCGATCTGTAGTCTCGATTGCGTTGAATGGTCAGGGACATGAGCGTCGCGACAAGGCATCCGCCTGCGAGGCAGCCAAGCACGGCTCCGCGCCGGTTGGTGAAGAAGCGTTTCCCGAGGGCAAACGCGCCCAATACGACCGCTGTGATGACAGCCGCCAATGGCAGATACATGCGCCGTTCAGCCGCGACCTCGCCAAAGCTCGGTAAGAAGCTGGACGTCGGGGCCAGGACCAGGAAGAACCACGCGCCCAGAAAACCGAGCTCTGGTCGTCGGCGAAACGCGCAGACAGTGGCCCCCAGCAGCCCGACGACGATTGCACCGGGGACAAGCGCGCTCCTCAGTGACGAGGTGATTGGCCAGTCATAGTAATCGATCACCAGGTTTTTGGGCCAGAGGCTGAGTTGCAAATAGTACACGATCACCCCGGCCTCGGTCTTGAGATAATTCCATGAGGTTATGCCGTGAACTCCGAGTCCGGTAGCTTCACGGGTTTTCCTGGCAACGAGGCCCGCCAGGATCAGCCAGGTCGCGGCGAGGCCCAGATACAAGCCCCCGCGCCGTTGCCACAATTCGCGAAACGATGCGGCAAGGAACACGCGATCGTAGAGCAACACGATCAGCGGGGCACACACCATGACCTCTTTGCTTCCCATACCGAGAGCGCAAGAGGCGACGGCACCTACGCACCATACGAGCGGGCGGGTAGACGTGGCGCCGCGAAGGGCACAGTAGAGCGTCAGCAGCAGGAAAAGGCCCATTAGCAGTTCGGTGCGCTGGACGACGTAGGTGACGCTTTCGGTTTGCAGTGGATGCACCTCCCAGATGAGGGCTATCGCCGCGGCCAGCCAGCCGGCGGCATTGCCGAATCGACCGTGAGATTTCCTGGCTTGCAGTGTCCGCCGCACGATTCCAAACAGAACCAGGGCGGAGGCCACATGCACCATCAGGTTGAAGGCGTGGTAGCCCCGGACATTCAACCCACCCCATGCATAGTTCAGAGCGAGGGTCAGGCAAACCACAGGGCGTCCGTCGACGGGGGAACCCGGGGGAGCCGACATCGCGTCAAAGAGTGGCCAGAGGTGGCGGATGTGCGGATTGTCCGTGATGGACGGTCCGTCGTCGAAAATGAATGGGCCGTGGAAGCTATTGTGATATGCCCAGAAGCCAACGGCAATGATCAAAACTGGGACGAACGAGCGCAATTTCACCAGCCCCTGAGTCTAGCTGAACCGGCGGCACCCGACCAGCGTTTCCTGGCCAAAGTTTCTTTCGTGCGAGGCTTGGCGTTTCGAGCAACGGCACTTCCCATCCCGGGTCAGGCGTTTGAGAAGGTCGGATTTGTCTGAGGGGGGATTAGTAGCGGAAAGTGATTGTCGCATCGCGGGGCTCGCTCCCGACGATGCGGTGAAGGTCTTCTGGCAATGGTTCAAACGGAGCGGAATCCGTGATCGCTTTCATGCAGTACAAGCCCGACAGTTGGGTGCCGGAATTCCTGGATAGTCTTACGTTTTGCACCGTGCCGTCGTAGAGGAGTTGGAACTTCACGTCGACGACACCTGTATCCAAATACAGGCCATATCTGTCAATGAGATCAAACCAAGTCTTCTGAATTCTTGCGACAACGGCGCGGTCGTACGCTCCGAATGGGCCGGTTGACGAAAGAAATGTGGATGTGTTGTGGGAACGAGTTTGCCGGAGGCCGGATAAGCATCCCGTGAGCACCAGCGCAGCGATCAGAAGGAGCGTCGAGGTCCTAGCCACAAACGAATTGTAGAGCGTTCGGGTGTTGGTACAAGCCGGAATTGTGTCGTGCGGGGGGGGCTTGGTTGATGGGTGCGTAAGACCGGAAGTTCCAGGCCGGATGTTGAGTATATCTACAGGCGATAGTGTTTCTGGACATGGCGTGGTGGGTGTGATAGGCTTCGGGGGTTGTTTGGTTCTTTGACATAGCGGAGGGGTGAGGGGGAAGACTTCGCAGGTGGTGTGTGTGCGCGGTCGGGAGACCGGCGCACAGCGGCGAGCCCGGGCGCGTGCCTGGAGGTTTTTGGCGTTCGCGTGGGGGAGGGGGATCTGAAAAAAGTAAGAAATTACGAAACGAACCCGAGCTTTTTTGGGGGGTGGAATTGCGGAATGCTCGTGGTGCGAACGGGTTATGAAAATCGCTTGTCGGAGAACTTTACACTTTTCTCGGGTTCGTTTTAGGAAACGAACCCGAGCTCTCGTGCCGAGCGGCGTCGGATGAAGCTATTGCGCAGGTGTTTGCGTCTGTTTTGGGGCGCGTAAACTATGTAACGAGGTTGTGAGGCAAGGGGTTGCGACGTTTGCCGGGGCACGCGACGTGCTCGCATTTATGGGGAGATGGCCATGAATTGGGGGATTACGTAATTGTACGTTCAACACTACAATCTGCGGGAGGCGCCGTTCAGCATCACGCCTGATCCGCGCTTTTTGTTTTTCAGCGCGAAGCACCAGGAGGCGTTCAACCATTTGCTATTCGGGATTCGCGAGCGGAAGGGGTTCATCGAGCTGACGGGCGAGGTCGGGGCAGGCAAGACGACGATCTGCCGGAAGTTGCTGGGGGAGCTTGGACCGAACTACAAAACGGCGTTGATCCTCAATCCATGTCTGACGGGCCATCAGCTTATCAAGACCATCGCGCAGGAGTTTGGGTTGAAGGTGCGCGGGATCGATCGCGTGGCGTATCTGCACGCGCTGAATGAATTCGTGCTGGCGGAGGTCAATCACGGCAACGACGTCGTGTTGGTCATCGACGAAGCGCAGGACCTGAGCGACGAGTTGCTGGAGCAAGTGCGGCTGCTGTCGAACCTCGAAACCGACCGGCAGAAACTAATGCAGATCGTGTTGATGGGACAACCGGAATTGCGCGAGAAACTACTGCAGCCGGGATTGCGGCAGTTACGGCAACGCATCACGGTGCGGTATCATCTGGAGCCGCTGGATCTCAACGAGACGGCGGGATACGTGAATCATCGGCTCAAGCTGGCGGGGGCGAACGGCCGGCCGCAATTTGATGACGGGGCGATTCGGGTCGTTTACAAATACTCGCAGGGCATCCCGCGGTTGATCAATACGGTATGCGACAAGACGCTGCTGGCAGGATTTGTTGGCCGGATTGACAAGCTGACGCGCCGGGAGGTCGATCTCGCGATTGAGGAACTGGAGGGCGTGGCGGCATGAGTCTGATCAACGACGCGTTGAAACGCGCGCAGGACTCGGCGTACCAAGCGTCGCAAACGACGCCTCCCGTTGTGCCGGAGTATCCGCCGGGCAACGCGACCAATGGACCCGGAGCGAAGCGGATCATGCTCGTCATGGGCGGGATTGCAGCGACGATTCTCGTGGGCGTTATCGTGCTCGTCGTGTGGCTTGTCCCGCGGATTCAGCGTGTGAAAGACGGTCTGGCGGCCGACAAAAATCCGGTGACAACGGAAGCGAAGTCGGCCGAAACAATCGCGCCACTCGCGGTTACGGCAGTAGTTCCGGCCAAGGCACCGGTCGTAGCGCCGTCGGCACCCGCCGTGGCCCCGGCGGCATCGCCTGTGACAGCGACAGCTCCGCCACCGGCTCCGGCGCAGGCGGATTCGAAGGCATCCGAGGACCAGATTGTTGCGAAGGTCATGGAACGGATCAAGAGCGAGCAGGCCGCGACTCCTCCGCCTCCGCGTCTCGTGCTGCAGGGAATCACGTTTGCGCCTGACAATCGCGATGCGATGATCAATGGCGTGACGGTTCATGAAGGCGATATGATCGAGGGCGCCCGCGTGGTGGCAATTGAGAGCGGTCGCGTGACGCTCGATTTCCATGGACAGGGAATTGTCCTGCGCCTGATGTAGGTTGACGGAACCACGAACCTTGATCGGACTCGCATTTGACGTGCAACCTCCACACGGCCTCCGTATGATTTGGTTCGATGAAATTGTTTCATTGGGGGCTGATGCTGCGGTATATGGTGTATGGTGTGCTACCGCTCGTGGTTGGGTTCATTGTGCTGGAGCGGTATGTGGGCGAGGGGGCGGCTGGAGTGTTTTTTGTGGTGCTGGCGTTGGCGCTGCCGTTTGTGGCGATCGGTTGGCTTGGGTGGCAGCATTTTCGTCATCGGAAGCAGAAATAGACCGGAGGAGTTTCGAAGGATCATGGGCCAGATAGCAACGAGCGTCAGTTACAGTTTCACGATGCGGTTACGTCTCCTGAACGTCACGGGGATGTTCGCGAAGATCCTGCATGTCATTGCGAAGCATGAGGGTGATCCTGGCGCGGTGGACGTGGTGCGGGCGGACCGGCAATACAAGGTGCGCGACCTGACGGTGAGCGCTCGCGACGACGAGCATGCGCGAGAGATCATCGAGTCGATCAAACGCGTCAAGGGCGTTGATGTGATCAACGTATCCGATCGCGTGTTCCTGATGCATCTCGGTGGGAAGATTCGCATTCAGAACAAGATTCCGCTGACGACGCGCGACGCGCTGTCGATGGCGTATACGCCGGGTGTGGCGCGGGTGTGCATGGCGATTGCCGAGGACAAACGCAAGGCGAGCACGCTGACGATCAAGCACAACTCCGTGGCGGTTGTCAGCGACGGTTCGGCGGTGCTGGGGCTCGGCAACATTGGACCCGAAGCAGCGATGCCCGTGATGGAAGGCAAGGCGATGTTGTTCAAGGAATTTGGCGATATCGACGCCTATCCGATCTGCCTGCAGACGCAGGAGACCGAGGAAATTATTCGTGCCGTGAAATGGATTTCGACCGGGTTTGGCGGCATTAATCTGGAGGACATCAGTGCGCCGCGATGTTTCGAGATCGAGGAGCGGCTCAAGGAGGAACTCCGCATTCCCGTGTTTCACGACGATCAGCATGGCACCGCGGTTGTGGTGCTGGCCGCAGCGCTGAATGCGCTGAAGCTGCTGAAGAAGAAGATGAGCGAAATCAAGATTCTGATCGTCGGCGCCGGCGCAGCCGGAGTGGCAGTGACGAAGATGCTGCAGGCAGCCGGGGCGCGGCACGTTATCTGTTGCGACCGCAAAGGGATCATCTGCCGGAAACGGCTTCCGGATCTGGACGTCAGCAAGACATGGCTGGCGGCGCACACCAACGACCGCAACGTCAGCGGGTCGATTGAGGATGCGGCTCGGGGCGCACATATGTTCGTCGGCGTCAGCGGACCAGGAGTCTTTACGGTCAAGGCGCTCAAGAAAATGGCGAAGGATGCGATCGTATTCGCGCTGGCGAATCCGACACCCGAGATCATGCCCGAAGAGGCGGAGCCCTACGCGCGGATCATCGCCACGGGCCGGAGCGATTACCCAAACCAAATTAACAATGTGCTCGCTTTCCCCGGCATCTTCCGCGGCGCTCTCGATGCCCGCGCGACAGCGATCACGGAGCCGATGAAACTTGCCGCGGCGAAGGCCATTGCGAGCTGCATCACTCCAGACGAACTCAGCGAGGAATACATTATTCCGAGCGTTTTCAACAAACAGATCGTTCGCCGCGTGGCGCGCGCCGTCGAGCAGGCTGCGTATGCGGGCAAGGTGGGGAAGCGGGCGAGGGGATAGACGATGCCAGCGCCCAGTCAGGATGATAACATCTGCGCGACGGTTGGATTCGGTGACATTTTTGTCGTCGCGAACAATGCAAATCTCGGAATGGTTACGAGTTCTCTGGATATCGGTGCGGCAGCGAATATGGCGGCGAGACGTGCGAGACTTATTCGGTAAGCGCAAGCGTTTGTGTCAGGGAGCCTGGATTCAAGGGTTTTCTGCGGCTGCGACTTGGCCCGATTCTTGCGTTGTCAGCGAACGATATGAAACGCGTGTTGGCTGTGGACGATGATCCCGGCGTTCTTCAGACGTTCACCGATGCTCTCACTGCCAAGGGGTACGAAGTAGTCGCCACAGATCAGGTTGACGGGGTGATTCCGCTGCTACGCAGCCAGCGGTTTGATCTTGTGATGCTGGATCTACAGATGCCCCGCAGAGATGGGTTCGACCTGTACGGTGAGTTCGCCCCGTCCCACGATGTGCCCGTGCTTTTCATCAGCGGCTTTGCGCGATTGTTTTCGCCGGTGTCGCCCGCGTTTGCCGGCCTGTGGATCGAGCAATTCTCCCACGGGCGTACCGACATTCTCTACAAGCCGTTCGCGATTACGGAGTTGTTTGAGAAGGTCGAAGCGCTCATTGGCAGCAGCGAAGAAATGACAAATGGAATTCGACCGGAAAGTTGACCTGGACATCAACTGCCGAGTTCGCCGGGTATTGGTCCGCCACTGGATCGATCTGGGGAAGATCTCCGTGCGGACGGCGCGATCCGTCGTATCACTCAGTGGGAGTCTGAAGCGATTGCCCCACATTGCGCCGGATATCGACGCCGCGACCCCAAGCAGCGTCCTCGAAGAGATCAAACACATCCCAGATGTCCGGCGTTTGCAATTGAGCCTCGACAACTGTGACGGGTTGTCTTTCGAGAACGTTTGAGCCAGCGGATCCTCGGGGAAGAAGGAGCGAATTCTCGCCGTGGTTCATTGTCGACCCCTAGTGAAACGCCTTCCAAGTACGTCGGCGCGCTATCGGTTCGCTTGAGGCGACTGCGCGATATGCCGGGCCTGTCGCGGCGGCACACGGATGTTGGCAACCGTGCGCGAATGCTGTGCGTCACGTTGAACGACGTGCTCGATTTGGGGTCGGGGCAGACCGCCCTCTTGGGTGAGATAGCATGTGACGAGTTCCCGCAGGCGAGGCAGCGCGATGTTGTGCGTCTGCCGAGTTTGCGTGTAGAGCCAATCGGAAAAGCGTTGGAAGCTGTGAAACGGCGAGCTACCACGCCAGATTAGAGGAGCCGTCTCGATGAAGTTGCCACTGTTGGCGACGAGGTCCCAGTACCGCGCGAACCGGCGCAGCCGTTGCATCCTGAAAAAGTCGATGAGTTTGGTCTGGAGAATCTCGTAAGGTGGATGCGGGCTGTAGACCATTTCCCACTCACGATCATGGCGGACAATCGGGGTCCCACGCAGCCGCTTGAGTAAGCCGACCTGTATCTCCTGTGGGCCGAGCGCAACCAGCCGGTCGAAGCCGGCGGCGAAACTGGCGATATCCTCGCCCGGCAGGCCGACAATCAGATCCGCATGCACGTGGACGCCGGTTTCCGAACGTAACCATCGCAGATTCTCTTCGGCCCGGGCGTTGTCCTGCCGTCGGCTGATGAGCCTGGCGACCGCTTCGTTGAATGTCTGGATGCCGACTTCGAACTGAAGGGCGCCAGGTGGAAACTCCTTGATTGCTTCACGCAGAGCTGCCGGCAGGCGGTCGGGGATCATCTCGAAATGCACGAACAATCCCGGCCGGTATCGCTCGAGAAAAAACCGTAGGATGACGGAACTGACCTTGATATCGAGATTGAAGGTGCGGTCGACGAACTTGAACTGGCGCACGCCGCGATCCAGCAAGCGCTGCATCGCCGCCAGAAATGCATCCAGCCGCGCGCTACGGACGGGGACATCGAGCGACGATAGGCAGAACTCGCATTCGTAAGGACAGCCGCGAGAGGCCTCCACGTAGATGACGCGATGAGCGATATCGGCGTCAGTATACAGTTCATAGGGAAGAGCCAGCCGGTCGAAATCGGGGAGGGGAGCCGGAATGACGCGGGAGCGGGGCGGAGCTCCAGTCAGGATCTGCACGCAGAGATCGGCAAAGGCCAAATCGCCTTCCCCCGCGATCACATAGTCCGCAACGCGAGCGATCTCCTGTTGCTCGCACTCGTAACTGACCTCCGGTCCGCCGAGAATCACCGTCAAATCGGGCCGCAACCGTTTCAGGTCTGCCACCACCTGCAGCGATTGTGTCGCATTCCAGATGTACACGCCGACGCCGACGATTCGCGGTTCGTGGCGGAGGATGACTTCGACGACGTCGAGAGGACGTTGGTTGACGTCAAATTCGAGGATCTGCGCGCGCGACTGCAGCCCGCCGAGGTTGGCCATCAAGTACCGCAGCCCAAACGAGCAATGCGCATACTTCGCGTTAAGCGTGGTGAGAATGATGTCCGCCATTCCGAAGGCGCATTATTCCACAACCCGCGCTTCTCGGAAAGATCGGAAACCTCCTCAACCCCAGACCAGCTTTTCAGACTTGGGGGAATCGGTAATGCTTGGTGCGCTACTTCGCGCCCAGCGGCGTGAAACGGAATTTTTGTCCCCCCACGCTGGCTTCAAACATCAGCCCGCTCTTGGCGATGGTGAACACCAGCACGCCGTTTTTGTACTTCGCGTCAGCCGACGCACTTTCCGCGGCGGCCACCGCGTTGATACCGGCGCTCATGGCCCACTCATTGACCTTCAATCCGTCCAATGCGCTCTTGGTCTCGAAGAAGATCACCTCGGCATACTCCTGTCCGCCCAACTGTGCGCCGATCGTCACCTGAGTCATCTTGCACGTGCCGATCAACCGCCCCTGCTCATAGACCTCACCGTCACCCGCCGCCGCGCCGATGCCGATCGCGCCCTTGCCGACGCTGGGAAGAACCGCATAGCCGTACGCGGTATCGAAAAGCTTCGCCACGTTCGTGCTGTCGCTCTTGAAAAGCTGAATGGCGTCCTTGACCTGATCATCCAGCGTCTTTTCCCCCGCGCTCAGTGGCGGACAAAACCCCGCGAGCACCAAAGCGACAATGATACTGCAAAACCTCAACGCTCTCATCGTTCCTCCTCCTTGTAGACTGCTGCCGTTGCCGAGCAATCTGCCGGTGAGTGTATACAGGCCGCCCGCAAAAAGCAAAGCTTTAGATTCGCTCATTTCCGCTCTTGCGCCCCGCGCCGGCTCCGCTCATACTGAAGCCACACAAATTGATGACACCGAATTAATCATAGACAGAGGAGAGACCGATGAAAGTCAAGAATTTGCTCCGCGTGCTTACCCCCCTCGCGTTGATCGCATCCGCATCCCTCAATGCCCGCGCCTGGGATGGCTCCGGCCACATGCTGATCGGCCAGATCGCTTACGACCGCCTCAGCGACAAAGCCAAAGCCCGCGTCACCGAACTCGCCGCCAAGCTCGAAAAGGACGGCACCCCCTACAACGCCGTCAGTATCTGCTGCTGGGCCGACGACATCAAAAGCCCCGTCGCCGATCCCCGCTTCCGCGGCCTCTACAAGTCGTGGCACTATATCGATATCGGCTGCTCCTCCAATGACCCCGACGTCCTGGCCCATCCGCCCACCCTCACCCCGACCAACGGCAACGTCGTCGTCGCGCTCCCGTACTGCCTCAACATCCTCCGCACCGGCCAAACAAATTCCCTCGTCCCCAGCGAATCCGTCGCCCTCGCCATGGTCATGCACTTCGTCGGTGACATCCATCAGCCCCTCCACACCACCGCCCGCTACAATCCCGATCCCAAACCCGGCGACAAATACCGCGACGACGCCGGCGGCAACGGCGTCAGCGTCGCCAACCTCGACGACGCCATGTGGGGCAAAAACCTCCACTCCTTCTGGGACGAGGCCTACCGCCGCTACTACGACAACGGCCAGGTCAAAATCTCCGACCCCATCAACCACGCCGACGCCCCCGATTCCCCCGAGCTCATGGACTGGATGAAAAAACTCGCCCCCGACGCGCCCCCCGCATCCGCCGACCTCTCCTTCGACGTCCTCAAATGGGCCAACGAATCCCACGCCATCGCCTGCTCCCAGGTCTACGGCACGCTCGGCGCCCCCTACGGCGCCCGCAACATCATCCTCACCGAGGACTACGTCAAAGCCGGCACCGACACCGCCCGCCGCCGCATCGTCCTCGCCGGCTACCGCCTCGCCGCTCTCCTCAACGACCTCTACGGCAAATAACCATACCGCGGCTTCCCAATCGGTCCCACGTCGCATGGCCAGCGTTCTCAGGAGGAGAACACTGCCAAACGAACCCATTTTTGCCCGAACGAAGCCATCAAGAAGCCAAAACAAAGCCACCAAAACCCCCGAACGAAGCCAAACGAAGCCAAGTGACAAATTGTCTCACTCGACAACCCAACCGCCTGCCAACCAATCCCTTGGGTGACTGGTAACCCCCCAAAACAACTGGCTTCGTTTCGCAGATATAGGGGGGTGGGGGGTACCCCCCAGTTTGGACTGCGCCGACTCGCCTGCTCGCGAGTCGTATTCGGAGTCGGCGCTTTGCCCTTTTCCGTCCGGTGGGGTGAGGACCTGCTGCTCCCCATTCCCCTCGCCCCCACGGGGAGCCGAAGGCGGCACTAGCCGCCGAGACGCTCCGAAGCTCTGGACCGGAGTTCGGAGCAAAGGGCTTGCCCGCCTCAGGCGGGTCAGGGTGAGGGGGCGGTCTCCGCCTCCGTCGCCAAATATCAAAGAACCCCACCACCCCATCCTACGAGGATAACAATGTCAACCCTAAAGCGATAACCAAACCGCCGGTGTAGCCACGCCTCTGCGAGGCGTGCTCCTCAGCCGTTGCCTGTCCGCCTCAGGCGGATACCTCTCATGATGATGTATCCTCCGAGGATATATTGCCACACGACATGTCAGGCTCACCGGCTCACCTCCCACCAATCATCATTTCGCGCCTCATCCGCGACCGGCTCCGTCTGATCGACCTCAACTCCCAACCTCGCACTTCGGTGTAACAACCGCGCCCGGCCTTTCGTTCTCAGCTCCCAACCCGGCAACAGATGCGTTTCCGTGATCGACTCCGTGGTTCGAGGTTTGTCCCCGTCCTTACCCCCCATCTCCACGCGGCCACCGCCGCCATACATCTAACTATGATGTATCGCTAAGACCGCCTAACAAAACCGCCTGTGATATAATCTGAGCACACCAAGGAGGGGTGGAATGACCAGGTCTCAACATTGATACATTTGCGTCCCTCTGCTCGCCCGCCTCGTGCCCCGTCCTCGACACTGCCTCCCGAGCTTCGACTTCCAGCCTGTCGACTTTCACCCCTCCTGCCTTTCCATGATACCATAGACTTTATGGTATCAGCTTCTTCAGCCCCCCCCGACGCATGTCACGGAAATGTATGTCCCGTCTCACCGCGCCCCGACGCCTGATCTGCCCATGATGTATCGCTAAGCGAAATAACAGAACGACATTGGGAACAAGTCTGTTTAATACGCAACTGAAAATGCAGCGCGCATCAAGCCCCGGCTTTGCCGGTAAGGCTTTCGAGTCAGATCGCACCATCGCAGCCTGTCCTCGCCCTCACCATTTTCCTCACCGCCGTCCGTTCCACGATTTCTCTTCCTCTTTCTCGTGCTCTTCGGGTCTTTTTCGTGGCCTTCCTGTTCCTCCGCCCCGAAGGCCCCAACCGGCTCCCGACTCCTCCTCCGACTTCACAGTTGACCATCCCCATCCCTGCCTGTATCTTCCGCCTCGGTCGCGTGCCAGGAGCCAAGGGGGGCACCAGATCAAAAAAGCGTGTTGTCACCAACACGCCAACCAACATACCAATTACAGGGGGACTGATCATGAACACCGCCGCGAATCGCCCAATCACCAATCGCCCATCCGCACCCAACACCCACACGCCAATCCATCTCCGTCCCTTCGCCCGTCTCCTCGCCGCCGCCGTTCTCCTGCTCGCCATCACCGCCGCCGCCCCCAACGCCCCGGCCCAAAACCTCTTCGTCGCCAGCGCCAACTCCAACACCGTCTACGAATTCGTCAGCACCGACGGCGTCCTCAGCACCAACCCCATCATCTTCGCCGCGGGATTGACATCCCCCATCGGCCTGGCATTCGACAGCAAGGGTGACCTCTTTGAAGGAGATGCCAACGGCAGGACGATCCACGAGTTCATCAACATCAACAACGTCCTCAGCACCAACGCAACCCTCTTCGCCACCAACGTCTTCGTCGATTTCCTCGCCTTCACCCCCGCTGGCGACCTGATTGATGGAGCCGGCGGCAGCCCTTCCATCATCGAATTCGTCAACACCGACGGCGTCCTCAGCACCAACCCCACCTTGCTCGCCTCCGGCCTGGCCGAACCCTCCGGGGTCACCGCCGATTCCGCCGGCGACGTCTTCGAGGCCAATAACGGCAGCGGCACGATCAACGAATTCATCAACACCGATGGCGTCCTCAGCACCAACCCCACCACCTTCGCCTCCGGGCTGAATGACCCCTTCAGCCTCGCCTTCGACACCGCCGGCAACCTCTTCGTCGCCGATAGCGGCAACAACTCCATCGTTGAATTCCTCTACACCGACGGCGTCCTCAGCACCAACCCCACCACCTTCGCCTCCGGGCTGAATGACCCCATCGGCCTCGCCTTCGACACCGCCGGCAACCTCTTCGCCGCCAATAGTGGCGTCAACACCATCATTGAATTCGTCAACACCGGCGGCGTCCTCAGCACCAACCCCATCACCTTCGCCTCCGGCATCGCCGGCCCCTGGATGCTCGCCTTCTCGCCCTCACCGGCCCCGTTGACGATCCAGAAATTCCTCGCCAAACTCAATCTCAGCCCCGCCAAATCCAACGCTGACACCTGCAGCTTCACCGCCACCACCCCGGCTGGCTCCAGCTTCGACATCACCAACGAAACCGTCACCATCAACATCGGCGGCGCCGAATCCGCTTTCACCCTCAGCGCCAAAGGCCGCAGCATCACCGCGACCAACTCCTGCAAACTCGCCTTCACCAAAAAATCCCAGCTCTGGACGCTCTCCGCTTCCATGAAAAAAGGTTCCTGGGCATCCACTTGGTCCACCTCCGGCGTCACCAACACCACCACTCCCAAAGCCGGCATCACCGTGAAATTGCCCGTCTACGTCAATATCGGTACCAACCGATTCTTCGCCGACCCCTCACTCACGTACATCGCCACCACCAACAAATCCGGCTCCCTCAAATAGCCGCAGCCCATGATTGCCGGGCGGGATGCCCACCACATTCGGGCATCCCGCCCCAACTCCCTGCAATCCGCCCGTCAGCTCACGGGAGCCAATGCCAGCTCGCGACGGAATGACATGTGCCCCAACGGCACCAGCCACGTGTTCGTCTCCCCGCCGCTGATGACGTCCAGCACCCCAATGAAATGGGCTTCCCCGGCCCGCTCCAGGTCCTTGACCTTCGCGTCCTGCTCCATGTCTGTCACATCTTTGTCGCCAAACGACCCGTCCTGCTTGTCACGATTCAGCGAGATCGCCACCGCCGTCGGACAGCCGTTGGTGTCCAAATGCAACCGACCCGACACCGTCAAATATCCGCCCGCCAGGTTGTTCGTCGCCACCACGTTGAACTGCGCCACAAACCGCTCGTCATTCGTGTGGCCGGGCGTCAGCCGATTGATCGCCTGCTGCTTGATCGTCGCGAAACTCTCACTCTCCGCGATCACCATGATGTTCGAATCCGATTCGTCATACATCACCAAATCCGCCGAGCTCGACGCGCAGTTGATCAACATCGCAAACACCTGGTTGCTGCTCGGTGCCGCCCCCAATGCCAGCGCCACCAGGTTCGACCCATCCTGCAACTGATACGTAAACTGCAGCGGATCCGTCCCCTGTTGCACCATCAACATCGACGCCACCGTCCGAAATACGCGCGGCGGGAACCCAACCGCTAATACCACCACCGCGCCGATCGCCATCACGCCCGCGACCACACACGCCACCACCCATCGTCTCGTGTTCTTCATAATAATCCGCGTACCCTCCTTGCTCGGAATCGATTCAGGTCCCACCGCCAGCCGAGTTCCCGACAGTCGGACCACCCCGCAATCCGTGGAAAACACTCCGCCATCTCCGCGCCGACAGAACATTCGCCCGCTCCGGCCTGGAAATGACCTCCAACGGGGTCACCCATCAACCCTAATACGCCCGGCTTTCGCCTCCACGCAAGTCTTTCCATCCGCTTTTCCGCCACCCTTGTCCGCCACGCGGTATTCGTGACCGCAATTTATCCCGAGCCTTATTGCCAACTCCGTGCCCGCCACGGCCACAGCGACGGCTCAGCCACGCTCCCCGGTCGTCAATGTGTTCCCACCGCACCCAAGATCAGTTTTCTCCGAGGGACTGCGATCGGAAACGCTGGGCGACTTGATAACTATGGCGAAGGGGACATTTGACCTCCGCTCGATTTGGCTTGAATCGGACACCTTTTCAGGCTTACACAGAGATCATCACCCCGCTTCAGGGGCCGCTCCTCGACCCCAGGCATCCTGTCACACAAGGCCGGAGTATTCCGAATTCAGTTTGAGAGTGCAGTGTGGAGACAAGCCATGAGAAGATTTCACATCCTCGTAATCGCCATCAGTGTCATGTTCCTCAGCCACTTCGCCAACGCCCAGACCGGCTCCAGTTGGGAAGAGGCAACTTCCAATGCTCAGTGGAGCGCTCGATCCAGGTTCGGCGCGGTCGTGTTCAATAACCGGATGTGGGTGCTGGGGGGAAACAGTGGAGGCAACGGAAGCAACGACGTCTGGTCGTCGTCAGACGGCACCAACTGGACGAAGGCAACTCCCGCCGCCCCGTGGCACGCCCGGTCTTACCAGGCGGCAGTTGTGTTCAACGGACGCATGTGGGTGCTCGGAGGGGGACCGGGAACGGGCGAGGAAGGCAACTACTACAACGATGTCTGGTCGTCGTCGGACGGCACAAATTGGACACAGGCAACGTCCGCCGCCCCGTGGTCCGGTCGGTCCGCGTTCGGGTCGGTCGTGTTCAATAACCAAATGTGGGTGCTCGGGGGTACTGGCAACAGCGCCAGTTACCTCCACGACGTATGGTCTTCGTCCAACGGCACCAACTGGACGCAGGTGACGCTCTCCGCCCCGTGGAGCGCTCGGTACCGGCTCGCGGCTGTCGTGTTCAATAACCGGATGTGGGTGCTCGGAGGGGGCAACGGCAGTTACCTCAACGACGTATGGTCAACCCCGGACGGCACAAACTGGACCGAGGCAACACCCGTTGCCGCGTGGGGCGGTCGGACCCAGCTCGGGGTGGACGCGATCAACAACCGGATATGGGTGCTCGGAGGATTCAATGGCAGCCACCTCAACGACGTCTGGTCGTCGTCGGACGGCACAAACTGGACCGAAGCAACCCCCCCCGCTCCGTGGAGCACGCGATCGGCCTTCGGATCGGTCGTCTTCAATAACCAAATGTGGGTGCTCGGGGGAGAGTTCGCCAGCAGCACCAGCGATTTGAACGATGTGTGGTCCTCGCCACCAATACCCTTGACGGTCGCCAACTTTACCGCCACTCCCACCAATGGCCTCGTCCCGCTGACCGTGACGTTCACGGATATGTCAATCGGCTCGATCACCAACTGGTTCTGGGACTTTGGCGACGGTGGCACCACCAACCTCGCGACCAATAGCGTCGTCTACGTCTACAAAAGCCGGGGTGTCTATACCGTGTCCGAAACTGTCAGCGGCCCGACCGGTATCAGCAGCGCCGTGCAGACCAATTACATTGTTGTGAACTGCCCGGTAATCACGCTGTCACCCAACGGATCAAATCCAACAGTGCTGCCCGGCGCGACGGCAGGCCTGCCGTACAGCCAATCAATCGTCGCCAGCGGCGGCGCCGGGACATACACCTACACCACGACCGCCGGTATGCTGCCCACGGGACTGAATCTCTCCGCCGCGGGTGCTCTTTCCGGCACGTCCGCGGTCGCGAGTACCTACGCATTTACCATCACGGCGACCGACACGAACGGATGTACGGGCAGCCAAGCGTACAGTCTGACCGTGACCTGCCCGACCATCACACTCTCGCCCGCAACGCTGCCGTTTGCAATGGGCGGCGTCCCTTACAACCAGACAATCACAGCCAGTGGAGGGAACGGCCCGTACACGTTTGCATTGACAGGCACGCTGCCAAACGGAGCCACCTTGTCCTCGGCAGGCGTGTTCTCGGGAATACCGACGGAAACCGGCCTCTTCCCCATCAGGATTACCGCAACCGACCAGTTTACAGGCTGCACCGGCACCCAATCATACACGTTGCGGGTGGATTGCGCCGCAATCGCCTTGTCGCCGATCACTCCGTCCTCGGGTACCGTGGGCTCCGCCTATGGCGCGACAATTACCCCGAGCGGCGGCGTGCCCCCCTACGCCTTTTTCGTCAGCAGTGGTTCTCTGCCGGCAGACCTGAATCTCGATCTGGCGACAGGAGTGATTTCCGGTACACCCACGGTCGCCGGGTCCTTCTCGTTCGATGTCGCGGTGTACGACGCCAACGGCTGCCCCGGCGGCATGTCCTACACCCTGCAGATGAACTGTCCCGCAATCGCCCTGTCCTCGTTGCCAAATGGGATCGTCTCGACGCCGTATAACCAAACCATCACGGCCAGCGGCGGTACCAGTCCTTACACCTTCAGCCTGCTCGACGGGATGCTCCCGCCAGGTTTGAGCCTCTCCCCGTCGGGTGTGCTGTCGGGCACGCCAACCATGACGACCAACGTGTCATTCACGCTGCAGGCCAATGATACGTACAATTGCTCGGGTACGCAGCAGTACACCGTCGCGACCTGCGGGCCTTTTGCGATCACCGCCATCACCGCGCAATCCAACGACATCCGGGTGACCTGGAGTGGCCCCGGTACCCACGGGTACGTCCTGCAAAGCACCAGGAGCACGGCGATGATCGCCCAGTACACCACGAATTTTACCGACATCAGCCCCACCATCATGGTCTCGGGCCTCGGCACCACCACAACCAACTACCTCGACGCGGGGGCCGCATACGCGCCGGTGTTGACAGCGCCGGGTGGCAGCATCGTCACCACCTCGGTCGTGCCGTCAACCGTCTCCATCTCGGCCACGGGCACGCGCGGCATCGAGGATTCCTTGGGCAACGGCCTGCCAATAGGCTGCGTTGTCATGCTCGGAACATTCACTATCACCGATGCCACTATCCAATCGAACTTCCTCGCCGGAAATGTCAGCGCCATCATGTCGAATTTCACGCTCTATGGTGCGTCGTTCAAGGTCGGTGACGGAACCACCCTCCCGGCATCTTGGACCGTTTCCCAAAGCGCCCCGGGCTTCGGCGGCCGACAAATCTATCTGCTCGTAGTCGATAAGCCAACCGTGGCCGCTGCCAGTCATTTGGGGATCTACTCCGCGCCCTCATGGACCTTCCCGGCCGACGGAAGCCAGACCGACATCGATCTCGCCGACGTGACCGACTTTGTCATCGGTGCGCAAGGTGGTTCGTTGACGATCAACCTCCCGATCGGCGGTCAGACCTATACGTTTACAGACACCGCCAGGTTGGCTGTTCTTCCCGGAAGGATTCTCTTCTACCGCGTCCGTTTGGCGCAGTAAGAGAACAGAAGGCCCAATAGTCTGTTCATCGGTATCGGTGTCCGGTCTCAGCGTGGCAACACCGCCGCATTGCGATCCGCTGCCCGGCTCGCCTCCGTCGCCCGCGGACGACGAGGTTGTCTCCGCATCGGAGAAGCGTGACGGACCTGCCCCGAGGGCGTAAAGATCTGCGATTATCTCTCCCGCCGAGTGACCCCCGGAACTCAGCGGCAGTCGTCGACGGCTGAATGAAGCCGTGACCATCCCGGGTCGGTCGAATGAGGCTGGGCAATCGGCCCAAGAAGCAACTTTGGAAGTCGTTCGCGTAATATAGTATTGGTCGTCGTGGTCCATTGACCGTTGATACTGGTCGCCCAGGCGCTGGCACCAAGCGCTTGAATGACTGGTTGGGAGCCGAGCGTTTGCGGAGTCGCGATAGAACCCGTTGCAACCGTCCACCAGGGCTGCGTAACGGCCCGGCGGCAGGTGTTTGTCCGCCTCCGCGCCGGCAGTCTTTTCGCCGGCTTGTTGCAGGGAGGGATCGCCCGAGGCTGCCCGCAGGAGGTTGTCTGTAAACTGGCGCATCGCCGCACTCCCGCACCTCTCGGTCGCGAAGAATCGTTTGATGTCGGCCGCCGCATCCGTCAACGCGCCGACACTGCCCGGGTTACAGATTCTCCATGGCTTGAATCGGGGCCGGGTTTGCACAACCCGGCCCTCGACTCCCGTCCGCACGCAGATCGCACGCACTATTGCGCCGGTGAATGCGACGCGGGGGGTGGCGGCGCCGCCGGTGGCGTCGACGTTCCGGCTGGCGCGGATTCCGTCGACGTTGGAGCCGGGCCACCAGTGTCTATGGGCGTAAACGTGAAGTGTTGCCCACCAATGCTCGCCTCGAACATGAGCCCGGATCTTTGCATCGTGTACACGAGCACCCCGTGCTGGTATTTCGCCTCGGCACCTGCGCCATCTGCCGCGAGGGCGCCGCTAAGATCCGCACTCAAGGCGGTCTTCCCATCCCGGAAGTCATCGAGAGCCTTCGGCGATTCGAAGAAGATGACCTCGGAGTACGACTGGGCGCCCAGTTGTGCGCCGACCGTCGCCTGTGTCAGCTTGGCTGTGCCTACTAACGCTCCCTTTTCGAAGACCTGGCCCCGGCCTTCCGCTCCCCCAAGGCCGATCCCGCCCTTGCCGACGGACGGAAAAACCGCATATCCATACGCGGTGTCAAACAAGCGCTGCAGCCTGGGATTCGATGTCCGGATCATCTGGATTGTGTCCCTGACATCCGTGTCCAGGCGATCGGCCGCGGTGGTCGCCGTCGCGACTCCGCCCGCCAGTGCCAGCGTCACCAACAAACGCACCATACCTGTCGTCTTCATTTTGTACCTCCATTGTCCACAGCCAATCTCGGTCCGCTGACAGAACAGCGCAACGGCGCAAAAGCCTGATCTGAGAATAGGACGATTCCCGATGTCTGCGCTTCTCTCCCTGCCATCTGCCTGTCCCGATCCGGACGGCGCCCGGCCATCCACGCGCGGATGCTCGACAAACCAACCGCGGATTCTTTCTCCCGCTTTCCGACTTTGCGCGGCGGTTGGCACCGGCAACGCTCCCCATATTCTTGATTGGCTGGAACGCACCCGGCAAGCCAGCACGGTGAATGTGAGCTGTGTTCCACCCTTGCCGGAGTTCTAGGAAGCGTCCCTACATCAGAACGAGTTCTTTGCCTGATTGTGGAGATTGTGCATCGGAAGCAGACTCTCTCCATTGATCAACGATGACAGAAACGCGGATGGAAACAAAGCAACACAGTCATTTGTTCCCGAGTGGCATCATCCCTCGGGAGTGGAACGGGCCAGCCTGGCGCAGAGGATTTCGCGCCGCGATCTGCCGGGGGCGGGGTGCCGGGTGTTGGGCGGTACCAGAACATCGCGGAAACGAAACGGAGGTAATGCTACCACCTTCATCCGACGGACTGGCGCCAGCTCCGTGGCATCGGCAGCCGTATTCTCTCCTCCCCTATCCCGGGCAATGGATCGTTAGTCTCCCGCCGGGGTCCTCACCCCCCGGCCTTCTCCACAACAGTGTTGCCCGCGGCCACGAGAATATGGCCTGCCGATGCTGCCCTCCATTGGACTGCCACGCCGAAGCTCCCTCTCATCAAAGCATATCAACTCATCAATGCCGAGATGCGATCGGCAACGATTCCAGCCTCGGAATTCACCCCGGGCATTGCCGGACGACGCCCGCCCCGCGGTCCTGTCCCTCTCCCCCTGGACGCGGGGTGGGCCCGTCTCGGTAGAGGCCGCCCAGAGGGATCACTTCACTTTTGTGGATCCTTGCGACTTGGCGCGGGCTCACGGAGCCGATTGGCGTGTCTGTCCGGGACCGGCGTTACGGGGATGAGATGATGAATTGTCATCCCAACGTCAGCCCGCTTGCGCCGCGTTTCTTCTTGCGGGGCAAACTGACCGGTAGAATCATCACAGGCACGCCGGCAAAACGTAACCGCTGTTGGATGGCGTAAGCGGTTTCGTTATGCAACAGACGGTCGTACCAACGCGGTTCATCGAAAGCCACTTCGCCGGCGAAGATGACCGCGCGTGGATGTTTCCGAAGGAGATCGAGACATAACTGCGCAGTTTCTTGAACGACATCCGTGCCGATGTGATGTGCCGAGTGGGCTGAAACACCCGCCTCTTTCGCAAAGTGCACGCAGCGTGACAGCCGTTCTTTCGTGCGCTCCTCGATCACGTCCAATTGGTGTTCACTCTTGAATAGATCGGAATCGACCAGGCTTACAGAGACAAAGATAACATTCTGAAAAGATTCATGGAACACACGAAAGACCGTCAGGAAACAATGCTTGGCCAGATGTTCGGAGTTGCCTACCAGGATCACCGCCGTGGGTTTTCTGGGGTCGAATGTTCGCGTGTGGTGCGCTGGTTTGGTGCGCAGTCCCTCGGAGTCTAAAGCGATATCCTGAATCCGCCGGCTCACACGCCCGTAGTGTCGCCGAACCGCGAAGCATAACGCGATACAAACCAATGTCGCCACCACCGTGATCCAGCCGCCTTCGGTAAATTTCATGGATAGCATTACGCAGAGAACAGAGAAGCAAAGCACCAGCCCGGTCCCGTGGATCAGGACGTGGCGCTTCCATTTCGACCCTCTCTGGCGATGTCGCATCCAGAAGCGCGTCATGCCAGTTTCCGAAAGCGAGAACGTCACAAAAACATTAATGCTGTACATGACAATCAACATCCCCAGGTGTCCGCGCGTGTATCCCAATGCCACCGCGGCCGCAGCCGCAATCAATAGCACCCCGTTCTTGATCGTCAGCCGCTCCGATAACAGGGCGAACCGTCGCGGCAGCCACAAATCTGTTGCCATATAGGCCATGACGCGCGGTCCGTCGACGAATCCCGTTTGGGCGGCGACCAGCAACAGCACCGCCTCGGAAATGACCGTGATATCGGCAATCCAGACCCCCGCTTCCCAGCGGCCCAGCCGCAAGCCGCCGAAGAATTGGTGGGCAAGAATGGCGTTCAACGTTTGCCCTTCCGTGGTGTGAACGTTGAAGAGCAGGTAGCAAACGATCAGGCCGGCGGCCGTGACCGCCAGAGAGATTGCCAGATAGGCCATCGTGCGCTTGCCGGTTTCCACTTTCGGTTCCCGCATGATGGCAATCCCGTTGGATACCGCCTCAATGCCCGTATAGGTGCCCGCCCCCATCGAGTAGGCGCGGAGAAACAAAACAAACATCCCCCACCTCCCCAATTCGATCGCCCCACGCTGAAAACCTGTCTCAATCGTCCTCGCCGCTACCGGGACCTGGCTCAAATGAGACAGGATTCCGCCTCCGATGAGGAACACATGGGTCACGAGGAACGTTAGAAAGATCGGAAGAAGCGCGGCCACGGACTCCTTCACGCCGCGCAGATTCATCACCATCAGAAATACGACTGCCCCAAACTCGACGAACAACTTGTACTTGTGGTAGGGCAGGGGCAACAGGCTGAATACGGCGTCTCCGCCGCTGGCAATGGAAACCGTGATCGTCAGCACGTAATCCACCAGCAGCGCGCAACCCGAAACTGCCCCAAGCCGCCCGCCGAGCAGTTTCGTGGCAACAATGTAACCGCCGCCACCCTGCGGGAACTGCTCGATGATTCGGCTGTAGGCGTAGGAGATTATGAACACGGTCAGGGCCGTCGCGCCCGCGAGCAGGATGGCGAGGTAGGTATGTTCTCCGAGCGCTTTGTAAGCTTCTTCCGGACCGTAAGCGGAGGACGAAAGACCGTCGGCGCCCAACCCCACCCATGCCAGGAATGCAATCAATGACATCCGCTGAACCACCGAGGTGTCCTGGGCATCCCGCGGGGGACCGAAAAGTAAACGACGAATGCTCGCTCCCAATCCTTGCGGCAGGCGCTTCCGGGGATGCTTCATTCTCCTTCCTCGCATGGTGTTCACCGTTGGCGCGCCTTCTCCGCAAACAAGCGGGACCGATGGCGCCCATGGTGTGAAACAAGGCCATGGGTCCTCGATGGCTGCCCCAGGCACGTGTCAGAGCGGCCGGCGCCCCCGAATGAGGTCGATCACGATCACAACCAAGGCGAGGAGCAACAAGACATGGATATAGCCCCCGAATGTATACGAGCTGATGATGCCCAGCAGCCACATGACCAATAGCAGGACGAATATCGTAAATAGCATGCGGTTCCTTTCTGGTTCACCTGCGTGTCATCAGGGATCGTCGCGGTCATCATCTCCCACATCGATTGACGGGCGGATTGCGAGGGACACGAGTCATTGTTGGATCGTCATCTCATTCTTCACGCCCTTGACCCCATCGATGTCCTTTACCAACGCCGTCACCAGGTCGATTTCAGCTTGATTCTTGGCATTGCCGCGCAGTGTCACCACGCCGTTGTTCGTTTCGACGTGCGTGCGCAATGCGCTCGTGGAACGGTGCGCCAGTAGCGTGAACTTGACCTGCGCCGTGATCGAGGTGTCGTCGATCCGCTGGCCGATCGTCGGTTCCGACGAAGGTGACGGGGCGACTGTCATTTCGTTGTCAACGCGGGTAACACCATCCACATCCTGGGCATATCGCGTGGTCAGGTCTTTCTCCGCCTGGCTGTCGGCCGTGCCGCGCAGAGTCACAACACCGTCCTTCGTGTCAACATCGGTCAGGGCGCTGACGCTACGATGGAACAGCAGCGCCGCTTTGACCTTGGCCGTAATCCAGGCATCCGACTTTTCTGCTGGCGGCTGCTCCTTCACCACCAACTGGTCGTCCACGCGTTGGACACCGGGCAAACTTGACACGGTATCTTCCGCCAATGCCTTGTGCGAGTCGTCCGATACCGTGCCCGTAAGGGTGACAACTCCGTCTTTCGATTGCACGTTGATCGAATCGTCCTTAAGGTCCGTGCGGAACACGTAGGATCGCTTTGCCGCAGCTTCGATACGGGCGTCCGTATCCGCCGCGCGCGCCACCACCGCCACACTCAAACCGACCGCGAACATCGCGAACATGCGAATTGCTTTCATGATTGTCCTCCTCATCTTTTGTACGGCATGAATCAATTGCTCCACCAAGTGTCCCGTTATTGAGCGCGCCTGCCTTTGAACGGCTCCCTCAACGCCCCTCTGATGCCGGAGATGCTCTGGGTCGGCGCCTGACGCGGCACCTCCACGGCTCCGATCCGACCCTGTCGGCCGTTTTCAGCACGCCCTCTGCGGCAGCCGAAGCCGCTTCCTCCGCGTTCTGGCACGGTTCTCCGGCAATATGGATTGCTCCCGCGACGAGACCCGTCAGCCGGTCTATCTGACGAACGGTTTGCCATGAGCCCCGCCTGTCATCGAGCCATCCTATTCGTTCCGCCTTCTTATTGACCGGTGGCAGCCGGCGCCGTTGACGACGGCGGCTGGTTGGTATCAGCCGGTCCCGACGTTGACGACGGCGGTTGATTGCTGGCCGATGGTGCCGGCGTCTCCGGTGCGGACGTCGACGGCGACTGGTTGGTTGCGCCCGACTCGGTTGCGGACGGGGCTGGTGTCGTCGTCGGCTGTTCGGCCGCAGGCGTCGTGGTCGGCTCCTGCCGCGAGCATCCCCACAAAACCAGCCCGGCCAGAGCCATCGCCGGGATGATACGACTGTTTCGGATCGATTTCATTGCGTGCGACTCCTTTCCTTGAGACTGGGACAACCTACGCGGGCATACCGCGGCAATACAATTGGCGCGATGGCCGATTCCGGCATCGGAAAACATCCTGCCCGTGCCTACGGCGTATTCCTCGGTCGCGAGACGCGCGACAGGGAGCGAGTGAGCCGCCCATTGCGGTGTCCGGGCTAGGCTTTTGACCTGGGAATGATCGAGCATCCAGCCGAATGGTCTTCGCCTTCATTCCCGGTAGAATTGCTGGTGGAAACACAAACAGTTTGAGGGCTCGCCAAACTGGTTTGCGACAGGTCGCTTGGGTGGGCCGGGAAAGATGCCGCAGTACTTCGTCACCCGGGAAAGAAGAGGCGAGCGAAACCGCAGGGGAAGGAGACAACGATGAAAACGAATCTGAGAAACGTGGTTGCTGGATGTGTCGTCTTGCTGGCCGTGACCGGTCCGACCCGTGTGATGGCCGAGGACCTATTCCCCGGCAATCAACTGAATCTGGACCTGTTCGGCACCTATGCCAGCCGCGACCGGTTCGGCATGAGCACCAGCCATGGCGGTGGTGGTGCTGGCATCGATTACTTCTTCACCCGCTACGTGGGAATCGGGGCCGACAGCTATGTGGAGGAATGGAAGGCGCCCTACCGCGTCAATGGCAGCGCCATCCTGCGCCTACCGTTGCCCGAGCCTCTCTCCAGACTGGCAATCTACGGCCTCGGCGGCGGCGGCCGGGAATTCAAATACGTCCCGCAATACACCTGGCATGGAGGCGGCGGAGTCGAGTGGAAACTGAGCCGTAATGTGGGCGTCTTTGGAGACATCCGTGCCGTGCTGCCGGATCGGACCGGCAACTACACCCTGATCCGCGCAGGCGTCAGTGTCGGTTTCTAGGAGATGGGCTCATCCATGGCGTTGCAACGGCGGACAACGTAAACCGTTGCCCGCCGCGCAAGCGGATCCACGTCTCCTGTCAACGCTCAGGAAATCACCGGGCCTTCAGATCCAGCATCGAGACCCGCTGCGCCACGAGACCGCCGTCGTCTTTCGTGTATTTCACCTGGACGCTGTCGCCAATCATCAGATCCCGGAGTCCGCCCCGTGGATTCGTCTCCTTGACGAGAATCTCCGCATCGGTGGGAACGAAAAACTTTCGGCTGTCTGATTCCGAAGCGTTCACGATAATGGTGCGGGCGAGCAGATCCATCGATTGGATGGTGCCACTATAAACGTAAAGCGTCGCGGATGGCGCCCGGCTGTCGGCGAAGGCCGGGAGCGACCAGGCTGCCACCGCAACACCCATCGCCAAAAGGGCCAATGTTATGCCGCGTTTCATGACAAACACTCCTTTGTTCCTAACCAGTCAACCTACGGTGATGGCGCCAATCGTCAAGCAGCAGCATGCCTAACCGCGAATAGGAATCGGTCGGGGAGACGAGGAGAAGGGCCACGTACCAGCCCGGTCGATGGACCATCAGGCAGCAACGTCCGCTGGATGCGGGGGTTCCGCGCCGGGTGATTGGGCCTGCGACTTCAATTGGACGCACGGAACCCTGCACGTGACCGTTACACCTCCGCCAGTTCCGTTCCGGACTTCCAGTTCGCCGCCAATCAAATGGGCCCGGTATCGCATAATTCGCAGTCCCATTCCTTGACTTTGTCCAACCTCCGGCGGCAGACCGATGCCGTCGTCCCTGACACGAAGAACAAGGCTGTCCCCGACCGTGGACAAATGCACAAGAATCTGTTTCGCCCTGGCATGCTTCATCGCATTGTGTACGGCTTCCTGGCCAATGCGAAACAGTTGAACGGCGACCGGCCCCTTGTATCCCATGGAGACGGGGTCGTCGGACTCCAGACTGCAGGGCACGCCGAATACCCGCTCGCTCGAATGGATCATTTCCTGTAACGCGGGCGTCAACCCGCCTCGCTCCAATTCCACCGGATAAAACCCCTTGGCGAGATTCCGCGTCTGGTCGACGGATTGCAGGAGCATTGCCTCCAGTCGATGCGCTTCCGGTGCGACGGACGACGGCGCCCTCTCCAGCTTCGTGCACAGCGCGGTCATCATGTAGCACATCCCCACCAGTTGCTGGCCGAGTCCATCGTGCAGTTCATGTCCGAGCCGGAGTTGTTCCCGTTCGACGGCGCCCGCCATCTCGGCTTCGAGCCGCTGGCGCTCATCAATCTCGGCGCGCAGTTGCTTGTGAGCGATTGTGAGTTCCACCGTGCGCTGCTGGACCCGTACTTCCAGTTCACGGCGCCATGCCTCCAACGCCGCTTCCGTCTGTTTGCGCTCCGTGATGTCCCGCAGGATGACCGTAAACAGTTTCTGCCCCCCGACCTCCATATGCGAGATCGAGGCTTCAATGGGAAACTCCTCACCGTTGGCACGGAGCGCGCCCAATGCACCCAGCGCCCCCATGCGACGGCTGGTCACACCCCGGCCCCCGAATTCGTCCACCTGCCGTCGGTGCGCCTCACGGAAACGCTCCGGGATGAACCGGTCGATCGACTTGCCGAGCGCCTCGCCGGCGGGACAGCCGAACATCCGTTCCGCCGCGGGATTAAACAGAACAATCCGCTGTTGGGAATCCAGGGTGACAATGGCATCCATCGCCGAATCGATCAGTTGGGCGTACCGAGCCTGACTCATGCGAAGCGCTTCTTCCGCCTGCTTGTGCTTTGTGATGTCGCGGACAGTTATCGATTCGCCGATGATCTTCCCGTCGGCATCCTTGACCGGCGACGTCGTTACGGATACCGGAATCCGGCGACCGCCCTTCGCGACGCATACCCTTTCCAGACGCTCCATGGATTGGCCGTTGCTTGATTGACCCGGCACTTCCTCCTCCTCGTCTTCGCCGGCCGGGATGATTTGTCGAATCGATTGGCCGATGATCTCGGCGGCAGCGTACCCAAACATCTCTTCCGCGGCCCGGTTCCAACTGGTCACGACCCCCGTCAACGATTTGCTGATGATCGCGTCGCCGGAGGATCGGACAACTGCCGCCAGATGCTCCTGGGTTAATTCCACCTCCTTCCGTTCCATGAACTGCCCAATCTGGATGCCGATGCCGACCAACATCGCCAACAGCGCGTCATCGGGCTCATGGATCTCATGGCTGAAGAACTCCATCACCGCCAGGGGCCGCCCCCCGGACAGAATCGGGAACGCGAAGGCTGTACGCAGGTCTTCCGCAACCGACATTGGCGCGAGTGGGAAGTATTCCCCTTTGGGCACGTCGCAAATCCACGCGGACTTCCGGCTCGTCCAGACGCGCCCCGGCAAGCCCGCGCCGGAGGCCGGCATCCGTTCGCGAGTCACCGACGCACACTTGCCCGCCGGGGCCGTGGCGCGCCAGACCTGTTGGCACTGTAGATGGCTCGTGTCCGCATCGCCGATCCATACGCGCCCCACCGCGCAATGGAGTGATTCACCGATTACTTCGAGGAATTTCGACATCGCGTCACTGACCGTGGGCGATTCGGCGATGATCCGGCTGATAGCCAGCATCATCCGAAGATGACCCTCGGCCACTGTACGCGCTGTGATGTCGACCCCGAGACCCGCCAGACAGGGCGTATTCCCGATGGTCAGGCGTGTCCCGGTAAAATAGTACGGCGTCTTCCTTCCGGCCTTCGAAACCAAACTGCCCTCGGCATCCGATTGCCCGGTCACAAACACCGCTCGAATCCTTTCCCGGATGAAGTCCCGATCCGATTCCTCAAAAAAATCCAACGGATGCATCCGCGCGATCTCTTCGCGCGTGTACCCGGAGATGACTTCCAGATTCCGATTCCACCGCAGGAAGCGGCCCGTTTGATCGAACAAATAGAAAATCCCCGGCAGGCTGTTGACGATGGTGTCGGAAAACTGTTTCTCCAACAATGCGTTCGCCTCCGCCTGTTTGCGCTCCGTCAAATCGGCCAGGGAGGCCACCCATCCGATGATATCACCCTGCGCATTGCTCTCCGGCATGTAGCAAACACGCAAGAAACGCGGCCCGACCCCATCGAACGCTATCTCCGCTTCGTATTCGACCGGCCGGCCCTCAAGAACCGCTTTGACATGGGGCGAAATCTTCTGGTAGGCGGTGTCTCCAATCACCTCGCGAATGGGTTGTCCGGCAATCTGCTCCGGTCGGCGACCCAGCATTTGCGCATACGCGCGGTTGACGAAGATATAGCGCCGGTCACGGCTGCACCGGGTAAGCATGACGGGCGTGATGTCTGTAATCAGCTTTAGCTGGCTTTCCATGTCTCGCAGTGCCGTTTCGCTGCGGCATCGGTCGATGAAATCCGCGGCCTGACGCGCCAGCAAATCGAGCAGTTGGATCTGCCGCGGTCCCGGCCGATGCGGCTGGCAGAAGTGTGTCGACAGAATGCCAAGCAGTTCACCAGACCGGCTGAACAACGGCGTCGACTGGACGGCCCGCACGTCTGCGTCGACCAATATCTGCAGCGCGGGGGTGCCGGCAAACAGTTCGCTCTGGAGAACGTCCTCGACGACCACGCGCTCACCCCGCTGCATCGCCACGCCGCAAGCCGCCCGTCCGGCATGGGTCCCGGCAAAGAAGTCCAGAAATGGCTTCTGAAATCCGCGTTGCGCCGCGATGCCCAGCGTACCCGATCCAGTGTCGAGCAATTGGAGGTTTCCGCGGTCCGCGCCCGTGATGGCAATGGCTGTCTCCACGATCCGCTCCAGCATCGGTTGCGCCTGGCCATGCTTCACCAGCTGTTCGCTGCACTGCTCCAACTCGGCCATGTCTTCCAGGTCCGACCGCATCTGCTCCTCTTTCCCGCGCAGTGCCTCCTCCACGTTTCGCCGTTCCGAGACAACGGCTCCGAGGACAAGGTTGGTTACCGTCAGCGCGCTGATGTACCCTTGTAAGAGCAGCAGAGATTCGTTTGGATTTCCAGTAACGAACCGCCCGAGCCCATGCAGCGTTCCCCAAATTCCCAGGCAGGTAATCACGAAAGCGGTGCTGATGGCGCCACGCTGTTCGAAGCGGTAGGCGCCCCACAGAACAACGGGATACAGCAAGAACTGCGGGTATCGGCTTGAGGGTGAGCCGAGTGGCCCGCCGAAGGTGAGCAGGCCGATGGCCAACACCACAGTCAATATCAGCAGGAACTCGCCTCTCTGTTGACGATCCCAACGGGGAATCGGCCGGGCGGACCAGATCATGATTAATGGCGTCAGGACCAAAGCGCTCACGGCATCCCCCAGCCACCATGTCAGCCAAATCACGTGGTATTGGTTCCACGGGGCAAGCCCGCCCAGCGCGAGGGTCGTGACACCAACCGTGGCGCTAATGGTCGTGCTGAGTGCCGCCGCCAGCAGGGCGAACTTGAAAACATCGCCAGCCCGATCAAACGCCTGACTCCCGCCGGCAAACCATCTGACCAGCGACGCCGCACACACGGCTTCCATGGCATTCCCGCCAGCGATCGTCATCGCGGTGGCTACCGATCCCGCCGTGGTGATGTTGACGAGAAAAGCCCCGAACCAGATCCCCGGCCAAATCCCGTTGCCCAACAGCAGCACGGCGGCGATGGCAATTCCGGTGGGCGGCCAGACTGGCGATGCGCTCTGGTGGAGAAACGCCAGCTTCAGGCCGAACTTGCCCGAAACGAAATAGATGGCCCCGATCAGAGCGATCTTCGCGAGGTCAGAGAACCACCCGTCCCCCTTTCCGAAAGAGGAAAAGAGTTTTCTGCGGCGTTTCGCGCGTTCATGCATTGCGGGAGGAGATCCGCCTGTGATCCTGTGGCGGACCGACATCCGCCATGAACCCCGTACAGGAGAGCACAACCGGTTCGGCTCCAGCAATCCGTATGCTTCCTATTCTGGCCTAGGAAGTCTTCCTATTTCCTGCGCGTCCCCCGGCGACGCACTGTTACGCGGCACGCTGGCCTTGGCGTTGCTCGCGCAAAACGGTCTGCCGCGGTTGGGAAAGGCTCTTGAGGAGGCGGCCGGCGTGGGCCTCAAGGTGATGGTGGGCTACGTCCGCCTGGGAGACGATCCCACAAAGCTCGCCCCGTTCGTCGACCACGGGAAGCCGTCGCACCTGGTATTTTTCCATCAACCGGCAGCACTCGTCCAAACTTGCATCGACCGAGACCGTGACACATGGTTCGGACATGCATTCAGATGCCTTCATGTTCAACGGGTTGAGCCCCCTGGCGATGGTGCGGCAAACGATATCGCGATCGGTTACGACTCCGATGGGCTTCGCGCTGGCTCGATCACAAATCGGGATCTGGCCGCAGTCTTGATGCACCATTATGGAAGCCACTTCCTGCAGCGGTGTGTCAGGGGAAGCATATGCCGGCCCTGTCGTCATGATTTCTGCAACGTTCATGGTTTTCTCCTTTCAACTGTATCGAGGCTTGATGTTGTGTCCTGTTGTGCTGGCGAAAGGGCGCCTCTGGATGGCTACTGCGAAAGCAATACCCGCCTCATCGTCCGCCGCCCGGCCACTGCGCCGAGCAGCACTACTCTAATTGCTGCCATCAACTCGCGGCCCGCTCCCGCAACGATCTATGGGCACACTAATCCGTCCGAGAGCAGATGAAAACCCGAGTCATTCCGAATCTGCATACAGCGCGTGGATGCCTGGTCGGTCCGATAATCTCCTAGGTCGCCGCGCATCAGTCGGATTTTTCCCTGAGGGACAATCAGCCAGAGGCTGATTGAGCGAACGGCTGGCCCGTGTCAGGTTCTGGTAGAAAGGAAGGAGTGCTATCATGAACACAGTCATGCGAACTTGGTTGTTGGTGGCTGGTCTGGGAGCTGCGCTGGTGCTGGGGAGTGTGACCCTCCGCGCTGCAACCGACCCGAACACGGACACCAACGCCCCTGCTCAGAGCAGCGATCCCAATGCCTCGAATGATCGGGGACTGCCAGAAGTCAGTGGCACGATCAAGGCCATTGATCTCTCGGCAGGAACCATAACGGTGAAAGGCCTGTTTCTCAGCAAGATCATCACGGTCCGTCCGGAAGCGCAGATCAGCGTTGAGGGCAAGGCGAACGCCACGTTGAACGATCTGCAGGTCGGCGATCGCGTCATGGTGACCTACCACCGAAACGGCCAGATGTTGATCGCTGACAAGATCACGCGATCGGAGGCAAGCAGGCGGAGCAACGGGTCAAGTCCCTCGTCGAGTTCCTCAGCCAGTGGGTCCACCCAATAGTGGGAACGGAAACGGAAGCCCGTTGTGGGGAATGAGCCGGTGTGGTGAGGCGGGTGTCGTTGAGCGGGCCCCGCCTTGCCTGCCTGAAACATCGGGAGGTCGACAATGAAGCGCGGGCAATTGACCGCCTTGCTCGCCATCGCGATGGCGGCGCCAATAATGGCCGCCGTTATCGGCGCCGGGGACGTGCCAGATCAGCCGCCGCAACGGCCAAAGGCGGAGGTGTTTTCCGGCACGATCCGCGCCGTAAACACCGACAGGCGCGTGATAACGCTCGAGGCAACGCCCCTCACCAAAACGTTTGGCGTCTCGCCCGACTGCGAGGTGATGACTCAAACCAAACCAAAAGCGTCTCTCAGCGATCTGATGGTTGGGAGCGCGGCGACAGTCACATACGAAGATGCCGGTGGCGAGCTGCTGGCTCATCGCATCGAACAGAAGGGGCCGCCAGCGGAAGCCTCTCGCCAGGAGGGGAGGTTCACCCTGACGTCAATGTGGCTTCCCGGAAAGAGCGGATAACCGCCGGGTCACGGTCGGAGACGAGAGCTCGCCTACCGCTGCCGCTCACTGGCGGTCGTCGTGGCTGCCCAATGCACGGCATGCCGTACGAGCTCCGTCGCGTTTTTCAGGTTCAGCTTCTTTCGGATGCTCTGCTGATAACACGACACGGTTTTTTTGCTGAGATGGAGGAGCGCAGCAATCTCGCGCGTGGCGTGGCCCTGGCTCACGAGATCAAACACCTCCAATTCCCGATCGCTCAGGGATTCGATCGAGGACCGTGTGGGAGGAGCCCCGCACTTGGCGAAGGAGCCCATGACCCGGGTGGTCATCTCCTCACTCAGGTAGACGCCACCATCGAGGACTTTGCGCAATGCGGTGATCACCGTCTTCATCGGCTGGTTCTTCATGAGGTAACCGCGGGCGCCGGCGCGAAGCACGCGCTCGGCATACAACAACTCATCGTGCATGGACAATACCAGGACGGGCATTTTCCCCGAATAACGCGAACGGATGTCCTTGATCAACTCCACGCCGTTACTGTTTGCCAGGCTAATGTCCGCGAGCACGGCATCCGGTTTCAGCCTCGCAATCTCGGCCATGGCCGCCGACGAACTCGCGGCATGTCCGCACACCACCAGATCATCAGTTTGGTTGATCGCAACGGCGACGCCTTCGCGAACGGCGGGATGATCGTCCACCAACAGAATCGATTTCCGCCCGATGGCGGGCGTTGCTTGCGACTGAGATCCCAATCTCCGTTTCATTCCGCGACCACTCCTTCCTCACGCTGTCAGTAAAGGCTCAATAGGACCGGCCAATAACATCACGCGCTGCGAACCCGCGCGCAGAATAACAGTCGGAGCGTATCACATAAAGAGAATAATGGCATCTGTAACCTTTGGAATCGTGCCATCCATACCTGCTGTCTTCGGAACAAATTCCCGACCAATGTTGGGAAGAGCCCGCGAATGCCTCGATTGTAGTCACCCGTCCCGCGCACCCGCACCCGTCCATTCCAATCGATCTACCCCATGGAGTTTCCCGCCGAAAGAGGGGGGCCACCACCTGCCCCGGCGAGCGCGACAGGCTTGGGTAACGGCCGGACACGCGCGCCAACGGTCAGTTCATGGTTCCCGGGCGATTGGACGTTCCATCCACTCCGCATTTGCCGCACCTGCACGATCAGCGCCGGTATGGTTCGGATCATGATTTTCATATCCAACCAGAAGGATTTCTCTTGATTGTACTGCAAATCGAGACGGATCATCTCGTTGAACGTGGTCGTATTCTTCCCGGAAACCTGCCACAACCCTGTGAGCCCGGGAAGAGTATTGAATCGTTCTTTCTGCCCCGGCAGGTGTTTCTCGTATTCGCATGGCAAACACGGTCGCGGCCCCACCAGACTCATCTCACCGCGGAGCACGTTGATGATCTGTGGCAACTCATCGAGCCCGCACGCCCGAAGCGGACGGCCAATCGGAATGAGTCGACGATCCCCCCGGGCATCTATCTTTACCATCGGCAGGTCCGAGTCTATCAATCGCTGGCAGTACACTTCGTGGATCGCGGTGTCCGCGTTCGTGGTCATGGTGCGGAATTTGAGACACGTGAAAAGCCGACCCCGCGCGCCAACACGCTGCTGGCGAAAGAGGACCGGCCCGGGCGAGCCGACCTTGATGATCGCCGCGATGATGAGCATCACCGGGACCAGAAATGGCAGCGCCGCGAGGATACAAACAAGGTCCAATACCCGCTTCCAAACGGGTATCTGGACCCGGTCGTCCGCCAGGCACGGCTCCAGTTGAATCAACCGCTTGGAGCAGCTCATGCCCGGGGGAGGGATCTCGGGTTGCGGAACCGAATGGCACTGCCCCTGGACCTGGTCCAGCGACCGAAAACCTCGAGAGCCATCAGACCCATCCCCAGGAGCACGAGCGTCTTTCCGCCGTCGGACACCAGGTCTTCCGAGCCACCGCTGTCCCGGTGACCTTGTTGCCTGTCACCCCAAATCCTGTGTCGGCCAGTGTCACGTCCTGGAACCAGCTCTTCATAATCCGAAAGCCAGTCCCGCGCCGCGCCGCCGGCGTCTGCGAAAACGTTTGGGCGATTGAGAGCAAAAGGCGGCACGGTTGCCCCTGCGCTTTCGAGCGCCATGCACACCCTGATTTTCCAATCTCCCAGCGAACCAATCCACGTGACCGGTCCAGCCGTTGGATCGGAATCCAGCACGGAGCCCGAAACGAGCGTTGCGCTGTCGCCCGCCTTGTCGCTGACAAACGACGCCGGAATCGCGAAGACCGACGCGCCCCATCCTGCGCCGGCCGTGATTACCAACATCAACCAGAACCTTCTGATACAGTATTTCATGTTTCTGTCTTCCTCCTTTGTTTTCTTGCTTGCCCCCCATGCCGCCGTCGACGCCACAACGGACTCGTTTCTCACGCGGCCAGCACTTCCGCTCCGCACGAAGCCGTGAGGGCCATCAGCCGGGCCAGCGTCGACGGATGGGCGATGCTGCGAACCGTAATCTCCAGTTGTCGGCGAGCACCTGTCATGGCGACCTCCTGTTGCTTTCGAGTCTTGCGTTTGTTGTCCCGTGATCGATAACGCGGGCAACCTAAGCTGACCCGACCGTGGCAAACAATTCGGAGATGTGATGTTTCTGGATCACGACAACCCCCGAGACATGCGTAGGGAGTTTCCCTAACCGGAGAGGTCAACCGCGATCACCGGGAATCTCGCGCAATAGGACTTCGCCCTACGTGAGATTCGGGAGCATCCCGAATGAAACTCGACGGGCGATCGGACATAATGGCCGCATGTATTGGAAATCGAACATCAGGGAACGATGTTGCGAAGGAGCGAGTGTTATGACGGTAAAAACCGGTCGTCCGACGGAAGAGCAAATCCGTGCCCGAGCCTATCAGATCTACCTGGCCCGCGGCGGCCAACCCGGCCACGATACCGACGACTGGCTGCAAGCGGAATATGAATTGATGCAGTTGCCGATCCGCAAGATCGCCGAACTCCGTCCACCCGCGCCCCGGAAACGAAACGCCGCCAGGCCGTCGCTGGTCCATCTGGTCCAGACCGCCCTGGTGCTGGGGGCGGAGACAATATCCCACCTGAAATAGCCGGCGGTTTCAGCGCCCGCGACACTCACCCAAGAAAGGAACCTCGATCATGTCCATGAAGCTATATGTCGGAAACCTGCCGTTCAGCACCACCGAAATGGAAGTGCTGGAAATGTTCAGCAGCGCCGGCCGCGTGGTTCGGTGCAATCTGGTTATTGACCGGGTCGCCGGCCGATCCCGGGGATTCGCCTTTGTGGAGATGGACTCGCCGGCCGAAGCGCGGAATGCCATTTCCCGGTTCAATGGCCACGAGCTGAACGGCCGACCGCTGACCGTCAACGAAGCCCGCCCGCGTGAAGACCGACGCAAACCATAATTAGCTGGACTCGTTGATTCAGCGACATGGGGAACTTCCTGTTTCGGCGGGGCAAATTGGCGCGCCCGAGGTTTTTCCATGCATTTCTCGCGGTAATTGGTATACTACCGTGGTTGGTCGAACGGCCAACCGGAGGATGGTGATGAAGAAGGCACGGCGTCTTTCCGCGAGAATAACCTCCCACGCGGCGACCAGGTCGCGTGGTGCTCCGGCAAGTTCGGGGAAACAATCCAGTTGGAGAAACGACCGGTTCCCCATTGTGGGAATTGGCGCGTCGGCCGGCGGATTGGAAGCCGCCACGCAACTATTAAGGCATCTGCCGGCCCGCACGGGCATGGCGTACGTGCTCGTTCAGCACCTCGATCCCACACATGACAGCCAGCTCACCGAACTTCTCTCGCGGGTGACCGCATTGCCCGTTCTCGAAGTGCGCAATCGAATGACGGTCAGACCCAACCATGTCTACGTCATCCCTCCCAACAAAGGCATGGTGATTGTGGGCCGCGCGTTGAAGCTGACCCCGCGTATTCAGCGGCAGGACCACAACCTGCCCGTGGATACGTTCCTGAAATCGCTGGCCAGGGACTGTGGACGGAAGGCCGCCGGCGTGATTTTGTCCGGCACGGCCACCGACGGGGCCGAGGGAATTCGCGCCATCCACGCCGAAGGCGGCATCACGTTTGCGCAGGATGAGAAGTCCGCGAAATACGACGGCATGCCGCGGGCCGCGGTGGCGACCGGCTGCGTTGACGTCGTGGCGTCGCCGCCGGCGATTGCGAAGGAACTGGCCCGCATCAGCCGTCATCCGTACATCAACCACCTCCCGCCAGAGAAGGCGGCCAAAGCGGACCGCGCGGACGACGATCATTTGAACCGAATTTTCCGGTTGCTGAAGACGGCCACCGGCGTGGACTTCACCTATTACAAGCCGAATACGATTCAGCGGCGCATCCAGCGACGCATGGCGGTGCATCGCCTGCAACAGCTGGGACAATACATCCAGTACCTGAAGGACCACCCGGACGAAGCAGAAACCTTGTGTGAGGACCTGCTCATCAGTGTCACGGGTTTCTTCCGCGACGCCGGCGCCTTTGCCGCATTGAAGAGAAAACTCTTTCCAAAGCTCGGCAGCCGGACGGGCAACAGCGACCCGGTTCGCATCTGGGTGCCCGGATGTTCGACGGGCGAAGAGGCGTATTCACTGGCCATGCTGCTGTTGGAGTATCTCGGCGACCAGGCCGCGAGCATCCCCATCCAGGTATTTGCCACCGACATTAGCGAGCGCGCCCTGGCCAAAGCGCGGGTCGGCATCTACTCCGAAAGCAGCGTGGCCGATGTATCGCCGCCGCGCTTGCGGCGCTTCTTCGTCAAGATTTTGGGCGGCTATCAAATCAGCAAACCCGTTCGCGAGTTGTGCATCTTCGCCAAACAGAACATCACCAAGGACCCGCCGTTTTCGAATCTGGACCTGATCAGTTGCCGCAATGTGCTGATCTACCTGGGTCCACAGTTGCAGAAACGGGTGATGCCCATCTTCCATTATGCCCTCAAGCCGAACCGATTCCTGCTGTTGGGGAGTTCGGAGGCCACCAGCGGTTTCGAACAGCTCTTTGGACCGGTGGATCGAAAGCACCGGATCTATGTGCGACGCGCCACGGCAACGCGGCCAACCGTTGACTTTTCCCTCAGTGAGTATCCTGTCAATGAGACGGCCGAACCATTGAAGGCCGCCGTGACGGGAACATCGACGGTTGACATTCAGCGCGAGGCGGACCGGGTGTTACTGGGCCGATTCGCCCCCGCCAGTGTGTTGGTCAATGACCGCATGGAGATCCTGCAGTTCCGCGGCCACACGGGTTCGTATCTCGAACCGGCCCAGGGATCGCCAAGCCTCAATCTCCTGAAGATGGCGCGGGAGGGCCTGTTCATGGAGTTGCGTGGCGCGATCCACCGGGCGCGACGGCAGGGCGTCACGATTCGCCGTGAAGGGCTGCGTGTCCGATCCAATGGCGGTATTGTCTCCATCAACCTCGAAGTGGTGCCGATTAAATCCATGGGCGTGCGAGAGCGCCATTTCCTTGTGCTGTTTGAGGAGAGTGACCACCGACCTCTGGCCGCGCCGGTGGTTCGCCCGGCGCCTCCCCAGAAGGCCGAACGGCTGGAGAAGACCGCCGTGCGGTTGGAACAGGAACTGACAGCCACCAAAGAGTACATGCAGTCGGTGGTCGAGGAATTGGAGAATGCCAACGAAGAACTCAAGGCTGCGAATGAGGAAATCCAGTCGAGTAACGAGGAATTGCAGTCCACCAATGAAGAACTGGAAACGGCCAAGGAAGAGTTGCAGTCCACGAATGAAGAGCTGACCACTCTCAATGAGGAGTTGCAGAACCGCAACATGGAACTGGGGCAACTCAACAACGACCTAACGAATGTGCTGACCAGCGTCAGTTTGCCGATTCTCCTGCTCGGCGCGGATTACCGGGTGCGCCGGTTCACACCGGCGGCGGAGAAAGTGTTGCACCTCCTGCCCACGGATGTTGGCCGGCTGATAACGGATCTACGGTTGCCCCTTGACGCGCCGGACCTGGAACGGCTGATCACCGAGTCGATCGACTCCCTCAGCGTCAAATCGCGCGAAGTGCAAGACCGCGATGGTCACTGGCACGCGCTACGGATCCACCCGTATCGAACCGCCGAAAACAAAATCGATGGCGCGGTGATCAAGCTAACGGACATCGACACGATCAAACGAAGTCTCCAGGAAGCGGAGAAGGCCCGCGATTTCGCGCAAGGCATCGTGGAAACGATCCACGAACCATTGTTGGTGTTGGACGGGCATCTGCGGGTGGTGCTGGCGAACCGGGCATTTTACCAGGTCTTCCGCGTCACCCGCGACGAGACCGAGAGAAAGTTTATCTACGACCTCGGCGACAAACAGTGGGACATTCCGGCCTTGCGCGCTCTGCTCGAAGACATCTTGCCCCGCAACTCGCATCTCACCGGCTTCGAGGTGGATCACGTGTTTCCCAAGATTGGGCGCCGGTTCATGCTGTTGAACGCGCGCCGATTGCGGCCCGAGGGAGACGGCGCACGCCTGATCCTGCTGGCCATGGAGGATGCGACCGAACGCCGAACGCTGGAGAAGATGGTGCTCGATATCGGCGAAGCCGAGCAACAGCGCCTCGGGCGCGACTTGCACGATGGCCTGGGACAACATCTGACCGGCGTCAGTTTCATTAGCGAGACGTTGCAGGACCGCCTCGCCTCCCGAAAGTCGCCCGAAGCGGCGCTGGCGGCCAAGGTCACCGCGCGCATTCGGGAAGCCATTACCCAGACCCGTGATCTGGCCAAGGGGTTGTTCCCTGTCGAATTGAAGACCCACGGGATCGTCACGGCGCTGCAGAAGCTGGCGCTGCACACCGAGCGGCTGTACGACATCGGTTGCCGCTACAAAGGCGAGACGACCTTGACAATTCAGGAGGAGGTCCTGTCCCGCCAGCTCTACCGCATTGCCCAGGAAGCCGTGTTTAACGCCGTGAAACATAGCCGGGGCAAGCACATTACGATCAGTCTGTCCGATAAGAATGGTCGCATCACCTTGACAATCAAGGACGATGGCATCGGAATCCCATCGAACAAACCGCGTGACACCGACATGGGGCTGCATATCATGAAGTATCGTGCCGGTATCATTGACGCCAGGCTGGACGTGCGGCAGCAGCCCCGCGGCGGGACGGTCGTGACCTGCATTGTCGAGAATGCACGAAGGGAAAAAGGGCATGATGAAAGGCAAAAAGCAACCAGCCAGGGGCCGGGGAAAACAAAAGCGACGGGTTCTCATCGTTGACGATCATGCGGTGTTGCGCGAAGGGCTGGCGATGGTGATCAACCAGCAGCCAGACCTGGTTGTCTGCGGCGAAGCCGAAGATGTACCGCGCGCCCTGGAGACGATCAGCGCCGTGGAACCGGACGCGGCAATCGTGGATTTGTCGCTAATGGGCGGCAGCGGCCTCGACCTGATCAACGACATCAAGGCACGATGGCCCAACTTACCGACGCTGGTATTGTCGCTGCACGAGGAAACGCTCTATGCCGAGCGCTGTCTGCGGGCCGGCGCCCGCGGCTATATTATGAAACGCGCCTCAACCGCCGAGGTCCTGGCGGCGCTACGAACGGTGTTGAGCGGCGGGGTTCATTTGAGCGAGAAGATGGCATCCTGCGCCCGGGCATGGAAAGCCACTGGCCGCGCGCCCGAACAACCAGGCGCCGACAGTGATCAGCGCCCAACGGCGTAATTTTCCCTCGCGGCGAAAGTGTCGATTGGCTCACCGGGCGTCCATCACGCTGCCGTCTTCTGCGGCACGTGACAGCCATCCCCGTCCCACACGGCATCGTCGGATGCCCATGAGGACGAATCTTCGCCAGCCTCGCGCGCCTGCTCACAACAGCGAGCCCGCGACCGTTTTGTTTGCCGCATGCCGCAGCGCTAGGAGATTTCCCTAGAGCAGAATCAGGCCGGCTCCGATTGCCCAAAGCCGGATGACTGTGCTTAACATGTGAGGGTTGATCTGTGGGGATTTGTGATCGAGCGCCAACACGGATCACGCGATAAGGATTTGAATGAGTCGCTGTCATCCGGCATGTGGCTGCCATCGCCAGAGGAATGACCGACAAGTCCAGGAGACAGTCAGTATGAATACAACCACTCCTGTGGAGGAAGTGGCCGGGTCCCGGCCGATTCTTGCTTCCGGAGAACCCTCCAGCAACGGCGGATCGGCGGCCGATGAGCACGAGCACATGCAGAAGATTCTCCTCGCGATGCTCGCATTCCGGAACGGCGACTTCAGCCAGCGACTGCCGGCCGAGTGGACCGGTGTTCACGGAAAAATATCGGATGCCTTCAATGACATTCTTGCCATCAGCGAGCGCCGGGCACAGGAAACAGCCCGCATCTGCCGCAAGGTCGGCAAGGAAGGCAAACTCAAGCAGCGCATGATCGTCCCGGGCGCCAGCGGCGGTTGGGCAGATGAAATCCAATCGATCAATACCCTGATCGACGACCTGGTCTGGCCTACCACGGAGGTCACCCGGGCCATCGGCGCGGTCGCCAAGGGAGACCTGGGGCAGGCCATGGCGCTGGAAGCCGATGGACGACCCCTGGAGGGCGAGTTCCTGCGCTCGGCACGATTGGTGAACACGATGATCGACCAACTGTCGGTGTTCACGTCGGAAGTGACGCGGGTGGCCCGCGAAGTCGGCACCGAAGGCAAGCTGGGCGGTCAGGCGCAAGTCCGGGGCGTTTCGGGTGTGTGGAAAGACCTGACCGAATCGGTTAATCAAATGGCGGGCAATCTTACGGCGCAGGTCCGCAGCATTGCCGACGTGACCATCGCCGTGGCCAACGGTGATCTGTCCAAGAAAATCACCGTGGACGTCCGTGGCGAAATCCTGCAACTCAAGGAAGCCATTAACACGATGGTGGATCAACTCCGTTCCTTTGCTTCGGAAGTGACGCGGGTGGCCCGTGAAGTTGGCACGGAAGGCAAACTCGGCGGCCAGGCGGCGGTGCCCGGCGTGGCCGGCACGTGGAAGGACCTGACGGATTCGGTCAACGCCATGGCCTCGAATTTGACGGGGCAGGTCCGCAATATCGCGGCCGTCACCACGGCCGTCGCCCGCGGCGACTTGTCGCGCAAGATCACGGTCGATGTAAAGGGCGAGTTGCTCGAATTGAAAGAGACCATCAACACGATGGTGGATCAACTCAATGCGTTTTCTTCGGAAGTGACCCGTGTGGCCCGGGAAGTCGGCACGGATGGGAAGCTCGGCGGCCAGGCGGCCGTGCCGGGCGTGGCCGGCACGTGGAAGGACCTGACGGACTCGGTGAACTCCATGGCGTCCAACCTTACCAGTCAGGTCCGCAACATCGCCGAGGTGACCACCGCCGTCGCGAAGGGTGACCTGTCGCGCAAGATCACCGTGGACGTTAAAGGCGAGATTCTCGCATTGAAGAACACCATCAACACGATGGTCGACCAACTCAATGGCTTTGCCTCGGAAGTGACCCGCGTGGCGCGCGAGGTCGGTACAGACGGGAAGCTGGGCGGTCAGGCGGCGGTGCCGGGCGTCGCGGGCACATGGAAAGACCTGACGGACAACGTCAATTCGATGGCCTCGAATCTTACCGGCCAGGTCCGTAACATTGCCGAGGTGACGATTGCCGTAGCCAATGGCGATCTCTCCAAGAAGATCACCGTCGATGTCCGTGGCGAGATTCTCGAACTCAAAGACACGATCAACACGATGGTCGACCAACTCAACGGGTTTGCTTCGGAAGTGACGCGGGTGGCCCGGGAAGTCGGCACCGAAGGTATCCTTGGCGGACAGGCGCTCGTGCCGGGCGTGGCCGGCACGTGGAAGGACCTGACGGACAACGTCAATTCGATGGCCTCGAATCTCACCGGCCAGGTCCGTAACATTGCCGACGTCGCCACGGCCATCGCGCGAGGCGATTTGTCGCGCAAGATTACAGTCGATGTGAAGGGCGAGATCCTGGAGTTGAAGAACACCGTCAACACCATGGTCGATCAACTCAACGCGTTCGCTTCGGAAGTCAGCCGTGTCGCGCGCGAAGTCGGTACAGATGGGAAGCTGGGCGGTCAGGCGGCGGTGCCGGGCGTGGCCGGCACGTGGAAGGACCTGACGGACAACGTCAATTCGATGGCCTCGAATCTCACCGGCCAGGTCCGTAACATTGCCGAGGTGACGATTGCGGTGGCCAACGGCGATTTGTCGCGCAAGATCACCGTCGACGTGCGCGGCGAGATTCTCCAATTGAAGGAGACGATCAATACGATGGTGGAACAGCTCCGATCGTTCGCCTCGGAAGTCACCCGCGTGGCGCGCGAAGTCGGCACGGAAGGACGCTTGGGTGTCCAAGCGGTGGTGCCCGGCGTGGCTGGCACGTGGAAGGACCTCACCGATTCCGTCAACGCGATGGGCGCCAACCTCACGGGTCAGGTTCGCAATATCGCCGAGGTCACCACGGCCGTTGCCCGCGGCGACCTCTCGCGCAAGATCACCGTGGATGTGAAGGGCGAGATCCTGGAGTTGAAGAATACCATCAATACGATGGTCGATCAGCTCAACGCGTTTGCGGCCGAAGTCACCCGTGTAGCCCGCGAAGTCGGCACCGAGGGGAAACTCGGCGGGCAAGCCGTGGTCCCCGGTGTTGCCGGTACGTGGAAGGACCTTACCGATTCGGTTAACGTCATGGCCGCGAATCTCACCGATCAAGTGCGCGGGATCGTCAAGGTGGTGACGGCGGTGGCGGATGGGAATCTCCGCCAGAAGTTGACCGTCGAAGCCAAGGGCGAAGTTGCCGCGTTGGCGGAAACGATTAACAACATGACGGATACGCTGGCCATTTTTGCCGATCAGGTGACCACGGTCGCCCGCGAGGTGGGCGTCGAAGGTCGTCTGGGCGGCCAGGCCCACGTTCCCGGGGCCGCCGGTACGTGGAAAGATCTCACGGCCAATGTGAATTTGCTGGCGGCCAATCTTACGACACAGGTCCGCGCCATCGCCGAGGTGGCGACGGCTGTTACGAAGGGCGATCTGACGCGTGCGATCCAGGTTGAAGTCCGTGGTGAGGTTGCCGAACTAAAAGACAACATCAACACGATGATCACGAACTTGCGGCTCACGACCGAGCGGAATACCGAACAGGATTGGCTCAAAACCAATTTGGCCCGGTTTACCGGTATGCTGCAGGGCCAGCGCGACCTGGCCACCGTCGGCACAATGCTGTTGACGGAGCTTGTTCCGCTCGTCAACGCCCACCAGGGACTGATTTACCAGATGGACACGGACACGCCCTCGCTCAAGATGCTGGCCAGTTATGGCAATGCGCAGAATGGTTACCCGGAACGACTCGCGTTGGGAGAGGGATTCCTTGGCCAGTGCGCCCAGGACAAACGGCGTATCCTGATCACGAGCGTACCACGAGACGCTGTTGTTGTCGGCTCGGTGATTTTGAACACCTTGCCGCGCAGCCTGGTCGTGTTCCCTGTGGTGTTCGAGGGCCAGATCAAAGCCGTGCTGGGATTGGCCTCGCTGAACGAGTTCTCGCAGACCCACCTGACATTCCTGGAACAACTGACGGCCAGTATCGGGATCGTGCTCAACAGCATCGAAGCCACGATGCAGACCGAGTCGTTGCTCAAACAGTCGCAGCAGCTCACGAACGATCTGCAAACACAGCAAAAAGAGCTGCAGCAGACCAACGAACAACTCGCGCAAAAAGCCCAACAATTGGCCGACCAAAACGTCGAGGTCGAGCGCAAGAACAAGGAAGTCGAACTCGCCCGTCGGGCGCTCGAAGAAAAGGCCGCCGAATTGGCGCTGACGTCGAAATACAAATCGGAATTCCTTGCCAACATGTCGCATGAATTGCGCACGCCGCTCAATTCGATTCTCATTCTCGGCCAGCAACTGGCCGAGAATACGGGCGGCAATCTCATGCCCAAGCAGATCGATTTCGCCCGCAACATCCACTCTGCGGGCTCGGATCTGCTGAACCTGATCAACGACATTCTTGACCTGTCCAAGATTGAGTCGGGCACGGTCACCGTAGAAGTCGAGGAGGTAACATTCTCCGCATTGCGGGAGAGCGTCGAACGCAACTTCCGCCATGTCGCCGAAGCGAAGAAACTGCCGTTCGAAATCGAGGTCGACCCGGCCCTCCCGCGGGCGTTCAGCACCGATCCGAAACGTCTGCAACAGATCATCAAGAACCTGCTCTCCAACGCGTTCAAGTTTACCGCGCAGGGGAGCGTGACCATGAAAGTCCAACCCGCCGTCCAGGGCTGGAACACGGACCATCCCGTGCTCAGTCGGGCGTCGCATGTGATCGCGATTCAAATCACCGATACGGGCATCGGCATTGCCCCCGAGAAACAGAAGATCGTGTTCGAGGCGTTTCAGCAGGCCGACGCTGGTACGAGCCGCAAGTACGGCGGCACGGGACTCGGCCTCGCCATCAGCCGTGAGTTGGCGGCATTGCTCGGCGGTGAAATACGATTGACCAGTGTCCTCGGCGAAGGAAGCACGTTCACCCTGTATTTGCCACTGACCTACACCAGCCCGTCCATCACCAACACTTCGCCCGTGACATCGATGCCGGTAAAGGAATCCGGCTCCGCTCCCGGCCTGCCGGTCCTGCCGGTGGCCCGCCAGGAGGAAATCGAGGACGACCGCGCCGAGATTCGGGAAGGCGATTACGTTTTGCTCATTATTGAAGACGATCCGCACTACGCGCGGATCCTGCTCGGGTTGGCGCGCGACAAGGGATTCAAGGGAATTGTCGCCCAGCGCGGGCAACAGGGGATCATCCTCGCGCGGCAATATATCCCCACGGCGATCACGCTCGACATCTTTTTGCCCGACATGTTGGGCTGGACGGTCCTCAACAACCTCAAGCTCGACGCCGCGACCCGGCACATTCCCGTGCAGATCATTTCACTCGAGGAAGAACGTCAACATGGTTTGGCGCACGGGGCGTTTTCGTACATGGTCAAGCCGGTCACGACCACCGTGTTGGAGCAATGTTTCGACCGCATCAAGACCTTCGTCTCGCCCCACCGCAAACAACTGCTGGTGGTCGAGGACGACCAGGTCGAGAGCCAAAGCATCGTCGAACTGCTCAGCCACGATGATTTGCAGATCACCACGGTGTCAACGGGCCAGGCGGCGTTACAGGCCCTGCTTGACCGCCCGTTCGACTGCTGCGTGCTCGACCTTCGTCTGCCGGACATCAGCGGGTTTGAGCTTCTGCAAAAAGTACAGGGCGAACCCTCCCTGCGCGATGTTCCCATCGTGGTCTTCACCGGCAAGGAACTTACTTCCGACGAGGAGGCCCGACTCAAGGCGGTCGCCAAGAGCATCGTGCTCAAGAACGCCCAGTCTCCGGAGCGGTTGTTTGATGAGACCGCGCTCTTCCTGCATCGTGTCATCGCGGATCTGCCCAAGCCGAAGCAGGAAATGCTGGAGCGACTGCACAATTCCGACGAAGTCCTGCACGGGCGCAAAGTCCTGGTTGTCGACGACGATGCGCGCAATATCTTTGCCTTGGCGACGGTACTGGAGAACCATGATATGGAGGTGCTCACCGCCACCAATGGCCGCCAGGCGATCGAACTGATTGAAAACACTCCCGAGCTTAATGTCGTGCTCATGGACATCATGATGCCGGAAATGGACGGTTACCAGACCATGAGGGAGATTCGCACCAGGCCCCAATTCCGCTCTCTTCCCATCCTGGCGCTGACCGCCAAGGCCATGAAGGGTGACCGCGAAAAATGTCTCGAGGCTGGAGCTTCCGATTATATCGCCAAGCCGGTCAATATCGACCAACTCCTCTCCCTGCTTCGCGTCTGGCTCTATCGTTAGGGGATGAGTATGAAAACATTGGTACCCGCGCTCGGCCAAGCCAATCACCCACCGGCGGTCGAATCTCCGGTGATGCCGGTCGTGGATGACCCGGTGTCTCTCCTGCTGGTGGATGACGATCCTCGGAATCTCGACGTCCTCGCGAGTATTCTTGATTCGCCGAACTACCGGTTGGTTCGTGCGCAGACTCCCGAGGATGCCCTGTTGGCGCTCATCTCGAGCGACTTCGCTGTCATTGTGCTTGATATCCGCATGCCCGGGATGAATGGCTTGGAACTGGCCCAAATCATCAAGGAGCGAAAAAAGACCCAACATATCCCCATTATCTTTTTGACAGCTTACTATCACGAGAACGACCATGTGATGCACGGGTACGATGCCGGGGCGGTGGATTACCTGACGAAACCGTGCAACCCCGTCGTCCTGCGCTCGAAGGTTTCGGTGTTTGTGCATTTGTTCCGCAAGACGCGTGCGCTTCAGGCGGAGATCAATGAGCGAAAGCGCCTGGAGACCGAGATCGCCCGTGCCATCGAGCGGGAGCAGCTTCGTTTGGGACAGGAGTTGCACGACGGACTCAGTCAACAACTCACCGGTATCGGTTTCATGATAAAGGCCATGGAAACCAAGCTCCAAAAGGTGTCACCGGCGCTGGCGCGGGAATCCGCCAGGCTCGAACTGTTGATTCGACAGACGATCGACCAGTCGCGAGACCTGGCCAAGGGCTTTTACCCGGTTGAATTGGAGCGACTGGGATTGGTTGCGGCGTTGCAGGAGATCCCGCGGCACATCAAACAATTGTCCACGATCGAGTATGTGGTTGAGTCCGATGGGAACCCCGCATGCGCCTGCCTGAAAGGTCCGCACGCTGTCCAACTCTTTCGCATCGCGCAAGAAGCCACGCACAATGCGGTCAAGCATGCCCGGGCCAAACGCATCGTCGTGCGTCTGACGATGATTGACGACAATATCACCCTGACAGTCAAGGACGACGGGATCGGTTTCAGCCAAACGCCGGAAGCAAAAACCGGGATGGGATGGATGATCATGCGATACCGGGCCCGGATGGTGGGGGGGACTCTGGATATTCGAAATGGGGATGATGGGGGGGTGATGGTCACTTGTTCTGTCCCAAATGTAGCGGCTACAGCTGGTTACACGAGCTGATTGCAAGGCACGCGGCGCCACTGCGCGGTACCTGCGTCGCGACGGCAATCCAGTCGCTTCCCGCCCGTAGAATTCTCCGGTGATTGGATAAGACGCTTCCGTAAGTGGTACACCCGAGGTGAGCAAGTTAGAACCCTCGACGGCTTGATCGACTGGCTCCGCCAACTGTGGAAGTTGCATGACGTGTTTGCAACGGACCCAGCGGTAGCAGCGATGTTTACTGGCGAAAGTGCCTGTCGCTAGGTTTCCTGCTGACTAGGGAAAACGTCGAGACTGGCCTCATGTTGGAATGGTGCGCTGTGGCAAGAGGGGAACCGGGAGAACGTGGAGTCGGTGGTGCCAATAATGCCACGAACGGTTGTCAAAGAGGCCGGGTGGGGCGGATACCAATGCTTCCCGGAATGCAGCTTCGCCATGACGATGGAGGACAAAGCATACGTCTTCCCACGTGCCGAACACCATGACCTGGCAGAGAAAACGCGGTGTATCTTCAAGCGTTGTCTCAGCCGACTGCCACCAGCAAACGCGCCGAGCGATGGAAGCGAGCCGGTTAGTATCTCTTTCTCTTGCCAGCGCGCTCTTCACGACTACGGAAGCCTAGCAAACCGGGCGCAGATGTCGAGCTTTCGTGCCGTTTCTAGAGGTATTTGATCGTGAGGGGAAATCATGGTTGCAGGCCGCAATCGCAATATCCGCACCGGCCTCAATCCTACGACGGCCACGTCCCGATCTTCCTGCCGAGAATCTTCCCGGCGGCCCCGCCTTGCCCCCTGCCGTGGCGCGCCAAGCACGATTCGTGATCATTGCGAGGTTTGGTCTCGTCCAAACGGAGAATCGGGGCTTAAAAATGCAAAGGGACACGGGCGAACGCCGGTGAACATGGTGCTTTTGAGGGCGTTCTTCCCAGGAGATCAAGCCAAAGGGGAGTGCAAGTTGTCGTGCGTCATAGTTGTAGTCCGAGCCGGACAGGGTTCGCGAACGCCAAACCTTACAAGCCCAACACAGCGGGCGAGCGGCGCTGTCAAGAAGCGGCAGCGGTGGACCGCAGCGGAGCGAGGATTATCTTGCACAGCACGAGCCGCCCGACCGCTGTTCTGTTGCGCGTCCGGTTATGCTTCAATGCAGGTTGTGAAATGTTTCACAATTTTGTCTTGCAATTGGCAAACACGTTTGCTACGAGGCCCTCTTAGAAACAGGCGCGTTGGTTGCGAAGAAATGGCTAGCGCAGCCACACTCTAAGCGCTGAAGCCGGTAGCGAGGCCCGGGGATCGGGTGATTACTGAAGTCACCGATGCGGAGCGAGATAACCAGGAAGCCGGATTGGCTGAGCAGGAGAACTATTCACGAATTGCGCTTCCCTACCGGCGGGCTGCCAAGGATGCTCAGCCATAAACTACGACTTGGGAAGTTTGCCTTGTCAGAGAGAGCAGTACGACGTAGAAGACGAACCGAATGACACACGTATAGAAATAGAATTAAGACAAACAATCTAGCGTAGCTTTCGGCTACGGTCTGGCTCAAAACCGCGAATTTTCTGTCGAAGACCGTCCGAGTGCGCGCCCCACAAGGGCGCGGCTTGGCGTATCCTTCGACAGGGCGCTTCGCGGTGCCTGAAGCCGGGGTGCGTTGAGTTCGCGCCCCTTTTGGTTCTGTAGCTCGAAGCTCAGGAGAAGCGAGCATGAAGACTACGGGTGAGGATGTCGGACGACTGCCGAAGGTTCTGTTCCTAACTTATGCGCTTGTGTTTTTGGCCACAGTGGGCCGTGGGCAAGATTTGACAGCCGTGACGCTGACAGACCTTGTCCAACAGGCCCTAAGCAGCGAGCATTCGATTGTCCTCCCTCTCGGCTTTCCCTCAGACTATCGAGCTTTCTCTCTCGATGGGAATCAGCCGTGGTTCTTGGATTGTTCTCAGTCGCCCTGTGCTGACCTGTTTCAAACCCCAGCCAGTTGCATGTCTTCCGTTCAGACATACTCCGTTTGGATAACCGAGGACATCCTCAGCGGGATCATTAGCCTGCGCGCAGGAGGCTCGACCAGCATTGTCGCAACAATTGCCGCACCGAGCGGCTACCAGCCGGGGCAGTACTCGTCGCAAGACGCTTGGGTCTACCGCAACTGGCTTTCTGAAACCAACCAAGCGGACGCTTACGGAATTGACGGACTGTTTCCACCTCCGACCGTTTCCCTCAAATTGCTCGTGGCTGATATTCAGGACGAACCAACGTGGGACGCCGCCATAGCAGCTCAGGAGGCCGCCGCCGCGGCAGCGTCCGCAGCGATAAACACCCCGAGTTTCATTGGTGGATTCATGGCCATGGATGAAGACGACAATGAGGAAGGCGATCCTTGCACCATCACAGACGACACAACTCCCTTTAGCATTGTGTCCATAACTACTGACGGTGGGGGGAGTATGGTCCTGCAGTGGCAGAGTTGTACCGACCACGTCTACGTTGTCCAAACCGAGAGCAGTCTCACCCCCACGTCTTCTTGGCGTGACGTGGCATGGATGTTTGGCTCGAATCAAACGACGAGTTGGGCCGATACAAATGCCGCTGAACTGGCGCAGAACTTCTACCAAGTCGTACGCGTTAATCCGACGAACTTGAATAACGGCATTCCCTACGGCTGGGCTGTCGCGTATGGTCTCGACCCGCTCGATGCCAATCTTGCCAGCGAGGACCCCACGGGCGACGGCTACGACAACTACGAGAAGTACCTGACCGGTGCGAACCCCAACGTGGCCTATTTGGACATCGTCGTCAACAACGGCAATCCGTACACTTCCTCGCAGGTCATTCCCATCGACCCGTTGAGCACGAACTTTCCCGACATCCTCATTTCTACAGACCCGTTCATGAGCAACGCCGTGCTATACGCCAACAACGGCAGCATCGAGTACACCTTGGCAAACACGACCAACCCGCAGAGCCTGTACTTGCAATACTCCAACGCCCAAGGCCAATCCCAAGGCCCGACCTTGGTCAAGGTGATCACTTTCGACACCGTCCTGCCGGTCGTTGCCATCATTTCTCCGGCTACTAATGCAGTGTTGAATCAGGCTTTCTTCACCTTGCAGGCCGTGGCCTACGACCCGGATCCGCTCTGGACAGACGACGCCCGCCCGTTGCAAATCTGGATTAACGGCCAGCCGTATTACAACCGCTCGGAAACCAACATCTACATCGAGCGGTTTCCCGTACCCCCGGGAACCAATTCCTTCACGGTCACAATCCTGGTGGCAAATCAAGCCGGCATAACGAACCAAGCAAGCCAGACTTGGGTGGTCAACACCAGCACAGCGACCAATGCGCCGAACCTGTTGACGGTCAACCTCTCATCGTCGATGTTGCTGCCGAACGTGAGCTCGATCTGGGTCGAAGGAACCGTGGACAACGACTACGCCTCGGTCAACGCCATTGTGACCTCCTTGGGCACAGGTGACGTGTCGACCAATGCTCTCGCTGTGCGACAAAACCAGTACGAAGGGCTGGTGCCGCTGGAGAGCGGGACGAACCAACTCGTCTTGGTCGCTTCGGATGCTGCGGGTCACGCGACTTCGGAGACATTTACCCTCATTAGTTCTACGGAATTCAGCGCCGCAATCACCAACCCGGTGTTTGATGTGTACACCACCGCCCCGTCCAACTACGTCAGCGGCTACGTAAGCACCCAGTTTGACGCCGGGCTACCCACGCAAACCAACGTGGTGGGAGTTCTGATAAACGGAGTGGCCGCGGTCGTGAATTGGAACAGCCCGGATGGCAACGGGAATGTGGCCTTTTGGACAACTAACATGATTCCGTCCGGCGTACCCATCACGGGCGTGATTCTGGTTGCCGCGGGATCGTACGGCTTTGACCCGCTGGCCACCGGCTGCCCGCCCCCCGCTGAGCCGATGATTGCCAACGGAGGGGGCACAACCTGCCCACCGGTGACGATTCCCCCGGCGCAATCGCAGACTTACGAGGTTATTCACTGGGAATCGCATGATGACAACATATCGACAGCCGGTAGCTACGCGACGCGGCCATCGTATTATTATTGGGGCTGCCAACCCGGCTGCGGCGGCTCGGAGTGGTGGGCGATTACCACACGATCTACGGAAGACGATGTGGCCGATATTGGCGCGGGGGAGCAGGACCAGCAGGTCGATTTGGAAGTTGCCAATCGGTGTGTCAATGACCCCAACCCCGAAACGTTCTCCTGGACGCCGTACCAGTCCTCTCAAAGTAGCTGCGCTGGCACAAACAGCGGCTCCAGTGCCAATTGTTCGGTGAACCTCCCCAAATCAATGTCGTTCGGAACAGCCAGCACGGATGGAGGCTGGACCGACATCGGCTACTGCACCGAGGGTTACGGGGGGAATTACACTTGGCCGACTCAGGAGATTGAAGCCTACCGAGATCGTAGGCGCGGGACGCTGACCTTCCGACCTCCGCGCTCATACGGTACGAATACGGTAACAGTGATTTTCACGTTTGAAGGCATGGATTACCGATGGGGCGGTGGCTATAGCGCCCCGCTTGACCTGTCACAAGTCACCTATCAGGGACAGAGCCCGTACTCCTACGACAACGCCGCACAGACGGTCAGCTACAAGATCAACGTCACCGGTGGGCAGCAATACACGATCAACCAGGACAGTTTTGGGTGGCCCGGGGGGTCCGCGGCCTACGCGACGAGCGTCTCGGACTGGCCCTTCGTTGCCCGCGACACGTACCACTATCTGACGTTCACGAATTTTCATAATCTGTTCTGCCAGCTCGCCGGGCCGACGAATGTGTGTGTTTCCTATACCTACGTGAACAACAACAATTCCCCGCCGAATACCCTTATTGCCAACACAAACCAAGTCACCCTAACCGCAACAGGGTCTCCGGATGATGATGGGTCAGGAATTTACGCTTGGAGCCATTCCCGGGGCGGGACATTCTCGACGAATAATTGCGCCGCGGCCAGCAGCGTAACGTATTTCGCGCCGGAGCTCGCGTTTGCCACGCCTCCGGGCACCACGGACAAGGTCATGGTCACGTACACCTATCACGGCCAATCTTACACCACCAACGCAACACTGAACATTTCGCGACCGCAGACACTGGTAGTGATCGCCTATACGAATGCAGTGGTGCCGTTGTGCAACGGTCCTACGAATAATCCAGTGCCATACAAGACCGTGGTCACTTTCAACATCCGGGATCAATTTGACAACGTGATGGTGAGTTCGCCTTCCTGCAAACTCGCACTGTTTGAGACTTTCGGTAACTTCTTGTTTGGAAGCCCAGACGTGGACTTGGCACCAGGCACCCCTCTTTACGGAATCCAAGAAGCTGCGTGTTTCAACTTTCAGACAGGGTGCCACATCGCGTACATAACGGCTCCCGGGCAGATCACTTCGCTGGGTTTGCCGTTTTCGGATCAATGCAACCAATCTGTGGACGCGGGCCATGAGGTCGCGGTGTGGAATAGCAGCAGCGCGACTAATCCGGTCTTCGAGGCCGATGACACCTATACAATACAGGGTGCGCAGTTTCATGCGGGCACGTGGATTTCATATTGTGACCCAGTCAAGGCCACCGGAGCGAAAATGCTAACAGGCGGCAGTGAGATCACCGTTGGCACGACGATTAATGCAAGTAACTAGATAACAAGCCACGAAGGAGCAATCTATGAAACTAGCTTTGGTGACAATCTCTGCCTACCTCACCGTCATTTGCGCGTGCAAAGCTCTGATGGGGATCGATCCGGGCGCACCTGAGCTTAAGGGAGCGCTGAGGTGTGAGATTCGCGTTGACACGAACACCGTGATGACGGGATCCAGGTTCCCCGTCTCTCTGACTGTGGAGAATACCGGCCCACTGGAGGCGGAGCTTCCATCTCCGCGTTCCTCGGAGCCCGGTATGTACGTCGGGATGTTCCTGCTGGCGAGCCAAGGCACGGGCACGGTGCAACGTTTGCCAATCCGTTCCCTCGCGCTTCCGGATGTCTTGCCGCTCAGGCAGCAGCGGATTTTAGAGAATAACCCGGCAGAGATGTGGGAACTCCTTCTAAAGCCTTCGCATGCTTCGTGGATCTCCATACCTGGATATGGCAAGGCCTCGTTTCTCGTCTTCGTGGAGATACCGCAGCAGGGAGACGGCACCGGGCTTTTCACGGCAGCCGAGGCGACGTATGGCCTACAGTGTGAGATTAGGTATCGTATGCTCGACATCACATCAACCGAGTTTATGGAGACCAACCAGTGGACATCGGCGGAAGCCATAGCAAAGGCCAAGGCTTCCGGCGTCTTCCTGCTGGACCCGCACCATCTCTGGACCGGCAAAATGGAGTCGAACATCGTGGACCTGACGATAACGAATCAACCCAACCTGTCGACTACACGGCCACCGAAGTAACACGGCGTAGACATTCCCCCAGGCCGTACGTGGCGTGCCACACGGTAGGGCACACCCTGCGTGCGAGAAAGGCCTTGTATCGGAGCCAAGGGGTAGGGCGTCCGATCTGTAATCCAACCGCATAGGGGGGGCACCAAATTGGTCTATCTGTGGCATCTGGTTGCTCGGCGAATGCTCGGAAATGGCGCATTGAATGGGTTGCCCTGGTCGATTCGTGGCCAGTGTGTTGCCCAAGAGTGACGACTCATGGACAGTCCGTGGCATAAGCTGGTCCTGTGCGTGATACGTGCGTAGCCTGTGCCGTGAACTTGCCTGGCACATGGTTGGCACATGCGCGTGCAGAGCATGGCAGACCTTGGCACACAGCCATTACAAGCCTGCATCGAAAGTCGTGATGAACTAGCTTTTTTACAAGAGACGCGTGACCTCTAAGCCAAGCTTAGAAGTTTTGGCAAAACAATTGACGCCGCACTGGATCATTCATTGTTAAGCGCGCGTTAAGTCGCTGGAAGATTCTTCGCTCAGTAATGCTTCACATCCTGTTGCGCGACTGGAAAGCGAATGGTGCAGCCGTGGTTCCTGACTGTTCCGCTGGTGTAACGCTGCAGTATTGCGTTGGTAACACTGTCGTACGCAGAAAATGCTCGCAGTGTAGCAAGTGATTTGACCAAGGGCGGCTGAACGCGTAACACGGTCAGCCCATGGGGCACATAGGCCGACACGCTGCTGACCGGGAAGGTCCATTGGTCTGCATTCTGGCACGAATGTCGCAGTGAATGGCCTGCCTTCCGCCACGCCAAAGTGATCATCGTGGCAGGGCTAATGTGCGCCAGAAAAATCAAAAAAGCCCTATGACACCAACCCCGCCGCAAAGCGGTGACGAAACTGCTCAGCGGATGCCGGACTGGCCGCTCAATGGACAACGCGTGGCCGACTCGCGTACTGACGAGTGGACGCCGCGCGGCTATCGGAAGAAAATCCGCATGATCCACGGCATTTTGCACGCAGCCGCGTTGCCATCCTCGCTGCTCACTGGCGGGCTCATTGTTTGCAGGCCCGTTCCCGTCATGGCGCGTTGCTCAATTGGCAAGCGACATGCCCGCAACGCGCCTGCTTCGCTTCAAAAGAGTGCAGTCGCACTACGCTGTCCCTGGCTGCGCGCTTCGTTGCTCGCCACGGACAGCCAGAAACCTCAATTCTGCGGCAATTTTCCTCAATCCCATGCACTCGTAGCGCAACGTTACGGAACCTTCGCTTGCCATAAAAACGGCATTTTAGCATGGTAAGCCTTACCCCTTGGGGAACCAACGATTTTGCGTCCGCGCATCCGTCGCGATGAATACACGGCACGGCCACGGAGGGGGCACTGCGTCGTTCGTTGCAAGGGCAATCCACAAACATCCGGGAGTCGCGGCAAATCCATTCCGTGTGCCAATTGCAGTCCGATAGAGTCCGCGCGGTGTCTTACGCATTGACCGCGATCAAAATTCGCTGTTGTCCACGAGGAATTCTCACGCCGGCCGCGCAAAATCCTGTGTAATAGGTACACATGCGATTGATGCCTTCGTGTTACCTCTGGTCGAATGAATCGCCCTCATCGATCATCGACTGCGCGTGAAGCGGTGCCAGCCCATTATACGGCTCGCTGCGCGCCGTCAAGCTCGTGTGCCCCTTTGCCCTTCACCTCCAGCTTGACCGTACTCGCTGCGCCTCGGGCCTGGCTTGTATGGCTTCACGCGCGGGCAGTTCGCTTCCGGCGACTGACGTGGGTGGCGTTCCAAAACCTGTCCAGCAAAAAAGTGAGAATTTTGTGCAAGCATAGCCAAAGGGAGAAAACGGGGTATACGCCCTGCAACAGCCGACCTTGGCGCACTGCCAAATCTCGGATTTTGGCGTGCTAACGTGGCCCCGCGATGCAACAAAACCGTCACGTTCACAGCCTCGGAAACGGTCAATGAGCTTGACCGTCCAGCAAGCCAGAGAGTTGCTTGGCGACGAGGCCGTAGGTATGACCGATGCCCAGGTTGAGGACTTGGTGGCGCTTGTGGTGGGGCTGGCCGACATCATCATCGATACCTACATCGCCGAGCATCGAGCCAGTTCCATTCCGCCAAACAATCTGATCAACCAGGCTGCATAATGATTGACTACTCAAGCGGCTTGTGTTCAAATAGCGGTGTCATGGAAGAGACAATCAGCCAATACCTGGCGCGGATCGGCGCGAAGGGCGGAAAGACCACAGGCAAATCCAAGCGGCGAGGAGGGAAAGCGTACTACGCTCGCATCGCCAAGAAAGGCTGGAGGAATCGCAGGCTCCGTGAGAAGGAGAGGGGGACGGCAAAGTGAAAGCGGTCATTTACACACGAGTTTCTACGGACGAACAGACCAAGAACCTGTCGCTGGAACTGCAACGACGCGAATGCCAAAGCTACTGCCAGCGTAACGGATTGACCGTGGAGCGAACTTTCGAGGAACGCGGCGAATCCGCCAAGACCACGGCCCGGCCTGAATTTCAAGCCATGCTGGACTATTGCGCCCGGAACAGGGGCAAGATTGGGACTGTCGTGGTCTACCACACCAACCGGTTTGCGCGCGATGCTCGTGACCATCTCAACGTGACATTCACCCTGGGCGGCTCCGGGATTCGATTGCATAGCGTTCAGGAGCGCCTTGAGGACACGCCCGCAGGCCGGTTCATCCAAACCATGTTGGCAGGCGCTAACCAACTGGACAACGAACAACGCGCCGATCGCTGTAAGGCGGGCATGAGAGCGGCTGTGGAGAAGGGCCGGTGGCCGTTCCCTGCGCCCCTTGGATTCCTCAATGGCCGTAACGACCGCAGTGAGCCGACTGTTGTGCATGACCCGAAGCACGCCCCGTTGATCGAGGAAGCCTTTCGGCTCTATGCGACCGGGCTTCACACCAAGCAGGACGTATTGAACAAGGTCACAAGCATGGGGCTGAGGACGGCAGAGGGGGAGAAACTCACGTTGCACGACTTCTCCAAGATGCTCCGACGACCGCTGTACGCTGGTTGGATTGTCGTGGAGAAATGGGGACTTAGGGTGCGGGGGAACTTTGAACCAATCGTGTCCCAAGACCTATTCGACCGGGTGCAGCTCGTGGCCGACGACCGTCGCCCCAACCGGCCCAAGAAGCACGTCCGCGACCGCGCTGATCTGCCGCTACGCGGCGCTTTGCGGTGCGGTAACTGCGGTCACACCATGACGGGCTACTTCGCAAGAGGGCGGCATGGCGGGAAATTTGGATATTACGGCTGCTATAACAAGCAGTGCGGCTGCCGAGTGACCGTGCCGAAAGGCGAAGTCGAGGAGTCCTTCCTGAAGCACCTCCGCGATTGGCAACCCACTCCGGGTGTTATGCGCGTGGTCTCGCATGTTGTCACACAGCGATGGGACTCACGACAAGAGATTGCGAAGTCCAGCACAGCGCGTCAAACCACGACCATCCGGGAGATCGAAGGGAAGTTGACCCGGCTTGAGAATGCGTACATCTACGAGCGAGCCATCGACCGCGAGCGGTACGATCAACATCGCGCGGGCTTGGAGCAGCAATTGATGGCGGCGCGAGTTGCGATGCAAGACACCCAAACCGACAACCTCGACTTGGAAGGCGCGTTGCGGATGGCCACCAAGGTGCTGACCAATGCGGCCACGGTGTACGGAAAAATGACGCCCGTAAACCGCCGTAAATTCTTGGGGGTTCTAAATCCGAGCGGATGGGAAGTGGAACGCTCCGGGGCAATTAGAACCCCGGTTAACGCGTTTGTCTATCGGTGCTTAAGTGCTGAAACTATATGGTCAGGTGACAAGTGGTACGCCCGGAGGGATTTGAACCCCCAACCCTCGGTTCCGAAGACCGATGCTCTATCCAGTTGAGCTACGAGCGCACAAGCACTTACGCAAATTTAGCTTGCTTTGGTTGGCATTGGTTGGCATAGTGTCACAAAACCAAGAGGGGGCAACCCTCACACGGGAGACACGAGAACATGACAGCAACCAAGCAGAACCAAGTTTCATGGCCACCGATTGTACCCGTTCAATTCGGTTCGGGCAAGAGCGGCTTCCAAGTCGCGTTTCAGGTCAAGGGTAAGCGCGTTCGCAAGAGTTTCTCGACGACCCAGGACGCAAAGAAGTACGCCGCTGAGCAGCGCGCCTTGTACCACCACGAAGGATTGAGCGCATTTGCCCTGACCGCCGCCGACCGGGCCATTGCCGAGCGGTGCATGGCGAAACTGGCGCCGTTCAACGTTGGCCTAGAAGAGGCAGTAGACCACTACATTGCCACCGTCATCAAATTCCGAGAATCGCCTACCGTGGCGGAGATTGTCGAGAAGATCATCGCGCAGGCCAAAGCCGATCGTCGCCGCGATCTCACCGTGATCGACCTGCGGCACCGGCTTGGCTACTTCGCCGACGCCTTCGGCGACCGACGCCCTGGTGAGATCGGGCTGGCGGAGTTGGAGCAGTGGGCAAACAACCCGGTCCTGTCACCCCGGTCCCGTCGCCACAATCTGACCAAGGCTTCGCAGTTGTACCGCTACGCCATAAAACACGACTGGTGCATCGAGAACCCCATCCCGAAATTGACACGCCCCAAAGTCGAGCAGGCGGAGCCGCACATTCTAGCCGTTGAGGAATGCGCCCGCCTGCTGTCGCTGTCAGAGCAATTCAACTTGACCGCGTTTGTGACACTGGGAATTTTCGCTGGCATCCGGCCCGATGAACTCCGCAAACTGGATTGGTCGAAAGTGAAGCTCGCGGAGAAACTGGTGCGCCTCGATGCGCGCGTTACCAAGATCGGGCTGCGCCGAATAGTCGAACTTCCCGACGTAGCGTTGTCGTGGTTGCTGCCAGTCGCCAAAAAGAGTGGGCTAATTGTTGGTGCCAAATCATCCTTCAAGAAGCGGTGGAAGAAACTCCGCCGTGCTGCCGGTTACGGCGTGCCCAGCTCCGAAACGGACAAGGAAAAGGCTGCGGGCCTGAAACTGCGGGAGTGGGGCAACGATTCCATGCGGCACACAGCCGCTAGTTGCTGGTGTGCCCACAGCGGCGATTATCCCAAGACCGCCGCCATGTTGGGGCATAGCCTCGACGTGCTACATCGGCATTACCGAGGGCTTGTCACCCCCGCCGACGCCGAACGGTTTTTCGCGTTGCGACCGGACGCTGATGGCACTGAGAAAATCATCACCATGAACGTCGCTTGATTTGGTCCCTGGCACAGCCATCATACGGTAAATCTCGCGCGAAGCTCTTCGGCCTATTGGTTAAACTTGCGCGAATTGGATTTCTTGAGTGTAGCCAAGTTCTGGGGTTTCCAGCGGATAGCCGGTAATTGCGAAAGATGCGGGCATTTCATCGGTCGCCAGTCGGGGTCGCCCGCCACGAGACCAAGCAAGAACTGGCGTTGATCGGTGTCAGTGCGCTGGGCAGTTCCTTCTTCAGCCTGAGACGAACGCGGTGCAACTCCTCCAAGGTGATCGGTAAAAGCCACGTCAGTGTCCACAGATATCCGGGCATCGACGCTCTGACCGGCGATGCCCGCACTGCACTGGCTGACGCGAGACGCGGATTTGAAGCTGTCGGAGCAAGTGCCCTACCGGCTGCGGAGCCGGTAGCGAGCTACGGCGACCCATAGTACAACACGCAGAGCGCGTCGCGCAATACGACGACAATCGTATCGCATTTCAGTAATGCGCCTCTTTGTCAACTTTGCAACAATCGCCATCTGGTGAGCGATTGTTCTTGCAATCAGAAACGAGCTCTGTCATAGGAGCGCATTGTGGTTACGGGGTCGCGAGTAGTAGTTCTGGCTGGTTTCAGCCACGTCGCTGAAGTGGGTACGCCTGTGGGCGAGCAGGCGAGGAGAAGACACTTCGGTGCTAAAGAATCAGAAGCGGAATATCGCTAACGCAGATTGGTTTGGCAGGACTTGGCGCTCTTTGCCTTCCTCCATCCCTCCGAAGAGCAAGCCGCTGTGCAACCCTACTGCTAGCAGGATCCCAACTGTGCCAACCAATCACCGACCGAAATCCCCGGGATGCGCTCTCATTTGGGCGTTAATTGTCTTGGCCACCCAAACATTCGGGCAAAATCTGGCCACCAACACCAGTTTTGTTTCCACGCAACCACTCGCGCTCGACCCGGCCATCCAAGCATGGGCCGCATCCGTCCCTGCCGACATGCTTCAGGTCATCCAGAAGCAAGCCAACTCGCCGCCTTGGAACGACCCACCCGTCAGGACCCAGCGGATCCTCCAGCGCTGCGCCAGTCTCCAACAACTCCTCACCACCGGCGCGTCCGATGCCACCCTCAGCAACGCGCTCGCCGCCAGCCGGCTCCGCATCTCGTTGGTCATGGCCTTTGGCGAACACCTCTTCCGCAATAATGACTCCCATCATTCCGAGATGTTCTATGCCTCCGTGCTCCAAGATCACACGAACCGTGCCACCGTCGTAGAATTAAACCACTGCCATCTCTGGCTCGGCAGGTTTCACCAAGAGCGTGCCCTCCAGTTGCAGCACGAACAAGATCGCCCCGACCTCGCTAATCCCGAGTTCGAGGCCGCCGCATGGCATTATCTGAAGGCCACGACCATATCGCAGGACTGGGGGCGCGAGCTTGGCTGGTTGAAAGCCGCTGAGTGCTGTCGCGAACTCGGCCAAGTGGGAAGGGAGCAAGACTGCCTAATGGCGCTCCTGAACGAACCTGCCGCCAGCCTGCGCAGTCGCGATCTGGCGACCTATCTGCTGGCCAATAGCTACTACGCTCAAAAACGGTACGCTGATGCCGCCAAAGTTTATCAGCAACTCAATACGTTCTTGGCCCCGCAGTCCGACGGTCAACCTGAAGAATATCCGGGGCAAAAGGCCTACCTCGGCCTGGCTGCCACCGGGCTGAATTGGTGCGCCGCGCGCCAAGCCGAGCAAGCCGGCCCCAGCAAACCAAACAGCGGGGCGGCACGATGAAGCTCCTCACGATATTAGCCGCAGCCACAGTTTTGCTGGGCTCAACTGCCGCTTTTGCCTGGAACCCATGCAGTGTCGTCATCTTCGCCGATAAAACTGACGTTTGTGTCGGCCAGACGGTGAACGTCCAGACCGTCAGCTTCAACTGCGACGTGCCCGTAACCAACAGTTTTCCAGTCGTCTCGGACGTTCCGGGCACAGTCACTATTACCCAGCAATGCACCGCCTGTAATGGTGACCCGTCATCGTCGTTACTGGATATCTACTTTAGCGCGATTACGAATGTATCGCCGTCGACCGCGACAATGTGTTTGGGCAGTTCCATGGACTTCAGCGCCCTGGCGAGCCCCACCAACGTTTCATGTGAGCCGGTGTGGTCTGTCGATCCGGAGAACGCCGGCACCCTCACCGTTGATGGCCTTACGGCAACATTCACTCTCCTGAATGGGACGGCAGGCTCGACAGTGACACTGTACGCCTACTGTGGGATAACCACGAATTCTGCGCTCATCACCGTTACGACCAATAATCCACTGACCATCACGTCGCAGCCTGTTTCGCAAGTGGTGTGTACAGGGAACGTCGTGACCTTTTCGGTTTCGGCCACGGGAGACAGTCTCACCTACCAATGGCGGAACAGCGGCGTGGACCTCGTGGATGGCGGGAGCATTTCGGGAGCGACATCCTCCACGCTTACCATAAGCAATATTGGTCCGATGACCTCACTCTGTCAGCCGGTGCCTGCCACTTCGGGTGGGAGCACATTTAGCAACGTGATTGCAGGCGTAAGTTACTTCTACGATGCGTGGGGGTGCGCAACGTTCGATCTGGACGGAAACTACACTGATCCCAATGGACTCATATACACAAATCACTGCGCCGACTACACAGGCGGCCCCCAGACGGCAAACTCCGGGTTCTTGTGCCCAGGTCTGATCTCGTTCTCTCTCGTCGGCCAAATCAATGGCAGCTCGTGCTTCCAACTCGGCGAAAGCGGGGTATTTGTTCCGACAACGTCAGGCACGCTAATTCTATATTACAACGACGATATTTATGGCGACAATAGCGGCTCTTGGACTGCCTGTGTGAGCACGGTCGACGGTGAATATGACGTCGTGGTCTCCAGTAGTTGCGGGTATCAAATCTCGTCACAAGCGAGAATGTCTTTGAGCACTCTCTGTGACGGAATTCCGGATTGGTGGCGGGCACAATACTTCGGGGGAGATGGAACCATGACTAATAGCCAGTCGTGTGCTCTCTGCGATCCTGACGGCGACGGCGTCGACAATCTGCAGGAATTTGAAAATGGCACAGACCCGACCAATTATTACAACAATGTTCTGCCTGGATTGGCGATTGTCAGCGGGAACGGCCAAACGGGGTTGACCAACATGTTCCTGCCTGAAGCGCTGCTGGTGTCTGTAACGAACACGAACGGAGCTCCATTTACCAATGCACCAGTGACTTTCGCCGTAACCGTGGGGACGGGTCAGTTAGCGGGTTCTACCAACGCAACCACAGTAAGTTCGCTGTCGGTACACACCGACACAAACGGTAATGCGGCTGTCTATTTCCTGCTGCCGGGAACCTTTGATACAACAAATCAGATCACCGTTACGGCCACGAGCGATGCCGGCACAACTCAGGTCGTCTTTAATGCGATGACGTATTCCGCTTTGGACAGTGACGGCGACGGCATACCCGACTGGTGGGATAATCTATACGGGTTAAATCCGTACAGTGGCATCTCGCTGGGTGGTACGAATCTCAACCTCGTGGGCTGGTGGAAGCTGGACGAGGCGACTGGAACGAATGTCCTCAACTCCGCCCCCGGGGTGTCCGGCGGCAACGGTGGGGCCATCGACATCGATGCGACCAATGACCATGTCTCAGGCGTGTTCAGTAACGCTCTGTATTTCAATGGGACCAACGCCTATGTGCAGATCGTGGAAACGCCTGCGTTCACACCTCCGAGCAATGATTTCTCCGTCTCATTGTGGGTCAATCTCGCGCCGGCACCGAACCAAGAACCGCAGCCGTTGATAGCTCGGGGCGATTCTGACAGCCTTTCCTTCTCTGTTATTGCCAACAATCTCGCTTCTTATGGAACCGCACTCTACACGCTTCAATTCGACGTAAGCAATAACGGAGGTATTGACAACTCGCGCTCACTTCGCAGCGTGACGCCTCTCAAGCGCGGCCAATGGTATCAGGTGGGGCTGACCTACCACTTCGTGAGCGATGGCACGTCCATTTTGGACCTTTACATTGACGGACGGCTCGACAGTTCGAATTCAATCGCCCGCGGACCGCTGTACAACGCGTCTGACTCAGGTATTTACCTTGGGAGAAGGCCCAACGACACAGTGCCGGGCGGTCCCTATATGCAGGGAGCAGTGGACGATGTTCGCTATTATACCCGGGCGTTGAATCAGGATGAGATCACGGACTTGCACCAAGCATTTGAAGACCCCGATAATGATGGACTGGTGAATCTTCAGGAGTATCTGCACGGAACGGATCCGCACAATTTCTCCACGGCCGGCGACGGCATACCAGATGGATGGGCAGTCTACTACGGATTCAACCCCTTGGATCCGACCATCGCGGGCCAGGACCCTGATAGCGATGGCCTCACCAACTATCAGGAGTACCTAGCGGGTACCGATCCACTTTCGGTAGACACCGACCTCGATGGCATGCCGGACGCTTGGGAGATAGCTCATGGTTTGAACCCCACAAGTGGAATCAGTCTTGGCGGGACGAACGAGCAAATGGTCGGTTGGTGGAAGCTGGACGAGGCGACGGGAACGAATGTCCTTAACTCTGCGCCCGGGGTGGCCGGAACCAATATCCTGATCTCCGCGCCCGGGGCGATCTTGGGTAACGGTGTGGCTATTGGCATCGATGCGACCAACGACCATGTGTCCGGCGTGTTCAGCAACGCGTTGCAGTTCAACGGAACCAACGCCTACGTGGTGATTCCTTATAGTCCCGCCTTTGTCACGACTAACGGCGATTTTTCAGTTTCGTTTTGGATGAACCGGGATGCAAGCGACAATTCGACTCAGCGTCTCTTCACTCGCGGGACTTACCCCAACTGGGCATTTTGGTTGGAAGCCGACCAGTACGACGCGAATGCGCCAGGTTCTCTCCTCTACGTCGTCACATTTGTTGTGGACTTGAACGGTAGTGGTGGTGAGTTTACAACCACCCGCCTTGTCGGAACCATTCCGATGCAAACAAGCGTCTGGTACCAGGTGGCTGCAAGTTATCACTATGTATCCAATGGCAGTTCAATAATGAACTTGTACATTAATGGGGTCCTTGCGGGATCGACTCAATCTGCGTTCGGGCCGCCCGTCGTGTCGGATAGGCCGATCACGTTTGGACTGAACGATATCTTTGGTGGTATCGGGAATCTATTCAAAGGTCGTCTGGATGACGTACGGTACAATACGTACTATCTGTCCGTGGACGAATTGGCCAATGCCTTCCAGGACCCGGACCACAACGGATTGACCAATCTGCAGGATTATCAGGATGGCGCTGATCCTCACAACCCGGATATCAATGGCGACGGCATCCCGGATGGAGTCGGGCTACAGATCGGAATCAGTCCCACCAATACGGACGACAGCGCGGACGGGATCTCAAACGCGGCATCGATCGCGCTTGGCCTGAACCCGTTGCTCCCGGAGTGGCAATCTCCACCATATAACCCGAGCGATCACACGCCGCCGACCATAACATTGAATCAACCAATCAACGCTACTTTGGTCCCATGAAAAGTGTATTCGCGAATCATTCAAGCTGGAAACGAACCATGGCCGGGATCCTGGTCGTGGTAGAGTTCATTGCTTCAATGCCCGCCTTTGCGCTAGCAACTACGGAGGTTCCGTCAGCTACGTCCAAGGCGAAGATCATGGTCAACCGGTCGCTCCCAATCGTTCGCCCACCATCACTGACTCCGTCGTTTTCCGACCCGCCAACCGATGCGGAGGTATTCTCGTACCGGTTTCTTGAAGACTCTCTAGTGCCGATGCTCGGGACGACCAGTGCCGAGGAGAATCGCGCGTTGGTGAAAGCGCTGCTCGCCTATCGACAGAGAAGCGACCCGGACGATTTCTCAGAAATCTTGAGCTTCTTACAGGGGCATCCGGATTCCGCATGGCGAGTTTCGCTTCTGGCGAATCTTGGTTATGCGTATCGGCGGGCTGGGTATTTTTCCAAGGCACTCACGGCATGGCAAGAGGCATGGCAATTGGGGCGGAACGTGTCCGAACCACGAGCGCGAGTTGTCGTGGATCGTGTTGCCGGGGAGATCGCTGAATTGAACGCTTGGGTGGGCCGTTATGAAACCCTCGGACCGTACTTACAGTCGTTACAGGATCGTGAACTCGCCGCTCCGTCGTTGGCCAAAGTCTCCAATGCCCGCGAGAGCCTGTGGATGATGCTTCATGAGCCAGAGCAATCTTTCAAGTGTGGCCCGTACGCCCTCGGGAACATCTACGCCGCACGTCATCCAGGTCAGCCCGTTCACCCGAAAATCAGCGAGGCTGTCTCGACAGATCGGGGAACGTCCTTGGCGCAAATGCGCTTATTGGCTGAACAGACAGGACTCGATCTACAGGTTGCCAAGCGCTCCTCCGGCGCGCCTGTTCTGGTGCCAGCGCTCGTCCATTGGAAGCTGGGGCATTTCGGTGCTCTAATAAAAGAGCAGAACGGACGTTATCTGTTGCAGGATCCCACTTTCGACGGCAATTACGGTCGTGAACAATGGATTAGTGCCAAGGTGCTGGATGAAGAGGCAAGCGAGTATTTTCTCGTGCCGTCGGGCCCGTTGCCATCGGGGTGGCGAAGTGTGCCAGATGCCGAGGCTCAACTCGTTTGGGGCCGCGGTGTCACAACCATGAACGATCAAGATGACACCACGCCTTGCGATCAAAAGGTCGGTGGAGACGAATGTGATTCCTGCGCGGGAATGGCGCGGTATTCTGTTCATGCCATGTTGGTCAGCCTCAACATTACCGACACTCCCCTCCGTTACAAGCCCCCTCGGGGTCCGGCAATCAATTTTACGGTCACATATAACCAGAAGGAAGCGGACCAGCCATCGCCATTCGGTTTTTCGAATATGGGATATAACTGGACTCACAACTGGCTGGGCTACGTCGAGGATTTCCCCAACAGCGCAAGTTCAAACGCGAATCTCTATGTGCGCGGCGGCGGTATGATTCGCTATGGAAGCTTCAATACCAACACGCAGAGCTATGCCCAGGAAATCCGCAGCGGGGCCGTCCTCGTAATGGTGTCCACCAACGCGTATGAACGACGTTTCCCGAATGGGTCGAAGGAAGTGTACGCCACGCCAGACACCGGCGTGTCTCCTCGGAGGATCTTTCTGACCCAGGTGGTGGATCTCGCCACCAATACGGTCACCTTGACTTATGATTCGCTGTTTCGTCTCACAGCAATCCAGGATGCCATCGGGCAGGTCACAACGCTGTCATACGAGATGACAAACGATGTGCTCAAGCTTACGAAGGTGACGGACCCGTTCGGGCGCACAGCCTCCTTCTGTTACAATGCCACGTGCGACACCAATGGATTGGTCAATCCTCTGGCGCAGATCACGGATCAGCTCGGCTTGACCTCGCAGTTCTCCTACAGCAACAGCTTCATCAACGCGATGACCACGCCTTACGGAACCACCAGCTTCTTGTATGGCGAAACGGATCCGAGCAACCAGGGAGCCAGCGACTACAGCCGGTATTTGGAGGTAACTGATCCTTTGGGTATGCAAGAGATGACAGAATTTGTAAACGCCACGCCGGTTACGTGCATCAGTGATCCAGACAATTGCATGATTCCTACCAACACGGTGCCCACTGGATTCAGCGGTGGAAACCAATACATGAATCACCGCAACACCTTTTTCTGGGACAAGAAAGCGATGGAAGAGTACCCTCTGGACGTCAGTAAAGCGCGCCAGATTCATTGGTTGCACGATTTTCCCTCCGGTAGTGCCCTTGTGACATCTGGTTATGTTGAATGCGAGAAGAATGCCCTGGAGAATGCAGTCTGGTATCTGTACTGGAATCAGACTGACTTAGTGTCCATCAACAGCAACATGCTCGCCCGCCCGGCGCAGGTGGCCCGTGTCCTTGATGATGGAACCACCCAATTGTATCAGTATCAATACAACGCTGCGGGCAACGTCACGAACGCTACCGACCCACTTGGACGGCAGACCGTCTACCTGTACGACACCAACAATAACATCGATTTATTGCAGACGCAGCAAGCGGAGATAAGTGGCAGCACAACCAACTTCGCAACGCTCTCCCAGTTCACGTACAACTCGCAGCATCTGCCGACGAGCGCCACCGATGCGTCGGGTCAAACGGGGACTTTTACCTACAACCAGTACGGCCAATTGACCTCCGTTACCAACCCGCTGGGCCAGTCAGCGACCATGTTCTACGATGGAGATGGCTACCTGACAAACGTCGTGGGGGCCGTTCCCGGCGCAACCACCAGTCTGGGCTATGCCCGCGATGGCGGCGGTCACGTTCTCTTTGGTCGTCCGACATCCATCACCGATTCCGAGGGCTACTCCATCAACCTCGCTTATGACGCGATGGATCGGGTCACGAATGTCACCTATCCCGACGGCACCACGTACCAGACCCTGTACAACAATCTTGACCCCGTCGCAACGAAGGATCGCTTGGGGCGCTGGACACGATCGTCGTACGACGCAGATCGGCGGTTGGTAGCCGTCACCGATGCGTTGGGTCATTTCACTCAATACCAGTATTGTGCGTGCGGTGCCTTGGAGAATCTTATCGACCAGTTGGGGCACATCACCACGTGGACACACGATCTGCAGGGGCGACTCGTGAGCAAGCAATACGATGATGGCAGTCTGGTACAATATGCCTACGAGAACACAACCAGTCGTCTCACGTCCATGACGGATGCCCAAGGCCAGACGACACAATATGCGTACAACCACGACAATACGCTCCAGCAAATCAGCTATTCCAACACTGTAGTTTCGACTCCGTCGGTCAGCTACACCTACGACACCAACTACGATCGGGTCGTGACCATGGTCGACACCAACGGCACGACGACGTACACCTACAATCCGACAACTAACACCGTTCTCGGCGCGGGCAGATTGGCGAGCGCGGCAATCCCGCTCTTGAATGCCACCGCCACCATCACATATGGGTACGATCAGATGGGGCGAGTTATCAGCCGCGCCATAGATTCTGTTACGAATAGATGCACCTATGACAATTTGGGTCGGGTCGTCATTGTCAACAACGCGCTGGGCGTGTTCACCAACACCTACGTGGACACCACGGCTCGGCTCGCCGCGATGACCTATCCCAACGGGCAGATCATGACCAACACGTACCTGGGTAATCTTGGTGATGAACGGCTGGGCGAGACGTGGAACCAGGATGGATCAGGAAATACACTGTCGAAGTTCGACTACGCGTATGACGCCGTGGGGCAGATCAAAACATGGACACAGCAGTCCGGCGTCACTTCCACGAATGTGTACGCGTTCACCTACGATCGTGTGAATCAGTTGATCGGTGCTGCGCTTCAAGACGCCAATAGCGGCACATTGCTTACGCAGTATTTCTACGCGTACGACGACGCCGGCAACCGTACGAGCGAGCAGATTGCCGGGGCATTGACCGGCGCGACGGCCAATGACCTCAACCAAATCACCGCACTCGGCGGCGGCGGGCAATTGCGGTTCGAGGGCAGTGTGAACAAGACTTCGCTGGTGACTGTTGCCGGGAGCCTGGCCAGTATGACGGTCACGAATCTGGCCGGCAGCAACACGCTGTTTGACAGTGCGGTCAATGTGTCTGTCGGGACAAATATGTTGCCAGTGATCGCGGCGGACTTTGACGGCAATTCGCAGACAAATACATACCAAGTTATTGTCTCCAATCAGACGGCTCGCACACTGCTCTACGATTCCAACGGCAACCTGACGAACATTACGAGTGGCTCAGCGTGTACGAATTACCAGTGGGACGCGGCCAATCGATTGGTGGGAATCGTAGTGGGAACAGGGTCGAGTCCCACGTCGACCGTGTTCGGTTATGACGGGCTCTCCCACCGTGTCCGCATCACCGAGATCGCGGGGACTACCACGAACAGCGACAGGCAATTCGTGTGGTGCGGCACAGAATTGTGCGAGGAACGCGATATGACCGGTACGAACGTCACTCGCCGGTTCTTTGGAGAGGGCGAGCAGATTGGCGGGACGAACTATTTCTTTACCCGGGACCACCTGGGTAGCATCCGGGAACTGACTGACACCAATGCCGTTATTCGCGCCCGGTACGGCTACGATCCATACGGGAGACGTTCTGCCAATCAAATAGCGGTAAATCCCGTCGAAGCCGACTTCGGGTTCACTGGCCATTACTTTCATGCGCCAAGCGGGTTGCACTTGACCCTATACCGAGCGTACAGCGCGGATCTGGGGAGATGGAATAGTAGAGATCCAGTTGCGGAAGCGGGGGGAATTAATCTCTACGCATATGTCGCGAACGTGCCGGTTAGTGGATTTGACCCACTGGGAGAACAGGGGGTTGCAACCGCCGCGTCGTCCGGAATTCCGGAAGCGGAGCTTGGAGAAACCTCGTTAGTCTCCCAGGGTGAAGTAGACGCGGCGATGGCCGCCCTCGAAGAAGTTGGGGGCATCAGCCTTGGAGCCGCAGTCGCTGCCGGCGCTGTTGGAGGTGCGGTTGGATTTGCGAGCGGCAGATTGGCAGATGACCTAACGGGCGGAAGCCTTTCGGGAGGAATTGCGAAGGCTCTCCGTCCGTTAACGGACGCGCTTTATGGAGCGAATGACGACGGATCGTCTGTATCTTCAGCGAACTGCCCAGATCAGTTCCCAGATAAGAAAAAGTGTGATAAGGCTATTAAGATTCTCGAGCAATACGCGCGGCTGTCTCGGAAGTTCAATATCAATATCGGATCAGACCGGATCAGCCTGTTGAACCAGCTGCGTGATTCAGGGCAGATCACATCCTATGATCTACCCGGCACCTTAGGTCAGGAGATCGACAGTGAATTTCAAGGTTTATCACTAAACGAGATCAAGAGGAGATGCGGAAGAAAGTGAGCTTATATCCAGAACTGGACGGCCTGTCATTGGCTGCTCTCATCGATCATTTTGAGTCTGAAACCGCCGACGCGATTACCACTGAGAGCCTATATTACAGTGAGGTTGCACTGAAGATTACACAGTATGGTGAGCCTGGTGTTCGGTTTCTCTTTAATGAAATTGAAAAGGCGAACAACATTAGATTGCGTGCGATTCTAGGTGCGCTTGGGTGGACGAAGACGCTCCCCGTTGATCCTGGTCCTTTGTTCGCGAAGTATTTTACACATTCAGATCCGATGATTGTGGCCGAAGCAATCGATGCGCTCCGCCATCAAGGGGAATGCTCAGTTCTTCCTGCTGCTAAGCAACTCTGTTCCCACGGATCGCCGTATGTCGTAGGGGCTGCTCTGCGTTATGTTACTTCATGCGATGCCGAGGGTGCTTTGCCGATGCTTCTGAATTCTTTAGCGTCCAGCCACCCCGTGGTGCGGCAGAACGCTGTTGACTTACTTGATGAAATACAAGCTAGGGATGCTTTGCCGCATCTTCGACGAATGCTGAACGACGCAGATCCTGATGTACGCGAAGCCGTAAACTCTGCAATCCGAAACTTTGGAAACGAACCTACCGAGTAGCAACACGCTGTTCGATGCCTCAGCCCAAGTGAGCTCCGGCGTGAACACCATTCAGGTGATCGCGACGGATTATAGTTTCAATGCTCGGACGAACAACTACCAGGTCGCGGTGGCCAGTCAGACGGCGCGCGCCCTGACGTATGATCTCGATGGGAATCTTACCAACGTCACGGATGGCACGGCGAGTACCAACTACCAATGGGATGCGGCGAACCGGCTGGTGGGAATTGTGGTTGGGTCTGGCTCCAGCACCACGTCGACCGTGTTCGATTACGACGGGCTCTCCCGCCGTGTCCGCATCACCGAAATTGCGGGGGCTACCACCAATAGCGACAGGCAATTCGTGTGGAGCGGAAGTGATTTGTGTGAAGAGCGTGATATCACGGGCACGAACGTTACCAAACGCTTCTTTCCACAGGGCGAGCAGATTTCTGGGACAAATTATTTCTTTGCTCGGGATCATTTGCGTAGCATTAGGGAAATGACGGACAATATGGGTGCAGTTCGGGCGCGGTACAGTTATGATCCTTGGGGCCGACGAGCCAAGGTCAGTGGAGATCTAGATGCTGACTTTGGATTTACAGGGTCTTATTATCATGCGCCAAGTGGATTACATTTAGTGTTGTATCGGGCATATAGCACAGAGCTGGGGCGGTGGTTAAGCAGAGATCCAATGCAGGAAGGCGCAGGGCTAAATATGTACCGTTATGTCGCCAATAATACACCCAACCGATACGACACGCTGGGTCTTGACCCTATTGAAGACGCCGAGCAAATAGTAGAGCGACTGGAGGAAGACTTGCTGGAGCTTGACGAAGACATTGCCCTGCTCCAAGAGAAGCTGGCGAACTCGTGTAGCCTCGATGAATACACCATGTGGGACGAGCAACTTACAAGCGTAGAAAACATAAGAGATCTCGTGAGTCAACAATTGGAGAACGCACAGAGTAATTTAGCGGCAATAACTGCTGCGGCGGTAACTGCGGGCGGAGGCATCAGCGGTCTGACAGGAGGCGCTATCGGCATCACCGGCGCTGGATCGACTTTGCCGATAGTCGCAGTAGGCGCGCTAGTGACGGGGGCCGGAGTAGTCGGAGCTGCTATTGGGTATGGCGTTGGGCAAATCCCTACTGGAGGCGGAAACAACGTGAGTGACCTTGTGGGTGGAGGATTGTACAGAGCAATCTTTGGTTCTAATTGAAACAAACCGGGCCGTATTGGTGATAATACCGATGAGATCGTTATGGGATTGAGATACTGGTTGTTCTTATACAAATTCGGGTGGGTTAGGAGAATATTGCCGGGCAGAATAACCGCTAGAGTGATTCGTGAATGCAAACAGACGCCCCCCGAGCTGTGGTTCCGATATTTTCAATCTCAGATGGCACTATCAAGGAGTGCCGGCTTCAGTAAACACTTGATAGAAATCTTAATAGCGTTTCCGGATGAGATTGTGGAGAAAGATGAGAGGTTGAGGCATTACTTCATCAGGAGTGAACTCAACTCAACCAGTGTAAAACAAGGGCTTGCGGCCTGCAAGTATGCCCTTGACACCTGTCTTTCACGGCTGGATTAGAAGCGCGCTAGATAAGTGATCGTAGTGTACATGGTGACCAGGGGTCCTCGGTCCAATATGCCAGCTGATAGCAGGCCAGATGTTGCCTTCAACAAGTAATACCATCTGAGAAGTAGCCGCTTGGTTCTGACAAGACGGCACAGAGGCCGGTAGGCTTTCGCTTGCCATCCGAACGCTTCAGCACTTGAGCCACCCGCATCGAGTGCTAGACCATTAACCTCGGGAATCCGGCCGCTGTCACCGACAAGGCTGCAAATAAGCGAGAAGCGCGACTGCTTCCGTGTATATCGGTGTTGTTTATGGGCCGAACTTGAGCCCTCCTCAACTGCGTATTGCTGTGGATCCATGCTCGCAGCACGGTCAAGCTTTGGCAATCGTCGTGATGATGATCGATGCGACGAAGGGTCTGCCGTGATCGAGATCGGCATAGCATTTGGATAGGACATGGACCGTGGCGAGGTTGTTTTCGCGGAGTAGATCGGCCAGCCGACCGAGACGCCAGCCCAAGATCACCACGTCAACGGTGAAATAGGCAAGCGCAAGTGGTTGCGGCGGCGCGGTCTTGTCCGCGTCGGCGTGCGGGGTGGGTTCCAAGGTGTTACCAACTAAATTGCCATCGTCGATTTGGCTGAACTGGCATCGTATCGCTCTTGCCGAAACACTGCATTGCCGTCGGATTTCTTGTCCGAATTGCCGCGCTTGGGTCGTAGTCATACGACGGTCCTAGCGGAGCCGAATGATTGATGACGCTAGAAGTGTGCGATGAAAGCTTAGGGGCGAAGTCGTTCGGCGGCGGCGCTGGGGTCAAGGAGGATCGGAAGCCACGACCCGAAGTATCCTTGATGCCAGTGCCGCCGCCATATAATCGCCCGCGTTTTCATCGCGTCGTCAGGGGGCGAATGAGCCGCAAAATCGCCGGCCACGGTACGGCCTGTGCGTGGCCTGGTCGTGGACTTGCCGTTCGATTGGCGCGGACCGGATGAGATCACAGGCTGGTTGCGGATATGGACGCTGTGAGGGCATGCACGGGACTCGGCGGTGGACTATCGAGGACAATCAGCAGTCACGGGTTGAACACGACCAGGGACTGTTTGTGGAAAGTTCGTGGTAATTGGTCGGCACGTCTGTGGAACACTTAAGGTCGTGACATGGTCGCAGTGTGGCCCGTCCGCGTTCACGACATGTTCACGGCAAGGTAATCAGCGAGGACATCCGCCAAAGCCTACTCGTAAAGTCTGCGGAAATTCCGCGTACACAGCGCGGATGCCGTGTGCAAAAGATGGCCTTGTGGACACAAGGGGTACAGCGTCCAGTCTCTAACCCAACCGCATAAGTTGGGCATCCCGGTGCGCTTCCCATGCACACTGAATCAAGCAGCAAGTGCGGGGAATGGCAGAATCCAGTGGGTTGCTTGTTCAGTAGACAGCGTGTAGCCCATGCTGGTTGTCTCCGTGGCTTGTGCGTGGAGTGTGCACAGCGATTACGTAACGCATGGTGCCGCCATGATGACAAAAGCGTTGGCAGCAGTCATGGTCGGAGAGCACACTGAGCGACCGACCCGAATCGGAAAGCGGAACGGAGTTGTACCGCGTTGTCGTGTACGCGGGGAGACGGAAGAGAAGCGACGATGAGGGGCGGGTGTTGAGTGTGCCAATTGACCGAGACCGTCGCTTGGGCTGGCCTGCATTCGGGTCTGCTCCGCGTTTGGCAGACTCGAAGAAAGCAGGCCAGTTCAAGCGCGGGCCTGGCACTGTTGTCCCGTCCTGCGGTATCCAGGGTCAATTATTGGCGTTCGTCAGCCGTGCATTCTCGGCGGCAATGCCACGCTTGGCCAGTCTACTTTGTTCGCCGCTGCGAACAGTGTGATCGGTGCTTCGGGCTATGCTCGCGAATATGAGACCCGTTAACATAGTTGGCGTAATGAGCCGGCCACCGTCGTTATCTTGTGTAGGAACTACACGCGCGGTCTATTTCTTTCAGGCACACTGCCCACTGTGAATATCGGCGTCCAGCCAGAAAGGTCAGCGCTGGTTCGCGTGGTTCCCGCCGCTGCAATCACGAGTGGGCGTCAACCGAAGCGCAGTCTCCTGAGCGCCTTCAAAACCTGTCCAGCACAAAATGAAGAATTTTCTGCAAACAAAGCTAGAGGTGGAAATCCGGAGATACTTCCTGCAAAACCAGACCTTGGCGCAGTCCCAAATCTCGATTTCACCCGTGCTACTGTCGCGCACGCGATTCAGAAAGAGCAATGGCCTGTGAAGACATTGAACAGTGACAAAACCAGACGCGGCCGATTGAACGCCAGTCGAATTCCATTCCTAGTGTAGTCGGGTGCTCATGCTTACTACCAAAGCACAATATCGACTGGGTGACGCCAAGGAGTACTTCTCGGAACACTTGAGCGTCGGTGATTACTACAGCGAAGGCCAACAGGTCTTGGGGCAGTGGTACGGTGAAGGAGCCGAGAAACTCGGGCTGTCGGGTGTCACACGGCAAGACGACTTCGTTCGTCTTTGTGAGAATCTTGATCCACAGACCGGGGACAAGCTGACGCCCCGCCAAAACACGATGCGCCTGGATATCGGCCCGGATGGCCGGCCTCGTCAAAACTCGAATCGGCGTGTGTTCTACGATTTCACGTTCTCGCCGGCCAAGTCGGTGTCCATCGCCGCCTTGGTAGGTCATGACCCGCGCATTGTCGAGGCGCACGAACAAGCTGTCGGGGTGGCATTGAATCAGTTGCAAGCCTTCGCTGCCACTCGCGTCCGCAAGAAGGGCCAATGCACGGACCGAACTACGGGTGACATCGTCGCGGCGGTGTTCCGTCACGACACCTCGCGGGCTCTCGATCCGCAACTGCATACGCACTGCATTGTCTTCAATGCCACGTACGATCGAGTCGAGGCCCGCTGGAAGGCGCTGCAAAACCACGACATGCTGATGGCGCAGAAGTTTGTCGAGAACGTCTATTACCATGAGTTGTCCCGCGCGTTGCGGCAATTCGGCTATGGTATCGAGAATCAACGGAGAGGGGATTTTGAAATCAAGGGCGTGTCGCCGTCGCTGATTGAGAAGTTCTCCAAGCGGCATCAAGAGATTGACCAGAAGACCCGAGAATTGCTGGAACGCCAACCAGAGAAGGCCAATGGTAACATCGCGGTTATCCGCGACCACATCGCCCACAAGGAACGGGCTCGCAAGACAAAGGGCATCACCTTGCCCGAATTGCGAACCAATTGGGACCGACAATTGACTGCGGATGAAAGGGCGTCGCTCGGACGGCTAGCCACCGAGCAACCATCCGTCGCGGCATCCAGCGAGGCGATGGCAGAACGGGCCGTCTTGTGGGCTGAGGAGCATCTGTTTGAACGCCGTTCGGTGGTACTGGAACACGAACTGTGGCGGCACGCGTTGGAGCACGTGCGAGGGCAGAATGTGGATTTGGTTGAGATTCAGGCTGCGACGCGCCGGCGCGGCTACGTGCGGTACAAACAACACCCTGGCCGGGTCACGACCCAGGAAGTGCTGCAACAAGAATGGGAGATTGTGTCCATGGCGCGGGACGGCATTCGTCGATGTGCGCCACTGTGCTCTGGATACTCCATCCAGAACGCCAGCTTGGATTCCGAGCAACGCCAAGCCGTTGAACGCATTTTGCAGTCGCGTAACCTTGTCACTCTGTTTCGCGGTGGGGCCGGCACCGGCAAGAGTTACACGTTGCGGGAAGTGGACGGCGCTCTGCGTCAAGCCGGACATGCAGTGATAGTCGTCGCCCCGCAGCGCCAACAGGTCATGGAATTGGAACGCGACGGCCTTCTAGGCGTGCAAACCGTCAGCGCGTTTCTCGCTCGCGGTGCCATGCCTCGCGGGGGCCTACTGCTGGTCGATGAAGCCGGACAAATTGGCGGCCGGCAGATGCACCAACTCTTGAGCTTGGCGCAAGCTAACGATGGCCGGGTGGTTCTCTCCGGCGACACTCGCCAACACGGTGCGGTGGAAGCCTCCGATGCGCTGCGGGCCATCGAGAAGTATTCGACGTTACAGGCTATCGAACTGACCACGATTCGGCGTCAAGACCCAGCTCGGGGGAAGACCGAGGGCGAACGCTCGCAGATTGCCCAATACAGGCGGGCCGTGCAAGAGGCATCAGAAGGCAACCTCGACGCATCGTTTCGTCGTCTGGATCAACAAGGGGCGATCGTGGTCTGTTCGCCCCAAGAACAAGCGGAGCGCCTTGCCCAGCAGTATCTGGCCTTGGCCGGGCAGCGTCAGTCGGTCGTGGTGGTTTCGCAAACTTGGTCGGAGATTCATCGGGTCAATGAGAAGGTGCGCGGTGCGTTGAGATCCCGTGGACTTCTCGGGTCTGAGGATAGGGTGGTGGTGGCCTTGGAAGCAGTCGATCTGACCGACGCCCAGAAGCGAGACCGACGATTCTACAAAGACGATACAGTCTTGGTGCTGAACCGGAACGCCGGCGGATATCAGAAGGGCCAGACCTGTCGGCTGTTGGCCATTAGTGACAGAGGGTGGATTCTGGAAGGTTCGGACAAGGTCCGTACGGTGCCGTTCCGGTTTGCGGATCGGCTCACCGTGTGCCAACCCACGGAGCTTGCATTGGCAGCCGGTGATCGTTTGCAATTGAAGGCCAACGCTCGCACGCGGTCCGGCCAGCACCTCGCCAACGGCGAACTGGTCACTGTGAAGTCCGTCGGCGCTGACGGACGAATCAGACTGAACGACGGGCGTGTCTTGGATAGAGCCTATCGGCTATTTGTGCGCGGGTTCGCCATCACGTCCTATGCGTCGCAAGGTAAGACGGTTGATCAAGTCTTGTTCTCTGATTCTGCCATCCAAGCAGCGACCAACCAGCAGCAGTGGTATGTGACCATTTCCCGTGGACGGAAAGGCATTACCATCTTCACCAGCGACAAGGCGCAACTGCGCGAGAATATCCTGCGGTCTGGTGACCGGACGTTGGCGATCGATCTGGCAAAGGACAGCTATTTGCGAAGGATCGGTATGCCTCGCTGGTTAATGGCGCGCTGCCGCCACAACCTCTCGTATGCTGAGGGAGTCCGGCAAGCCAGGCTCGACGTACATACCAAGCTACGCGAATGCGCTCTCAGACAAACTCAGGGGATCAAGGTCTGATGATCAAATACAGTCAGAACGAGAATCGCCGAAGTCAGCCTTGCTGGAACCGGGACTACCAGACGCAGGCCCTGCGGTTGGAATTGGCGGATGGCAGTTCGTATGTGTTTCCCTATACTCGTCTCGCGTTTGTACGATTCGAGCCCGGAAACGAGCACGACACGGTTCGGCTTCGCTCGGACACTCACGAAATGCAAATCGTCGGAGAAAACCTGCGTCCGGTGGAATTGGCGCTGCAGAAGTTCGCTGTGGATTGGGTGAAAGGCTCGGTCGAGCGCTATGACATCGAACCAAGCGACGACTCCGTTCACATCACCAGTATCACCGTCAGCGAACTAGAAGGGTGAACATGACCAGCGCAGACGCATGAATGGCACGGCGACAATTGGTAACAAGGGTACGGCGGCACCGCCACCACGTTTGTATCTGCGCCCGGACGAGGCTGCGCGCGCCATCGGTGTTTCTCGACGCACTCTGTCGGCGTGGCAGTCCGCCCGCGTTATCAGCTTTCGCCGTATTGGTCGCACAGTGCTGTTTTCCGTTGCAGACATTCAAACGGCGATTGACCGCTTCCGAATCGCGGCCGTCGGCGACTTGAGTCCTTGCCGCCAGCAAGTCGGTCCCAGCGCGGTCGTCGCTCCGGCCCCGACCATTAGCAGTAAGCTACCAATACGTAAACGCCAGATGCAGCGCATAGCACTGGTACCGGCCGTGAAGTAGCCAAGCTGCCCAACGTATAGCTTGATGACACCAGCGCTTGCGGCACGTCCACCAGAGTCGCCACACTGCCGGCATAGCCTTGCAGCAGGCCGCCGGCGAAATGATCCCCACCAGGTGAGGCCCGTTTTCACCGAACTATGGACGATAGAGCAACGGTTCATGTGACCGTTGCTCCATTGACTCCTAGGGTGTCGTTAGGTAAAACAGCCTGCTTATGGTTGGCATTGGTTGGCATTTTCTCTGCCAAAACGTGCGAATTGATGCAAGTAAGCGCAAATGTGAAAAAGTGCATATATCTCTTTATTTATAAGGGTTGTGAGCGTTTCTGAAGAAAATCCACGAAGGCTCAAAATGGCATAATTTCGGTTCCGAAGACCGATGCTCTATCCAGTTGAGCTACGGGCGCACAAGTACTTATGCAAATTCGCTTGACTTAGTGCGTAAGTATGCGTAACTTTGCAGCCAAGAACTAGAGGGTGCCCAAATGAAGTCACGCACAAACAAACGCAAGCGGTCATCATGGCCACGTATTCATATCCGAAAGATGCCGAGCGGTCAAACCGTTTGGGTCATCGACACTCGGGTTGCTGGCGATCGCATCTTTCGACGCTTCCCAACCGCACAAAAGGCCGAGGACTTTGCCACGGGCTTACGGGGACAACGACAGAGGGAGGGCGAAGCGGCTTTCAGTGTTCCCACCGCGCTCCGCGTCCAAGCAGTCGAGAGCGCGAAGATGCTTGAACCCTACGGTGCGACGATCCGCGAGGCGTGCCAGTGGTACACCGAGCATGTCTTGAAGTACCGCAACGCCCCGACCGTGGCCGAGATCGTCGAGAAGTTGATTGCCGATGCCGTAGCCGCTGCTCGTCGAGAGAAAACGACAACCGACTTACGCTATCGACTCGGCGCGTTCGCCAAGAGCTTTGGGACCCGTAAGCTGTCAGACATTACCTTGAACGAATTACAGGCATGGTCCAACGACTCAACCCTATCTGCCCGGTCCCGACGACACATGCTCACAAAATTGTCCCAACTCTTTCGCTACGCCGAGAAACGAGGCTGGTGCGAAAGGAACATCGCAACCTACGTCGCCCGACCCGACGTACCAGACGGTGAGCCGGGATTTCTCAGTGTCGAGCAATGCGCTCGGCTCTTGGAGATGGCGCCCGAGTACGATTTGCTATCCTATGTTGTGCTTTCTTTGTTCGCAGGCATCCGTGTTGCCGAGTTGCGGCGACTGGCGTGGGACAAAGTGAAACTGACCGAGGGCATTGTCATCATCGATGGCGCGGTCGCCAAGACGAAATCCCGTCGCATTGTGGACTTGAACGACACAGCACGTGCATGGTTGGCAATTTGCGGAAGGCGTACCGGCTCGGTTGTTGACCCGGTGAACTTCCGCAAGCGCAATGACGCCTTGCTCCGGGCCGCCCGCTTCGGCAAACCCGGCACCGAAACGAAAAAAGAAAAAGCGGCAGGCGTGAAGCTGGAACCATGGCCTGACAACGCTTTGCGGCACACTGCGGCCACCTATATGTATGCTCTTACTCAAGATGCCGTGCGTGTGGCCGCGATGCTTGGGCATTCGCCTGACGTGTTGCATCGCCATTATCGCGGTCTGGCCTCGAAAGGGGACGCCGAACGGTTCTTTGCGTTGCGCCCCTGCGCCGCCGGTACAATCCTGCCGATGAAGCCAGCAGCCAATGCATAGGCGAAGGCGAGGCGAAGCGCACTGTGACGCCAGTTACCCGACAATGGCGAGGGAAAGCAGCAAGGGGTACTCAATTCGGAAATCTTCTATTGCATTTCATGCCGTGAAATGATTTATTTCACGGCATGGACAACATCAAACCTCGGTGGTTTCAACGGAATCTCCAAGCGGCGCTCCGGGTGTTGCCCGTCAGTGTGCTTACTGGCGCGCGGCAGACTGGTAAGACCACGCTGACGCAGATGATTGATCCAGCGCGGGCGTATTTCACCCTCGACGATGTGGGCGTGCTCGATCAGGCCGAGCGCAATCCGGACACATTGCTCTCCACTCGTCCCGTAATCCTAGACGAGGTCCAGCGGGCGCCCCAACTCTTGCTGGCAGTCAAACGCGCCGTGGACGCGCGTCGCCATGCTGGTGACTTTATTCTGACCGGCTCTGCCAACCTGCTCTTGATGAAACACGTGGCAGACACTTTGGCCGGTCGCGCGATCTATTTGGAATTGCCGCCGTTCTGTCCCGCCGAGTGGCAGGGGCGGAAGGACGGCCTAGCACCTTTGGATCGCTTGTTTGCTGCGGACTTCGATTGGCGAGACTGGCCGGATGTGCCTAGCGACTGGCCAACGTGGTTGCTCCGCGGCGGATTCCCGCCCGCGCTGCAAATTGACTCCGACTCCGATCGAGGCTTGTGGTTTGCCGCGTACATTCAGACCTACTTGGAACGCGATTTACGCGACTTGAGCGCAGTCTCCAGCCTGCCGGACTTTCAGCGCATTATGGTCCTGGCCGCGCAACGAACAGGCAAGCTGCTCAATCAAGCCGATCTGGCTCGCGATGCCGCGCTCAGTCATCCAACCGCTCATCGCTACCTGAACCTGCTCGAAACCGGCTGTTTGATCACTCGCGTGAGGCCGCTCGCGACGAATTTGTCGGGAGCTCTCGTCAAGGCTCCCAAGTTACTCTGGGCGGATTGCGGACTTGCCGCCTCGCTCGCAGGAATCAAATCCTCAACGGATCTCAGCCAGCGCATGGATGCCGGCTTCTGGCTGGAGCAAACCCTGTTTCAAACGTTGCAGACATGGCGGGCATTGGAACCGCAGCGTCGCAAGCTGCATTTCTGGCGTGACCGTGCGGGGCACAAAGTGGATTTCATTCTAGAGCAGGACGGCAAGCTGGTCGCCTTGGAGATTAAAGCAGGCAGCCAGGTAACCGCCACTGATTGCAACGGGATTCGTGCGTTTCGTGATTCCATAAAGCGCAAGGCGTCGCTGGTGCGCGGCGCGGTGTTGCACGCCGGCAAGGCGCGTCCCCTGGATGGCGACGACATCGCACTGCCTTGGGGTTGGATGGTTCCCAGGGTGCGCTAGTTTGCGAAGCGCGCAAGGTGCTGCTTCGTTCACTCTCATTGAAATGCCGCGTGTAGTTAAAGCCATGCTTGAACTATGCTGCCAGAACCAAGCAGAGGACTTACTGAATCCAGAGCCAAGTCGGCGCTTCTTTGTCCAACACCCAGCAGTGCGAATTCAAGCGTGACTTCCTAAGCGCCATTCCTCATGGCGAAGCGAGCTGCGGTCACAGGTGGAAGCGTAAGGGGAACAGGGACGCTCTGACCTTGACGGCGCGAGCGAAGCCATACAATTGAGGCGCAAGACACGCCACCAGTTATGTTTTTCGCGGATAGCGTCGCTAAAGCGTCTTTGACAACTCAGAAGCCAACTTGGGGAAACTCGGATAGCCGGTCCCCCAAGCCGATGATGCCGCGAATGTGGCCCCACCCCATATGAAAGGGCGGTCGGTGCCGGCGAACGGAGAGGCGGGCGGAACAGACGTAGGTTCATTGCTCCAGCACGTCGGGAACGGCACGGACCGCAGATGAACCAACACCGTCGCGGCGCGTGCGGTGGTCGCGTAACGAATGAGCGGAGCCGACCACGGGCACGGGCCAGCGCGGGGATCTCTGTGTTGGGCATGAGCGCGCATGGATAGCATTTCGACGGGGTACGTTTCTTGGTATAACCGTTCGCCACAGCATCGATCTGCCGGTGCTCCTTGCTGCGCGCCGGGTAGAACCTCCACGAATTCCGAATTCCCGAGACCGCATGATCAGGACAAAGGAATTATGTCAGGCTTTGCGGACAAATGCCGCGCGTCGGCCAGCGGACAAACCAATTCTGAGCCTTTGCGTTCAGTCCGAGACGGCCTCCGTATAGCCATCTTTGTCCAAGCCCGCCGCTCAACACCTTCGCTGGCAATCGGGGCAGATGCCGAATAATTCCATCTGGTGAGTGACTTCCGTGTAGCCGCGTTGCTTGACGAGCCGCTCCAAGGCATCGGCCACGCAAAGGTCCACAGTCTCGACCTTCTGGCATTTGCGGCAGATGATGTGGTGATGGTGGTGGTCGCCGTGATTGAACTCATAGCGCACCACACCTTTGCCAAAATCGCAGCGCCGCACCAACCCCGCTTCCTCCAACACCGGCATGGAACGATAGACCGTCACTAGGTCACAGCCACTCTTCTTCACGAGCCTGTGAATTTCTTCCATGGAAAACGGGCCGTGATCCGCGATAAGCGCGCCAAGAATCAACCGACGCGGCTCGGTGATTCGCAATTGCCTAGCACGAAGCACCGCGATGGCGTGGGTCAATTCTCGTTTGTGTGAGGCTCGGGCTGATCGAGGCATGTGTTCATTCTAAGTGACCAGCGCTTCGCGCGCAACAATGACGGCGCAAATCCTTGCAAGAGTTCGAAGGATTGAAACACGTCGCCGATGTTGGACGCCCGAACACGATCACACGCCGGTTTGCGATATGACCTGCGCAAGCCACGTAGTGCCAACACGGCTTGGTTTGTTGAATCACGCACATGCCTTCCGTTCGGTTCTTGAAAGTCGGATGAGGTACTGAACGACCCACGCCATCCCGTAAACGAATCCCAACAACACCACATCGGTCGGGCCGACGGGCAAATCCCATTGATAGGCCAGCCAGAACCCGATAAATGCAGTCGCCCCGCCCAACAGCGAGGCGAAGATGGTGAACTGGCGCATGTTGCGGGCGAAGAGGTGCGCGGTTAGCGGCGGAATCAGCAGGAAGCCAAATGCAATCAGCGGGCCGACGCTGAGCACCGCCATCGAAACCGTCAGCCCGATAAGCAAGTACAGCAACACGTCCCAGAATAGCACGCGCTTCCGCAATGTGGTCGCCATGTCGCGGTCGAACGAGACAAACAGTAATTCTTTGTGAACCAGACCGAGCACCAAGAGCACAACTGCCAGTGCGGCGGCTGTGAGTGTGAGATCAAAGTTGGAAATCGTAATGACGTCACCCTTCAGCAAATCAAGCCAGCCAATCTCGGCGTAGCGATTCTTCGATAGCAACAAGATGCTCGACGCGGCGGCGACGACGTAGGCCGTGCCCAGCCGCCCCTCCGCCATGCCGCGCCCGCGTCGCTCCAGAAACGCCAGGATGAGGATGGCAACCAACGAGAAGATGAGTGAGCCCAGAAACGCTAGCACGTGCTCGCTTTGCGCGGCGTGCTGCGGCTGGACCGCGCCGAGCCACAGCGGCACGGACAGCGCCACCGCCACGCCCGTCGAGGAAATCTGCGGCAACGCCACTCCCATGAATACCAATCGTCGTAGGACGAGAAACACACCGACCAGCGGACAGGCAAGTCCGATGAGCACACTGGTGTAGACGGAATTACGCAGTAAGAAATCGGGCGAGAGAATCTGGTGTAGCGCGTCCATATTAGCTCATCTCCATTTCAAGAATCTCCGCCATCCGTTCCAGCGTGAGCAACTCCGCCACGGTGCCGTGCAAGACCTTGCCGTCGTGCAGCCAGATAATCTGTCGCGCGTGTTTTCGAACAAGCGGCAGGTCGTGTGTGACCAGCAGGACCGTCAACTTCCGTTCCTCATGGATCTCCGTGATAAACTCCAGCAGCGAATGCGTCGCCGCCGCGTCGACGCCAGCGGTGGGCTCATCCAATACCAGCACGTTTGCCTTGGTGGCCAAGGCCCGCGCGATCAGCACGCGCTGTTTTTGACCACCGGAAAGCTCATTGAATCGCCGGCGTGCGAATTCTCCCGCACCCGTTGCCTTCAGACATTCGTGAGTGAAGTCTCGTTCCCGCTGCGGGACTCGACGGCCGGGGCCGACGCGTTCATAAACCCCCATGAGCGCCACGTCAAATCCCGTCAATGGATAGAGTGGATCAAATTGAATTGTTTGAGGGACGTACCCAAAAATCACCGGGGCATCAATTCGCATGCGTCCCGCAATCGGCGGCAGTAGCCCCAGCAACGTCTTCAACAGCGTGGATTTGCCCGAACCGTTTGCGCCAAGGAGCGCGGTGAAACTGGCGCCGGCAATGGACAGCGAAATGCCGGAGAGCACCGGCTGGTTGTTGTAGCCGATCGTCAGATTGTCGAAAGTGATCAAAGCTCCAGTCATGTTGCGTTTGGGCCGGGCCTGCCCCGAACCTGATCGGAGCAGGCCCGCTTCCCGTGTGTTCATTTCTTTACGGCGGCGACCATAGTCTTGATGATGTAGTCCATCATTTCAATGTAGGTATCTGTACCCGGCACGCCGCCCGGCATGATCGGTAGTTTCACCAGCGTCGCCCCTGTTTGCTCCGCGATGAGTCTCGGCACTTTCTCCGGGAACTGCGGTTCCCGAACCACGATCGGCACATGCTCGGCCTTCATCGCAGTGACGAGTTCTTCAATGTGGCGCGGGGTGGGATCGATGCCGGGTTTGAGTTCGATCGTGCCGAAATACTTCAGGCCGAAACGTTCGGCGAAGTACGGCCAGTGTTCGTGGTACGAAACGAACGCCGCGCCCTTGATCGGCGCGACCTCCGCTTTCCACTCGGCGATTTTGGCGTCGAGCTTGGCGAGGTAGGCATCGCGATTGCGTTTGAACTCAGCTTCGTGTTCCGGCGCAAACGCCACAAGTGCATCGCAGATTTCCCGGACCGCCGTCTCGGCCAGCACGGGATCGAGCGTGTAATGCGGATTACCATACGGGTGTACGTCACCCTCGGAATGGTCCGTCGACTTGGGCACGTCCGCGGGTGTGATCCCTTTGGCGCAATCCACGTAGCCAATGTTTCCATTCTGAATCTTCGGATTCTTGCAGGCCTCCAACAACGCCGGCAGAAACGCGTGCTCGCAGTCGAAGCCCACCAGCACAATGAGATCCGCCCGATTCATCACCGGAACAAAGCTCGGCTTCATCGGCACGCCATGGGTATCCTCGATGCCGGTCGCCAGACTGCGAACCTCCACGAGATCACCACCGACCTCGCGGGTAAAGTCCGCCAGGTCAGTGAGCGTCGTGACGACGCGGATTTTCGCCTGCGCCGCGGACGCGATCAGACTGGCCATCAACAATAAACGGAATAGTTTCATGATTGTTCTCTCCTTTCTTCAGTTAGCGTTGTTGCCAGCCGTGCGAGTGAGCGCCGATAATCCACGCCCATTGCATGTACACAGCATCGTCGATCTTTAGGCCGGACGCCGCGTCGGGCTGGGTGTGCGTATATTGCAGGCGCAATTGATTCCAGTGGCTGAGCGCCCAGGTGACGTAGGGCGAGTAGGCGTACGTGACATCGTGTTCATTGGCGGCGTTCTGGACGTAGTCGAACAGAAAACCAGCCGACCATTGCCGGTGAAACTTCCACGTCAGGTACGAGTACATTCCGAATGAACCGACGGACCTACTGAACTCGTCGCCGTCGCCGGGCGTGCCATCGGGATCTGCGAGATACCGGTTGTCGCTGTACAGCAATTCCGTTCCCCAAGTGAGACTGCGGAATTGATTATCGCGTAGCGGTATGTAGCGCAACTGGAAGTCCAAACCGCCGAGGCGACGTTCGTGTTCCGTCATCGGCACTCCGCCGGGACCCGTTTGCGCATCGATACCCCCGCGGTCGTTGGTGCGGGGGTTGAACAAGCCCGATACACCCGTCTCGACCTGCCAATCCGGTGTCAGGTCAAAGTATGTCGAGAGCCGGCTCCAGAAGTTCAACTCATCAATGCTGCGGAATCCACCCGGATCGCTCGGGGGGGAATCGCCGCCGAACGAATCGCCGACGCCCACGGTCCAACTGACGTATTGCTCGACCGGTAACAGCCAGTTGAGCTGCAAGCCGTCCGAGCGCGACTCGCCGCCGATGTATTGATCGATAGCAAGCGGGCGATTGACAAACGGCAACTCGTGATCGTGAATGTACTCCAGTTTTCCGAACTCGCCGAAGAACCGCCCGGCCTTCAGTTCGAGATTCCACGGCAACGAAGTCGTCTGCAACGCCGCTTCCTCAATGCCGAATGTGGATTCGCCCGTAGCCGCATCCGCGGAAGCGTTAGCGACCACATACCCCTTCGCAAACGGATCCACCGACGCCGCCACGTTCAACTCGACCGACCGCTCGTTCACATCGAATCCGCCGGGCCGGTCGCTGCCGGTCTCGCTGTTATTTCGGGACCGGTACGAAAATATCGTCTCTCCGACGAACCCAATGGACGGGTTGAACTCGCTCATCAAGGTCTTCTTCTGAGCCTCGACCACCTTGTCCACTTTTTCATCCACTTCCTTCAACTGCTCCGGTGTCACGGTCCCGGCGGGCGCCGTAACGGATGCGGGCGGCGCGGATGTTTTGGTTGCTTCCAACTCCTGGATCTTCTGCTGTAACTGCTGCATCTGCTGTTGCATCTGCTGCATTTGTTGTTTCAACGCGTCGAGGGCGCTATCCATCCCGTCGGCGCGAGCGGCACACGGCGTCAAAAGCGCCATCGCCAGCACGACTCCGCAAAGACATCTCTTCACGTAAGTATTCTCCTGAGAATTAGGTTATCCCGGCCGACAGTTAGGGCCGGAAGTTGAATTCAGATAACGGCGACTATGAGATTATGCCGAAGCGGTAGGGGGAGCGCGGCTCAGGGAAAAGGAAAACGACGGAGCGGCGTACGAGGTGAAATCGAATACTTCCAGTGGCCTTTCCAAGACAGGGCCAACGACTAGCGGGACGGCACAGGGGACATCTGTGACGGCATTGATCTGCCACTCACAGGCGGCGCAATCCTTGTGCTCTTGGAAGGGGCACCGGTCGTGTTCATGGTGGTGAACGACCCCGAAGTATTGCGTCACGCTCCAGAAAACCCCGCAGACCACGGCGGTTATCAGGCGCGATTTCATCAGGCGAGAGCCAATCCGTCCACGGAAAATGATGGATGTACTGTTGTGCTGAGTGCGATCGGGGGTGGCCAAACAACCGTACGCGCCGCTCTGTGCGATCAGTTTCGATCTCGCCTCACAAGAATGTAGTTCGCTATGAATCAGCTTCTCCTACCAGCCTCGCGCAGAAATGAGGCTTCAAAGGGGCGTGGACAACAGCCCCCAAACGGGGTGAGCAAGACTCTCACTAGCAATTTCAATCTCACGATGCAACACAATTTCTGATTATTGCATATCATCTGCATTATGTTAGCCGAGGCTGGGCGAACACTGACACCGGTCGAAGATGGTGGCTGAAAGTCTGCGCACGGCGGCCGCGAAGACGAAAGCGGCATTAAATAGGGGTAACCAGATCGGATGAGGAAAGACAATGGGCTGGCAGTCGCGGCATTTGACGGATTTGGTGGCGCTGGGAAGAAACACTCCACAAACCTGTGGCGCACAGTCGAAAGCGACTAGCGGTGTCCACAGATATGCGATTCTCAGGAGAGTGACGATTCACGGCGTCGATCTGTAGTCAATGGCGGATATATAAATGCAAATTACTTGCATTATGGAGCGGCTACGGGCATTCTCTGGTTCCGTTATGACCACGAAAGATTTATCAACGGTGCCGGTGACGGTCCTCACCGGTTTTCTTGGATCAGGCAAAACAACTTTATTAAACCGCATCTTGACGGAGCATCACGGCAAACGAATTGCCGTGATCGAAAATGAGTTCGGGGAAGTCGGCATCGACCATGAGCTGGTCGTCAACGCCGACGAAGAGGTGTTCGAGATGAACAACGGCTGCATCTGCTGCACCGTCCGCGGTGATCTGATCCGCATCCTCGGCAACCTGATGAAGCGCCGGGATCGGTTTGATTACATCCTCATTGAGACCACCGGGTTGGCGGATCCAGGGCCGGTCGCGCAAACATTCTTTGTGGACGATGAGATGAAGGACAAGCTGCGGCTCGACGGCATCGTGACGTTGGTGGATGCCAAACACATCTGGCAGCACCTGAATACGAGCAAGGAAGCGCAGGAACAGATCGCGTTTGCCGACGTGGTGTTGCTTAACAAGACCGATCTGGTTCCGCCAGCGGAACTCGACAAGCTGGAAACCCAGATTCGGAGCATGAACGCGGCAGCGCGTATTCATCGAACACAAAACGCGGCGGTAGACCTCAATCAAGTTCTCGATGTTCACGGTTTCAACCTCAGTCGCGCCTTGGAGGTGGACCCGAAGTTCATGGAGCCGGAATATCCTTTTGAATGGTCGGGCGTTTATCGGCTCGATGCCAGTCACTACGAGCTTACCCTCCAGCCTGGACCCGATCCCTCCATGAGCATCGTATTGCTGCCTCTCTCGGAGCCGACCGCATTGGCCCGTGAGGCGGCGCAGATGGACGCCGTGCTGCTGTTTTCCGACGACGATGCGCCGGTGCCCAGCGGCAATGTGATCCAACCCGGCAAGCGGCTGTTGACGTTGCCGTTGGGTGCGGATGGTGCGCGCTTCAGCGTCGAGATCAAGGAGCCGGGTGCGTTCGCGTTGTTCACCCAGCATCAGCCGTCGGAGTTTCAGATGGAACTGCGGCTGAAGGGTCGTGTGCTCGCCCCCAGCCACGGGCATGTGTACAAACCCGATCACGTGCATGACAACGCGGTCACTTCTGTGGGCATCACGACCCCGGGCGATTTGGATGTGGAGAAGCTCAACAAATGGTTGAGCAAATTGCTGCGTGAGAAGGGGGCAGACATCTTCCGGATGAAAGGTGTGCTGAGCATGAAAGGCAGTCCTAACCGGTTTGTCTTTCAGGGAGTCCACATGTTGTTCGACGGAAAGCAAGATCGGGCTTGGGGGACGGAATCGCGCCACAACGCACTCATCTTTATCGGCCGTAATCTCGATCGCGCTGAATTGAATAAGGGTTTTCAGTCATGCCTGAGCTAGCGAGGCCGGTGGCGGCGGCGCGGTTAAAACCGCGCTGGGAGGCGCAACTCGGTGATTGTGTCAGTGCGCTCGCAGGCTCGCCCGATGGCCGGCAATTGGCCGCGGCCGGGTTGGACGGGCCGATTCAATTATTGGAAGCCGGCACCGGCCGGGTCATCGCCACCTTGGCCGGGCACGCGCAGGGGACGCTGGCAATCGCCTGGCGTCCAGACGGAACGATTTTGGCCAGTGGCGGACAGGACGGAATGGTCCGTTGGTGGGACGCCTGCACGGGGCAGCAATTGGCGGCAGAAAAGGGCGGCTCCAGTTGGGTGGAGCATGTGCAATGGCAGGCCAGTGGCAGGCTGCTGGCCACTGCCGCCGGGAAATCACTACGATTTTGGGACACACCGGGGAAATTGTCGCGTGAGTGCGCGGATCACGCCAGCACAATCGCGGGTCTGGCGTGGCGACCGGATGGCGGGATGCGCTTGATCACGGCGGCGTATGGCGGCGCGACATTGTGGAATCCCGAACGCGCCGACCCGGTGCGGCGGCTGCCGTGGAAAGGGTCGAGCCTGTCGCTCGCCTGGTCGCCCGATGGGAAATATCTGGCCGCCGGCCAACAGGATGGCTGTGTGCATTTGTGGATCACGAAGAGCGGCGAAGACCTGGAGATGACCGGGTTTCCGACGAAAGTGCGGGCGTTAGCGTGGGACGCCACTTCGCGGTGGTTGGCGACGGACGGCAGCGCGACCGTCTGTCTGTGGGATTGCTCCGGCAAGGGGCCGTCTGGGCGTAGGCCAGTCCAATTGGAAGGGCATCAGGACTTGGTGAGCGCGCTGGCATTTCAACCGGCCGGGAATTTGCTCGCCAGTGGTGGCGCAGATGGCCGGGTGTTTGTCTGGCGGCCAGTCAACGGGGAGCAACCACTCGGCCTGTTGGAGACCGGCGCACCGGTTGCGCATCTCGCGTGGCTGCCGGGGCAGTCATTGGCGGTTGGAACGGAAGACGGCCGAGTTGTGTTTGTCTGAGACTTTTGCGGGGTGTCGTACCGCTGGCCACGGATCATAAACGCAAATTGTTTGCATAATAACGGCTCGCGTGCTAATCTGGCCGGATGAAATCGATCCTGCGTATTGCTGGCATCTTGTTGTCTTCGCTCGCCATCAGCCAGGCGGCGACACTCAAAGTCACCTCCTTTTCGACGATCACGACCGATCTCGCCAAGAATATTGGGGGGACTAACGTTGATCTCATTCCCATCGTTAAACCGGGAGTTGACCCCCACGAGTTTGAACCTTCGCCGAGCGACGTCAAGGAGGTCAGTGAATCGGATTTGGTGCTGCTGACGGGCAAGGGAATTGAGGGCTATTTGACCAAACTTCAGGAAAGCGCCCCCAAAGCCACGTTTGTTGATTGCGGCAAGGCGTTTCCCTCCTTGCGCATGGTGGACGACGGCAAGGAGATTGAAGATCCCCACTGGTGGCACAGCATCGCCAATGTCGAGAAAGCGACGGAGGTGATCAAGAATGCCCTGATTAAGGCTGATCCGGACCACGCGAAAGAGTACGAAACGAATGCGGCAACTTATCTGGGCAAGCTGGCCGACCTGGATACCTGGGCCAAGGAAAAGATTGCGACCTTGCCTCGCGACAGACGCAAACTCGTCACCTCGCATGATGCGTTTCAATACTTCGCCCGTGATTTTGGCTTCAAGATTTATTCCATCGAGGGCGTCAGCACAGAAGACGAGCCATCCTCGAAAAAAGTGGCTGACCTGATTCAGACCATCAAGGACCAGGGGGTGAAAGCGGTCTTTTTCGAGAATATTGAAAACCCCAAAGTCATTGCCGCCATCACGCGCGAAACTGGCGCAAAGATTGGCGGCGAATTGTACGCCGATGGCTTGGGCGACAAGGAAGCCACAACCTACATCGATATGATGAAACACAATGTGACGACTATTGTAGAGAGTTTGCAGTAATTTCATGCGCGGGAATCCCTGGATCAGAATCATGTTGGTCGCGTTTGGTGTAATCCTGATGGGGTTGCCAGTCTGGCGGCTGACGCATGCGGATAGTTCGCCTGAACGCACCATCCAGCAGGCAACCGCTGCGTCAAAAACTCTCAGGGTGACGGCGGTCTTTGCCCAGGCTCCTAAATCCTTCGACCTCACGAACTTGGGAAAATCGATTGTTTCAGGAGAAGGCCCGACTACTGAGTTTACCGCTGCTTGGCCGGTTAGCCTGCCCAAGGAAGGAACGGATTTGTTGCTCAAAGTGAATTGGCCCGCCGATACGCCACGTACTGCGGTGGAAATCAAAGTCGAGTCCTCCAGTGATGTGCTGGCTGACCAAACGTTCTGGGGAACGCGAACACTGACCGAACTGGTCACCGTTCTTCCGACCAAACCCTAATCCAACGTGTCCAGTCATCATCTCCTTGTCAAAGATTTGACCGTCAGCTACGACCGGATTCCGGCCATCCATCATCTCAATTTGGATTTGGTTTGTGGTCACTGCATTGGTCTGCTGGGCCCCAACGGCGCCGGCAAGACTACCCTGATTAAGGCGCTCACGGGTCTTGTTCCGATTGAAACTGGTTCCGTTGAAATCGAAGGGCACCACGCAAAAAATCGGGTCGGTCAAATCGCCTATTTACCACAACGGGGTCTGATCGACTGGGACTTTCCCATCACGGTCCGGGGCATGGTCGAAATGGGGCGTTTCGCCACGTTGGGGGCCTGGGGGTTATTCTCTGACCGAGACCAGACCATTGTGGAGGAGGCGTTGCGGGTGAGCCGTCTGGAACGTTTGGCGGACCGCCAAATCAGCGCTCTCAGCGGCGGACAACAGCAACGAGCGTTTTTGGCCCGCGCTTATGCCCAGCAGGCCGAGTTTTACCTCCTTGATGAACCATTTACCGGTCTCGACACCAATGCCCAAACCGACTTCCACGCTATCCTGCAGACGATGGTGACACAAGGGAAGTTGGTCCTTGTATCGCACCACGACCTGAAATCGGTGCCCAACCTTTTCGATCAAGTCATCTTACTCAACGGAGAACTGGTGGCTTTTGGCTCCTTGGAAGCGGCATTTAACCTGCAAAACATCGACCGCGCCTACGCGACTCAAATCGTGACGAGCGCTCATTAAATGCATTGGCTTCTCGAACCGTTTCATTTTGAGTTTATGCAAAAGGCCCTCTTGGGCTGTCTACTCATTGGATTCACCAATGGGTACCTGAGTGGCTTCATTGTTTTGCGGCGGCATGCACTGCTGGCTGATGCGTTGTCCCATTCCCTCCTGCCCGGGGTTGCGACCGGCGTTCTGATCTGGGGATTGCAACCCATGGGCCTCTTCGTCGGGGCACTCGTTGCCGCGCTGCTGGTCGTGGTCGGCGGCAAAATGATTTCCCGCAGTTCACGCATCAAGGATGATACCTCGATTGGCGCACTCTATGTCATCGCCTTCGCCGTTGGCATCATTCTACTCAAATATTCGCCTGTCCGAGTGGACTTGAGTCATTTCCTGTTTGGCAATGTCCTTGGCCTTTCCAACATGGATCTCTGTCTGACGTATGCCCTGAGTTCGATCATTCTCTTGATCTTGGCGATTGTGCAACGTCAACTGCTGCTTGTCCTGTTCGATCCTGCCGTGGCGCTTTCGTTGGGAATCCGTGTCGCCTGGTTCGATTACCTGCTCATCGCGCTAATGGTTGTCGCCATGATTTCATCGCTGCAGGCCGTCGGCATCGTTCTTTCACTCGGCTTGCTCATCCTGCCCGCCGCCACGATCTATCTCCTCTCGGATTCATTCGCGGTCATGGTCTGGGGGGGGGCTGCGCTGGGTGTCGGGGGAGCTGTTGCCGGGCTGATGCTTTCCTACTGGGCTGATTTGCCCTCTGGCCCGGCAATTGTACTGGTTCTCGGTTTGGGCTTCGTTTTAGCCTATCTGTTTGGCCCTCGATACGGAGTTATTCCGAAGCTGCTCCGACCTCGCCACTTGCACGAAGAATCAATGAAGCGGTGGAAGGATCACGACCATGTGTAAACGGGTGCTCGCTCATCTTGCGGTCACGAACGATGACTCTCAAGAGATTGAACAACCGCATGCTTGCGGCTGTCAAAAATGGTTTATCGACATGCTCAACTGGATCGTGCAAAACTATGCCGTGGATTTACTCCGAGAACAGATTCATCGGTCGAGTGTTGAATGATGCCAATCCCTCCTTCCCAACCGCCACAGCCCGAGGATAATCTAGGTCGGGTCAGGCACTTGGCGTCCGCGTCCCAATGGCTGCTGGGAGGATTCTGCGCGGCGACGATTGCCGCGATCATTTTGGCCGTCCAATTGAAAACCGGGCTGTTCTGGGGGGCTGTTAGCTTCCTTGGCTGGGGAATGATCGTCAGCCTGATTCACTTTTTATACTTCCGGTTTGAACTGGTTGAGTTGCGCGACATGGGCGCCTCCCAAACGCCGGTAAAAAACGTTTGGTCCGAAGTATCGCGCGACCAGAAGCCAACCGACGCAACAGACGAAGGTCCACGGATCGAGCGCCAGTCTTTGTTCCATTGGTTTCAACGCCGAGGAGAAATCATTTGCCTTGTCGTCGGCGTACTCCTGCTAATCGGCCCCATTCAAGCAGCGTTGCTCACGAGAACTCTGTTGTCTGTCGATTCCGCTTCCCTGCTTCGGCTCGGGAGCATTTTGTTTCTGGGGATCAGCTTTGCCCTGTATTTTTTGGGCCGATACGGATCACAGATTGAGTTACATCAGGGCACGCCGAAGCTCAATGCGCCTTTGCATCTGGCCCGGCTTGGCTTTTGGATCTGCTTGATCATCGCGGCCTGTTTGTTCGCATTCTTGTATATGGGTCACGATTTTGGGCTGTGGCTCGGGCCAGTGATCGGATTGCTGACATCATTGCTCGTGGTTGATGCCGGGGTCCGAGCGGGCATGGCAGCCTTTCAGCCCCGCTCCGCAGGACAAGAGGTCCCACCACTGGGCGGTGGCTTGGTCTTGGATGCGTTTTTTAGACGCGGAAGCCCGTGGGATGCGCTTGTGCATCATGTTGAAACATCCTTTGGCGTGAAAGTGGGCGAAAGCTGGGTGTCCGAATTCCTGCGCGGGACAATCGAACCGATCATCCTGTTGGGCATCATTCTTGTCTGGTTATCCACGTGTTTTACCGCCGTGCCGACGCAAAGCCGAGGGGTGCGTGTGCGATGGGGGCGCTATCTTGCGCCGGCACTGGAACCCGGGTTGTACGTGACATGGCCATGGCCGGCGGAAATGATTGAAATCGTCCCCACCGAACGGGTCGGACAAATCGCGTTGGGGTTCGAGCATGACTTGGGGGGGCCAGCGTTATGGACGGAGACTCATTATGAAGGCGAGCAGAATCTGCTAGTCGGCAATGGTGAGGAAATGCTCTCGATCAGCGTGCCGATCTATTACCGGATCAAGGACGCGCTCGCGTATCTAAAAACCACGACGGATGCGCAACAGGCATTGACGAGTTTGGCGTACCGTCAACTCTTGGCGGTCACAGAGGCGCGGGACAGTTTTCGCGTGATGACCGTCGAACGCCAGGCGATTAGCCAGGCCCTGAAGCAGTCGCTGCAACAAGAAGTGGACCATATGCATCTCGGATTGGAGATTGTGTTCGTAGGGTTGAAAGACATCCATCCGCCCGTGGCGGTCGCCCCGGCGTTTCAGGATGTGATCAGCGCCGAGGAAGAAAAGGTGGCGGACCTTCATAACGCCGACACCTATCATTTCCAAACGATGGCTCAGGCCGGGCAGCAGGCCAACCGCCTGCGCACCGAGGCGGATGCAATGTTCAAGCAGCGCACCGCGCTGGCCGAGGGTGAATCCGCCCGGTTCTTGATACTGGCCACTGCGGACGCTGCGAATACGAACCTGTTTCGCCTGCGGCTGCGATTGGAAACGCTGGAACGAGCGCTGGACAAACCACAGAAGGTGGTGCTCACCGGTGGTGCCGCCACCAATGGGCAATTCTATCTCGACCTGCGAGGCTTGGGAGGACTGCCGCTGCCATAATCATTCGGCTATTTATGAAAACGCAAATCATCATTCGCGGTCTCATTGGCGCATTGGTCGGCGCACTGTTGCTATTTGTCATGCTGACGTTCCAGGTCCGCCAAAACGAACGCATCGTGCTCACCCGTTTCGGCAGGCCGGTGCGGGTGCTCGTCGAGCCGGGGCTATATGGCAAATGGCCCTGGCCGATCGAGACCGTCAACCGCTTCGACGCGCGTCTCGATTTCTACGATGCCCGCATCTCCGAAGCGCTCACGCGCGACAAGCGCAACGTCATCATTCCCGTGTATGTCGCCTGGCGCATTGACGATCCGCTCAAGTTCCTCCAGTCACTCGGCAGCGCGGACAACGCGCGGAGCAAGCTCGACGGTCTGGTCACCAGCGCCCGCAACACCGTGCTTGGCGGCTACAATTTCAGCCAGCTCGTCTCCACCAATCGCGACGAAGTCAAAATCCCAGAGATTGAGCACACGATCACCGACCTCGTGGCCCAGCAGGCGAAGCAATCCTTTGGGGTCGCCGTAGAACAGGTCGGCATCAAGCGGCTGACGCTGCCGGAAGCCAACACCCAGTTTGTCTTCGAGCGGATGCGGGCGGAACGGGCGCAGTTCGCCGCGCAATACCGGGCCGAGGGACAACAACAGGCCGACGAAGTCCGTGCGAAAACGGATGCCGACAAGGTGGTGATCCTTGCCGACGCCAGCAAGTACAGCGAAGAAACCCGCGGCAAAGCGGAGGCTGAAGCAGCGCACATCTATACCGCAGCGCACGAAAAAGATCCCTCTCTGTACAAATTTCTCCGGGAGTTGGATGCCCTGAAACAAATCACCGCCACCAACACAACGGTTGTCCTGGACACCACGACGCCGCCGTTCGATTTGCTGCGTCCTGCGCTCAAGGGCGAATGAAATGACTGACCGCCATCCAGAGCAAGACATCGGATTCGGTGCCGCGGCCGTGCTGCAGGCAATGAAATCCAGCGTGAAGCTCCTGCGCTGGGGGCTGCTGCTACTGACGGTGATTTATCTCGTTTCGGGTGTGACCGTCGTCGGGCCAAACGAGACCGCGTTTGTCTTGCGCTTTGGCAAACTGCAACCCGGCCTGCACTCATCGGGCCTGCTGTTGGCGTTGCCGCAGCCCATTGATGAAGTGGTTAAGGTTCCCACGCGCAGCGTTCAGGAAATCCAACTGGATGCCTGGGAATCCCCCTCGTCAGCCGAAGGCTACATCAGTCCCACACTGGATCCCGTCCGCGACGGTTACACCTTGACCGGCGATGCCAACATCATTCGGGCACGATTCTCGGTACGCTACCAGGTGGCCGACCCTGTCGCGTATATGCTGACCGCAAAAAACCAATCGGCATTGCTCGAAGCGGTTTTGTACCAAGCTGCCACCGCCGTCATTGCGCAGATGAAGGTGGACGACGTGCTCGCCTCCGGGTTGGAAGCGCTGCGGGCGCAAGCGATGCGCGGGGCGCAGGCGCAGCTTGACCAACTAGGGCTGGGCGTGCAGTTGCTGGCGTTCGAAGTGCGCGAGATCATTCCCGCGCACCAGGTGTTGTCGGCCTTTGAAGACGTTGTGAGCGCCCAGGTGGAGTCGCGCACCCTCATCGAAAAGGCCGACAGTTATCGCGCTTCCGAGTTGCCTGGTGTCAACGCCGCCGCCTACCGCCTCAAACAGGAAGCGAACGCCTACGCGCAGGATTTGGTGGCCAGAGCGACTGGCGAGGCGGCGGCTTTCGAGGCGATCGACCAGCAGTACCGGATCGCGCCGGAATTGATGCGCACCCGCTTGTATGCCGACGCGATGGAGACGATCCTGCATCACATGCAATCCACCACAATTTTCCAGCCGTCAGGCGGCAGTCTCAAACTGTTTCTGCAACCCAGTTACGGTTCGCAGTTGCCTCCCACGCCGCAAATTATCCGGGACCAAGAATGACAACCGAGGCACACCCACACACTCATGAGCATGAGCACGATCATGATCACGGCCATGCTCACCCACACGTTCACAATCACGACCACGATCACCATGATCATGGACATCCTCACGAGCACACGCATCTTGCCGACGCCGGTTGCTGTCATCATGGTGATGATAGCAATCTACGCTTCCGTCTCAGCCTGGTGTTGTTGGGCGCGTTGTGCCTCGTTATTGACGGCCTGATCCGTCTGTTTCGGCCCGACCAGCACGACGTCGCTACCGTTTGGGCAATGATCGGCACGGCGATTGTCGCGGTGCCCGTTCTCTGGGATTCCATCACCGGGCTGAAATCTGAAGGTTTTGCGGCGACGAAATTTTACATGGATCAGTTTATCACACTGGCGGTGGTCGCCTGTTTCGCCATCGGCCAGTATGTCACCGGGGGCGTGGTTGCTATCATCCTCGTCATCGGCCAAGTACTGGAAGAGCGCACCATGCTTGGCGCTCGCGAAGCGCTGGATCAACTCGCCACGCTTGCCAAGGTCCGTGCCCGCCGACTCCGTAACAACGTCGAGGAAGAAATCGACTCCGACCAACTCGAGCACGGCGACCGCGTGCGCGTGCGTCCGGGCGATACCATTCCCGCGGACGGTCGCGTCATCAGCGGCCATTCCACCATCAATCAGGCAACAATCACAGGTGAGTCCATCCCCGTTGAGGCGGAAGCCGGCGACGAGGTGTTTGCGGGCACGTCCAATCTCACGGGTTCCATCGAAATTGAGGTCGTCAAAACCGGTGAGGAGACGGTGTTGGGACACGTGCGTCACATCGTGGAGGAAGCACAAACCTCACGGGCGCCGATCATGCGGCTGACGGAAGAGTATGCCCGCTACTACACGCCGTTGATCCTCATTATTAGCGGCTTCGTACTTTTCTTCACACGCGACGCCACGCGTGCCATCTCGGTGATCATTGTCAGCATCCCATGTGCTTTCATTTTGGCCAGTCCGGCGGCGATGATCGCCGCGCTGGCGTGCTCGTCGCGACTCGGCATCCTGATCAAAAGCGTGCGTTTTCTCGAACAGGCGGCGTCCATTGATACTGTCGTCTTCGACAAAACCGGCACGTTGACCACGGGACAATTGTCAGTGGAACGCATCCAACCCGTCGGCGTGTTGAGCGAACAGGAGTTACTCGTGATTGCGGCCAGTGCAGAAAGTCAGTCCTCTCATCCGGTGGCTCGCGCCCTCGTGACCGAGACGCAAACCCGCAAATTGGCGTTGCTCGAAGTCACCTCTGTTCAAGAGGCGCACGGCCATGGCGTGTCGGCTCAACTCGACGGACGCCGAGTGCTTCTGGGCCGCGCTTCATGGCTGGTGGCACAAGGCGTGTCCATCAATCAGGACTCGCACGAGGCGCATAACTTGAGCGTCCTGCATCTCGCCGTGAACGGCGAACTCGCCGGCGCGATTTACCTCAGCGACAGCGTTCGCGCTGAAGCGGGCAGCATGGCCGCGTACCTCGGTCGCCTTGGCATCAAACGCCTCATCATGCTCACGGGTGATCGCAAGAACGTTGCCGAAGCGGTTGCGGCCAACCTGGGAATCCGTGAAGTCCACGCCGAGTGTTTGCCGCACCATAAACTCGAAGTCGTCAAGGAGCTGAAGGAGCAAGACCACCGCGTTTTGGTAATCGGTGACGGCGTCAACGACGCCCCCGCGCTTGCCGCCGGTGATTTGAGCGTCGCGATGGGCGCGCTCGGCAGTGATGTGGCTATCCAGACCGCCGATGCAGCCTTGATGACTGATGACATTGGCCGGCTGCCAGTGCTGCTGGCCTTGTCGCGGCGCACGTTGCAGATTATCCACATGAACCTCTTGGCCGGGTTTCTGTTCGTCATGGTGGCGATTGTTGCCAGCAGTCTGGGTTGGGTTAGCCCGATCGTCGCGGCGTTCATCCACGAGTTCGGCGCTTTCTTCGTTTTGCTGAACAGCGCCCGGTTGTTGCGATTTGAAGAAGAAATCCCCGCATGAGAGCGGCCGCCCTCGGGGCGATTTGTGTTGTCGTCTTGCTATGTTCGACGGTGTTTGGCGATTCACATACCCTCAGATCGCATCAACTTGAAGACCGGTCATACGTTATGGTCGGCGACCTCGCCAGTTACTATCACCTTGGCCACGGAACTCGCGACGATGGGAAACGGATCGAGTACCGGACGGATGCAACCCACTTGGTTCTGGAAGCCGACAGCAGTGAGATTCAACTGGATGGAGTGGGGCATTGGCTGAGCACGCCGGTGCTGTTTGCCCGTGGCGAGTTCTGGGTGACACCGTTGGACATCCTGAAAACGATTGATCCGGTTTTACGCCGCGGGAGAGCGCCGGCGGTGCCGAGCACGTGCATTGTTGTCATTGATCCCGGACATGGCGGACGCGATGAGGGCACGCACGGCGCGCACAGTCGCGAAAAGGACATGACGCTCGATCTGGCCAAGCAGGTAGAGCGTGACCTGGAGGCGGTCGACGGCCTCCGGGTGTTGATGACGCGTACCAGCGATGTCACTGTTGCCTTGGAAGAGCGAGTGGAATTTTGCCGGTCGGAACACGCGGATCTCTACGTGAGCCTGCACTTCAACGCCGGAGGAACGGCGGATGGCATCGAGACGTATTGTGTCCCACCGGCCGGAGCGTCGACGACCGCGCACGCTTCCATCGAGGGCGACGCGGAAACCGCCAACGCCAACACAGCCGTGACGAACAACCGCTTTGACGAGCAGAATGTCTGGCTGGCGCACTGCGTCCAGAAATCCCTGTTGCAAGCGACCCATGCCAACGACCGCGGTGTCCGACGCGCCCGGTTCTATGTGCTGCGGTACGCAACCTGCCCGGCCATTCTGGTTGAGGGCGGATTTCTCAGTAATCGCGCTGAAGAAGGAAAGATTCTTACACCAGAGTATCGCGCGGTTCTGGCCCGGGCTATCGCCGATGGAATCGCGGCGTATGCCGGCAAGTCCGCCGGGGAGGACCGCCCGTGATTAGCGGGTTTCTGCAACTCGACGCGTTCTGGCATTACGGTTTCTTGGAACGCGCGCTGGTAGCCGGTTTCTTGATGAGCGTAGCATGCGGAATCCTGTCGCCCTTTGTCGTGCTGCGACGGCTGTCATCTTCCGCCGATGGACTGGCGCACGCGTCAACTGGCGGATTGGCGATGGGTTTGGTGCTGTTTGAAACCGGCCCGACACCGGGGTTGGCCAGTTACACCGCCAGTTTCGTGTTCACCTGCGGAGTCGGGCTGGCCATCGCCTATTTCTCATCCGAAGAACGTCTCCATGCCGACACGGCTGTGGGCGCGTGTTTCATCGCCTCCTTTGCGTTGGGAATCCTGATGCTCTCCTGGCGTCAAATCTATACGGCCAATCTGGAGGGTTTTTTGTTCGGCAGCATTCTAGCCGTAAACGTGCTGGAATGCCGGCTGTTACTGGGGTTGGCCGTGCTGATCGCAGTGGGCTGCGGCTGTTGTTGGCGCTGGCTGGGCGCGTGGACGTTCGACGAAGAACTCGCGCAGGCCTCTGGCGTTCCGACCGGGTGGCCGCGGTATGGTTTGCTGGCACTCGTGGCCGCCACGGTGGTGCTGTCGATCAAGGTGGTGGGCGCGTTGCTCGTCACGGCCATGCTGATTCTCCCCGGCGCGGTCGGGACGCTTTCCGCGCGCAGCCTAGTGATGATTCTGTTGCTCTCGATTGTGGTCGCCGTCGCGGCGACGGTGGCCGGGATGGTGGTATCCAACATGTCGAACGTTCCTCCAGGACCCGGCATCGTGCTGAGCGCATTCCTCCTGTTTGTCGCGGTGTTCTTCCTCCAAAAATTCCGCATGCGTCACGGTCATGCGAGGGATGAACGACGTTAAGCAGGGTTTGAGTGTCTGTGTTTGCACGACGATACAGGCGTTGACCCGACCTCGCAGGGCCTGTTCAAAGACGTAAATCACGGTTCTGTACGAAACCTGCCAGTTTGCTGAGATGCTGAAAAGATGGGCAGCATCATGAGGGTATCATCAGCATAGAGCAACCGTCCAAAGCGGGGAAGCGGTTGGGGGATAGCACGTCCTGCGCATGGCTTACTTGTGGACTTGCCGTTCCGTTAGCACGGATCGGATGAGATCGCAGGTTGTTCGCTGAGATGGACCGTGCGCGGACATTGCACGGAGTCGGCTCGGACTATCGAAGAAGGCCGGTCGTTCAGAGATCGAACTGACTGTGGACTGTTCGTGGAAAGTTTGTGGTAGTGGATTGACACATCTGTGGACTGCTTAAGACTGTAACCTGGTCGCAGAGTGGTCCGACTGCGCTCACGAGATGTTCACGGCAAGGTCAACGACGCGGACATCCGCCGAATCCACCTCAGAAATTCTGCGGAAATCCCGCGTACCATGCGCGGATACTGTGCGCAAAAAAGCACCTTGTGAACTCAAGGGGTAGAGCGTCCGATCTGTAACCCAACCGCATAGGAGGGGAGACCCCGTGCAGGTTTGTGCACAGCGAGTGGAGTTTCTATGACTCGCAAATCGCGGATCGAATGCGTTGCCGGTACGGCGGCAGAAACCCGACCATTGCGTAAGACGTGCGTTACCGGGTGCGTAACGTATGCGTGCACCATCCGTGAGGTTTCCCTGGCCTGTGCGTGACGTTTCGTGGTTTCATGTATAGCAAGTCTGCGTACAGATCGTGGAAACAAATTGGACACAGACTGGAAAGATCGTGGACACAGGCTGATTCAAGTCAGGTCAGAAGGTGGTACGACCGTGGACAGAATTGGGTCAGCCATGGTCACGTCGGAAGCACACTGAGCGCACGATCCGAATCGGAGAGCGGAACAGAGTCGTACTGCGTTGTCGTCTACGCAGGGAGACGGCAGAGCAGCGGCGATGAGGAGCGGGTGTTGAGTGTGCCGATTGACTGCGACCGTCACTTGGGCTGGCCTGTATTCGGGTCTGCTCCGCGTTTGTCAGACACGAAGAAAGCAGGCCAGTTCAAGCGTGGGTGAGGACTCTTGTCCCATCTTGCGGTATCAAGGGTTTAATAACTGGCCTTCGTCAGTCGTGGATCTCGGCGGGAATGCCACGCTTGGCCAGTCTACTTTGTTCGCCACCGCGAACACTGTGAGCGCTGCTTCGGGCTATGCTCGCGACTATGAGACCCATTTGCATAGTTGGCGTTATGAGCCCGCGACAGTCGTTAGCTTGTGTAGCAACTACACGTGCGATCTGTTTCTTTCGGGCACACTGCCCATCGTGAACATGGGCATTCAGCAGGGAAAGGGCAAGATTGACACATGTGGTTCCTGCCACTGTTCGGCGTCAGGCCCGATCTCCTGGAGGGTCTTCGAAAGCTGTCCAGCACAAAATGAAGAATTTTGCGCAAGCAAAGCTAACCGAAGAAATTCACAGCTACACTTGGCAACATGCGACTGTGGTGGACTCCGAAATGTCGATGTCACCCGTGTTAGTCTCGCGTGCGCGATTCATGAAAGAGCAATGGCCTGTGAAGACATTGAACAGTGAACAAACCGCGTGTGGCCGGCTTAACACGAGCCGCCCTCCGTCTCGACTCTAGTCGCTTACCCATGCTTACTACCAAGGCACAATACCGACTTGGTGACGCCAAGGAGTACTTCTCGGAGCACCTGAGCGTTGGTGACTACTACGCCGAAGGTCAGCAGGTCTTGGGGCAGTGGTATGGCCAGGGAGCCGGGAAACTGGGTCTGTCGGGTGTCACACGGCAGGACGATTTCGTCCGTCTCTGTGAGAACCTTCATCCGAAGACCGGGGAGAAGTTGACACTGCGCCAGAATACCACGCGTTCGGAGATTGGCCCGGATGGTCGGCCTCGTCAGAACACGAATCGGCGCGTATTCTACGATTTCACGTTTTCGCCAGCCAAGTCGGTATCCATCGCTGCCTTGGTGGGCCATGACCCGCGCATTGCCGAAGCGCACGAACAAGCCGTCGCGGCAGCACTCGGCCAGTTGCAAGCCTTCGCCGCGACGCGCGTCCGCAAGAGGGGTCAATGCACGGATCGAACGACAGGGAACATCGTGACCGCCGTATTCCGTCACGACACATCGCGTGCTCTTGATCCGCAGTTGCACACGCACTGTATCATCTTCAACGCGACATTCGATTCGGTCGAGGCGCGTTGGAAGGCGCTCCAGAATCACGACATGCTGTCCGCGCAGAAGTTCATCGAGAACGTCTATTACCACGAGTTGTCCCGGCGTCTGCGCCAATTCGGCTACGGCATCGAGAACCAACGTCGCGGGGATTTTGAGATCAAGGGGGTGTCGCCGGCGTTGATTGAGAAGTTCTCGAAACGGCACCAAGAGATTGACCGGAAGACCCGGGAGTTGCTGGAGCGTGAACCAGAGAAAGCCACCGGCAACGTCGCCGTCATCCGCGACCATGTCGCCCACAAGGAACGGGCTCGCAAGATCAAGGGCATCACCCTGCCGGAATTGCGAGCCAGTTGGGACGGACAACTGACCGCCGAGGAGAAAGCGTCGCTGGGCCGATTGGCCACTGAGCCAGCGGCGCCCATCGCACCGAGCGAATCGCTGGCGGAACGGGCTGTCGCGTGGGCTGAGGAGCATCTGTTTGAACGCCGTTCGGTGGTGCTGGAACACGAACTGTGGCGGCATGCGCTGGAACATGTACGCGGGCAGAACGTGGAGTTGACTGAAATTCAGGCCGCGACGGGCCTGCGCGGCTACGTCCGCTACAAACGCCATCCGGGCCGGATCACAACGAGGGGAGTGATTGACCGCGAATGGGAGATTGTGTGCTTGGCACGGGACGGCATTCGTCGATGTGCGCCACTGTGCTGTGGACACTCGATCCAGAATGCTAGCTTGGATTCCGAGCAACGCCAGGCCGTCGAACGCATCCTGCAGTCGCGCAACTTCGTCACCTTGTTTCGCGGCGGGGCTGGCACTGGCAAGAGCTACGCGTTACGGCAAGTGTACGGCGCTTTACGACAAGCCGGGTCTACGGTCATCGCGGTCGCTCCGCAGCGCCAACAGGTCATGGACTTGGAACGCGACGGCTTCCAAGGTGCGCAAACAGTGAGTGGGTTTCTCACTCGCGGCTCGCTGCCGCGCGGTGGGGTGCTGCTGGTTGACGAGGCCGGGCAAATCGGCGGTCGGCAGATGCATGAGCTACTGAGCCTTGCGCAAGGCAACGAGGGGCGAGTGATTCTCTCCGGCGACACTCGCCAACACGGTGCGGTGGAAGCCTCGGATGCGTTGCGGGCCATTGAAAAGTATTCCACCTTGCAGGCTATCGAACTGACCACGATTCGACGCCAAGACCCGGCTCGCGGAAAGACATCGGGTGAACGGGAGCGGATTAGCCAATACAAGCAAGCTGTGCAAGAAGCCTCAGAAGGCAATCTCGCCGCGTCATTTCGTCGTCTGGATCGTCAAGGGGAGATCGTAGTTTGCCCACCGCACGAGCAAGCCGAGCGTCTTGCCGAGCGATATGTGACTTTGGCGGGACAGCGCCAGTCCGTCGTGGTCGTGTCTCAAACCTGGTCGGAGATTCAACGGGTCAATGAGCAGGTGCGGTCCACGCTCAAATCGCGCGGTCTCTTGGGTGTCGAAGATCGAAGCGTGACCGCGCTGGAAACGGTTGATTTGACCGACGCCCAGAAGCGAGACCGTCGGTTCTACAAAGATGATACGGTCTTGGTGCTGAACCGGAATGCTGGCGGATTTCAGAAAGGTCAGACGTTTCGGCTGTTGGCCATCAGCGAAAGAGGCTGGATTCTGGAGGGTTCAGACAAGATTCGCACGGTTCCGTTTCGGTTCGCGGATCGGCTCACCGTCTGTCAACCTGCGGAACTCGCTCTCGCTGCCGGTGACCGCCTGCAATTAAAAACCAACGATCGCACGCGTAAGGGGCAGCGCCTTGCCAATGGTGAACTGGTTACCGTGGAACACGTCGGGGCTGACGGACGAATCAGACTGACCGATGGACGAATCGTCGAGAAGAACTATCGGCATTTCGTGCGCGGCTTTGCCATTACGTCGTATGCGTCGCAAGGGAAAACAGTCGATCACGTGTTGTTCTCCGATTCCGCTGTCCAAGCAGCGACCAACCAGCAGCAATGGTATGTGACCATTTCTCGTGGGCGTAAAGGCATTACCATCTTCACCAGCGACAAGGCGCAACTGCGTGAGAATATCCTGCAGTCTGGTGACCGAACCTTGGCAATCGATCTGGCGAACGACAGTTACCTGCGCAGGCTGGGCATTCCTCGGTGGTTAAAGGCGCGCTGCCGGCGCAACCGGTCTTATGCTGAGGGCTTTCGGCAAGCCAGGCTCAACGCTCATGGCAAGCTGCGACAACGGGCTCTCAGACAAACTCAAGGAATCAAGGTGGGATGATCAAGTCCAGTCAGCCCGAGAATCGCCGAAGTCAGCCATGCTGGAGCCGGGACTATCAGACGCAGGCTCTGCGGGTGGAATTAGCTGATGGAAGCTCGTACGTGTTCCCATACGCTCGTCTCGCGTTTGTACGATTCGAGCCCGGAAACGAGCACGACATGGTTCGGCTTCGCTCGGATACTCACGAAATCCAAATCGCCGGAGAGAACCTTCGTCCAGTGGAATTGGCACTGCAGAAATTCTCCGTGGATTGGGTGAAGGGTTTGGCCGAGCGCTACGACATCGAACCTAGCGACGATTCCGTTCGCATTACCAGCATCACCGTCAGCGAGCTATTGATTTTTGCATAATATAGTGACAACTGGACTCAAAACAGCTCCGCCTGTTTCCAGAAGGATTGAACCAGGGTTGGGCGACGGCGCATCCGGGCCAAGGCGCGGCGAGCGGCATGGGTGAGTT
>Ga0335085_10000172_pt1 | contig 209399 bp, 197 predicted proteins | sample Lox_Sample_45_FD_206712 | JGI IMG/M metagenome (GOLD analysis project Ga0335085, IMG submission 206712) | Soil microbial communities from Loxahatchee National Wildlife Refuge, Florida, United States - Lox_Sample_4.5 | ecosystem: Environmental > Terrestrial > Soil > Wetlands | place: USA... | reverse complement strand
GAGAGCCGGAGCGCCGCGTGCGCGGCGCGCGGGAGGGCGTAGGCGTCGCCCTTTTCGCGCGTCTTCTCGAGGAAGACGCGCGCCTCGAGCCCCGTGAGCAGCGGCATGGCCGCCGCGCGCGCGTCCCACGCGGCGCGCGCGGAGCCCGCCGAGACGACGGCGTGCGCGGCCGTGCCCGTGACGCGGTAGGGCGACAGGACGAGGAGCGCCGCGCCGTGGAAGCGCGCGCGGCGCGCGAGGCGCAGCCAGACGGCGTCGTCGAAGCGCCGCCGCGAGACGCGCGAGAGCCCGAGGTCGAGGACGACGAGCGAAAAGCCGGTGGCAAGGACGGTCTCGCACGCCGAGAGCGCGGCCTTCAATCCGCGCGGGCGCAGCCAGAGCAGGCGCGCGAGCTCGGCCCCGGCGTCGGCGGCCCCCTGCGGGTCGAAGTGGTCGCCGGGATCGACGAGCGCGGCGGCCTCGCCCGACTGCGTCGCGGCCGCGAGCGCGGAGAGGGCGGCGGAGAAGAGCCCGCACGAGGGGGAGGCCCGGCGGCAGACCTCGACGAGCGCGCCGCGCGGCAGGCCGCCGCCGAGCAACCGGTCCAGAGCCGGGACGCGCGAAGGGAGGACGGCGGGCCGCCCCTCGTCGCGGGCGCGGTCCGCCAGGCGGGCTCCCGTCGTCAGTTGCGACGCGATTTCGGGCGGGAAAAGGGGCTGCGCCGGCACCCTCCGAACCTAGGTCCGGGGATAGCGTAAGTCAAGCGTAAGTTTCGGGAGCCGGAAACCTCAGGGGCGGTGCCAGGCCGCGGCCTCGATCTCCAGCTTGAAGGCGTGGAGCGAGAGGTTGATGTCCCGGAGGAAGACGACGAGCGACCCGATCAGGCAGGCCATGCACGCGATGAAGACGAGCGAGAGGACGACGGCGACCTCCAGCCCGAAGAGGGCCGTCAGGAAGAGCAGGATGATGAGGAGCGACGCGAGGAGGATGCTCGTCGTCGCGAGCGCGATCGCGAGGCGCACGAGGCCCGCCCGCGCCGAGAGGATCCTGACCTGCGCGACGATGCCGACCCGCTCGTCCTCGCCCGCCGTGCGCAGCTCGCGCGCGAGCTGGCGCGAGCGCTCGATGAGCCGGCCGAACTGGTTCGTCATCGAGAGGAGGAGGAGCCCGACGCCCGAGATCAGGATCACGGGCCCGACCGCGACCTGCAGGAGCGGGACGACGTCGCGCGTCACGAGGCCCGTCACGAGCCCGCCCCCGCGGCGATCCCGGCGCGCAGCGCCTCGGGAGCGAGCGTGAACGCGCGCGCGAACCCGCCCACGAAGCGCGCCGACGACGGGCGGACGGCCCAGAACGAGAAGTCGGCGAGCTGGTCGACGAGCTCGGCCATCTCCGGGAACCTCGCGAGGTAGACCGCCTTGGCGGAGTCCTCCTCGGCCGAGCCGTCCGAGAGCTCCACGGCCTTCCCCACGAGCGTCAGCCGCGCGAGCTGCTGCGGGTCGTTCCCGCCCGTGTCGGGCTGCGCGAGCATGAGGCTCGCCCGCGGGTCCTCGAGGAGATCCTGCGTGTGCGACGCGAGACGGCTGACGTGGAGGAACCACTCCGACCACGTCGGGTCCGGCGCCGCCAGCACCATCGAGACGAACGGCGCCCCGTCGTGCAGCGTCCCGAGCGCGGCGACGCGGGATCGGGAGACGAGGGAAAAGAGGAGATTCTTGGAAAGGGGGTCCATGGGGGAGACCATACCTGACCGGGGCGGGGGTGTCCTGCGACGCACGCACGCGCTGTCTGAGCGCAGCGAGTTCGCGGGCGAAGGAGCAGGGCACCCCCGCCCAAGGGAAGGCGCCTCGCGACGCACGCGCTTGCTCGTAGAATGCCGCTCATGGCCGATCAGCCCAAGCCGCCCGACGACCACTCCGACGCCGTCCACGCCGCGTTCGACGACCTGCACGAGAAGATCGGCAAACGCGCGACGTCCGACTCGAAGATCCGCGTCGAGGCCCTGCGGGAGGCCGTGCTCGCCCGGGACGCCGCGTCCGTGAAGGCCCATCTCGACGCGATGAAGGAGTCGCACGGCTGGCTCTGGGCCGAGCTGACGGCCCATCCCCGCATCGCCGAGCTCATCGACAAGCTCGCGCTGATCGGCCTCTAGAGCCGGAAGAACCCCTTCACCCGAGCGTCCTCACCCGGACGAACGCCGCGAGAACGACCACGGGGGGACTCTACGCGCGGCCGCCCGGAGGTTGCGCGGCGCGTCAAAAAGGGTGATTTGTCTGCATCATTCACGAGGGACCCTCGCCGTGGCACCTTGTGCCGCGGAGAGAGGTGACCATCATGGCGATGAAGATCGGCGAAGAGTGCATCAACTGCGGCAACTGCGAGCCCGATTGCCCGAACCAGGCGATCGCCTCGGGCGACTCGACCTTCGTCGTCGCGGCCGACAAGTGCACGGAGTGCGTCGGCGCGTTCGACTCGCCGAAGTGCGTCGAGGTCTGCCCGGTCGAGGGCTGCATCACGGTGGACGCGTCCCTCAACGAGTCGCGCGAGGTGCTCCAGGCCCGCTACGCGGCTCTGCACCCCTGACCTTCCGATAGTTCCGCGAGGGAAGCGCGGGCCCGGGCGCACGATGCCCGGCCCGCGTTTCTTTTCTTCGCGCTAGCCGGGGCGCGCCGCGGTGGAATGACCCGCCGAGCGGTGCGCCGAGAGCCCCGCCACCCCGAGCAGGAGGCCGAGCGCGAGCACGTACCACAGGGCGAGCGTGGGCCGCGTCGCGTGGAGCGCGTCCGAGGCCGCCGCGAAGAGGCCGAGCGCCGCGAGGAGCGCGAGGAGGAGGAGCACGCCGCCCGCGATCCTCGAGAGGAGGACGACGGCCCTCGGGCGCGACGGGAACGCGAGGAGCAGGTAGCCCGCGGCCGTGAAGAGCGGGAAGAGCACCCAGAGCGCGAGGCCCGGCGCGGGCGCGACGAGCCCGAACGGGGCGAGCGCGAGCACGAGCCCCGACGCGACGCCGAGCGCGAGGAGGATGGCGCCTGCGAGGACGAGCATGGGCGATCTCCTTTCAGGAGGGGGAGACGGGGCCGCGCGCCGGCGCGCCGCCCTCGTTCGCGCGGAACCACTCGTTCGAGGCGGGCAGGACGAAGACGGCGATGCCGAGGACTCCCGTGAACGCGAGGAGGAGGGTGGGCCAGATGCGCCACATGAGGACGGTGAGGACGACGCCCGCCAGCGCCGCGGCGTCGAGGACGGCGCCCGCGGCGAGCGCGAGGACGCGGAAGCGCGCGGCGGCGTTGTGCGGGACGGCCGCGACCCGCGCGATCGCCGCCGAGGCCGCGAGGGAGACGACGCCGAGGAGGACCGGAACGAACGCGGGAACGTCGGCGGCGACGGGCCCGTCGCGGGGCCCGACGATCGCGACGCCGATCGCGGCGTAGCAGACCATCGAGCCGGCGAGCGCGGCGAGGAGCACGAGCCAGCCCTTCCTTCCGTCCACGGGCGAATTCTCTCAGAGTGCGCGCGGCCCGGGACCCTTCTCGAGCCCCACCCCGGCGAGGACGGCCCCCGAGAGGACGTAGAACGCGAAGGCGAGCGCGGTGAGCTCCGGGTCGCCGGGCGAGGCCCACGTCGAGGCCGGGTCGTCGAGCTGCCAGAGCCACCGCGCGAAGAGGAAGACCCACGCGTAGGCGACCGCGAGCGCCGCGGCGCGCCGCAGCCAGCGCGGCGTCCCGTCGAAGAGCGTCGGGAAGAAGGCGCGGACGAGGGCGGGCGAGAACGGGCTTCCGAAGCGGCTCCGCGCGCGGAGCGCGAAGACGAGGATCGCGGGGAGCCAGACGACGGCGGTCGCGAGGTCGAGCACGACCGGCACCGCGAGCGGGGCGGCGGGCAGGCGCAGGGCCCACGCCGCGTGCAGGCCGAGGCAGCCGAGCGCGCCGGCGACCGAGAGAACGAGGAGCGGCGGTGTCCAGCGGGGGCGCACGCGGGCGATCTCAAGCGGCCCGTGGCACGCGTCAGATCCGGTCGAGGTTCCGTTTCGTGAGGGGGCCGCCGGCGTCGCCCGTGTTGAGCGTCGAGACGGGCTCGAAGAGGAGGACGTGGGCCTCCGTCCGGGCGACCGGGCGGTGCTCGACGCCGCGCGGGACGACGCAGAACTCGCCGGGGGCGAGGCGGACGGTCCGGTCGCGGAACTCGAGGTCGAACGATCCCTCGAGGACGAGGAACATCTCGTCCTCGGCCTCGTGCCGGTGCCACGTGAACGGCCCCCGGAACTTCACGACCTTCACGTACTGACCGTTCAGCTCGCCGACGATCTTCGGGTCCCAGTGCGTGGAGAAGAGCGCGAGCTTCTCCTTCAGGTTGACCTTTTCCGGCGTCATCTTCCGCCTCCCGGAGCGAAGACCTGGTTGGGGAAGGGGTTCGATGCCGGCCGCTGGACGACGTTGAAGCCGAAGTTCGCGGCCTGGTGGCAGGAATTGCACGCGGCCGTGAGCGCGTCGAACGCCTTCACGAAGGAGGCGTGGTCTTTCGCGGCGATCGCGGCGCCGACGTTCTCGAGCGGCTCGGTCATGATCTTCGGGACGAGGCCCGAGATCGGGAGCGGCGAGCCCTCCTGCACCGGGTGGTAGTGCACGGCGTCGTCGAAGCCCTCGCGCAGCTCGGACAGCTCGTAGGCGGCGAGGGGCCAGTTCGAGGCGTCGCCCGCGAGCCAGAGCTTCACGTGCCGGGTCTGGTTGAGCGCCATGATCTCGCCGAGGCCGGGCGTGAACGGCTTCGGCGCGGGCGAGGCCGCCGCGGCGGGGGCGGGGGCCGACGCCCGGCGCGCGCACGCGGCGGGGAGGAGCGCGAGCGAGAAGAGGAGGGCGGCGAGGCCGCGTCTCGGGTTCACGAGGGGCAGCCTACCGCCGGCCGGCTCCGGCCGGCCGGGCGGGACCCATCCAAGAGGCTCCCGCGGGGTGAGCCGCCGCTCATTCTCCTCGTGACGCAACGCAGAATCCGTGCTAGCGTCGCCCTCCGTCATGAACCACATCGTCTGCATCGCCTACGTTCCCGACACCGAAACGAGGGTCAGGGTCGCTTCCGACGGCGTCTCCATCGACGAGACGGACGTCAAGTGGATCGTCTCGCCGTACGACGAGTTCGCGCTCGAAGGGGCCCTCAAGGCGAAGGAGGCCTCCGGCGGAACCGTCACGGCGGTCACGTTCGGGCCCGCGAAGGCCGACGCCGGCCTCCGCGAGTGCCTCGCGCGCGGCGCCGACGAGGGGGTCCGCGTCGCCTCGGACGGCCTCGCCCAGGTGGACTCGATCGGCGTGGCGCGGCTCCTCGCGGCGGCGATCAGGCCCCTGCCGCACGACGTCGTGTGGATGGGAAACAAGGGCGTCGGCACGGACGCCCAGGTGCTCGTCCCGATGCTCGCCGAGCTTCTCGACCTGCCGCACGCCAACCTCGTCACGAAGCTCGAGTGGACGGGCGGGGGCGTGACGGCGCGCCGCGAGATCGAGGGCGCGCAGGAGGTCGTCGAGCTGCCGATCCCGTGCGTCATCGGGGCGACGAAGGGCCTCAACGAGCCGCGCTACGCCTCCCTCAAGGGGATCATGGCGGCCAAGAAGAAGACGATCGCCGTGAAGTCGCCCGCGGACCTCGGCGTGGACCCCAAGACGATCTCCGGCGACGCCGCGAGCGTGCGCTGGACGAAGCTCGAGCTGCCGCCCGCCCGGCAGGCCGTGAAGCTCATCCCGGCGGACGACCCGGCGAAGGCGGCGGCGGAGCTGCTGCGCCTGCTGCGCGACGAAGCCAAGGTCCTTTGAGGAAGAAAGACTAAGAGGAAGATTTCCTTGAAGGTGAATGCGGGCCTGAGCTCGGCCGCCCTTTTACCCTTCTAAGAAGATCTTCTCTTCGGAGATCACATGAGCAACGTCCTCGTTTTCATCGAGCAGCGCGACGGCAAGATCAGGAAGTCCTCGCTCGAAGCCCTGACTCTCGGACATTCACTTTCTAAGAAAAGCGGCGGTGCCCTGGCTGCTGTGATTGCAGGATCCGGGATCGGGTCCCTCCCCTCCGAGCTCGGCGCCTACGGCGCCGCGAAGGTGTTCGTCGCGGACAAGCCGGAGCTTCAGCTCTTCTCCTCCGAGGGCTACACGGCCGCGCTCGACGCGGCCGCGACCGCGTTCGGCCCGTCCATCGTCCTCGCCTCGGCGACGGCGATGGGGCAGGACGTGGCCGCGCGCTTCGCGGCGCGCCGGGGCGTGGGAGTCCTCTCGGACGTGATGGCGCTCGACGTCGAGAGCGGGCGCCTCGTCGGCTCGCGCCCCGTGTACTCGGGCAAGGCCCGCGTCACGGTGACGACGGCGCCGTCCGCCGCGATCCAGGTCGCGACGCCGCGCCCGAACGTCTTCCCGGCGAAGAAGGCCGACCCGCCCGGCACGGGCGAGGCCGTCGCGATCGACCCGCCGATGAAGATCCGCGGAAGGGTCGTGAAGATCGAGACGGCCGAGGCGGGGGAGATCGACGTCGCCGAGGCCGACAAGATCGTGACGGGCGGCCGCGGGATCAAGGGGCCGGAGAGCTGGCCGATCCTGCGCGCGCTCTGCCACGAGCTCGGCGCCGCGCTCGGCGCCTCCCGCGCCGCGGTGGACGCGGGCTGGATCGGACACGAGCACCAGGTCGGGCAGACCGGCAAGGTCGTCTCGCCGTCGCTCTACATCGCGTGCGGCGTGTCCGGCGCGATCCAGCACATCGCGGGCATGGGCTCGTCGAAGGTCATCGTCGCGATCAACAAGGACCCCGAGGCGCCGATCTTCAAGGTCGCGACCTACGGCGTCGTCGCCGACCTCTTCCAGATCGTCCCCGCGATGACGGAAGCGGCGAAGAAGATGAAGGCGTAGGAAGAGGAGTTCTGAGGAGGTAATAGGTCAGGCGGCGGACTGTCGTCGTACACGACGTAGAGCGGCGCGCGTCCGTCGGCGGTGGCCGATGCTCGGCCCGCAGCACGCGACGCTCGAGAGCGAGGGGCGCGGGACCCCGTTGCGAGGGCCCCGAGCGTTCGCGGTAGACGACGGTCCGCCGGCGGGCCTATTGCACGTGCGCCGTGAACTCGGCGTACTGCGCGCCGCACCCGTTCGTGAAGAAGACCCGGTAGATGTCGACGACGGTCGGGCCGCCGAGGAAGCCCGGCGTGTAGCCGAAGACGCCCGGCGTCGAGGTGTACTGGAAGAAGCCGCCGCTGCGGTTCTGGATCGGGACGATCCGGAGGAGCGTCGGATCGGGCACGCCGGTGGCGGTGACGAAGACCGAGGGCCCGTTCGCGGTCGTGATGACGCTGTTCGGCGTCAGGATCGGCACGTAGGGCTGCGGGTCCACGGGGATCGCGAGCGCCGCGGTGGCCTTGCCGGCTCCGAACGCGCCGTACGCCGTCAGGTTGGCCGTCGTCGTCCCCGTGATCGTCGCGCCGGCCGAGCCGTTCGGCGAGAGGCGGTACGGCGCGGGCGCGATGTCGATGTCGACGCCGGTGACGTTCTCGGTCGTCCAGGTGAGGACGACGTTCGTCGTGGCGCCGCAGCCGCGCGGGGGATTCGACGTGAAGGACGTGACGACCGGCGTGCCCGGCAGGACGATCTTCGCCGTGAACGTCGCCGTCGCCGGGCCGCAGAAGCCCTGGGACGTGAGCGTCACGACGTCCGTCCCGATCGCCGAGCCCGCCTTGTACGTGAAGAGGTTCCCGTTGATCGTGAACGTCGAGCCCGTGGAGTCCTGCCGGGTGAACGCCGCCGTGACGGCGCCGACGTTGATCGGAAGGACGCCGGTGATCGTCTGTCCCGTCCCCGCGACGACCGAGGAGGGCGAGGGCGTCGGCGGGTCGGTGGGCGGGTTCACGTCGACGCGCTTGGGCTGCGTCGCGGTCGCGCCCGAGGACGCGACGGCCGTGAGGATCACGTCGCCCGTGGCGACGACCGTGATGTTCGTCGAGCCGCTGGCCGGCAGGTCGCCCGCGGCGCCCGTGATGTTCACGTGGTCGGCGCCCGTCGTGATCCACGTCGCGAGGGCCGTCAGCGGCGAGCAGCCCGTGAGCGGCGTGATCGTGAAGGAGCTGATCGTCGGCGCGGTCGAGAACGCGCTCCGGACGACCGAGAGAGGGATGCCCGCGCCGTCGCTCGTGAGGTTGTCGTTCTTGACGGCGTACGGCATCGCCGAGCCCGACGAGACGCGCGCGCGGATCGCGAGGTTCGCCTTCTCCGCCGAGGCGGGGACGAGCGTCGCGAGCGGCTGCTGCGCCGCGGAGCCCTGCGCCGCGTAGAGGACGGCCGAGCCGATGAGCGTCCCGCCGTCGAAGGCGGCCCACTCGACGTTGCAGCCCTGCGCTCCGTAGGGACTGCAGAGGACCCCGACGTTCGTCCGGGCGCGTCCGGGGTCCGTGGAGCCCGACGCGTCGGCGCCGCCTCCCCAGGCCTCGTCGCCTGCCGTCAGGAAGTCCGAGACCGGGAAGGCCGTGAAGGACGTCGAGTAGCGCCCGGCGGGCGTGTCGTTGTACGTCTCCGACCACGCCGACACGGCGGCGTCCGAGCGGACGTGGTAGAGGAACGCGCCCATGCCGTCCAGCGCGGCCGGCGTCGCGATGGACGCGACGCCCTGGCCCGTGAGCGTGAACGGAAGCGTCGCGACGACCGCGCCGCCGGCGAGGAAGTCGACCGAGCCGTTCGCCGCCGCGATCGAGGAGACCGTGACCGTCGTGTCGAACTTCGCGCCGTTCGCGCCCGTCCCCTTCGCGCCCGGGCCTCCCCAGAGGTCGGTCCCGGACGGCGCGGCGGCCGGCGCCGCGGAGGCGACGGCGAGAGTCACGGCGACGAGGGCCACGGCCGCGGTTCCGAGGAGGCTTCGGCGAGACGTCATCTCGGTACTCCCGTGTCGGGGACGCGTTGACAGGACGGAGTTTGCACGACTTATCTTACCAGAGCGCCGCGATATATCCTCGGCTGCGATGACGATCACGCCCACCCAGGCCACCCTTTTCGGAATGCCGGGGACGGTGCTCTTCTCACTCGTCCTGCTTGCCGCGCTTGCTTTTTTCGCGTACACGATGTCCCGGCGGATCCAGCTCCTCACGCTGGGCGCCGGCGCGCCGGACGACCGCCTGGACCGGCCGGCGGCGCGTCTCGCGCACGTCCTGACGTACGGGCTCTTCCAGAAGAAGATGTTCCGCGACCCGTACGCGGGCCTCTACCACGCCCTGATCTTCAGCGGGTTCATCGTCCTGACGGTCCGGACGCTCTCCCTCGTCTTCGAGGGCCTCTTCCCGAACGCCGCGCTCCCGTTCTTCCCCCCGGGCTTCTGGGAGGGCTACCTCCTCCTCAAGGACGTCGTCCTCGTGACGACGCTCGCCGGCGTCGGCCTGGCCCTGGGGCGCCGGCACCTCTTCAAGAAGGAGCGCCTCGACCCGAGCTTCGACGCCGACCTCATCCTCCTCCTCATCGGGTTCCTCATGGTGACGGACCTGGCGGCCGGGGCCGCGCGCTTCGCGCTGCTCGGAAACCACAACTTTGCTGTGGCTGAAGCGCGCGGCGCCGCGACGGAGAGCGCGCGCTGGGAGCCCGTGACCTATTACCTTTCTAGGAATCTCTTCTCTTCTCTTTCCCCCGTCTCCCTGCAAAGCATCTACTTCGGCGCGTGGTGGGGGCACCTCGTCGCGATCCTCGTGTTCCTGAACTACCTGCCGTACGCGAAGCACTTCCACATCATCACGGCGCTCCCGAACCTCTGGTTCGCGAAGCTCGACCCGCCCGGGAAGATGGCGACGGTCGACATCGAGAAGGCCGCCGAGACGGAGCATTTCGGCGTCGGGAAGATCGAGGACTTCACCTGGAAGCAGAAGCTCGACTTCTACACGTGCACGGAGTGCGGGCGCTGCCGCGAGATCTGCCCGACGCACCTCACCGGCAAGCCGCTCACGCCGAAGGGCTTCACGGTCGACCTGAGGAACGCGCTCTACACGGACGCGGACGACCTCCTCGCGGCGGACTCCGGCTGCGGCGACGCCGCGACCGAAGCCCGGCTCGCCGCGCGCAAGCCGCTCGTCGGGGGCTGGATCGACCCCGAGACGGTGTGGGCGTGCACGACCTGCCGTTACTGCGAGCACGCGTGCCCGGTCGGGATCACGTACGTCGACAAGATCACCGACATGCGCCGGAACCTCGTCCTCGAGAAGAGCGAGTTTCCGAAGGAGGCGCAGACCGCGTTCAACGGCATGGAGCGCCAGGGGAACCCGTGGAACCTCGCGGCGTCGGACCGCGCGGCCTGGGCGAAGGACCTGCCGTTCCCGGTCCTGACCATGGCGGAGGCGAAGGAAGCCGGTGGCGTCGAGGTGCTCTTCTGGGTGGGCTGCGCGGGCTCGTACGAGGAGCGCGGCAAGAGGGTCTCGCAGGCGCTCGCGCGGCTCCTCCACGAGGCCGGCGTCACGTACGCGATCCTCGGAACCGAGGAGACGTGCACGGGCGACTCGGCGCGCCGCCTCGGCAACGAGTACCTCTTCCAGACGCTCGCGCAGCAGAACGTCGAGACGATGAACCGCTACGGCGTGAAGAGGATCGTCACGAACTGCCCCCACTGCTTCAACACGCTCGCGAACGAGTATCCGGACTTCGGGGGCCGGTACGAGGTCCTCCACGGGACCGAGCTCGTCGCGAAGCTCGTCGCCGAGGGGCGGATCGCGCTCACGGGGCGCGTCGAGCAGACGATCTCCTTCCACGACCCGTGCTACCTCGGCCGCCACAACGGCGTCTACGACGCGCCGCGCGACGTCCTGAACGCGATTCCGGGCCTCACCGTGAAGGAGCTGCCGCGCAGCCGCGACAACGGCCTCTGCTGCGGCGCGGGCGGCGGGCGGATGTGGCTGGACGAGAAGATCGGGACGCGCATCAACCAGGCGCGCTACGCGGAGATCCAGGCGAACGGGACGGACGCCGTCGGCGTCGCGTGCCCGTTCTGCATGGTCATGCTCGGGAACGCGAAGACGGAGACCGCCGGGACGACGGAGCCCTTCGACGTCCTCGAGCTGGCGGCGCGGGCGCTCCCGGCGCACCCGGGGGCGTCCGGGACGGCGTAAACTAAGTCTCAGCGTGGCCGAAGAGCCGAAACCCCCGAATCCGACGCCGGGTGCCGGCGCGAGGCCCGCGCGGGTCGCGGGTCCGATCGCGCCCGCGATCTACACGCCGGGCGCCAAGACGGGGAGCTACCGCCCGGCGGCCGAGGTGAACGAGCCGCTCGTGACGGAGGGCATGAAGGCGCGCCAGCGCCAGATCGACAAGAAGCGCCGCGCCGTCGCGATGCTCCGGCAGGTCGAGAACGAGGAGGCCGAGGACCGCTGGCGCCGCGGGCGCCGCTGGATCTACCGGGTCGTGGCCGTCCTCGTCGCGGCCGGCGTCTACTGGAAGATCCAGGCGTCGTACGGGAACCGCTGGCCGCTCCTCGCCGTGTGGATCTTCCTCGGCGTCCTGCTCCTGACGGCCCTGAGCTGGCTCTTCTGGTTCCTGGATTACAGCGATTAAGGGCGGAAACCCGTCACGCGGGTTTCCGCACCTTCCGCTCGGCGTGCCTCGCCGGCTGCGCTTGCGCTCGCCGGCTCGGCAGCCTGCGCCTCCTCATTCATCATCGAAGATTCCGCGGGGCTTCGACGGATCGGCCTTCGCCCGCTCGAGCGCTTCCTGGAAGGTCTTCTCGAGGATGCCCGCCTTGTTCTTCTCGCGCTCGACCGTCGCGGCGAAGAGGTCCTCGGCGCGCTCCTTGCGCCGCGCGTTCTCCCGCGCGGCCTCCTCGAGGGACCCGAGCTTGTTCTTGTGCGTCGCGCTCTCGTGCGAGATCACGGCGCCGGTCTCCTTGTCGATCTTCAGCGTCGCCGCGCAGTCGGGACAGAGGACGAGGAGGTAGTCGCTCATGGCCGGGAGAATTATCCTCCCCGCGTGAGCCCAGACGAAAGCCTCGACTGGAAGAAGCGGCTGAAGACGCTCGGGATCGCGCGGAAGAGGAAGAAAACGGGAGAGAAGAAGGAAGAAGAGGATCCTCTTGGAAAGGTGAAGAGGGACCCGCGCAAAGTGGAAAGCGGGCGCCGCGGCGAAGACCTCGCCTCTTCGCTCCTCGAAGAAAATCTTCTCCGGATCCTGGATCGAAACGTGAGGTACAGGGACGGGGAGCTCGACATCGTCGCGCTCGACGGCGCGACGACCGTCTTCGTCGAGGTGAAGCGGCGGCGCGACGACGCGCTCGGCGCGCCCGCCGAGGCCGTGACGCGCACGAAGCGTCTGCGGGTCGTGCGCGCGGCGCGCCGGTGGCTGCAGGCCCATCCGGGGCACGGGCGGTCGGTGCGGTTCGACGTCGTCGCCATCGTGGACGATCCGCACTCCGTGACGTGGCTCAAGGCCGCGTTCGACGCGGACGCCGGAGGGTAAACTCGTCCGTCGACCGCGCCGTCGAAAAAAGGGCCTCGCATGACCGATCTCACGGGCCGGACGCTCGGGCGTTACCGCCTCGAATCGCTCCTCGGACGGGGCGGGATGGCCGAGGTCTGGCGCGCGACGGACACGAAGCTCGCGCGGACGGTCGCCGTGAAGGTCATCCACGCGTCCATCGCCGAGGACGCGCAGTTCGCCGAGCGCTTCCTGCGCGAGGCCCGCGTCGTCGCGTCGCTCGAGCACCCGAACATCCTCCCCGTCTACGACTTCGGGGAGGAGGGCGGGATTCCGTTCCTCGTCATGCCGCACCTCGCCGGCGGCACGCTGCGCGACCGGCTGCGCGGCGCGCCGGCGCCCCTCGCCCTCGCGGCCTCGTGGATCCGCCAGCTCGCGGACGCGCTCGACGCCGCCCACGCCGCCGGCGTCCTCCACCGCGACGTGAAACCGGCGAACGTCCTTCTCGGGAAGGACGACCGCCTGTTCCTCGCGGATTTCGGGATCGCGAAGATGGTCGAGACGATGTCGGGGCTCACGGCGACGGGCGTCGTCGTCGGGACGCCGGTCTACATGGCGCCCGAGCAGGCTCAGGGCCATCCGGCCAGCCCGGCGACCGACCGCTACGCGCTCGCCGTCGTCGCCTACGAGATCCTCGCGGGGCGCCCTCCGTTCGACGGCGACAACCCGCTCTCCCTCATGCACCAGCACGTCTCGACGCCGGCGCCCGCGCTCTCCTCGAAGGTGGGAGGTCTGCCCGCGGGCCTCGACGCGGTCTTCGCGCAGGCCCTCTCGAAGAACCCGGAGGACCGGCCGCCCGCTTGTCGCGCGCTCGCGGACGCGGTGTCGGCGTTCCTGCCGACCGGAGTGATGCCCGTCGTCGGGTCGCCGGCGTGGGGGACGCCCGCGGGCGGGATGACGGCGCCGACCGTGCGGGCGGAGCGCGGCGGCACGCCGCCCCCCGGCGTGCCGCGCACGACGCCCTGGTCGCCGCCCTCGACGCCTCGGCCCGGGCGCGCCGCGACGACGAGTCCCCCGCGCCCTTCGACGCCGCCCCCCGTGCGCGTCGCGACGCCGCCCCCCTCGCTCACGAGCGAGGCGACCGTCCTGACCTCGGGCCGGCGAAAGCGGCGCGGCCTCGCGTGGGGCATCGGAATCGCGGCGGTCGTCCTCGTCGGCCTCGGGATCGCGGGGAAGATGAAGAGGGAGAAGACCGAGGGAAATTCGGTGAAAGTGAACGCGCCAGGCGGGACCCTCGCGGCACCGACCGCCGTTGCCCCGGCCGCCGCGTCGACGGCCGGGCCCGGCGCGGCGCGGCCGATTCCCGCCGAGACGCCCCAGCCCCGCGCGCTCGCAGAATCCTCCTCGTCTTCCTCTTCCTCTTCCTCTCCTTCTTCGTCCTCCCGGAGCGTCGATCAGGAGAACGCCGCGAAGATCCGCGCGGCGGAGGAGAAGCGCATCGCGGAGCTCGAGAAGCGCGTCAAGGTGGCGGAGTCGGCCGCGCAGGAGGCGAGGGACGCGGCCGGGAAGGCAGCCGCGGCTCCGGAGGTCCCGGCGGCGCCCGCGGCCCCACCGGCCGAGGCCGCACCCGAGGAAGGGGTCCGTTCCGCGCTCGCCGCCGTCCGCGAGCGCCTCGACCTCGCCGCGAAGCCCGACCGCCGCCTCTCCGGGGCGGATTTCCGGTTCGCGCTCGAGACGGCGCGGAGCGTGACCGCCGAGCACCCGAAGAACGCCGACGCCCGCTACCTCGCGACGTACGCCGAGGGCGGGCTCGCGTACGTCGCGGGAAACGACGCGGTCGCGAGCGCGCTCGCGGTCGAGGCGGTCCTCGCGCTCCGGCGAGCGGGCAGGGCGGACCACCGCGCGCTCCAGCAGCTCCTCGTGCGGGAGGACGGCTCCGTCGTCGCGCCGCACGGATGGGAGCTCGCGGTCGCCTACGGCGACGCGCGCGGCGAGGCTCTGCCTCTCCTCGACGCCGCCGTGCGCGAAAACCCGCGCGACCTGCGCGCGCGGAGGGCGCGCGCCGTGCTCCGGAAGATGCACGGCCTCGAGCCCGAAGGGCCGGGCGCGAGGAAGCGCCCGGGCTGAGGACGAGCGGCGCGTCGCCTTGACAGGTGAGGCGCCGTCCCTTATCTTCCGTGGCTCCTGAGCGGGACTAGCTCAGTGGTAGAGCGCTACCTTGCCAAGGTAGATGTCGCGAGTTCGACCCTCGTGTCCCGCTCCAATTCACGAGATCGGCCCGGCGAAAGCCGGGCCTTTTTCATCCGGCTCGCGCGCCGAATTCCGCGTAGACGGCACCGAGGGCGCGCGAGAACGCGGCGGGAGAGAAGCGCGCCTCGAACGTCGCGCGCGCCGCCGCGCCGAGACGGCTCCGGCGCGCGGGGTCGGCGAGAAGCTCCGCGAGCGCCGCGGCGAGGGCCCCCGGGTCGCCCGGAGGAACGAGAACGCCGTCGGCGCCGTGCGTGAGGTCCTCGGGGATGCCGTCGCACGCCGACGCGACGATCGCCTTGCCCGCCTGCATCGCCTCGAGGAGCGCGAGGGAGCCGCTCTGCTCGTGGAGCGACGCGAGGACGAAGACGTCCGCGCGGCCCGCGAGGTCGTACGCGTCCACGACGAAGCCGGCGATCCGCGTCGAGCCGCCGAGGCCGAGACGCTCGGCGAGCCGGCGGTGCGCCTCGAGGAGCGGCCCCGGCCCGGCGAGGCACGCCCGGAACGGGACGCCGCGGGCCGCGAGGAGCGCGAGCGCCTCGAGGAGGACGTCGCCGCCCTTGCGCGGGTCGTGGCGCGCGACCGTGACGAGAAGGGGCGCGTCCGCGGGCGCGAGAGGCTCGAGGAGCGCGTCCGTCTCCGCGCGGGCCGTCCCCGGCCCGAGGAACGAGGACTCCGCGGCGTACGGGACGCGGCGAATCGCGACGGACGGCCCGTACGCGCCGCGCACGAGGCGCTCGACGGACGAGTAGTTCACGAGGACGAGGTCGGCGCCCGCGTAGGCGCGGCGCTCCCACGGAACGATCGCCGCGCGGATCCACGCCGCCTCGGCGCGATAGAGGATCCGCCGGAGGAGCGGAGCGGACGGCCCGAGGCCGTCGACCTTCGAGCGCGTCTCGTCCGCGAGCGTCGTGTACGAGCTCGCGAGCGCGCGCGCGGCGACGCCGCGCACGCGCAGCCGGTTCCGGGCGAGGGCCGCGGCGCAGCTCCAGACGCCGAAGCCGTGGATGACGCGGGCTCCCGTGCGCGCGGCGACGCGCTCGACCTCCCGCGCGAGCGGCCGGACGTGTCCGGCGATCGCGAGCTGCCGGTATGGAAACGCCCATGACGCGACGCGATGCACGATTCCGTAGCCCGTCTCCTCGCTCGAGGCGCCCGGCCCGACGCACACGAGGTGGGGCGTGAAACCGGCCGCGAGGGCCGCGCGGCCGTGGGCGCGCACGTACGACGAGTGCCCGCCTCCGATCTCCGAGCGCGGGTCGCGGCCCGCGACGAGGACGACGTCAGGCAAGCGCCGGCACGGGGGCGGGGCGCGCCTTCTCGATCGCGTTCCCGACGAGGTCGACGTCCGCGTCCGTGAGCCCGGGACCCGACGGCAGGTAGAGGCCCCGGCGGCAGAGGTCCTCCGCGACCGGGTAACGCTCGCCGGCGTGGGAGGCGCGGTAGATCGGCTGGACGTGGATCGGCACGAAGTACGTGCGCGTCTCGACGCCCCGCGCGGCGAGCGCCGCCCGCAGGGCGTCTCGCGACAAGCCGAACGCGCTCTCGACGAGAACGCCGTACATCCAGAAGACGCTGGACGCCCAGGGCTCCTCGGACGGGAGCGAGAGGCCGGGCACGCCCGCGAGCCGCGCGTCGTAGCGGCGGCGGTTCTCGCGGCGCGCCTCGACGAGGGCGTCCATGCGCTCGACCTGCGCGAGGCCGACGGCGGCCTGGAGGTTCGTCATGCGGTAGTTGAACCCGAGGTACGTGTGCCAGAAGTGGCGCTCGTCGGAGAACGCGTGGTCCCGCAGGCGCCTGACGACGCGCGCGAGAGCGGCATCCTGCGTCGTGACCATGCCGCCCTCGCCCGTCGTGACGATCTTGTTCCCGTAGAAGGAAAACGTCGCCGCGTCCGCGAGGCTCCCGACGGGCCGCCCGCGGTAGAGGGCGCCGTGCGCCTCGGCCGCGTCCTCGACGAGGAGGAGGCCGTGCCGGTCCGCGAGCGCGCGCAGCGGGTCCATGTCGGCGGGATGGCCGTAGGTGTGCACGACGAGGATCGCCTTCGTCCGTTCCGTGATCCGGGGAGCGACCGTCTCGGCCGAGACGTTGCACGAGCCCGGGGCGGCGTCCGCGAGGACGGGCGTCGCGCCGGTGTAGCGCACGGCGTTCGCCGTCGCGATCATGCTGAACGCGGGAACGACGACCTCGTCGCCCGGCCCGAGGCCGAGCGCCGCGAAGACGAGGTGGAGGGCCGCGGTCCCGGACGAGCACGAGACGGCGTGGCGGCTCGCGGTCGCCGCCGCGAACGCGTCCTCGAAGAGGCCGACGAACGGGCCCGCGGAGGAGATCCAGTTGGACGCGACGCACTCCGCGAGGTACCTGAGCTCGTTCCCGTCCAGGCGCGTCTCGCACACCCTCACGACGCGGCCCGGCGCGAGAGCGGGCTCGGGGCCGGGCACGAGGTCGCCGAGGCGCGCGACGTCCTCGGGGTCAGGACGCGTTTCGTCGAGCATCGTGTTCTCCCGAGAGAGGGGCCGCGATCCAGCCGGCGAGAGCCTCGGAGCGCCCGAGAACGCCGGAGTCGGCCGAGGGATCGTCCGCGGGAAACGCCGCGCCGTAGATCGGCGCGAGGCGTCCGGCGAGGAGCGGGTCGGTGAAGCGCAGCCAGCCCGGTCGCCAGCCCGGCTCGGGAGCGACGCGCGCGCCGGTGTTCGCGCCGCGGAGCCGCCGGAAGGCGAGGAGCGCGCGTGCGCCGCGCGGCGAGAGGAGCCCGGTCGGGCGCGGGCGAAGGAGAGCGGCGGCCACGCGCCGCACCGGGATGGCGCGGAGATGACGGACCCTCTGTTCGCGGATCCGGCGCGCGACGAGCTGGCCCGGCAGCGCGGCCGCCCCCGGGTCCTCGAGCCGGATCTCGTGCGGCGCGAGGAGGAGTCCGGCGAGGTCGATCCCCATCCGGGCCGGGGAGCCCCCCGCGGCGAGAACGCCGAGGGCGACGCTGAGGCACTTCGAGCATCGGCTGCAGGCGGACTCCTTCTCGCCCACGAGCCAGCAGGAATACTGGAGGTCGTAGAGGTCGGCGTAGCGCGAGACGAGGAGGCGCTGCACCTGGTCGGCGTGGAGCGAGGGCGTCAGGGACGAGACCGAGAGGCCCGCGGGAGCGAGGATCGCCCCCACGGCCGAAAGCGTCGCGGCCGAGTACATGAAGTGCGTGTGCTGGACGACGCGCCCCTTCACGTCGACGTTCTCCTGCACCTCGTTCTCGGACGCGACGAAAAAGTGCGTCGCCGAGAGAGCCGAGCCGGCGGCGAGGAGCGCCGAGAGGTAGAGGTGCGTGTCCGTCGTCTCGCTGACCGCGACGGGATAGCCCATCCGGTCCGCGAAATGGTTGTCGGTCGCGCTCCGGAAGTCCGAGACGACCTCGACGAGCGTGACCGCGCGGCGGCGGGCGATCTCCGCGAGGACGCGGCGCCGCCGCGCCGTCGCGTGGTCGTGGAGGGGCGGGAGGGGCGAGGTCGTCGCGACGAGGACCGGGCCGTCCGTCAGCTCGGCGAGGAGGCCTGCCGACAGGAGGCTGTCCTTGCCGCCGCTGAAGGCCGTGGCGCAGCGCCCGGCCTCGCGGACGCGCTCCCACGGCGGCGCGGCGCGCGGGCCCTCGGCGATCTCCACGCCGCGGGCGTTGTCCGACGTGCCGCGGGAGGCCTCGAGCGTGTCGACGGCGGCGTCGACGAGCCGCAGCCAGGCCTCGCGCTCTCCCGGAGGAAGGCGCACGGGCAGCCGCACGACGCAGGGCCTCAGGAGCGCCCAGTGCGGGTGCAGGCAGAGGAGCGCGATGCGCCACCAGAGCGCGCGCGGCACGCGCGCGACGTCGACCTCCGGAGGGAACGCGAGCCGGAACGAGAGCCGGTGATAGAGAGCGGAGGGAGGCTCGACGGTCCACCGGAACGTGACGGCCGAGGACCCGACCTCGGGCTCGGCGAGCTCGATGCGGTTCACGGCGCGTCCCCGAGGCCGAAAGCGCGGCGGAGCGCGGCGCGGGCGATCCAGTAGCGGGTCGCGAGGCGCCACCACCTCGAGCGCCGGACCCTCTCGAGATCCTCCTTCGAGTCGTCGAGAAGGCAGACGACGGGCTCGGCGGGAGGCGGCGCGGGCGGCGCCGGATGGTCGAAGAGCGGGGCGAGGCCGCCGCGAAGCCATTCGGCGACGGTCCAGTTCGCGCCCCGGTCGGCGAGGAGCTCGCAGAAAAGGCGCGCGGAGGCGACGTCCCGCCCGGAAGGCCCCGTGAGCTCCGGCACGAAACCGAAGAGGTCGTCCATGACGAGGCCGTGGCGGCGGTAGAAGTGCGCGATCGGCTCCGCGAAGCGGATCGCGTGCGCGACGTCCGCGGCCGTCGACCCGCGCCGGTCCTTCGGGGCGTGGTCGTGGAGGACGAGCGCGCGCGGCACGCGCCGCTGGGAGCCGGGCGCTTCGCGCTCGACGCGGAAGCCCCACTCGTTGTCCTCGTAGTACGCGGCCATGCCCGTGTCGAGGGGGAACGCCTCGAGCGCGCTCCTCCGGTAGAGGACGCCGGCGCCGCCCACCCAGCGGCAGGGCGCGGCCGGGGCGGACGCGTGGGCGTCGAACGGCTCGCCCGAGCCGAGGGGCGTGAAGCGGACGACGCCGTCCGTGATCGCGAAGTCGCCCCCGCAGATCTGGACCGTCCCGTCCGGCAGGACGACGTCGGCGGCCGCCGCGACGGCCCCGGGGTCGCGGTCGAGCGCGTCGACAAGATGCTCGAGCGTGCCGGGGAAGACCTCCGCGTCGTCGTCGAGGAAGAGCGCGTACTCGGTCGCGACGCGCGACGCCGCGAGGTTGCGGCCGCCCGCGGCGCCGAGGTTGCGGTCGAGGAGCTCGAGGGTGACGGCCGGGTCGGCCGCGGCCTCCTCTTCGAGGATCCGGCGCGTCGCCGCGTCTGATCCGTTGTCGACGACGAGGACGCGGTAGGGCAGCGAGGCGGCGGTGCGCAGCGACGCGAGCGCGCGGCGGATCCCGTCGGGACGGTTCCAGGACAGGAGGACCGCCGTGACGCGGGGCGCGGCGCCGGCGGCCGGCGGCGCGAATGAGGCGAGGCTCGCGCGGCCCGCGGCGGCGAGCCGGGAGCGGAGGTCCGGCGGCGCCGGTCTCGGGGCGGCCGGGCGGGCGCGGTCCGCGCGCGGCGGCGTGTCCGGGAGGTCGAGCCGGCGCACGTCGAAGCGGCCCTCGAGAGCGAAGGCCGCGATCGCGGGAAGCTTGTGGGTGGCGGACGCGGCCCACTCCACCTCCTTGCCGAGGAGGGCGCCGGCGATGAGGACGTGCGCGCGGTCGGTCCGGATCCGCTCGTGCCGCGCGAGCGTATGCAGCCACTCGTCGAGCGAGCTCGCGGCGGCCGACACGTCCACGTTCCCGGGCGGGAGCGGGATCCGCCCCGCGGCCTCGCGGTCCGTGCGGAACGCCTCGAGCGTGCCTCGACCGGTCCGGCGGAACGGCCCGAAATCGAAGAAGAACGACGCGTCGTGCGCGAGGCGCGCCTCGCAGAGGCCGCGGATCTCTTCGAGCGAAACACGCTCGCGGGCGAAGACGGTCGCCCGCGAGGCCGAGAGCGCGCTCTTCACCTCCGGAACGGACGCGTCGAACGAGGACGGGAGCACGACGACGCGCCGGAAGCGGCGCTCGAGGACGGGGAGGAGGGCCGGCATCAGCTCGTGATAGGGGACGCACCACGCGCCGCTGCCCGAGAGCACGGCGACGTCCCCCCGCGCCCGGGAGACCTCGGCGATCCCGATCTCGCGCGTCAGGACGCCCGCGAGGAGAGCGCGCGTGCCCGCGGCGATGAGCTGGTCGCCGACGTTACCGACGCCCCGGACGAACGTCACGTCGTCCGACGCGCCGACGGCGTCGAGGATGGCCCGCCGGCTCGTCTCGACGTGCCGCTCGTGGCTCGCGCCGGACGGCGAGCGCTCGGCCCGCTCGATCGCGTCCGACGGGAAGACCGCGGCGACGCCCGGAAGGTCGCGGGACAGCGTGCTCATCGGGAAGCTGGGAATGATAGATCAGGCCGGCCCCGGGGCCGAGACTACCGGCGGCGGGGCCGTTTCGGGGCCGTCCGCGGGGCGGCCTTCTTCGCCCGGACGACCTTCGCGGACCGGACGGCGGGTTCCGGCTTCTCGATCCCCTCCGCGACGATGCGGAGCAGGTCGGACACCGTGACGATCCCGACGAGCCTGCCGCCCTCGATGACCGGCAGGCAGCCGATGTTCCATCCGCGCATGACGTTCGCGGCCTGCCGCACGGGCATGTCGGGCACGGCCTTGACGGCGTAGGCGGTCATCATCGCGGCGACGGGGCGCACCTTGCGGGCGTCGTCGCGGTCGCGGCCGCCGAGGTCTCGGGCCGACACGACGCCGACGACCTGTCCGGACTCGTCCGTGACGACGACGTGGTGGATGCGGCGCCACTTCATCAGGTTCCAGGCGGTCTCCGCCTTCTCGTTCATGTCGATCGTCTGCACCTTCGCGGACATGATGTCTCGGACTCTCATCACAGCACGCTCCCTCGAGAAAATCGGGGACGCCCCCACGGCGGCGCCATGAGCCAATTGAATCACGGGACGGCCGGGAGCGCCCCGGCCGGGCCCTCGCGCTCGCGGGAGAGCGCGATCTGGCGGCGGCCGAGGGAGAGCGCGTTCCAGCCCCAGAGAGCCGCCACGGGGAGAAAGGCGATCGCGAACCCGGCCGGGGAGAGGCCCAGGAGCGCGACGGCGCGGTCGGCGAGCGCCCCGAGGGCGTCGCCGGTGCGGTAGACGAAGGTGTCGATGAAGCTCTTGGCGGAGTACTTCTCCTCGCGCGAGACGACCGTGAAGAGGGCCTCGCGCGCCGGCTTCACGAGCGCGAACTCGGCCGCCCGCCGCGTGACCTGGACGGCGAAGAGCGTCCCGGCCGTCTGGGACGAGCCGAGCGCGAGGAAGCCGGCTCCCGTGATGGCGGGCAGGAGCGCGAGCGCCGGTCCGAGGCCGATGGCCGGGAGGATGCGGCCCGTGAGGAAGAGCTGCATGAGCGCCGTCAGGACGTTGACGGTCAGGTCGATCCTCGCGAAGAAGGCGGTCCGCGCGCCCGCGTCGTGGAACGCGGCGCGCGCGATCCGCGCCTGCGAGAGGTAGAGGAACGTCGAGCCGACCGTGTAGAGGAGGAGGAAGGCGGCGATCGCGAGGAGGTAGCGGGACCTCGAGAAGAGCGAGATCCCCGAGAGCGCGCCCGTCCCCGGCGGCACGCCTCCGCGGGCGCCGGCGCGTTCCCCGGGCGCCGGGGCCTCGTCCACGCGGTAGACGTGCGCGAGGCGGCCCATGCAGAAGACCGCAACCTCGAAGAGCCCCGCCGCCACGAGGAGGAGGGGCACGGGCCCGAGGGTCTTCGCGAGCGTCGCCGTGATCGCGCCGCCGACGATTCCGCCGAGGGTTCCGCCGAGGCCGATCGCGCCGAAGAGGCGCTTGGCCTGCTCGGACTGGAAGAGGTCCGCCAGGAAGCCCCAGAAGACGGAGACGATCAGGAGGTTGAACGTGCTCACGAAGACGAAGAAGAACCGCGCCGTCGCGAGGCGCTGCGGACCCGAGAGCGCGGTGAGGAGCGCGTAGAAGACGACGAAGCTCGCCGCGAGGGCGTGGTAGACGACCGGCACGAACACGCGGCGCGGGACGCGCGAGACGAGCGCGCCGAAGAGCGGGGTCACGAGGAACGTGCCGCCGAGCGTGCCGAGGAAGAGCCAGTTCAGGGCGAAGCCCCCTCCGGCCGACGTCCCCATCTCCTCGCGCAGGGGGCGGATGATGTAGTAGCCGGAGAGGAGGAAGAAGAAGGAAGCCGACGCCCACGCGAGGCCGGGCCCTTCCCCGGGCCGGATCCTCACGAAGCGGGAAAGGGCGCGCGGGGCGTCCACGCGGGTCAGCCGGCCTTCGGAGCCTTTTTCGCCTGCGCCTCGTGCCACGCGGAGAGGACGGCGGCCTCGCGCTCGGGAGCGAGGCCCGACTTGGGCTTCGCCCGGCGCTCGGCCGGCAGCGTCTTCCACCACGCGAGCGTGTCCCGGCACGTGTCCACGAGGGGACGGAACACGAGGCCCTTCCCGAGGGCCTTCGCGTTCGACACCTTGTTGCCGCCCGCGTCCTCGCCGGTCGGCGGCAGCCAGCAGGGGAGGTCGCTCCACGCGGACACCTTCTCGGCCTCGAGGAAGGCCGCGTCGACCCACGTGAACGTCGCGTTGCTCAGGCTCGCGGTCTTGCAGGTGTCGAGGAGCGTGCCGACGGGCAGGGGATCCCCCGTCGCGTTGAAGACGCCGACCGTCTTCGCGTCGAGGCACTTCACGATCCAGGCGCCGAGGTCCCGGACGTCGATGAACTGGACGGCGTCCTCCGGCCGGTCCGGCGCGAGGACCTCGCCGCCCTTCGAGACCCGGACAGGCCAGTACGTGAAGCGGTCCGAGCCGTCGTCCGGCCCGACGATGAGACCCGGGCGGACGTTCGTGACGCGGCCCGGCATCGCGGCCTCCGCCGTGCGCTCGCAGGCCGCCTTCAGGCCGCCGTAGTTCCCCTCGGAGATCGTGTTCGCGTTCGGGTCCTTGAGCACGGCGAGAGGGCCGCTCTCGTCGACGCCCGGCTTGCTCAGGTCGGCGTAGGCCGAGATCGAGGAGATGTAGACGTACTGCCCGACGCGGGGCGCGAGGAGGCCCGCGGAGTCCTTCACCTGGCGCGGGAAGTACCCCGACGTGTCCACGACGGCGTCCCAGGAGCGCCCCTCGAGGGACTTGAGGTCGCCGTTGCGGTCGCCCGCGAGGTGCTCGAGGTCCGGGAAGAGGCCGGGGTTGGACTTTCCGCGGTTGAAGAGCGAGATTTTCCAGCCGCTCTTCCTCGCGGCGTCGACGACCGCGGGGCCGAGGAAGCGTGTGCCCCCGAGGATCAGGAGCGTTTTCGGTCCCGCCGCCTCGCCGAATCGGGCGGTCCCGAGAGCGGAGGCGGCCGCGGCGGCGGCGGCGGTCTTCAGCAGGTCGCGTCGTGTCCGGTTCAAGGTCGTCCCTCCTCGAGCATGCGAAGGAGATACGCACCGTATTCGTTCTTGTTCATCCGGGCGGCGAGCCGGGCGACGTCCTCCGCCGTGATCCAGCCGGCGTTCCAGGCGATCTCCTCGGGGCAGGCGACCTTGAGCCCCTGCCGGGCCTCGATGGCCTGGATGAAGTTCGAGGCCTGGAGGAGCGCCTCGTGCGTTCCCGTGTCGAGCCAGGCCATCCCGCGGCCGAGGATCTCCACGTGGAGGTCCGAGGTCGAGAGGTAGGCGCGGTTCACGTCCGTGATCTCGAGCTCCCCGCGCGGAGAGGGCTTCAGGTTCGCGGCCACGTCGAGGACGCGGTTGTCGTAGAAGTAGAGGCCCGTGACCGCGTAGCTCGAGCGCGGGGCCGGGGGCTTCTCCTCGAGGCCGACGGCGCGGCCCTTCGCGTCGAACTCGACGACGCCGTAGCGCTGCGGGTCGAGGACGCGGTACGCGAAGACGGTGGCCCCGGTGGCGCGGCCGGCGGCGCGCTGGAGCATCTCGGGGAGGCCGTGGCCGTAGAAGAGGTTGTCGCCCAGAGCGAGCGCGACGCCGTCCTCCCCGACGAACTTCCGGCCGATGAGGAACGCCTGCGCGAGCCCCTCGGGCTTCGGCTGCGCCGCGTACGAGATCCGGATGCCGAACTGAGAGCCGTCGCCGAGGAGGCGCACGAAGGGGGACTGGTCCTCGGGCGTCGTGATGACGAGCACGTCGCGCAGGCCCGCGAGCATGAGCGTCGAGAGCGGGTAATAAACCATCGGCTTGTCGTAGACGGGGCAGAGCTGCTTGGAGAGGCCGATCGTCAGGGGATAAAGGCGCGTGCCCGAGCCGCCCGCGAGGATGATCCCCTTCACGCGGGAGCCCCGGCCGGCGTCCCGAGGCCGACGCGGGCGCGCGCGTTCTGCCCCTTCTGCACCGTCTCGCACCACTCGTGGTGGTCCAGATACCACCGCACCGTCCGAAGAACACCTTCTTCGAATGAGTAAGAGGGGACCCAGCCCAATTCGCGGCGGATCCTCGAGGCGTCGATCGCGTAGCGGCGGTCGTGGCCCGGCCGGTCGGGGACGAACGTCTTGAGATCGCCGTAGGCTTTCCTACCCTTCGAAGAAATCTTCGGGTTCTCTTCGGCCGGCCTCAACTCCTGGACGGCGGAACACAGCGCGTCGACGACCTGCAGGTTCGTCCTCTCGTTCCCGCCGCCGATGTTGTACTTCGAGCCCGGCGCCCCCTTCTCGAGGACGAGGAGGAGGCCGCGGCAGTGGTCCTCGACGTGGAGCCAGTCGCGGACGTTGCCCCCGTCGCCGTAGATCGGGAGCGGCCTGCCCTCGAGCGCGTTGAGGATCATGAGCGGGACGAGCTTCTCGGGGAACTGGTACGGCCCGTAGTTGTTCGAGCAGTTCGTGAGGAGCGTCGGAAGGCCGTACGTCTCGCGCCAGGCCCGGACGAGGTGGTCCGCCGCCGCCTTGGAGGCGGCATAGGGCGAGTTCGGGGCGTACGGCGTCTCCTCGGAGAATCGGCCCGTCTCTCCGAGCGTTCCGTAGACCTCGTCCGTCGAGACGTGGAGAAAGCGGAACCCGTCGCGTTCGCCGCGCGGAAGGCTCGCCACGTGCGCCCGGGAGGCTTCGAGCAGGGTGTACGTCCCCGTCACGTTCGTGTGGATGAACGCGCCCGGTCCGTCGATCGAGCGGTCGACGTGCGTCTCGGCCGCGAAGTTCAGGACCGCCCGCGGGCGGTGGGCCTGGAAAACGGCCTTCATCGCGGCGGCGTCGGCGATGTCGGCCTCGACGAACGCGAACCGCGAGTCCCTCTCGCAGTCCGCGAGGCTCGCGCGGTGGCCGGAGTACGTGAGCTTGTCGACGACGACGACGCGGCCGGAGGTCTCCCGAAGCGCGAGGCGGACGAAGTTCGATCCGATGAATCCGGCCCCGCCGGTGACGACGATGGAATCCATGCGCGCGCAAGGATAGCGGAGTCGGACCGCTCCTGCGCTATCGTCACGCCTTCCGGGAGGGGTCAACGTGAGCGAAACCGGACGCTTTCTGCTCGACGAGTCGAGGCTCCCGAAGGCCTGGTACAACATCAACGCGGACATGCCGGTCCCGCCGGCCCCCGTCCTCCATCCCGGCACGATGGAGCCGGTGACTCCGGACTTCCTCACGGTCCTCTTCCCGATGTCGATCGTGATGCAGGAGGTCTCGCCCGAGCGCTGGATCGAGATCCCCGGGCCCGTCCGCGAGATCTACCGCCTCTGGCGCCCGACGCCGATGTGCCGAGCCCTGCGGCTCGAGAAAGCCCTCGGGACGCCGGCCCACGTCTACTACAAGAACGAGAGCGTGAGCCCCGTCGGCTCGCACAAGCCGAACACGGCGGTCGCGCAGGCTTTCTACAACAAGGAGGCCGGGACGAAGGCGCTCACGACGGAGACGGGAGCCGGCCAGTGGGGATCCGCCCTCGCGATGGCCTGCAGCTTCCTCGGCATCGACCTCGAGGTCTTCATGGTGAAGGTCTCGTACCACCAGAAGCCCTACCGCCGCCACATCATGGAGAACTTCGGCGCGCAGGTCTTCGCGAGCCCGACGGACCGCACGGCGTTCGGGCGGAAGGTCCTCGCCGAGTCGCTCGACTCGCCCGGCTCGCTCGGGATCGCGATCTCCGAGGCCGTCGAGGTCGCGGCGACGAGCGGCGGGGCGAAGAAGTACAGCCTCGGCTCGGTCCTGGGCCACGTCCTCATGCACCAGACCGTCATCGGCCTCGAGGCCCTCGAGCAGATGGAGATGGCCGGGGAATACCCGGACGTCGTGATCGGCTGCGCCGGAGGCGGCTCGAACTTCGCGGGCTTCGCGTTCCCCTTCGTCCACAGGAACCTCACGGAAGGGAAGAAGACGCGCATCGTCGCCGTCGAGCCCGCGTCCTGCCCGACGCTCACGAAGGGGCGGTACACGTTCGACTACGGCGACACGGCGGCCATGGCGCCGATCGTGAAGATGTACACGCTCGGGCACACGTTCGTCCCCCCGGGAATCCACGCGGGCGGCCTGCGCTACCACGGGATGGCGCCCTCGGTGAGCGCTCTCGTCGCGCACGGGGACGTCGAGGCCCGCTCGGCCCGGCAGATCGAGACGTTCGAGGCGGCCGTCCAGTTCTCGAAGGCGGAGGGCATCATCCCGGCGCCCGAGTCCGCGCACGCGATCCGCGCCGCGATCGACGAGGCGATCCGGTGTCGGGAGGCGGACGAAAAGAAGGTCATCGCGTTCAACCTGTCCGGCCACGGACATTTCGACATGACCGCCTACCAGAGCTACCACGCCGGGCACCTCAAGGACTTCGAGTACCCCGACCACGCGGTCGAGGAGGCGATGACGCACCTCCCGAAGATGCCGGGGGTGTAGGCAGCGGACGTGTCTCCCGAATGTCCGATGTCAAGGGCGCGCTTCGCGCGCCGCGCAGCGGTCACGGACCCTTGACATCGGTCATTCGGTCCAGAATTCCAGCTATCGGCGGCTGCATCAGCAGCCGCCGCATAGAGGAAACCCTCGGAGCGTCGGCTGCGTTGTAGTGTCATGATGAGCACGTCGATGCGGAGGGGGCTGTTCGCCGCCGCCGGTTTCGTCGGGGCCGGGCTCCTGGCGCTCCTCGTCCCTCTCTACGACGCGCCGCAGCCGCGCGGACTGTCCGTGACCCGGGGGCGGGTCCGCGAAATCGCCGACGCCGAGGCGCGGAAATGGGGGATCCCGGTCGAGCGGGCCTTCGCCGTGACGACGTTCGAGGACTCCCCCCTTCTCGACAAGGAGCTGCGCGACAAGCCGGTGCTGAGGCGAAGGGCCGATTCGGATCCCGTCATCGGCCCCCGCCTCGTGGGCTTCCGCGTCACCTACTGGCGGAACGGCGTCGACAAGTACCCGCCCTACGGCTACGTCAGCGTCGCGCGGACGGGCGACGTCCTCGCCGTCCTCCGCCAGGCGCGCCTCGAGGAAGCGGGGGCGTCGCCGAAGGCCGAGGACCTCCGGCCGCGCGCCGACGCCTTCGTCGCCTCCCGGGCGTTCCCGGGCGCCCCGGATCCCGTCTTCGAGGAGGATCGGCCCAACGTCCTGAGGTCGCGCACGGACCACTCGTTCCGCTACCGGGTGCCGTCCTCGTTCCCGACGGGCGACGTCGTCTGCTACCTGGCGGTCGAGTTCGTCGGCGACCAGCCGGCGGGGTACGAGCTCCTCGAGGAGTACCGGGACGGCCGCCGCTTTCCGTACGACACGAACCTCGCGGGCACGTTCCTCCGCTTCGGCGAGATCTTCTCGCTCCTCTTCGTCCTCCTCGCGGTGTTCCTGAAGAAGTACCACGCGGGCGAGGTCGGCGTCGGGACCGGGGCGGTGCTCTTCGGTGCGGCGATCGGGCTGTGTCTCGCGGTGACCGTCCTCATCGCGCCGTGGACGGCCACGGGGACCGGGCTCGGGAGCGCCGACGCGCGGACGACGACGCTCGCCGTCGCGGGCTTCAAGCTCCTCTTCTACGACATCCCGCTCTCGGTCCTCGTCTTCCTCGCGTGGTCGGTCGGCGAGAGCATCGCCCGCGAGCGCTGGGGCGAGCGGCTCGCGTCCTTCGACGCGGTCCTCCGCCGCGACCCCCTGAACGCGACGGTCGGAGGATCGCTCCTGTCGGGCCTCCTCGCCGCCCCGGCGGTGGCCGCGGCGACGCTGCTCGTGCCGGCCCTCCCGCTCGCGCGCGGCTGGGTCTTCGCGCGGCTCGGCTCGGGCTCGAGCGAGGCCCTGAACGCCGTGGCGGGCCCCCTTGGCGTCGTCCTCGACACGGCGCTCGACGCGCTCCTCTTCTCGTGCGTCGGGCTTCTCTTCCTCCTCGCGGCCTTCCATCGCCGGCGGCTCCTCGCCGTCGGCGCGGTCCTGACGGGCGCGTTCGGGGTCCTCATGGGGATCCTCGCGCCGCCCGTCGGCCCGTTCGGGCGCGCGCTCGCGACGGGCTTCGGGGGGATCGCGGCGGTCCTCCTCGTGTTCGCGGGGTCCGATCTCCTCGCGGCCGCGACGGCCGCGTTCGGGGGCGGCCTCCTCGTCTCCCTCCTGCCGCTCGTCCTCGCCGTCTCCGGCCCGGCGCGGACGGGGCCTCTCCTCGCCCTGTCTCTCCCGCTGGGCGGCCTCGCGCTCGCCGCCGCGGCCGGCCTCGCGACGCGGCGCGCCGTCCCGTACGCCTACGAGGACCTCGCGCCGCACGTCAAGCGGATCGTCGAGCGCGAGCGCATCAAGGCCGAGATCGACGCGGCGAACCGCATCCAGGCGGCGCTCCTGCCCTCGACGCACCCGGACGTGCGCGGCGCCTCTCTCGCCTCGCACTACCGCGCCGCGACCGAGATCGGCGGCGACTACTTCGACTTCCTCCCGCTGGACGCCGGGAGGCTCGGCCTCGCGTTCGGCGACGTCGCCGGGCACGGCCTCACGAGCGGCATCGTGATGGCGATGACGAAGGCGGCGCTCCTCGTGCAGGTGCGGCACGACGCGTCGCCCGCGCGGGTCCTCGAGGTCCTGAACGACATCGTCATGAAGACGGCGCCGAAGCGCATGCTCATGACGTTCTTCTACGGCATCCTCGACTCCGGAACGTCCACTCTGCGCTTCGCGTCCGCCGGCCACCTCGACCCGTACGTCTTCCGCGCGCGGGAAAGGAAGCTCGAGCTCCTTTCGTCCTGGGGATTTCCGCTCGGCGTGAAGCGCCGGGAGCCGTTCCGCGAGTTCGCCGTGCGGTTCGAGCCGGGGGACCGACTCGTCCTCTACAGCGACGGCCTCATCGAGGCGCTGAACGACGACGGCGAGCCGTTCGGCTTCGAGAGGTTCGAGGGCGTCATCCTCTCCCGCGGGGAGAAGGGCGCGGACGTCCTCAAGCAGGCTCTCCTCGAGTCCGTGAAGAGCTTCACGCGGAACCGGCCTCCCGAGGACGACCAGACGCTCGTCGTCGTCTCGTTCGAGGACCGGCAGGTCGCCGCGCTCCGCGCGAGCTGAAGCGGCGGTCTCTCGGGCCGCGGCGCTGCGCTAGACTTCTTCGGGGGCCTCCCGGCCCCGTGCAGAAGGAGAACGCATGAAGAAGACCGTGCTCGCGATGCTCGCCGGCGCCGCCCTGGCCGCCACGCCCGCCCTCGCGCAGTTCGAGGGCGAGCTCACGATGAAGATCACGACTCCGGGAGGCAGCGGCACCGGGAGAGCTTTCGTCTCGAAGGCCGGCGCGCGCTCCGAGCTCGACATCCAGACGGCGCAGATGCCGTTCAAGATGACCACGCTCGTGAAGACCGCGAACCCGGACGTGATGTACATGATCAACGACGCGCAGAAGACCTACGCCGAGATGGACCTCAAGAGGATGCGCGAGCAGGCGGCGAAGATGCGGGGCGGCCGGGCGGCCGACACGTGGGTCGTCAAGAAGCTCGGCCGGGAGACCGTGAACGGGTACTCCTGCGAGCACGTCCTCGTGACGCGGTCCAACGACGCGAAGACGGAGCAGGAGTGGTGGACGTCGAAGGACGTCGCCGGCCTCACGTACGACTCCATGCGCGGCCTCTTCCGCCAGAGGAACCAGGCCGACGAGGGGCTCATGAAGGCTCTCCGGGACGCGGGCGCCGACGGGTTCGTCGTCAGGATGGTGACGCGCGAGAAGGGAAAGCCGGCTCCGATCGCCACGATGGAGCTCACGAAAGCCGAGAGAAAGTCCCTTCCGGCCTCGCTCTTCGAGATCCCCTCGGGCTACACGAAGCAGGAAGGGATGCTCGGCACCGCGGGCGTGATGGCGTCGCCCGAGGCGCAGGAGCAGATGAGAAAGGCGATGGAGAACATGACGCCCGAGCAGAGGAAGCAGATCGAGGACATGATGAAGGCGAGGCAGCAGGGACAGTAACGTTCCCCGGAAGGCGCCTACTTTCGTGCTCTCTCGACGTACGGAAGAATCGCGCTGAACCCGGCCGCGCTGTTCGTCGAGTCGAACAGCACCTTGACCTGCCCCGGGCCGGCGGGCGCGGTCTTGCCCGCGGCGCCGGGACTGAAGCCGTGTACACCCCACGAGAAGGTCTGCGGAGCTCCCGGCGGGACCGAAGACTTGTCGGCGGGCTCCCACTTGTCCTGGATCTTGATCTTGTCGTCGCCGGGCTCGAGCTTGACCTCTTTCGCGTCGGCGACGTCGAGTTTCTTGATGCCGTCTTCCTTCTGGTACTTCTTGTTTTCCACCCCTTCGCTGAGGGCGGGCGGGGGCTGAGCCGGGAAGCCGCGCGCCTCGGCGGGGCTGTTGCCCTTGAGAACGCCGTTCTTGAAGAAGTGGAGCGTGGCGGCGTTGCCGAACCCGCGGTACTCGATCTTCACGTCGTAGGACCCGGCGGGAAGGACCGAGCCGTCCGCGAGACGGACCGCCTGCTTGAGGGACAGGGACGCGGGGAGCTCCTCGATGACGATGCCGGCGGCGGCGACGAGCGGCAGCGCCAGCGCCGCGATGGCGACGAACCGTGCCTTCATAATCGGCCTCCTCCGGAGCCCATTCTATGACCGCTCTCCTCGCCGCGTGCTTCTTCGCCTCGGGCGCCGCGGGCCTGGCGTACGAGGTGCTGTGGTCGCGTCACCTCGCGCTCCTCTTCGGCACGAACGCCGAGGCCGTGGGCCTCGTCCTGGCGGTCTTCATGAGCGGCCTCGGGCTCGGGAGCCGCGCCTTCGGAGGCCTCGCGGACCGCGTGCGCGCGCCGCTCCGGCTCTACGCCGCGCTGGAAGCGGGGATCGGCCTCGCCGCCCTCCTGACGGGGCCGCTCCTCTCGGCCGTCGCCCGGGCGTTCCCGGCGCTCGCGGCCGCGCTCGGCGGCGGGCCGGTCGCCACGGCCACGGCCAAGGCGGTGCTGTCGGCGGCCGTCCTCTTCCCGCCGGCGTTCCTGATGGGCGGCACCCTTCCCGCCCTCTCCCGGGCCCTCGCGGGCGGAAACGGGCGGGCGCCGCGCGTCGTGCCGCTCCTCTACGCGGTCAACGTCGCGGGCGCCGTTCTCGGCGCCGGAGCGACGGGCTTCTGGCTCGTCGAGCGCGCGGGCCTCGCCGCGACGATGCGGCTCGCCGCGACGGCGGATCTCGCGGTCGCCGCCGTCGCTCTCGCCGCGGCGCGCCGGGTCTCTCCGCCGCGGCGCGAGGCCGCTCCGGCCGCCGGAGGACCGGGACCGCTCGAGCCGCTCGCGCGGGCCGCGCTCCTCGCGGGGCTCTTCGCGTCCGGCGCCGTCTTCATGCTCGACGAGGTCGTGTTCACGCGCCTCCTTTCGCTCGCGTTCGGCGTGTCGTCGTACTCCTTCACGCTCGTCCTCGTCGTGTGCCTCGTCGGCCTCGGAATCGGCGGGTTCGCCGCGTCGGAGAGAGCCGCGAGGGGACCGGTCGGCCTCGGCGCGTTCGGACGGGTGCAGCTCGGGGCGGCCGCGCTCCTCGTCCTCGCGCTCGCGGCCGTGCCGGCCGTCTCCCGCGCGCTCGTCCTCGCCCGCCAGGTGCCCGGCCTCGGGTTCGGCGCGACGCTCGCCCTCAAGGCCGGGCTCGCGGCCCTTCTGCTCCTGCCGCTCGCGTCGGTCGCCGGCGCCGGCCTGCCGCTGCTCCTCGCCTTCGTCGCGGCGCGGCCCGGCGGGATCGGCACCTCGGTCGGGCGCGCTTCGCTCGTGAACACGGCCGGGACGCTCGTGGGAAGCCTCGCGACCGGCTTCGTCCTCGTGACCGTCCTCGGCTCGCAGGGGACCCTCCGCCTCGGGGCCCTCGCCGGAGCCGCCACGGGTCTGCTCGCTCTCGCCGCCGCCCGGGGAAGGCCCGGGGCCGCGGCGACGTCGGCGGCGGGCGCGCTCGCGGTCGTCGCGCTCGTCGTGCCGTCTTGGCCCGACTGGGTCTTCCTCCGATCGGACACGTACCCGACGGCGCCGCCCGCCGCGACGCGCCTGGAGTTCGAGCAGCGCCTGCGCGTCTCGAACCGCGAGCGCCTTTTCTTCGAGGAAGGGCGCAATGCGACGGTCGCGGTCCTGCGCGGCCCTCATACCCGGACGCTGCTCTCCAACGGCCATCCGGAGGCGTCCGACGCGGGCGACATGGGGACGCAGGTCGGCGTCGCGATCGTCCCGCTCGTCCTCCACCCGTCCCCGCGGGACGTCCTCGTCGTGGGCCTCGCGTCGGGCGTCACGGCGGACGCGGCCGCGCGGGCTCCCGGCGTCGAGAGGGTCGACGTCGCGGAGCTCGAGACGGCGATGTTCCGGGCGGCGCGGAGCTTCGCGGACGTGAACCACGACGTCCTCGCGAATCCGAAGGTGCGCCTCCATCCCGCGGACGCGCGCAGCCTCGTCGCGGCGGGGGCCGTCCGCTGGGACGTCATCCTCTCCGAGCCGTCCAACCTGTGGCGCGCGGGAGTCTCGAACCTCTTCACGTCGGACTTCTACGCGTCGGCGCGCGGCGCCCTGAAGCGGGGCGGCGTCTTCGCGCAGTGGCTCCAGCTCTACGGTCTCCGGTGGGAGACCCTGCGGACGGTCCTCGCGACGCTCGCGCGGTCGTTTCCGCACGTGGAAGTGTGGTGGCTGGACGGCGGGAACATCGTCCTCCTCGGCTCGGAGGCGCCGATCGTCGCGTCGCGCGAGAGAGTCGAGGCGATCCTCGGGGGGACGTACCGCGAGGACCTCCGGAGCGACCTCGCGATGCCGAGGCCGTCGGACTTCTGGGCGCGGTATCTCCTCGGACGCGAGGGCCTCGACGCGCTCGTCGCGGGCGCGGCGCGCCTCAACACGGACGACCGCCCCGTCGTCGAGTTCGAGGCGCCGCGCGACCTCTACCAGCCGGGCGAGGACAACGCGGTCCGGCTCCTCGAGGAGAAGATCTCCCGGGGCCTCTTCGCGCCGCCGGTCGTCGGGACGCCGCCCACCCGCGCCGAGGCGTGGGCCGGACTCTCGGAGATGTACGCCATGGCGTCCCGGTTCTCCCTCGCGCGGGCCGCCGCGCTCCGGGCGTTCGACGACGAGCGGGATGCGGCGCTCGCCCTACGGGCGGCGCGGTTCGCGGTCCGGGACGGGAACCTCGAGGGCGCCGGGTCGGATCTCGCGAGGGCGCGCGCCGCCGGCGCCGGCGACCCCGAGGCGGCCGAAGTGGAGGGCCTCCTCAGGACCGCGCAGGGGCGCCTCGACGAGGCCCTCGCGGCGGACGCGCGCGGCCGGCTCGACGGGGCTCCGGGTCTGGCGCGGCTGGCGCTTCTCGCCGTCGCGGGCGGAGAGAAGGCGGCTCTCGACGAGGCCGACCGGCTCCTCGCCGCGCGCGCGAAGAGCGAGCTGTCGGCGGGAGACGCGGCGCGCGTCGTCGAGGAGCTTCCCCGGGCGGTGCGCTCGCCCGCAGGTTCCGCCCGGGCGCTCGAGTCGATCGCGCGCCGGCTCGGCTCGGACGCGCTCGTGCCGCGGATCCCGGTCCTCGAGGCTCGCGCCGCGCTGGAGGTCCGCGCCGGCCGGCCGGACGAGGCGCTGCAGGCGTGCCGCGAAGCCGAGGCCCTCTCCGCGTTCGACCTCGATCTCATGGGGACGCGGGCCGAGGCCCTGCGCGCCCTGGGTCGGTATGCGGAGGCCGAGCGCGCGCAACGGGTCCGCGCGCGCTGGGCGGGGGAGCCGCCGCCGCGCTGATCAGGCCGCCGCTTCGCGATCCTTGAGCTGGAGGGCGTAGAGGCGGGCGTAGAGGCCGCCCTTCGCGAGGAGCTCGTCGTGCGTGCCGGCCTCCTTCACCTCGCCGTGCGAGAGGACGAGGATCCGGTCCGCCCTCACGATCGTCGAGAGCCGGTGCGCGACGACGATCGACGTGCGGCCCGCGAGGACGCGGCCGACCGCCCGTTCGATCGTCTTCTCCGTCTCGGGGTCCACCGAGGAGGTCGCTTCGTCGAGGATGAGGATGCGGGGGTCGCGCGCGAGCGCCCGCGCGAACGAGACGAGCTGCTTCTCCCCGACGGAGAGGCCGCCGCCGCGCTCCGTGAGCCTCGCGTCGAGGCCGCCGGGGATGCGCGCGAGGAGCCCGCCGAGGCCGACCTCCCGGCAGGCGTCCTCGATGCGCTCCCGCGGCATGCCGGGGTCGAAGAACGAGACGTTGTCCGCGACGGTCCCCGTGAAGAGGAACGTGTCCTGGAGGACGATCCCGAAGTGGCGCCTCAGCCGGACGGGATCGAAACGCCGGACGTCCACGCCGTCGAGGAGGACGCGGCCGGACGTCACGTCGTAGAAGCGCAGGAGGAGATTGAGGATCGTCGACTTGCCCGCGCCCGTCGCGCCGACGAGGGCCACGGTCTGGCCCGGCGCGACGTGGAACGAGACGCCCTTGAGGATCTCCTCGCCGGCCTTGTACGAGAACCTCACGTCCTCGAAGGCGACCTCTCCGCGGACCGGCTCCTTCGGCGCGGCCGCGTCCTTCGGCGCGGTGATGGACGGCCGGGCGTCGAGGAGCTGGAAGATCCGCTCCGACGACGCCATCGCGGCCTGGAGGATGTTGTACTTCTCCGAGAGGTCCATGAGCGGCCGGTAGAACCTCTTGCTGTACTGGAGGAACGCGACGACGGCGCCGACCGTCATGCGGCCGCGCACGACCTGCCAGCCGCCGTACCACACGATCGAGGCCATGCCGATCGCCGAGAGGAAGTCGAGCGCGGGGTAGAAGACCGAGTAGTAGAAGATCGAACGGATGTTCGCGGCACGGTGCGCGTCGTTGACGTCCGCGAAGACCCCCGTCGCCACGCGTTCGCGGCGGAAGAGCTGCACGACGCCGATGCCGGACAGGTGCTCCTGGAGAAACGCGTTCACGCGCGCGATCTTCACGCGGACGTCGCGGTACGTGTCGCGGGCGCCCTTGCGGAACCAGTTCGTGACCCAGAGCATCGGGAGGAGGATCGCGAACGTGATCGCGGCGAGCGCGGGGTTGAGCGCGAAGAGAATCGCGACGATGCCCCCGAGGACCGCGACGTCGCCGAGAAGCGCGACGAAGCCCGACGTGAAGAGCTCGTTGAGCGCGTCCACGTCCGTCGTGAGGCGCGTCATGAGGCGGCCGACGGGCGTCCGGTCGAAGACGGCGATGTCGGAACGCTGGAGGTGCCCGAAGATCCGCGTCCTGAGGTCGAACATGACGCCCTGGCCCATCGTGGACGTCCACCAGACCATCACCATCATGAGAACGAAGGCGAAGAGCGCCATGAGGACCGACAGGCCCGCGATCCACTCCATGCCGTGTCCCGCGGAGAGGTCGATCCCGAGGAGGCGGAAGAAGCGGTCCACGCCGCGCGCCGCGGCGCCGGTTCCGGTCCTCTCCTTCGACAGGAGGAGGTCGATCGCGGCCGCCGTGAGGAGCGGCCCCGCGAGCTGCGCGAGCGACTCGAGGAGGAGGACGACGAGCGAGCCTCCCGCGTACCGGCCGTACGGCCTCGCGAGCGCGAAGAGCCGGCGCACGAGCCGGGAGTCGAAGGCCTTTCCGAGCGCCTCTTCCTCGTGAGGTTCGGCCATCAGGCGGCCTCCATCTCCTCGGCGAGGCGCTGGCGCTCGGCGATCGCGGCGTAGACGCCGCCCTTCGCGAGGAGCTCCTCGTGCGTTCCCGTCTCCGCGACGCGGCCGCGGTCGAGGACGACGAGGAAGTCCGCGTTGCGCAGCGTCGAGAGGCGGTGCGAGACGAGAAACACCGTGCGCCCCGAGGCGGCGGCGCGCAGGCCCTCGAGGATGCGCGTCTCCGTCTCCGTGTCGACGGACGAGAAGGCGTCGTCGAGGACGAGGATGGGCGCGTCCGAGAGGAGGGCGCGCGCCAGAGCCGTGCGCTGCTTCTGGCCCCCGGAGAGCGTGATTCCCCTCTCTCCGACGATCGTGTCGAGGCCCTTCGGAAACCGGGCGACGTCGGGCGCGAGGCCGGCCGCGAGGACGGCCGCCTCGACCTCCGCGCGCGAGGCGCCCGGGCGCGCGAACGCCACGTTCGCGGCGAGCGTGTCGGAGAAGAGGAACGTCTCCTGCGGGACGACGGCGAGGCTCCGCCGCACGAGGGGGAGGGGCGCCCTCCGGAGATCCCGCCCTCCGACGAAGATCGACCCTTCGGGCGGCTCGTCCACGCGCTCGAGGAGGGAGAGGAGGGTGGACTTGCCCGACCCCGTGCGTCCGACGATCGCGACGACGCCGCCCCGCGGAACCGTGAACGACACGTCGTCGAGGACGGGCCGGTCCGTGTAACCCCACGTCAGGCGGCGGAACTCCACGTCGCCCGCGAGGAGCGGCCCGTCGCCGGACTCCTCGGGCAGGGGCGCGGCCTCCCAGACGTCCATCATGCGGTTCCAGGACGCCGTTCCTCGCTGCCAGAGGTTGACGACCCAGCCCAGCGCGATCGCGGGCCAGATGAGCTCCATCATGTAGAGGTTGAACTCGACGTATCGGGCCACGGTCAGCTTCCCGGCGAGGATGAAGCGTCCGCCCGCCCAGAGCGTCAGCGCGAAGCCGATCCCGACGAGGAACTGCAGGAGCGGGAAGAACAGCGCGTTGAGCCTCGCGAGCCCGAGATTGCGGCGCATGAACTCGCGGTTGTTCGCGTCGAAGCGCGCCTCCTCGCTTTCCTCGCGGGCGAAGGCGCGCACGAGGCGCTGGCCCGTGAAGTTCTCCTGCGCCTCGGCGGAGATCTCCGCGAAGAACTCCTGGATCTTCGTGAAGCGCCGGTGCGTCGCCTGGCCCATGACCTTCGTCGACACCGCGATGACGGGGAAGACGGCGAGCGCGACGCCCGTCAGGGCCGGCGAGACGCGGAACATCAGGATCAGGGAGACCGTGCCCACGAGGAGCGTGTTCCCGGCCTGCATGATCCCGGGACCGAGCAGCATCCGGACCGCCGCGAGGTCGTTCACGGCGCGGCTCATGAGGTCGCCGACGCGGTTCCTCCGGTACCACACGGGCGGCAGGCGCAGGAGGTGCGCGAAGAGGTCCTGGCGCATCTCGTACTCGATGTGCCGGGACGCCCCGATCAGGAGCCGGCGCGTGAGGAAGAGGGCGATCGCGTCGCCGACGGCGAGGAGGACGATGAAGGACGAGAGCCGGAAGAGGCGCCCGGCCGTGACGCCGGTGCCGAGCTCCTCGATGGCACGCCGCACGAGGCCCGGCATCGCGAGGAAGAGCCCCGTCGACGCGAGCATCGTCCCGAAGCCCGCGGCGTAGACGCCGGGCCGGCGGCGGAAGTAGGCGAGGAAGCGGGGCAGGTCTCTCATGGTCGCCGGGGAGGAAGAACGGCGGCCGCGCCCAGCGCGGCCGTTCTTCGAAGGGAATATAGCCGACCCGTCCCGTGGTTGAATCCTGAGACGATGGATTCACAGACGACGAGGACGATTGATCCCGTCTGCGGCATGAACGTCGATCCCGCGCGCGCGGCGGCCACGGTCCACTGGGGCGAGAAGGACTGGTACTTCTGCGCGAAGGGCTGCGCGGAGAAATTCCGGAGGGACCCCGAGAGATTCTCTTCGAATGAGACGAGCGGGGCGACGTTCGAGCCGATGGCGCCGCCCCCGGGCATGGGGCTTCCGAGTCTGAGCTTGCCCACCGCGGGCGCGCCGCCCATGGCTTCGCCCGTGCCATCGCCCTATTCACCTTCTAAGAGATCTACTCTGTCTTCTTCTTCTTCTTCTTCTTCTTCGAAGTGGATCTGCCCGATGGATCCCGAGGTCGTGTCGGACGGCCCGGGCGCGTGTCCGGTCTGCGGCATGGCGCTCGAGCCGGCCGTCGCGACGGGCGACGAGGGGAACCCCGAGCTGGACGACATGCAGCGGCGTTTCCGGTGGGCGCTCGTCTTCACCGTTCCGCTGTTCATCTTCGAAATGGTCGCGATGCTGGCGCCGGCGCTTCGGGACGCTCTGCCGCCGCGCCTGAACGTTCTCGTCCAGTTGCTGCTCGCGAGTCCGGTCGTTCTCTGGTGCGGCAAGCCGTTTTTCGAACGCGCCTGGCTCTCGCTGAAGACGCGCAACCTCAACATGTTCACGCTCATCGGCCTCGGCACCGGCGCGGCATTCCTGTACAGCCTCGTGAGGACGGCGCAAGCCCTCGCACCCATTCAAGGAAATTCTTCTCTTCCCCTTCGTCCTTCTCCTCATTCCCCGGCCCACGACGTCTACTTCGAGGCGGCGGCCGGCATCGTGACGCTCGTGCTCCTCGGGCAGGTGCTCGAGCTCCGCGCGCGCGCGAAGACGTCCGGCGCGATCCGCGAGCTGCTCTCCCTCGCGCCGGACACGGCGCGCGTCGTGCGGAAGGGCGCCGAGGTCGACGTCCCGCTCGAGGAGGTCCTGAAGGGCGACGTGCTGCGCGTCCGGCCCGGCGATCGCATTCCCGTGGACGGGTCGGTGACGGAAGGCGCGAGCGCCGTGGACGAGTCCATGCTGACGGGGGAGCCCGTGCCCGTGGAGAAAGGGGCGGGATCGAAGGTCACCGGCGGCACGCGGAACGGGACGGGCAGCTTCCTGATGCGCGCCGAGCGCGTGGGCGCCGACACCGTGCTCGCGCGGATCGTCACCCTCGTCGGCGAGGCGCAGCGCAGCCGCGCGCCCGTCCAGCGCCTCGCGGACCGCGTCGCCGGGATTTTCGTGCCTACGGTCGTCGCGGCCGCCGCGGCCACGGCGCTCGCGTGGGGATTCTTCGGCCCGGAGCCACGCCTCCCGCACGCGCTCGTGAACGCCGTCGCCGTCCTCATCATCGCGTGCCCGTGCGCGCTCGGCCTCGCGACGCCGATGTCCGTGATGGTCGGGATCGGGCGCGGCGCGAAGTCCGGGGTCCTCTTTCGCGACGCGGCCGCGCTCGAGACGCTGGGGCAATGCGACACGCTCGTCCTCGACAAGACGGGGACGCTCACGGAGGGGAAGCCGAAGATCGTCCGGCTCGGACCCTCTCAGGGCTGGCGAGAGGAGGAGTTACTTCGTATCGCCGCTTGCTTAGAAAGGGGGAGTGAGCATCCGCTCGCCGCGGCCGTCGTCTCGGCTGCCGAGGCGCTGGGCCTCGCGCTCACGCCTTCGAAGGAATTCTCTTCGATCCCGGGCAAGGGCATCCAGGGCCGGGTGGGCGGGCAAAACGTCCAACTCGGGTCCCTTTCACTATTCGAAGAAGATCTTCAGCGGCGTTTCTCGAGCGTGATGCTCGAGGCCGCGGAGAGCTGGAGGCGAAAGGGAGCCACGATCCTGTTCATGGCCGTCGACGGCCAACCCGCCGGCTTTCTCGCCGCCGCCGACCCCTCGAAGCCGTCCGCGAAAGCCGCGGTCGCCGAGCTCTCGGCGCTCGGCCTCCGCGTCGTCATGCTCACCGGCGACGCGGAGGCGACGGCGCGCGCCGTCGCCTCCGAGGCCGGCGTCGCCGAGGTCCTCGCGGGCGTCCTCCCGGCGGGGAAGGCCGACGTCGTCGCGCGCCTCCGGCGGGACGGGCGCCGGGTCGTCATGGCCGGCGACGGGGTGAACGACGCTCCCGCTCTCGCGGGCGCGAACGTGGGCATCGCGATGGGGACCGGGTCGGACATCGCGATCGAGAGCGCGTCCGTGACGCTCGCGGGCGGCGACGTGGCCGCGCTTCCGAGGGCCGTCCGCCTCTCGCGCGCCACGCTGGGGAACATCCGGCAGAACCTTTTCTTCGCCTTCGCCTACAACGTCGTGGGCGTGCCGGTCGCGGCGGGCGTCCTGTACCCGGCGTTCGGGCTCCTCCTCTCGCCCGTGATCGCGAGCGCCGCCATGACGTTCAGCTCGCTCTCGGTCGTGAGCAACGCGCTGCGCCTGAGGAAGATCCGTCTTTGACGGGCTGATACCGGCGCATCATTGTCGGCCGCCGCCGGAAGGTGCATTCCACTTCCGGGGGGGTGTGACATGACGATCGGGACGGCAGCGATCCTCGTCCTCGTGACCGGACTCGTCGCGGCCGCGTTCGCGGTCGGGCGCGCCTGGCTCGCGTGGCGGCGAGAACGGCTCATCACCTGCCCGGAGAACGACGAGCCCGCGGCCGTGCGCGTGGACGCGCTCAGGGCGGCATCCGGCGCCCTGACGGGCCGCATGCAGCTCCGGCTGTCCGAATGCTCGCGCTGGCCGGAGAAGCAGGGCTGCGGCCAGGAGTGTCTCCGTCAGATCGAGAAGGGGCCGGCAGAGTGCCTCGTGCGCACGCTCGTCGCGAATTGGTACGCCGACAGGCGCTGCGTTTTCTGCGGCCGGGCGATCCACGACGTCGCCTGGGCCGAGCAGCGGCCGGGCCTGCGCGCGCCGGACGGACGGCTCGTCGCGTGGCCGGACGTCGCTCCGGAGATGCTGCCCGAACTGTTCCGGACGCACGCTCCCGTCTGCTGGGACTGCCTCGTCGTGGGCAGGGTCGCGCGCGAGCACCCCGACGGGATCACCGTCCGCCCGGCGCGCGAGCAGCTCTACAGCTGAGGAGGTGCGCCATGACGATGCTCCGTCGAGCCGTCAGCGCCCCTCGACTCCCAGCCAGCCGCGCGTGCCGTAGTCCGCGAGCAGGTTCCCGAGGAGGATCGCGAGCATGAAGAGGCCGGAGAAGATCACGGCCGGGACGAGGCGCGTGTTCTCCTTGACGTGCATGAAGAAGAGGACGACGAGCGTCGCCTTCGCGAGCGCGATCCCGATCGCGACGGCGTTGTTCGCCCAGCCGAGGTCGACGTAGGAAGCCGCGACCGTGAGCGCCGTGAAGGCCAGGAGCGCGAGGAAGACGAAGACGTAGGTGCGCACCCGCATCACGTGCACGTGAGGCGCCTCGCCGCTCGCGTGCGGCGCCGTCACCGGTGCCGTCCGATCAGGTAGAGGAGCGGGAACAGGAAGATCCAGACGATGTCCACGAAGTGCCAGTAGAGGCCGAACCCCTCGAGGAAGTTGTGGTTCCGCGGGGTCCAGGCGCCGCGCCACGCGGGCCCGAGCATGAAGACGAGGATCGCGGCCCCGATGATCATGTGGAGAGCGTGGAGCCCCGTCATCAGGAAGTAGAGGCTGAAGAAGAGCTGGGCGTGCGGGCCGTCCGGCCCCTCGAAATGGAACGTCGGGCCCGGGACGTGGTGCTCGACGAACTTCGCGTGGTACTCGATCCCCTTGACGGAGAGGAACACCGTTCCGAGCGCGAGCGTCGCGAGGAGGAACCCGAACGTGAGCTTCGACCGGCCCGTCTGCCCGCCGCGGACGGCGAGGGCCATCGTGAGCGAGCTGCCGATCAGGACCGCGGTGTTCAGCGTCCCGAGGCGGATGTCGAGCGTGTGGCTCGCGGCGCGGAAGACGTCCGGGTAGGCCGAGCGGCACACGGTGTACGCCGCGAAGAGGCCGCCGAAGAACAGGATCTCGGTGACGAGGAACGTCCACATCCCGAGCGTCGCGGACTCCTTCTGCTGCTCGTAGCTGTCGAAGTGGTGGGCGAGGCCCGGCAGGGCGCCGCCGTGCGCGTCACGCGCCAACGGGCACCTCCTTCCCGGTCGCCGGCGCCGGCACGTACGTGTACGGGGGCGCCGTCACGACGGGCGGGCGCGTGAAGTTCTCGGTCGGCGGCGGGGATGTCGTCTGCCATTCGAGGCCCGTCGCGTTCCAGGGGTTCGCGGTCGCGCGCGGCCCGTAGCGCATCGACCAGATGAAGTAGACGAGCGGCAGGAGGTAGCCGATGCCGAGGATCGTCGCGCCCGCCGAGGACATCACGTTCAGGACCTGGAACTCCGGCGGGTAGGAGTGGTACCGGCGCGGCATCCCGAGGTAGCCGAGGATGAACTGCGGGAAGAACGTGACGTTGAAGCCGATGAAGATCACGAGCGCCGAGAGCTTCGACCAGAAGGCGGGGTAGAGGCGGCCCGTGATCTTCGGCCACCAGAAGTGGAGCCCGCCGAGGTAGCCCATGATCGCGCCGCCGACCATGATGTAGTGGAAGTGCGCGATGATGAAGTACGTGTCGTGCACGTGCGCGTCGATCCCGAGCGTCGCGAGCATGACGCCCGTGAGGCCGCCGATCGTGAACAGGCCGATGAACCCGAGCGCGTAGAGCATCGGCGTGTCCCACGAGATGGAGCCCTTGTACAGAGTCGCCGTCCAGTTGAAGATCTTCACGGCCGACGGGACCGCGACGAGCATCGAGAGCACCGAGAAGACGACGCCGGCGTAGATCGACTGGCCGGAGACGAACATGTGGTGGCCCCACACGAGGAAGCCGAGCACGGCGATCCCGATCGACGCGAAGGCGACGAACTTGTAGCCGAAGATCGGCTTGCGCGCGAACGTCGCCACGAGCTCGCTGACGACGCCCATCGACGGGAGGATCATGATGTACACGGCGGGGTGCGAGTAGAACCAGAACAGGTGCTGGAAGAGCACGGGATCGCCCCCGAGCTTCGGGTCGAAGACGCCGATGTGGAGCGTACGCTCGGCCGCGACGAGGAGGATCGCGATCGCGATGACGGGGGTCCCGAGGATCTGGATGATGCTCGTCGCGTAGTGGCTCCACACGAAGAGCGGCAGCCGGAACCACGTGAGGCCCGGCGCGCGCATCCGGTGGATCGTCACGACGAAGTTGAGGCCCGTGAGGATGGACGAGAACCCGGCGACGAAAATGCCGACGCCGACCGTCACGACCGCCGTGTTGACGTAGTTCGTCGAAAGCGGCGTGTAGAACGTCCAGCCCGTGTCGACGCCGCCGTGCAGGAGCGCCCACAGCGTGAAGAGCCCGCCGATCGTGTAGAGGTACCAGGAAAGGAGGTTGATCCGCGGAAAGGCGAGGTCCTTCGCGCCGATCATGAGCGGGATCAGGAAGTTCCCGAGGACCGCGGGGACGCCCGGGATCAGGAAGAAGAAGATCATGATCACGCCGTGCATCGTGAACAGGCGGTTGTAGACGTCCGGCTGGAAGAGGTCGCCGTCCGGAGTCGCGAGCTCCATGCGGATCAGGACCGCCATGAGGCCGCCGAGCGCGAAGAAGAAGCTCACCGAGACGAGGTAGAGAAGGGCGATCCGCTTGTGGTCGCGCGTCAGGAGCCACGACTTGAGGCCGTAGGCCGCGTTGAGATAGTGCGTGCGCGGCGGCGCCGGGGACATGGCCGGGTTCGATTCCGTCGTCATTTGCGGGTCTCCGCGGCGCCGCCGTCCGGCGCCTTGAGCGTCTTCACGTAGTTCACGAGCTGGATGAGCTCCTCCTCGGTGACCTGTCCCTTGAACGTCGGCATCACGGGCTGGTACCCCTGCACGATCTTCGAGCCAGGATTCAGGATCGAGTCGCGGACGTAGTCCTCGTCCACGAGAACCGTCTTCCCGTCCTGCAGGAGGACGTGCGTCCCGAAGATCCCGTTCAGGATCGGAGCCCGCGCCGCGCTGTCGGGCCGATGGCACGTGTTGCACGACTTCGTGACGAAGAGCTGCTCTCCCGAGGCCGTCGCCGGGACGCCGCCGGGCGCCTCTCCCGCGAGCCAGGCCTCGTAGGCGCGGGGCTCCATGACGACGACCTTGCCGACCATCCGCGAGTGCTCGGCGCCGCAGTACTGACCGCAGAAGAGGTGGAACTCGCCGGTACGGTTCGCGCGGAACCAGTACGTCGAGTAGCGGTTGGGGAGGACGTCGACGTGGATGCGGAACGCGGGGACGAAGAAGTCGTGGATGACGTCCTCGGAGATCATCCGGAGCTGGACCGCCTGTCCGAGCGGGACGTGAAGCTCGTTGATCTCGCGCCGGCCGTTCGGGTGCTGGATCTTCCACATCCACTGGCGGCCGGTGACCCAGTACTGGGCGGCCCCGGCGGGCGGCCGGCTCTCCTCGAAGAAGACGCGCGTGCCCCAGCCGAACAGGAAGAGGAGGAGGACGAGGGGAACGGCCGACCAGGCGATCTCGAGGACGTACGCGTGCGGGTGCGCCGCGTACAGGTCGACACCGACCTCGTTCTCGGCCCGGCGCCGGTACTTCACCATGAAGACGAGGACGAGGACCGCGATGAGCGCCGAGAAGAAGACGAGCCCCCCGAGCGCGAAGAGCATGAGGTGGTCGACGGAGCGGGCGACGTCCGAGGCCTGCGGCGGGACGAGCGGCGTGCTCGGGAGACTCGGCATCAGGCCGCTCCCGTCCCGCGCTTCTCGCGCCGGAGCAGGGTGAGGACCAGGGCGGCGAGGGCGCCGACCGTGAAGAGGGCGCCGCCGCGCACGAGGTTCTGGACGGTCGTGGTGTAGCGCCCCACCTTCGGGTCGTAGTGGTAGCAGAGGAGGAGGAGCTGGTCGACGACGCTTCCGATCCTGTCCTCGGAAGCCTCGACGAGCCCGAGCCGGAGGTCCTTCGCCGGGTACTCGATCCCGAAGAAGTAGCGCGCGATGCGGCCCTCGGGCGTCAGGACGAGGATGCCCGTCGCGTGCGCGAACTGTTTCTGCTCGGCGTCCCAGACGTACCGGAAGCCGACGGATTTCGTGAGCGCGTCGATCGACTCCTTCGACCCCGTCAGGAAGTGCCAGCCGTCGGCGCCCCCGGCGCGGGCGTACTGGCGCATCACCGGTCCCTTCTTCGCGGACGCGATCTCGGGCGTCTCGCGGGGGTCGAAGCTCACGGAGAGGACCTCGAAGTCCGTTCCGGCGGAGAGCCTCAGCGCGCGAAGGCTCCGCACGAGGCCGTCCGTCGTGAGGCCGCAGAGCATCGGGCAGTCGAAGTAGACCAGGGAGAGGATCACCGGCTTTTTCCCGAAGAACGGGCGCAGCGTGACGGCCTTGCCGGCCTCGTCGGCGAAGACGAGGTCGAGCGGGATCGTCTCGCCGAGCTTCTGGTCGAAGCCGATGTCCTTGAGCGGCGGGGCCGGGAGCGGGGCCTCGGGGGAAGGGGAGCCCGGGGCGGTCGCTCGGAGATCTCCTTGGAGGAGAAGAATGCAGCCGACGGCGAAGGCGAAGCGCGCGAAATGGCTCTTCCGTTTCATCACTTCTTCGCTCCGGACGAAGAGGCCGCGGCCGGGGCGGGCGCGGGCGGCGCCGTGCGCGGCGGGAACCCCTTCGCCAGGACGATCTCCGTCGCGCGGTCGACCGGGACGCGCGCGCGCGTTTTCGAGGCGTCCGTCCATCCCCAGCCCGTGAGAACCGCGTTCTCCCGCGCGCGGAACGCGGCCAGGTCTCCCTCGGGGTCCCGCTGGAGCAGCGGCCCGGTCGGCAGCTCCTTCGCGCGCGCCTCGGCGAGCGGGGGCGCGGGCGCGTCCTGCTTCACGAGCTGCGACTTCTCCCGGAGCGAGAGGCCCCACATGAGCGCGAACACGACGAGGCAGACGGCCGTCAGCCCGATGACGAACCCGAAGATCCCTCGGTAGTTCAGCTCGGAGTCGACGCCGCCGCCGGGAGGAGCGCCGTCGCCGTGCGTCTCAGCCATGTGCGTGCCTTTCGAGCGCGACCGCGAGGTTCGGGTCGTTGACGGGGAGCAGCGTGCGCTTCGAGAGCTCCCGGGCGAACGCGGCGAGCCAGAGCCCGAAGAGGGCGACCGGGAGCGCGACGTCGAGCCAGCTCACGGAGAGGCCCTCGGGGTGGTACGCGGGGGCGACGAGCCACAGGACGTCCACCCACCGCATCGCGAGGAGCACGACCGCGACGGCCGCCAGCGTCCTCAGGTTCCTCTTGAGGTCCGCGGACAACAGCAGGAGGAAGGGGAGCGCGAACTGGAGGAGCGCGAGAGAGAGCGTGACGCCGGCCCAGCCTCCGGCGACCCGCGCCTTGTAGAAGGAGATCTCCGACGGCAGGTCGCCGGACCAGATGATGATGAGCTGGGAGACCGCGAAATACGCCCACAGCATCGTGAAGGTGAGAAGGAGCTTGCCCCAGTCGTGGACGTGGCGGTCCTGGACCGCGCCCTCGAGCGGCGCGCGCCCCGCGAGGAAGAGCGCCACGAGCACCGTGAACGACATCCCGGCGATCGCCTGGCCGCCGACGACGTAGATCCCGTAGATCGACGAGAACCAGTGCGGGTCCGTGGACATGAGGAGGTCGATTCCGACGACCGTCACGAGGAGGCAGTGGATCGCGAGGCCCGGGGCCGCGACGAGCTGCATCCGGCGCTCGAGCCCGGGCTCGGGCGCCTCGTCCTGCTTTCGCGAGAGGCGGCTCAACGCGAACGCGAAGAATGTCCAGACGGCGAAGCAGAGGGCGAGGCGGACGATCACGGCGGCGGGGTTCATCCAGGTCGCGCGGTGGCGGAGGATCTCGTCGGACGCGACGCGCGCGGGGTCGGCCCACGGATACAGGCGAGGGAGGCCGAAGAGGAGCGGAACCGCGAAGAGCGCGACGAGCGGAAGCGTCCGGGAGGAGGCTTCGAGGATGCGCCGGATGACGAGGCCCCACGCGCCCCGCGACATGTGGTGGAGCATCGAGATCGCGAGCGACCCGGCCGACACGCCGAGGACGAGGCAGAACGCGACGAGGTACGACCGGTAGAACTGCGCCGGGTTCGCGACGAAGCCCGCGCCCGAGGCGATCGCGAAGAGGACGCCGACGACGAGCGCGCGCCGGCCGACGAGCGCGATGGCGCCGGCCGGGGGCGCCCAGTCTGCGGCGAGAAAGGTCTTCTGCGGGCGAGCTTCGGTCATCGGGTCTTGCTGCTTTCGGAAGAAGGGGAAGAAGAGGAGGTGTCGAGCTTCCCTTCGTCCTCTTTCGCGAGAAATTCTCTCGGCATGTCCTGCGAGGCCTGGAGCGTGCGGATCCACGCGACGATCGCCCAGCGGTCCTCCGGCGGGACCTGCGACGCGTAGCTCGACATCTGGCCGAACCCGTTCGTCATCGCGTCGAAGAAATAGCCGGCGCGCTCGTTGCGCAGGCGGTCCACGTGGAACGAGCTCGGGTTCTTGAAGCCGCGCTGAACGATCATCCCCTCGCCGTTGCCCGTCCGGCCGTGGCAGGGCGAGCAGAAGATGTCGAAGCGCTCGCGGCCGCGCCGGAGGAGCTCGCGCGTGAGCGGCACCGGGAGATCGAGAACGAACTTGCCGTCGGGCCCGAGACCCTTGTCGAGAACGGCGTCCGCCCGGAGGAAACCTCGCGCGACGACGCCCTCGGGAAGCGGGCGGGCCGAGCCTCCGTCCGCGAAGAACCTCGACTCGCGGAGCGGCCTCGTCCGGGCCTGACGGTGCATGTCGTTCCGGCACGCGGCGAGCGCGAGCGCGAGCATGGCCGGCGCCGCGAAGCGGAGAACGTCGGGGCGCATCAGTCCTCCACGTCCTCGACGTGGACGCCGCCGAGAGTCTCCATGAAGCGGAACGTGTCGCCCGCGCGGAACTTCGGGTCGCGCGCGAGGATCATGAGGAAGTACCGGTCGCGCGAGGCGAGCTGGAAGCGCTCGACGGAGAACACCGGGTGGTACGGCATCGGAAGACCGTTCAGGATGAGCATGCCGAGCGTCGCCGTGATCCCGGCGAGAAGGACCGTGCACTCGAACGTGATCGGTATGAACGCGACCCAGCTGTTGAGGGGACGGCCGCCGATGTTCTCCGGGAAGTCCACGGCGGCGGTCCAGTACTGGAGGAAGAAGCCGCCGAGCCCGCCGAGGATCCCCCCGATGAGGACGAGCAGCGGGACGCGCGACGGGCCGTGCCCGATGGCGTCGTGGAGCTCCTCGATCGGATACGGCGTGTACGCCTCCATGACGACGTACCCTTCGGCGCGGGCCCGGTGGACGGCTTCCACGAGAGCCGGCGCGCCCGTGAACTCCACGATGACGCCGAAGAGATGCGGCGGGAGGTTCCCGCCCGTCTCCCGCGGGCCGGGCGTCCCGATGCCGGGCGCGACGTGACGAGGGAAGAAGCGCGACAGGAAGCTCATGCCCCGCCTCCGGCCGCCGGCTTGGCGCCGTCCGTCGTGATCGTCCGCATCTCGAAAATCGAGATCACGGGCAGGAAACGGATGAAAAGGAACATGAGCGTGAAGAAGAGCCCGAGCGATCCGACGAAGAAGGCCCAGTCCCAGAACGTCGGCGTGAACATGCCCCACGAGGACGGGAGGAAGTCGCGGTGGAGGCTCGTCACGATGATGACGAACCGCTCGAGCCACATCCCGATGTTCACGACGATCGAGATGACGAAGAGCATCGCGACGGAGTTGCGCACCTTTCGGAGCCACAGGAGCTGGGGGGTCAGGACGTTGCAGAGGAGAAGGCACGCGAAGAGCCAGCCGTAGGGGCCGAAGGCGCGGTTGTGCATCATGTACTGGTCGAACGTGTCTCCGCTGTACCAGGCCATGAACGCCTCGATCCCGTAGCCGTACGCCACGATGAGACCCGTCGCGAGCATGATCTTCGCCATGTTCTGGAGGTGCCGCATCGTGATGAAGTCCTCGAGCCCGAAGAGCTTGCGAAGCGGGATCGAGAGCGACATGACCATCGCGAAGCCCGAGTAGATCGCGCCCGCGACGAAGTACGGCGGGAAGATCGTCGCGTGCCAGCCCGGGATGATGCCGACCGAGAAGTCGAAGCTCACGACGGAGTGGACGGAGACGACGAGCGGCGTCGCGAGGCCGGCGAGGAGGAGCGACGCGACCTCGTAGTTGTGCCAGTGCCGGGCCGAGCCGCGCCAGCCCATCGCGAGGATTCCGTACGCGATCTTCGAGACCGTGCGCTTCGAGCGGTCGCGGAGCGTCGCGAGGTCGGGGATGAGGCCGACGTACCAGAAAAGGGCCGAGATCGTGGCGTACGTCGAGACGGCGAACACGTCCCACATGAGCGGGCTCCGGAACTGCGGCCAGATCCGCATCGTGTTCGGGTACGGGAACAGCCAGTAGTAGGCGAGCCACTGCCGGCCCGTGTGGAAGAGGACGAACGTCGCCGCCGCCGCGACGGCGAAGAGCGTCATCGCCTCGGCGAAGCGGTTGATCGACGTGCGCCACGTCTGGCGCAGGAGGAGCAGGATCGCCGAGATCAGCGTGCCGGCGTGGCCGATCCCGATCCACCAGACGAAGTTCACGATGGCGAAGGCCCAGCCGACGGGGATGTTGATGCCCCAGATCCCGACGCCGACGATGAGGAGCTTCACCATCGTGTAGAGGAGGAGCTGCAGCCCGGCGAAGGCGACCGCGAACGCGAGCCACCACCACTTCGGCGTCTTGCTGAGGACGACCGCGCTGATCTTGTCGGTGACGGTGGCCGGCGTGTAGCCCGGCGCGATGACGGGGGGTCTCTCGAGGTTGGCGGACATCAGAAGCGACTCCCCGGGTTGTTCTCGTACGCGGCGTCTGCTGATGCAGCCGCCGATAGACGAAAACGTGCTCTCCGGCCCGACCGTGTCAAGGGCGCGCGAAGCGCGCCGCGCAGCGGTCTTCGACCCTTGGCACGGGCGAGCCGGAGGGTATCCCCTCTTTCCGAAGCAATGAGAATCTCCATCAACCTTGCCCCTGGATGGCCGGGTTGGGATTGGTGAGCTTCGCGAGGTACGTCGTCCGCGGGCGCGTGTTGAGCTCGGCGAGGAGCGGGTACTCGAGCGGCTCCTTGCGCATTTTCGCCGCGCGCGACGCCGGGTCGTTGAGGTCGCCGAAGACGAGCGCCTCCGTCGGGCAGGCCTGCTGGCAGGCCGTCACGATCTCGCCGTCCCTCACGCGACGGCTCTCCTTCTCGGCGTGCATGCGCCCGCGGTTGATGCGCTGGATGCAGTAGTTGCATTTCTCCATGACGCCGCGCTGGCGCACCGTGACGTTCGGGTTCGCGAGGAGCGTGAGGACGGGAAGGTGCTTGTCCTTGTTGTAGTCGTAGAAGTTGAAACGCCGCACCTTGTACGGGCAGTTGTTCGAGCAGTAGCGCGTCCCGATGCAGCGGTTGTAGGTCATCTCGTTGACGCCCTCCTCGCTGTGGGTGGTCGCGCCGACGGGACAGACGACCTCGCACGGAGCCTTCTCGCAGTGCATGCAGAGGACGGGCTGGTTGTGCGCGGCGGGATCGGCCGGCGCCCCTTCGTAGTAGCGGTCGATCCTGAGCCAGAGCATCTCGCGGCCCCGGCGAACCTGGTCCTTGCCGACGGTCGGAATGTTGTTCTCGGACTGGCACGCGACGACGCAGGCGTTGCACCCCGTGCAGGCGGAGAGGTTCACGCTGAGCCCCCACGCGTAGTGCTCGTACGCCCAGCCCGGATACAGGGAGACGTGCGGGACCTCCTCCATCTTCCGGGCGAAGTCGGGGTCCTTCGCGTACGTCTCGTACGTGCCGGTCCGCACGAGGTGGCGGCCCTCCATGAGGAAGTGGTGCTGCGTCGAGGCGAGCTCCGCCGTCCGGCCGGTCTTCCGGAGCGTGGCCGTCGCGTTCCACAGCGCGTGCGACGTGCGGAGGCGGTACGCGTCGGCGCCGACGCCGTTCCCGACGCGCCCCGCCCGCGTGCGCCCGAACCCGAAGTGGACCGTCACGACGCCGTCCAGCTGGCCCGGGAGGATCCAGGCGGGCAGCTCCAGCTTCCGGCCGTTCGCCTCGATCTCGACGATGTCTTCGTTCTTCACGCCGAGCGCCTCGGCGCTGGCGGGCGAGAGGTGAGCGACGTTGTCCCACGTGAGCTTCGTGAGCGGCTTCGGGACCTCCTGCAGCCATCCGCTGTTCGCGAAGCGCCCGTCGAAGACGCCCGGGTCCGGCCTGAGCACGAGCTCGAACGTCCCGGCCGGCGGGGGAGGCGCCGCGGGCGCCGCGACGTCGGACGCCGGCGAGAGGCTCCGCGGGCCGAGCGACGTCCCCTCGACGACGCCGTCGTGGAGCGACTTCCGCCAGAAGGGCTCGAAGCCGTCCGGGTGCCGCTTCTTCCACGCGGCCTTCACGACGTCGGCGCCCTTCGCCGTCGGCTGGCCGAGGACGGCGGCGAGGACCTCGTGCGCCGACCTGCCGCCGTAGAGCGGCTCGACGAGAGGCTGCGCGATCGTGGTCGTCCCGTCGAAGGCCCGCGCGTCCGACCACGCCTCGAGCGGGTGCGTCTCGTTCACGTGCCACGTGCAGTACGCGCTCGTCTCGTCGTCGTACGGAGAGAGGTGCGCGCGGAACGCGGCCCGCTGGATCGCATCCGCGAACCCGAAGTCCGCGGGCGCGTCGAAGACGGGGTTCCCGCCGAGGATCACGAGCGTGTCGACCCTCCCGGCGTTGAGGTCGGACGTGAGATCCCTCAGGGACGCGAGCTGGTCGGCCGGCTCGGCCTCCACGGGATCGCTCAGGACGACGGTCGTTCCCGGGGCCCCGAGGGAATCGTGGATCGCGTGGCAGAGGGCATGGACCTCGGGCGGCGCGTACTCGCCCGGGACGACGAGCCCCCGGGCGCCGGCGGCTCTCAGGTCCGAGGCGATCGTGCCGAGCCACGGCCACGGTCCTTCGGGCGTCCCGCCCGCCACGGCGACGCGGAGCGCCGCGGCGACGGTCCCGAGGTCGGACGGCTTGACCGGGAAACGGTGGTCGGCGAGCGTCGAGGAGGCCGTCGGCGTGGTCTCGATGGCGTAGAAGCGGGGCGGACGGCCGGAGCCGGTCGCGGCGTCCCGCCGGCGTCGCGCGAACGCGCGCGCCGCGGCGAGGGCGCCGGGTCCGGCGACGAACGGGTCGGCGTCGAGCGTGACGAGGACGTCGGCCTTCGAGACGTCGTGCCGCGTCTCGACGGCCTGCCCGTACGCGAGCCGGGCGCCCGCCCGCGCGGCGTCGCGGCCGGCCGGCTCCCACTGGTGCCAGCGGGCCTTCGGCATCGCGGCGAGGATCTGGCGGATCTGGAACGCCAGAGTCGGCGACGTGACGGTCTGCGTGAGGACCCGGAAGCCTTCGCCGAGGAGCGCCGCATGGGCCTTCACCCGTCCGGCGAGCTCGTCGGTGAAGTTCGCCCACGTCCGGATCTGGCCGAGGCGGGTGATCGTTTGCGAGCGGTCGGGGTCGTAGAGGGAAAGGACGAGCGCCTGGGCGAACGCGTCCGTCGCCCCGAGGCTCGCCGGGTGGTCGGGGTTGCCCTCGATCTTCGTCGGCCGCCCTTCGTGGCTCTCGACGAGGAGCCCCGTCGCGTACCCGCCGAGCGTCGTACAGGTCGCGAAGAAGAGCGGCCGCCCCGGAACGACCTCCTCCGGCTGCTTCACGTACGGGACGATGCCTTCGCGCGGCTGCTTGACGCAGCCGGCGAGCCCCGCGAGCGACAGCGAAGCGGCGGACAGCTCGAGGAAGCGGCGGCGGCTGAGGCCCTCGTCCCATTCGGACGCGTGCAGCGGGAACTCGCGTCCGAGCATCTCGGCGAACTCGGGGGTGCCCGAGTACTCCTCCAGGCTGCGCCAGAACGCGCGCCCCTTCCGCGAGGCGAGGCGCTCCCGGAGGTCGTGGCCGTCCGGCATGTGTTTCGTCATCGGTGGCACGTGCTGCAGTTCGTGATCGCGAAGGCGGAGCGGATGCCGTACTCCTTCTTGAGAGCCGCGCCGAGCGTCGCCTGGTCGGCGGCCTCCCATGCGAGGTCGAAGATCTTGTCCCTCGGCCGGAGGTGCTTCTCCGGATGGCGGTGGCAGTCGAGGCACCACTCCATCTGGAGGGACGGGTACTGGTACGTTAGGCGCATCTTGTCGATCCGCCCGTGACACGTCGCGCACCCGATTCCCTTGTTCACGTGGATCGAGTGGTCGAAATAGACGAAGTCCGGCAGGTCGTACACGCGCGCCCAGTCGAGGCGCGTTCCCGTGCGGAAGCTCTCCCGGACGGGCTCGAGGGTCGGACTGTCGTTCCAGATGAGCTTGTGGCAGTTGAGGCACGTCGCCGTCGGCGGGATCCCGGCGAACGAGCTCTTCTCGACGGACGTGTGGCAGTAGCGGCAGTCGATGCCGAGGCCGGCGACGTGGTGTTCGTGGGCGAACGGGATCGGCTGCTTGATCGAGACGCCCTGGTTCGTGTTGTACGCGGAGCGGTTCAGGACGGACGCGGCCCACGTCACGCCGGCGAGGATGAAGACGGCGCCCCAGATGGAGATCCGCGCAATCGCATTCGTGGAGCGGTTGAAGATCTGCGCCATTCGCTTTTTCCGGGCACGCCGGCCGGGAGAGCCGCGAATTTATCAGATCGCGCCTGAGAGTGAATCGCGTGCTCTTCCCGTCGAGACGAGACTCGCTCCCCGGGGGCGCCGCCGCCCGCGCGCGCCGCCTAGAATCGCGTGTGCTCTCGACTTCTCGTCGCGCGACTCTCGCCGTGCCGGCGGCGGCGTTCGCGCTCGTCTTCGCGCTGCGAGCGGCGGCGCTCGCGTCGCTCCTCGCGACGCCCCTCGCGTCGTGGCACCTCTGGACGGAGACCGACGAGCACGCGTACGTCGAGTGGTCCGCGCGCCTCGCCGCGGGCAACTGGGCGGACGTGCCCGCCTACCGCGCGTACTTCAACTGGCAGAGAGACTTCGGCCCGCCGGAGACGTGGGAGGGCTGGTACGAGAAGAACGCGTACTACGCGGGCCCGCTCTATCCCTACGCGCTCGCGGTCCTCCGGAAGCTCTTCGGCTCGCCGTTCCTGCCGGCGCGGCTGCTGCAGCTGCTGCTCGCATGCGTCGCTTCTGCCGTCCTCGCGGCCGCCATTCAGAGAAGAGGAGAAGATTTTCTTCGAATGCGTGAGAGGGAAGAGGCGGCGGGAGAGGCTGGTTCGCTTCGCGCCGCGTCCTGGTGTGCGGTGGCGGGGGGCGTGCTCTATGGATGCTACGGCCCCCTCGTCTTCCACGACTTCTTCCTCTACCGGGACGGCCCCGTGGCGCACCTCTCGACGCTTCTCGTCGCGCTGCCGCTCGCCGCGCGGAGAGGGACCGAAGAGGAAGAGAAGATTTCTTCGAAGGGTGAAGAGGGGAGAGGAACACGGAGGCGATGGTCCGCTCTTTTCCTCGGGCTCCTCGGGGGCGCCGCCGTGCTCATGAAGCAGACGGTGCTGCCCCTCGCGCTCTTCTCCGTCTATGCGCTTTCAAGGAAATCCCCGGGCGGCGGCGAACGCCGCCGCTCCCTGGCTTTCGGTCTCCTCGGCCTCGCGATCCCGCTCGGCGTCCTCGCCGTGCGAAACGTCTCCGCCGGCGTCCCGCCGCTGACGTTCGACACGCGCCAGTCCATCGGCCTCGTCTGGGGCAACGGCTTCGGAGCCGACGGCACGACGAATCCGCCCCCGGACATGGAGGAGATCCTCGAGGAGGCGGCCGGGTCCACGTCGAAGACGGCGGAGCTCGTGCTCGAGTCCTACCGCGAGGCGCCGCTCGAGCTCCCGAAGCTCTTCCTGAAGAAGCTCGCGACGTTCTTCAACGTGTACGAAGTCCCGGACAACGCGAACTACTACTTCTTCAGGGACCGATTGAAGATTCTGAGAATGCTCCCGGTCCTTCCGTGCGTCCTGGGAATCGGATTCGCGGGGCTGTTCGCCGCGCTCGTGCGCGGCGCGCTTCGAAAGGAGGAGTTCGCCCTCGCGGCCGTCGGGTTCCTCGTGCCTCTCGCGGCGTGTCTCCTCGTCCAGACCACGTCGCGCTACCGCGCGGGCGCAATCGGGCCGCTGGCGCTCGGCGCGGGGCTCTTTCTCCTCTTCACCTTCGAAGAAATCCGTCGACAGGACTGGCGAGGAGCCGGCCTTCTCGCGGCGCCCGCGGCCCTGCTGTCTCTCGTTCCTCTTCTTCCCTCGGTCATCCCGGCGGGGAAGCACCGTTTCTCGGACACGCTCGTCTACGCGACGATCGTCGAGGCGGAGGAGGGACCGGCCGCCGCGGCCGCCGAGGTGCGGCGCTACTTCGAGGAAGGCGGCGACGATCCCCGGCGCCGCGTCGGCGTTCCGGCCGTGCGGTACTGGGCCGAGAGCGGCGACCGGTCGAACGCGCTCGTCGAGCCCGAAGGCGTCGCGCCGCCCGACCGCCGCCTCCGAAGAGACGAGTGAAGGAACCTTCTTTTCTTCTCTTCGTCGCTCAGCGGGGGCGGAAGCCGCCGCCGCCGGGGCGTCCGCCGCCGGGCCGTCCGCCGCGGAAGCCGCCGCCGTCCCGGCGCGGGCCGCGGTCGCGGTCGAAGCGCCGCGGGCGGTCGTCGTCGCCGCCCTCGCCGGCCGCGACGGCCGTCAGGCCGAGACGCTCGACCTCGGCGGCGCTCTCCTCCGGCGTGAGGGCCTGCCGGCGGGAGAGCTTGACCTTCCCGTTGACGGGGTCGATCGCGATGATCTTGACCTTGACCTTGTCGCCCATCTTGACGACGTCGGTCGTCTCGCGGACGCGCCCGGGCGCGAGCTCGGAGATGTGGACGAGGCCGTCCATGCCCGGGAGGATCTGGACGAAGCATCCGTAGGGCTCGATGCGCACGACCGTCCCGAGGTACTCGGTGCCGATCTCCGGGACCGTCGTGAGCTGGCGGATCGCCTCGAGGCACTTCTCGGCGGTCGTGAGGTCGTTCGAGGCGACCGTGACGGTGCCGTCGTCCTGCACGTCGATCTTGCAGGAGTACTCCTTCTGGAGCGCGCGGATCGTCTTGCCGCCGGAGCCGATGATGTCGCGGATCTTCTCCTCGGGGACCGTGATCGTGAGGAGGCGGGGCGCGAAGGCCGAGAGCTCGGGGCGGGCGGCGTCGAGCGTCTTCTCCATCTTGTCGAGGATGAAGAGCCGGCCGCGGCGAGCCTGCTCGAGCGCCTGCTCGAAGATCTGCGGCGTGATGCCGCCGATCTTGATGTCCATCTGGAGCGCCGTGATGCCCGCCCGCGTGCCGGCGACCTTGAAGTCCATGTCGCCGTAGTGGTCTTCCTGGCCCGCGATGTCCGTGAGGATCGCGAACGTCTCGCCTTCCTTCACGAGGCCCATCGCGACCCCCGCGACGGCGCCCTTGACGGGCACGCCCGCGTCCATGAGCGCGAGCGAGCCGCCGCAGATCGTCGCCATGGACGACGACCCGTTCGACTCGAGGATGTCGGACACGACGCGGATCGTGTACGGGAACTCCTTCTCGTCGGGGAGGACGGCCTGGAGCGAGCGCCACGCGAGGCGCCCGTGGCCGATCTCGCGGCGGCCCGGGGAGCCGAAGCGCTTGACCTCGCCGACGGAGAACGGCGGGAAGTTGTAGTGGAGGAGGAACGCGCGCTCGGACTCGCCCTCGAGGTCCTCGATGAGCTGCGTGTCGTCGGACGTGCCGAGCGTGACGGTGACGAGCGCCTGGGTCTCGCCGCGCGTGAAGAGCGCCGAGCCGTGCGTGCGGGGGAGGACGCCGGCCTCGATCGCGATCGGGCGGATCTCGTCGAAGGCGCGGCCGTCCAGGCGCTTTCTCTGCCCGAGGATCGTCTCGCGCGTCAGCGTCTCGACCATCTCGGAGAGGGCGCGCTTGGCCATCTTGCGCGTCTCGGGCTGGTCCTCGGGGACGAGCTCGACGCCGTACTTCTTGACTTCCTTGATCTTCGCGTACGACTCGATCTTCCCGGGGTGGGTCAGGGCCTCCATCATCGGGCCCTCCCACTGCTTGCGGACGGCGGCCGTGAACTCCTCGGGGAGGGGCGCGGGCGACGCGAACGGCGCCTTGACGACGCCGCGGCGCGCGGCCATCGCGGCGATCGCCTCGACGATCTTCCTGACCTGCGCGTGGCCGCGGAGGATCGCCTCGAGCATGACGGCCTCGGAGACTTCCTTCGCGCCCGCCTCGACCATCGAGACCGCGTCGTGCGTCCCGACGACGACGAGGTCGAGCTCGGACTCCTTGCGCTCCTTCGTGGTCGGATTGAAGACGAACTTCCCGCCGATCCTCCCGACGCGGACGGCGCCGAGGACGTGGCGGAAGGGAATCGTGTTGATGGCGAGCGCGGCGGCGGCGCCGTTGATCGCGAGGACGTCGGGGTCGTTCTCGCCGTCGGCCGAGAGGACGAGGCCGACGATCTGGGTCTCGTGGTTGAAGCCTTCGGGGAAGAGGGGGCGAAACGGCCGGTCGATCATCCGGCACGTCAGGATCTCCTTCTCGGTCGGGCGCCCCTCGCGCTTGAAGAAGCCGCCGGGGATCCGGCCCGCCGCGTACTGGTACTCCTTGTACTCGACGGTGAGGGGGAGGAAGTCGATGTCCTTCGCTTCCTTCGCATAGCAGGCCGTGACGAGGACGACCGTGTCGCCGCTCTTCACGACCGCGGCGCCGTCGGCCTGCTTCGCGATCTTGCCGGTCTCGATCGTGAGCGGACGTCCGTCCAGGTCGATCGTCAGGGTGTCGTGCATGGGCATGTCCTTTCGGTTGGCCCGGCGCACCGGCCGGCGAGCACGTCTTCCTCAGGCCGCGAAGCGCGGGCCGGGAGCTGCCGCCGTACGATTGCCGATGAAGACGAGGACTACTTCCGTAGTCCGAGGCGCTCGATCAGGGCGCGGTACCGGTCCGCGTCGCGCTTCTTCACGTAATCGAGCAGGCGACGGCGACGCCCGACCATCTGGAGGAGCCCCCTCCGCGAGTGGTGGTCCTTGGCGTGCGTCTTGAAGTGCTCGGTCAGCTCGGAGATGCGCTTGGAGAGGAGAGCCACCTGGACCTCGGGCGAACCCGTGTCGCTGTCGTGGCGCCGGTACGTGCTGATCGTTTCCGCCTTCTTCGTGGTGAGCTGGGCCAATTCTTTTCTGTCCTTCTCTAATTTTTCAACCGGCGGAGTCTACGCGGGCCTGCGGCGGGCGTCAAACGTCACTCCGCGAGGACGATCTTCGGGCGCGCCAGCGCGAGGACGCCCTTTCCGAGCGGCTCGAGGAGTCCGAGCGCGAGAAGCTCGCCGGCGGACGTCAGGCGGACCATCGTCGCTCCCGCCGCGGCCTCGGGCACGCGCACGGGCACGCCGTGCCCGCTCTTCACCTTCTGCGCTTCGGCGGGCGCGAGGGGAACCGCCGGGAACGGGAGCGGAATCTCCGAGAGCGACATCCACGACGGCCTCCCGAGCCTCTCCGCGGGCCCGAGCGCGTCGAGGGTGTCGAGCGTGCGCGCGTCCTCGAGCCGGAACGGTCCGATCGACGTGCGCCGGAGGCTCCCGAGGTGCGCGCCCGTCCCGAGCGCCTTGCCGATGTCGTGCGCGAGGGAGCGGACGTACGTTCCGGAGGTGCACGTCACGCGGAACGTCGCGACGGCGCCGTCGAGGCCGAGGACCTCGAGCCCGAGGACCGTGACCTTCTTGGGGGCGTCCGGCACGGGCGCGCCGGCGCGGGCCAGCTCGTAGAACTTCTTCCCGCCGACCTTCTTGGCCGAGAAGGGAGGAGGCGTCTGGAGGATCTCGCCGGTGAAGGCGCGGCAGACGTCGTCGAGGCGCGTGCGCGAAGGCGCGGGATCGGGGTGCGGCGCGCCCGCGGGAGCTCCCTCCGCGTCGTACGTGTCTGTCGCGACGCCGAAGACGATCGTCCCCTCGTACGTCTTCTGCCAGCCCGTCAGGAAGGACTGGAGGCGTCCGGCGCGGCCGACGCAGAGGACGAGGAGGCCCGTCGCCGCGGGGTCGAGCGTGCCCGTGTGGCCGACGCGCCGCGTCCCGAGGAGGCGGCGGACGACGTCCACGACGTCGTGCGACGTGAGCCGTGGGGGCTTGTCGACGAGGAGGATGCCGTCCGGTCCGGGGGCCCGGCCGCTCACGCGGGCTCCGGAGCGTCCGCCGCTCTGGCCGAGACCGCCGCGGCGATCGCGGGGACGAGCTCCGCCTTCACGGACTCGAGCGTCCCTTTCACGCGGCAGCCCGCGGCATTGCGGTGTCCGCCCCCGCCGTGGCGCGCGGCGACGGAACGCACGTCGACCGTCCCCTTGCTCCGGAGCGAGCAGCGGATCTCGCCGTCGTCGCCCTCGCGCAGGAGGACCGCGGCGGCGACGCCGCGAAGGCCGCGCGCGCGGTTCACGAGCCCTTCCGTGTCGGACTCGGCGGCGCCGCTCTCGGCGAAGAACCGGCGGGGGAGCTCGACGGTCGCGACGGCCCCGTCCGCGTGGAGAGCGAGAGTGCCGAGGACGAGAGCCTCGAGTTTCAGGGACGACACGGGCGCCGCCTCGTAGAGGAATTCGTTGACGGTCCCGGGCCGCGCGCCCGCCGAGACGAGGCGCGCGCCGAGCGCGAGCGCCTTCGGCGTCGTGTTCGAGTACCGGAACGATCCCGTGTCCGAGACGAGGGAGACCCAGAGGTTCGTCGCGGCGTCGGGCGTCAGCGGCCACTGGAGGAGGTCGAGGAGGTCGGCGACGATCTCGCCGACGGCCGCGGCGGGCAGGTCGACCAGGTTCAGGGCGCCGTAGCGCGCGTTTCCGGGGTGGTGGTCGACGTTGACCACTTTCCCCGCGAACAGGTTCGGCCAGCCCGTGCGGTCCGATTCGGGGCACTCCAGGACGAGGATCGCGTCGTACGCGGCGGGCCAGTCCGCGGGCAGGGCGCCGAGGACGGCGACGCGGCCGATCCCGGGCATGCCGTCGTAGGCGTACGACCACGGGTCCCGCATGACGACCCGCGCGTCCTTCCCGGCCGCCTCGAGCGCCTGCGCGAGGCCGAGAGCGGAGCCGAGGGAGTCGCCGTCGGGGTTCCGGTGGCCGGTCAGGAGGAACCGGCGGCCGTTCCGGAGGAGGTCCGCGACGTCGCGATACGCCCTTTCGACCTCGGCCTCGCCCGTCATTTCGGCTCGCTCTTCGGGAGCGACTTGAGGAGCTCCTCGACCCGCGCGCCCCTCTCGAGCGTGTGGTCCTCGACGAAGTGGAGCTCGGGCGCGTAGCGCAGGCCGCAGTTGCGCCCGACGAGAGGCCGCAGGTGGCCCCGCGCGTGGTTGAGCGCGGCGACGGTCTTCGCGAACTGGTCCTTCGCGCCGAAGACCGAAACGTGCACCCGCGCCGACCGCAGGTCCTCCGACATCGCGACGTCCGTGATCGTCGCGAACCCGATGGCCGGGTCGCGCAGGTCCTCCCTCAGGAGGCGGGCGAGCTCCGCGCGGACGACGTCGCCGACCTGCTTCGGGCGCCGGCTCGGCGGCCCGGTTCTCTTTTCTCGAACCATGTCAGTCTCCCGTGGCTCCGAAGGCGCTTCCGGCGGCGCCCACGTCGCCGTAGTTCAGGAACTCGTGCCGGGCCTCCGCGATCTCGGCGCCGTTCTCCTCCGCGTAGCCCTCGACGTAGGACAGGACCCTCTGAAGCAGAGGCTCCAGGGCCTCGCGGTCCGGTCCGACCGCCGCGACGCCGAGCGCCGCGCGCTGGAGGAGGTCCTGGTGGGCGACCTCCGCCGCCGAGATCTCGAACTCGCCGCGCAGCCGCGCCTTGAGCGGGCGCAGGAACGCCCGCTTCTCCTTCAAGCCCCGGCACGAAGGCAAATGGAAATCGAAGACTGCGATTGCGACGACCATCGAAGACTCCGGATTCGGAGGAGATTTCGGATTTTCTTAGAAGGGTGAGTGGGGTCGGGGCGCGTGCGGGCGGCGCGCGGCGACTCGATGCCGGCGCGCCTCCCGCTCTCTTTCATTCGAAGAAAATCCCAAACGGCCTTCCCCGACGCGCCGGCGTCCCCGTTTACGTGAGAGAGGCGGCGAGCTCCTCCACGACGAAAGCCTCGAGGACGTCGCCGACCTTCACGTCCTGGTACCCGGCGATGCCGATGCCGCACTCGAAACCCTGCTTGACCTCGGACGCGTCGTCCTTGAACCGCCGAAGCGAGCCGATCTTTCCCTCGTAGACGACGCGGTTGTCGCGCACGAGGCGCACCGAGGCCGACCGAGGGATCGTTCCGTCGAGGACCATGCACCCGGCGATCGTCCCGATCTTCGGCACCTTGAAGAGCTCGCGCACCTCGGCGTGGCCGCGCGTGACCTCCTTCTTGACCGTGTCGAGGAGGCCGGCCATGGACTTCTTGATCTCGTCCGTGAGGTTGTAGATGACCGAGTAGAGGCGGATCTCGACGCCCTCGTGGTCCGCGAGCTCCTGCGCCTTCTTCTCGGGCTTGACGTTGAAGCCGATGATGATCGCCTCGGACGCGGACGCGAGGAGGACGTCGTTCACCGAGATCGCGCCGACGCCCGAGTGCAGGATCGTGACCTTCACCTTGTCGCTCGGGAGCTTGCCCAGCGTCTGGACGAGGACCTCCTCGGAGCCCGCGACGTCCGCCTTCACGATGAGAGCGAGGTCCTTCGCGACGCCCTCCTTCATGCGGTTGAAGAGCGAGTCGAGCGACATCCGCGAGGATTTCGCGAGCGACTCCTCGCGCTCCTTCTGGGAGCGGAACGAGGACACCTGGCGCGCCTTGGACTCGTCGTCCACGACCTGAAGCGTGTCGCCCGCGTTCGGGAGGTCGTCGAAGCCCATGACCTCGACGGGGGTCGCGGGGCCCGCCTCGGTGAGCCGGGAGCCGCGGTCGTCGAGCATCGCGCGCACGCGTCCGACCGCCGTCCCCGCGAAGAAGACGTCGCCGACGTGCAGGGTCCCCTGCTGGACGAGGACGGTCGCGAGCGTGCCCTTGCCGGCCTCGCGGCGCGACTCGAGGACGACGCCCCGCGCCGGACCCGTCGCGACGGCCTTCAGCTCGAGGACCTCGGCCTGCAGGAGGATCATCTCGAGGAGCTGGTCGATGCCGACCTTCTTCTTGGCGGAGATCTCGCAGGCCACGACGTCGCCGCCGAACTCCTCGACGAGGACGCCCTTCTCCGCGAGCTCCTGCTTGACGCGCTGGGGGTTCGCGTCCGGCTTGTCGATCTTGTTGATGGCGACGACGATCGGGACCTTCGCGGCCCGCGCGTGGTCGATCGCCTCGGACGTCTGCGGCATGACGCCGTCGTCCGCCGCGACGACGAGGACGACGATGTCCGTCGCCTTGGCGCCGCGGGAGCGCATGAGGGTGAAGGCCTCGTGGCCCGGCGTGTCGAGGAAGACGATCGGGCGGGGCTTGCCCTTCGTGCCGGCCTCGACGCGGTACGCCCCGATGTGCTGCGTGATGCCGCCGGCCTCGCCCTCGGCGACGTGGGCCTTTCGGATCGCGTCGAGGAGGGACGTCTTGCCGTGGTCGACGTGGCCCATGACCGTCACGACGGGCGCGCGCGGGACGCGCTCGCCCGGCGCGGGCATCTCGGCCGACTTCGGGCGCAGCGCCTCCTCGGCGGCCTGGTCGCTCATCGTCTGCTGTCGCGAGAGCTCCAGCTCTTCCTCGAAGGAGACGACCGCGGCCTCGACGCCGAACTCCCTGGCGATCTCGATCGCGAGCTTCTGGTCGACGGTCTGGTTGATCGTCGCGAAGATCCCGCGCGCGAGGAGCGACTTCATGAGGTCCTTCGCGAGGACGCCGAGCTTCTCGGACAGCTCCTTGACCGTGACGCCTTCCGAGAGGAAGACGGGTCCGGAGGACGTCTTCTTGACCTCGACGACCTCGCCGGTCTCGGTCGCGATCGTCTTCTTGCCGGCGCGGCGCTGCGCGGACTTGCTGAGCGGCTTGCCGGCGGCCGCGGCGAGGGCCTCGTCCGAGCCTTCCGTGATCGGCGTCGGGATGTCCTCGTACGTGTCCTGCTTGTAGGTTCCGAGGTATTCCCGCACGTCCTCCTCGAGCGCGGAGACCTCCTTCGTGCGCGGCTTCTTCGACTCCGCCTTCTTCGCGTCGCCCTTCTTGACGCCGAGTCCCGGCTTCGTCGCGTCCTTCTTCCGCCGCTCGGCGGTGTCGGGAAGCGGCGCGGCGGGAGCGCCGCCGAGAGGCGGCCGCCCGAAGCCGGGGCGCGGGCCGAACCCGGGTCCGCCCGCGCCGCCGGGGCGCGGGGCGAAGCCGGGGCGCGGGGCGAAGCCGGGACGCGGAGCCATTCCGGGACGGGGCGGGAAGCCGGCCGGCCGGGGAGGAATCCCGGGGCGCGGGCCGATCGGGCCCGCGGGAGTCGCCGTGCGGATCGGTCGGAGCGTGGAGGCGCTGGGCGGCGCGATGACCGCGCGCCCGAGTCCGCCGGCTCCGCGTTGCGGCGCGGCGGGCGCCGCGGGAGCGCTGGCCGAGGCCGGCGCGGGCGGCGCCGCGGCCCTCACGTGCGTGACTCCCGGCGAGTGCGGGCCGGCGCTTGCGCCGGACGTGGACATCTGGTCCGGGCGCGGGGCGGGCGGGGGAGGAGCGGGAGCGGCCAGCGGCGCCGGGCGCGGCGGGAGTCCGCCCTCGCGCTTGAGAAGGCGCTGGAGCGCGCCGATCGGAGCGGGCGGCGGGGCCGCCGGGCGCGGAGGCGGGGCGTGGCGCGCCGGCTTCGCCGCCGGCGCGGCGGGGCGCGCGGCCGGGGGCGCGGGGATCGGCGCCGCGGCGCGGGGCGGCGCCGGCGCGGGAGCGGCCGCGGCGGAAACCGGCGCGGGCACGGCGGGCGGCTCGGCGACGGGCTCGGGCGGCGCCTCGGGGGCCCTGACCTCCTCGGGCGCCGGATGGGCCGCGGCGGGGGCTTCCGCGTGCGGCGCGGCGGCCTCGGCGGTCGCGCCCGCCTCGACGCGCTCGGCGCCCTCGGGCTCGCTCTCGGCCGTCTTCTCGACGATCTTGATGCGCTTGAGAGCCGCGCGCTCGGTCCGCGCCTTCGCGGCCGCGGCGCTCGCGACGGCGGCGGCCGACGGAGCCACGGGCGCCTGGCGCACGATGAGCGTCTTGGGCGCCTGGGTCTTGCCCGCGAGGAGAGCCGTGGCGGTCGCGGCGTCGAGGACCGATTCCGCGGTCTTCACGTCGACGCCGATTCCCTGGAGGAGGAAGAGAACCTCCTTCGCGGGTTTGCCCATCATCTTCGCGAGCTGGGCGACGGTGAACTTGGCTGCGGTCGTCTTCACTTTTCGGGAGTCTCCGTCACGGGCGTGGACGAGGGCTCCTCGTCGCCGTTCTCCTGGAACTCGAGCGTCTCGCCCTGGTCTTCCTCTTCGAGGGGCGCCTCGTCGAATGCGCGCACCGTTTCGACGGCGGCGTCGCGCACGCCCGGCTCGAGGGCGACGGCGGCGAGCGGGCTCTCGCCCTCGCCGAGGGCCGCGTCGAGGAGGTCGCCGACGGTCGCGAACCCGGCGGCCTCGAACGCCGCCGCCGCGGCCTCGTCGAGGCCGGGCACCTCCGAGACGGCCGCGCCCCGCCGCTGGGACGCGATGAGCATCCGCTGGAGGGCCTGGGCGACCTCGGCCTTGACGGCCTGCTCGCTCTTGATCTCGATACGGGCGCCGATGAGAGCCGCGGCGAGACGCACGTTCTGGCCACGCTTGCCGATCGCGAGGGAGAGCTGGTCCTCCTCGACGATGCACTCGAGCGTCGGGACGGGCTCCACGGGCTGGCCGTCCGCCCCGACCTCGGGCTCGGCCTCGTCCTCGGCGGGCATCGCCGAGACGCGCGTGATCTTCGCGGGGCTGAGCGCGTTCTGCGCGTACGTGATCAGGTCGTCCGAGTACTGGATGATGTCGATGCGCTCGCCGCGGAGCTCGCGCATGATCGCCTGCACGCGCGCGCCGCGCATGCCGACGCAGGCGCCGACCGGATCCACGTCCCTCTCCCGGGACGACACGGCCACCTTCGCGCGATCGCCGGGCTGGCGGACGCAGCCGCGGATGACGACGGTGCCATCGTAGATCTCCGGAACCTCCATCTCCATGAGGCGCATGAGGAGCTCGGGCGCGGTGCGCGAGAGGATGATCTGGGAACCCTTCGGGTTCTTGTGGACGTCGACGAGGACGCCCCGCACCCGCTCGCCCTGCGTGTAGCGCTCGGCGCGCGACTGGTGCTCGCGCGGGATGGCGGCCTCCGTGCGCCCGAGGTCGACGATCATGTCGCCGCGCTCGAAGCGTTTCACCGTGCCCGTCACGAGCTCGCCGACCTTCGGGAAGTACTCGTTGTAGATGTTGTCGCGCTCGGCCTCGCGCAGCTTCTGGTAGAGAACCTGCTTGGCGCTCTGCGCCGCGATGCGGCCGAGCCCCTCGGTCGAGCGATAGAGCCGGATCTCGTCCCCCAGAACCATGGCGTCGGGCTGCACGATCTCCTCGTCGCCGACCGAGCCCTCGCCTTTCGGGTTGCGGACGACCTGCCAGATCTGGCCGGCGAGCTCGCCCGCCAGAAGCGCATGCGCCTCCTCGGGCAGGACCTCGATCCACGGCAGGCGGATCTCCTTCTCGGCGTCCGCGGGCGTCGCCGCGGCGGCGGGCACGGGCGCGGCCGTCGCGCCGAGCGGGACGTCGTCGGGGTCGAGGGCCGCCGGGGTCTCCGGCTCCTCGGGTTTCGTCTTTTCGGCGACGAGCCGGTAGGGCGTCCAGGCCGTCAGAAGGCCCGTCGCGGGGTCGAACCGGGCCGCCATCTCCCGCACCTTGTAGACCTTGCGGGCCGCGGTCGCGATCGCCTCCTCGAGCGCGGCGACGAGACGCTCGAACTCGATCTCCTTGTCGCGCGCCGCGGCCTTGAGGGCCTCGATGATCTCGTCGGCCTTCGTCGCGGGCGGCGCCGCGGCGGCCTTGGAGGCCCGCGCGGCCTTCCCGCGCGGCTTCGCCGCGCCCTTCGGCGCCTTCGTCTTCTTCTTCTCGGGCGCCGGGCCGCTGTCCGTCGGGGGCTGGCTGCTCATCGTGTCGTGTTCTCCGTCGGGTTTACAGTTCGGGAACGAGGCGAGCGATCCGGACGTCGCCGAATCGAACAGTGTAGCGTCGGTGCTGGTCCTCATCAAGGACCGTCAGGGAATCTCCGCGGACGTCCTCGAGCACTCCCTTGAGCCTCGCGGCCCCGTCGACCTTGCGCTCGAGGCGAACGGTCACCCGGCGGCCCTTGAATCTCGTACAGTCCTCGAGGGTCCAGAGCGGGCGGTCGAGACCGGGCGAGGAGACCTCCAGGACGTAAGCCGGAAGGCTGTCCTCGATCGGGTCGAGGACCTCCGAAGCGGCGCGTGAGGCGGCCTCGCAGTCCTCCAGCGTCACGCCGCCGGGCCTGTCGATGTAGAGCGTCAGCGTGGCGCGGCCGCGGCCCGGGGCCCAGTCGGCGTGACAGAGCTCCAGCCCGAGCGCCTCGAGGCGCCCGCGCAGGCGGCTCTCCGCCCCCGCGTCGATCGGCAGGCCCTTCGCCGTCATCGAGTTCGTCTCCGCGGCTCGTCCACTCGGTCGTATGGGGCAAAAAAAAGAGGGCAGATGCCCTCTTTCAAGACCCTTGAAAGCTGCATCGGGATTATAGGTGCCGGACCGCCGCCGGGCAAGCCGCGAAAGCCGCTAACATGCCTGCCGGGAATGGCACGGACTTCCCATAAGAGCGGGCCGCGCGACAACGGGGCGCCCTCTCGAGGGGATACCTCATCAGCGAACTCACCGTCATTCGTCTGAACGACGAGGCCGTCGAAGGCCAGAACGACCTCGCCCCGTGGCCGCCGCCCCAGGGCCTGGCGCCGGAGGAAGACCCGTTCTCGACCGCCGCGCTCGCGGAGGCTCCCGAGTTCCTGCCGGGAGCGAGGGTGCAGGCCGTCCGGCGCGACTGGCGGATCAACACGGAGCGCGCCATCGCCCTCTCGGTCATCCTCCATCTCCTGCTTCTTCTCGCGCTCCTGACGATCAAGCTTCCCGAGCGGTCGACGGAGAACCAGGCCGACCCCCTCGGGATCATCGCGCTCATGAAGGGGACGCCGCCCGATCCCGCGATCCCGATCCAGTTCTTCCCGGCGCCGGGACCCCGCGCCGCGCAGCCGGGGCCGAAGCCTCTCCCCTCGGACATGAACCGCCAGGCCCACGGTGGGGACCAGAGGCTCCCCGTGCAGCCCGTGCCCAAGGCGTACCCGCAGGCGGGGATCCGGGACCTCGAGGCCGGCCGGCCCGGCCCGTCCGCGGCGGCGGCTCCGAAGCCGCCTCAGGTCGCGGACGCGAGCGCGGGCTCGCGGCCGCTCGGAGATCTCGCGCCGGGCGCCTCGATGAGCGACCCGCCCACGCTGACCGAGCGCGAGAACGCCCGGCGGCTGCGCGGCCTTCCGCCCCTGGACCTGAACTCGATCAGCGCGCAGGACGCCCGCCGCGCCGCCCAGCAGGCCGGCGGGCAGGGGGGCGAGGGCGGCGGCGGCTACGACCGCGATGGCGGGTTCGTGGACTCGGGCCCCCTCTCGTTCGACACGGCGGGCTACGACTGGGGCGCCTACGCGGCCGAGATGATCCGCAAGATCAAGCGCAACTGGGACGTGCCCGCCCTCGCGAGGTACGGCGTGAAGGGCCGCCTGACGATCCGCTTCTACATCAACAAGGACGGACACGTGGACGGGGAGCGGATCCTGTCGAACTCCGGCGTCCCGCCGTTCGACAACGCGGCGTTCCTGGCGATCGCGCACGCGTCGCCGTTCCGGGCCCTGCCCTCCGACCTCGGGCACGACCGCGAGGGCGTCACCGTCACCTTCTTCTACAACATCCGGCCGGAGGACGTGGAGTCGGCCGGCCGCCGCTGAAGGAGAGCGCATGGCGAAGATCAACGATCCCGGGGAGATCACGGGCGCGCTCGCCCGCGCGCGAACCATCGCCGTCGTCGGCTGCTCGCCGGACGAGACGCGCCCGTCCCACGCGATCGCGAACTACCTCCTGAGGGCGGGGTTCGACGTGATTCCCGTGAACCCCGCCCACCGCGAGATCCTCGGCCGAACGTGCTACCCGAGCCTCGCCGACGTGCCGGCGTCCGTGACGCTGGACGTCGTGGACGTGTTCCGCCGCTCCGAAGCCGTCGGGAGCATCGCGGACGAGGCGATCGCGCGGGGCGCCCGCTTCTTCTGGATGCAGGACGGCGTCGTGAACGAGGAGGCCGCCGCGCGCCTCGTCGCCGCCGGGATCGGGGTCGCGATGGACCGCTGCATCTACCGGGACCACGTCTCCGTCTCGGCGGGCGCGCCGTTGTGACGCGCGCGGAGCGGCACGGACCTTGCCCGCGGGGGCGGTGAGGCGCCGGCGACCCCACCGGCCGGCCGCCCGTGAGGATCTATCATTCATGGAAACCATGCGCACGAAAACGAAGGTTCTGTCCCTCGCCGCCCTGCTCGCCGGATCGGTCGTCTTCGGGATGATCCTCGCGGGCAGCCTCGACCTCACCCGCCTCGCGTCGGCCCAGAAGGCCGCGCCGGCCGCCGCGCCCGCGGCGTCCTCGGCCCCCGCACACGGGCCGGGCGCGGTCCTCGCCCTGCCGTCGTTCGCGGACATCGCCGAACAGATCGCCCCCGCGATCGTCTCCGTGACGGCGACGGACATCGTGAAGGCCAAGCAGTTCCACCACGGGTACCACAACTTCGGCGGCGACGGCCAGGACCCGTTCGAGTTCTTCTTCGGCCCGGACAACCCGCACAAGAAAGGCAGCGACGACGACGAGGACCAGAAGCAGCTCTCGGGCGGGACGGGATTCATCATCGAGCCCGACGGCTACATCCTCACGAACAACCACGTCATCGAGGGCGCCGACAAGGTCGAGGTGAAGGTCGGCGACCGGGACGAGTACAAGGCGAAGATCGTCGGGACCGACCCGGCGACCGACCTCGCGCTCCTCAAGATCGAGGGCACGAAGCCGTTCCCGACCGTGCGGCTCGGCGACAGCGACAAGATCCGGGTCGGCGAGTGGGTCATGGCGATCGGCGACCCCCTCAACTTCGACAAGTCCGTCACGGTCGGTGTCATCTCGGGCAAGGGCCGTTACGCCGGCCTCTCCCGCGCGACGAGCGCGTTCGAGAACCTGCTCCAGACGGACGCGGCGATCAACTTCGGCAACTCGGGCGGCCCTCTGGTGAACGTGAGCGGCGAGGTCGTGGGGATCAACACGGCGATCTCCCGCTTCGCGCAGAACATCGGCTTCGCCGTCCCCGTGAACGTCGCGCGGCGCCTCCTCCCGCAGCTCAAGAAGGGCAAGGTCGTGCGCGGCTTCCTGGGCGTGAACATCGAGTCCGTGAACCGGAAATGGCAGGAAGCGTACGGCCTGAAGTCCCCCGAGGGCGCGCTCGTCCAGTCCGTCGAGAAGGGCAAGCCCGCCGACAAGGCCGGCATCCGGTACGGGGACATCGTGACCCGCGTCGACGACGTCGCCGTCAAGAACAACCGCGACCTCATCGACTACGTCTCGAGCAAGTCCCCGGGCTCGAAGATCACGATCGGCTTCATCCGCGACGGGAAGGAGCAGACGACGGTCGCCACGCTCGAGACGCGCCCCGAGGACGGCGAGAGGCCGCCGGCCACCGACGAGGAGGAGGGCGCCGTCTCGCGACAGAAGATGCTGGGTCTCGACCTCGACGACCTGACGCCGCGCGCGCGCCGCGCGTACGGCATCGACCGGGACACGGCCAAGGGCGTCGTCGTCACGCACGTCAAGCCGGTCTCCCCGGCGGCGGACGCGAACCTCCAGGAAGGCGACGTCATCCTCGAGGTCAACGGCACGGCCGTCGGATCGGTCGACGAGATGCAGGCGGCCATCAAGAAGGCTCCCAAGGGCAAGTACGTGCGCTTCTACGTCCAGCGCCAGGGGCCGCGCGGGCCGCAGAAGTTCCTCACGGCCGTGAAGCCGGACGAATAGGGCCCTCGCCTCGTCGTCGAGCCTCGTGAAAACGGCGGCGCGGCGGCGCCGTCGTTTTGCTTTGAAAGTGAAGAGGCACGTCGGGCGACGCCGCGAAGGGTCCCGGTCGCCCTTTCGAGGGGACGCTGGCACGCAGCACGAAAATTGCTGGGGAATTCATTCGGTCGCATCGAGGAGGAGCCATTTGTCGCACCGCAGGCCCGGCAGTCCCTCTTACCTCCTAGGAAATCTCTTCCTCGGCCTTCTTTCTCTGCCTCTCCTGGCCTCGTCGGCCGCGCCGCGTTCGGCTCCCGACGAGCCCGCGCCCGCCGCGTCGTCGCGGCTCTCCGGGGCGCTCGCGCCCGGCGTTTTCTCTCGCCTGTCGCCGGGAGCGCAGCGCGCGGTCCTCGTCGCGAACGGCCTCGCACCGGCGCCCGCCCGGCCCCCGGCGCCCGCGTCGCCGCCGCGCCGCGCGGCGGCGGCGACGGGCCTCGCGGCCGGAGGGTCCCGCCAGAACGTGCGCGTGAACGACCCGGCTCTGGACGTCGACACGCACGCGAGCCGGACGACGTCCGTCGCGGCGCGCGGTTCGCTCGTCTTCGTGGGGTTCGAGGACACCACGTACACCGCGGCCGGCTACGGCGTCTCGAACGACGGGGGCGCGACGTTCGCGCACATGCGGGTCGACGCGACCGCGGACACCTTCGACTACGGCAGCCCGTCGGTCGCCATCGGTCCGTCCGGGGAGATCTACTACGCGTTCCTCCAGGCCCTGGCCGGGGAGCCGACCGACATCGCGCTCGTGAAGTCGACGGACGGCGGCGAGAGCTTCCCCGGCGTCTCCGCGCCGGCGGCCTACGTCTGGAACGGCTATGACGTGATGGACCAGCCCGCGGTGGCCGTCGACACCGGAGCGTCGTCTCCGCGCAAGGGCAACGTGTACGTCGCGTGGACGTACGACTTCACGTATTACGGCGACTCGGTCATCCTCATCGGACGCTCGACCGACGGCCTGACGTTCCAGCCGCCGATCCAGCTGACCCCGACCGGCTCGATCGTCGGCCGCCCGGCCGTAGCCGTCGCGTCGAACGGCGACCTCTACGTCGCGTTCGAGAACCGCGCCCTCTCGCCGGACGGAATCTCGATCACGCGCTCGACGGACGGCGGCCAGACGTTCTCGGCGCTCCACACGGTCGCGACCTATCAGCCGGCCGGACCGCTCTCGGCGGGAGGCGGCGGCGCCGTCTCGAATTCCGGCCCTTCGATCGCGGTCGACGGGAACGGCGTCGTTCACGTCGCGTGGGCCGCCGTCTCGGCAGGCGCGACGACGGACCGCTCGGACGTCTTCTACTCGCGGTCCACCGACCACGCCGTGACCTTCTCGGCCGCGAAGAAGCTCAACGACGACGGCACGGCCACGACACAGGCCTACCCGGCGGTCGCGGCCCTGCCCGACGGAACCGTCGGCGTGCGCTGGGCCGACCGGCGCAACGATCCGGTGCGCGACGTGCTGACCGACGTGTACATGGGCGTCTCGCGCGACGGCGGCGTCACGTGGAGCCCCAACTTCAGGATCACGGACCGCAATTCGCCGTGGGGACCCGTCCCGCACGCGCTCGGCTCGGACGGGCACGCGTCGTACGACGGGCTCGCGGCCGACGGCGGCAACTTCTACGTGAGCTGGACGGACGAGCGCTCCGGCGACGGCGACGTGTACGCGGCGAGCGTCCCGGAGACGTTCGACGCGACGGCCCCGGACTTCGACGTCTCGGCGCGCGCGACGTCCGCGGCCGTCCTGCCCGGCGGCTCCGCGACGTTCGATCTCGCCGTCTCGGGCTCCGGCGGCTTCGCCGGACCGCTCGCGCTCGCGCCGGATCTCGCGCCTGCCGGCCTGACCCTGTCCCTGGCGAGCGGGACCGCGAGCCCGGGACAGACCGTACGCCTCACCGCCACGGCGTCCTCGTCGGCGGCCCCGGGTGACTACGTCTTCGGCGTCGCCGGGTCCGCCTCGGGTCTCGCGCGCGGGACGCGCATGCGCCTCACCGTCATGGACGGCGCGAAGGGTGTCCTTCCGCCGACGAACGTGACGAGGACGCCCGGCTTCTCCACGGGCTCGGTCAAGGCCGACGCCGCGGGAGTCCTCCACATGGTGACGGACGACGATTCCGCCTCGGTCACGGGGTCCGACGTCTTCTACCGTCGCTCGACGGACGGCGGCGCGACGTTCTCCGCGCCCCTGAAGCTGAACCCGCCGACCACCTACGCGTACGAGAGCGCGTTCACGATCGACCCGACGGGACGGATCTTCGTCGTCTGGTCGGGACGCGGCTCGGTCGACCCGACGCCACGGATCTACTTCGTGAAGTCGACGGACGGCGGGGCGACGTTCTCGACCGCCGCCCCGGTCAATGGAACCGGAGGCTACGCGGTCCTGCCGAACATCGCCGCGGACCGCAACGGCAACCTCGTCGTCGCCTGGTTCGACGTCTCCGGGGCGTACGTCGTGGGCTGGTCGCGTTCGACGAACGCGGGAGCGAGCTTCACGACTCCCGTGCCCGTCTACGACGGTCCGTCCGTCTTCGTGCGGCCCGCTCTCGCGATCGACTCGAAGAACGACGCCTATCTCGCGTGGACGCAGGAGACGAGCACGACGTCGGTGATCCGGCTCGCCGTGTCGAAGGCGGGAGCCGCGTTCGGCAGCCCGGCCACGGTCAGCGACACGTCGGCCGTCACGTTCGCGCCGGACCTCGCCGTCGGTCCAGACGACAGCGTCGGCCTCGTCTACTACACGCGCGCCGCCACCGGCGTGACGCTGCAGAACCGGCAGATCACGTTCGCGCGCTCGACGAACGCGGGCGCCGCGTTCTCGAGCCCGGTCACGCTCTCGGCGGCCGCGGACCAGGCCTACGTGCCCGCCGTCGCCTTCGAGGCCTCGGGCGCGATCGACGTCGCGTGGGAGGAGTTCGACGCGAACGACGTCCAGAGCGACGTCTTCGTCGCGCGCTCGAAAGACGGCGGAACGACCTTCTCCCCGCCCGTCAACCTCTCGCAGAACGGCGGTTTCTCGGGCAGCTCCGCGGACCCCGTCGACTCCATCGGCGGCCCGGGGCGCGCCGCGATCTCCACGGGAGCGAACGGGGCCCTTTTCGTCTCCTTCACCGACGACACGGGCGGCGCGAGCGACCTCTTCCTCTCGACGCCGTCCGGAGGCCTCGTCTCGAACCGCCCGCCGGTCCCCTCGATCACGAACCCGGCCCCGGGCGCGACCTTCGAGGCGGGAGCACCCGTGACGTTCGCCGGGTCCGCGACGGATCCGGACGGGGATACCGTGACGCTCTCGTGGACGTTCGGAGACGGCGGGGCCGCGGCGGGTCCGGCGCCGGCCCCCCACCCCTATGCGGTACCGGGCACGTACACCGCGGTCCTGACCGCGCGCGACCCGAACGGCGGCGTCGGGACGGCCTCCGTCACCGTGAACGTGACCGTGCCCGCGCCCGGTGGCGCTTCCGTCAGCCTTCTCGTCCCGGTCGTCCTCGAGGCCGCGGGCGTCGGGGGCAGCCACTACACGTCCGAGGTCACGCTCGTCTCGCGCGCGGCCGCTCCCGTGGACGTCGTCCTCTCCTACACGGCCTCGCAGGGCTCGGGCACGGGCTACGCGCGGATCACGCTCGCCTCGGGCGAGATGCGCGTCCTTCCCGGCGTCGTCGACTGGCTGCGCGGGCAGGGCCTCCCGATTCCCGCCGACGGGTCGACGCAGGTCGGAACGCTCCTCGCGACGTTCCGCGGCGTCGCGGACGCGAGCCTCGCCTCGGCGGGGGCGCGCACGTTCACGCTCGACCCGCTCGGGAGCGGCGGAACGTTCGGCCTCTTCTCGCCCGCCGCCGCCACGACGACGACGAGCGCGACGCTCATCGGTCTCCAGCAGAACGCGGCGCAGCGCTCGAACCTCGCCGTCGTGAACGCGGGCGACTCGCCGGTCACGGTGCGCGTCGCCCTGCAGGGCCCGAACGGCGAGGACCTCGGGCCGGTGCCCGACCAGGCGCTCGGCCCCTGGGGCTGGTTCCAGCTCAACCAGCCGCTTTCGGGCAAGGCCACGTCGGGGCGCGCGGTCGTGACGCGCGTGACGGGCGCGTCCCCCTTCACGGCGTACGCGGTTCTCAACGACGCCGTCACGTCGGACGGCTCGTACGTGCCGCCGCTCCTCGGCGGCGACGGCTCGGGCGCCGACCGGCTCGTGCCGGTCGTCCTCGATGTCGCGGGTCTCGGCGCGCGCTTCCGGACCGAGCTGACCCTCACGAACCTGACGGCCTCGCCGCTCGCGCTCACGCTCGCCTACACCGCGGCTCCGGGCTTCGGAAGCGGCTCGGGCAGCGTCGCGCTCGCCCTCGCCGCCGGCGAGCAGAGGATCGTTCCGGACGCGATCGCGTTCCTGCGCGGGACGCTCCCGATCGAGAACGACGGCCGGAACGTCGGGGGATCGCTTCTCGTGAAGGCGGCACCCGGCACGCCGGCCTCGGCCCTCGGCGTGGGGGCGCGGACGTTCGTGCCGCTCTCGCCCGCCGGGACGTACGGGCTCTTCTACCCGGGCCTCACGGCCGCCCAGTGCGCGGGCGGGACCGCCTGGGTCTACGGCCTGCAGGAGAACGCGGCGCAACGCTCGAACCTCGCGGTCGTGAACCGGGGGGACGCCGCGGACACGATCGTCCTGAGGGTCACCTACTACGGAGCGAACGGGGCGGTGCTCGGCGCCCCCGTCGAGAGGGCCCTGGGCCCCGGCGAGTGGTTCCAGTTCAACCGCCCGCTCACGGCGTTCGGAGCGGCCGCGGGCTACGCGAAGGTCGAGAGGATCTCCGGCGCCTCGCTGTTCGCCTCTTACGGCGTCCTCAACGACAACGCGACGTCCGACGGCAGCTACATCGCGATGAGCTTCTAGAGACGCTTCGGCCGCCGGGCAACCCTTCGGTCCGGCGGCCGTATAGTCCCCTCATGAGCACGACACGATTTCGGGCGGCGCTCGCCGCCGCCCTCTTCTCCGCGCCCGCGGCTTTCGGCGCCGCCCCGGCTCCGCGCGAGGTCCTGCCGTTCATCGCCGACGACTATCCGAAGGCGCTCGCGGCGGCGCGGGCCGCGCAGAAGCCGATCTTCCTCGAGGCCTGGGCGCCCTGGTGACACACGTGCCGCTCGATGAGGGCCTTCGTCTTCACGGACAAGGCGCTCGAGCGGCAGGCCGGACGGTTCGTCTGGCTGTCGATCAACACCGAGAGGAAGGCGAACGCGCCGGTCCTCGGCAAGTACCCCGTGAAGGTCTGGCCGTCCTTCTACGTCATCGATCCCGCGACGGAGAGGATCGTCCTCCGGTGGGTCGGGGGCGCGACCGTTCCCCAGATGGTGCGCGTCCTCGACGACGGCGAGAAGGCGGCGCGGGCGAAGGCGTCGCCGGGCGCCGCGCTCGCGGACGCGGACCGTTTCTACGCCGAGGCGAAGTACGCCGAGGCGGCGGCCGCGTACCGCAAGGCGCTCGAGACGCTCGAGCCGGGCTCTTCGTCCTACCCGCGGGCCGTCGAGTCGCTTCTCTTCGCTCTCTCGTCGACCTCGGACCAGGAGGCCTGCGCCGTCACCGCGCGGGACGCGTTCGGCCGTCTGAAGTCGACGCCCTCTGCCGCGAACGTCGCGGGGAGCGGGCTCGACTGCGCGCTCGGGATGAAGGACGACGATCCGCGGAAGGCGGCTCTCGTGGCGGCCCTCGCGGCGGACGCGCGCGCGGTCGTCGTCGGCTCCCGGGCCGGCCTCGCGGCCGACGACGTATCCGCCGTGTACGGCTCCCTCGCCGACGAGCGCGAGGCCGCGAAGGACCAGGCGGGCCGGAAGAAGGTCCTCGAGAGCTGGGCGGAGTACCTGGAAGGGGAGGCCGCGAAGGCGAAGACTCCGGCCGAGCGGACCGTGTTCGACGCGCACCGGACGACCGTCTGCCTCGCGCTCGGCCAGCCCGAGCGCGTCGTCCCGGCCCTTCTCGCCTCCGAGAGGGATTTTCCGGACGACTACAACCCGCCGCAGCGGCTCGCGCTCGCTTACGCCGCGATGAAGAAGTACGACGAGGCCCTCGCCGCGTCCGATCGCGCGATGGCGCTCGCCTACGGGCCGCGGAAGCTCGTCGTCTGCCGCACGCGTGTCGACATCCTCACGAAGAAGGGCGACGCCGCCGCGGCGCGGCGCACGCTCGAGGAGATGCTCGCGTGGGCCGAGGCCCTCCCGAAGGAGCAGCGTTCGGACCGCGCGATCGCCGCGATCCGGAAGCAGCTCGAGCCGGCGGCGAACTAGGCGGTGCGTCCGGTCGTCAGGACCCGAGGGCGGCGGCGCCGGCCCGCGCGCACTGGCCGTCCTCGGAGCTCTGGCCGCCGGAGAGGCCGATGGCCCCGACGACGCGGCCGGAGACGACGAGCGGGACGCCGCCGTCGATCGGGATCGCGCCGTGGAGCTTCAGCACCCGGAGCCCTTCGCCGCCTGCGGCGAGCGCGTCCTGAAAGGCCTTCGTGGGCCTCCGGAAGAGCGCGGCCGAGCGCGCCTTGTCGACGCACACCCGTGCGCTTCCGTTCTGTGTTCCGTCCATTCGTTCGAACGCGATGAGGTGGCCGCCCGGATCGACGACCGCGGCCGCCATCGTCCAACCGTTCTTCTTCGCCTCGGCGAGGGCCGCCGCGATCGCCTTCTTCGCGGATTCGAGCTCCACGGGGGGTCCGTCTGTCTGTGCCATGGAGCGATCCTACGGCAGTTCCGCGGCGACCGCGGGCGCGAAATCGTGGCGGTTCGCGCGCCGGACGCGGCCGTCTTCGTCCCGCACGACGCGCTCGTAGTTCGCGTCGCGCTCGAAGGGGTCGCGGCCCGCGCCCCGGATCAGGCTCTCCATCTCGGCGCGCGTGAGGCCCGCCATCGTGGTCGCGCCTGCGGCGTGCGTGATCGTCTCCTCCATGACCGTGCCGACGAGGTCGTCCGCCCCGAAGTGGAGAGCGACCGGGGCGAGCTTCTCGCCGATCTGCACCCAGTAGGCCTTCACGTGGTCGATGTTGTCGAGCATGAGGCGCGAGACGGCGATGACCCTGAGGTCCGTCATGCCGGTCGCGGCGGGCAGGTGCGAAAGCTGCGTCTCGTCGGGGTGGAACGCGAGCGGGATGAAGCCGAGGAAGCCGCCCGTGACGTCCTGGAGCTCTCGGATCCTCACGAGGTGGTCGACGCGCTCCTCGGCGGTCTCGACGCTCCCATAGAGCATCGTCACGTTCGTCTTGACGCCGTTCTCGTGGCAGAGGCGCGCGACCTCGAGCCAGCGCTCGCCCGAGATCTTGTCGCGGCAGATGACGTCGCGGACGCGCCTCGCGAAGATCTCCGCGCCGCCCCCCGGGCACGAGTCCATCCCGGCGGCCTTCAGCTCGCGGATGACGGTCACGACGTCCTTTTTCGCGACGCGCGCGATCCAGTCGACCTCGACCATCGTCCAGGCCTTGAGGTGCACGCCCGGGAACCGCGTCTTCAGCGCGCGGAGGAGGTCGAGGTACCACGAGTAGGGAAGCGACGGGTGGAGGCCCCCCACGATGTGGAGCTCCGTGATCCCGTCGTGCCATCCGGCCGCGGACTCGCGGACGGCCTCCTCGATCGACATCGTGTAGCCGCCGTCGACGCCGGGCTTCCTCGCCCAGGCGCAGAGGGCGCAGTCCACCCAGCAGAGGTTCGTCGGGTTCAGGTACCGGTTCACGTTGTAGTAGCCGGTGTTCCCGTGCCTTTTCTCGCGCACGAAGTTCGCGAGGGCGCCCACGCCGAGCGCGTCCGGGGAGTCGAAGAGCGCGACGCCGTCCTCGAGCGAGAGGCGCGTCCCCGCCGCCACCTTCTCCGCGATCGGGAGAAGGGGCGATCCCGCGAACCGGTCGAGGATCACTCGACGTCGCCGACCGTCGTCGGGCGCGACAGCGTGCGCGGGGCCTGCATGTGATCGACCGCGTCGGGGTCCAGCTCGTCGGCGCGGCCCGCGTAACGGACGTAGCAGGACGGGCAGTACGCCGCGTCGGGCCGGAACGAGAAATCGGTGACGGTTCCCACGGCGTACCGCTCCTCGCAGGTCTCACCGCAGGAGTCGCAGGCGCCCTTCTGGTGGAGGCGCTTCCACACGGGTCCGGACATGGCCGGAATCTTACCCGGCCGGGCGCGTCCGCGGAACCAGGGCGAGGAGGCCGAGCGCGGCGGCCGCCGCGGCCGCCGCACCCGCGAGGAACGCCGTTCGCGACCCCGCGTGCTGCCACACGAGGCCGAAGGCGACGCTCGCGGGCAGGGCGGCGAAGCCGACGAGCCCGTTCATCCAGCCGAAGGCCCGCCCGCGGAGGGAGGGCCCGACGAGGTCGGCGACGAGCGCCCGTTCCGTGCCTTCCGAGAACGAGTAGTAGAGGGAGTACACGCCCACGAGCGCGACGAGCGCCGGCGCGGACGACACGAACGCGAAGCCCGCGTAGCACGCGGCGTAGAGGCTCCACGCGACGAGAAGCAGCCGGCGGCGCCCGAAGCGGTCCGAGAGCCCGCCGCCCCACGTCCCGAACGCCGCCTTCACTGCGTTCGAGAACGACCAGAGGACCGGCAGCCAGACCGCCGCGATCCCGATCTCACTCGCCTTGAGGAGGAGGAACGTGTCCGACGACGCCGCGAGAGCGAACAGCGCGAACACGCCCGCCGTGCGCCAGAAGACGGGGGGAAGTCTTGCTTCGGACCCGGGCGCTCCGTGCGGCGTCCCGGCAGGGGAGAAGGTGGATTTTTCTTCGAGTGGTAGAGACGGCGGCGGGAAACCGCGCCGCGCGTCGAGTGACGCATCGCTCGCCTCCGCTCTCTTCACGTTCAAAGAAATCTTCTCTTCCTCTTCGACTCCGAAGGCCAGGACCAGCAACGAGAGCGCCGCCGGGATCGCCGCGAGCAGGAACACCGTTCGGAAGCTCAGCCCCATCCATCCCACGAGCCCCGCCGCGAGGAGCGGGCCGCACACGGCGCCCGCGTTGTCGAACGAGCGGTGGAGTCCGAACGCGGCGCCGCGCCGCTCCGGCGGCGTGACGGCCGCGATCATGGTGTCCCGCGGGGCCGTACGCACGCCCTTGCCGACGCGGTCGAAGAAGCGGATGAGGAGGATCGTGGGCCAGCCTGGCGCGAGGCCGATCAGGGGGCGCGCGAGCGACGAGACGCCGTAGCCCAGGAAGACGAGCGGCTTCTTCGCCCTCGCGCGGTCGGTCCACCTCCCGGACAGGATCTTCACGAAGGAGGCCGTGGCGTCGGCGACACCCTCGATCCAGCCGAGCGCCGTCGCGGGGACGCCGGACAGAGTCGCGAGGAACGCCGGGAGCAAGGGGACGATCATCTCGGCCGAGACGTCCGTCAGCGCCGACACCCAGCCGAGACGGACGACGGTCTTCGGGATCCCCGCGCGCGCCCCGGGCGCAGAATCGCCGCGCATGGCGCTCGTCTCGACCACGGCGTTCATTCTGAAGGTCGACCCGCTGTCCGAGAAGGACCTCGTCGCCGCCTTCCTCACGAAGGACCACGGCGTCGTCCGGGCCGCCGTGCGCGGCGCGCGCGGCCGGTCGAAGCGCGCCGCGGCTCTCCAGCTCCTCACCGAAGTCTCCGTCACGTACTTCCGCAAGGAGGGCGCGGACCTCGCGCGCGTCGACGCGCTCGAGATCGTCCGGAGCGCCTTCGACCTCGCGGCGCGGCCCGGGAGCGCGATGCTCCTTCCGTACCTCGCCGAGAGCGCGCTCACGTTCGTCCCCGAGCAGGAGCTGGGGGACGAGGTCTTCCGCCTCGTCCGCCACGTCCTCGACGCGCTCGCGGAAGGCGCCCCCGCGCCTCTCGCGGCGCGGTACTTCGAGGTGTGGCTCCTGAGGTTCGCGGGGGTCCTCGACGAGGAGGTGGCGCCCCCGGCGGCACGCGCCTTCCTGGAGGCCACGCGGAGGAGCTCCCTCGCGGCCCTCGCGAAACGGCCGCCCTCCGACGGAGTCGTCGAGGCCGCCGAGGACGTCGCGCGCGATGCCCGCCGGGCCTTCCTCGGGCACGATCTGAAGAGCTATCGGTTCCTCGGCGCTCTCGGCTGAACGCCGATTCGGTACACTCTGACGCCCCGCACGGGACGCGCATGGACCTGCAGAGCCTCATTCTCAAGCTGTCGGCGTACTGGGCGTCCAGGGGCTGCCTCATCGAACAGCCGTGGGACGTCGAGGTCGGCGCCGGGACGATGCACCCGGCGACGTTCCTCCGCGTTCTGGGGCCGGAGCCATGGAAAGCCGGCTACGTCCAGCCCTCGCGGCGCCCGGCCGACGGGCGGTACGGGCAGAACCCGTTTCGGCTCGTGAAGCACCAGCAGTTCCAGCTCGTCATGAAGCCGGCGCCCGAGAACATCCAGGACCTCTACGTCGAGAGCCTCGTCGCGCTCGGGATCGACCCGAAAGAGCACGACCTGAGGTTCGAGGAGGACAACTGGGAGTCGCCGACGCTCGGCGCGTGGGGCGTCGGCTGGCAGGTCCTCCTCGACGGCATGGAGATCACCCAGTTCACGTACTTCCAGCAGGCGGGCGGGATCGACCTCGCTCCGATCACGGCCGAGATCACGTACGGCCTCGAGCGCCTCGCGATGTTCCTCGCCAAGAAGCGGAGCGTCTACGAAATCGACTGGGCGCCCGGCCTCTCGTACGGCGAGGCGCGGAAGCAGGACGAATTCGAGGTCTCGACGTACGGCTTCGAGGTCGCGGACCCGGCGCTCTGGCAGACGCTCTTCGAGAGATACGAAGCCGAGGCCCGGCGTTGCCTCGCGGCCGGGCTCGTCCTCCCCGCGTACGACTTCACGCTCAAGTGCTCGCACGCGTTCAACATCCTGGACGCGCGCGGCGCCGTCTCGGCGACGGACCGCGTCGGCGTCATCAAGCGCGTCCGGGCGCTCGCGGTCGAGTGCGCGAAGGCGTACGTCGCCTCGCGCGAGACGCTCGGCTTCCCGCTCCTCCCGAGGAAGCCCGAGCCGGAGGCGGCGGCACCGCCCGCCGCGGAGCCGTCCGATGGCTGAATTCCTGCTCGAGATCCTCGCCGAGGAGATTCCCGCCGGCGTCCTCCCCGGCGCGCGGGAAGACCTCCTCGCCCGCGTCTCGGGCGCGTTCGCGGAGGCGCGTCTCGGCGGCAGTCTGACGGTGCACTCCACGTCCCGCCGCCTGATCCTCGTCGGCGAGGGCGTCGCGGAGCGTCAGCCCGATGCCGAGCTCGAGGTGACGGGGCCGCCCGCGTCGAAGGGATTCGACGAGGACGGCCGTCCGACGAGCGCCGCCCGGGGCTTCGCGCGGGCGCACGGCGTTTCGGTCGACGCCCTCACGGTCGTCCGGCTCCCGAAAGGCGCCTACGTCGCCGCGAAGAAGGTCGTGTCCGGGCGTCCCGCTTCCGAGGTCATCGCAGAGATCCTCCCGCCGCTCGTCGAAAAGATGACGTTTCCGCGGATGATGCGCTGGGGCGACGGGACGCCGAGCTGGATCCGTCCGGTCCACTCCGTCGTCGCGCTCCTCGACGGCCTCGTCGTTCCCATGCACCTCTTCGGCGTCGAGAGCGGCCGGACGACGTTCGGCCACCGGACGCTCGCCGGCGGGCGCCTCGTCGTCATCGGCGTCCAGGACTGGCTCGCGAAGCTCCGGGGCGCGTTCGTCGAGCCGGACCTCGCCGCCCGCCGCGCGCGCCTCGCCGCGCGCGCGCAGGAGCTCGCCGGCGAGATCGGCGGATCGCCCGCCGAGGACGCGGCGCTCCTCGACACGTGGGCCCACCTCGTCGAGTGGCCGGGTCTCGTGCGCGGCTCGTTCGACGAGGCCTACCTGTCTCTCCCCGAGGAGATCCTCGTCACGTCGATGCGCGAGCACCAGAAGATGCTGCCCGTGCGCCGGGACGGCGCGCTCCTGCCGGCCTTCCTCGCCGTCTGCGACCAGGCGGGCGACCCGAGGGGCCTCATCGCGCAGGGCAACGAGTGGGTGACCGCGGCGCGATTCGCGGACGCGCGCTTCTTCTGGGACGACGACGGGAGGACGAAGCTCGAGGACCGGCTCGCGCGGCTCGGGCGCCTCCAGTTCCAGGAGACGCTCGGCGACTACCTGAGGAAGACCGGCCGGGTCCAGGACCTGGCCGAGAGGCTCGCGGCGCGCCTGCACGTCGCCGACCCTTCCGCCGTCGTCCGCGCCGCGCGGCTCATGAAGGCGGACCTCGTGACGGACATGGTGCGGGAGTTCCCCGACCTGCAGGGCGTCGTCGGCGGCCTCTACGCCCGCCGCGAGGGCGAGCGGGACGAGGTCTGGCAGGCGATCTACGACCAGTACCGCCCCGCGTCGGCCGACGACGCGTCCCCGCGCGGCGACGTCGGCGCCGTGGTCGCGCTCGCCGACCGGCTGGACACGCTCGCGGGGCTCTTCGGGCTCGGCCTCGCGCCGACCGGCTCGCGCGACCCCTACGCGCTCCGCCGCGCGGCGCTCGGCGTCGTCAAGATCCTCCTCGACAAGGGCTGGCACCTCGACCTCCCCGTCGCGATCTCGGACGCGCTCCAGCTCCACGTCTCGCTCGTGCGCTCGCGCGACGAGGTCGTTCCCGAGGTCGCGGCGTTTCTCGCCGAGCGCCTGCGCTTCCTGCTCGAGAAGGCCGGCCGCGCGCCCGACACGATCGAAGCGGTCCTCGGGGCCGACGCGCGCGACCCGGCCGACGCCGCCGAGCGCGCCGCCGCGGTGGACGCGATGCGCAAGGAGGCGGACTTCGCGCCGCTCGCCGCGGCCTTCAAGAGGATGCAGAACATCCTCGCGCAGGCACCGGGCGCGGCGGGGGAGCCGGACCCCGCGAAGATGACCGACGCCGCGGAGCAGGCGCTCGCGGCCGACTTTTTGCAGGCGCGCGGGATGGTCGACGATCTCGTGGCGCAGCGGCGCTTCAAGGACGCGCTCGGGATCATGGCGTCGTTCGGGCCGGGCCTCGACCGGTTCTTTACGGAAGTCCTCGTCATGGCGCAAGATGACGGCGTGAAGGCGAACCGCATCGCGCTCCTCGGGGCCATCCGCGACCAGTTCGCGCGGGTCGCGAAATTCGGCGAGATCCGGGGCTGACGTCGGGCCCCGATCAATGCCCGGACGGAGAGTGAGACCGTGAACCGAGCCCTCGGGGCCGGGATCGGAGGCGCGCTCGCGATCGCCTTGCTGTGCTCGTGGCTTCCGGGCTGCGGCTCGTCGCCGACCGAGCCCGACGGCAACGGGCGTTTCTCGCCCACCCCGACGTTCACGCCCGCCGCCGCGACGCCGGTCGGGACGGCTCCGCTTCCGACCCCGGCTCCCATGACGCCGACGCCGGTCGTGACGGGCACTCCGCCGACCCCGACGCCGACGGTCGGGCTCGGCGCGACGCCGGTCACGGCGACGCCGACGGTCACGCCCGTCACGCCGACGCCCACGCCCGTTCCGCCGACGCCGACGCCCGCGACGCCGGTCCCCACGACCACCCCCATCGCGGGCACGCCGACGCCGACGCACACTTGACCGGGCGCGTCACGCGGGCGCGTTCAGCGTGAGCGTGACGTGGAGCAGGGCGACGAGCTCGCCCTCGGTCACGACGACGCCGTGGCGTCCGCCTTCGGGGCTGCCCAGCGGCGCGTAGGCGCCCGGGATCGTGCGCGGAGCGACGAGCGCGATCGTCACCGGGTGCGCGCCGCGCATCGTCTCGTCGGCCGGGACGATGGCGGTCGCGCGCGCCAGCTCCGTCGAGATCACGTTGCCCACCTGGATGTGGAGGACGTCCCGCGCCGGGGACCCGAGGAGCGGGATCCTCCCCACGAACTGGCCGATGACCGTGGTGAGCGCCGCTCCGAGGATGGGACCGACGGCGTTCGTCCGGTCGACGAAGAGGCGCGCGTGGAGGTTCACGTGGCTCGAGACCTTCACGCGGCCGCCGAAGAACGGCCGGCCCGACGCGTCCGGCGGAAGATCGGAGGCGGAGACCGTCTGCCCGGAGGAGGCCCGGAACGGCATCCGGGCCGAGGCGAGGGCCCCCTCCACCGCCGCGGCGGACGGGATCGCGAGCTGGAGGATCAGCGAGAGGTCGGTCGCGCGCGCCGTGTCGCCGGGCCAGCCGCAGTGCCTGACCTCGATCGAATCGAAGACGACCTCGAGGGTGGGGACGGCGGGATTGGGGGACGGAAGAGAAGGCCTTACCGCTCTCGGAGCAGGCCGCGAGGGCGGCCTCGTCGCCGGTGAACTTCTGCCGGGTCGTTTCGGTGGTTTCTTCTTAGAAGGTGAATGACCCGTCGGCTTGCGCATCGGCGGCCCCTTCCTGCTGCGGCAGTGGACCCGATTCTTTCACCTTCTAAGAAAATCATCCTAGCCCGCGCCGCTTCGCCGCTCGTCGCGCGCGGATCCTCGCAAAGCTAGAATCCCCGTTCCGTTCGAGGAGGACTCCGATGAGACGCGCCGCCCTCTACGTCCTGGCCGCTGCCGCCTTCGCCGCCGCCGTTCCCGCCCGCCGCGCCGCCGCCACGGAGCTGGCGGGCGTCACGATGCCCGACACGCTGACGGTGGGGGAGAAGACGCTCCGGCTGAACGGGCTGGGCCTGCGCAAGAAGCTCATGTTCAAGGTCTACGTGGGCGGCCTCTACCTCGAGACGCCCTCGAAGGACGCCGCGGCCATCCTCGCGACCGACGAGGCGAAGGCCGTGCGGATGACGTTCCTGCGCGACGTGTCGAAGGGCCAGCTGAAGGACGCGTTCGCGGACGGGTTCGAGGCGAACGCGAAGGAGAAGGCCGCCGCCCAGAAGGCCGCGATCGACAAGCTCTACGCGCTGCTCCCGGACGTCAAGGAGACCCAGACCCTCTCCCTCTCCTACCTTCCCGGGAGGGGGACGACGGTCTCCATCGGCGACAAGGCGCTCGGGGTCATCGAAGGCAGGGAGTTCGCGGAGGCGCTGTTCGCGCTCTGGCTCGGGCCGAAGCCGCCCTCGGACGACCTCAAGAAGGGAATGCTCGGTTGACCTCGGGCGCCTCGCTGCAGAGCCTTCTCTCGGAGAAGCGTTTCGATCTCGTCGAATCGGTCTTCCACGAGGCTCTCGCCGACCCCCTCGCGAACGCCGAGACGCTCCTTCTCGCGCTGCGCGCGCTCGCGCGCGCCGGGCAGAAGCCGAGAGCGCAGGGCCTCGCCGGCGCGGCGGACGCGGCGCTGAAGAAGAGATCCGGAGACGTCGCGATCGCGCGCCTCCGGTGGACGCTCCTCAAGGAGGCGGTTCGCGCGGGGGCGACGCCCTCGACGCCCGACGGCTTCCACCGGCTCTTCGAGGACGCGCTCGCGGCCGCCTGGCCGGGCAACGCGCTCCTCACGAGCCTCCTCGGACGTTTCCGGTTCCGCGAGGCGAAGGACCCGCTCGACGGGCTCCTCCGCGCGGAGAAGGCGGAGGCCTGGCTCGAGTTCGAGACCGGCAAGGTCTTCGCGATGGCGGGCCGCGGCGCGGGGAAGGTCGTCGAGACGAACTTCGCGCTCAACGTGGTCCGGCTCGATTTCGAGTCCGCCAAGGGCATCGCGGTCCCGATCAGCATCGCGGGCAAGCAGCTCGTCCCCCTGCCGCCGGGTCACTTCCTGAACGAGAAGTTCTCGGCTCCGGACGCGCTCCGTGCCCGTGTGCTCGCGGACCCGGGCGCCGCGCTCCGGCACCTCGTCGAGTCCTTCGGGCGGCCCCTCACGATGAGCGAGATCAAGGAGGCCGTGAAGGGCCTCGTCACCGAGGAAGGCTGGTCCTCGTGGTGGACGGCCGCCAAGAAGAACCCGCAGGCGGTGGTCCACGGGAGCGGCAGGAACGCGACCGTCGAGTGGTCGGAGTCCGCCGTCGCGGGCGACGCCACGGTGCTCGCGAAGTTCGAGAAGGCGGGCCTCAGGGACCGGATCGATCTCTTCCGCAAGAACCAGAAGCGCTCTCCCGAGCTCGCGCTCGCGATGGCGCGGGTGCTCGTCGCGGAGGCCGAGGCTCTCGAGGGCCGGGACCCCGCGACGGCATTCGAGATCGCGGTTCTCGTCGAGAAGGTGCCGGGCGTGGCGCTCGCCGCGGACGTCGAGCGCCACCTTCTCGCGCAGCCGCTGACCCTTCTCCCGCGGCTCGCGGACCGGACGATCCGCGAGCGCGCGCTCGAGATCCTCGTGCGCGAAAGGCCCGCCGAGGCCCCCGCCGTGCTCGCGGACTGGATGTTCAAGGAGGAGGACGGCCGGACGATCGAGCTCATCGACCGGAGGCTCACCGAGGCCGACGCCGAGACGCGCGAGAGGACGCTGGACAAGCTCCTGAAGAACCCCCGCTCGGGGCCGCGCGCGTTCGTGTGGTTCGCGCAGCGCGCGGCGACGGACGACGCGTTCCGCGCGCGCCTCACGCCCGCGATCCTCGGGCGGCTCCTGGACGCGATCACGTGGGAGGAGCTCGGAGGCCTGAGGACGAAGGTGCGCGAGATGTTCGACCGCACCGGGCTCGTCGCGGGCTGGCTCGTGAAGCAGGCTTCCGTCGAGGAGGCGCGGGCTTTCCTCGCCGGCCTGTCGCGGCACCACGAGCTCGAGCCCCTGCGCCGCGACGCCCTCCTCGCGGCGGCCGAGATGCGCTTCGCCGACCTCCGGAAGGCCGAGGAGGACACGTTCTTCGTGACGGCGGCCGCGATCGAGAGCAAGCGCGCCGAGCTCGACCGGATCCTGAAGGTCGAGATCCCGGAGAACACCAAGGGAATCGCGCTCGCCGCGGCGGAGGGCGACCTGTCGGAGAACTTCGAGTACAAGGCCCGGCGCGACAAGCAGCAGCTCCTCTCGGCCCGGGCCGGCAAGATCCAGGACGAGCTGGGCCGGGCGCGGGCGCTGGATCCCGCGGCGGTCGGCACGAACGAGGTGCGGCCGGGCGCGCGCGTGACGTTGAAGGGCGCGCGGGGCGAGAAGGTCGTCACCCTGCTCGGCCCGTGGGACTCGAAGCCGGAGGAGGGCGTGTACTCCTATCTCTCGGAGCTCGGCAGGGCCCTCCTCGGGAAGACCGTCGGCGAGAAGGCGACCGTCCTCGGCGAGGAGATGCGCGTCGACAGGATCGAGGCGTTCGGCTAGGCATGCAGAACCGCGGCGCCTGGATCCTCGCCGGGCTCGGGATGGCGTTCGTCGCGCTTCTCATGCTCTGGATGGGGGCGACGCTCGACACGAAGGCGCCGATCCGGATCGACCGCGTCCGCGCGATCGCGCCGCCGCCCACCCCCACCGTCTCAGCGGAAGAGACCGCGGCGCGCGAGGAGGCGACGATGCTCGGCCTCGTGCGGGAGAGGGCGCGCGCGCTCGCGGCGCGAGCGGCCGCTCAGCTCTTCCCGGGAGACGAGGCGGGCGCCGCGCGCTGCACCTTCACCGGCGCGACGCCCGTCCACCGGGACGGCGGCGAGGCCTGGTGGAACGCGACGTTCTCGTGCGTCGACCCGCGCCGGCCCGGGGAGCTGCCCGACCTCACGAGCGTGTCCGTGCGCCTGCACCGGGACGGGGGCCGGTGGATCGTCGAGGAGTGACGGCGTTCAGCGCGCGGTCTCGAGGAAGTCCCGGACCTGCTCGACCGGAATCGCGAAGTTCAGCCCCTGCGTCTCCTTGATCTTCAGCGTGTTCACGCCGACCACCCGGCCGTGCTGGTCGAGGAGCGGGCCGCCGCTGTTGCCGGGATTGATCGCGGCGTCGTGCTGGATGAGCGCGATGTCCCCGAACTGGCGCGGCTTGTCGGAGCTCACGATCCCGCGCGAGAGGCTCATCTCCAGGACGGGCCCCGCCGGCGACCCGAGCGCGAAGACCGGGTCGCCCATCCGGAGGAGCGCGGCCTTCGCGAGAGGCGCCACCGCGACGGGGGGATCGACCATCGCCTGGAGGAGCGCGAGGTCGTGGTCCTCGTCCGTGGAGACGATGCGCGCGTCGATGGGCTTCTTCTGGCCCGGCATCAGGATCTGCTGGTAGTCCGTGCGCTTGACGACGTGGAAGTTCGTGACGAGCTTGCCCGACGGCGTCACGAAGAACCCCGTTCCCGTCGAGAAGCCCTTCTCGAACGCCAGCTTCGCGATGACGGTCACGACGGACTTCTTCGCGGCGGCGAACGGGTCGTCGTCGGGAGTCGGAACCGGCGCGCTCGGCGCCGCGGGAGCGGCCGCCGCGGGGGAGGCGGGGGCCGCCGGCGCCGGCGCGGGCCGGAGCCTCGGCACGAGAAGCCAGGCGGCGCCCGCGAGCGCCGCGACGATGCCCCCGCCGAGGAGCGCCGCGAGCGGGAGGCGGCGGTCCGGCGCGGGGGCCCGGGCCGACGCCGGGACGGGCCTCCGCGGAGGAGGCGGTACGACGATGCGCGAGGAGCTCACCGGGGAGGCGCGCGCGCGCCTCTCCGTGTCGGCGCCCCCGGCGCCGGCGCCCGGGTATCCCACGGTGAACTCGACGATGCCGATGGAGAACGTCGTCCCCGGCTTGAGCTCCGCGCGCGGGACCATGGCGCCGTCGACCTTCAGGCGGAGAACGCCGACGGGGACGATCTCCCAGCCTCCACCGGTTCGGGCGACGATCTCGGCGTGAAGCGCCTCGACTCCCGCGAAAGGCAGGATGACGTCGTTCTGCTGCCGGTTCGCGCCGAGGCGGAGCGCGTGGCCGAGCGGCAGCCTCCGCGTCTCGCCCGTCACGGGGTCGAGCCACATCAGGGCGATCGAGGATCCGGATTCGGGCGTCACCGCGGCCTCAGCGGGGCGCCGGCGAGAGAGGAGGGAGCGTGCGTCGGCGCCGGAGACGCGGCTCTCGTGGGCGCCGGCGTGTCGAAGGGACTCGTGCCGTCCGGGCGCGCGACCTCCTCGGTGCGGCCCGCGACGTCCGCGAGCAGGACGACGACGCTGTCGGTCCGGGTCCGGTTCGCCGGAGCGGTCCTCTGGGTGAAGTCGCAGGAGAGCCAGAGCAGGATCTCCGATTCTTCGCCGGGCACGAGATCCGACGGGTCCATGGACTGCACCTGGCCGTTGGCCTCGCCGGACCTGAGGCTTCCGATGACGACGAGCGCCCGGAGGCCGCGGAGCTTGACGCGCGACACGTTCTTGACGGACCCGTAGGCGCGTGCCCGCGTGCCCGGGCAGCCCGACGTGTCCGCGAGAATCGTGCTGAGCTGGAGGTACTGCGCGACCGAGTCCTTGCCGAAGAAGGGCGCGGAGTCGTCCAGCGAGACCTCGCGCCCGCCGATCTTCATCTTGCCGGACAGCGTCTCGTTCTGCTTCACGGCCGCTTCCGCGTCGCGGAGCGTCGTTTGGCCCGCGAGACGCGAGAGGGACGGCCGCGTCGGCAGCGGGGCGGCCCCCGTGGCGGGCGCCGGCGCCGGGCCCGACCCGTTCGCCTTCTCGGTCGCGGGCCAGTCGACGTCCTGCGAACCGAAGAGGGTCAGCGTTCCGTTCGCACAGAGCCGGAATCTCACGGGCTTCCCGTCGTGGTTCGGGCGGTCGAGAGATCCGATGCGGTCGCCGGTGGCCGTCACGAGGACGTACGGACAGGCCTTTTCGGCCGGACGCAGGTCCTGCACCTGGGAAAGGAGCACCGCCACGACGAGAGCGGTCATCGGCGAGAAGTCTACTCCGCGCTCCGCGGGGGAAACGGGATCTCAGCGGTGCGACGCGACGAAGGCGCGCAGGTCTCCCACGGACACCGCGAGCGAGGCCGCGACCCTCCGTCCGGCCTCGTCGTCGTCGAGGCGGGCGACGGGCGGCGGCGCGGCGAAGTCCGCCTCGAGGAGCGCGAGGTCGTGCGCGGGATCCGACGCGACGAGCCGCGCGGGGACGGGCGCCGCGGCACCGGCCCGGACGAGGATCGAGTCGGCGCCCGCGACCGGGCGCAGGTTCGTGACGACGAGGCCCGCCGACGTCGCGAGGAACCCGCGAGCGGGCACGGAGGAGCCCTCGAGCCGCAGGAGCACCGTCACGGAGCCGGCCGGGTCCGCGGCCGGCGCGTCGGCGGCCGGGGCGAGCGCGAGCGATCCGGCCTCGAGGAGCGACGGCCGCGTCGGGGGCCTCGCCTTCGCGTGGGCGCGGCCGGGAGCGGCGGCGGGCGCGCCCGTCTTCTTGGCGGTCTCGCCCGGGTCGGGCACGCGGGTCCGGAGGACCGTCCACGCGGCGACGACAGTCGCGACGGCGAGAGCGACGCCGGCGAGCGCATGCCATCCCGCCGGCGCCGGCGCCCGCGGCGCGGGCGGGACCGTGAACGCGCGCCGCGAGCCCGTGCTGCTCGTCGGACGGCGGAGAGCGGGCTCTCCGGCACGGACGCGAAGGGCGACGGAACCGACGGAGAACTCCGCTCCCGAAGACAGGCTCGCGCGCGGCGCCATCGTGTCGCCGATCTTGAGCCGACGGAGCCCGATCGCGACGACCTCCCAGCCGCCCTCGCGGTTGCCGAGGATCTCCGCGTGGAACGGCTCGACCGAGCGGATCGGCAGGACGACGTCGTTCTGCCGGTTGGAGCCGATGCGCAGCGCCCCTTCGAGGGCGATGCTCCGGGCCTCACCGGTGACGGGGTCCGTCCAGCAGAGCCTCAGGCGCTCCGGAACCTCCCTGGGCATGAGGAGGACAGTCTACTCTCGGATGCGCTCCGGGTGCGCATAGACGTTGAAGCGTCCGCCGCGCAGGAATCCGACGAGCGTGATCCCGGCCTCCTCCGCGAGGTCGACCGCGAGGCTCGTCGGCGCCGAGACCGCGGCGACGATCCGGACGCCCGCGAGGGCCGCCTTCTGGGCGATCTCGAAGCCGAGCCGGCCGGAGACGAGGAGGATCGGAGGAGCCGGCCGGCGCGCGCGAAGGAGCGAGCCGATCGCCTTGTCCGTCGCGTTGTGGCGGCCGACGTCTTCGCGCGCGACGGCGAGGGCTCCGTCCGCCTCGAAGAACCCGGCGGCGTGGAGGCCGCCCGTCGACGCGAACACGGACTGCCGCTCGCGCAGGGCGTCCGGGAGCCGCGTGAGGAGACTCGCCGCGATCCGGACTTCGCCGGCGGCCGGGGCGACCGCGGGATTCCGCGCCCTCGCGCGGGCGCTCTCGGCGAGCCCGAGGACGTCGGAGATCGACGTGCGGCCGCACACGCCGCAGGCCGAGCCCATCACGGTCGCGCGGCGCGGGATCGCGCGCGCGGGCCCCGGGGCGAGCGTCACGACGAGGACGTTGCGCGCGAGGTCGGGCGCGAGGCCGGGCTCCTCCGGCGGCCCGACGGCGAGGACGTCGCCGATCCCCGAGATCACGCCTTCGCCGAAGAGGAGACCCGCCGCGAGGTCCTCGTCGTCGCCGGGTGTGCGCATCGTGACGACGAAGCGCGCGGCCGCGCCGCCCTCCTCGCGGAGGCGGATCTCGAGCGGCTCCTCGGCGACGAGGGAGTCCCGGTCCGGGCGGATCGCGCCTCCGTCGTGACGCACGACGTGCACGGAGACGGAGGCGTCGCGGTGGGCGGGCACGTCCGCTAGCCTACACTCCGAAGGTGACGTCCGGACGCATCCTCGTTCCGCTCGGCGCCGCCCTGTGCCTGCTCCCCGTCGTGCCCGCCGCGGGCGCGCTCGTCCTCGGGATCGGGATCGCGCTCACCGCGGGAAACCCCTGGTCCGGCGAGACGAGGCGCCTCGCCCACGTTCTCCTCGGCCTGTCCGTCATGGGTCTCGGAGCGGCCGCGGACCTCGCGGTCGTCGCGAAGGTCGGCGCCCGCGGCGTCTTCTACACCGCTGCCGGAATCGCGCTCACGGGCGCCGCGGGCCTCGCGCTCGCCCGAGCGCTCGGCGTCGAGGAGGACACGGCCATCCTCGTCACGGCGGGAACGGCGATCTGCGGGGGCAGCGCGATCGCCGCGGTCGCGACCGCGATCCGCGCGAAGACCGAGTCGGTCTCCGTGGCCCTCGCGACCGTCTTCCTCCTCAACGCGGTCGCGCTCGTCGTGTTTCCGCCGCTCGGGCGCCTCGTCGGGCTCGACGAAGGGCGGTTCGGGCTCTTCGCGGCCCTCGCGATCCACGACACGAGCTCCGTCGTCGGAGCCGCGGCCGCCTACGGTCCGAAGGCCGTGGAGGTCGCGACGACGGTCAAGCTCGCGCGCGCCCTCTGGATCGTCCCGCTCGCGTTCGCCGCGGCGCGCTTCCACGCCTCGAGGACGGGCGAGCGCGCGACGTTCCGCGCGGGCCTCCCGTGGTTCCTGGCCGGCTTCGTCGCGATCGCGGCGCTCGTCAGCGGCGTCCCGGTTCTCCGGCCGACGGGGCTCGCGGTCGCGGCCGGCGCCCGGCGGACGCTCGTCGTGACTCTCTTCCTGATCGGATCGACTCTGACGCGCGAGGCCGTCCGCCGCGTCGGCGCCCGCCCCGTCCTTCTCGGCGTCGCCCTGTGGGTCCTCGCGGCGTCCGCCACCCTCGGGGCGATCTTCGCGGGCTGGATCGTGTGACGCGGGCCACGGTTCCGGGGGGCATGTTCATGCTCTGGCGCCGGCGGGCCCGCGACGGGACACTTCGTCCCGTGAGCGCGACCCGAATGAGGTTCATGGTCGTCTTCGAGAGCTCGTCGTGGTTCCTCCACGAGGTCGGGACGGGTCAGCCGGTGGACTCCTACGCGTCGCGGGAAGAGGCCGTCCGGACGGCCCGGCACCTCGCCGAACTCACGCGGGCCGAGATCCTCGTCATGAACCCGGACGGGACGCTCTCCTCCCGCGAGGACCACGGGCTGCGCCGGACGGCCTGAGCGCTTCAGATCCCGCCGCCGTCGAGGAGGAGATCCTCGTGGACGGGCTCGTGGATCGGGCGGACGTGCGCGTCGAGCAGGGAGTACGTCCCCATGTTCAGGAGCGCCGGGGAATAGACGTGGAGCGTGACGAGGTCGCTTCCGTCCTCCGCGAGGTTCGACACCTGGTGGATGTCCGAGTCCTGAGTCGCGCAGACGCTCCCCGCGCCGAGGACGTGCGAGCGGACCGCGTAGACCATGCCCGCGCGCGTGCGGTCGAAGACGGTCTCGAGAGCCTCGCCCGAGAGGACGCGCAGGCCGCAGCTCGAGCCCGCGTGGTCGTGGATCGGGCTGCGCTGGCCGTTCCGCCAGCAGAGGACGAGAGCCTGGTACGCGGGGCCCGCGTGCACGAGGTTCCGGCGGTACGTGTCGGCGCCGAACGCCAGGTGGGCCCGCACGTCCTCGAGAGAGATCGCGAGCCCGGCGAGGGCGCTTTCCAGCTCGACGAGCGGGATGCGTTCGGGCCAGGCGTCGAGGTCTCGGAGCAGGGCGGAAAGCGACGTCGGCATTGAGAACCCGTCGCATCCTAGCACCGGGCCGGCTCGGCTAGACTCGCTGCGGTGAACGTCCCCGAGCCGCTCCGGGCGGCCGTTTCCCGCGCGACGGCCCGCCTCCGGGCGGCTCTCTCCGGCGCGGTCGCGCGCCTTCGGACGGGCGGTGCCGCGCTCGCGCGCGTCCTCTCGCGGATCCCGAGGCCCGCGCTGTTCGCGGCGGGCGCCAGCGCCGTCCTCCTCGCGGCGGCGTCTCTCGTCGTCGTCCTCTACTTCTCGCGGGTCGTGTCGCGGACGATGGACGGGCGGCGATGGAATCTCCCGACCCGGCTCTACTCGGACGTCTGGGTCGTGCGTCCCGGCGACGCCCTCGCCCCCGAGGACGTCACCCGCCGCCTCGAGCGGCTCCGCTACGCCGAGGTCCCGAAGCCGCCTCTCGCGCCGGGGCAGTATTCCCGTTCGCCGGGCCGCATCACCGTGGCCGTGAACGATCGCGAGACGGCGTGGGGGCGTTCTCCCGGCGTCCTCGCGGTTCTGGAGTTCTCCGGCCGGCGCGTCGCGTCCGTGCGCCGCGCCGAGGACCGCTCGCCTCTTCCGTACGTCGTCTTCGAGCCCGAGGTCGTCGGGACCGTCTTCGACGAGAAGATGCAGGACCGCACGCTCGTGACGCTCGACCAGGTCCCCAAGGTCCTTCTCGACGCGATCCTGACGACGGAAGACCGCGACTTCTTCACGCACGCGGGCATCTCGCCGCGGCGTCTCGTCGGCGCCGTCCTCCAGAGCGTCACGCGGCGCGGCGGTGTACACGGGACCTCGACGCTGACCCAGCAGCTCGTCAAGAACCTGTTCCTCACGCCCGAGCGAACGCTCAAGCGCAAGGCCATCGAGGCGCTCATGGCGGTCATCCTCGAGGCGAAGTACACGAAGACGCAGATCCTCGAGGCGTACCTCAACGAGATCTATCTCGGCCAGCGCGGCTCGGTCTCCGTGACGGGCGTGGAGGAGGCCTCGCGCTTCTACTTCGGGAAGAGCGCCTCGCGGCTCGAGCTGCCCGAGGCGGCGCTCCTCGCGGGCCTCATCTCCTCGCCGGGCAAGTACTCGCCGTTCCGGAACCCCGAGAACGCGCGCCAGCGCCGCGCGATCGTCCTGAAGGGGATGCTCGAGCAGAAGAAGATCGACAAGGCGGCTTTCGACGCCGCGCTCGCCGCGCCCCTCACGCGGATCTCCTCGCCCCCGACGGGCGTCGTGGCGCCCCACTTCGTGGATTTCGTGCTCAAGCAGGTCAAGGAGATCCCGGGCTTCTCGACCGAGGACGGCTCGTCCGTCTTCACGACGCTGGACCCGGACATGCAGGTCGACGCGCAGCTCGCGGTTCGCAGGGGACTGGAGGAGCTCGAGAAGAAGTACAGGCGCCTCCGGCCCCGCGGCGAGGAGGACGAGCTCCAGGCGGCACTCATCGCGCTCGATCCCTCCACGGGCTCCGTCCGGGCGCTCGTCGGCGGCCGCGACTACCAGGTGAGCCAGTTCAACCGCGTCGTGCAGGCCCGCCGCCAGCCGGGCTCCCTCTTCAAGCCGTTCGTGTACCTGACGGCCTTCGGCAAGCGCGACCTCGTGCCGCCGATCACGCCGGCGTCCCTCTACGTCGACTCGCCCATCGCGCTCGTCTGGGGACCCGGCGAGGACGAGACCTGGTCGCCGAAGAACTACGACGGCGAGTACCGCGGGACGATGACGGCGCGGCAGGCGCTCGAGCAGTCGATCAACATCCCGACCGTGCGCATCGCGGTGACGGAGACGGCTCCGGGCCGCACGCTCCTCCCGGACATCGTGGAGACCGCGCGCCGCGCCGGGATCTCGTCTCCGCTCCGGCCGTACCCGTCGCTCGCGCTCGGCGCCTTCGAGACGAGCCCGATGGAGATCGCCGCCGCGTTCTGCATGTTCGCGAACGGCGGCTTCCGCGTGAAGCCGAACGCGCTCCTCGGCGTCGTGACGCCGTCGCTGCGGCGCGTCGAGTCGAAAGACGAGCCGATCGTGCGCGGAGCCGACGCCGACGCCGTCTCGGTCCTCGACTCGGTCCTCCGGGGGGTCGTGGAACGCGGGACGGGCGCCTCGGCGCGGCGCCTCGGAGCGCAGGGGATCTTCGCGGGCAAGACGGGCACGACGAACGACGGGCGCGACGCGTGGTTCATCGGCTTCTCGCCGAGTCTCCTCGTGGCGGTCTGGGTGGGCTTCGACGACAACCGCGGCCTCAACCTCTCGGGCTCGAGCGCGGCCCTCCCGATCTGGGCCGACTTCGTGCGGCGCCTGCCGTCGCACTGGTTCGAGACGCCGTTTCCGAAGACGCCGGGCGTCGTCACGGCGTCGATCGATCCGACGACCGGCCTTCTCGTGACGGAGGAGTGCCCCGCGTCGTTCGACGAGGTCTTCCTCCAGGGCACCGAGCCGACGCGGCGCTGCCCGCACGGCGGCGGCGCCGTCCCCGGGCCGGGAATCGGTTCCGCGAGCCCGTTCTGAAGGTCGCCCTCCCGGCCCTCGACCTCGACCTCGTCGTGCGCAGCCACGGCTGGTACGACCTGCCTCCGTTCCATTGGGATGCGGAGAGCAAGACACTGGAATTCAGATTCCTAGAGGGTGAATGCCCCGTGCGAGTGCAGGTCCGTAGCGCGACGAGCGGACTCGTCGCCTCGGGTGACGTCGTATCTCCTTTGAAGGTGAAGGAGGGAGGAGGAGGCGCGGCTCGCCGAGCCGGCGCGACGCGCGAGGCCGGCGCCCCTCGCCTCGCGCCTCGCGCGGACGCGCTCGGGGTATTACCACTCGAAGAAAACCTTCCGGCCTCTTCGAATGCTCCGACGCGGGCCGCCGTCCTCGGGGCGCTCCGTCGCGTCCTCGATCAGGAAGCAGACCTTTCCGCCTTCCATTCTCTCTGCGCCACGGATTCCCGCTTCGCGTGGATCGCGCGGCGCGGGGCGGGGCGCATCCTCCGCGCGCCGTCTCTGTTCGAGGACGCCGTGAAGGTCCTCGCGACGACGAACTGTACGTGGGGGCTCACGAAGGTGATGGTTTCCAACCTGATCGCCCGTTACGGGAACGGTGGCGCGTTCCCGCCGCCGGCGTTCGTCGCGGGGCTCTCCACCCGCGACCTCGAGAGGCTCAAGTTCGGCTATCGCGCGCCGTACCTCGCGGCCTTCGCGCGCCGCGTGGCTTCGGGCGCCCTCGACCTCTCGCGCTGGGAGGACGCTTCGCGCCCGGACGAGGACGTGGAGAGGGAGATCCGCGAGGAGAAGGGGTTCGGGCCGTACGCCGCCGACACGCTCGGGCGTCTGCTCGGCCGGCACGGTCGGCTGGGCCTCGACGCATGGTCGCGCAAGAAGGTCTCCGCCCTCCGCTTCCGCGGACGGAGGGTCTCCGACGCGCGCGTGGCGCGCCTCTACGCGGCGTTCGGGAGCCACGCCGGACTCGCGTTCTGGCTGGACGTGACCCGCGACTGGCATTCGGGCGCGGAGCGACTCTGGCCGTGAGGCGGCGCCCTCTGCGAAGATGAGAGGGGAGATCGCGTGAAGAGAGTCGTTCTCGTCGGGGCCACGGACGGTCTGGGGCGGGCGCTCGCGGCGGAGTACGCTTCGCGCGGCTTCTGGGTCACGATCCTCGGCCGCTCGCGGGAGAAGCTGGACGCGCTCGTCGCCGAGCTTTCCGCGCGCCATCCCGGCGCGACCGTCCGCGGCGTCGTCTGCGACCTCGCCGACACGTCGCGGATCGAGCCGGCGTTCCGCGAGGCGATCGAGGCGACGGGTCACTGCGACCTCCTCCTCTACAACGCGGGCGTCATGCCCGGCGGCGACGGCGTCACGAGCGACCTCGACGCCGACGCGGAGACGATGCAGGTGAACGCGGTCGCGGCGGTGCGGATGCTCGGCCTCGCCGCGAACTACTTCCGCGCCGCGCGCCGCGGCCAGATCGCGGGGATCTCCTCGATCGCGGGAGACCGGGGCCGGAAGGGCAACCCCGCCTACAACGCGTCGAAGGCGGCGCTCACGGCGTATCTCGAGGGGCTCCGGAACCGCCTCTTTCCGTTCGGCGTGACGGTCTCGACCGTGAAGCCCGGCTTCGTCGGCACGCGGATGCTCGCGGGAAGGACGGGCCTCTTCTGGGTCGTCCCGCCGGAGGAGGCCGCGCGCGTCATCGCGGACAGGCTCGAGAAGGGCCACGAGGTCTTCTACGTGCTCCGACGCTGGGGCTTCTTCGGCCTCGTGATGCGGCACGTCCCCCGCTTTCTCTTCAAGAGGCTGGGCCCGCCGTGACGGCGCCCGCGGCCCGCGCGGCCGGACGCCCCGTCCCCGAGCGCGTCGAGGGCTTCGGCCTCTACAACTTCTCCGTGTCCGAAGTTCACCGGCCGGCGTCAATCGAGGAGCTCGCCGCCGTTCTCGCGGACTGCCGGGCGCGCGGCGGGGCGCCCGTCTACCGGGGGGCGGGGCGATCGTACGGCGACGCGGCCCTCAACCCGGACGGGCCCGTCGTCGAGCTCTCGCGCCTGAGCGCGATCCGGAGCCTCGACGCGGAGACGGGCGTCGTCCGGGCGGGAGCGGGTCTCACGCTCGGCGAGCTTTGGAAGGCCTCGATTCCCCTCGGGCTCTGGCCCCCGGTCGTCACGGGCACGATGCACGTGTCGCTCGGCGGCGCCGTCGCCTTGAACGTCCACGGCAAGAACGGATGGAAGCGCGGCACGATCGGCGACCACGTCCTCGGCGTCACCGTCCTGCGGCCGGACGGCCGGCTCGAGGAGCTGCGCGCGGGCACGCCCGCGCTCGGCGACGTCGTCGGCAACGGCCGCGCCCCCGACCCCATCGTCGACGTCGCTCTCCGCCTCAAGAGAGTCCGGTCGGGCTATCTCGACGTCGAGGGTTTCGCGACGAAGAACCTCGCCGCGACGCTCGCGCAGATCGACTCCGCGAAGGACGGCTGGGAGTACGTCGTCGGGTGGATGGACTGCTGGGCGGCGGCGCGAGGGCTCGGACGCGGCGTCGTCCACGTCGCGAACGAGCACGTCCCCGCGCCGGGCGAACGGACGGGGTTCTCGGTCGCGGAGCAGCTGGCCGACATCAGGACGGGCCCGCTGCCGGTCCCGCTCCTCCTCCTCGGTCTGAAGCTCACGGCCCGCGGGCCGCAGATGCGCCTCGTGAACGCGGCGAAGTTCCTCTCGGGCCGCCTCGCGGGCCGGGCGCGCTACCGCCAGTCGCTCGTCGCGTATTCGTTCCTCCTCGACTACCTGCCGGGCTGGAACGAGACGTACCGGCCGGGCGGTTTCATCCAGTACCAGCTCTTCGTGCCGAAGGAGAGGGCCGAGGAGGCGTTCCATCGTGCGCTCGTCCTCCAGCAGGAGGCCGAGGTCGTGTCTTCCCTCGCCGTCGTCAAGAGGCACCGTGCGGACGCGTCTCCGCGCGGGTACGCGCCGGACGGGTTCTCGCTCGCGCTCGACTTTCCGGTCACGCGCGGCCGCTCCGAAACGCTCATCCGGCTTTGCCGGGACCTCGACCGCGTGCTTCTCGAGACGGGCGGCTCCGCGTACCGGGCGAAGGACTGCGTCGGCACGGTCGATCGTCTCGCGGCGGCGCGGCGCGGGGAAGCGGCGTGACGGCGAGGCCCCTCGCCGCCGCGCTCGCTCTCGCCGGCCTCCTCGGAGGCTGCTCGAGCGACGAGACTCCGACGTCGTCGTCCGCGTGCGTGCCGCTGACCGGCATGTACGCCGCCACGTTCTCGGACTCGTGCGGCTCGAGGACGTCGCTCGACGTCACGCTCTTCCAGACCGGGTGCCAGGTCGTGGCGGACGTGCCCGGCGTCGGGACCCTCACGGGCACCGTGAGCGGCGCCACGCTCGTCTTCGCGCTGGGGTTCTCGCCCTGCGGAGGCTCGGCGAGCGGGACGATGTCGGTCACGGCCGACGGGGGCCTCACCGGAACGTACGCGGGCCAGGCGACGGGCGGCGGCGCCTGCTGTGGCGCCGTGAACGGGACCGTCGTGCTGACGCGGAAGTAGGCGCGCGGCGCTCAGAAGTAGTGACGGATCCCCGCCGTCAGGTCCAGGGAGGACGTGCTCCGGTCCTCGGCCGACGGCAGGAGCTGAAGGAGCAGCTCTCCGGTGACGGACGTCCGGGGGTTGAAGAACCATTCGAGGCCGCCGCCGGCGTGAAGGCCGAGTCGCCCGCGCGTCGACCCGACCGGCGGCGACACGACGTAGACGCCGAGCCCGGCGCGGGCGTAGGGGCGGACCGCTCCCTGCGGGAACTGGAAGACGGCGGAGGCGAGGAGCGAGGCTCTCGTGAAGCTGTCCGCGAGATTCGTCGTCGAGTCCGCGTAGCCTGCCGAGCCGCGGATCGCGAGGAACCGCGCGACGTAGTAGTCGAGAGACCCGTCGACGGTCCAGCCCGTGTCGTACCCGGAGCCGAACGGAAACGTCGCCCCCGCGTCGAAGCCGGCGGCGAACCGGCCCTTCTCGCCCGCCGCCGGGGTGACCTGGGCAAGGGCCGGAGGCGCTGCGGCGCCGAGGAGAGAGCAGAGCACGAGCAGTCTTTTCACCATCCCCGGGCCCATGCGAATCCCGGGCCCGGCCCGAAGCGTCTGCATCATGGGGACTGGTCGCCGGCCGGATAGAATCTCGGGGATGCGCCGGGCCCTTCTTCTCGCGCTCCTCGGGGCTGCCCTCGTCGCGGCGCCGGCGGCGCGCCTCGCCTCGGCCGCTCCGTGCGCGGGCGGCGGCGCGATGGACTGCTGCGCGGGAATGGGCCACGACGGCGCTCCGCCCTGCCACTGCTCGCTGAAGCCCGTGCTGCCGGCTCCGGCCGCGATCGACGCCGCCCACGTGCCCACCGTCGTCCTCGCCGAGGCGCCGCTCGCGGCCGTCGCCGCCGGGATGCCGGCCCAGGTCAAGCGCACGCCGCGCATCGCGCCGCGCGCGCGGTCGGCGCCGCTGCACCTCCTCCTCTCCGTCCTCCTCGTCTGATCCCTCGACGAGCGTTTCTCCCGCCGCGCGAACGCGCGGCTCCGTGAGGCGTTTCCCGACGAGGTGAATCGATGACGAGAGAGAAAAGAGAAGAATCTCTTAGAGGGTCCCGAGCGAGGGTGCGCGCGGCGTTCGCTGCGAGTGTGCTGGCCGGCGTGTGCCTCGGCGGGACGAGAGCCGAGGCCGGCTTTCGCCCATTCGAAGAATCTCCCCCGGCGGGCGCCGCGTCCGCGGCGCCCGCCTCCAGCGCGTCGGCCGAGGCCGAGGCGCTCGTCGCCGAGGCGCTCGCGAACAATCCCGAGCTCGCCGCGGCGAGGCAGGAAGCCGCGGCCGCGCGCGCGCGCGTCGCGCCCGCGGGAGCGCTGCCGGATCCGATGCTCTCCCTCGGCTACGTGAACGACGGAACGTCGATCTCGATCGGGACCCAGCCGATGTCGCGCCTCGAGCTCGTGGCGCAGCAGGCGTTCCCGTTCCCCGGGAAGCTCGGACTCGCCGAGCGGGTCGCGAAGGCGGATGCCGACCGCTCCGCGACCGGGCCCGAGCGCGTCGCGCTGGCACTCGAGGCGGACGTGAGGCGCGCGTACGCCTCGCTTCTCGAGGCGCGCGAGGACCTTCGTCTCGTGGACGAGCAGATCGAGGCCTGGCGCGGGATCGAGGAGGTCATCCGGGTGCGGTACTCGGCCGGCCTGGGCTCCCAGCAGGACGTCCTGCGCGCCCAGAGCGAGAAGACGCGCCTCCTCCAGCAGCGGCGAAGAGACGAGGCCGCCGAGAGAGGAGCGCTCGTCGCTCTACGGCAGTTCCTGTATCGACCGCTGGACGCCCCGATTCCGACGACGCGCCGGCTCGTCCCCGGAGTGGCCCCGGCCGCCCCCGCCGAAGAGGAGGTCCTGAAGAAGGCCCTGGACGTGACGCCGGAGCTGAGGGAGGCCGCCCTCGCCAGGGAGCGGTTCAAGCTCGCGGGGGACCTCGCGCGCCGCAACCTCAGACCGGACTTCGTGGCGTCGGCTTCGTACGCGAACCGTGGCTCGCTCCCTCTGATGTGGTCCGCGGCCGTCGGCGTCTCCATTCCCCTCTGGGCCGGCAGGAAGCAGCGTCCGTCGATCGTGGAGGCGGAGAGCCAGCTCGAATCCGCCTCGGCGGCGGAAGCCTCGCTGCGGCGTCAGGAGCTGGCGCTGACGGAGCAGAGACTGATCAGGCTCCGGCAGCTCGTGGACGAAGCCCGGCTGGACTCCGGAGCGCTCCTCGTCCAGGACCGCCTCGCCGTGGACGCCGCGCTCGCGAGCTACCGGACGGGTTCGGTTCCGTTCGTGACCGTTCTCGAGGCGATGAGCACCGACTTCACGGACCGCCGCGCCGCCATCGGGCGTGTCGCCGACATCCTTCGCACCGACGCGGATCTCCGCGAGTTCTCTCTCGAGCGATCGGCGCCGGCGGCGTCTTCCGCGGATTTGCGCGTGTCGAGCAGCGGCGGAATGTAGGAGACCAGGATGAATTTGCTTAGAAGGATCCCGAACAAGTCCGACGCGCCTCTCCGCGCGAGCAACAGGCCTCTTGCGGGCGGCGCCGCGGCCCTTCACCTTCGAAGAAATCTTCGCTCCCTCCCGGCTTTGGCCGCCGTGGCCGCGCTGCTCCTGCTCGCGCCCGCGTGCGGGAGCAAGAAAACCCCCGCCGCCGCCTCCGCCGCCGGCGGCGCCGCGAAGGTCGCGGAGAAGTGGCAGTGCCCGATGCATCCGCAGGTCGTCAAGGACGCTCCGGGCGACTGCCCGATCTGCGGCATGAAGCTCGTGCCGATCGAGGAGGCCTCTTCGGGGATCGGGCCGGCGGCGGCACCCCCGGCCTCGCCGGGAACCGACGAGCTCGCGGCCGTGACGATCGACGCGCGCAAGTCGAGCCTCCTCGGGCTGAAGACCGTCGCCGTCGTCCGCGCGCCGTTCGAAACCTCGATCCGGACCTCGGGCCGCGTGGCCGCCGACGAGACGCGGGTCCACCACGTCCACACGCGGTTCGACGCCTACGTCGAGCACGTGACCGCCGACTTCACCGGCAAGTACGTCCACAAGGGAGAGGTTCTCGCGCTCCTCTACAGCCCCGAGCTCTACGCGACGGAGCAGGAGTACCTCCTCGCCCTCGAGGCGTCGAGGGAGCTCGGCGCGTCGGCAGTCGCCTCGGCCGCGCAGGGCGGCCGGGACCTGCTCTCCGCGGCGCGGCAGAGGCTCCTCCTCTGGGAGATCACGCCCGCCGACATCGAGCGGATCGAGAAGAACGGCGAGCCGATCCGCGCCCTGCCGGTTTACGCCCCGATCTCGGGGTACGTGACGGCCCGCACGGCGTTCCACGGCATGAAGGTGACGTCCTCCGACACGCTCTTCGACATCCTCGACCTCTCTCGCGTCTGGGTGCTCGCGGACGTCTACGAGTACGAGCTGCCGCGCCTGTCCGCGGGTCAGAAGGCGACCGTGACGCTCTCGTACTGGCCCGGACGCGTCTGGAACGGGACCGTCACGTACGTCTACCCCTCGGTCGACGAGAAGACGCGGACCGTGAAGGTGCGCGTGGAGCTCGACAACCCGAACGGCGAGCTGAAGCCCGAGATGTTCGCAGACGTGACGATCCACGGGCCGACCCGGCGCGTTCTCCAGGTTCCGGAGGGCGCGATCCTGGAGAGCGGAACCCGGAACATCGCGTTCGTCCTCCAGGGCGAGGGAACGCTCGCGCCGCGCGAGGTCTCGGTGGGCGACCACGGGGACGGCGTCGTCGAGATCCGGTCCGGGCTCAAGGAGGGCGAGGCCGTCGTCCGTGGCGCGAACTTCCTCGTGGACTCCGAGTCGCGGCTCAAGGCGGCCATCGCGGCGATGGGGGGCTCGAAGTGATCCGACGGATCATCCGGTTCTCGGCCGAGAACAAGGTTCTCGTGATCGCGCTCTACGCGATCGTCATCGTCCTCGCGATCGGCGTCATCAAACGGACGCCTGTGGACGCGATTCCCGACCTCTCGGACACTCAGGTCATCATCACCTCGCGCTGGGACCGGAGCCCGGACGTCCTCGAGGACCAGGTCACGTACCCGATCGTGACGGCGCTTCTCGGCGCGCCGAGAGTCAAGACGATCCGGGGCTTCTCGGATTTCGGCTTCTCGTACGTCTACGTCATCTTCGAGGACGGAACGGACATCTACTGGGCGCGCTCGCGCGTCCTCGAGTACCTGTCGAAGATCCAGTCGCGCCTTCCCGCGGGCGTGACGACCGAGCTCGGCCCGGACGCCACGAGCGTGGGCTGGATCTACCAGTACGCGCTCGTCGACTCGAGCGGGAAGAACGCGACGGACGAGATCCGGTCGTACCAGGACTGGTTCCTGAGGTACGCGCTGCAGTCGGTGCCGGGGGTCGCGGAGGTCGCGAGCGTGGGCGGCTTCCAGAAGCAGTACCAGGTGACGCTGGACCCGAACACGCTCGCCGCGTACGGCCTTCCGCTCGAGTCCGTCGTCGAGGCGATCCGCAAGAGCAACGACGAGATCGGCGGACGCCTCATCGAGTTCTCCGGGCGCGAGTACATGGTGCGCGGCCGCGGGTACCTCAAGTCGATCGAGGACATCGGGAAGATCGTCGTCAAGACGAACGAGAAGGGCACGCCCCTGACCGTCGCGGACATCGGCCGCGTCTCGCTCGGCCCCGAGATCCGGAGGGGGATCACGGACCTCGACGGAAAGGGCGACGCCGTGAGCGGCATCGTCGTGATGCGGAGCGGCGAGAACGCGCTCGACGTCATCGACCGCGTGAAGGCCCGGCTGAAAGAGATCGAGCCGTCGCTTCCCCCGGGCGTCAAGGTCGTGACGACGTACGACCGGTCCGACCTGATCAGGCGCTCCGTCGACACGCTCCGCTCGAAGCTCATCGAGGAGATCGTCGTCGTGTCGCTCGTGATCCTCGTGTTCCTCTGGCACGTGCCGAGCGCGATCGTGCCCATCGTGACGATCCCGATCTCGATCGTCCTCGCGTTCATCCCGTTCAACGCCATGGGCCTGAACATCAACATCATGTCCCTCGGCGGCATCGCGATCTCGATCGGCATCCTCGTGGACGGCGCGATCGTGGAGGTCGAGAACGCCTACAAGAAGCTCCAGCAGTGGAACGACGGCGGACGGCCGGGGGACTTCCACGCGATCCGGCTCGAGGCGCTCATGGAGGTCGGCCCGTCCGTCTTCTTCTCGCTCCTCGTCATCGCGGTCGCGTTCCTGCCCGTGTTCACGCTCGTGGATCAGGAGGGCCGCCTCTTCAAGCCGCTCGCGTACTCGAAGAACCTCGCGATGGCGATCGCGGCGTGTCTGGCCATCACGCTCGATCCGGCGATCCGGATGCTCTTCGCGCGGATGGACGGGTTCTCGTTCCGCCCGAAGTGGCTCGCCTGGCTCGTCAGCAAGGTCGCCGTGGGACGGTATTACGCCGAAGAGAAGCATCCCATCAGCGTCATCCTCCACCGGCTGTACGAGCGCCCCTGCCGCGTCGTGCTGCGGCATCCGAAGACGACCGTCGCGATCGCCGTCCTCGCGATGATCTCCACGGTCCCGGTCTTCCTGAAGCTCGGGTCGGAGTTCATGCCGCCGCTCTACGAGGGCTCGATCCTCTACATGCCGACGACCCTGCCGGGCATCTCCGTGACGGAGGCCGAGCGCCTGCTCCAGACGCAGGACCGCGTCCTGACGTCCTTCCCGGAGGTCGAGCGCGTCCTCGGCAAGGCGGGCCGGGCCGACACGTCGACGGATCCGGCGCCTCTCTCGATGATGGAGACGACGGTCCTCCTGAAGCCGGAGAGCGCGTGGCGGAGGAAGGAACGCTGGTATTCGTCCTGGGCGCCGGGGTGGCTCGCGGGCGCGCTCCGCCACGTGTGGAGCGACCACATCTCGCACGACGAGCTCGTGGACGAGATGGACCGGGCGCTGAAGATTCCCGGGACCACGAACGCGTGGACGATGCCGATCAAGAACCGGATCGACATGCTCTCGACCGGCATCCGGACGCCCGTCGGGATCAAGGTGTTCGGCGCGAGCCTCGGGGAGATCGAGCGCATCGGCGGCGAGGTCGAGGCGGCCGTGAAGGCCGTCCCGGGCACGCGGTCCGTCTTCTCCGAGCGCGTCGCCGGAGGCTACTTCATCGACTTCGACCTGAATCGCGACGCGCTCGCCCGCTACGGCCTCACCGTGGACGACGCGAACGCGGTCATCCTGACGGCGATCGGGGGCGAGACCGTCACGACGATCATCAAGGGCCAGGAACGCTACTCCGTCAACGTGCGCTACTCGCGGGAGCTGCGCGAGGACCTCGACCGCCTCGCCCGCGTCCTCGTGCCGACGCCCTCCGGCGCGCAGGTGCCGCTCGGCCAGCTCGCCGCGATCCGCCAGATCCGGGGGCCCGCCATGATCCGCAACGAGAACGGCCTCCTCGCGGGCTACGTGTACGTGGACTTCGACACGTCGAAGGAGGACGTCGGCGGCTACGTCGAGAAGGCGAAGAAAGCCGTCGCCGAGAACGTGAAGCTGCCGCCCGGCTACACGCTCGTCTGGAGCGGCCAGTTCGAGAGCATGCTCCGCGTGAAGGAACGCCTCAAGATCGTCATTCCGGTCACGCTCGTCCTCATCTGGCTCCTCATGTACGCGAACACGAGGTCGGCGATGAAGACGATGATCATCCTGCTCGCCGTCCCGTTCTCGATCATCGGCGCCGTGTGGTTCCTGTACCTCCTGGGGTACAACATGTCGATCGCGGTCTGGGTCGGGATGATCGCCCTCATGGGCCTCGACGCCGAGACGGGGATCTTCATGCTGCTCTTCCTCGACCTCGCGCACGCGGAGGCGAAGGCGAAGGGGCTGCTCCGCAATCGCTCCGACCTCGTCGAGTCGATCGTCCACGGCGCCGTCAAGAGGGTACGGCCGAAGGCCATGACCGTCTGCGCGGCGTTCTTCGGCCTGATCCCGATCATGTGGTCGACGGGCGCCGGTGCCGACGTGATGAAGCGCATCGCGGCGCCGATGGTCGGCGGCCTCGTGACGTCGTTCCTCCTCGAGCTCCTCGTCTACCCGGCGATTTACCTGCTGTGGAAGGAGAAGGAGTTGCCGGGGACGCTGCCGTCCCCGGCGTGAGGCATCAGAACGTGTACTTCACCCGTCCCGCGAACGTGCGCGGCGGGATCACGTGCGTCCCCCCGAACGTGGACTGGAAGTTGTAGAGGCCCTTCTCGTCGAAGGCGTTCAGGAGGTCGAACTGGAGCTCGACGGGGATCCCGTACGACTGGAGGCGCGCGCCGAGCGAGAAGCTCCAGACGGTCCGCGACGCGACGCGCTGGGGGTCCTCGTCGAAGTGGATGTACGGGAACGCGTACGCCGTATCCGGGCTCGAGAGAACGTCGGAAGGGTCGCCCGCGTCCGTGACGAGGCCCGAGTCGTAGCGCTGCGTCACGCCGGCCCACAGCCCGGTCTTCCCGAAGTCGTAGAAGAGCCCGACCTGCTCCTGGATGTCCTGGTCGTGGTCGATGAGGAAGCAGCCTCCCTGGAAGGAGTCGAGGGCGTCCGAGGTCAGGAAGAGCCCTCCGACGAACGGATTGCAGTACCGCGCGACGACGTGCCCGACGGACGCGTACCCGCGCAGCCCGCCGAGAACGGGAGCGAGGTCGAGGCGCAGGTTCCAGCCCTGGAGGTAAGCCGTCGCGAAGTTGAGCGGGAACACGATGCCCGTGTTGAAGAACTGATCCTGGTCCGCCGCGTTGTGGACCCGCCGGTACCAGAGAGAGCCGTCGAATCGCAGCTTCGACCCGATCCCCTGCTGGACGCCGAAGTTCCACGCGTCGTGTCGTTCGGAGAGGTTGTAGAGCTGTCCGCCGCCGAGCTGGGCGTTGTCCTGGATGTCGGGAGGCGTGATCGAAGCCGCCTGGGGCGAGGACGAGATCAGGATGTTCTCGTACTCGGGCGTGATGAACATCCGGTTGTAGGACGCACGGAAGACCGTGCTCGTCGCCTTGAGGAGATACGCGACCCCGATCCGCGGGGCGATCTGGTGCTCGGTCTCGAAAAGCTGGTTGTGGTCGTAGCGGACGCCGACGTTCACGGTCAGGTCGTTCCAGCGGATGTCGTCCTGGACGAACGCCGCGAGGTAGGTTCCGGTGTTCGAATCGGAGAAGTCGAAGTAATGCCCTCCGCGGGTCCCGTCGTAGGGCAGGAGGTTCGGGTTGTAGCCGTCCGAGGCCGGGTCGTTGTAGGCGGGGTCGGTGATCAGGAAGGAGAACTGCTCCTTGATCGGAAAGCGCTTGACCTGCACGCCCGCCTTGAGCTCGTTGTTCCCGAGGATCTTCGAGACCGAGGCGTTCAGGCCCTGATTCGCGAGCGAGCGGTTCTGGGACGCTTCGACCGGCGTGTCGTAAGGCGACGAGTACAGCGTCAGCCTGTTGTCGCGCGCATAGACCTGCCCGTCGAGGACGAGGCCGTCGCCGAGGATGTTCTGGTACCCGAGGTTGATGTTCCAGTCGTTCGACGTGACGGTCTGGTCCTGTCCTGCCGCCTCCTGGGACGGCAGGTTCGTGACGTCGCGGTCCGTGCGGCCGATGTTCCCGGTCAGGCGCCAGCTGCTCGTGCCGCTCTCCGAGACCGAATCGAGCCGCAGGAAGCCGCGGACGGTGTTTCCGGTGTTGTGGAAGTTGTCGAACGAGACGGGGTCGAGAAAGCGGTCCGAGCGGGAGAAGTCGGCGCTCGCGAACCACCCGAAGCGGCTGTCGCCGCCTCCCGCCGCGGCCGAGGCCGAGGCGGTGTCGAAGCTCGCCCCGCCCACCGACACGTCGCCCTTGACGCCGTTCGTCCCGAGACCCGAGCGCGTCGTGAGGTTGATGACGCCGTTCGCCTTCTCGCCGTACTCGGCCGGGATGCCGCCGGTGACGATCTCGATCCCCTCGACGTCGCCCGGGTCGAACGAGTTCGAGAACGTGATGCCGATCTGGTCGCCGATGGGCTGGCCGTCGATCACGAGGAGCTGCTGGGAGTGGCCGCCCTGGAAGTGGTAGCGGCCGTTCTCGTCCGCCGAGAAGCCCGGCGTCGAGGTCACGATGGACTCGAAGGCGCGGCCCGGCATCGCGGCGGGGGTTCGCTCGATGAGCGACTTGTCGATGTCCGTGTGGGTCATCGACGTGTCGCTCTCGAGCTCGACGCCCTCCGCCTTCGCGTGAACGGCCTCCGTCGCGGTCACGCCGAAGGTCAGCGCGACGTCCCGGACGACGGCGGCTCCGCCGCGCACGTCGACGTCCGTGTGGAACGGCTGGAAGCCCTGCACGTCGACCGTCAGATGGTAGGGGTTCGGGGGGACGTTGTAGAGGAGGTACGTCCCGTCGGCTCCCGTCGTCGCCTCCTGGCGGTGGCCGGAGATGTCGTTGACGAGGACGACGACGACGGCCGGCATCGGCTTGCCGTCCGGGCCGGTCACGCGCCCGCGGACCTGGCTCGCGGTCGTCGCGGCGGGCGCTGCGTGAGCGAGGAGAACGAAAAGGAAGAGCAAACACGCGGCTCTTCGCGCCGTTCTGAGAATGAACATGAGAAAGCGGCCTCCTCTTGCCGTGCGGATGCGCGGAGGCGTCGGCAGAAAGCCGAGGGCCCCCCGCTTCCGCGGGATTTTCCTTCTAAGAAATCTCTTTCTTGGGGTGAGTGAGCTACGCCGTGGAGGCAGGAGGAGAGCGGCCGGAAGGCTCGGGGAGGGCGGGGGATGGCGCCGCGCGCTCGACGTCGATCGCGGGCGCGAGCCGGACGTCGGGCTGGACGAGAAAGACCCGCGCGGCCGCCGGCGGCAGGAGGTTCGCGACCGCGCAGGCCGCGCACTCTTTCTCGGGGACGAACGGCGCGTGGGCCGGATGGTCCGGAGGGAAGAGGAACGTCCCGTGCGACAGGACCTCGAAGCCGTCCACGTGGCCGAACGCGCTGCCGACGAGGAGCGGCGCGAGGACCGCGAAGACGAAGGCGCGCAGGGCACGTCCCTTCATGGTGGTTGTGATTCTATCTCGATCACGCGACGGCCACCTTCTTCGCCTAGAAGTCGTACGAGACCTGGGCCTTGACGTACACGGGCGCGACGAGCTGGCCGGACGAGTCGCTCCCGCTCGGGGCCGCGTTCGTGTACTGGTAGACGGGGAATTCGACATCGGCGTAGAGCCGGACCTTCGCGAGCCGCGCCTCGATGCCGGGCGCGACGAGGAGACGCTTGTAGCCGGAATTGTCCGGGTCGGAGGCGGCGCCGCTGTCGCGCTCGCGCCAGCTGCCGATCATCTGGAGGACGGGCGTGACGCGCGTCTCGGAACCCCGCGCCCCGAAACTCCACGTCAGCCCGAGCGCGGCGTTCAGGTCGTTGCCGGGCCGGTAATCGTTTCGCGTGAGCATCGCGAACTGGTACTTCGCCTGCGCGAACCAGGCGAGGGAGTCGTCCGCGTTGATCCCGCCGACGTGGTACGCGCCGAAAACGACGTCGGTGCTGCCGGTCCCCGGCAGCGTGTCCCGGTCGAACTCCGCGCCTCCGAGGGGGCCGTTCGGTCCGGTGTAGTTGCCCGTCGGAAGCTTGACGCCGAGGCTCAGTCCCGTCGAACGGTCCTCCGAGAGGCCCGTGTAAATGGCCGCGAGCGTCATGTCGCCGAGGTCGGTCAGGTCGGCCGTGTAGAGGCTGCCGGCCGGCCCGGCGACGGTGCCGTCGTCGGTCGACGTGAAGCTCCGGGAGTAGACGGGCAGCTCGGCCATCACGGACCAGGATCGATCGATCATGACGTTGCCGCCGACCGTGTAGAAGCTGGTCCGGATCCTCACGTCGCCGTTGTCCGAGGCGGGCGCCTTCGAGCTTCCCGCCCAGTTCTGGTCCTGGTCCATGTAGCTGTAGCGAAACCAGAGCGAGAAGCCGGACTCGGAGTTGATCGGCATCATCGTGCCGGCACCGACGTCGAAGACGCTGCAGCCGCAGGCGCAGGCGAGGCCGGCGTGCGGGGCGAAGAGCCAGATGGCGGAAAGGACGATGCACGGAAAGCGCAGAGCGCGCCGTGCGTTGACGGTCTTCAAGTTGGGTTTCTCCTTCCTGGAAATTCGAAGAGAGGAATTTCTTAGAAAGGGAAAGCGCGGGGAGGTGGCGTGGCAGGGGCGGGCGCGCCGGAGCGCGGGCGCGTGGCGGCGAGATCAGCGAGCCGGGCATTGGTCGCCCGCTCTCTTCCTTCGAAGAAATTCTCCTTCAGCGCCCGGTCGAACGCGTCGAGGGGGTTCGCGGCGGTCGCGGGCCCCTCCCGCCGGCAGGTGCGCCACTCGGGCCCGTTCGCCGGAGGCTCGTTCCCGCCCATCCGGCACGTCCCGTTCTCGCAGCAGGCCATGCGCACCGCGCAATGGCAGCCGTGGGGCTCGCCCGTGGCCGCGAGCGGCAGGACGGCCGCCGCCGCGAACGCGAGGAGCAGCAGAACCGGGATCGCCTTCGAGCGCGGCATCGGCGGTCGATTCTAGCCGCCCGTCAGAACGCGAACGTCAGGGCGGCGCGCAACGTGCGCTTGTCGACCGGGTGGAAGTGGACGTCGTCGACGCCCTCGGCGGGCTCGCCCGGCAGGCGGGACGTGTAGTAATAGTCGATGTCGCTCGCCTGGGTGTTCAGGAGGTTGAAGACGTCGAGCGTGAGCCGCGCCCATTTCGCCGCCTGCCATCCGACCCTGAGGTTGACGAGCGTCGAGGCCTTCGACCGGACGCTGTCGTCCTCGATGAGGGCGCGCGGGCCGAAGTATCGGACGCGGACGCTGCCGAAGAAGCCGGAGAGGTCGTTCACGCTGACCCCGGCCGACGCGACGCCCTCGATCGCCCCGGGGATGTAGTCGCCGACGGGATCGGGCTCGGTGAAGCGCGCGCGCGAGTACGCGAGGTCCGCGTCCACGGTGAGCCACGGAATCGGGCTCCAGTAGTTCGCCCACTCGAGGCCGACCCGCCGGCTCGCGCGGCTGGGCTCGGTGATCCCCGCGTCGCCCGAGAAGACGAGCTCGGAGTCGAGGTCGAGGACCCAGAGCGCGAGCGTCGACTGGAGGCCCTTGAAGGCGGTCGTCCGCGCGCCGACCTCGGCGCCCTTCGCGCGCACGAGAGGCGTCACCGGATCGACGGGCTCCTTCGTGACGGGGTCGACGTGGAGCGTCGCGCCGCGCCCGTCGTTTGAGTGGAAGCCGTCCCCGGCGTTGAGGTAGATCTCCGTGTTCGAGAACGGCCCGAAGACGAGGGAGAGCTTCGGGCTGAGGATGCCGCGCGATTCGGTCCCCGAGTTCTCGGGGATGTTGCTCGACACGTTCCAGCGGTAGAGGTCGCCGCGCAGCCCGAGGACGCCGCGCAGCCACGGGGCGAGCTGGACCGAGGCCTGCCCCCAGAGGGCGCCGCTCGTCTGAGAGACGTGGTCGGAGCGCACGACGGAGAGAAGGTCGCGCGCCTTCGTGTCCAGGAGCTCGAGCGTCGGGATGTTGTCGTTGCGGAAGTCGACGCCGACCGTCGTCTCGACGTCCGCCCCGAAGAGGGTCAGGAGGCGCTCGTGGCTCGCCTTGCCGCCCACGACGACGCGGCCGTCCACCTGCTGGAACTGGTCGCCGTTCACGGGGTCGTCGAGGAAGTACGTGAAGTCGTTCCAGAGGTCGAGCCCGTAGTCGATCACGTACGCCTGCAGGCGGGTCCGCGCGCCCGGACCGGTCGTGACCCAGTCCGCCGACAGGCTGTAGCGGTGCGTGCGGCCGCCGTCCGTGGGATCGATCGCGTCGAAGCGTCCGATCAGGCCCTCGTCCACGGCGCGCTGGGGAATCTGGTCGGTCGAGTTCCAGACGCCCTGGTAGAAGACGCCCGTGAGGCTGAAGGCGTGGCCCGAGTCGCCCTTCGACCAGCGGAGGAGGGCGTTGATCTTGCGGAAGTCGTCGGGGTTCGTCCACGGGCCGTCGTCATGGGTGAGCTCGAGCGCGCCGAGGAACGTGCCGGACGCCGCGGGGAGGGAGCCCGCGAAGAGTCCGCGCCGGAACCCGTACCCGCCGACCGCGACGTCGGCGATCGCCTTCTCGAGCGCGTTGACGTAGTTGACGTTCACGGCGCCTGCGGCCGAGAAGTCGCCCTCGTCCGCGAAGTACGGGCCCTTCTTGTACTGGATGCCCGAGACGAGCTCGGGGATGAGGAAGTTGTTGTCGGAGTATCCCTGGCCGTGCGCGTGGGTCGGCATGTTGACGGGCACCCCGGCGACGGACGACGCGACGTCCGTCCCGTGGTCGAGGTTGAAGCCGCGCAGGTAGTACTGGTTCGCCTTGCCCTCGCCCGAGTGCTGGCTGACGAGGAGGCCGGGCACGGACTCGAGGACGTCCGCGGGCCGGTGGACCTCGCGCGCGGCGACCTGGTCGGCCGTCACGACGCCGACGCTCGCGGTGTCCGCGATGCCGACGAGGTCGTTCGCGGGCGTGTCGAGGTCGGCGAGGTTGCGGAACGTGCGAGTTCCCGTCACGACGACGTTCGTGGACGCGGCGACGTGGAGCGTGACGTCGAGGAGCGCCGGGCGCGGCGGCGCGGCGGAGACGCCGCGCCTCACGAGGGTCACGAACCCCGGCAGGCGGAAGACGACGTCGACCCTGGACGTCGGAAGGTCCGCGAGGAGGAACGCCCCGTCCCGGCCCGTGTACGCGGTCCTCAGCGCGAGCGCGCCGACCCGCGCCTCGACGGTCACGCCCGGGAGCGGCCTGCCCTCGTCGTCGCGAACGGCGCCGCGGAGGGAGGGAGAGAAGGACGGGGACGAGGACGGAAGAGGAGATTCCTGAGAAAGGGCCGGAAGGGCGAAGGCGGTGCAGAAGAGCACGAGCGATGCCGCGGCTCGGGCACCCTCGAAGAAGATCTCCGGATTTCTTCGAATGGAAGAGTCCGCGAGACGCTCGCCGTCGCGCTCGGGCGACACCCTCGCTCGGGTACCTTCGAAGAAAATCTTCGTATTTCTTCGAATCAAGGAGAACACGGATGACGGCATTGTTCGTTCGATGGGGTGCGCGAGGCCCGGTGCGCCGCGCGGCGCGCGATTCTACCGGCGCGCGGCGAGCGCGGGCCCGCCGGCGGCGGGCTTCCCACCCAGCGCCACGAGCATCTGCCTCGCCTCGGCGGCGTACAGGACGTGGAAGCGCGGGTCGAGCCTCAGGGCTCTCTCGAGGTGGCGGCGGGCACCGGCCGCGTCGCCCGCGGCGCGCGCGATCTCGCCGGCGTGGAATTCGAGGAGCGGGTCGACGGTTCCACGGGCGAGCGCCCGTTTCATCGGCTCGACGGCCTCGGCGGCCCGGCCCGCGCGGAAGAGGGCCCAGGCGTCGGCGTCCCATCCGTAGACGTCCTTGCGGCCCGCGAGCTCGCGCTCCGTCATCGCGAGGGCGCGCGCGGTTTCGCCGTGATCGGCGAAGTAGAGCGCGAGCGGGCGGTGGACGAGGCGGTGGTTCTCGGGCAGCTTCGCGTCGAGGTCGGCGATCGCCTTTCGCGCTCGCGCCTCGCCCGGGGCGTCACCCATCGCGTGCCGGTAGTCGACGAGCGCGGTGGCGACCCCGACCTCGGGCACGAGGGCGAAGGACCGCTCGGCGAGGCGCGTCGCCGGCTCCCACATCCCCTTGCGCGCGGCGATCTCGGCCGCGACGGCGAGCGACGGCGCGTGGTCGGGGACGCGCCGGAGCGCCTCGACCAGGCGCCCCTCGGCCTCGTCGTAGCGGTTCAGCTTGAGGAGGAGGCGCGCCGAGCGCGAGCGGCACCACGCGAAACCCTCCGGATCGGCGGGCAGGGCCTCGTCGCCCGCGAGGTCCATGGACCGGAGGGCGCCCACGAGGTCGCCCGCGATCTCCCGCGCGAGCGCGATGCGGCTGGCGGAGGCGGTGCCGGGGCGGCGCGCCGCGAAGCGCTCGTAGGCCGCGAAGGCCTCGGGATAGCGGCCGAGATCGAAGTTCGCGTCTCCGATCGATCCGTCGAGGTCCGCGTCGTCGGGCCGCTCCCTCTTCAGGGCCTCGGCCTCGACGAGGAGCCCCTCGAAGTCGTGGTGGGGAAGGAAGAGCCTGAGGCGGAACTTCCGCAGCTCGTAGTCGCCGGGTGAGGCGGCGAGGCCGGCCTGCACGGCGGCGTCGGCGGCCATGAGGTCCTCGTGCGAGAGCGTCGTCCGGTAGCGGGCGTAGAGGCGCGCCGCCTCGGCGAGCGGGCCGGACGCGGAAGGCTCCGGTCCGGACAGGCGCTGGGCGCCTGCCGCGCGCGCCGGCCCGGCCGCGAGGAGGAGGAAGGCCGCCCCCGCGAGGAGCGGGAGCGGCCGCGGGCGGAGGGACGGGCGTCTAGCGCGCATCCTTCGTCGTCTGGATCCGGGCGAGGTCCTCGCGGTTGCGGGCGATGCGGACCTGCTCGGCGAAGTCCTCGTCGGAGATCCCTTCGGGGAAGCCCTTGAAAGCGTCGGGATTCTTCAGCGTGCGGACCTGCGGCGCGTGCGTCGGGGCTGCCGGCCCGGCGTGGAGGGCCGCGAAGGCGCTCGTCGGCGACCACGTGTAGGGGAAGTCGTAGCGGCAACCGCGCTGCGGGTAGTCGACGCCGTCCCCGAGCTGGCTGTTGGGAGCCTGCGCGTACTTCGGATCGCCGCCGGCGCTCGGCGGGAGCAGGCCGACGATGATCCCGGCCACGGCGCGCAGCTCGATGTCCACGACGTCGTCGCACATCCGGCGGCCGTTCGGGAATCCCGCCGGGTCTCCGCCGAAGTAGCCGAGGCGGCTCGCGGAGGAGAACGGCGTCGGAGCGACGGCCGTGTTCAGGCGCAGCTCGTCGGCGTAGATCTCGCCGGGCCGCTGCGTCGGGCTCACGCCGAAGAGGCTCGCCACGGTCCCCGGCAGCCCCTGGAAGAGGGCGAGCTGGAGGTCCCCGCGCGGGGGCGGGGGGACGGAGATGCCGAAGAGGACGTTCATGTACGTCGCGAGGATCGGGTAGAGCTCGCCGGGCGTCGTCGCGTCGCCCTTGAAGGCGGTCTCCTGCGCGGGAGTCGAGGCGTTCCACGCGTCCTTGTGCCCGACGCCGACGAGGACCTCGTTCACGAGCGGGTTGCCGAGGCGCGAGACCTGCTGGTAAGAGCCGGAGGTCGAGACGGAGCCGTCCGCGCCGATCGTCCGGCTGGACGGGATGCTCACGGTGGACCACGCGCCGAGGATCGCGGCCGGGTTCGCGGCGTCGGTGACCTGCGTGCCCGTGGACGTGAGGACGGCGATCGGCACCTGGATCGTCGTCGTGAGGACGGTGTAGCCGTAGAGCGTGTCGCGCCCGCCGCCGGTCGCGCCGACGCCGACGCCGGGCCGGCCGAGGCCGGGGCCCGTCTCGAGGTTCACGGCGTCGAAGACCATCCCGAGGTCGACGAAGAACGGGTCCTGCCGCGGGCCGACGACGACGCGGATCGTCCCGCTCGGGGTCGTGACCGACTGGACGCCGTTCGGGAGCGCGGCGTAGTTCGGCGTCGTCTTCGGCCCGATGTTCGGCGGGAGGACGGGCTGGTCGACGAGCAGGTGCGTCACGTTCCCGGGGGACGGGTTCGACGCCGGCCCGACGATCTTGTCGAGGGAGTACGTCTGGGTCACGAGGAGGTTCGGGTCCGTGATGGACGTGACGCCGGGAAGCGCGTAGAGGAAGGTGTCCGGCTGCTTGTACGTCGTCTTGAACGTGAAGCGGAACGTCACGTCCTCGACGGCGTCGCCGTTGTTGTCGACCTTGATGTCGTACCAGGCGCCGTCCTGGAACGACGCGAAGTTCGGCCCGCCTTGCGGCTCGATGAGGCCGTAGTAGCAGGAGACGAGGTTCACCTTCGTGGGGTCGTTCGGGTCCCGGAAGAAGTAGAAGTCCGTGTTGTCGAGGCTCGGGTTCTTCGACGTGAACGGGGCCTCGTTGTGGCTCGACGCGAGCGCGGGGGAGGGGGCGAGGGAGGGCAGGAGCAGCGAGACGAGAGCGACCGCCGGGAGCAGACGGGCAGCGGGTGGCCTGAACATGCAGTCCCCTTTCGTTGAGATTTCGGATTCTTCGAAGGCGTCTATCGAGGCGCGAGCATCAGCGGGTCATCGTTTCCTGTTCGGGATACGGACCTGGCTGCGACTCCGGATCAACGCCGCGGGCCGGTCTCGGCGGGGGTGTGATCCAAAGCACGTCTAGAATCCGCCCCGGAAGCGCAAGGGGCCCGGTGGCCCTCCTGGTCTTCAAAACCAGCGTGCTCGCCCCGGAAGGGGCGGCGGGTGGGTTCGACCCCCACACGCTTCCGCCAATCACTCCGGGCGCGGGACCGATTCGAACGCATCAACCGGCGCGGCATCGTCCGGGATATATTCGGTCGGCGTCCCTCGGGATGTCCGAAATCGTCCGAAAACGAAGAAGGAGCTCCTCATGAAGCGTTCGATCCTCACCCTCGCTCTCGCCGCGATCGTCGGTCTCGGCCTCTCGGCCCGCGCCGAGGAGGCCAAGCCCAAGCCGAAGACCGTCACGGACACGATCAGCGTCAAGGTCACGGTTCTCGACGTCAACAAGGCGAAGAAGGAAGTGACGGTCAAGGACGAGACGGGCGAGGTGTCCGTCGTCGAGGTTCCCGCGCACTTCACGCTCGAGAAAGTCAAGGCGGGCGACGTCGTCACCCTGACCTACGCCGAGACGCTCACCGTCGGCCTCGCGAAGCCGGGCGAGATGGACTCCGTCGCGGCCAAGCACGTCGCGGCCGGCGGAGCGGCGTACGTCACGAGCGTCGTCACGATCTCCGCGCTCGACATGTCGGTCCCGTCCGTGACCTTCAAGGGAGCCGACGGCAAGTCACATACGTACAAGATCAAGGACGCGAAGGCCGCCGCGGGCTACAAGGTGGGCGACAAGGTCGCCATCACGTATACGGGCACGCTCCAGGCCTCGATCGACAAGAAATAGGCGCGCGTCGCCGAAGCGGACGCCCTCGGCGGATCACGCCGCGGGCGTCTTCGGCTTCGGTCCCGGCGCCGCGGCGTCCAGCATCGCGCGCACGCGCCGCGCGAGCGTGTCGGGGGAGAACGGCTTCTGGAGGAGAGGCGCGCCGTCCGGAAGGAGGGCGCCCGAATCGGAGTCCGCGTAGCCCGACATGAAGAGGACCGGGGCCCTCAGGCCGCGCTGCCCGAGCCGGCTCGCCATCTCGGGGCCGCCCATCCCCGGCATCACGACGTCGGAGAGCACGAGGCGGATGGTCGCCGCGTGGCTCCCGGCGAGCGCGAGGGCCTCCGCGCCCGAGGCCGCCGCGAGCACGGTGTAGCCGCGTCCACGGAGGACGTCGGCCGCGAGCTTGCGGACGAGATCCTCGTCCTCCACGACGAGGATCGTCTCGCTCCCGCGCGCGAGCGAGCGCCGGCGGACGTCCGACTCCGTCCTGGCTTCGGTGGAGAGCTCCCCGGCCCGCGGGAGGAACACGCGGAACGTCGTCCCTCTCCCGGGCTCGCTCGCGACCTCGATGAAGCCGCCGGCCTGGTGGACGATCGCGTAGACCGTCGCGAGCCCCAGCCCCGTTCCCTTTCCCTTCGGCTTCGTCGTGAAGAACGGCTCGTAGATGTGCCGGAGCGTCTCGGCGCCCATCCCGACGCCCGCGTCCTCGACGGAGACGAGGACCCAGCTCGTGTCGCGTCGGTCGTTGGGGTCGCCGCGGTTCGGACCCGCGCGCGTGACGTCCCGGGCTTCGACGAGAAGACTCCCGCCGTCCGGCATCGCGTCGCGCGCGTTCACGACGAGGTTGAGGAGAACCTGCTCGAGCTGGGAGCGGTCCGCGCGGACGTGGCCGAGGCCGGAGGGCACGGAAGTCCGGAAGACGATGTCCTCGCCGATGACGCGCCGGAGCATCTCCTCCATGCCGCGGATGACCGCGGCGACGTCGATGACCTCGACCTGCTCGACCTGCTTGCGGCTGAACGTCAGGAGCTGGCGCGTCAGGGCCGCCGCGCGCTGCGCCGCCGCGAGGATCTCGTTCAGCTCGGCGGCCTTCGGGTCGTCCGGTCCGACGTCCGAGAGGAGGAGCTCCGTGTAGCCCAGGATCGCCGTCAGGAGGTTGTTGAAGTCGTGCGCGACGCCGCCGGCGAGCCGCCCCACCGCGTCCATCTTCTGCGACTGCCGGAGCTGCGCCTCGAGCTCCTGCCGCTCGGAGAGGTCCCGCGCGTTGATGATGAGCCCCTCGATTCCCGTCTCGGGCGGGAGCGGCTTCCCGATCGCCGAGAGGGTCCGCCACGTCCCGTCCACGTGGCGCATGCGGAGCTCGACGTGCTCGAACCGCGAGCCGCGCGTCAGGACGCTCGCGATTCGGTCCCGGACGGCCGCGGCGTCGTCGCGATGGACGAGGTCGAAGACGCTCCGGCCCTTCGCGTCCTCCGGCCGGATCCCGAGCAGCCGCTCGATGGACGGACTCACGAAGAGAGCCGTGCCGTCGGGCGCGAGGACCGCGGTCAGGTCGAGCGCGTGCTCGATGAGCGACCGGTAGTAGAGCTCGCTCTTGGCGAGGGCCGACTCGGCCTCCTTCCGGGCCGTGATGTCCTCCTTGATCGCGATGAAGTGCGTCGTGTCTCCCGCGGCGTCCGCGATGGGCGAGATCGACGCGAACTCCCAGTAGAGCGAGCCGTCCTTGCGCCTGTTGTGGAACTCGCCGCGCCACTCGCGGCCGTGCGTGATCGCGTCCCACAGGGCGGCGTACGCCTCGGGCGGCAGCTCGCCGGACTTGAGAATCCGCGGGTTCCGGCCGATCGCCTCCTCGCGCGAGTACCCGGTGGCGCGCGTGAAGGCCGGGTTCACGTACTCGATCGTTCCCCTCAGGTCCGTGATGATCACGGAGGCCGGGCTGTTCTCGACCGCCCGCGAGAGCTTGCGGAGCTCCTCTTCGGTGCGCTTGGCCTCCGAGATGTCGTGAACGAAGCCTTCCATGACCGCCGTGCCGGGATCGTCGCCCGCGGCGTGCCGCATGTCGTAGCGCACCCAGACCGGCGAGCCGTCCTTCCGCTTCAGCCGCACCTCGTAGCTGTGGCGCGGTCCACGCTTGCTGTACTCCTCGAGGACCTTCTCGCGCTCGGCCGGGTCGAAGTAGACCTGCGTCGGGATGTCGAGCGCGAGCAGCTCCTCGACGGACGCGTACCCGAGCATCCGCGCGAATGCGAGGTTCGCGTAGAGGAATCGCCCCGCGCGAGTCGTCCGGTAGATTCCGATCGGGGCGCGGTCGACGAGCTCGCGGGCCCGGGCCTCCTCCATCCAGGTCAGTCTGCCAGAGTCGAGAGGTCGCCCGGGTCCTCGCCCATCTCCCTGGCCTTGAGGTACCGTCTCACGATCTTCCCCGAGCGCGTCTTCGGGAGCGACGCGACGATGTCGATGTCGTGCGGCACGGCGATCGGGCCGAGGTCCTGCCGGACGTGGTCCTTGAGGGAGCCGATGAGCCCCGCGCCGCTCTGGGCGCCGCCCTTGAGGACGACGAACGCCTTGATGCGCTCTCCCTTGAGGGCGTCGGGCAGCCCGACGACCGCGCTCTCGGCGACGGCCGGGTGGCGAAGGAGCGAGCCCTCGACGTCGGCGGTGCCGATCCGGTGGCCCGCCACGTTCATCACGTCGTCCGAGCGGCCGAGGACCGCGAAGTAGCCGTCGTGGTCGCGCACGGCGATGTCGCCGCAGGAGTAGCACCCGGGGATCTGTTCCCAGTACTTCTCGTATCGCGCGGGGTCTCCCCACACCGTCCGGAGCATGTAGGGCACGGGGCGCCGGAGGACGAGGAGGCCGCCGTGGCCGTCGGGGAGCGACTTGCCGTCCTTGTCGACGATGTCGGCCGCGACGCCGGGCAGCGGCTTTCCGACCTTGCCGGGCCGCGCCTCGAACGTCGGCAGCGTCCCGAGGACGGGCGCCGCGATCTCCGTCTGCCAGAAGTTGTCGACGACCATGCCGCCCGACTGGCCGACGAGGTTCTTCTGCGCCCAGAGGTGGGCCTCGGGGTTGAGGGGCTCGCCCGCGCACGCGATGAGGCGCAGGCGCGAGAGGTCGTAGCGCGCGGGCGCCTCGGCGCCGTGGCTCATGAACATGCGCATCGCGGTCGGCGCCGTGAAGAGGAGGTTGACGCCGAAGCGCTCGCAGAGCTCCCACGTCACGTCGGCCGAGGGGTAGTCCGGCACGCCTTCGCGCGTGAAGATCGTCGCCCCGACCGAGAGCGGGCCGTAGACGATGAAGGAGTGGCCGACGATCCACCCGATGTCGGACGTCGACCAGTAGATGTCGCGCTCGCCGATCTGATAGAAGGCGCGCGCGAGGTACGTGACGCCCACCATGTAGCCGCCGACGGTGTGGACGACGCCCTTCGGCGTTCCCGTCGTCCCCGACGTGTAGAGGATGAAGAGCGGGTCCTCCGCGTCCATCGGCTCGGGCGCGCAGTGGATCTCTCGCGCGTGCTGGATGTCGTAGTAGTCGCACTCGCGCTCGCTCTCGAACGTGACGGGCGCGTCGCCGGGGCGGGAGCCGCGGCGGTGGACGACGACCTTCTCGACGAACGGAAGGTCGCGCACGGCCTCGTCGATCGTCGGCTTGAGCGGGATCTTCTTCCCCCGCCGGAACGTGAAGTCCGAGCACACGACGACCTTGGCGCGGCAGTCCTCGATCCGGGACTTGAGGGCCTGCGTGCCCATCCCGGCGAAGACGACGGAGTGGATCGCGCCGATGCGCGCGCAGGCGAGCATCGCGATGATCCCCTCGGCCGTGAGCGGCATGTAGACGATGACGCGGTCGCCCTTCTTCACGCCGAGGCGCTTCAACGCGTTCGCGAAGCGGTTCACCTCGCGGTAGAGGCGGCTGTAGGTGTACGCGTGCTCCTCGCCGTCCTCGCCGACCCAGAGGAGCGCCGCCTTGTTGCGCTTCTCTCCGTAGACGTGGCGGTCGATGCAGGAGACGGTCGCGTTCAGCTTGCCGCCGAGGAACCACTGATGGTTCGGCGGCTGGAACCGGCAGACCTCCTTCCACGGCTCCATCCATTCGACGCCGGTCGCCTTCTCCGCCCAGAAGTCGTCCGGCGCGAGGAGCGCGTGCTCGCGCTCGACGACGTCGTTGCGGATGACCGCGTCGCGCGCCATCCAGATCGGCGGGTGGATGACGTTCTCGTCCTTCGCGAGCTTCTCGATGGCCGCCTGCTGGGAATGCGAGAGGTCGAGGCCGGGTTTCGCCGCCGCTTCCGCCGTCATGGGGCTCTCCTTGCCGGGATGCGAATAGGGGATCTTACCGACGCGCCTCCAGTCGAGACCGAGTCGCGCGTGCGTTCAATGAAGCACTCGCATCATTCCCTCCTTGCGGACCGTGGGAGCGGGGTCTAGCGTCTCCGGGATGCGTGCGCTCCGCCTCCGCCGCCCCGCGCCCGCGGAATCCCGCCCCCTCGCCCTCGAGGAGACGGCGGACCCCGTCCCGGGCCCCGGGGAGGTCCTCCTCGACGTCTCGTGCTGCGGCGTCTGCCGGACGGACCTCCACGTGGTGGAGGGCGACCTGCCTCCGCGCCGATCCCCGGTCGTTCCCGGCCACCAGGCCGTCGGGACCGTCGCGAAGGCGGGCGCGGGCGGCGAGGCTCTTCTCGGCCGGCGCGTCGGCGTCGCGTGGCTGCACGCGGCCTGCGGCGTCTGCCGGTTCTGCCGCTCGGGCCGCGAGAACCTCTGTCTTTCGCCCGAGTTCACGGGCTGGACCGCGGACGGCGGCTTCGCCGACCGCCTCGTCGCGCGCGCGGACTTCGTCTACGCGCTGCCGGACGCCTTCGAGGACCTCGCGGCCGCGCCGCTTCTCTGTGCCGGGATCATCGGGTACCGGGCGCTGCGGCTCACGGGTCTCGGCGAGCGCGGATTTTCCGGCGCCCGCCTCGGGATCTACGGCTTCGGCGCCGCCGGGCACGTCGCGATCCAGGTCGCGCGAGGGCGAGGCGCCGAGGTCTACGTCATGACGCGCGACCGCGAGCGGCACCAGGCGCTCGCCGCGGAGCTCGGAGCGGCGTGGGTCGGGGGCTCCGCCGACCGTCCGCCCGTCCCTCTCGACGCCGCGATCGTGTTCGCACCGGCCGGCGAGCTCGTTCCCGCGGGGCTCGCGGCGCTCGATCGCGGAGGCGTGCTCGTCCTGGGCGGGATCCACATGAGCGACACGCCGCCGGTCCCGTACCGGCTGCTCTGGGAGGAGCGCGTCGTGAGGAGCGTCGCGAACGCGACGCGCGAGGACGGGCGCGCGTTTCTCGCGGAGGCGGCGCGCCTCCCCGTGAAGACGCACGTCGAGGTCTTTCCCCTGGAAGACGCGAACGAGGCGCTCGTCGCGCTCAAGACGGACGCGGTCCGGGGAGCCGCGGTCCTGACGATGCGGGAAGGCCGGAGCTAGCGCGACCTCTTCTTCGCCGCGGCGGCGCGCGCCGCGCGACGCCGGGCCGCCGGCGCTCGGCGTCCGGGGCGGCGCACGCCCATGCCCGCGAGCTCGCGAAGGAGGTCCAGCGTCGTCACGATGCCGACGACGTGGCGCTCGCGCGTGACGAGGAGGCGATGGATGCGGCCGGCGACCATCGTGCGCGCGATCTTCGGGAGCGACGTCGTGTCCGGGATCGTGAAGAACGTCGGAGTCATGATCTCGCTCACGAGGCGGCCCGGGTCCTCGATCGCGAGCCCCTTGAGGTCCTCGGGGTTGCAGCGGTCCTCCCAGCCGCGGCCGCGGGGAACGTCGGACTCGCGGTCGCGCGTGACCTGGTCGACGATGTCCGAGAGGCTCACGACGCCCGTGAGGCGGCCGGCGGCGTCGAGGACGGGCGCTCCGGAGATCGATCGGTCGGTGAAGTACTGCGCGAGCTCGCGGACCGTCCAGTTCTCACGGGCCGCGAAGACGGGGTGGATCATGATGTCGCGGGCGGTCTTCATCGTGCGCGTGTCCGTACGAAGCTTCTCGCCGGGGTGCGGGCGCGCGACATAGCGCAGCTGAATCATGTTCGCGGCGCGTACGCTCCTCGAGAGGCCCGGGCGCGCGGCGCCCGCGAGCCGGGCTGCTAGGATCTCTCCGATGGCGCGCCGCATCCTCGTCTGCGACGACGAAGCCGACATCCGCGAGTCCCTGCGCACGCTCCTGACGGAGGAGGGCTACGAGGTGACCGCCGTCGCGTCCGGCGCGAACGCCGTCTCGGAGGCGCCGGACCACGACGCGATCCTCCTCGACATCAAGATGCAGGGACAGGACGGGCTCGAGACGCTCGCGAAGATCCGCGCGCGCGGCGTCGCGACGCCCGTCGTCATGATCTCGGGCCACGGCGACGTGAGGACGGCGATGGAGGCCGTGCGCGCCGGCGCCGACGACTTCCTCGAGAAGCCCCTCTCGGGCGAGCACGTCCTCAACGCGCTCCGGCGCGTCCTCGACACGAGCCGGCTCGCGCGCGAGAACCTCGAGCTCAAGTCGCGGCTGGGGATCGGCCGGATCGTCGGCTCGAGCGAGCCGATGCGGCGGCTCCTCGCCGACATCGCGAAGGCGGCGCCGACGCCGGCGACGGTCCTCGTGTCCGGGCCCAGCGGCACGGGCAAGGAGCTCGTCGCGCGGGCAATCCACGATGCCTCGCTCGTGAAGTCCGGTCCGTTCGTCCAGGTGAACTGCGCGGCGATTCCCGACACGCTCATCGAGTCCGAGCTGTTCGGGCACGAGCGCGGCTCGTTCACGGGGGCGGACCGCAAGCAGACGGGGAAGTTCGTCGAGGCGGACGGCGGCACGATCTTCCTCGACGAGGTCGGCGACATGTCCGCTCCCGCGCAGGCGAAGGTCCTGCGCGTCCTCCAGGAGGGCGAGGTCGAGCCGGTCGGCAGCCCGCGCGTCGTCAAGGTGCGGGTGCGCGTCGTCGCGGCGACGAACCGCGATCTCACGGCGCTCATCGCGCAGGGGAAGTTCCGCGAGGACCTCTACTACCGCCTGAACGTCCTCGTCCTGAGGACGCCGCCCCTCTCCGAGCGGCGCGACGACGTCCCCGCGCTCGTGAAGTGGTTCGCGGAGCAGTTCGCGAAGACGAACAACTACCGCCTCAAGCAGTTCACGGACGCGGCGCTCGAGGCGCTCGCCACGCGCGACTGGCCCGGCAACGTCCGCGAGCTGAAGAACCACGTCGAGCGCCTCATGATCATGTCCGACGCGGACGTCCTCGACGCCGCGGACGTGGACGGCGGCCCGGTCTCCGCTCCCGGCGAGGCGGGTCCCGTGACGGTCCGCGGCGGCAGGGTGGTGGACCCGGCCTCGGCAGGGCTCTGGGAGCGCGTCGTCGCGATCCCGACGCTCCAGGCGTTCCAGGACGAGACGGAGAGGCTCTTCCTCGTCGCCAAGCTCGCGGAGAACGGAGGCAACGTGACCCGGACCGCGGAGGCGATCGACACGCCGCGCTCGAACCTCTACAAGAAGATCGACCGGTACGGACTGCGCCGCGACCGCGACGGGGGCGAGCCGTGACGCCCGAGGCCGTCCGCCGGCACTTCGAGGAGACGGGCGCCCTCCTCGCGGGCCACTTCCGGCTGTCCTCGGGCCTGCATGCCGACCGCTACCTCCAGTGCGCGAAGGTCCTCCAGCACCCGGACCGCGCCGCCGCCCTCGGCGCGGCGCTCGCGGCGCTCCTCGCCCCCGAGCGGCCGGGCGTCGTCGTCTCGCCCGCGATGGGAGGCGTCGTCATCGGCCACGAGGTCGGGCGCGCCCTCGGCGTGCGCGCCATCTTCACGGAGCGCGTGGACGGCGCCTTCGCCCTCCGGCGCGGCTTCGCTCTCGCCGAGGGCGAGCGCGTCGCCGTGATCGAGGACGTCGTGACGACCGGCAAGTCGACGAAGGAGGTCCTCGACGTCGTCCGGGAATCGGGCGCCGAGCCCGTCGCGTGCGGGGCGATCGTGGACCGACGCGCTCTCGCGGTCGGGGGCGTGGACCGACGCGCTCTCGCGGTCGGGGGCGTGGACCGACGCGCTCTCGCGGTCGGGGGCGTGGACCGACGCGCTCTCGCGGTCGGGGGCGTCGGCGGCGTGCCCTTCCGCGCGCTCCTCGCCCTCGAGGTCCCCGCGTGGGAGCCGGCCGCGTGCCCGCTCTGCGCGCGCGGCGAGCCGCTCGTCGCGCCGGGCTCCCGCCACCTCGCGGCGAAGGCGTGAGCGACGCCGACCTCGTCCGCGCTCTCAAGGAGCGCGCGGGAGCGAACGACTCGATCGTCTACGCGCACCGCGTCTACGCCGAGACGGCGGCGCTCGCGCGGCGCCACGGCCTCGCCGCTCCCCGCGCCGTCCTCGAGATCGGCCCCGGCGTGAACCTCGGATCGCTGTTCTGCTTCGCGGCCTCGGGCGTCCGCGCGCTCGCCGCGGCCGACGTCACCCCCCTCCCGCCGCCTCCGCCGCGCTTTTACGAGACGCTGCGCGAGTACCTCCTCGCGACCGAGGGGTTCGCGTGGTGGAGGGCCTGGGCGGACGTCCGCGCCGAAGAGGCCTCGTTCCCGTCCCTCGAGGCGTTTCCGCCCGCCGCCGCTCTCCTCGGGCGGATCGATCACCGGACGGGCGTCTCGTCCGAGACGCTGCCGTTCGGCGACGAGACGTTCGACCTCGTCTACTCCGTGGCGGCCCTCGAGCACGTGCCCGATCCCGCCGGCACCGTCTCCGAGATGCGGCGCGCGCTCCGGCCCGGCGGCCTCGCAGTCCACGAGATCGACCTCAAGCACCACGGCGCCGACGACCCGCTGAAGTTCCTCGAGTGGGACGACGCCGAGTGGAAGCGCCGGGCGACGCACTACGGGGGAGACGTCTCCCTCTCGGCGATCCTCGGGGGATCGTTCGGCGGCGAGATCTTCTGCAACCGCCTCCGACGGGACGACTGGCTCGCCGTCTTCCGGAGAGCGGGATTCACCGTGGAGGCCGCCGAGCCCGTCGTGCGGGTCCACGAGGCGCGCGTCAGGCCCGAGCGCTTCGCGGAGCCGTTCCGTGGGCGGCCCGTCGAGGAGCTGAGCGTCCTCTCGCTCCGCCTCGTCGCCCGCCGCGCCTGAGCACCCCATAATCGGGCTCCCGTGAAGCTCGTGCGCACGCTCGCCGCGAACGTCCTCGCGCCGCTCGCGGTCGCGGCCCTGCTGTTCCTCGGCCTCGAGGGCGGCTGCCGGGTCGCGCTCCGGCTGAAAACGGGCGCCTGGCCCGAGACCCGGGCCGCGGCCTACACGAGGTTCGTCGAGGAGATCGGGAAGGCCTTCCGTCCGCACCCCCTCCTCGTCGTCGCGGGTCGGCCGGACGCCACGCTGCGCGCCGCGGGCAAGGTCGTCCACTTCAACGCGCGCGGCCAGCGGGCGACGAACGTCCGCGACCTGGCCCTCCCGAAGCCGCCCGGCGTCTTCCGGATCGTCTGCGAGGGCGGGTCGACGACGCTCGACATCCTGTCGCCCGACGACGCCTCGACCTGGCCGGCGCGGCTCGGAGCGCTCCTCGCGCCGCGCGCGGACGTGGCGAACGCCGGCTTCACGGGGTGGACGAGCCTCGAGAGCCTCGTCTCGCTCGAGATCCGCGACGTGGACCTCTCGCCCGACCTCGTCGTCGTCTACTCGGGGGTGAACGACCTCCAGCCGGCCGGCCACGACCCGTTCACGCCGGACTACAGCCTCGGCCACCTCGACCTCCTGCCGCGCGTGACGGGAGTCGTGAAGGTGCCGGTGCGGCTCGTCTCGCGCTCGGTCTTCCTCGAGTTCCTTCTCGGCCGCCTCCGCCCTTCGGGAGGCGTGGCGCCCGCCGAGGGCTTCGCGCCTTCGTTCGAATGGAAGGGCGGCCCGAAGCGCGACGACATTCCGGACGCCGCGGTGGCCGTCTACGAACGCAATCTCCGCTCGACGATCGCGGTCGCGCGGGCCGCCGGCGCCCGGACCCTCCTCGTCTCCCAGTCCGTGAGGCTCCGGAAGGGGCGCGAGGCCGAGGACGGCGCGTGGATCGCGGCGTGGACGCCCGGCCTGACGACGAAGGGCTACCTCGCGGGTCTCGCCCGATACGACGCCGTCGCGCGGAAGCTCGGAGCCGAGGGCCTTGCGCTCTTCTTCGACCCGTTCGCGGGCGGCGCTTTCCCGGACGCCGCCTTCGCCGATCCCGTCCACTTCTCGCCGGAGGGATCCGACCGGTTCGCCCGGGCGCTCGCCGCGTTTCTCACGTCGCCCGCGGGACCGCTCGGGCCGCGCTGAGCCCCTCAGAGGTGGCGGTCGGGGGCGCGGTCGTCCCACGACGAGGGATCCTCGACCGGCTCGAGATGGGTCGTCACCGTGCCGCCGGCCAGCGCCTCCGCGACGGAGCGCTCGATCTCTTCGCAGACGTCGTGCCCCTGCTTGACGGTCCACGAGCCCGGCACGAGGACGTGCATCTGGATGAACTGGCGCGGGCCCGCGCGGCGGGTCCGGATGTCGTGGAGGACGATCCCCCGGTCCTGGAACGGCGCCAGGGCGGTCGCCATTGCCGCTTGCTGGTCCTCGCCGATCGCGCGGTCGAGGAGGCCGTGCCCCGCCTCCCGCAGGAGTCGCAGGGCCGCGTAGACGATGTTCGCCGCGACGAGGAGGGCGACGAGAGGGTCGAGGACGAGGAGGCCCGTCACCCTCACGAGGCCGACCCCCACGAGGACGCCGGCGGAGGTCCAGACATCCGTGAGCAGGTGCTGGGCGTCCGCGCGCAGGGCGATCGAACGCAGACGGCGGGCCGCGCCGAGGAGGGCGGCGGCGACCGCGCCGTTCACGGCGGTCGCGAGGACGAGGATCCCGAGGCCGAGGCCGACGTTCTCGATCGGCCGGGGACTCCGGAGCCGCTCGACGGCCGTCACCGCGATCGCGACGGCCGCCGCGAGGATCATGAGACCCTCGAATCCGCTCGCGAAGTACTCGGCCTTCGTCTGCCCGAACGCGTAGGTCGCGTCGGCCGGCCGGCTCGCGCGCCGGAGCGCCCAGTACGCGACGAGCGCCGCGAGGAGGTTCACGCCCGTCTCCGCGGCGTCCGAGAGAAGGCCGACGGAACCCGTGAGCATCCAGGCCGCGACCTTCAGGCCGATCGTCGCCGCGGCCGCCGCGATGGACAGGAGGGCCCAGCTCGACGCGGAGCGGTCGCTCATCCGCGCGCGAGACTGCGTCCGTCGGCCGCGCGCGTCAAGCCGAGGTACGGGTGCGACGCCGTCGCGGCAGGCGCCTGTTACGCTCGTCCCGTGCGCGCGCTCGTCTGCGAGGGTCCCGGGACGCCGTCCCTGATGGAGCTGCCGGCGCCCGAGCCCGGCGCCGGCGAGGTCCTCGTGCGGGTCACGGCGGCGCTCACGTGCGGGACGGACTTCAAGATCGCGCGCCGCGGCCACCCGGAGATCCCGTTCCCCCTCACGATCGGACACGAATGGGCCGGCATCGTCGAGAAGGCGGGCGCGGGCGCCGGGTGGGAGACGGGCACGCGCGTCACGGCCGCCGTTTCCGCCCCGTGCGGCGGGTGCGCGGCGTGCCGCGAAGGACGAGAGAACCTCTGCGAGACCGCGTTCGACCGTCCGCTCTTCGGCGCGTTCGCGGACTTCCTCCTCGTGCCCGAGCGCCTCGCGCGGCGCGGCCTCCGGAGGATCCCCGCGGGGATGCCCGACGAGACCGCGGCCCTCCTCGACCCCCTCGCGAGCGCCGTGCGCGCGCTCCATCGCGCGCCGGACGCTCGCGGCAGGGACGTCCTCGTCGTCGGGACCGGCCCGATCGCGGCGCTGCTGTTCTTTCTGTTGAGGGGGACCGGGGGAACCAAGAGCGCCGGAGCACGTCGAGTCGTCATCGCGGGACGAAGACCCGAGAGACTCGTCTTCTTCGAAAGGAATGGAGCGGACGTCGCGCGCATCCACGTGTCGCCGCGCGCAGGCGGCGCCGGAGCCGGGGCACCCATATTCACCTTCGAAGAAGATCCCCGCGTGCCTTCGCGCATCGTCGACCCGAAGCGCGCCGGCGGTGTGGCGCGAGAGGGAGCAGGAAGGTTCTCTCTCGTCGTCGACACGACCGGCGATCCCGGCGTGATCGAGGCGCTGCCGGCGCTCGCCGCGGACGGGGGGACGGTGCTCCTCTTCGCCGGCCTGCCGGCCGGCGCGCGCGTCGCCGTCGACGCCCATGCGGTCCACTACCGGGAGGTTTCGATCGTCGGCTCGTTCCACTACACCCCGGGCGAGGCGGACGAGGCCCTCGCGCTCCTCGCGCGCGGCGCGATCCCGGCCGCGGAGATCGTCGCCGCCCGCCGGCCCCTGGCCGAGTGGCGGGCCGCGTTCGACCTCGCGCGGGACGGGACCGCCCTCAAGGTGGCGCTCGTCCCGTGAGGTCGATGCGGGCCGTCCTCGTCCGCGCTCCGGGCGACGTCGCCGTCGTGACGCGCGAGGTTCCCGCGATCGGGCCCGGCGAGATCCTCGTCGCGATGAAGGCCGTCGGGATCTGCGGGAGCGACACGACCGCCTGGTACGTCGCGGCGAAGGCGCCTTCCGTCCTCGGGCACGAGCCCGCGGGAGTCGTCGCGGCGGCCGGGGAGGGCGCCCCCTTCCGGGCCGGCGAGCGCGTCGCCGTCCACCACCACGCGGCGTGCGGGACGTGCCGGTTCTGCCTCGCGGGCGAGGACGTGCAGTGCGCCGAATGGAAACGGAACCGGCTGGATCCCGGGGGCCTCGCGGAGCTCGTCCGCGTCGAGGCGCCGGCCGTCGCGACGGACGTCTTCCGCCTCCCGGACGCGCTCGGCTTCGAGGACGGCGCCCTCGCCGAGCCCGTCGCCTGCGCCGTGAAGGCCGTCCGGCGGGCCGGGGTCCGCGCCGGCGACGCCGTCGCGGTGATCGGCCTCGGCGCGAACGGCGTGATGCTCGGCCTCGTCGCGCGGGACGCGGGCGCGAAGACGCTCGTCGGCTGCGATCCGGATCCCGCGCGGAGGGCCCATGCGCTTCGACTCGGGTTCGATGTGGCGGGAGAGCCCGTAGAAGACTTTTCTTCGAAGGTGAAGAGGGTCTCGGCCACCGGGGCCGACGTCATTTTCGTGTTGCCGACCAGTGAGGGCGCGGTTCTTTCGGCGCTCTCCGCGGCCGGTCCGGCGGGGCGGGTTGTGTTTTATTCGCCGGTGGCTCCCGGCACGACGTGGACGCTCTCTCCGCATTCTTCCTATCTCAGAGATCTCTCTCTTCTCTTCTCCTACTCTTCGGGCGCCCGCGACCTGCGCGAGGCGCTCGTCCTCATCGGGCGCGGCGTCGTGCGGGCCGCCTCCCTCGTGACCCACCGCGTCCCGCTCGCGGACGCGGCCGAGGCGTTCCGCCTCGCGCGGCTCGGGGGCGACGTCCTCAAGGTGATGGTGACGGTCTGAAAAAGAGGCTCGACGTCCTGCTCGTCGAGCGCGGCCTCGCGGACTCCCGCACGCGCGCCGAGGCCCTGATCCTCGCCGGCCGCGTCGCTGTCGCCGGGAAAGAGCGGGTCAAGCCGGGGACTCCCGTGGACGATGCGGCCGTGGTCTCCGTGGGCGCGCCCGAGCACCCGTGGGTGTCGCGCGGCGGAGTCAAGCTCGACTTCGGGCTCGCGCGCTTCGGGATCGACCCCGCGGGGCGCGTCTGCCTCGACCTCGGGGCGTCGACGGGCGGCTTCACGGACGTCCTCCTCTCGCGCGGGGCGGCACGCGTCTACGCCGTGGACGTCGGCTTCGGCCAGCTCCACGCGAGGCTCCGGGGCGACGCGCGCGTCGTCCTCCGCGAGAGGGTGAACGCCCGGCTCCTGTCGCGCGCCGACGTTCCGGAGGGGCCGTCGCTTCTCGTCGCGGACCTCTCCTTCATCTCGCTCACGCTCGTTCTCCCGGCGGCGGTGCCGCTTCTCGCGCCCGCGGCGGACGTCCTTCTCCTCGTCAAGCCGCAGTTCGAGGCGGAACGGCGCGAGGTCGGGCGGGGAGGCATCGTCCGGGACGAGGGAGTGAGGGCGCGCGCCCTCGCACGCGTGGCGGCGGCGGCCCGTTCGGCCGGTCTCGAGGCCCGCGGCGCGGCCGAGTCCCCGATCACAGGCGCCGACGGCAACGTGGAATACCTCGCCGCGTTCCGGCGGAATCCCGCTACACTTTCGCCGTGACCGTCCGCGGGAGAAGCGCCTCGCGCGTGAGGCGGGTCGGCCTCGTCACCCGATATACGAGCCAGGCCGCGATCGAGCTCTCGCGCCGCCTGGAGCGGCGCCTGACGAGGCGCGGCTACGAGGTCCTCCACGACCTGGAGTCGTCTCCGGCGCGCGAGGGGGACGGCGGGGCCGCGCGGACGCAGATCGCACGGCAGGTCGACCTCGTGGTGACGCTGGGCGGCGACGGGACCCTTCTCTCGGTCGCACGGCACCCGGCGCCCCGGGTTCCGATCCTCGGGATCGACATCGGCACTCTCGGCTTCCTGACGACCTGCGGGCCGGGGGATTGCGAGGAGATCCTCGAGGCGGCTCTGGCCGGCCGCGCGCGTCTCGAGAAGCGGCGGCTTCTCGCGGTCTCCGTCGCCGAGGGCCGGCGCCCGGCGCGCGACTACCGGGTCGTGAACGACGCGGTCCTCGCAAAGTCGGCGCTCGCCCGCATCGCGGCGATCCGCGTCGACGTGGACGGCCGAACCGTCTCGCGCTACCGGGGCGACGGCCTCATCGTCTCGACGCCGACGGGCTCCACGGCCTACAACCTCTCCGCCGGCGGCCCGATCCTCGAGCCCACGATGCCGGCCCTCGTCCTCTCGCCGATCTGCCCCCACACGCTCTCTCTGAGGCCCCTCGTGCTGCCCGACTCCGTGCGGCTCGACCTCTCCGTCGAGGACGACGCGACCGGGGTATTCCTCACCCTCGACGGGCAGGAGGGATTCCCCGTCGGCGCGGCGACGCGCATCGCGATCTCGCGAGCGCCGGAGACCGTCTCGCTCGTTCGCGCCTCCGCCGGGTCGTTCTGGGACGTCCTCTCGGGCAAGCTGTCGTTCGGCGGCGAGCGCGAGAACGCGGCGCGCTAGCGAGCGGAGATGGCCCGGAGACCGATCAGGACCCTCCCCCAGCTCTCGCTCAAGCAGGTCCGTCTCGTCCGGCTCTTCGGCCTGCTGTTCGTGTTCTCGGTCCTCGTCCTGTACGCGGTCTTCCGCTCGCACCGGTTCCAGGACGCGATGCGCCGCAAGACCGAGCGCGCTCTCTCGGCGCGAATCGGCCGCCAGGTGTCGATCGGCGGATTCGACCTCGCGCTGCTCCCGTTCTCGTTCGTCGTGCGGGACGTCTCGATCGCGAACGACCGGCGGTCGCTCGCGGGGCCGCTCTTCTCGGCGTCGGAGATCGAGGTGCGCGGCGTCCCGACGATCACGAGCGAGACGATCGAGCTCTCGAAGCTCCGCGTCGTGGCGCCGCGCGTCGTCGTCGAGGTCTTCCCGGACGGGTCGACGAACGTCGACCCGGTCCTCCGGGCGCTGCGCGCGGGCAAGGGCGGCGGCAAGGACGTGCAGCTCCACGAGGCGGTGATCCAGCGCGCCTCGCTGCGGTTCCGGGAGTGGAAGGCCGAGGTCGACGCGCTCCTCAAGGACGCCGCGATCACGGCGCGGGCCGGCCGGACGCTCTCGGTCACGCATCTCGCGCTCGCGTGCCGCCAGGGGAGCTTCCGCCTCGAGAACAACGAGACCCTCGAGTTCGCGCTCGGCGCCGAGGTCACGCTCGCGCCGGGGCGCGCCCACCTCACGGGGCTGCACCTCAAGGGCCCCGGAATCTCGGTCGAGGCCTCGGGCGGCGTGGACGACCTCAAGAAGCCCGTCCTCGCGCTCGTCACGAAGGTCGAGACGACCGGCGAGACGCTCACGCGGGCTTTCGGCCTCGGGCTGCCGCTCTCGGGCGCGGTCCGGCTGAACGGTGCTCTCCGCCTCGGCGACCCCGGCGGCCTGAGGGTCGAGGCCGGCTTCGACCTCCCCGCCTCGCGTCTCGCGGTCTTCCCGATGACCGGCTCGGGCACGCTCCGGCTCGACCCGAAGGGCCTCCTCGTCGAGATCGGGCGCGTGAACTACGCGGGCGGGTCCGTCGAGGGCCTCGTCCGCCTCGAGCGCCTCGACCGCCCGCCCTTGCCCGTGCGGATCGACCTCAGCGGGCGCGGGATCGACTTCGAGCAGTTCTTCGCGGACCTCGGCCTCCCGGGCACGGGGCTCATGGGGCGCGCGAACGTCGACACGACGCTCACGTTCGGTCCCGGCGGGATCGAGCACGCGGACGGCGTCGGGCGCCTCGCCCTGACGCCGGACCCCGGACGCCCGTCCGCGGTGAAGGGACGCGTCCCGATCCCCGTCGCCGGCGGCGGCCCGCTCCGGGTGAAGGACGGCCGCATCCTCTTCGACCGGATGCCGCTCACGACGGCCGGCGGCGCGAAGATCCGCGTCGACGGGGCGCTCGCGTTCGGCTCGTGGGAACCCGATCTCACGATCGACGCGGCCGCCGGGGACCTCGCGGAGCTCGAGCGCATCGCGTCCGACCTCTACCCGGCCATCCAGAAGGAGCCGCTGACGCCGCCGCTCGCGCTCGGCGGGACGGGCCGCCTGACCGCTCGGCTCACGCGGAGCTTCTCGGACCCGCGCATCGAGGGCCGGATGGCGGCGACGGACTTCGTCCTGCGCGGGGTGCGGTTCGGCGAGGCCTCGGCGGATTTCCTCGTCGACCGGAACGTCGCGACGCTGTCCCCGTTCGCGGCGCGGGACGGCGGGGGAGCGCTGACGCTCGACGGGAAGATCGGCTTCGGCGGAGCCCTGCACGGCCACTACCGGCTGGACGGGCTCGTCGGCGACTTCCGCGAGTGGCCGCTCGAGAGGGTCCTCGCCTTTCTCGATCTGGACCTCCCCTTGTCGGGCCGCGTGACCGGCCGGCTCCCTCTCGACGGCGTGACGCCGGCGCTCCACGGGAGCGTCCCCCTCGTCCTCGCGGACGCCAGTTTGTGGGGCCAGAAGCTCGACCGGCTCGAGGGCGTTCTCGCGTTCCGGGACGACCGCATCGCCGTCGAGAACGCCGTCGGCCGGCTCGGCGACGCCACGATGACGGGGGGCGGGTCGTACCGGTACGCGGACGGCGCGTACGAGTTCGCGCTCGACGCGAGGGACGTCCCCCTCGGCCGTCTCGCGTCCGTCGCCGGCATTCCTCTGGGCGGGCGGCTGACGGGCCGGGCCTCCGGGAAAGGCGTGCTCGAGAAGCCGACGCTCTCCGCGGACGGGCGCGTCGCCGACCCCGCGTTCGACGGGAAGCCGGTCGCCCGCGCCTCCAAGGAGATCGAGGTGCACGTCCGCGCGGACCGCGGGGCCTGGAGCCTGCGCGCGGAGGCGCCGGACGAGGGCGTCGTCGAGGTCTCGCCGGGGGGCCCGTCCGGCAGGAGCTGGCAGGCGCGCGTCGAGCTCGCGAGCCTCGCCCCGCTCGGGTCGCTGCTCGGCCTCCCGGAGGACGCGGGCTTCGACGGACGTCTGAGCGCCGGGGCGTCGTTCACGCCCGGAGCTTCGGCGCAGGAGCTCGAGGGGGCGGGCGAGCTGTCGGCGGCGCGATTCACCGCGTGGGGCCGCACCCTCACGCTCCGGGGCGGCACGCCCTTCACCGTGTCGGGCGGCCGAGTGTCGTTCGACCGCCTCACGCTCGCCGAAGCGGCCCGGCCCGAGACGCCCTCGGGCGTTCCGACCTCGGTCACGTTCTCCGGGAGCGCCCAGTTCGTCGCGCCGTACGCCCTGGACGTCGCCGCGAGCGGCTCGGTCGACGCCCCGCTCCTGAACGCCTTCGTCGCGCCGCTCCGTCTCGCGGGGCGCCTGACTCTCGACGCGCGGCTCGGCGGAACCGCGTCGTCGCCGGTCGTGACGGGCCGCGCCGCGCTGGACGGCGTGGACGTCACGAGCCCGGAGGGAGGGCCCGCGTTCGAGGCCGCGACGGGCTCGCTCCTCTTCAGCGAGGGGCGTGTCACGATCAGCGATCTCTCGGTGCGCTACGGCGGCGGCACGGTCGACCTCGGCGGCTCCATCCTTCTCGACGGCTGGAAGGTCACGGGGATGCGCGTGACGGCGCTCATCTCGCACGTCAAGGCCTCGCCTTTCGACGGCTTCCGCGCGACCTTCTCCGGAAACCTCCTCCTCCTCGGCGACTCCGCTCCGCGCGCCGTGCGCGGCGAGCTCACGTTCGACCGCGCCCTCTACGACCGAGACCTCTCGATCGACCTCGCGACGCTCCTCCAGAGGAAACGCGTCACGACGATCGGAGCGAGCCCGACCTTCTTCGACCCCATGACGCTCGACGTGAGGCTCGTCGCTCCGCCCGAGTCGATCGAGGTCCGGACGAACGTCGCGCGCCTGCGGGCTTCGGGCGAGCTGTTCGCGCGCGGATCGTGGGGCCATCCTCTCCTCTTCGGAGAGATCCGCGCCGAGGAGGGCGGCCGCCTCACGCTCCAGGGCCAGCGCTACGACCTGCTCTCGGCCCGCGTCCTCTTCTCGAATCCGATCCGGATCGAGCCGTTCTTCGAGCTGGAGGCCCAGGGCACGATCAGCAAGTACGTGGTGACGTTCTCGCTCACGGGCACGGCGTCGCGCCTGTCGACCCGCTTCTCGTCCGATCCCCAGCTCTCCGAGGCCCAGATCATCTCGCTCATGGCCACCGGCGACGTCCCGTCGACATCGGTGGCGGGCGGGCCGATCGGACCGGCGCCGATCTCCTCGGACGAGTCGGTCTCGAAGGCGGCCCGGGAGCTCCTCGCGAGCCTCGCGTCCAACGCCGTCACGAGCCGGACGAAGGAGTTCTTCCGGCTGGACCGGTTCCAGATCGACCCCGCCTTCTCGACGGGCTCCACGTTCGACGCGCCCCGCATCACCGTCGGAAAGTCCCTCGGGAAGGACTTCAACGCGACCGTCTCCTTCGTCCTCTCGAGCAACCAGCAGCAGATCATCACGCTCGACTACCAGCTCTCGTCGACCGCGTTCCTTCAGGCGCGCCTGGACGAGAACGGCGTGTACTCGCTGGAGCTGCGCTTCCGGCAGCGGCTCCGGTGAGGCGGGCCGGCGGCGCGGCCGCTCTCCTCGCCGCGGCTCTCGCCTCGCCGGCGGCCCGGGCCGCGCCGCGCGCGGCGGACGCGTTCTGGGGCAGGACGATCGCCTCGCTCTCGTTCCGCGGAGACGGGCCGATCGACACGAAGCGGATGGGGAACCTCACGGACCTCGGGCCCGGCCGGACCCTGACCGACGGGGCCGTGCGGCTCGCGATCCGGAACCTCTTCGCGACGCGCCGCTTCTCGGACCTCGCCGTCGAGGCGACGCCCTCGGGGAACGGCGTCGCGGTCGTCGTCGTCTTCTCGGCCGCGCCGCGCATCGAGGCGCTGACCCTGACGCCCGGAGTCCCGTCCCGCGGCCGGGTCCTCGACGCGATCGGCCTCGGACCGGGCGATCCGTGGGAGAGCGACCGGAAGGCCGCGCTCGAGGCGGCCGTCGGGACCGTACTGAGGGAGCAGGGCTACTTCGAGCCGGTCATCGGCGTGAGCGTCGGAGCGGGGACGGACGAGACGAGCGTCGACGTGGGGTTCGACGTCCGGCCCGGCCCCCGTGCGGTCGAGGCGCCGCCGCAGTGGGACGGGAGCCTCGCCCCGTTCGCGCCCGCGGACCTCCTCGCGAAGGCGAAGCTGAAGCCGGGAAAGCCGTACCGGAAGGCCGCGGCGCGCGAGGACGCCGACCGGTTCGAGTCCGTGCTCCACAAGAAAGGGTACTCGCGCGCGGAGGTCCGCCTCGTCGACGAGCGCTACGACGCCGCGACCGCGCGCGTCTCGCCGCGCTACTCGGTCTTCGTCGGACCGCTCGTCGTCCTCCGCGTGGTCGGCGAGAAGGAATCGGTCGTGCGCGACCACGCGGACTCGCCCTGGCGGAAGGGCGAGCCGCCCGACGAGGACGCCGTCGAGCGCCTCCGGCTCGGCCTCAAGCGGTCCTACGAGGAGAGCGGTTACGCGAAGGCGACCGTCCAGGTGGCGTTCGACACGCAGCCCGACCACGAGACGGTGACGTTCACGATCGACAGGGGCGCGCGCTGGAGCATCGCCCGCGTGGACGTGCCCGGCGCCGTGAGCCTCCCGCCCCGCAAGGTGCAGTCGGCCCTCGAGACGCGGCCACGCGGCATCCTCGAGACGGGGCGCTACGTCGCCGACGAGGCGGGCCACGACCGCGACGCGCTCGCGTCCCTTTACCGTCTCGACGGGTGGCGGGACGTGAAGATCGCGCCGCCCTCGGTCGCGGACGGAACGGGGGAGCACACGCTCGACGTGACGTTCGCCGTGGACGAGGGCGTGAGGACCGTCGTCGAGGGGATGCACGTCCAGGGGATGAAGCTGCTCTCCGAGAAGGAGTTCGCCCCCCGCCTCTCGGTGAAGAAGGGCATGCCCTACGCCGAGTCGGCCGTGAACGACGACGCGGCGCTCCTCCAGTCGCTCTACGTGGACCGTGGCTTCGTGGACGCGAAGGTCGAGGCCACGACCCGTCTCTCGGGCCCGGCGCCGCCCGAGACCGAGCGGGCGGACGTCACGTACCTCGTCACGGAAGGCCAGCCCGTCGTCTTCGGGAAGACGATCGTGCGCGGGAATCGGCGCACGAAGCCGTTCATCATCGAGGACCGTCTCGCGAACAAGGAGGGCGCGCCCTTCTCCCTCACGAAGCTCCTCGACACCCAGCAGAGCCTCGTGCGGCTCGGCGTCTTCGAGAAAGTCGACATCACGACGTTCGAGACGGATCCCGACACGATGTCGCGAGGCGTCCTCGTCACGGTCGCCGAGGCCCGCCCGTGGAGTCTCACGTACGCCGTGGGCGCCGAGTACAACCCGCAGAGCAACTCGTCCCTGAGCGACCAGCTGTCTCTGCGGCTCTCGCTCGCCGTGACCTACAACAACCTGTTCGGGCGCGCCCTCGAGGTGGGTGTCGAAGGACGGGCCTCGAACACCGACCCCCGCCTCATCTTCACGGCGCGGGACCGCTCGTTCTTCGGCGGCCAGGTTCCTCTGTCGTTCGCCGTGTACCAGACGAAGGACGTCCCCTCGACCGCGTACGACGTCAAGCGCCAGGGCACGTTCCTCCAGGGCGAATACCGCCTCAGCAAGGCGCTCCGGACCGGCCTGCGCCTCCAGTACGAGCTCGTCGAGCCCTCCGCGGACCCCGGGCTCGGCGCGGACCAGCGCGCGAACCAGGAGAGCCGCATCGCCTCCGTCTCGGGGGGCGTCACGTGGGACCGCCGGGACGACCCGCTGAACCCGCGCTCGGGGTTCCTCCTCGGAACGGACGTCAAGTACGCCTTCCCGCTCCTCGCGGCCGACGCGCACTTCTTCAAGATCCTGTCCCAGGCGGGGCTGTACCGCCCCTGGGGGAAGACGCGCCTCGCGTTCTCGCTGCGCGGCGGCGTCATCTGGAATTTCGCGCCCTGTCCGGAGGCCCTCCTCGAGGCGGGGACGTGCAGCCCGAACCTCATCATCCCCGTCCCGGAGCGGTTCTTCGCGGGCGGGACGTCGACGCACCGCGCGTTCACGCGCGACAACCTCGGCATCCCGGGCGAGACGCTGAACGCGGACGGCATCGGCGTGGGCGGCAACTTCATGCTGATCGGGAACGCGGAGTGGCGCGTGCCCGTGAGCGGCGGTTTCGAGGTCGCGTTCTTCCTGGACGCGGGCAACACCTGGGCGGACCCGAAGAACGTCGACCTCTCCGAGATCCGGACCGGCGTCGGCATCGGCCTGCACTACCTGACGCCCGTGGGCCCTCTTCGGCTCGAGTACGGCCTCAAGCTCGACCGCAAGCCCGGCGAGGACGCGGGCGCGTTCGCCTTCGCGGTCGGCTATCCGTTCTGACGGCCGCGGCGAGGGTCACGCCGGGGCTTAGAATCAGCCATGCCCCGTTTCACGGTCCTCGAGACGTCGGCGCTGTTCTCGAACCACGTCAAGTACGACTACCTCTTCGAGCTCGAGATGTGGCTCAAGGGGCTCGAGCGCTTCTTCCAGATCGACTGCCTGCCCCTCTCGGCGTTCGAGCGGTCGCACGCGTCCCTGAAGAACTACGCCGAGGAGGTGTCCGCGGCACGCAGCGGCGTCGCCCACATGGCGATGATCGCGACCCAGCTCCTCGGCGAAGGCCAGGAGGACCTCGCGTCCTTTCTCCTGTACCTCGACACGCAGGTCGCCCGGCCCGGCGGCCGCCGGCGCGGGGACGGGCAGACCGAGCTCGCGCGCGTCGTCGAGACGCTCGACGACTTCACGAAGATCCTCGACGAGCTCGCGAACGTCCCCTTCATCCCGCTCCAGACGTATCTCTCTCTCGGCCGCGTCGCGGTCGGCGCGCTTCGGCAGGACCCGAACCTCGGCGTCCTGTTCCGCGAGAACCTGCGGCCGGTGCTCGACCGCGAGTCCAAGCAGAGCCTCGCGAAGGTGCTCGGGAGCCTGCCCGACCCGGCGCAGCGCGGAGCGCTCGCGACGCTGTTCGTGGCGCTCTTCAAGGGTCTGCGGTACGCCGAGCGCGTCTCGTCCGCGGCCGACGCGCCGTCGACGCGCACGCGGGCCCTGCTCATCTTCAGCCTCCTGAAGGCGGAGAGCGATTCCGTCGTCGCGTACCTCCGCCGGCGCCTGCGCCCCGGATTCGCGGAAGGGTCTCCCGAGGCGGAGGGCCTCGACCGCCTCGCGGCCGCCTTCGAGGCCGAGATGCGGAAGGTGATGGACGTCGACCTCGTCGGCGTCGCGCTCATCAAGGACCCCGACGCCGTCCTCGCGAGGCTCGAGGACGCCGCCGGTCTCGTCCGCGATCTCTATCAGCAGAGCATCATCGGCCTCGCGGAAGCGTTCTCGGCGGGCATCGACGCCCGGGCGCTGTTCCCGGAGTACCGCGCGCGGCTCGACCAGAGTCTGAGGCTGCGCGACGAGCTGGGGCACCTCGTCCGCGCGACGCAGGACTTCCTGAAGACGCCCGACAAGAAACTCCTCCGCGCCCTCGTGACGGAGATCGAGAGCTTCCGGCGCGGCGGCATGCGGCATCTCATGTTCAAGGACTGGTCGCTCTTCGAGAGGTTCCACGCGGGCTTCTCGCGCGAGCGGGCGCCGAGGGCGTTCCTCCCTGCGGCGAACCAGTTCGACGGCTTCCTGAGGACGCTCGTGAAGGAGGTCGGGAAGCGGGCGGTCCTCGCCGACCACCCGTTCCGGGGCTTCCGGCCGGAAGCCGGGCCCGGCGGAGCGTCCCGATACAATTAGGCCGCGCCGCGTCCTGCGGCGCGAGAGCCGAAAGGAAGAGAACCGTGGGCTTCGTATCCGTCGCCGACGCCGCCGCGTCCTACCGGGAGGGGAAGTTCGTCATCATCGTCGACGACGAGGACCGCGAGAACGAGGGTGACCTCTGCCTCGCGGCGGAGCACGCGAGCCCGGCGGCGATCAACTTCATGGCGAGGGAAGGGCGCGGCCTCGTCTGCGTCTCGCTGACCGAGGAGCGCTGCGACGAGCTGGACCTCCACGCGATGGTCGAGCAGAACACGTCGAACTACGGGACCGCATTCACCGTCTCGGTCGAGGCCCGCGGCAAGACGACCACGGGGATTTCGGCCGCGGACCGCGCCGCGACGGTCCTGACGCTCATCGACCCGAAGACGAAACCGCATGACCTCCTCCGGCCCGGGCACACGTTCCCTCTGCGGGCGCGCAAGGGCGGGGTCCTCAAGCGGGCGGGGCAGACCGAGGCCTCCGTGGACCTCGCGCGGATCGCGGGTCTCGCGCCCGCCGCCGTCATCTGCGAGATCATGAACGAGGACGGGACGATGGCCCGGGTCCCCGACCTCCTCGTCTTCTCGGAGAAGCACGGCATCCCGATCGTCTCCGTGGCGGACATCATCCGGTACCGGATGCGGACCGAGCGACTCGTCCACCGCGTCGCGGCGCCCGTCCTCCCGACGCCCTACGGCGAGTTCCGGGTCGTCGCCTTCCGCTCGGACGTGACGAACGAGGAGCACGTCGCTCTCGTGATGGGGACGTGGACGGAGGACGATGCCGTGCTCGTGAGGGTGCACTCGTCCTGCCTCACCGGCGACGTCTTCGGCTCCGGCCGCTGCGACTGCGGCGCCCAGCTCCAGCGGGCCATGGCCCAGATCGCGCGGGAGGGCCGGGGCGTCCTCCTCTATCTCCTGCAGGAGGGGCGCGGGATCGGCCTTTTCAACAAGCTCCGGGCGTACGAGCTGCAGGAGCAGGGACTCGACACGGTGGCCGCGAACGAGAAGCTCGGCTTCGCGCCGGACGTCCGCGACTACGGGATCGGATCGCAGATCCTGCGCGACCTCGGCGTGAGGAAGATGCGCCTCATGACGAACAATCCCTCCAAGTACGTCGCGATCGACGGCTACGGCCTGGAGATCGTCGAGCGCGTGCCGCTCGAGATCCCGCCCACGGACGGGACCCGCGACTACCTCGCCACGAAGAAGGCGAAGATGGGGCATCTCCTCAAGCTGGTCTGAGGCGGGCGGCCGGCGCGCGGGCGGCCGCGGACCGATTGGCGCTCCGGGACTGTCGATTGGCGCTCCGTGGCCAGACGCCCGTCTTGAATCGGGACCCGGAGCCTTCCTAAATTGGGCGGCGTCGGACACAGCCCCGCGGGGCGACGAACCTCGCCGAAAGGAAGGATCCCATGCGCCGCAGCCTTCCGTTCCTCTCCGTGATCCTCCCGGCCACGCTCGCCGCGCCGCTCGCCGCACAGGCCCCACTCCCGGATCTCGTCGTCTCGTCCCTGACGGTCTCGCCGCCGAGCGTCGCCCCCGGGGGCTCGCTCGAGATCGTCTCGGAGATCCGGAACGCCGGGGCCGCCGAGGTTCCTTCGCGCGGCCCGGCGGCCGCTTCGACGGCCGTCGACGTTCGACTCATGACGGGCATTGCCGACGTTCACGGCGATTATCTCGCCGGATGGGGACCGCTGAGGGCCATCCCGCCCGGCGGGACCGAGCACTACACGAGCCACGCCACGGTTCCCGCTTCGAAGGCGCCGGGAGCGTATTTCGTCTGCGTCGACGTCGACCTCGGCCATATCGTCACGGAGAGCAACGAGACGAACAACCGCCTCTGCAAGGCCCTGACCGTGACGGGCGGCAAGAGCGGCCCCGAATTCCGGATCCCCGGCGGCTCGGCCGGCGGTCTCGAAGGCATCCGCCCGGGGACGCTGCCGCCCGGGGCCGGACTCCCGGACCTGACGATCACGGGCGTCTCCGTCGGCGCCGTCAGCGGCGTCAGCCGCGCCGTGCAGGTGACGGTGAAGAACGCCGGCGCGGCGCCGGCCGCGAACTTCCGCGTCGACGCCTTCCAGCTCGCGCCGAAGCGCTGGCCCCTGCTCCTGACGGTCTGCCCGCAGGCGAGCCACGCCGGCGGCTCGGCGTCCTGCGCGTCCGTGTGGGAGACGGGCTCTCTCGCGGCCGGCGCGAGCCGCACGTACGCCGGATGGGTGACGTTCCCGGCGGACCATCACCCGGGCTCGAGCGAACGCGTCGAGTTCATGGCGGACGGCTGCTTCCCGGCGCTCGAGCCGGCTCTCCCGGCTTCGTGCCGCGTCGCGGAGTCGAACGAGGCGAACAACACCTGGCCGGGCACGGTCGTCGTGCCCTGAGGACGGACGACGGCCGGGAATTCGAATTCGCATTTGCCGGAAGGCGACGGGGCGGACGTCCGGCGATCATTCCCGATATCGCTTCGCGAGCTCCTCGGGCGCCTCGCCCCTCTTCACCCCTCTCAGAATCTCCCAGTTCTTCCTGACCGTCTTCCACACGCCCTTTTCGAGGTACCGCCGCGGCGACGTCGCGACGGACGCGGGGATCAGGGCGACGCGCGCGCGCCCCTCCGCGGCGACGAGCCGTCGCGAGAAGTCCCGGTCCTCGAGGATCGGCCAGGGGCGGTGGCCGCCGAGCCGCTCGTAGACGTCGCGCCTCACGAACGGCGCCTGGTCGCCGTACGGGACGCGCGTGACGCGCGTCCGGAGATTCGCCCACCACGCGACCCACGCCATCCGCGCGCCCCCGCCCGAGAAGCCGAGCCGGAAGGCGCCGCCCGCGGCGCCGCGCGCGAGCGCGGCGCGGACTTCCGTCTCCCATCCGGCAGGCAGCAGCGTGTCGCAATGCAGGAAGAGAAGGACGGAAGATTCTTCGAAGGGCAAGACGGCCACCGCCTCGCGCAGGCGCTGGCCGCGCGGCGCCGGTGACAGACGAAGCCGTGCGCCCGCCGTCGAGAAGGCCTCGCGCACGTTCGAAGAAATCCCTTCGTGGGCCGCGACGACGAGCGCGGCCGGCGACGCAAGGGTCGGGTCCCCTCTGACCCTTTCGAAGAAGATCTCCGGTGGGGGAGCCTCGTCGGCGCCTACCGGAACGATCACGGCAATCGAGAGGGAGCCCAGATGCCTCGTCTCCGATAGCATCATGGCACCGTGGCGTATGGCTTCGTCCTCGTCGGCGGGCGCTCGACGCGCATGGGGCGCGACAAGACCCTGCTGCCCTTTCACGGGCAGCCGATGGCGCTGTACCAGGCCGCGAAGCTCGCACGCGTCTGCGGGCGGGCCGCCCTCGTGGGCAAGCACCCCGAGCTTTTCGCCGGATCGCCGTATCCCTTCATCGAGGACGGCGCCTCGCCGGTCGCCGCCGCGTTCGGCGTGGCCGCGGCGCTCGCGGCGTCGCCGGACGACACGAACCTCGTCCTCGCGGCGGACATCCCGCGGATCCCGGAGGCCTTCCTCGAGGCGCTCCTGGACGTCGCCGACGCGATTCCGGCGGACGCCGTCGTCCCCGTTTCCGGCGGCTCGCCGCAGCCGCTCTGCGCCGTCTGGCGCCGGTCCGCCCATGCGCCGCTTCTCGCACGCCTCGCCGCGGGCGACTACGCTCTCCTCGGAGCGCTCCAGGAGCTGCGCACGGTTCTCATCCCCGAGGACGTGACGTCCGCGCTTCCGGGCGGCGCCCCCGCGAGCTTCCTGAACGTGAACACACCGGAGGATTATGAGAAGGCCGAAACCTCGAACGCGGGCGCCGCGGCTGAGCCATCTCGACCCTGAGGGCCGCGCCCGGATGGTGGACGTCTCGGAGAAGGCCGAGACGGTCCGCTCGGCGCGCGCCGTGGCCGTCGTGACGCTCGGCCATTCCGGCTGGGCCGCGCTCGACGCGGCCGAGAACCGCAAGGGCGACGCCCTCGCGGTGGCCCGCCTCGCGGGGATCCAGGCCGCCAAGAGGACGGCCGAGTGGATTCCGCTCTGTCACCCGCTCGCCTTCGACGCCGTCGACGTCGCGGCCGAGCGGCTCGCGCCGCGCCGCGCCGTGGCGCTGACGGCCGTCGTGCGCGGGACGGCCAAGACCGGCTACGAGATGGAGGCGCTCGTCGCCGCCGCGGCTGCCGCGCTCGCGCTCTACGACATGTGCAAGGCCGCGGACAAGGGAATCGTCATCGGGCCGGTCGCCCTCCTCGAGAAGACGGGCGGAAAGAGCGGGAGCTGGCGGGGCGGGCTCAGCGGACCGGCAGCGCCCTTCGCGCGAGCGCGCGGGCGACGAACCGGAAGCGGTCGCCCCACGGCAGGCGGAGGAGGTTCGTCTTCACGACGCCGCGCGTGAAGAACGTCTTTCGCGAGTAGTCGATCGCGACGTCCACGAGGACCGGACGCCCGGCGTCGGCGATCGCCTTCGCGCTCGACACCACGGAGCGGATCTCGCCGTCCGTCGCGAGGCCCAGCGCCTCGGCGCCGAGGGCTCGGGCGAGCCCGGCGAGATCGTGGTCGGCGAGCGTGCTCGAGGCCTTGCGTCCGAGAGCGGTTGCCTGGAACTGCGCGATCTGGGCGAGCTCGCGGTCCCTGAGGACGAAAACGGCGACGCCGAGCCCGTTCTGTGCGGCCGTCAGGAGCTCGAGCCCGGTCATGAGGAACGCGCCGTCGCCCGCGAGGGCGACGACCGGCGACTCGGGGCGCGCGAGCTTCGCGCCGACGGCGGCCGGGACCGCGTATCCCATGCACGAAAAGTCGACGGGGGAGAGGAGGCGGCCCGGCCGCTCGAGACTCAGACCCTCGACGGCGAGGAACGTCCCGTTGCCGCTGTCGGACGTGAAGATCGTCTCCGGCCCGAAGGCGGCCTGGAGCGCGCGGAGGAGGAGATGCGGGGAGACGCGGCTTTCCGAGGGCCGCGAGAGCTCCTCGTCGACGACGGCGCGCCCGGCCGCGATCCTCTCCCGGAGGAGGCGGTCGGGGCCGCGGGGATCGAGGCGCGGAAGGAGCGCCGTCACGAAAGCGCGGGCGTCGGAGGCGACCGGGAGGTCGGCGGGGTAGTTGCGGCCGGGAACGGCGGGGTCGATGTCCGCGTGGACGAGGGGCCGGGGCGGGTCGAGCCCGTAGCTGCCGGTCGCCACTTCGCCGAAGCGGCAGCCCAGCGCGAGGGTCGCGTCGCACGAGGCCGCGACGTCGCGCGCGAACTCCGGCGCCGCGTCGCCGAAGCCCGGCCACAGGAAGAGAGGGTGCGACTCGGGGAACACGCCTTTTCCCTGGAACGTGGTCGCGACCGGCGCTTCGAGCCGCTCCGCGAGGGCGACGATGTCGGCCTCCGCGGCGCCGAGACCGACGTAGAGGAGAGGCCGCTTCGCGGTTCTCAGGATCGTCGCGGCGCGGTCGACGTCTTCCCCGCGCGGCGCGGGCGCCGGGGTCTCCGGCGCGAGCCGCCCCGCCACCGCCTCGTGGCGGAGGAGGTACTGGTCCGCGGGCACCTCGACGAAGACGGGCCCCGGCGTTCCGGCCCGCGCGATCCGGCTGGCGCGGCGCACCGTCTCGTAGAGCTCGCCGCCCCGTGCGGAGAGGAACTGCGCCTTCGTGATGGGCCGCGCGAGGGCGATCTGATCGACGTCGTGGAGCTGGAACGCCCGGCCCGTGTCGCGCCGAATCCCGCAGCCGAGGACGAGCATCGGAATCCCGTCGAGGAACGCCTCGGCGATCCCGGACATCGCGTGCGTGAGGCCGGCCCCCGGCACGACGTTCACGCAGGCCATGCGTCCCGACGCGCGCCAGGCGGCGTCCGCCATGAAGGAGGCGCTCTGCTCGTCCGTCACGAGGACGGTTCGGACGGACTCCGAGGACGCGAGGGCATCCCAGAGCTCGATGTTGTGCGTGCCGGGGATGCCGAACGCGAGCGCGACGCCTTCGTCCTCGAGAGCCCGGACGACGGACGCGGCGCCGGTTTCCATCGTCAAGGCGCGCTCCCCGGCGCGCCGAGGAGCGCGCCCGCGTCCTCGCGGATCCGCTCGGCCGCGCGGTCCGCGAGGGCCATGACCGTCAGGTAGGGGTTGATCTCGAGGCAGTCCGGGAAGAGGCTCGAGTCCGCGACGAACAGACCCTTCCTCCCGTGGACTCGGCCCCACGCGTCCGTGACGGAATCCGCCGCGCTCGACCCCATTCCGCAGCCGCCCATGAGGTGCGCGGCCGAAACGGAGATCCGCCCGGTCCGGAAATTCCGCTCGTGGATCCGCGCGTCGATCGCGCCGGCCTCCTCGCGCCCGAGGAGCGGCGGGTCGGCCGAAGGCGCGTGCACGCGCCGGGCGCCCGCCGCGAAGAAGATGCGAGCGGCGGTGCGCGTCGCCCTCACGAGCGACGCCACCGTGGCTTTCGTGAAGGAGTAGTGGACGACGGGCCGGCCGGCCGTGTCGACGGCGATGCGATTCTCCGGGACGGCCCTGTCGCACGCGAGGACGAGGATCATCTGGAGGCGCCGGAACGCGCGCATGAGCGTCGCGTGCGGAGCGCCGAAGCCCGTGAGGTTCTTCGCCGTCGTGAACGGGAAGTACATGCACGTCTCGAGGACGAAGCCCTCCTCTTCCGCGCGGTCGAGGTAGAAGCTCTTCGGGTGGCCGACGTCGTTCGTGATGGGGCGGTCGTGCTCGGCGACGAGGATGTGGGCCGGGTGGCAGGTGAAGCCGGCGCCGAGGCGGGGCAGGGACGGCCCGAGCCCCGAGCGCAGGAGAAGGGCCGTCGTCCCGATCGATCCGCCCGCCGCGACGATCGCCTTCGTCCTCACGGCGTAGTCGCCCGCCGGCCATTCCGAGGGGACGCCCTTCTCGCCGGGCCGCGGGGCCGAGACGCGGAGCACGACGCGCCCCTCCTCCACGCGCAGCGCCTCGGCGCGCGTGACGGCCTCGACGCCGTCCCGAAGCGCGGCCGGGAGCTGGACGCGGTGGGTCCCCTGCTTGGCGCCGTTCGGGCAGCCGAGGTTGCAGAGGCTCGAGCCCCGGCAGCCGCGGAGGTTGAGCGGGAACTGCTCGGCCTTGAGGCCCGCCTTCGCGCAGCCTTCGACGAAGAGGCGGTTGTTGTCGTTGAGGAGCTCCGGCGCGAGGAGATGGACGCCGTTCTCGTCCATGAACCTCCGCGAGCGGGCCTCGACGTCCGCGTGCGTCAGGCCCGGAACGCGCCAGCCCTCGATGACGCGGCGGGGCGCGACGAGCGACGTCCCCGTGTAGACGACCGTCGAGCCGCCCCAGGCGCGCCCGAAGGCGAGCGTCATCGCGCCGTCCGCGGTGAGGAAGCCGCCGCCGTCCTCGTAGAGGGCGTCGGCCATCTCGGCTTCCTTCCCGGTGAATTCCTCGTCGCGGAGGCGGGGGCCCTGCTCGACGACGAGAATCCGGTAGCCGGCGCGGGCGAGAGGCGCGAGACGTTCCGCGACGGTTCCTCCGCCGGCACCCGACCCGATCACGACGACGTCGTACGTCATCTCCCTCATGCCCGCCGCGCCTCCCATCCGCGGGCGTCGGCGCCGTAGCCGATCTCGGCCGCGGCCTCGGGGCGGGCGTAGTAGCCGAGGAAGACGAGCGTCCGGAGGCCCCAGAAGCCGCGCCTGAGGAGGAGGATCGGCGCGTGCTCGAGGCCCGACAGGACGCGCGTGCGCTGGTCGGGTTCGCACGCCGTGAAACCCCGCCCCCATCGCAGCCGCGGCAGGAACTCGATCGCGCGCAGGAACAGGACGAGCTGGCGCCGCACGGCGGCGGGCCGGCTCTCGAGCGTGCGCTCGACGAGGGACTCGAGGGCGCCCCAGGCCGGCTCGTCGAGAGCAGAGGCCTGCGGCACGACGGTCACCGCGATCGAGCGGAACGTGTCCCGGACCGGATCGAGAACCATGGGGCAAGACTAACCCCGCGGCCGGATCGATATGGTACGGCGACGGTCCTCATTGAGCTAGACTCGAGCCCGGCATGGAAAAGGCCCTCGTCGACGGGCACGGGCGGCGCATCACCTACGTGAGGATCTCGATCACGGACCGGTGCAACCTGCGCTGCGTCTACTGCATGCCGGAGGATCAGAAGTTCCGGCCTCTCCCGCACCTGCTGACGCGGGACGAGGTCCGCCGCGCCGCGCGCCTGCTCCGCGACTTCGGGATCGAGAAGATCCGCCTGACGGGCGGTGAGCCGACGACGCGTCCCGACCTCGTCGGCATCGTGAGCGACCTCGCCGCGATCGGCTTCCCCGGCGGGATCGCGCTCTCGACGAACGGAGTCCTGTTCCCGCGCGTCGCGCACGACCTCCTGGCCGCCGGGCTCACGAAGGTCAACATCTCTCTCGACGCGGCCGAGGCCGAGCATTTTCGGAAGATGGCGCGCCGGGATCACTACGCGCCCGTGCGCGAGTCGATCGACCTCGCCCTCTCGCTGCCCTTCGACTCCGTGAAGATCAACGCGGTCGTGATCCGCGGGTTCAACGACGACCAGATCCTCCCGCTCGCGGCCCTCACGAAGGACCGGAAGCTCGGCGTGCGCTTCATCGAGTTCATGCCCTTCGGCGACAATGCCTGGAAGGACGAGGACTGGATCGGCTGGCGGGAGGTCTGGGACCGGCTCGCCGGCGCCGGATACGTCCTGACCCCGATCGAGAAGACGCTCGTCGCGGGCCCGGCCGACGAGTACTCCGTGACGTCCCCCGCGGGCCTTCACGAGGGATCGCTCGGGTTCATCACGCCGGTGTCGGACCGATTCTGCGACACGTGCAACCGGATGCGCCTCACGCAGGACGGTTTCCTCAAGGGGTGCCTGTTCGGCCACGCGGACGTCGACCTCCTCAAGCCGATGCGTGCGGGAGCGTCGGACGAGGAGCTCGGGGCGCTCATCCAGCACGCGGCGACGGTGAAGGAGGAGCGCCACCCCATGTTCGTCGGGATGGAGAAGGCGATGCTCCCGCTCCACGCCCGGAACATGAGCGAGATCGGCGGCTGAGGCGCGGTGCGCGTCGCGCTCCTGACGATCTCCGACCGCTCCTACCACGGCGAGCGCGCCGACAAGACGGGCCCCGCGGTCGCCGACGCGATCCGCCGGCTCCTCCCGGGCGCCTCGATCGTCGAACAGACGATCCTGCCGGACGAGAGAGACGACATCGAATGGAACCTCCGGCGGATCGCCGACACGTCCGCCGCCGACCTCGTCCTGACGGCCGGTGGCACGGGACTCTCCCCGCGGGACGTGACGCCGCAGGCGACGCGCGCCGTCGCGGACTACGAGGTGCCCGGCATCGCCGAGGCGATGCGCGCCGCGACGCGGGCGGCCCTCCCCTCCGCGATGCTCTCGCGGCAGGTGGCGGCCGTGCGCGAGCGGACGCTCGTCGTGAACCTTCCGGGTTCGCCGCGGGGTGCCGTCGAGTGCCTCGACATCGTGGCCGAAGTCCTTCCGCACGCCGTGACGACGCTGCGCAACGAGGCCGGGGACACGCACCCGGCCCGCGTCGAACGGACCTGAGCGCCCCTGGGGTCGGCCCGTTGAACCGGCGGCTCTTCCTCGCGACGCTCCTCGGCGCCGTCGCCGAGTCCCGGCGCATCCTCGGCGCCCCGCTCACGCGGCGGATCCTCCGGCTACGGACCGGCGTCGTCGAGGAGGTTCCGCTCGAGGACTACGTCGCCGCCGTCGTGCCGGGGGAGATCGGCCCGCGCGCCCCTGCGGCGGCGCTCGAGGCGCAGGCCGTCGCGGCGCGCTCGTACGCGGTCGCGCGCGCCGAGCGCCACGCCGAAGAGGGAGCGGACCTCTGCGACGGCACGCATTGCCAGGTCTTCCGCGGCCTCGCAGCCGCGACGGAGACGTCGCGCGCGGCCGCCGCCGCGACGGCGGGTGTCGTGCTCGCGCAGGGCGGAAGGCCGATCGCGGCTCCGTTCCACGCCGTCTGCGGCGGGCGGACGGCGCGCCCGCGCGACGTCTGGGACGACGAAGAGACGCCGGACCTCGAGCCCGTCGTCGACGACGCGTGTCTCCGCGCGCCCGGCGCCGTGTGGGAGTTCACGCTCGTGAGGCGGGACGTGCCGCCTCTCGCGGCGACGATGGGGTTCCCGGAGGGGCGCCTTCTCGAGGTCTACGGGCACGATTCGAGCCTGCGCGTCTCGATGGTGCGTCTTGCCGCGCCCGGCGGCGCATCGCGTGTCGTGCGGGGCTTCGTGTTCCGCAAGGCCGCTTCGGACCTCTGGGGGTGGGCGTCGGTGCGCTCGACCGACTTCGAGGTCGAGGAGACCCGGCCCGCGTACGTGCTCCACGGCCGAGGCACGGGCCACGGAGCGGGGCTCTGCCAGGCGGGGACCGTCGTGCGCGCGCAGAGAGGCGAAACGCGCGACGAGATCCTCGGTCTGTACTACCGTGGGGCGTCGGTCGTCCGGCTAGACTCGCGTTGATGAAGACCCGTTCGCACGAGAAGCAGGCCCGACTGATGTCGGGGCTGGATTTTCTCCTGGAAGGTGAGGAGGGCCGAGAGCCCCGCGGCCACGGCCTGGCGTCGGGCGAGGCCCTCCTTCGCGCACGCGAAGAATCCTCGTCTTCCGGCGATTCGGCCGGCGGAGCGATCGCTCGCGCGCGGCGGGTTCTTTCCGGCAAGCGCCTCGGTCTCCTCTGCAATCCCGCCACCGTCACGCTCGACTTCGTCCCCGCGCCGCAGGCGCTCCTCTCCGCGGGCTTCGACGTGCGCGTGCTCTTCGGCCCGGAGCACGGACTGACCGGCGCGGCTCAGGACATGGAGGCCGTCGCGGGAGGTGAGCCCTCGCGCCTGCCCGTGATCTCGCTCTACGGGGAGACGTACGCCGACCTCGCTCCGAGGGACGAACACCTCGAGGGCCTCGACGCCGTCGTGTGCGACCTCCAGGACGTCGGGAGCCGCTATTACACGTTCGTCTGGACGATCGCGCTCGTCATGCGCGAGTGCGCAAGGCGGAAGATTCCCGTCGTCGTCCTCGACCGGCCGAACCCGCTCGGAGGGGAGATCGTCGAGGGAAACCTGCCGGAAGAGAGGCTCCTGTCCTTCGTCGGCCTCTACCCGGTGCCCGTGCGCCACGGGATGACGGCGGGGGAGATCGCGCGGTGGGTGAACGCCGAGCAGGGGCTCGCCTGCGACCTCGTCGTCGTCCCGATGCGGAAGGCCGGCCGGGCGCCCACGCGCCGGGAGATCGCCGGGACGCCCGCGTGGGTCCTGCCCTCGCCGAATATGCCGTCGCCCGAGACGGCGCGCGTCTATCCGGGCGCGTGCCTCCTCGAAGGGACGAATCTCTCCGAAGGGCGCGGCACGACGCGACCCTTCGAGCTCCTCGGCGCGCCGTGGCTGGACGCCGACGAGGCCGCCGAGCGCGCGAACGCGCTCGGAATGCCCGGCGTCGTCTTCCGCCCGCACGTCTTCAGGCCGACCTTTCACAAGCACGCGGAGAAGACCTGCGGTGGTCTGCAGGTGCACGTGACGGACGCCACCGCCTTCCGTCCGTACGAGACGTATCTGCGCCTCCTCAAGGCGCTCTTCGACCTCGATCCGGACCGCTTCCGCTGGCGGACCGAGACGTACGAGTACCGCGACGACGTCCCGGCGATCGACCTCCTGACGGGCACGGCGACGTACCGGCGGCTCGTGGGGACTGGCGAGCCGCTGGACGAGTGGATCTCGACCTTCCGTGGCGACGAGGCGCGCTTCGTCGAGCAGCGGCGGCCGCACCTGCTCTATTCCACTCGAAGAAATTCCCCGGTCGTTCTCCTCGTCACCGGCGCGCACGAGTCCGGCAAGACGACGGTCGCCGTGAAGCTCATCGAGGCGCTCGCGAAGGAAGGGCTGAGTGTCGGCTCTCTCAAGCACACGGACCACACGTACGAGACGGACGTCGAGGGGAAGGACTCGCAGCGACACCACGCCGCGGGCGCGGAGCCGGCGGTGCTCGTCGCGGGGCGCCGGAGCGCGGTCCACCGCAGATGGGGGTCTTCTGCTTCGGACCCTCTCACGGGCTCCGCTGCGGCGCTCGAGCGGCCGGCTCTGTCCGTTTTCCTGGAAGGTGACTACGGGCTCGGCGAGTGCGACGTCGTGATCGTCGAGGGGTACAGGAGCGAGGCGTATCCGAAGATCGAGGTCTGCCGCGCGGCGACGGGGCGGGCGCCGCTGTCCGAGAACGATCCCTCGGTCATCGCCGTCGTCACGGACCGCGCCACTCAGCACGCATCTTCGATCCCCAGATTCACTTTCGATGAAGTCCCCGGTCCCCTTCTTCTCTTTCTAAGAAAATCCCCGGTCTTCTCTCTTCTTCATCAGAATGAGGTCGGCGCATGAAAGCCATCCTCGTTCCGAAGCCCGGCGGTCCGGAAGCGCTCGTCTACGGCGACGCGCCCGATCCCGTCCCGGGCCCCGGGGAGGTTCGCGTGCGCGTCCGGGCGACGGCCGTGAACCGCGCCGACCTCCTCCAGGCGGAGGGGAAGTACCCGCCGCCGCCGGGCGCGTCCCCGATCCTCGGCCTCGAGGCGGCGGGGGAGGTGGAAGGGACCGGGGCGAAGGTGTTCTTTCTCCTGCCGGGGGGCGGATACGCGGAGAAGGCCGTCGTGCCGCGCGGCATGCTCATGCTGGTGCCGAGCCGTCTCTCCCTCGCGGAGGCCGCGGCGATCCCGGAGGCGTGGTTCACCGCTTACCTGAACCTCTTCTTCGAGGGCGCGCTCAAGCCGGGCGAGCTTCTCCTCGTGCATGCCGCGGCCTCGGGCGTCGGCACGGCCGCGATCCAGCTCGCGAAGCGTGCCGGCTGTTCGGTCGTCGCCACGGCGCGATCCGAGAAGAAGTGCGACGCGCTTTCGGCGCTCGGCGCCGACCTCGTCGTCGACACCTCGCGTCAGGAGTTCCTGAGCCGGATCGAGGCGAAGTTCGGCAAGGAGTCCGTGGACCTCGTCCTCGACTCGGTCGGTGGTCCGCTCTTCTCGCCGAACATCCGGTCGCTGCGACGCGGCGGGCGCATCGTCCTCATCGCGAGCATGGCCGGACCCGGCGCCGAGATCGACCTCAGGGCCGTGCTGTCCAAGCGCCTCCGGATCATCGGCTCCACGCTTCGGTCGCGGCCCGTCGAGGAGAAGGTCGCCCTGACCGAGGCCTTCGTACGGGACGTTCTGCCCGCCTTCGAGGACGGCAGCCTCGCTCCGGTGATCGACTGCGCGTACCCCCTCCGCAACGCGGCCGAGGCGCACCGGCGGATGGCCGCGAACGAGAACGTCGGCAAGATCGTCCTGCTCGTGGACTGACGTGGCGCGCGTCCCGGCGCCGCCCCGCTCCGTCGTCTTCGACCTCGACGGGACCCTCCTCGACTCGTACGCGGCGATTCACGAGTGCCTGTCCCTCGTCCTCGCCGCCTTCGGGCGGGAGCCCGTCGCGCCCGAGGAGACCCGCCGCATGGTCGGCCACGGCCTCGAGTCCCTCGTTGCACGGGCGGTCGGGGAGGCGAACGTCGCCGAAGGGGTGCGGATCTTCCGCGAGCGCTACGAGAAGATCGGCCCGGCGTCCTCGACGCTCCTCCCCGGCGCCGACGCCGTCACGCGCCGCCTCGCGGACGCCGGGATTCCGCTTGCGATCGCCTCGAACAAGCCGGCCCGCTTCACGAGGGAGATCCTCGGGGCTCTCGGCCTGCTTTCCCGGTTCGCGTTCGTCGCGGGCCCGGACGACGGTTTCCCGCCCAAGCCGGCGCCTCACATGGTCTTCATGGCCCTCGCGACGATGGGCGCGAAGGGCTCCGAGAGCGTCTACGTCGGGGACATGCCCGTCGACGTCGCGACGGCCCGGGCCGTCCCGATGCCCGTCGTCGGGGTGCCGAGCGGGAGCGCGACCGAGGAGGAGCTCCGGGCCGTGTCGCCCGACTGCTTGATAAGAAATCTCAACGAGCTTCCCGCCCTCCTCCTTTCGTAGAATCCACCCATGAACAACTTCGATTCCACCACCGGCTCCGCAGGCCAGGTGCGCTTCTTCAACCCGGGCCCCGTCTGGGTCCGGCCGCAGGTGCTGCAGGCGCTCACCGGCCCCATGCTCTCCCACCGCTCACAGGCGTTCATGGACCTCTACGGGCGCATCCTCGACAAGCTCCCGAAGGTCTTCCGGACCACCCCCGGCCGCGTCCACACCCTCGCGACGTCGGCGACCGGCGTGTGGGAGGCCGCTCTCGTATCCTGCGTCGAGGGCCCGGTCCTCTCGCTCGGCAACGGCGCCTTCTCCGACAAGTGGGGCGAGATGTCCCAGCGCCTCGGACTCGAGACCGACGTCCTCAAGGTCGAGTGGGGAAGGCCCGTCACGCCCGACGCCGTGAAGGCGAAGCTGGCCCAGAAACGGTACGCCGCGGTCACCGCCGTCCACAGCGAGACGTCGACGGGCGTCCTCAACGACCTCGCGGGGATCGCGAAGGTCGTCCGCGAGAACTCGGACGCGCTCCTCTTCGCGGACTGCGTGACCTCTCTCGCCGGCACGAAGGTCGAGACGGACGCGTGGGGCCTCGACGTCGTCCTCACGGGCTCGCAGAAGGCCTTCGCCCTCCCTCCGGGGCTCGCGCTGTTCGCGATGTCCGAGCGCACGCTCGCCGCCGCGAAGAAGAAGAGGTTCCGCGGCCTCTACCTCGACCTCGTCGACATCGACGCCTTCGCCCAGAAGAAGCAGACGCCGACGACGCCGTGCCTGCCGCTGCTCTACGCGCTGGACGTCCAGCTCGACCACATCCTCGACGAGGGTGTCGAGAACCGCTGGGCCCGGCACGAGGCCATGCGCCGGACGGTCGCGGACTGGGCGGCGAAGAACGGATTCCGGATCTTCGCGGAGAAGGGAGCCGAGTCGCCGACCGTCACCTCGATGATCCCGCCCGAGGGCGTCAACGCCGAGGAGCTCAACAAGGTCCTCAAGGCGGCGAAATGGACCACGGGCTCGGGCTACGGGAAGCTCAAGGCCACGAACGTCCGCATCGGGCACATGGGCGACGTCGACGTCCTGTCCGTCGAGAACTACCTGAAGGCTCACGAACAGGCCGTCGCCGGGCTGCGCGCCAGGGCGACGGTCCCGGCGTGACGGGCCGGGTCCTCGTCGCGGAGCCCCTGTCGGAAACGGGCCTCGCCGTCTTCAGGGCGGCGGGGCTCGCCGCCGACGTCCGGACGGACCTCTCCCGGGAGACCCTTCTCGCCGCCATCGGGGAGTACGACGCCCTCGTCGTGCGCTCGGCCACGCAGGTCGACCGCGAGCTCCTGACGGCGGGGCGGAAGCTCCGGGTCGTCGGGCGCGCCGGCGTCGGCCTCGACAACGTGGACGTGAAGGCCGCGACCGAGCGCGGCGTCCTCGTCGTGAACGCTCCGTCCGGCAACGTCGTCTCCGCGGCGGAGCACGCGATCGCGCTGCTCCTCGCGCTCCTGCGCCGGATCCCCGAGGCACAGGCCTCGCTCAAGGCCGGGGAATGGAAGAGGACGAAGTTCGTCGGCACCGAGCTGCAGGGCAAGACCGTCGGCCTCGTCGGCCTCGGACAGGTCGGCTCGCGCGTCGCGGCGCGGCTCCGGCCGTGGAACGTGACGCTCCTCGCCTTCGACCCGTTCGTCACGCCGGAGAGGGCCGCGGAGCTCGGCGTGAAGCCGGTCCCGCTCGACACGCTCCTCGCGGAAGCGGACGTCGTCTCGCTCCACGCGCCGGGCGGCGCGGAGACGAAACACCTCCTCGGGCCCGCGCAGTTCGCGCGGATGAAGAAGGGTGCGCTTCTCGTGAACTGCGCGCGCGGAGCGCTCGTGGACGAGGCGGCGCTCGCCCTGGCCCTCGACTCGGGGCGGCTCGCGGGAGCGGCCCTGGACGTCTTCGCGGTCGAGCCTCCGAAGGATCTCGCCCTCGTGAAGCACCCGAAGGTGCTCTGTACGCCTCACCTCGGCGCCTCGACCGTCGAGGCGCAGGACCGCGTCGCCGTGGAGACCGTCGAAATGCTCGTCGAGGCCCTCGGGGGCTCTCCCTTCGTGGCCGCCGTCAACCTGCCGTTTCCGGCGGGCGGCGACCCGCATGCCGCGCTCCCCTGGATGAAGCTCGCGGAGCTCGCGGGCGCGTTTCTCGGCCAGGCGGCGGAAGCCCCGCCGACGCGCATCACCGTGACGCTCGCGTGCGTCCCCGAGGGCGCGCGCAAGGCGGCCGTCGTCGCGGCGGCGAAGGGCGTCCTGTCGCGGATCGAGGAGGTGAACCTCGTGAACGCCTCGGCGGTCGCCCGGGCGCGCGGGATCGAGCTCGCGGACTCCGTGAGCGAGAACGCGTCGGGATACGCGAACCTCCTGACCGTGTCGGTCGAGACCGCGAAGGGGCCGCGGAGCGTCTCGGCGACGCTCTTCGGCGACCGGCACGGGCGGATCGTCTCGCTCGACGGCCTCTCGCTCGAGTTCCGGCCCGAAGGGACGATGCTCGTCCTCGCGAACCGGGACGTCCCGGGCGTCATCGGGCGCATCGGGACGTTTCTCGGGCAGCGGGGCGTGAACATCGTGGACTTCGCGCTCGCGCGGGGGAGCGGCGGCCGGGCGGCCGCCGTGGTGCGCGTCGAGCCGCCGGCGGGCGGCATCGGGCCCGAGCTCGTGCGGTCCGTCTCCGCGTTGGAGGGCATCGAGTCGGCCCGCCTCGTGACGTGCGGGTGAGGCCGTGACGGCGCCGCCTCTCCGGGGAAAGAAGCGTGTCGGCGTCGTCTTCGGCGGGCCGTCGCGCGAGCACGGCGTGTCGTTCCTGTCCGCGCGGTGCCTCCTCGAGAACCTGCCGGGCGGAGAGTACGAGGCGATCCCCATCTTCGTCGGCAAGGACGGCCTCTGGCACGGCCCCCAGGCCTCGAGGGCGGAGATGGACCGCCAGCTCGCGCGGCCCCCGAAGGACCTCCTCCTCGACGGCGTCAAGCCGGGCAGCCGGCCGGCGCGGACCTCGGAGATCGTCGACTCCTTCTTCTCCGCCTGGCACGCCGCCGGAGCCGACGTCCTCTTCCCGATCGTGCACGGAACGTTCGGCGAGGACGGAGTCGTGCAGGGTCTCTTCGAGTCCCTCGGCGTCCCTTACGTCGGCTGCGGCGTCGCCGCGTCGGCCGTCGGGATGGACAAGATCTTCATGAAGGCGGCGTTCGCGGCCGCCTCTCTCCCGCAGGTGAAGTACGTCGGGCTTTCCCGCGCCGAGTGGAAGGCCCCCGCGGCGCGTGCCGCGCTCGTGACGCGGATCGACGGCCTCGGCTATCCCGTCTTCGTGAAACCCTCGTGCGCCGGCTCGTCGGTGGGCGTCTCGAAGGTCCGCGAGGCGTCGGATCTCGCGAACGCCGTCGAGGCCGCGCTCCTCGTGGACTCGCGCGCTCTCGCCGAGAAGGGAGTCGACGCGCGGGAGATCGAGTGCTCGGTCCTCGAGGGCGGGAACGGCGGCCCGACGGAAGCCTCGCGCCCCGGCGAGGTCGTGCCGGGACACGAGTTCTACGACTACGAGGACAAGTACATCGACGACGACGCCAAGACGATCGTCCCGGCGGACCTGCCCGAGAGCCTCCGCGAGGAGGTGCGCCGGCTCGCGGCGCGCGCCTTCGACGTCATCGGGGGCGAGGGATTCGCCCGCGTGGACTTCTTCCTCGAGCGCGGAACGCGCCGGATCCTCGTCAACGAGATCAACTCCCTGCCCGGCTTCACGCCGATCTCGATGTTCCCGAAGATGTGGGAGGCGAGCGGCCTTCCGCTCCCGCAGCTCCTGGACCGGCTCGTGAAGACCGCGTTCCGCCGCCCGGCGCGTGGCCGCTGATCAGCGCGCGACGACGATTCCGGCGAGGCCGAGCTCTCCGAGCGTCGCGTTCGCGGCGTCCGCCTTCTCGCGGGAGGAGTAGGGCCCGAACTTGACGCGCTTGAGGCCCCGGAAGTCCTCGATCCAGGGCGAGGGGTAGCGCGCGGCGAGCCGGTCGCGCAGCCTGACGGCGTTCTCCTCGGAGCCGAACGCTCCGGCCTGGACCGCCCACGCCGCGGGCTCGCTCCGCGTCGCCGTGTTCGCGAGCGTCGGGGTGGTCGGCTCGTCGGTCTTCGCGCGGATGCGCGCGTTGTCGCCGAGCGCCACGATGCGCAGCGAGACGGGCACGACGCCGTCGCCCACGGAGCCGATCTCGCTCGCGGCCGCTCTCGAGAGGTCGACGATCCGCCCCGCGACGAAGGGGCCGCGGTCGTTCACCCTCACGCGAACGGTCTTTCCGTTTCGCTCGTTCGTGACGTCCACGACCGTGCCGAGAGGCAGCGTCCGGTGCGCGGCCGAGATCTTCTCCGGCCGGAACGTCTCGCCGGAGGCGGTCGGGAGGCCGTCGAACTCCTTCCCGTACCACGACGCGAGCCCGCGCTCGACGGAACCGGGCGTCGGCGTGGGGGCCGGGGGGACGTACGTTTTCGCCTTCGGCGTGGAAGAGCACGCCACGAGGGAAAGCCCGAGGAGGATTAGGAGGATTTGCCGATATGCGGCGGCTGCTGATGCAGCCGCCGATAGAAGGAAATCGTCGTCCCGAATACCCGATGTCAAGGGTCTTCGACCGCTGCGCGGCGCGCGGAGCGCGCCCTTGACATCGGGAATTCGGGAAAATACGTTCCTCCGTCGGTGGCCGCGAATGCGGCCGCCGATGGCAGAAGATCCCCTCTTCCTCTTCAGACGCGCACTTCCTCGTGCGTCTCGCCGGCGGCCGCCTGCGGGTCCGTCGCGAGGATGGGCTCGATCTCGGTGTCGAGGAACTCGTCCACCTGCTCCGGCGCCCGTCCGATGAACCGCGCGGGGTCGGAGGCCGCCTGGATCTCGGCGGGCGTGAGAGCGAAGGACGCGTCGGCCGCGATCCGGAACAGGAGGTCGTTCTCGCCGCCCTCGCTCTTCAGGCGATCGCTCGCCGCCTGCGCGAGGACGCGGATCCTCTCGTGCAGGACCTGGCGGTCGCCGCCCTTCTTGACGGCCGCCATGAGGACGTTCTCGGTCGCGAGAAAGGGCAGCTCGACGTCGAGGTGCCGCCTCACGACGGACGGGTGAACGACGAGCCCGTCGGCGACGGAGTCCCAGAGAAGGAGGATCGCGTCGGCCGAGAGGAACGCCTCCGCGAGCGCGAGGCGGCGGTTCGCGGAGTCGTCGAGAGTTCGCTCGAACCACTGCGTCGCGTGGGTCCAGCTGCCGTTGTCCGAGACCGAGAGGAGCCAGCGCGCGAGGGCGTTCATCCGCTCGCTCTTCATGGGGTTGCGCTTGTACGGCATCGAGGAGGAGCCGACCTGCTTCTTTCCGAACGGCTCCTCGACCTCCTTGAGATGCTGGAGGAGCCGGACGTCGTTCGCGAACTTGGAGGCCGAGGCGGCGAGGCCCGCGAGAGCGGAGAGGACGAGCGCGTCCTGCTTGCGCGTGTACGTCTGCCCGGAGATCAGGAGCCGGTCCGTGAAGCCGGCCTTCTCGGCGACGAGCCGGTCGAGGCGCTCGGCCTTGTCCGCGTCGCCCTCGAAGAGGGCCACGAAGGACGCCTGCGTCCCCGTCGCGCCTTTGCAGCCGAGGAACCGCAGCTCGTCGGCCCTCCTCACGAGCTCGCGATGGTCGAGCGCGAGATCCTGCAGCCACAGGCAGGCGCGCTTGCCCACCGTCGTCGGCTGGGCGGCCTGGAAGTGCGTGAGGCCGACACAGGGAAGGTCGCGGTAGGCCCGCGCGAAGCGCGCGAGGCGGCCCATCACGCGGACCGTACGGGTTGCGAGCAGGCGGAGCGCGTCGCGGAGGAGGAGGAGGTCCGCGTTGTCGCCCACGAAGGCCGACGTCGCGCCGAGGTGGAGGACGCCCCTGGCGGCCGGCGCGACGTCGCCGAGCGCGTGGAGGTGGGCCATCACGTCGTGCTTCGTGTCGCGCTCGTAGCGGTCGGCCGCGGCGAGCTCCTCGTCGGTAGGGATGAGGTGGGCGCGCAGCGCCTCGAGCGAGGCCTCGGGGATCGGAAGGCCCAGCTGCCGCTCGGCCTCGGCGAGCCAGAGCCAGAGGCGTCGCCACGCCGTGAACTTGGAACGCGCCGAGAACAGGGTGGACATCTCCGCCGACGCGTACCGCGCCGTGAGCGGGTTCTCCCAGCGGTCGGCGCTCGAGACGGGTTCGCTCACTCTTCCTCGATCTCGTCGTCGGTCGGGAGGCGGAACTCCTTCACGTCGTCGTTCCCGCAGATCGTGCAGAACGCGCTCGTGATCCCTCTCCGCTCCTCGTACTCGAAGCCGTAGCAGGGCGTGTCGCAGTTCAGGCAGACGACGAAGGCGACCTCTTCCATGCGATCTCCGCGCGGGGTCCTCAGGGTAGCATCTTCGGGCGGCCGCGCGCCGCCATCGCCATGACGCTCGCCATCGAGTCCGAGATCGGCCGGCTCCGCTCCGTGCTCGTGCACGAGCCGGGGCGGGAGATCGACCGGATGGTCCCGTCGATGATGCAGGACCTCCTCTTCGACGACATCCTCTTCGGAGCGCGCGCCCGCGAGGAGCACCGCCGCTTCCGACAGGTCCTGAGGTTCGTCGCGGACGAGGTGCTCGAGGCCCGGGACCTCCTCGAGGAGGTGCTCCACGACGCCGAGGCCCGGAACGCCCTCCTGAGCGAGCTCGCGGGCCTCCTCGCGTGGCCGCCCGCGGTTCTCCTCGCCCTGAACGACCTCCCGGCGGACCGGCTCGCGGCCGGCCTCGTCGAGGGCGTCGACCGTCCCCGTCCCGAGATCACGGGCTCGCTCGACTCGCTCTACCTCCTTCCGCCGGTGCCGAACTGGTTCTTCCAGAGGGATCCCGCGGTCGTCCTCGGCGACCGGGTGATCCGGAGCGCGATGGCGACGCGTGCGCGCTGGCGCGAGCCGATCCTCTCGGGGGCCATCTTCGCGTTCCATCCGCGCTTCGGCCGGCGCGCGGACGCGTTCTGGTTCCGGGAGTTCGCGTCGGAGGAAAAGAGTCTCTCGTGGGCCCGCATGCGGCCGACGCTCGAGGGCGGCGACGTCCTCGTCCTCTCGGCCGAGACCCTCGTGATCGGCTACTCCGAGCGCACCGAGAAGATCACGATCGAGCGCCTCGCCGAAGCCCTCCGCCTCGGACGCTCCCGGGTGAAGCGCATCTTCGTCGTCGCGATCCCGCCGCAGCGCGCCACGATGCACCTCGACACGATCTTCACGCGTCTGTCTCCGGCCGAGTGCCTCTGCTACGGGCCGATGATCCTTCCCGGCGGGGCCGAGGAGGTCGACATCTACGAGGCGGACCTCACGGGGCGCGAGGTCTCGTGGACGACGCGGGACGACCTCCTCTCGGCCCTCCGGGCGCGCGGGATCGACCTCGAGCCGATCCTGTGCGGCGGCGCCGACCCGGTCGACCAGCAGCGCGAACAATGGACGGACGGCGCGAACCTCTTCGCGCTCGCGCCGGGCCTCGTCCTCGGCTACGACCGCAACACGCGAACGGCCGACGAGCTCGCGCGCCACGGGTACGCGATCCTCACGGACGACGATCTCCTGCTCGGCCGGGCGACGCTCGAGCGGAAGAAGCCGGTCAAGCAGGCGATCCTCATGTCGGCACCCGAGCTCTCGCGCGCCCGCGGCGGGCCCCGCTGCATGACCATGCCGCTCGCGCGCGATCCGGTGTGAGAATGGAAGGGCGATGAAACGAAAGGACCTGATCTCGATCCACGACCTCGCGTCGGCCGAGGTCGGCGCGCTCCTCGCGCGCGCCGCGGACGTCAAGGCCCGGCCCCGCGAGTACCGGACCGCGCTCTCCGGACAGATCCTCGCGATGATCTTCGAGAAGTCCTCGACGCGGACGCGCGTCTCGTTCGAGGCCGGGATGACGCAGCTCGGGGGAGCGGCGCAGTTCCTCTCCTCCCGCGACATCCAGCTCGGGCGCGGCGAGCCCGTGGCCGACACGGCGCGGGTCCTGTCGCGGTACGTGAACGGCATCATGGCGCGCACGTTCGCGCATCAGACGGTGCTCGACCTCGCGCGATACGCGTCGATCCCCGTCGTGAACGGCCTCACGGACCTCCTCCACCCGTGCCAGGCCCTGACGGACTACTTCACGATGTCGGAGAGGTTCGGGAGCCTGAAGGGTCTGAAGCTCGCGTACGTCGGCGACGGGAACAACATGGCGCACTCGCTGATGTACGGCGGGCCGAAGTGCGGGGTCGACGTCGCCGTCGCGACGCCGAAGGGCTACGAGCCCGACGCGGGGGTCGCCGCGAACGCCCGCGCGGACGCGGCCGCCGCCGGAACGAAGCTTCTCGTGACGAACTCGAAGGAGGAGGCCGCCGCGGGCGCGCACGTCGTCTACACCGACGTCTGGGCCTCCATGGGACAGGAGGCCGAGCAGGGCAAGCGCGCGAAGGACTTCGCGGGCTGGACGGTCTCGAGCGCCCTCATGGAGCTCGCCGACCGCGACGCCGTCTTCATGCACTGCCTTCCCGCGCACCGCGGCGAGGAGGTCGCCGCGGAGGTCTGCGACGGCCCGCGCTCGGTGATCTTCGACGAGGCCGAGAACCGCCTGCACGTCCAGAAGGCGATTCTCGTCACGCTGATGGGCGCGCCCTGAGCCGTCGCCCGGCCCTCCTCCTCTGCGGGCTCGCCGTTCTCGCCGCCGCGCCGGCGTGCCGCCGCGCGCCACGCCCCGGAGCCCCCGCCGCGCCCGCGGACGAGCGGGCCGTCGTGACGCTCGAGCGCGTGGCGGGCAGGGCCGACGCTTCGGCGAAGTCGGCGGTCGTCGCGACCCTCGTCCGCGGGACCGCCGTGACGGTCCGGGAGGTGAGGGGCGACGCCGTGCGCGTCTCGTCCACGGGCGCCGAAGTCTGGGTGCCCGCCGGGAGCGTCGAGCGCGAGCGCGACCGCGAGGCACGCGAGGCCCGCGCGGACGCGGTGAAGGACTTCGCCGTGCAGCCGGGCCGCGCCGTGGAGCCCTGCCCGATCCTCCTCGCGCCGGACTACGGCGCCGCACGCTGGGGGACGCTCGAGGACGGGGACGACGTGGACGTGATCCTCGCCGACCACGACTTTTTCGGGGTCCGGCTCGCGGGCGGGACGCTCGCGTTCGTTCCGGCCCGCTCGATCCGCCTGCTGCCGTCGGCCGTGGCCGCGGCTCCGGGCGGCCCGCCCGGAAAGGGCGTCGCGCCCGAGATCCAGGCCCTCGGCGTGCCCGACCGGGAGACTCTCCCGACGGCGCGAGCCGCGCTCGCTCCCGTTCCCGGCGTCCCCGACACGCCTGCCTCGCCCGAGGCTCCGCCCTCGCGGACACCCGCGGCGCCGCTCACGGCGCTCCCGGAAGGATCGGAGCTCCCGGTCCTCCTGACGCGGGTCGACCCGCCGTACCCGGACGCGGCGCGCAAGCTCCGGCTGAGCGGCGACGTCGCCCTCCGCGCCGTCGTCGAGGCGAACGGCTCGATCGGCCGCGTCGAGGTCGTCACGGGCGCGCCGTTCGGGATGACGGAGGCGGCGGTCGACGCCGTGAGGAAGTGGACCTACCGGCCCGCCCGGGTGAACGGACAGCCCGTGGCGGTCTGGAAGGTGATCCGCGTCAAGTTCACGCTGCGTCCCGAGCGCGAGCCACCTCCGGACTGACTTCGCCTCCTATAATCGCGGCCTTCCATGCCGCTGCTGGAGCTCGTCTACGAGGTCGAGGGGCAGACCCGGAGGTTCCTCCTCTCGGGCGAGGACGTCACGATCGGCCGCTCGAGCGAGAACGGGATCATCCTCAACGACTTCTCCGTGTCGCGAAAGCACGCGCTTCTCTCCGAGCGGGCGGGCGTCTGGACGATCGAGGATCTCAAGTCGACGAACGGACTGAAGGTGAACGGCGATTTCGCCCCGAAGGCGGAGCTCCATCCCGGCGACGTCCTCGCGATCGGCACGTTCACGCTCACGGTCCGCGAGCAGCCGACGTTCCGGGGTCGTCCGTCCGTCTCGATCAGCGACTCGAGCGCGACGTTCGTGCGCTCGATCGCGGACTTCAACCGGGACTTCGGGTTCGACGCGCCGGCGCCGGTCAAGGTCAAGGAAGACCTCGCCGGCACGATGGCGGGGCGCCGGCCGGCGACGCGCGAGAAGGTCTTCGAGGCGATGGTCCTCGTCGCCCGGACCCTGATCGAAGCGCGCGAGGTCGGTCAGATCCTCTCGAAGGTCGTCGACCTCCTCTTCGACTTCCTTCCGGCCGAGCGCGCCGTCGTCGTCCTCCTCGAGGAGGACGGCCGTCCGACCCCGACCCTCGCGCGCCGGCGCGGGAAGGAAGGCCCGGATCCGGAGGCCTCGTTCTCGCACACGATCGTCGACTCCGTCGTGCGGGACCGGGTCGCCGTCCTCACCTCGGACGCGCTCGCCGACGACCGTTTCGAGGCGGGCCAGTCCATCCGCATCCAGCAGATCCGGTCCGCGATGTGCGTTCCGCTCTGGGACCGTGACAACGTGATCGGAGCCCTGCAGGTCGACACGCCGCTCAAGGCCGGCACGTTCACCGCCGACGACCTCGACCTCCTGACGGCGCTCGGCAACTTCGCGGCGGTCGCGATCGAGCGCGCGCGCCTCCAGGGCCGCATCGAGCGCGAGGAGCGCATCCGGGAGCGCCTGTCCCGATATCACTCCCCGGGCGTCGTCGACGAGATCGTGACGGGCGGCCCGCAAGGCGTCGAGAGCGTGCGCACGCGCGAGGTGACGGTCTTCTTCGCCGACATCGTCGGCTTCACGTCCGCGGCCGAGTCGATGGACCCCGAGGAGCTCTCGCGCTTCCTCGAGACGGTCTTCACGTTCGCGGCGGACGCGATCTTCGAGCAGGGCGGGACGCTCGACAAGTTCATCGGGGACGCCGTGATGGCGTTTTTCGGCGCGCCGATCGCGCAGGCCGACCACGCGCGCCGCGCGGTGGCGGCGGCCGCGAAGCTCGTCGAGAGCCTGCACGCGTGGAACATCCAGCGCGCGGAGCGCGGCGAGCGGCCCGTGGCCGTGCGCGTCGGCGTCAACACCGGCAAGGCGTTCGTCGGCGACATCGGGTCGGACCGGCGCGTGGACTACACGGTTCTCGGCAACACCGTGAACGTGGCGGCGCGCCTCGAATCCACCGTCGCGGGCCCGAACGAGGTCGTCGTCGGCGTCGAGACCGCCCGCCAGGCCGGGGCCGCGTACGACTTCGAGCCCCTGGGCGAGCAGAAGCTCAAGGGCCTTTCGAAGGGGCTGACGGCCTTCCGCCTGAAGCTCGACGCCGCGGGCCACCCCGTCCAGCCCTCGTGACCGATCCCCTCTCGGGACTCACCTTCGTCACGTCGAATCCGGGCAAGGCGCGGGAGGCCGCGGCCTTCCTCGGGCGCCCGGTCGCCGCGAGAGCGGTGGATCTGCCGGAGATCCAGTCCCTCGACTTCCGCGAGGTCGCGCGCGCGAAGGCGATCGTGGCGGCGCGGGCGCTCGGCGTGCCGGTCCTCGTCGAGGATTCCGGGCTCGCGATCGCGGGCTGGGGAGGCTTTCCCGGCCCGCTCACGAAGTGGATCACGGCGGGCGTCCTCGGGCAGGAAGGCCTCGCGAAGATGCTGGACGGATTCTCCGATCGCGGCGCGGAAGCGGTGTCGGTCCTGGCCCTCGCGCGGCCGGACCAGCGCGAGGCCGACGTCGTCGTCGCCGAGGGGCGCGTCGCGGGCTCGATCGCGCTCCACCCGCGCGGCGAGAACGGCTTCGGGTGGGACGTGCTCTTCATCCCCGAGGGAGAGACGCGGACGTTCGCGGAGATGAGCGAAGAGGAGAAGAACTCTGCTTCCCATCGGGCACGGGCGTTCGAACAGCTGCGGCGGCTGCTCGCGGTGTGAGGTTCGAGACGGGCCTTCGGATTTCTTAGAAGGGTGAGGGGGGCCGGCGTGGCGCGTGACCACCGGGGCGACTCTCGAGCGGCGTGCGCTCGATCACCTTCCAAGAAGAACGGCGCGGGCGCGGAGCTCGTCGGCGAGGCGGTCGATCTTTCCCTCGAGCTCCTCGCGCGTCCCGTCCGTCCGGATCACGATGTCGGAGACCTCCTCGCGCGCCGCGTCCGAGAACTGCGCCGACATGCGCTTGACGAATTCGTTCGGGTCCGTCTCCCCGCTGCGCTTGATCGCGCGCTGGAGCCGCACGTCCGCCGGAGCCGAAACGGCGACGAGCACGTCGAACCGCTCCCGCCCGCCGGTCTCGACGAGGAGCGTCGCTTCGACGACGCCGAGCGGCTCCCCCTTCTTCTCGAGCTCCGTGAACCACGCCGCCTGCTCGTTCCTCACGAGCGGGTGGATGAGGGCGTTCAGCCTTGCCAGCTGCTCGGCGTCGTGGAAGACGCGCACGGAGAGCTTCTGCCTGTCGACGGACCCGTTCGCGGCCAGGAACTCCGCGCCGAACGTCTTCGCGACGGCGCGCGCGCCGGCGGCGCCGGGCTCGTAGAGGTCGCGGACCATCCGGTCCGCGTCGCGCACCGGGATCCCGCGCCTCTCGAGGCCTTCTCCGATCGTGCTCTTGCCCGACGCGAGCCCGCCCGTGAGTCCCACCTTCAGGATCACCCGCGCCTCGCTTCACACAGCTCCAGCGTGTTCCGGAGGAGCATCGCGATCGTCAGTGGGCCCACCCCGCCCGGGACCGGCGTGTAGCGCGAGGCTCTCGGGAACGCCGTCGCGGGATCGCAGTCGCCGACGAGCGTCGCGCCGTTCCTCTCGAAGGCGGCGAGGCGCTTCGCGTCGCCGGGGAAGAAGCGGTCGACGTCCGCGCGGGACGTGACCCGGTTCATCCCGACGTCGACGACGACCGCTCCCGGCTTGACGAAGTCCCCGGTCACGAAGCCCGGCCGGCCGATCGCGGCGACGAGGAGGTCGGCCTCGCGGCAGAGGCCGGGAAGTTCCCTCGTCTTCGAGTGCGCGACCGTCACGGTCGCGTCGCTCCGGAGGAGGAGGAGCGCCATGGGCTTTCCGACGATGTCGCTCCGCCCGACGACGACCGCGCGCGTCCCCCGGAGCGGGACCTCCTCGCGCCGGAGCAGCTCGAGGATCCCCGCGGGCGTGCACGGCACGACGGCCGGCCTGCCCTGCAGGAGCCGGCCGGCGTTCTCGGGGTGAAATCCGTCCGCGTCCTTCCGCGGATCGACCGCCTCGAGGATGCGCGCGGTCGCGATGTGCCTCGGGAGCGGGAGCTGGACGAGGATGCCGTCCACCGCGGCGTCGCGGTTCAGGGCGTCGATCGTCGCGAGGAGGTCGGACTCGGGGAGCGAGGCCGGAAAGCGGAGCGTCCGCCCCGCGAAACCGGCCTCGCACGCGGCCTTTTCCTTGTTTCGGACGTAGGTCGCGCTCGCCGCGTCCTCTCCGACGAGGACGGCGGTCAGGCCGGGGACGACGCCCCTCGCGGCGAGCCTGGCGGCGCCGGCGGCGACGCCCTCGCGGATGGCCCGGGCGACGGCGCCGCCGTCGAGGATGCGGGATTCCATGACCCCATATTGTGACCGAGAGTTACTTGACAGGGGCGGGGAGGGAGGGTAATTTCCACTGCCCTGCGGGTGTCTGTCCGAGCCCGCGAGTCGTGTGCCGTCGGGGCGCTGGTCTTTCGATGCATCCTCGGGAATCCGCATCGTGAGAGTGACCCCGCATCCTCCAACGGGGTCGTGAAACCCCTCAACAGCCCCGGCCGGAGACGACCGTTCCCGTGAGTACCCGCACGCCGCTTCCCAAGATTTCCGACCACACGCGCCGCTGGATCGTCGTCGACGCCGACGGAAAGGTCCTCGGGCGCCTCGCGACGCTCGTCGCGCGCCACCTCACGGGCAAGACGAAGGCGATCTACACGCCCTTTCTCGACACGGGAGACTTCGTCGTCGTCGTGAACGCCGAGAAGGTCGCCCTGACCCGCGCGAAGGCCCAGACGAAGATCTACCGCCGCCACACCGGCTTCCCGGGCGGGCTCAAGACGGTCGAGTACGGCAAGCTCCTTTCCGCGCGCCCCGAGCGCGTCATCGAGGAAGCCGTGCGGGGCATGCTCCCGAAGACGAAGCTCGGCAAGAGGATGTTCAAGAAGCTCAAGGTCTACGCGGGTCCTCACCACCCGCACACCGCGCAGGCCCCGGCGGCCGTCGCGGTCTGACCGGATCGACAGGAAAGTCCAAGGAGAAGCGCACCCCGTGACGAACCTCCAGTACCAGGCCGTCGGACGCCGCAAGGAATCCGTCGCCCGCGTCTTCCTCCGTCCCGGCAAGGGCACCGTCCAGGTGAACGACCGCACGTTCGAGGACTACTTCCCGAACGACGTCCTCAAGATGGTCATCCGTCAGCCGCTCCAGCTCACCGAGATGGTCGACAAGTTCGACGTCGTCGCCCTCGTCGAGGGCGGCGGGAGCGCGGGCCAGGCCGGAGCGATCCGGCACGGGATCGCCCGCGCCCTGTGCCTCTTCAACGCCGAGCTCCGCGGCGCGCTCAAGAAGGCCGGCCTCCTGACGCGCGACTCGCGCATGAAGGAACGCAAGAAGTACGGACAGCGCGGCGCCCGCGCCCGGTTCCAGTTCTCGAAGAGGTAATGGGGGACCCATGAGCCAGATCACGATGAAGGAGCTGCTCGAGGCGGGCGTTCACTTCGGCCACCAGACGAAGCGCTGGAACCCGAAGATGAAGAAGTACATCTTCGGCAAGCGCAACGGGATCTACATCATCGATCTCCAGAAGACGCTGAAGTGCTTCCGCGAGGCAGCCGCGTTCATCACGGACGTCGCCTCGCAGGGCAAGAACATCCTCTTCGTGGGCACGAAGCGGCAGGCGCAGGACGCGATCTACGAGGAGGCCAACCGCTGCGGGATGTTCTACGTGAACAACCGCTGGCTCGGCGGCACCCTCACGAACTTCGTGACGATCCGCAAGTCGATCTCGCGCCTCAAGGAGATCGAGGCGATGCTGGCGGAGGGCTCGGACGCGATCCTCACGAAGAAGGAGCGCATCCAGCTCGATCGCGAGAAGGCGAAGCTCGCGAAGAACCTCGTCGGGATCAAGGAGATGGAGGAGCTTCCCGACGTCCTCTTCGTGATCGACCCGAAGAAGGAGGCGATCGCGGTCCAGGAGGCGAAGAAGCTCGGGATCCCCGTCGTCGCGATCGTCGACACGAACTGCGACCCCGACGACATCAGCTTCGTGATTCCCGGGAACGACGACGCGATCCGCGCGATCAAGCTCTTCACGGGCAAGGTCGCGGACGCGGTCCTCGAGGGCCTGCACGCCCAGGAGGAGCGCTTCGTCGGCAAGGTCGTGCACGGCGAGGACGAGCCGATGCCCGCGAACTTCCAGGTGACCGACGCGGGGGCGGCCAAGCCCGAAGGCCCCGCCGTTCCCGTCCAGGCCTGATTCCGATCCGCGCGATTCGGGCCGGCGGGAGGACACGAGTCCCCCGCCGGCCTTTTTGACGTCAGAGAGGTCCCCATGGCGATTTCCGCAGTGATGGTCAAGATGCTCCGTGACAAGACGGGCGCGGGAATGCTCGATTGCAAGAGCGCGCTCGAAGAGGCGAAGGGCAACATCGACGAGGCCGAGAAGATCCTCCGCAAGAAAGGCCTCGCGGCCGCCGCCAAGAAGGCCGGCCGCGTCGCCGCGGAAGGTCTCGTCGGCTACAAGGTGGAAGGCGGCACGGCCGCGCTCGTCGAGTTGAACTGCGAGAGCGACTTCGTCGCGAAGACCGAGAAATTCCAGCGAATGAAAGACGCGCTGACGTCCTTCGTCTTCGACCACGCCGCCCTCGGCGACACCGTCGAGGGAAACGTGGCGGCGCTGGCGGCCATGCCGCCGCCGAAGAGGATGCCCCACCCCGGCGCGACCATCGCGGAGTCCATCCAGGCCTTCATCGGCGATCTCGGCGAGAAGACCGAGATCCGCCGCTTCGCGCGGCTCGTCGCGGGCCCCGGGTCCGCCCTGACCCTCTATGCGCATCCGGGCGACAAGACCGTCGTCGTGATCGAGACGAAGGGAATGCCCGCGGACCTCGCGAAGGACCTCGCGATGCACGTCGCGGCGCTCGCGCCGCAGTTCGCGAGCCGCGCCGGCGTCTCCGCGAAGGCGCTCGCGGACGAGAGGGAGATCGCCCGCGCCAAGGCGATCGCGGCCGGGAAGCCCGAGGCCGTCGCGGAGAAGATGGTCGAGGGGATGATCGGCAAGTGGTACGGCGAGGTCGTCCTCCTCGACCAGGCCTTCGCGAAAGACGACAGCAAGAAGGTCTCGCAGGTCATCGCGGAGCGCGGGAAGGACGCCTCCGTGGTGCGGTTCGTCCGCTTCAAGGTCGGGGAGGGCATCGAGAAGAAGGGCGGGGACTTCGCCGCCGAAGTCGCCGCGCTCACGAAGTAGGAACGTGGAACCCCGTTACCGCCGGGTCCTCCTGAAGCTCTCCGGGGAGGCGCTCCTCGGCGGACAGCCCTTCGGCATCGAGCCGGCGGTCGTCGCCCGCATCGCGGACGAGATCGCCGAGGTCGCCCGACTCGGCGCAGAAGTCGCGATCGTGATCGGAGGCGGGAACATCATCCGGGGCGTCTCCGCGGCGACGCAGGGCATCGACCGCGTCACGGGCGACAACATGGGGATGCTCGCGACGGTCATCAACGCCCTCGCGCTGCAGGACGCCATGGAGAAGCGCACGATCCACACGCGCGTCATGACGGCCTTCGAGGTCCGCGCCGTCGCCGAGCCCTTCATCCGCCGGCGCGCGATCCGCCACCTCGAGAAGAAGCGCTGCGTGATCTTCGCGGGCGGAACCGGCAACCCCTATTTCACGACGGATTCGGCCGCGGCCCTGCGCGCGAACGAGATCCGTGCCGAGGCGATCCTGAAGGCGACGCGCGTCGACGGGATCTTCTCGGACGACCCGAAGACGAACCCCGCGGCCGAGTTCCTGCCCCGCGTCACGTACCAGGAAGTGCTCGAGAAGCGGCTCGCCGTCATGGACGCGACGTCGATCGCTCTCTGCCGCGACAACCGCATGCCGATCCGCGTCTTCAATCTGCTCGTTCCCGGGAACATCCGGCGAGTCGTCCTGGGCGAGGCGGTCGGCAGCACCGTCGAAAACGCAAAGGCCTGACCGGGCCCGCGCACCCCGAGGAGCCGAACCATGCCGTTGACCGAGATCAAGAGGGAAACCGAGAGGCGCATGCACGCGTCGCTCGAGGCCCTCAAGCACGAGCTCAAGCATCTCCGTACGGGGCGCGCCTCCGTGGGCCTCCTCGACGGGCTTCTCGTCGAGTACTACGGGACGCCGACACCCCTGAACCAGGTCGCGAACCTCTCCGCGCCCGACGCGACGCTCCTCGTCGCCGTGCCGTTCGAGCCTTCGCTCTGTCCGGCGATCGAGAAGGCGATCCGGACGAGTGACCTGGGCCTCAATCCCTCTTCCGACGGCAAGGTCGTCCGGATCCCCGTCCCCCAGCCCACGGAGGAGCGCCGCAAGGAGATCGTCAAGAAGGCGCACGGGTTCGCCGAGCAGGCCAAGATCGAGATCCGCCGGCACCGGCACGAGGCCAACGACGCGCTCAAGAAGGAGGCGAAGGCCTCCTCCGTCTCGGCCGACGACGAGAAGCGCGCCCTGGACGAGGTCCAGAAGCTCACGGACAGGAGCGTCGCCGAGGCCGACCACATCCTCAAGTCCAAGGAAGCGGAAGTCCTCGCGCGGTGAGCCAGGCCACGGCCCTCGTCCCGGCGGCCGGTTTCGGAACCCGATTTCACGAGGGCGGGCCGAAGGCGCTCGTCCTCCTGGCCGGAAAGCCGCTCGTCGTCCACGCGCTCGAGCGCCTCGCCGAATCGCGGAGGGTTTCTTCGGCCGTCATCGCCATCCCCGGCGGCTGCGACGGAGAGTTCCACGCGGCGCTCCGGGCGTCGCCCCTTCCGTACGCGCTCGCCGACGGAGGCGTCACGCGGCGCGACTCGGTCTCCCGCGCGCTCGCGGCCGCGGATCTGCCGGACGACGACTCCCTCGTCCTCGTCCACGACGCGGCGCGGCCGCTCGTCGACCCCCTCGAGGTCAAGGCGGTCGTGGACGCGGCCGACGCCACCGGCGCGGCGATCGCGGCCTACTCGCTCGTCGAGACGATCAAGCGCGTCGAGGCCGGAAAGATCCGGACGACCGTTCCCCGGAGCGACCTCGTCGCCGCGACGACGCCGCAGGCCTTCCGCGCGGGGATCCTGAAGAGGGGACTCGCGAGGGAGGGCGGCCCGGAGGCGACGGACGACGCCGAGCTCGTCGAGAGGACCGGCGCCGAGGTCACGGTCGTCCTCACCTCGCGCTGGAACATCAAGATCACGTATCCGGAGGACCTGGCCTGGGCGGAGTCCTGGCTCCGTCGTTCGGGAGCCTGATCTCGTGAGGATCGGACACGGCTTCGACGCCCATCCGCTCGCTCCCGGCCGCCGGTGCGTCCTGGGCGGCGTCGCGATTCCCTCGGACGCGGGCCCGATCGGCCACTCGGACGGCGACGTCGTTCTCCACGCCCTCGCGGACGCGCTCCTCGGGGCCGCGGCGGCGGGCGACCTCGGCACGGTGTTCGGGACGGATCGCCCCGAGTGGCGCGGCGCCTCGGGCGAGGCGCTCGTCCGCCACGTCCGGGAGCTCACGGACCATCCCGGGGTGCTCAACGTCGACGTCACGATCCTCGCGGGGCGTCCGCGCGTCGCGGAATACCGCGATGCGATGCGGACGAACATCGCGGCGCTCCTCGGGATCGGCGCCGCGCGAGTCTCGGTGAAGGCGTCCTCCGGGAACGGGCTCACGGACTTCGGGCGCGGAGAGGGCGTCGCCGCGACGGTCGTCCTCCTCACCGAGGGCGACGCGGCCGAGTAGCCGCGCGTGATCGTCTCCGGCTTTCATCCCGTGCGCGAGGTCCTCGACAAGAGGCCGCGCGCCGTCGAGGTCCTCCTCGTCCAGCGCGGACGGAAGGACGCCCGCGCCGCCGGGATCGAGGAGCTCGCCCGGGCGGCCGGCGTTTCGGTGCGCCTCGTCGCGCGGGAGGAGCTCGACCGAATCGCCGGCCGGGCGCACAACGGCGTCGCGGCGCGCGTCGCCGAGCGCGCGTACGACGACGTCGAGGCCTGCCTCGCGGGCCCGAAGGGCGGGCGGTGCGTCCTCTTCCTCGACGAGGTGGCGGATCCCGGTAATCTCGGCTCCGTTCTGCGGACGGCGGCGGCCGCCGGTGCGGCGGTCGTCATCACCGAGCGCCATTCCGCCGGCCTGACCGAGGCCGTGGCCAAGACCGCGGCGGGAGCGCTCGAGCGGGTCAGGGTCGGGCGCGTCGTCAACGCCGCGCGGTTCCTCGCCCGGGCGAAAGAGGCCGGTTTCTGGATCTACGGGGCGGCGATGGAGGGCGAAAGTCTCTGGGAAGTGGACATTTCCGGCGACGCGGTCCTCTGCCTCGGCTCCGAGGGAGCCGGACTGCGCCGCCTGACGAAGGAAACGTGCGATCGCTTGATTTCGATTCCGATGGTCTCCGGCGCGGGTTCACTGAACGTGTCGGTCGCGGCCGGGGTGCTCCTCTACGAGTGGGCGAGGCGGCGCGCGGGGCCGGGTTCGAACGACGGCATGAAAATGGCTTGACGCGGTTTCCCATCGGCTGGTATAAACCGTGGTTCGCGCCTCGCCGGGTGCGCGAAGCCGTGCGTTCTTGGTGTCTCCACGGTTATCGGGTCGCACGGTCGAGCTTTCTCTGGGGGGAACGCGGGTGCTGGCGTAGCTCAAATGGTAGAGCAGCCGATTTGTAATCGGCAGGTTGCGGGTTCAAGTCCCATCGCCAGCTCCAGGAGAGCCGCCGGGGGCCGACGGGACGGATGAACGACGGGGAAGGGCAGATGGCCGAGTGGTTAATGGCAGCAGACTGTAAATCTGCCGCACCTTGCGTGCTACGGGGGTTCGAATCCCTCTCTGCCCACCATCAGCAGGGGAGCGCCGCCCACGTAGCTCAGTCGGTAGAGCACGTCCTTGGTAAGGACGGGGTCAGCAGTTCAAATCTGCTCGTGGGCTCCATGTTTCGGGGAAACCCGGAGGCCGGGTTTCCCCGGACCCTTTCCACGCCAATCGCTCTCTTAGGCGGGAGTAACTCAGGGGTAGAGTCACAGCCTTCCAAGCTGTTGGTCGCGGGTTCGAATCCCGTCTCCCGCTCCATTCGAACAGCTTGCCTTCCGACGACGAAAAGGGGTGTAGCTCCAACTGGCTAGAGCGGCGGTCTCCAAAACCGTAGGTTCGGGGTTCGAATCCCCGCACCCCTGCCAACCTCGGCCCGGACCCGACGATGACGACGGACGCAAAGGACGAACGAACGACATGAACCTCAGCGAGCGCTGGACGCACTTCCGCGAGTTCCTCGGTGACGTCAAGAAGGAGACCGTGAAGGTCTCGTGGCCGGACCGCGACGAGGTCGTCGGGACGACCGCGGTGGTCCTCGTCTACACGTTCATCGTCGGGATCTTCCTGTTCCTCGTGGACGCGGGCGTGACCCCCGTGGTGAACAAGCTCTTCGCCGCCTTCGGCGGCTGACGGCGAGACGACAAGGACGGACACGTTGAGCGAAGTCGACCCCCAGGAACAGACGGGCGTGGCCCCCGTGGCCGGGCCCCACATGGACTGGTTCATCGTCCACACGTACTCGGGCTTCGAGGACCGTGTCGTCACGGAGCTGCAGAACCGCATCAAGGCGCTCGGGATGGAGGTCCACTTCGGCGAGATTCGCGTCCCGAAGGAGACCGTCGTCGAGATGAAGGCCGGGAAGCGCCGCAACGTCGAGCGGAAGTTCTTCCCGGGCTATGTCCTCGTCCAGATGGAGATGTCCGACGAGACCTGGCACCTCGTGCGAAACACGCCGAAGGTCACCGGGTTCGTCGGCGGCTCCTCGAAGGCGCCCGTCCCCCTCACGCAGGACGAGGTCGACTCGATCCTCCACCACACGGCGGAGTCGAAGGAAAAGCCGAGACCCCAGTACGTCTACGACCGCGGCGAGCAGGTCAAGATCACGGACGGGCCGTTCAAGGAGTTCACGGGCACGGTCGAGGACATCAACCTCGAGCGCTCGACGCTCCGAGTCCTCGTCACCATCTTCGGCCGGCCGACGCCGGTCGAGCTCGACTTCGCCCAGGTCCAGAAGCTCTAGGAGATTTTTTCGTCTTGTTTTTCGGATTTTCTGAGGAGGAAGAAGGACGCCGCGGCGCGGTTCCCCTCTTCACCTTCTAGGAAGAAAACAACGGCACGCGAAGAGAGAAGGCAGCAGGAGTCATGGCAAAGAAAGTAACGGGTTACGTCAAGCTCCAGATCGAAGCGGGGAAGGCCACCCCGGCTCCGCCCGTCGGCACCGCGCTCGGTCCGCAGGGCGTCAACATCATGGACTTCTGCAAGGCCTTCAACGCGAAGACCGCGAAGGACGCCGGGCTCATCATCCCCGTCGTCGTCACGGTGTTCTCGGACCGGTCGTACTCGTTCATCACGAAGACGCCTCCCGCCTCCGTCCTGCTCAAGAAGGCCGCGAAGCTCGAGAAGGGCTCCGGCGTCCCGAACAAGACAAAGGTCGGAAAGGTCACGAAGAAGCAGGTCGAGGAGATCGCGAAGCTCAAGCTCGTCGACCTGAACACCGTGGACCTCGCCGCCGCCGTCAAGTCGGTGGAGGGGACCGCACGTTCCATGGGAATCGAGGTCGTCGGCTGACGCCGCGATCAGCGAGGCGGAAGCCTCCCGCGCCGGCTCTCTCCCGGCGCGCGGTTCGACGGCGCCCGGGATGCCCCGGGGCTTCTCGCCGGCGGGCCCGAGGGACGCGACCGACTCCGGAGACAAACACACCATGAGTGGCAAGAAATTCACCGCGTCCGCCGCGAAAGTCGACAAGGCGAAGCTCTACGACGTCTCCCAGGCCGTCGCGCTCGTCAAGTCGGCGGCGTTCGCCAAGTTCAACGAGACCGTCGAGGTGGCGCTCCGCCTCGGCGTCGACCCGAAGCACGCGGACCAGATGGTGCGCGGCACGGTCGTGCTTCCGCACGGCCTCGGGAAGACGACCCGCGTCGCCGTCGTCGCCTCGGGCGAGAAGGTCAAGGAAGCGGAGGCGGCGGGCGCCGACGTCGTGGGCGGCGACGACCTCGTCGCGAAGATCCAGGCCGGGATGCTCGACTTCGAGGCCCTCGTCGCGACGCCCGACATGATGAAGTCGCTCGGGCGGCTCGGAAAGGTCCTCGGGCCCCGCGGTCTCATGCCGAACCCGAAGGCCGGCACCGTGACGTTCGACGTCGCGAAGGCCGTGAAGGAGCTGAAAGCGGGCAAGATCGAGTTTCGCGTCGACAAGACGGCGATCATCCACGTTCCCGTCGGCAAGACGTCCTTTCCCGAGGCCCAGCTCGTCGAGAACACGGAGGCGCTGCTCACCGCGGTCCAGAAGGCGAGGCCCGCGGCGGCCAAGGGCAAGTACATGAAATCCGTCGTGATGTCGTCGACGATGGGTCCGGGCGTCCCCGTGGATCCCGCGACGGCCGAGAAGCTCGTCGGGAGGACCGCCTGATGACCACCACCCGCGCCTCCAAGGCCGACGAGCTCGCCGAGCTCGCGGCGACGGTGGGGAAGGCTCCCCACGCGTTCCTGATCGACTACAAGGGCCTCACGGTTCCGGCCGTGACGGACCTGCGGCGCCAGATCCGGAGCGCGAAATCCGAGTACGTCGTCGTCAAGAACACGCTCGCCGTGCGCGCCCTCGAGGGCAAGCCCCTCGGCTCGCTCAAGGAGCACTTCAAGGGGATGACGGGGATCGCCTACAGCGAGACGGACGTCGTCGCGCTCGCCAAGGTCCTCCAGGCGTTCGGGAAGACGAATCCGAACGTGAAGGTGAAGGCCGCGCTTCTCGACGGCAAGCCCGTCGCGGCGAAGGAGCTCGACACCCTCGCGAACCTCCCGTCGCGCGCCGAGCTCGTCGGCAAGCTCCTGGGCCTCATGCAGTCGCCGATCCGGCGGCTCGTGACGGTCCTCGCCGCGCCTCACCGAAACGTCGCCGCGACCCTCGCGGCCGTCGCCGACCAGAAATCCAAGTCCTCAGAGACCACGGCATAAGCCGGAGAATCAGGAGAAAGAACCATGGCCCTCAACGTCGAGACATTCGTCAAGGAAATCGAGTCGATGACCGTCCTCGAGCTGAACAGCCTCGTGAAGGCGCTCGAGGAGAAGTTCGGCGTGTCCGCCGCGATGATGGCCGCCCCGGCCGCCGCCGCGGGCGCCGCCCCTGCGGCCGCGGCCGCCGCCGAGGAGCAGACCGAGTTCACGGTCGTTCTCAAGGACGCCGGCTCGCACAAGATCAACGTCATCAAGGTCGTCCGCGAGGTCAACTCCTCGCTCGGCCTGAAGGAAGCCAAGGACCTCGTGGAGAACCTCGGCACGATCAAGGAAGGCGTGTCGAAGGACGAGGCCGCCTCGATCCGGAAGAAGTTCGAGGACGCGGGCGCGAAGGTGGAGGTCAAGTAAGACGTCTCCGACGTCGCCGTTTCGGGTCTCGCCGGCGGGGGATCTTCTTGGAAGGAACGAGAAGACCCCCGGCGGAGCCCCGGGCGGCCGCTGCTCGAAAGAGGAGGCGGCGCGGCCTTGACCCTTTCTAAGCAGAACTTCTTCTTCCCCGTCGTTTTTTTCCCCGCGCCCCGCGTTCGCCACCAGTCCGGTCCACCGGTCACCCAAGGATTGGAGCAGTAGCCCAAATGACCAACAGAACCCTCGCTCCCGGCCAGAAGGAACGGACGAGCTTCGGCAAGATCCGCTCGTTCCTGCCGCTTCCGAATCTCATCGACGTCCAGCGGAAGTCCTACGAGGACTTCCTCCAGATGGACCTCCTGCCGGAGGAACGGCAGGACGTCGGACTGCAGGCCGTCTTCAAGAGCGTCTTCCCGTTCAGCGACTTCCGGGAGACGTGCGCCCTGGAGTTCGTGTCCTATCGGATCGGCGAGTGGAAGTCCCGGAGCGGGAGGCTCGAGGGGCTGCAGCACCTGCGCTTCTCGTGCGAGCACTGCGGCGCGACGGTGAGGGTGAAGGACCCGCGCGCGACGCGCGTCGAGTGCGGCGTGTGCGGCCACCCGAACCCGAACAAGGTCACGATCGACGAGGTCTGTGGAACGCCGGTCGAGCTGCGCCTCCCGTACTCGGTCGCCGAGTGCCAGGAGCGCGGAGCGACGTACTCCGTGCCGCTCAAGGTCACGTTCCGCCTCAAGGTGTTCGACAAGGAGAACGCCCCGACGGGGAAGGGCGCCCCGAAAGAGTGGCCGATCCGCGACATCAAGGAGGAAGAGGTCTACTTCGGCGAGATCCCGCTCATGACGGACAACGGCACCTTCGTCATCAACGGGACCGAGCGCGTCATCGTCTCGCAGCTCCACCGCTCGCCGGGGGTCTTCTTCACCCGCGAGGGCGCCCACACCCTCATCGGCAAGATCATCCCGTACCGCGGCTCGTGGGTCGAGTTCGAGATCGACCCGAAGGGCCTCTTCGGCGTCCGGATCGACCGCAAGCGCAAGTTCCCGGGCACGGTGTTCCTGCGCGCGCTCGGCCTCGAGAGCGACGAGCTCATCCTCAAGAAGTTCTACTCCGCCGTGAAGGTCTCCTACGAGAAGGGGAAGGCGCGCCTCCTCCTCCCGCCCGACGTCCTCGCCAAGGAGGAGCTCCGCATCAAGCACCTCCGCGGCCTCCGCAAGGACGGGCGCATCTTCGCCGACGTGAGGCTCACGGACGAGATGAAGAAAGCGTTCGGCAAGGGCGAGAGCGTCGAGGTCTCCGTCGACCCGGCGAAGCTCGGTCGCGCGCTCTTTGCCGCCGACGTCGTCGACCTCGGCTCGGGCGAGGTCCTCTTCGAGACGGGCTCGGAGATCCCGGAAGACCTCCTCTCGCAGCTCGAGGGCAAGCAGGCGACCGCGGTCGAGGCGATCTTCCCCGAGTGGGAGCCGATCGGCGAGACGCTCATCGCCACGCTCCGCAAGGACGGCGTCAAGACGAAGCGGGAGGCGCTCCTCGAGATCTACAAGAGGATGCGGCCCGGCGACCCGCCGACGGACGAGAGCGCGAAGAACCTCTTCGCGGGGATGTTCTTCGACCCGAGGAAGTACGACTTCTCGCGCGTCGGACGCTTCAAGTTCAACATCCGGACCGGGCTCTCGACGTCGCTCGACCAGAAGACCCTCACGGCCGAGGACTTCTACGTCGTGATCGACCAGCTCCTGAAGCTCAAGCGGGACATCGGCAAGACCGACGACATCGACAACCTCGGCAACCGCCGCGTCCGCTGCGTCGGCGAGCTGCTCGAGAACCAGTTCCGGATCGGCCTCGTCCGCATGGAGCGGGCGATCAAGGAGAAGATGTCCGTCCACCAGGACATCGACTCGGCGATGCCCCACGACCTCATCAACTCCAAGCCCGTCATCGCGGCGATCAAGGAGTTCTTCGGGTCGTCCCAGCTCTCGCAGTTCATGGACCAGACGAACCCGCTGTCGGAGGTCACGCACAAGCGGCGGCTCTCGGCCCTCGGGCCGGGCGGCCTCTCCCGAGAGAGGGCGGGATTCGAGGTGCGGGACGTCCACGCGACGCACTACGGGCGCATCTGCCCGATCGAGACGCCGGAAGGTCCGAACATCGGCCTCATCTCCTCGCTGTCGTGCTTCGGACGCATCTCGGAGTTCGGGTTCATCGAGAGCCCGTACAAGAAGGTCAAGAACGGCCGCGTCCTCGATCACTACGAGATCGTCACCGTCGGCGATTCGGGCTGGACGAAGGGCCAGATCGTCGAGGCCGAGGAGCTCGAGGAGGCGGTCGCCCGCCTGAAGAAGGCCCACAAAAAGGTGGCCGTCGGCCGCCCGACCGCGTTCTTCCAGCCCGCCTGGGAGGAGGAGAATTACGTCATCGCCCAGGCGAACGCCGAGGTCGACGACCGCGGGCGGTTCACCGAGGACCGCATCGTCGCCCGCGCCGGCGGCGAGTTCATCACGATCGAGAAGGACAAGATCGAGTTCATGGACGTGTCGCCGAAGCAGCTCGTGTCCGTGGCCGCCGCGCTCATCCCGTTCCTCGAGCACGACGACGCGAACCGCGCCCTCATGGGCTCGAACATGCAGCGCCAGTCGGTCCCGCTCCTCCGCACGGAGCCGCCCTTCGTCGGCACGGGCCTCGAGGGCGTCGTCGCGCGCGACTCGGGGGCCGTCGTCGCGTGCAAGCGCGACGGGATCGTCGACACGGTCGACGCCCGCCGGATCATCGTGCGCGTCCAGATCACGGGCGAGGACGGCGAGACGAAGGACTTCGGCGCGGACATCTATCCGCTCCTCAAGTTCCGCCGCTCGAACCAGAACACCTGCATCAACCAGAAGCCCATCGTGAAGGAGGGCGACCGCGTCGTGGCGGGGCAGGTCCTCGCCGACGGCCCCTGCACGTCGCAGGGCGAGCTCGCGCTCGGGCGGAACATCCTCGTCGCCTTCATGCCGTGGCGCGGCTACAACTACGAGGACGCGATCCTCATCTCCGAGAGGATGGTCAAGGAGGACTACTACACCTCCATCCACATCGAGGAGTTCGAGATCGAGGCCCGCGAGACGAAGCTCGGCGCCGAGGAGATCACGAAGGACATCCCGAACGTCTCGGAGCACGCGCTCCGCGACCTCGACGAGTCCGGCATCGTGCGCATCGGCGCGAACGTGAAGCCGGGCGACATCCTCGTCGGCAAGGTCACGCCGAAGGGCGAAACGCAGCTCACGCCCGAGGAGAAGCTCCTCCGCGCGATCTTCGGCGAGAAGGCCGGCGACGTGCGCGACGCGTCCCTCAAGTGCCCCCCGGGCATCGAGGGCGTCGTCGTGGACGTCAAGATCTTCACGCGCAAGGACGAGGAGAAGCAGAAGGACGCCCGCGCCAAGCAGATCCTCGACGAGGAGATCGGGCGCCTCACGAAGAACGCCGACGACGAGATCCGGATCATCCGGACCGAGGCGAAGGAGAAGATCGAGTCGCTCCTCCAGGGCCGCACGGTCCTCGAGGACGTCGCCGACTCGCAGGGCAACGTCCTCGTCAAGGAGGGGGGCAAGCTCACGGTCGAGAAGATCGGCCAGATGACCCCGCGCATGCTCAAGGGGCTGAAGCTGAAGGACGAGGAGATCCGCGACCAGGTGCGGCTCATCCTCCAGCGGACGGACTCCCAGATCGACGTCATCAAGAAAGTCAGCGCGGACCGCGTGAACCTCCTCGCGAAGGGCGACGAGCTCGCGCCCGGCGTCAACAAGACGGTCAAGGTCTTCGTCGCGATGAAGAGAAAGCTCCAGGTCGGCGACAAGATGGCGGGGCGCCACGGCAACAAGGGCGTCATCAGCCGGATCCTCCCCGAGGAGGACATGCCGTACCTGCCGGACGGGACCCCCGTCGAGATCGTCCTGAACCCGCTCGGCGTCCCCTCGCGCATGAACGTGGGCCAGATCCTCGAGACCCACCTCGGGTGGGCCGCGAAGGCGCTCGGGCTCAACATCGCGACGCCGGTCTTCGACGGCGCCTCCGAGGACGAGATCCGCACCCTGCTCCGCCGCGCGGACCTTCCGACCGGCGGCAAGACCGTCCTCTACGACGGGATGACGGGCACGCGCTTCGAGCAGAACGTCACGGTCGGCTACATCTACATGCTCAAGCTCTCGCACCTCGTGGACGACAAGATCCACGCGCGCTCGATCGGCCCGTACTCGCTCATCACGCAGCAGCCCCTGGGCGGCAAGGCCCAGTTCGGCGGCCAGCGGTTCGGCGAGATGGAGGTCTGGGCCCTCGAGGCCTACGGCGCGGCGTACACGCTCCAGGAGCTCCTCACCGTCAAGTCCGACGACGTCGAGGGCCGCTCCAAGGTGTACGAGGCGATCGTCAAGGGCGAGGTCCCGGACGAGCCGGGCCTGCCCGAGTCCTTCAACGTTCTCGTCCGCGAGCTCCAGTCGCTCTGCCTCGACGTCGAGCTCCTGAAGGTCTGAGGAGAAGAAGAAACACCATGGACACCTTCTCGCCCTCCTCCGCTTTTCCCGGCTCCGGCGCGGTCTCCCCGTTCCGGAACCCCGGCCCCCGCGACTTCAACGCGATCAAGATCGCCCTCGCGAGCCCCGAGAAGATCCGCTCGTGGTCGTTCGGCGAGGTCACGAAGCCGGAGACGATCAACTACCGGACGTTCAAGCCCGAGCGCGACGGCCTCTTTTGCGCCAAGATCTTCGGTCCGATCACGGACTGGGAGTGCCTCTGCGGCAAGTACAAGAGGATGAAGCACCGCGGCGTCGTCTGCGACAAGTGCGGCGTCGAGGTCACGAAGTCCAAGGTCCGCCGCGAGCGGATGGGCCACATCGAGCTCGCCGCGCCCGTCTCGCACGTCTGGTTCTTCAAGGGCCTCCCGAGCCGGATCGGCCACCTCCTCGACCTGACGCTCCGTGACCTCGAGCGGATCCTCTACTTCGAGCAGTACGTCGTCATCGACCCGGGCCCGCTCTCCGAGGACGAGAACCTCGAGGTCAAGAGCCTCATCACGGAGGAGAAGTTCCGCGAGCTCCGCGCCAAGCACGGGGTCGACGCGTTCGTCGCGAAGATGGGCGCCGAGGCGATCCAGGAGCTCCTCCAGAGCGTCAACATCGACGACCTCGCCGAGGAGCTGCGGCTCGTCATGAAGACGGAGACGTCGGCCCTGAAGCGCCTGAAGGCCGCCAAGCGCCTCAAGGTCGTCGACGCGTTCCGCCGCTCCGGCCACCGGCCCGAGTGGATGATCCTGAACGTCATCCCGGTCATCCCGCCCGAGCTCCGGCCTCTCGTGCCGCTCGACGGCGGCCGGTTCGCGACGTCGGACCTCAACGACCTCTACCGGCGCGTCATCAACCGCAACAACCGCCTCAAGAAGCTCCTCGAGCTCCGCGCGCCCGAGGTCATCGTGCGCAACGAGAAGCGCATGCTCCAGGAGGCCGTCGACGCGCTCTTCGACAACGGGCGCCGCGGCCGCGTCCTGAAGGGCTCGAACAACCGCCCGCTCAAGTCGCTCTCCGACACGCTCAAGGGCAAGTCGGGCCGCTTCCGCCAGAACCTCCTCGGCAAGCGCGTCGACTACTCGGGCCGGTCCGTCATCGTCGTCGGGCCCGAGCTCAAGCTCCACCAGTGCGGCCTCCCGAAGAAGATGGCTCTCGAGCTCTTCAAGCCGTTCATCTACCACCGGCTCGAGCAGAAGGGGATCACGTCCACGATCAAGGCGTCCAAGGAGCTCGTCGAGCAGGCGCCGAACGAGGTGTGGGACGCGCTCGAGGAAGTCATCAAGGAGCACCCGGTCCTCCTGAACCGCGCGCCCACGCTCCACCGCCTCGGCATCCAGGCGTTCGAGCCGGTCCTCATCGAAGGCAAGGCGATCAAGATCCACCCGCTCGTCTGCGCGGCCTTCAACGCGGACTTCGACGGCGACCAGATGGCCGTGCACGTCCCGCTCTCGCCGAAGTCGCAGGTCGAGGCGCAGGTCCTCATGCTGTCGGCGCACAACATCCTGTCGCCGGCGCACGGCAAGCCGCTCACGGTGCCCTCGCAGGACCTCGTCCTCGGCCTCTACTACCTCACGCGCCGCAAGGAAGGGTGCAAGGGCGAGGGCCGCGTCTTCGCGAGCTTCGACGAGGTCGTCCTCGCGCACGACGCGGGCGAGGTCGACACGCACGCCGGGATCGCGGTGCGCTTCACGGGCAGCCTGATCGACCTCGAGAGCCAGGTCCTCAACGACCAGGACGTCGTCCACACGGAGCCGATCGCGTGCACGAACACGCGGATCGAGACGACGGTCGGACGGGTGCTCCTGTCGGCGAACCTCCCTCCCGAGCTCCCGTTCCTGAACGGGACCCTCCGCAAGAAGGGCCTCCAGGACCTCGTGAACTACTGCTTCGTGACCTACGGTCTCGAGCGCACGGTCGAGATCCTCGACATCGTCAAGGCGCTCGGGTTCAACGTCGCGACGCGAGCCGGGATCTCCATCGGTGTGGACGACATGCGCGTGCCCGCCAACAAGAGCGAGCTCGTGAACCGTGCCCGCAAGGAGGTCCTCGAGGTCGAGAACCAGCGCCAGCAGGGCGCGATCACGGACGGCGAGCGCCACAACAAGATCATCGACATCTGGCACCGGATCACGGAGACGGTGTCGGACGCCATGTTCAAGGAGATGAAGTCGTCCGACGGCGTCGGCGGCGGCGAGTTCAATCCCATCTACATGATGGCGGACTCCGGCGCGCGCGGCTCGAAGGAGCAGGTCCGGCAGCTCGCCGGGATGCGCGGCCCGATGTCCAAGCCCTCGGGCGAGGTCATGGAGCAGCCGATCATCTCGAACTTCCGCGAAGGCCTCACCGTCCTCGAGTACTTCATCTCGACGCACGGCGCGCGCAAGGGCCTCGCGGACACGGCGCTCAAGACGGCCGACTCCGGCTACCTCACGCGGCGCCTCGTCGACGTCGCGCAGGACGTCATCATCACGGAGGAGGACTGCGGCACGATCGACGGGATCGTCGTCTCCGCGATCGTCGAGGGCGGCGAGATCCTCGAGCCGCTCCGCGACCGCATCGTGGGCCGCATCGTCCAGGAGGACGTGTTCGACCCGTCGAGCGACGAGTCCCTCGTCGCCGCGAACGACACGATCACCGAGGAGCTCGCGGGCAAGATCCAGGAGGCCGGCATCGAGCGCGTCAAGATCCGCTCGGTCCTCACCTGCGAGACGCGGCGCGGCGTCTGCCGCAAGTGCTACGGCCGCAACCTCGCGACGGGCGACCTCGTCGACATCGGCGAGGCGGTCGGCGTCATCGCGGCCCAGTCGATCGGCGAGCCGGGCACGCAGCTCACGATGCGGACGTTCCATTACGGAGGAACGGCGCGCGTCTCCGAAGCGGCGAAGCACGTCGCGAAGAACCCGGGGATCGTCAAGCTCCTCAACGCGACGCGGGTGCGCAAGAAGGACGGCACCGAGGTCGTCGTGAACCGCAACTCCAAGCTCGTCGTCCTCGACGCCAAGGGGCGCGAGAAGGAGCGCTACTCGCTCGCCTACGGCTCCACGCTGAAGGTGACGGAGGGCGAGGAGGTGAAGCCGGGCCAGCTCCTCGTGACCTGGGACCCGTTCGCGTCGCCGATCCTCTCGGAGATCGCGGGCAAGGTCTCGTACAAGGACATCATCGAGGGCGAGAACCTGCGCGAGGAGACGGACAAGGTCACGGGTCTCACGCAGAAGATCGTCGTCGAGACGACCGGCACGACCGAGAAGCGGGCGCCGACGCTCGTCGTGACGGGCAAGGGCGGCGAAGAGCGCCGTTACGCGCTCCCGATCCCGTCCCATCTCATGCTCGCCGACGGCGACGTCGTCAACCCCGGCGACGCGCTCGCGAAGAAGCCCGTCGAGAAGAAGCGCACGCGCGACATCGTCGGCGGCCTCCCGCGCGTCGTCGAGCTCTTCGAGGCGCGGCGTCCGAAGGAGCCCGCCGTCATCACGGAGATCTCCGGCGTCGTCCGCCATGCGGGCACGGTCAAGGGGCAGCAGAAGATCGTCGTCGAGTCCGAGGACGGCCAGAAGCGCGAGATGCTCGTCCCGCGCGGCGCGCACGTCATGGTCCAGGACGGCGAGAGGGTGGAAGCGGGCGATCCGCTCACCGAGGGCGATCCGTCGCCGCACGACATCCTCGCCGTCAAGGGCGAGAAGGAGCTCCAGCGGTACATGACCGACAAGATCCAGGAGGTCTACCGCTCGCAGGGCGTCGGCATCAACGACAAGCACATCGAGGTCATCGTCCGCCAGATGATGCGGAGCGTCCGCATCGAGGAGGTCGGCGACACGGAGTTCCTCGTCGACGAGCAGGTCGACCGCTTCCGGTTCAACGAGGAGAACGAGCGCATCCTGACCGCGGGCGGCAAGGCCGCGCAGGGCCGGCCGCTCCTCCTCGGGATCACGAAGGCTTCGCTTTCGACGGATTCCTTCGTCTCGGCCGCGTCGTTCCAGGAGACGACGCGCGTCCTCACGGAGGCGTCGATCGCGGGACGCGTCGACCTCCTCCGCGGCCTCAAGGAGAACGTCATCGTCGGGCGGCTCATCCCGGCCGGCACCGGCATGGACTACTACCGCAACGTCGTCCTCGAACGGGAGGAGATCCCGCCCGCGCCGGAGGAGACCGAGGAGCTCTACTTCGACGACGAGACGCCCGTCATCGCGGCGGATCTCGACGACGAGGTCTAGGAACGAGAGTTCTGCAAAAGGGGGAGCCTGCGGCTCCCCCCTTTGAATCCCCCCTTTTCTTCGAAGGGTCGACCGCTCTCCGCAGGCCGAGGCTTCATCTCGTTGACGAGCGGCCCTCCAGCCCTATTACTTTCTAAGAAGATCTTCTCTTCGGGCCGCCGAAAGGCGGCTCTTCTTTCTTTCGTTCACGCGAGCGGCAGCGCCGCGACGCCGGCCTCTCGCAGCGCCGCGAGGAGACGGGCGTCCGCGGTGACGAGCGGCGCCACGAGCGCGCGGGCGAGCGCCGCGTAGACGCCGTCGTAGACGGAGATCCCGACGTCGAGCGCGAGGTCGAGGGCGGCTGCGGCGAGATCGCCGGACGCGACCGACTTCAACGGGATCGATCTGAGGATGCCGAACGCGTCGCGGGCGCCTTCTGTGGGCATGAGCTTCCGGTGAACACGGCTCCGGAAGACGTTCGCGCACTCCACGAAGAAGAGGTCGGGAACGACGAGCGTCCGGCGGGAGTCGGCGCCGAGCGAAACGAACAGAGCCTCCGCCTCGCGCGAGCCGTCCTCTTCGAGAAACAGCTTGATCCCGACGCTCGCGTCGACGACGGCCGTGTCCGGGACCGTCACCGCCGCTCGCGGCCGCGGCGGGCCGCGTGGAGGAGCGAGAGGCCGGAGGGCCCGCGGCGCGGCCGTCCGGCCTGTCGGATCCTCCGGGCGGCGGCGAGCGCTTCCTCGAGGGAAAGCGATGTCCTCACGCCCTTCGCGGTGTCCGAGAGGAGCCGGACGACCTGCGCGTTCATCGAGCGACCCTCGGAGCGCGCGAGCTCACGAATGCGGGCGTAGACGTCCTCGGGGACGTTGCGGATGTGGAGGACGGCCACGAAGGGATTCTCGGCGCTGAGCATCCAGAATGCAAGCGTTATGCTTTCACCGAGGAGCTGCTGCGGCTCAGACTACCGCGAGGCTTCTTTTTCGCGGGGGGCTAGATGAAGTCCGGGTGTGACAGCGCGAACGGGAGCAGCGCGACGGGGCAGAAGTCCACGGGCTCGACGAGGAGGCCGTCGGAGAGCATCTCGAGCGACTCGGCGTGCACGCACAGGCGGCCCTCGGGCGTCTCCCTCTCGATCCCGGTCCTCCCGCAGCGCGGGCAGACCTCGATCCGCTCGTCCGCGTCGCCGGGGCTTCGGGCCGTGTAAGTTTCGACCTGCAGCATGGGCCCGTCCTCCGTGGACGGGGCGGAGCATTTCCCGTGCCCGGCCTCCCGCCGCCGATCCCGGTAACATCTGCCGCGTGGCCGACCTCCTCGATCTCCTCGAGAAGACGAGCCGCACGTTCGCGCTCTCGATCCCGCCGCTGCCCGAGCCGACGCGCCGGGAGGTCACGGTCGCGTACCTCCTCTTCCGCATCGCCGACACGTTCGAGGACGCGACGCACTGGCCCCCGGCGGACCGCATCGCGGCGCTGGGAGATTTCGGATTTCTTCTGAGGAACGGGACACGGGCGGAGGCGGAGCGATTCGGGCAGGCCTGGACGCGGGCCGGCGTTTCGCGTCACGCGGGTTACCGCGAGCTGATTGCCGAGACGCCCTTCGTCTTCGAGGCCTTCGCCGCCCTGCGGCCCGAAGCAACGGCCATCCTTCGCGCCCATGTGGTCCGTTCGGCCGAGGGGATGGCGCGCTTCGTCGGCCGGACGGACGACCGGGGGCTGACGCTCGACTCCCTCGACGACCTCAAGGCCTACTGCTACGCCGTGGCGGGCATCGTGGGAGAGCTTCTGACGGAGCTCTTCTTGCTCGAAGAAATCTCTCTTCGAAGCGTGGCTGCCGGACTCCGCTCGCGGGCCCGGGCATTCGGCGAGGCCCTTCAGCTCGTCAACATCCTCAAGGACTCCGACGAGGACGCGGCCGAAGGCCGGCGCTACCTGCCCCCGGGCGTCGCACGCCCGGAGGTCTTCGCCCTCGCCCGGCAGGACCTCGGGACCGCCGAGGAGTACGTCGAGACTCTCGCGGCGCACGGCGCGCCCGCGGGCCTCCTCGAGTTCACGGGCCTGCCCGTCGCGCTCGCGTGGGCGGCGCTCGAGGCCGTCGAAGCGCGAGGACCGGGCGCGAAGATCGGCCGCCCGGAGGTCCTCCGGATCGTGCAGCGGGTCCGGACCGCGCTCGCGCGGGGCGAGCGCGCGGTCGCGTATGATCGAACGCTTTCGGGAGACACTCGATGACCCTCCTCGAATCGATCGGCGGTCCGGACGACCTGCGCGGGCTCGACCACGAGTCTCTGGCCCGTCTCGCGGGCGAGTGCCGCGAGTTGATCGTCTCGACGATCACGGAGACGGGCGGCCACCTCGCCTCGAATCTGGGCGTCGTCGAGCTGACGCTCGCGCTTCACCGCGCGTTCCGGAGCCCGACGGACCGGTTCGTCTGGGACACGTCCAACCAGTGCTACACGCACAAGCTCGTCACGGGCCGGGCCGCCGCGTTCCCGACCATCCGCAAGCCGGGCGGCCTCTCGGGCTTCGCCGAGCCGAAGGAGAGCGACCACGACACGTTCGCCGCGGGACACGCGGGCACGGGCCTCTCGTACGGGCTCGGTCTCGCCGCCGCCCATCAGGAAGACGCGAACCGGCCGTTCGTGGTCGTGATCGTCGGGGACGGCGCGATGACGTCGGGGACGAGCTACGAGGCCCTCAACAACATCGTGCACATCAAGCCGAAACGGCTCGTCGTCGTCCTGAACGACAACGGGTGGTCCATCTCGGAGAACGTCGGCTGGATCGCGCACTGGCGAAACCGCTTCGAGCTCCATCCCGTCTACAAGCGCCTCACCGAGAAGGGGCACGGCCTCTTCAAGAAGCTCCCGAGGGGCGAGGAGGCCTGGGGCCTCGCCAAGAAGATCAAGAACTCCGTCGAGGGGCTGTTCTTCCCGAACCTCGTCTGGGACGAGCTGGGCTTCCACTACGTCGGTCCGATCGACGGGCACGACTTCAAGGAGCTCGAGGAGGCCCTCGCGCGCGCGAAGGAGGTCTCGGCCGACGGGACGCCCGTCGTCATCCACGCCCTGACGCACAAGGGCCGGGGATACGACAAGGCCGAGGAGAACCCCTCGCGCTTCCACCAGCCGGGCACGCCCTCACCGGCCTCCGGCGCCGGCGCCGTTCCCACGTACTCGCAGGTCTTCGCGAGGACGCTCCTCGCGATGATGGAGAAGGACCCGAAGATCGTCGCGATCACGGCCGCGATGCTCGAGGGGACCGCGCTCGCGGAGGTGAAGAAGGTCCATCCCGGGCGCGTCTTCGACGTCGGGATCGCCGAGGAGCACGCCGTCATCATGGCGGCGGGAATGGCGAAGGGAGGGCTCAAGCCCGTCGTCTCGATCTACTCGACGTTCCTGCAGCGCGGCTACGACCAGCTCATCCACGACGTCTGCCTCCAGAACCTTCCCGTCACGATCTGCATCGACCGCGCCGGCCTCGTGGGCGACGACGGAAAGACCCACCAGGGCATCTACGACATCGCGTACACGCGCGGCATCCCGAACATGACGGTGGCCGCGCCCCGGGACGAAAACGAGCTGCAGCACCTCCTTTACACGGCCATCGAGGCGGGAAGGCCGTTCGCGATCCGATATCCGCGGGGGGCCGGCCTCGGCTTGCCCCTGGACGCGGTCCTCAGGACCCTCCCGGCGGGCAGGGGAGAGGTCCTCTCGCTGGGCAAGGACGTGAACCTCCTGGCCTACGGCTCGATGGTGCCGGCGGCGGAGAAGGCGGCGGCCGCGCTGAAGGCGCTCGGGGTGGACTGTGGCGTCGCCAACGCCCGCTGGGTCAAGCCTTTGGACGTGGATCTTCTCCGTACTCTCCTCGCGGCTTCACCCCGCCTCCTGACGCTCGAGGAGCATCTCCTCCTGGGCGGATTCGGGAGCGCGGTGTTCGAGGCCGTCCACGCCGCGGGTCTCCCCCCGGCGAGCGTCTTCGCGCACGGGATTCCGGACGTCTTCGTCGAGCACGGCCCGCAGGCCCTCCAGAGGCATCGGTTCGGGCTGGATCCCGCCGGGATCGTGGCGACCCTCGCCGAACGCTTTCCAGATCTCGTCCGCGGCACCGCGTCGCCCGCCGCGCCGGCGCCTGGGGCCGTGGCCGAGACCGTGCACTGGGCCTGAAGACGTCCCGGGGAGCGGTCCGTCGCTTGACAGGCCCCCTGGGGGTCACTATCATTCGCGGGTTTCCCCGGGGACCGGCCCGGCGCCATGCGCCGTGTCGCGCCCGGGAAGCGGCCGCCCCGGGGCCGGTTCCCGTCCCCGACGGAGCGACCACCGCCGGAATCAGAGTCGTCAAGCGTCCGAAGGAGTCCCGAAAGCCCCATGCCGACGATCAGCCAGCTCGTGAGAAAGGGCCGCGACGCCGTCCGTTACAAGACGAAGTCGCCCGCCCTCCAGTCCTGCCCGCAGCGCCGCGGCGTCTGCACCCAGGTCAAGACGACGACGCCGAAGAAGCCGAACTCGGCCCTCCGCAAGATCGCGCGCGTGCGCCTCACGAACGGCATCGAGGTCACGACGTACATCCCCGGCATCGGGCACAACCTCCAGGAGCACTCGATCGTCATGATCCGTGGGGGCCGCGTGAAGGACCTCCCGGGCGTCCGTTACCACATCATCCGCGGCACCCTCGACGCCGTGGGCGTCGCGAACCGCAAGCAGTCGCGCTCGAAGTACGGCGCGAAGCGGCCGAAGGCCTAGTTTTTCATTTTGGTTTTTCGGATTTCCTAGAAGGTCAGAGAGAAGAGACACCAGCACATGCCGCGACGCCGTGAAGTCCCGAAACGAGAGGTCCTGCCGGACCCGCTCTACCAGTCCCAGCTCGTGACGAAGTTCATCAACTGCGTCATGGAGCGCGGCAAGAAGTCGACCGCCGAGTCGATCTTCTACGGCGCGATGAAGCAGATCGAGCAGAAGACGTCGGACGACCCGCTCAAGACCTTCAAGAAGGCCCTCGAGAACGTCAAGCCGGTCCTCGAGGTCAAGTCGCGCCGCGTGGGCGGCTCGACGTACCAGGTTCCCGTCGAGGTCAAGCCGAATCGCCGGACCTCGCTCGCGATCCGCTGGGTCATCTCGTACGCGCAGGCGCGCGGCGAGAAGACGATGCGGGACAAGCTCGCCGGAGAGCTTCTCGACGCCGCCAACAACCGGGGCAACGCCGTGAAGAAAAAGGAGGACACCCACAAGATGGCCGAGGCCAACAAGGCCTTCGCCCATTACCGCTGGTAGCACTGCCACATCGGGTGAAGGGAAACCGGCCGGCCTCTCGAAACCAGAGCCCGGACAGGTCCTTTCGAGAACCCGGACACGCCTGAAAGCGTGCGAAACCCACGGGGGATAGAGCCGGGAGCCTCTGCTTCGGCCCGTTTCGCGAGCGAGAGCGAGCGAAATGCAGAAAACCCTGGGTTTGACGGCGCAGTCGACCCGGAACGGGATCAACGCTCATGCCGAGAAACCACCCCCTCGACAAGTGCCGCAACATCGGCATCATGGCCCACATCGACGCGGGCAAGACGACGACGACCGAGCGCGTCCTCTACTACACCGGCGTCAACTACAAGATCGGCGAGGTGCACGAGGGCACCGCGACGATGGACTGGATGGTCCAGGAGCAGGAGCGCGGCATCACGATCACGTCGGCCGCGACGACCTGCCACTGGAAGGGCATCCGGATCAACATCATCGACACGCCGGGCCACGTCGATTTCACGGCCGAGGTCGAGCGTTCGCTGCGCGTCCTGGACGGAGCCGTCGCCGTCTTCGACGCCGTTTCCGGAGTCGAGCCGCAGTCGGAGACCGTGTGGCGGCAGGCCGACCGCTACGGCGTCCCGCGCATCGCGTTCATCAACAAGATGGACCGCGTCGGCGCCGACTTCGACCGCTGCGTCGAGATGATGATCACGAAGCTCGCGGCCAAGCCGACGCCCGTCCAGATCCCGTGGGGCTCGGCCGAGACGCTCGAGGGCGTCATCGACCTCATCGAAGGGAAGGCCTACGACTTCAAGGACGAGACGCTCGGCGCCGAGTTCGAGACGGTGGACGTGCCGGCCGACCACAAGGCCATGTACGACAGGTACCGCGAGCGCCTCATCGAGTCGCTGGCGGAGACCGACGACGCCCTCATGCAGAAATACATGGACGGGCACGTCCCGACGCCGGACGAGATGCGCGCGGCGCTGCGCAAGGCGACCGTCGCGGGCAGGCTCCATCCCGTCGTCTGCGGCTCCGCGTTCAAGAACAAGGGCGTCCAGCAGCTCCTCGACGCGGTCGTCGAGTACCTCCCGTCCCCGCTCGACATCCCCGCGATCCGCGGCCTCGACGAGGACGGCAAGGAGATCGCGCTCGACACGCGCGACGACGCGCCCTTCGCGGGCCTCGTCTTCAAGATCATGACCGACCCGTTCGTCGGTCAGCTCGCCTTCTTCCGCGTCTACGCGGGCCACCTCGACGCGGGCTCGGGCGTCTACAACGCGACGAAGCAAACGAACGAGCGCGTCGGCCGGCTCCTCAAGATGCACGCGAACAAGCGCGAGGAGATCAAGGAGATCTGGGCGGGCGACATCGGCGCCGCGGTCGGCCTCAAGAACGTCACGACGGGCGACACGATCTGTGACAGGTCGCACGTCGTCGTCCTCGAGTCCATGAAGTTCCCGGAGCCCGTCATCACGCTCTCGATCGAGCCGAAGACGAAGGCCGACCAGGAAAAGATGGGCATGGCGCTCGCGAAGCTCATGCAGGAGGACCCGACGTTCCGCGTCCACACGGACAAGGAGACGAACCAGACGATCATCGCCGGGATGGGCGAGCTCCACCTCGAGATCATCGTCGACCGCATGGTGCGCGAGTTCAACGTGGGCGCGAACGTCGGCAAGCCGCAGGTCGCGTACCGCGAGACGATCCGCCGCGAGACGCCGGGAGAGGGCCGTTTCATCCGCCAGTCGGGCGGCAAGGGACAGTACGGCCACGCGAAGATCCGCCTGCGCCCGCACCCGGAGGGCAAGGACTACGAGTTCGTGAACGCGATCACGGGCGGCACGATCCCGAAGGAGTTCATCAAGCCGGTCGACCAGGGCATCCGCGAGGCGACGCAGACGGGCGTCCTCGCGGGCTACCCGACGGTCAACGTCCAGGTCGAGCTCTACGACGGCTCGTTCCACGACGTCGACTCGTCGGAGATGGCCTTCAAGATCGCGGGCTCGATGGCGTTCCAGGACGCCGCGCGAAAGGCGAACCCCGTGATCCTCGAGCCGATGATGGCCGTCGAGGTCGTGACACCCGAGGAGTTCATGGGCGACGTGATCGGTGACCTCAACTCGCGGCGCGGAAAGATCAACCACATGGAGCCGCGGCTGAACTTCCAGGTCATCACGGCGAGCGTCCCGCTGTCCGAGATGTTCGGATACGCGACCACGCTGCGCTCCCTGACCCAGGGCCGCGCCAACTACACGATGCAGTTCGAACGCTACGACGAGGTCCCGAAGGCGATCGCCGAAGGGATCATCGCCAAGGTTTCCGTCTAGAGAAGCCGACCGAGGAGCGAAGGAGAGAGAGATGGCCAAGGAGAAATTCGAGCGCAAGAAGCCCCACGTCAACGTCGGCACGATCGGCCACATCGACCACGGCAAGACGACGCTGACGGCCGCCATGACGAAGGTCCTTTCGACGAAGGGCCTGGCCGTCTCGAAGTCGTACGACGACGTGGCCAAGGCCGACGCCAAGACGTTCCGCCGCGACGCGACCAAGATCCTCACGGTCGCCCTCGCGCACGTCGAGTACGAGACGGAGAAGCGCCACTACGCCCACATCGACTGCCCGGGCCACGCGGACTACATCAAGAACATGATCACGGGTGCCGCGCAGATGGACGGCGCGATCCTCGTCGTCGAGGCCCCCAAGGGGCCGATGCCGCAGACGAAGGAGCACGTCCTCCTCGCGCGGCAGGTCAACGTGCCGGCCATGGTCGTCTTCCTCAACAAGTGCGACCTCATGGACGACCCGGAGCTCCTCGACCTCGTCGAGCTCGAGGTGCGCGAGCTCCTCTCCAAGTACGGCTTCCCCGGGGACAAGATCCCGGTCATCCGCGGCTCGGCGACCAAGGCGCTCGCGAATCCGACGGGTCCCGATGCCAAGCCCATCTGGGATCTCGCGAACGCCCTCGACGCCAGCATCCCCGACCCCGTGCGCGAGACCGCGAAGGACTTCCTGCTCCCGATCGAGGACGTCTTCTCGATCTCGGGCCGCGGCACCGTCGTCACGGGCCGCGTCGAGCGCGGGGTCGTGAAGGTCGGCGACGAGATCGAGATCGTCGGCCTGCGCGACACGCAGAAGAAGACGGTCACGGGCGTCGAGATGTTCAAGAAGCTCCTCGACCAGGGCCAGGCCGGCGACAACATCGGCGTCCTGCTCCGGGGCGTCGAGCGCACGGACGTCGAGCGCGGGCAGGTGCTCGCCAAGCCCGGCTCGATCAAGCCGCACACGAAGTTCAAGGGGAAGGTCTACATCCTGTCCAAGGACGAGGGCGGTCGGCACACGCCGTTCTTCAACAACTACCGCCCGCAGTTCTTCATCCGCACGACGGACGTCACGGGTTCGGCGATGCTGCCGTCCGGGGTCGAGATGGTCATGCCGGGCGACGACGTGGAGCTCGAGATCACGCTCATCTCGCCGATCGCGATCGAGAAGGGCCTCAAGTTCGCCATCCGCGAGGGCGGCCGCACGGTCGGCGCCGGAACGGTCACCGAGATCCTGGCCTGAGAAGAAGAGGAAGAGGATTTTGATTTTCTTAGAAGGGGTCAGGGGGGAACGGGGGGTGCGAACCCGGCGGTGCCGGAGCGCGCGCGAGCGTCGCACCCCCCGAACAGAAGCAGCCGCCCCGGCTCTCTCGATTCGGCCGACGACGCTCGAAGCCGGGAGCCGAAGGTAAGCCGAGAGGAACGTAAATGGCCAACGACAGAATCCGCATCCGACTGAAGGGTTACGACTACCGGATCCTCGACCAGTCGACGACCGAGATCGTCGACACGGCGCGGCGCTCCGGCGCGAAGGTCGCGGGACCGATCCCGCTGCCGACCGCGATCGCCCGCTGGACGGTCAACCGCTCGCCGCACGTCGACAAGAAGTCGCGGGAGCAGTTCGAGATGCGGACCCACAAGCGCCTGCTCGACATCTTCGAGTGGACGCCGCAAACCGTGGACGCTCTGACGAAACTGGAGCTCCCGGCCGGCGTCGAGGTCGAAATCCGGACGATGGGGAAGTGACCGTCCCGTCGCAGACGAGACGAGGAACGAAACATGATTAACGGAATCCTGGGACGCAAGATCGGCATGACGCAGGTCTTCGACGCCGACGGCACGGTGGTGCCGGTCACGGTCGTCGAGGCCGGCCCCTGCCTCGTCGTCCAGCGCAAGACGAAGGACCACGACGGGTACGACGCCGTCCAGCTCGGGCTCGTCGGCCGGGTGTCGCCGCGCCGCCTCACGGCGGCCGCGAAGGGCCACTTCGAGAAGGCGGGAGTGCCGCCGGCGAAGACCCTCGGCGAGGTCCGCTGCGACGCCGACGAGAAGGCCGCCCCCGGCGACAAGGTGCTCTGCGACATCTTCGCCGAGAAGGAGCACGTCGACGTCGTCGGCGTCTCGAAGGGCAAGGGCTTCCAGGGCGTCGTGAAGCGCCACGGCTTCACGGGCGGCGCCGCGACACACGGCTCGATGTTCCACAGGGCGCCGGGCTCGATCGGCCCGTCCGCCTTCCCGTCCCGCGTCTACCCGGGCACGCGCTCGTCGGGGCGCATGGGCGGCAAGCAGACGACGATGAAGAACCTCGTCGTCGTCCGCGTGGACGCCGAGAACCACCTCATCTACCTCCGGGGCGCGGTCCCGGGAGCGCGCAACACGGTCGTCAAGATCGTGAAGAAGCTCTCGAAGAAGGCCGGCAACGGGGCGGCGGCGTAAGGAGCGGCCATGTCGGAAGAGACCGCAAAGACCGCGAAGAAGACGAAGACCGCTCCGAAGGACGCCTCCACGGACGCGGCGGCTCCCTTGCTGAAGATCAAGGTGAGGAACCTCAAGGCGGAGACCGTCGGCGAGGCGACGCTTCCCGAGGGCATCTTCGGCGTGCCGTTCCGCCGCCACCTCGTGTGGGAGGTCGTGAAGCAGATCCGCGCGCGCGAGCATCGCGGCACACACAAGACGAAGGTCCGGTCCGAGGTCTCCGGGAGCGGCAAGAAGCCCTTCAAGCAGAAGCACACCGGCCGCGCCCGGCAGGGCGGCGGACGTCCGCCGATCCACCGTCACGGCGGCACGGTCTTCGGCCCGGTTCCGCACTCCTACGACCTCAAGGTCAACGCGAAGGCGAAGAAGGCCGCCCTCCGGTGCGTGCTCTCGGAGAAGGCGCGCGAGCAGAGGGTCGTCCTCCTCGACGAGATCAAGCTCCCGACGTTCAAGACGAAGGAGTTCGCGGGCGCGCTCGCGAAGCTCGGCGTCTCCGGCAAGGCCCTCATCGTCGACCGGCTGGACAACGAGAACCTCAATCGCGCCGCGGCGAACAACCCGAAGGTCACGACGCTCGACCCGCTCGGCCTCAACGTCTACGACGCGTTGAACGCGGGCACGATCGTCCTCACCGAAGACGCCCTCCGGGCCGTCACGGAGGTGCTCGCATGACGACCGGCCGCCCGCATCAGTCCGTCCTCGTGCGCCCCGTGCTGACCGAGCGCTCGACGGCGATGAGCCAGGCGCAGAACGTCCTCACGTTCGACGTCGCGCGCGACGCGAACAAGATCGAGATCCGCAAGGCCGTCGAGGCCCTTTTCCAGGTCAGGGTCGACGCCGTTCGCGTCGTTTCCGTCAACGGCAAGATCAAGAAGGTCGGCAAGTCGATCGGCCGCGCGCAGGACCGGAAGAAGGCCTACGTGAAGCTCGCGAAGGGCCAGAAGCTCCCGGCCCTCTTCGAAGGGGTGTGACGCCATGCCCGTGAAGTCCTACAAGCCGACGTCCCCGGGCATGCGCCAGCGGACGACGTCGGATTTCTCGGAGATCACGAAGCCTTCTCCGACGAAATCGCTCACGAAGGGGAAGCTCCGGACGGGCGGCCGCGACAGCCGCGGCCACCTGACGTCGTGGTGGCGCGGCGGCGGACACAAGAAACGGTACCGCACGATCGACTTCAAGCGTGACAAGCACGAGATCCCCGCGAAGGTCGCCTCCATCGAGTACGACCCGAACCGCACGTCGCGGATCGCGCTCCTCGCCTACGCCGACGGCGAGAAACGCTACATCGTCGCGCCCGCCGGCCTCGCCGTCGGACAGACGGTCGTGTCGGGCCCCGCCGCGGACATCGTCGTCGGGAACGCGCTTCCTCTGAAGGCGATCCCCCTCGGCACCGTCGTCCACAACATCGAGTTCAAGCCCGGCCGCGGCGGCCAGATCGCCCGGTCGGCGGGGTCGAGCGCCCAGCTCATGGCGAAGGAGGCCGGCTTCGCGCTCCTGCGCGTGCCCTCCGGCGAGCTGCGCCGCGTTCGCGTGGATTGCTACGCGACGATCGGCCAGGTCGGCAACCTCGAGCACGAGAACGTCTCGATCGGCAAGGCCGGACGCAACCGCTGGCTCGGATGGAAGTCGCACAACCGCGGCGTCGCGATGAACCCCGTCGACCACCCCATGGGCGGCGGCGAGGGCAAGACGTCCGGCGGCCGCCACCCGACCTCGCCGTGGGGCTGGAAGACCAAGGGAAAGAAGACCCGCAACAACAAGCGCACCGACGCGCTCATCGTCAAGCGCCGCAAGTAGGAGACGAGGGGAAACATGTCTCGTTCCACGAAGAAGGGGCCGTTCGTCGACGGGCCGCTCCTCACGAAGATCGCCGCGATGAACTCCGCGGGCGAGAAGCGCGTCCTCAAGACGTGGTCGCGCCGCTCGACGATCCTGCCCGACATGGTCGGCCATACGCTCGCCGTCCACAACGGGAAGAAGTTCATTCCCGTCTACATCTCCGAGAACATGGTCGGGCACAAGCTCGGCGAGTTCTCGCCCACGCGCACGTTCAAGGGCCACTCGGGCCGCAAGATCGAGAAAGGCGCGACACCGGGCGCGCCGGGAGCCCCGGGCGCCCCCGGCGCACCGGGCGCCCCCGGAGCCGGCGCCCCGGCCGCGGCGCCCGCGGCGAAGGGCTGAGGGAGAGAACGATGGAAGCCGTCGCCCGCCTCCGCCATTACCGGGGTTCGGCGCAGAAGGTCCGCCTCGTCGCGGACCTCATCCGCCTGAAGCCGGTCGGAAAGGCGCTCGCCACGCTCCGCACGACGCGCAAGACCTGCTCGCCCGACCTCCTGAGGCTCCTGGAGTCCGCGCTCGCGAACGCCCAGCAGAACGAGTCGGGCGTGGACGCGGACGCGCTCGTCGTCTCGAAGATCCACGTCGACGAGGCCGGCCGCAAGCCCCTCCAGCGAAACGCGATGATCCGCGCCGTCTCGAACTACAAGAAGCGGTTCTCGCGGCCGCGCTTCATGAGCGGTCCGCAGGGACGGATGTGGCTCGTCCCGCGCCCGTTCTGCCACGTCACGGTCGTCCTGTCGGACGACGCCGCGGCCCGCAAGGCCGCCGGCCTCAAGGCCGAGGCGCCGAAGCCTCTCGTCAAGAAGCGCCAGGGCCGTGTCGCCGCCGCCGTGTCGGCCGCCGCCGCGCGCCCGAGGGCCCCGAAGTCCGGGGCGAAGGCGCAGGCCGAGCACCCCGAGCACGCCGAACACGCTCACGCCGAGCCGAAGACCGAAAAGGGCGCCGCCAAGTCCAAGAAGCCGACCGCCAAGCCGGGCGCGGCGGAATAACGGAGAGCACATGGGTCAGAAAGTCCATCCCTACGGGTTCCGCATCGGCTACAACCGGACCTGGCACTCGCGCTGGTATTCGGAGAAGGACTACCTCAAGCACCTCCACGACGACATCAAGCTGCGCGAGGAGCTCAAGCGCGATCTCGCGAACGCCGCGGTGTCCGAGGTGGAGATCGAGCGCGGGAACAAGCTCAAGATCAACATCATGACGGCCCGCCCCGGCGTCATCATCGGGAAGAAGGGCGCGTCCGTGGACCAGCTCCGCGACCGGCTGCAGCAGCGGCTCGGGAAGGACATCCACGTGAACATCATCGAGATCCAGCGCCCCGAGACGGACGCCCAGCTCGTCGCGGAGTCCATCGCGATGCAGCTCGAGCGCCGCGTCGCGTTCCGCCGCGCGATGAAGAAGGGCATGGAGTCCGCGTTCCGCTTCGGCGCGCAGGGGATCAAGATCCGCTGCGGCGGCCGCCTGAACGGCGCCGAGATCGCGCGCTCCGAGTGGTATCAGGAAGGCCGCCTCCCGCTCCACACGCTCAAGGCCGACATCGACTACGGGTTCGCCGAGGCGCGGACGACGTACGGAAAGATCGGCGTCAAGTGCTGGATCTACAAGGGCGACCTCCACCGCGCCAAGTCCCGCCGCAAGGTCGCGTAAGGAAGAACGCCCATGTTGATGCCGTCGAAGGTCAAGTACAGGAAGCAGCAGCGCGGCCGCATGCGGGGCACGGCGCTCCGCGGCTCGGAGCTCTCCTTCGGAGAGTACGGGCTGCAGGCGCTCGAGCCGGGCTGGCTCACGGCGCGCCAGATCGAGGCGGGCCGCGTGGCGGTCCAGCGCCACGTCAAGCGTGGCGGGAAGCTCTGGATCCGCGTGTTCCCCGACAAGCCGATCACGAAAAAGCCGCTCGAGACCCGAATGGGAAAGGGCAAGGGCGCGCCGGAAGGCTGGGTGTGCGTCGTGAAGCCGGCACGGATCCTCTTCGAGATGGAGGGCGTGGACGAAAGGACCGCGCGCGAGGCCTTCGGCCTGGCCGCGGACAAGATCGGGATCAAGACCCGCTTCGTCTCGCGCACCTTTCTCGCGGCGGTGAGGTGAGCATGAAGATCCAGGCGATGCTCGACTGGTCCCCGGACGAGAAAGCCGCGAAGGTGAAGGAGTGGACGCAGTCCCTCTTCACGCTGCGCCTGCAGAAGGCGACGGGGCAGCTCGAGAACCCGATGAAGATCAAGCAGCTCCGCAAGGACATCGCCCGCCTCAAGACCGCGCAGCACATGGGCGCGGCCGAGGCGGCGGCGGCCGCCGCGCACGAGGTCGCGCCGGCGACGACCGAGGGCGCCGAAGAGAAGATTTCTTCGAGTGAGAAGAGCGTGGCGACGCCGAAGCCGAAGGGGCATGCCGGCGCGACGGCGGCCAGCGGCAAGGGCGCCAAGAAGCGCGCGGCGGCCGCGAAGGCCACACAGAAGAAGACGACCGGCGCCTCCGCGAAGGCCCATGCACCTTCTAAGAAATCTTCTTCTTCCTCTTCCGGCGCCTCCGCCAAGAAGGCGGCACCCGCGAAGAGCAAGTCCGCCACCCCGAAGAAAAGCAAGAAGAAGTAGTCGGTAACAGGAAGCAGTGAGCAAGCCCATGAGCACGAACCCGAACAAGGTCGCCGCCCCCGCGGGCGCGACCGCGCCCGCCACGCGGCGCTCGCGCAAGACCGGAACCGTCGTCTCGAACAAGATGGAGAAGACCGTCGTCGTCGAGGTGACGCGCCTCGTGAAGCACGAACGGTACGGCCGTTACATGAGGCGCTCGGAGCGCTTCCTCGCGGACGACCGCGTGCTGAAGTCCCAACCGGGCGACACGGTCCAGATCGAGGAAACGCGCCCGCTCTCCGCGAAGAAGCGGTGGCGCGTCGTCGCGATCGTCACGAAGGGCCACGGCGAGGTCGCGGACACGGCCGAGGTCCCGGGGAGCGCGGCCGTGAGGTCGGTGAAGCGGACCCCCGCGCCGGAAGGGAGGGCGTCGTGATCCAGATGGGAACGATCCTCGAGGTCGCCGACAACAGCGGCGCCCGGCGCCTGGCCTGCATCAAGGTCCAGGGAGGCTCGACCGGAGACTACGGCCGGATCGGGGACGTCATCACGTGCTCCGTCAAGGAGTCCAACCCGGACGCGCCGGACCCGGTCAAGAAGGGGAAGGTCGTCAAGGCCGTCATCGTCCGGACGGTGCGCGAGCAGCGCCGCCGGGACGGGAGCTACATCCGGTTCGACACGAACGCAGCGGTTCTCGTCAACAACGAAAAGGAGCCGATCGGGACCCGCGTCTTCGGGCCGGTCGCCAGGGAGCTGCGCGAGAAGAAGTTCATGAAGATCATCTCGCTCGCTCCGGAAGTCATCTGACCATGAAGAAAAAGCAGCCGACATACGGCGGCAAGCGCCGCATCCGCAAGGACGACGTCGTCGTCGTCCTCACGGGCAAGGACCGGGGGGCGCAGGGCAAGGTCCTCCGGGTCCTCCCGGCCAAGGGCCGCGCCATCGTCGAGGGCGTCAACAAGATCAAGCGCGCGACGCGCGCGAACCCCCAGAAGAACATCAAGGGAGGCATCCTCGAGCGCGAGGCGCCCGTCGCGATCTCGAACCTCATGCTCGTCGATCCGGAGCGCGGCAAGCCGACGCGCGTCGGGGTCCGCCGCGAGGGCGCCGAGTGGGTCCGCTACGCCAAGAGGAGCGGCTCGACGATCGGGACGCTCCGGGCGGCGGGGGAGTAGCCCATGGCCGCGCGACTTTCCGAGAAGTACCGCAAAGAGGTCGTCCCGGTCCTCAAGAAGGAGTTCGGCATCGAGAACCCCATGGCGGTCCCGAAGGTGGAGAAGGTCGTCCTCAACATGGGCATCGGCGAGGCGATCTCGAACGCGAAGCTCGTCGACGCCGCCGCCGAGGAGCTCACGAGGATCGCCGGCCAGCGCGCCGTCGTCACGAAGGCGAAGAAGTCCATCGCGACGTTCAAGCTGCGCGCCGGCATGCCGATCGGCTGCCGCGTCACGCTGCGCGGGGACCGGATGTACGAGTTCCTCGACCGCCTCATGAACGTCGCGCTCCCGCGCGTCCGCGACTTTCGCGGCGTGCCGACGCGCGCGTTCGACGGGCGCGGGAACTACACGCTCGGCGTCAAGGACCACGTGATCTTCCCCGAGATCGACCCCACCAAGATCGACAAGTCCAAGGGACTCAACGTCACCATCGTCACGACGGCCGGCTCGGACGACCGGGCCCGGGTTCTCCTCCGGGAGCTCGGCATGCCGTTCGGACGATAGGCCAAGGAGCGACCGAAATGGCCCGTCGCGCCGCGATCATCAAGGCGAACTCGAAGCTGAAGTACGCGATCCGCAAGCGCCACCGCTGCGCGCGCTGCGGGCGTCCGCGGAGCTTCATCCGGAAGTTCGGCATGTGCCGAATCTGTTTCCGCAATCTCGCGCTCGCGGGCTACATCCCCGGCGTGACGAAGGCGTCCTGGTAAGGGGGGCGAGATGAACGTCACCGATCCCGTCTCCGATCTCCTGACGCGCCTGAGGAACGCGATCTCCGCGCGCCACGAGAAGGCCGACGTTCCGTCGTCGCGATTCAAGGTGGAGCTCGCGCGCATCCTCAAGGACGAGGGCTACATCAAGAACTACAAGGTCATGGACGACCGCGGTGGAAGCCTCCTGCGCCTCTACCTGAAGTACGACGACACGGGCAACCCGGTCATCCACGGCCTCGCGCGGTCGAGCCGGCCGGGCCGGCGCTACTACGCGGGAAAGACCGAGCTCCCCGAGGTCCTCGGCGGTCTCGGCGTCGCGATCGTTTCCACCTCGCAGGGCCTCCTCACCGGCAACGACGCGAAGAAGCGCGGCGTCGGCGGCGAGGTCGTCTGCACGGTGTGGTGAGGGAAGCCATGTCTCGAGTCGGAAAGAAGCCGGTCACACTTCCCAAGGGCGTCGACGTCCAGGTCGGGCCCCGCACCGTGACCGTGAAGGGGCCCAAGGGCTCCGTGACCTCGCCCATCCTCGCGGGGATCGCCGTGGAGAAGAAGGACGGAGCCGTGCATCTCGCGCGCTCCGGCGACGAGAAGAAGGACAAGGCGCTCCACGGCCTCAACCGAGCCCTCCTCCAGAACGCGGTCCTCGGCGTCACGGAGGGTTTCAAGCGGGAGATCGACCTCGTCGGCATCGGCTTCAAGGCCGAGGTCAAGGGCAAGAACGTCGTCTTCAGCGTCGGCTTCTCGCACCAGGTGACCTTCCCGATGCCCGAGGGGGTCAAGGTGGACGTCGCCCCGGACGCGAAGGCCAAGGACGTGACGCACATCGTCGTGACGGGCGTCGACAAGCAGAGGGTCGGCCAGACGGCGAGCGAGATCCGCGGGATCCGGCCGCCGGACCCGTACAAGCTCAAGGGCTTCCGCTTCGTGGGCGAGGTCCTCAAGAAGAAGGCCGGCAAGGCCACGGGCAAGTGAGGAACTGACGATGCAGAAGGCACAGGCCCGCGTCGAAGCGCGGACTCGCATCCACGCGCGGATCCGCACGAAGGTGAAGGGGACAGCCGAGCGGCCGCGCCTCGCGGTCAGCAAGACGCTCCGCTGGATCTCGGTCCAGCTCATCGACGACGCCGCCGGAACGACGCTCGCGCACGCGACGTCCCGCGAGGAGGGCGTCCGCGGCACGGCGAAGAGCGCCGCGAACAAGAGCGCCGCCGTCAAGGTGGGCGCGCTCATCGCCGAACGTGCCCGCGCGAAAGGCATCTCCGCCGTCGTCTTCGACCGCGGCGGCCATCTCTACCACGGCAACGTGAAAGCGCTCGCGGAAGCCGCCCGCGAGAAGGGGTTGAAGTTTTGAGCAGCAACGCGCCGATCAACCGTCCTCCGCGTGGAAACCGCCCCGGCGGCCGATCCGGCCCCGGCGGCCCTCCGCCCCGCCCGGCGGGCGCCCTCGGCGAGGGCCGCGCGGGCGCCGACCTCATCGACCACGTCGTGCACATCAACCGCGTGACGAAGGTCGTCAAGGGCGGCAAGAACTTCTCCTTTTCGGCGCTCGTCGTCGTCGGCGACGGCCACGGCCGCGTCGGCTACGGCGCCGGCAAGGCGAAGGAAGTCCCCATGGCCATCAAGAAGGGAATCGAGATGGCCAAGAAGAAGATGATCAAGGTCCCGCTCAAAGGCAAGACGATCCCGCACCCGATCGTCGGGCACTACGGCGCCGGCCGCGTCATGCTCAAGCCGGCTTCCGAGGGCACGGGCGTCATCGCGGGCGGCGCCGTCCGCGCGGTCCTCGAGTCGGCGGGAGTCCAGAACATCCTCACGAAGTCCCTCGGCACGACGAACCCGCACAACGTCGTGAAGGCCACGTTCGACGCGCTCCAGCACCTCCAGCTCGAGGAGTCGATCGCGAGGGCCCGCGGCGTGGGCAACGGCGAGGCCAGGCCGGCCGAGCCCGCGACGGCGGCGCCCGCGGCGCCCCCGGCCGAGGCCGCCACGGAGAAAGTCTGATGACGGAAGAGAAGAAGAACGAAGAGAAAAAGACCGAAGAAAAGAAGAAGATCTCTTCGAGTGGTCCCGAGCAGGGTGAGACGGCGAAGCCGCGCGGCACGGCCGAGGCGGCGGTGACGGCCCATCACGCGCCTTCTAAGAAGTCTTCGCCCTCGGCCGCCGCGAAGGCGGCGGCTCCGAAGTCTTCTCCCCCGGCGGCCGCGAAGACGGCCGCTCCGAAGCCGAAATCTCCGGGAGCTCTCCGCATTCGCCAGGTGAAGTCGGGCATCTGCGCGCCGGTCGACCAGAAGCTCACGCTCAAGGGCCTCGGGCTCCGCCGCATCCGGCACGAGGTCGTCCGCCCGGACACGCCGGGCGTCCGCGGCCAGATCCACAAGGTCCGCCACCTCGTCGAGATCGTCGAGGGGGCGTAGAGGAGCGACATGACGCACGGACTGCACAACCTCGGACCCCGCAAGGGCGCGACCTCGGGGAGGAAGCGCGTCGGCCGCGGCCCCGGCTCGGGCCTCGGCAAGACGTCGGGCAAGGGCCACAAAGGGCAGAATTCCCGCGCGGGTCACTCCCACCTCCGCGGCCACGAGGGCGGCCAGATGCCGCTTCACCGCCGCATGCCGAAGCGCGGCTTCACGAACATCTTCCGCAAGGAGTGGGCGACGGTCAGCGTCGAGTCGCTCGAGCGCCTTTTCAAGGCCGGGGAGGCCGTCACCCTCGAGCTCCTCCGGGCGTCCGGCGCGGTGAAGGCCGGCAAGAGAGCTGCCGGCGTGAAGGTGCTCGGAACGGGAGAGATCACGAAGAGCCTCGTCGTCTCGGCGCACAAGTTCACCGAAGGCGCCCGGAAGAAGATCGAGGCCGCCGGCGGGCGCTGCGAGGTCCTCACCGCTCCATGAAGATCTTCGAGTCGTTCCGAAACATCTTCGCGATCCCGGACCTGAGGAAGCGCGTCCTCTTCACGTTCGGCCTCCTCGCGATCTACCGGATCGGTTCGCACATCCCGACGCCGGGTCTCGACCCGTCGGCGCTCGAGGAGTTCTTCAAAGCGAGCTCGGGGGGCATCCTGGGCTTCCTCGACGTGTTCTCGGGCGGTGCGCTGCGGAGGCTCTCGGTCTTCGCGATGGGCATCGCGCCGTACATCACGGCGTCGATCATCCTGCAGCTCCTGACCGTCGTCTGGCCCTACCTCGAGAAGCTCTCGAAGGAGGGCGAGATGGGCCGCCGCAAGATCACGCAATACACGCGATACGGGACGGTCGCCCTCTCGATCGTCCAGGGCGCCGGCATCTCGCTCTGGCTCTGGGCGCAGACGACCCCGAGCGGGCGCCACCTCGCCGTTCGCGACCCGGGCTCGGACACCGGCAAGCTCGGGTTCATCCTCATGGCGGTCCTGACCCTCACGACCGGCACGGCGTTCGTCATGTGGCTCGGCGAGCAGATGACCGAGCGCGGCGTCGGCAACGGCATCTCCCTCATCATCTTCGCGGGCATCGTCGCGAACCTTCCGTCGGCCGTCCTCAACTCGATCGACCAGATCCGGCGCGGCTCCATGAGCCTCTTCACGGCGATCTTCCTCGTCCTCTTCATGGCGGCGGTCGTCGCGGCGATCGTCTTCGTCGAGCGCGCGCAGCGGCGGATTCCCGTCCAGTACGCCAAGCGCGTCGTCGGGCGCAAGGTCTTCGGAGGCCAGAACACGTATCTTCCCCTGCGCGTGAACACGGGCGGCGTCATCCCGATCATCTTCGCCGTCTCGATCCTCCAGTTCCCGCAGTACATCGCCTCCGCCTTCAAGAGCGACTTCATGAAGAAGATCGCCGAGCAGCTCGCCGTCGGGCAGCCGCTCTACAACCTGTTCTACGCGGTGTCGATCATCTTCTTCTGCTATTTCTACATCTCGATCATCTTCAATCCGAACGACACCGCGGAGAACATGCGCAAGTACGGCGGCTTCATCCCGGGCATCCGCCCCGGGAAGGCGACGTCGGACTACATCGACACCGTGCTCACGCGTATCACGCTCATCGGCGCGATCTACCTCGCGGTCATCGCCCTCCTTCCCGAGTTCCTCACGATGGGATTCCGCGTCCAGAGCATTCCGGGGATCGGCCCCTGGCTCGACGCGCACCTTCCGAATTTCGTGACGCAGGGCCTCGGCGTCTCGTTCTTCTTCGGCGGGACCTCGCTGCTCATCGTCGTCGGCGTCGCGATGGACACCGTCCAGCAGATCGAGTCGCAGCTCGTCATGCGCAACTACGACGGCTTCCTGAAGAAGGGCCGCGTCCGGGGCCGGAGGAACTAGGCCGTCATGCCGTCCGCGATCGTGTTCTTCGGTCCTCCCGGGTCGGGAAAGGGGACGCAGGCGTCGCGCCTCGCGGCCTCCGCCGGCATTCCCCAGATCTCGACCGGGGACCTCCTGCGGAGCCACGTGGCGAAGGGGACGGCCCTGGGCGCCCTCGCGAGGCCCATCATGGAATCGGGCGCCCTCGTGCCCGACGACCTCGTCACGAAGATGCTGCGCGAGAGGCTCGCCGAGCCCGACGCGAAAGGCGGGGCGATCTTCGACGGCTACCCCCGGACCGTCGCGCAGGCACAGTCCCTCGACGCTCTCCTGAAGAGCGCGGGCGGCAAGGTGGACGTCGTCCTCTTCATCGACGTGCCGGACGCGGTCCTCGTCGAGCGGCTCCTGAAGCGGGCGATCCTCGAGGGCCGGGCCGACGACACGCGGGAGACGATCGCGGAACGGCTCCGCGTCTACCGCGAGAAGACGGCGCCGCTCGCCGATCTCTACGGAAGGGCGGGCGTCCTCGTCACGATCGACGGTCACCGCACCGTCGACGCGGTCGCGGCGGACGTCGCGGCCGCCGCGCGCAAGTCCCGGCAGGAGGTCGCGTGATCACCTGCAAGGGCAAGTCGGAGATCCTGAAGATGGAGCGCGCCGCGCGCATCGTCCACGAGGTGCTCGCCGAGTGCGCCGCCGCGTGCCGTCCCGGCGTCACGACGGAGGAGATCGACCGGATCGCGGCGCAGGGCATCGCCTCGCGCGGCGGCAAGGCCGCCTTCCCGGGCTACCGCGGCTATCCCAAGACGATCTGCGTCTCGATCAACGACGAAGTCGTGCACGGGATCCCGTCGCCGAACCGGAGCGTCAAGCCGGGCGACGTCGTCGGCCTCGACCTCGGCGCGATCGTCGAGGGCTATTACGCCGACGCCGCGCGCTCGATCGCGGTCGGGCCCGTCCCGGACGCGGTGAGGTCGCTCGTGGAGACGACTCACGCGGCGCTTCTCGCCGGCATCGAGGCCGTCCGTGTCGGCAACCGGATCGGAGACATCGGGGCGGCGGTCGAGGCGGTGGCGAAACAGAAGAAGTACGGCGTCGTGCGCGAGTTCGTCGGCCACGGGATCGGGACGGCGCTCCACGAGGAGCCGCAGGTCCCGAACTACGGCCCCGCGGGCAAGCGCGAGGTCATCCGCGAGGGGATGACGCTCGCGATCGAGCCCATGTTCAACCTCGGCGGCGCCGCCGTGACGACGGACCCGGACGGGTGGACCGTGCGGACGAAGGACCGAAAGCCGTCGGCCCACTTCGAGCACACGGTCGTTGCGACGGCCCGGGGTCCCGTCGTCCTCGGCTTCGGGCGCTACGCGGCCGACGCCATCCTCGCCGGAGCCCCCGGCGCCCACGAGTACCCGCTCCCCGTGGCGGCCCAGGCGTAGACGGAGGAACATGTCGAAGGAAGACGCCATCGAAGTGACCGCGACGGTCATCGAGCCGTTGCCGAACGCGATGTTCAAGGTCGAGCTGGAGAACAAGCATCAGGTGCTCGCGCACATCTCCGGGAAGATGCGCAAGCATTTCATCCGCATCCTGCCCGGAGACAAGGTCCTGGTCGAGCTCTCGCCGTACGACCTGACCCGCGGGCGCATCATCTACCGGTACAAGTGATCCGAGGGACACCATGAAAGTTCGCACGTCCGTCAAGAAGATCTGCAGCAAGTGCAAGGTGATCCGCCGCGCCGGCGTCGTGAGGGTCATCTGCGAGAACGTGAAACACAAGCAGCGTCAGGGCTGATCTGATCTTGGGGGTTTTGTCGATCCCCCCAAGCCCCCCACCAGGGAGAAAGAGAACCAGAACCAATGGCACGCATCGCAGGCGTCGACCTTCCCCCGAACAAGCGCGTCGAGATCGGCCTGACCTACATCTTCGGGATCGGCCGCCCGAGCTCGAACAAGATCCTCGAGACCGCCAAGGTGGACCGCAACACCCGGGTCAAGGACCTCTCCGAGGACGAGGTATCGCGGATCCGCAAGACGATCCAGGAGGGCGTCACCGTCGAGGGCGACCTCCGCAAGGACGTCGCGCAGAACATCAAGCGCCTCATGGAGATCGGCTGCTACCGCGGGCTGCGCCACCGGCGCAATCTCCCGGTCCGCGGCCAGCGCACCCACACGAACGCCCGCACGCGGAAGGGCCCCCGCAAGGGCGCCGTGGCCGGGAAGAAGAAGGCGACGAAGAAGTAGGGAGGGGGCGCGGGGGAACCCGCTGGGCG